>Ga0256405_10000021_pt1 | contig 419119 bp, 328 predicted proteins | sample RumenRJG_02DNA_FD_189096 | JGI IMG/M metagenome (GOLD analysis project Ga0256405, IMG submission 189096) | Bovine rumen microbial communities from Lethbridge, Alberta, Canada - RJG_02 | ecosystem: Host-associated > Mammals > Digestive system > Stomach > Rumen | place: Canada: Alberta... | reverse complement strand
AAACTTTGTTATTATTTCTGAAGCAGTAACAAATCCGAATCTATAAAAACGTACAGACTACACTATAAGCCTCGATCATTAGTAGATAAAGAGGCTACATTATTGGTATTTCATCATCTATAACTATTTATTCCACTTTCCTCAACAGAAAGGTAATAGCCATACTGATGTGACATATAAAACACCTGCATCAAATTGGCATCTTTTTCCTTGATGGACGGTCCCAATATGATTCGCCGCAATCGGAAGGGATACGCCCCAGTTTTCGCCCGATCAGACTTATTAAGGGCCTTCTCCAAATAGGGTGTAAAGATCCCATTGTCCCGGTTGATAAACCAGCCGTCAGGCCGCTCACTAAACACCAATAGGCGGGATTCCTCTTCTGCACGGTAATCGACGTGCTTCAAAAGTGGCGGTACTTCTGTAAACAGTTCAACCGGAACCTGATGCCCACCACTTTCAACTTGGCCATCAGTTCAGAGACTTTGGCTATGTACCATGCTCTTCTCCAGTCACTCTTGCATCTGCAATCCCTCGATTCTCGTCACTTTCTATCACCGTACTTGGGATTAATTCTTTGCCCCAGAATTCTACCGGAGTTGAACCTGTTGAATGAGTCTTATAATACAGATGTAAGGCCAGAGCACTTGGTGTAATATTAGCGGAAAGATCATTGTCTGAAGCATCAAACCCACCACCGTCACCAAAGCCACTAGCCGTAACAAGAATTTCAATAGAACGCATATGATCTAACTCACTGTCAAGACGATAGATATCGTTTGTCTTCGCTATCTTTGACAGTTCGTCAAAAGATATAACAAAATCGCTAGCTACAATCAATTTATTTGGGAAAATGACTTTTTTACAGTGTCGGCAGGCATAATCGAGGATTCTGGCCTCAACAGAACTCATTCGCTTGAGAAGATCAACGAAGTTCATGTTACTATCATCCAAGCCATCAACGCTACAAGATGAGACAAAAAGCCCTGCCCATAATTCTTGGAGTTCATCATTATCTACCTCAGAACTGCAATTAATGATTGATAGACCAACCCTAGGGTTAGCTGTCAAGTTCAGTCCATCTTTATCAAATGACATTCTCCCTTTTGCTTTTTCAAGCATTCGCAATACATTATTCAGACGCCAATACCTAACCTTATCTTGGATCATGTATCCTAACTCCTGCAAACCTGGCAGACAAACTGCACGAAGGAATGACGAAACACCTTTTATTCCAGCATCTGTTACTTGTGAACTTGCGTCATCGACCAGTTCAAATTCAGGAAAACCGCGTTTCTCCATAAAACAGAAAAAAATGTAAAATTCTAGGATAGTCTCTTATACCGTCGTCCAAAATAATGTTACTTTAACGGAACGGTATTTATTTCGCATCCTAATGAACAATCAATAGCAACAGACAAAAACTCCTATTCCTCTTCCTCTGCCGCAGGCAGATAATCTGAAGCCTTCGCAGGAGAAATGACGGAATGACCTATTCGCTGCTCCAACTGCTTGCGAGCATCGCCTGCGATCTTGCTACCTTCACGAGCCACGGCAGCGCTTTGACGGAAGCCTTTCGGATCACGCGATTTGCTAATCTCGGTGACAGAGGCTTCGGCCAGGGTATTCAAGGCAAGCTCGATGTTCGTCATGTTGTCACGAAGGTTTTCCTTCTTCAAGCCTTTGTAGTGCTTGTACTGCCTGGTTGTTTTGCCGCTCCAGCCCTGTGTGATGATGTCGGTAAGGGTGGCGTACTGTTGCCCTTCGGTAACTCCAGCGCGATCCCACTCGTCTGTAAGTTCTTTTCGCACTTCGATACTACGGAGCCGCTGGTTAATCCATTTGTCGCTGTAGCCCAACCGCCGATAATCGGCATACGCCTGCTCGAAGTTAAGCTCAGGATCTTGCATCTGGTCGATGCGGTGTGCTGCAACACTGGCCATCCACCGTTTGAAAGGCTCTGCCTTGGGCGAAGGAATGCTCTGTATGAGACGGAAAATACCTTCTGTTGTAGCCGCTTGAGTTTTGTAGAACTTCCCATCTGAAGCCATCATTCGAGTTAGGGTACAAATTGTACCCCAACTGGCATTAAGTTCCGGATCACGGCTACGCATCTTTTTGATGTACTGCTTCACATCCGAACTATCTGTCAGGACCTGCACAACATCCACAACAGAGAAATACCACTTCTCCGCCTGATCGTCCCATACGGTCCGAACCTTCTTCTCTTCAAACAGTTGAATTTGTTGCTTCTGCGTCATACCTCGCAGGTTTTCAAATGATTTTCGGCTGTAAGTAAGGCAGTGGCCTTGATGGGAGGCCTGCAGGCCGTACGTACGGAAGTATTTGTTTTACAGCAACATATTAAAACCCGCTTGTGAAACCAGCCTCAATAATTCTCCGCCCTCAACTGGAAATAGCTCTTCGGATGGTCGCAGACGGGGCACACGTCCGGGGCGGAAGGCCCGATAACGATATGCCCGCAATTGGAGCACTGCCAGATGCGGTCACCGTCGCGGGAGAAGACAAGGCCGCCTTCGATGTTGGCGAGAAGCTTGCGGTAGCGCTCTTCGTGTTCCTTTTCGATGGCGCCTACCATGCGGAACTTGGCGGCGATTTCGGGGAAGCCTTCGGCATCGGCCTCGGCGGCCATGCGGTCGTACATGTCGGTCCATTCGAAGTTCTCGCCGTCGGCCGCGTCTTTCAGGTTCTCGGTTGTAGTGGGAACGCCGCCGTGCAGGTATTTGAACCAGATCTCGGCATGCTCTTTCTCATTGGCAGCGGTCTCTTCAAAGATCTTGGAGATCTGCACGTAGCCGTCCTTCTTGGCCTTGGAGGCGTAGAAGGTGTATTTGTTGCGGGCCATGGACTCTCCAGCGAATGCTTCCAGGAGGTTCTTCTCGGTTTTGGTTCCTTTCAGGTTCATATCTCGTGTGTTTTGGGTTTACTGTACATCCAGCACCGAATACTTTGAATTCAGGCTCTTGAATTCGGGGACGAGGTCCTTCATCCTGGCGACGGTGCGCATGGAGTCGAAGTCGTAGCTGCTGTTGATGAGCTGTTCGATATCGTCGTTCACGTCCTCGTAGTCGTATTCGCGGACGGAGGCGATCATGATCTTGTCGTGCGAGGTGGGTTTGGTGTTCTCGCGGGTGGCGAGGAGTTCCTCATATAGTTTCTCGCCGTGACGAAGGCCGGTGAATTCGATCTTCACGTCGGTGCGGCCGGAAAGGCGGATCATGCGCTGGGCGAGATCCACGATCTTCACCGGTTTGCCCATGTCGAAGATATAGATCTCGCCGCTCTTGCCCATGCTGCCGGCTTCCAGCACCAGCTGGCAGGCCTCAGGGATGGTCATGAAGTAGCGGATGATTTCCGGGTGGGTGACGGTGACGGGGCCGCCGGCGGCAATCTGCTTGCGGAAGAGCGGAATCACGGAACCGTTGGAGCCCAGCACGTTACCGAAGCGGGTGGTGATAAACTGCGTCGGGGCGGAACCGTCCTTCTGGATCTTGCGGGCGAGAGCCTGGACGTAGATCTCGCAAATACGCTTGGAGCAGCCCATGACATTGGAGGGGTTCACGGCCTTGTCAGTGGAGATCATCACGAATCGACTCACCTTGTATTTCACGGCGAGGTCGGCGAGGATCTTCGTACCCAGGACGTTGTTCTGGATGGACTCGGACACGTTGTCTTCCATCATGGGCACATGCTTGTAGGCGGCCGCATGGAACACGTATTCGGGCTGGTATTCGGCGAAGATGGACTCCATCCGGGCCTTGTTGGTGATGTTGGCAACCAGCGTAGGAGCTTCGATCTCCTGCCACTTATTCTTGAGTTCCAGGCGGATATCGTGCAGCGGGGTCTCGGCCTCGTCGATCAGGATCATCTGGTAGGGATTGAACATCGCCACCTGCCGCATGATCTCGCTGCCGATGGAGCCGGCCGCGCCCGTGATGAGCACGCGCTTCCCTTCCAGATGGGCAGCAATCTCCTTCATGTTGATCTTGATGGGATCCCGGCCCAGCAGGTCCTCGATCTGGACTTCCTTGATGCCGCGACGTTGAGCACTGCCATCCCAGTCGTTAGACACATCCGGAGCCAGGAAGATCTGGACCTTCTCCTTCAGGAGCCGGTCGGCGATGTCGGATTCCTTCAGGGTATCGGCTTTCAGCGGGGAAACGACGAAAGCGTCCACCCGGTCGCGCCGGATATTGTCCATGAGGGTGTCGTCATTGGCATAGACATTCACGCCCATGAGCACCTTCCCCACCATGTCGGGGTCGTCGGCGACAAAACCCATGATGTGGAACTTGTTCTCCGACTCCGTCCGGAGGGATTTGGCGATGTCCACGCCGGCCTTGGTTCCGTAGATGTAGGTCCGATAGTAGGAGCTCTCCGTCTGGTTGAAATAATCGTTCAGGGTCTTGATCGTCATGCGGGAGATGACCATGATCGCGAAGCTGATCACGTAGGAAATCATCAGCACCGAGGTGGGAGCGATGTTGGACTTGAATGCCAGCGGCCACAACCAGGACACGGCTGCCGAGGAGAAGTACCCCAATGTCAATGCGACGAAGATGTGCATCACATCCACGAAAGAGGAGTAGCGGATGATATTGGAATAGGTCCGGAATACACGGAAGAAAACCAGGTTCAGCACCAGGACCACGGTCGTGGAGATCCGGATTTCAGTGTCCATGGCCATCGCATCATCGAAGGTGAAACGAATGGCGTATGCCAGGATCATGGAAAAGACGATGACGCAGGCATCGAACAACAGGATGGTCCAGGAAGGCAGGATCCGGGACGAGAAAATGCGTCGGAAGAAGGACGACTCTTTCATAAAGGGCTTGGGTTTTGTGAATACAATTCTCCTACTCCTCGCCCGGTTCTCACCGTTAGCAAGGAATAAACCCGCAAGCCGGTTGCCACTCCTATCCAAGAGCGCTGAACCGGGCGGGGGTATCGTACTACGTACGATCGCGTTGGTAATTGCGCAAATATACGCATTAATTCGGACATTTCCGCAGGAAATATGAATTTATCACTGATTTCGAATTTCGGGAAATTATTCGTATCTTAGCGCCACACAAATTAATCAACTTATTAAACTATGAAGAAGATCATCATTCTTCTGGCGTGTTGCATGCTGCTCCCTGCAACGGTCTTTGCCGCGTCCGACGGGAAAAAGGACGACAAGAAATCCTCCACTGAGAAAAAGGATGACACCAAGAAGGACGACAAGAAAAAGGACGAGAAAAAACCCGTCCTGATTGTCACCTGGGATTTCGACTGGGTCCCGATTTTCCGGGCCGTGGAGTAAGCGCTAGTCCCGTTTGAAAATATCCCGCGTATAGACCTTGTCCCGGACATCGTCCAGGGCGGGATCATAGCGGTTGGCGATGATCGCATCGGCCTGGGCCTTAAAGGTTTCCAGGTCGTTGACGATGCGCGATCCGAAGAAGGTCGTGCCGTCCTGGAGGGTGGGCTCGAAGACGATGACCTTGGCCCCCTTGGCCTTGATCCGCTTCATGATGCCCTGGATGGCGCTTTGGCGGAAGTTGTCGGAACCGGTCTTCATCGTGAGGCGGTACACCCCTACCGTAACCTCCCGCTCCTTCGCCGTATCGAAGGCGCTGTTCGCACTGTAGTATCCGGCCTTTTCCAGCACCCGGTCCGCGATATAATCCTTACGGGTGCGATTGGAATCCACGATGGCCTTGATCAAGTTCTCCGGCACATCGTTGAAGTTCGCCAGCAGCTGCTTCGTATCCTTCGGCAGGCAGTATCCGCCGTAACCGAAACTTGGATTATTGTAGTGACTGCCAATCCGCGGATCCAAGCACACGCCATTGATAATCGCCTGGGTATCAAGCCCCTTCATCTCCGCATACGTATCCAGCTCGTTGAAGTAACTCACCCGCAGCGCCAGGTACGTATTGGCAAACAGCTTCACCGCCTCCGCCTCCGTCGTCCCCATGAACAGCACAGGAATATCCTCCTTGATCGCGCCTTCGGCGAGAAGTTCCGCAAAGGTGTGTGCAGCGGTGGAAAGAGATTCCTTCGCTTCGCTCGGAATGACAGAAAAATCCTTTTCCGTTTCCGGAGTCAGACAAAACTTTTTCGACCTTTTTTCGGGAGAAAAAGTTTTAGTATGCGTAGGAGGAAAAGGATTTTCTTCATCATAACCGATGATAATTCGAGAAGGATACAGATTGTCATACAGAGCCTTGGACTCCCGCAGGAACTCCGGGGCGAAAAGGATCTTCGGAACCACAACGCGGAAGGAACCATCGGCAAGACGCTCCCGGTAGGAGAACTTTTCCCGGACGGACTTCGTGTAGCCCACCGGCACGGTGGACTTGATCACCATCACCGCGTCCGGATTCACCTGCAGCACCAGGTCGATCACCTCCTCCACATGGGAGGTATCGAAGAAATTCTTCTTGGGGTCGTAATTCGTCGGCGCGGCGATGACCACATAGTCCGCATCGGCATACGCCGCCCGGCCATCCAACGTTGCCGTCAGGTTCAACGGCTTCTCCTTCAGATACTTCTCGATATACTCATCCTGGATGGGACTCTCCTTCCGGTTGATCTTCTCCACCTTCTCGGGAATGACATCCACGGCCACCACCTCATTCTTCTGCGCCAGCAGCGTCGCGATGGAAAGCCCTACATAACCGGTACCTGCAACTGCGATTTTCATGATAGACTATGTTCAAGATTTCCGAATAATCAAACGAGTTATTTGAGGGGATTGAGGTCGGAGGTGTACCAGTCGATGAAATGGCCGATGCCTTCGTGCAACCGCACGCGGGGCTTGTAGCCGATCTCGGTTTCGAGCTTGGTGGTATCGGCATGGGTCTGATAGACGTCGCCGGGCTGCATGGGCAGGAACTCTTTCTTGGCTTCGGTCTTCAGGGCGCCCTCGATCTCGGAGATGAAGTCCATGAGTTTCACGGGGTTGCTGCAGCCGATGTTATAGACGCGGTACCGGAGGCCGTTCTCGTTGGGGGTAGGTTCCTGGTCGATGCAGCCGATGGTTCCGGCCACGATGTCGTCGATATAGGTGAAGTCGCGGATCATGTCGCCGTGGTTGAACACCTTGATGGTTTCGCCGTGGGAGATGGCCTTGGCGAAGAGCATCGGCGCCATGTCGGGACGGCCCCATGGACCATAGACCGTGAAGAAGCGGAGGCCGGTCATCGAGATCCCGTAGAGCTTGCAGTAGCTGTGGGCCATGAGCTCGTTGGATTTCTTGGTCGCCGCGTACAGGGACACGGGGTTGTCCACCTTATCGTCCTCACTGTAAGGGACTTTGGCATTCATCCCATAGACGGAGCTGGACGAGGCGTAAATCAGGTGCTTCACGTTATAGTGGCGGCAGGCCTCCAGGATGTTCAGAAACCCTACGAGGTTGCTCTGCAGATAAGCATACGGGTTCGTGATGCTGTACCGCACCCCCACCTGCGCCGCCATATTGACAACCTTGTCAAAGTGCTGAGTTTCAAAGAGCTGGTCGATGGCTTCCTTATCGGCCAGGTCCATCTTGATCACATCCAGCCCCAAGGCTTTCACGCGCGCCTCCTTCAGCCGCACGTCGTAATAATCGTTGAAATTGTCGATACCGATGACCTCATCGCCCCTTTCCCGGAGCGTGTACATCAACTTGGAACCTATGAATCCGGCCGCACCGGTCACGAGTATCTTCATGGTGGTAAGGTTATGCTTATCTTGGTTTTGACGGGCTGGGTTGTGCCGGTCGTAGGGTTGTTATGGTTGTGTTTGTTTTGTTTGTGGCTGGTTTGGTTGTGCCGGTCGTGGGGTTGTTATGGTTGTACTGGTTTGGTTGTAGCAGTCGTGGGGTGGGTTGTTATGTTTGCTCTGGTTTTGACTGGTTTGGTTGTAGCAGTCGTGGGGTGGGGTTGTTATGTTTGTTCTGGTTTTGACTGGTTTGGTTGTAGCAGTCGTGGGGTGTATTGTCTTGGTTGTGTTTGGTATGGTTTCGTCAGTTTTATTGATGACCGTCTTGTTTTTCTGTCAAGTTTGCAAAGATACTCATTTTCCGCGATACTTTCGCCATGCTTTTCCCCTGCGGGAGGACGGGAGGTGGGACGGGAGGTGGTACGGGGGTGGGACACAGACCTCACCTCAACGCATTGCCCCTCATCCTCATAACCTCGCGTCTTTGTCCCCGCAGGGACATAGACCTCGCATTTACGCATTGACACTCAGCCATATGACTGCGCGTCTGTGTCCCAAAAGGGACATAGACCTCACCTCAACGCATTGACACTCAGCCATATAACCTCACGTCTGTGTCCCCGAAAGGACATAGACCTCACCTCAACACCCTGACACTCCCCCACATAACCGCACGTCTGTGTCCTCCCGGGAACATAGATCACAACTTAACACATTGACACTCCCCCACATAACCTCACGTCTTTGTCCCCGCAGGGACATAGACCACAACTCAACACATTGACACTCAACCGTATAACCGCACGTCTTTGTCCCGAAAGGAACACAGACCTCACCTCAACACACTGACGCTCAACCACATAACCGCGCATCTTTGTCCCCGCAGGGACATAGACATCACCTCAACACGTTGACACTCACCCACATAACCGCACATCTGTGTCCCCGAAAGGACATAGACCTTACATCAACGCATTGACACTCTGCCACATAACCTCGCGTCTTTGTCCCCGCAGGGACATAGACCTTACATCAACGCATTGACACTCACCCACATAACCTTGCATCTATGTCCCCGCAGGGACATAGACCTTACATCATCGCATTGACACTCAGCCATATAACCGTGCATCTGCGTCCCCGCTGGAACATAGACCTCACCTCAACGCCATGACACTCACCCACATAACCTCACGTCTGTGTCCCCGAAAGGGACATAGACCGAAGATTAACGCATTGACGATCAAGGGGATGGGCGCGGGTATGTGTCCCACCTCCCCGAACAGTTACCCACGCTTATTCCCTCCCTTTCTGGCGGGCTTCTTTTCCGGCAGCTGGAGATACTTTTCTACCTGGCGCGGGATGAAATCGGACTGCGAGAGGAGGAAGGTTTTCAGGCCATATCGCGTGGCAATGGGCAGATTCAGGACGTCCTTCATATCACGTAAACCAGTCTTTGACAACAACATACGACCCATATCGGCATAGACAGCATCCGTGTAACCGACCCATTCTTCCTGGAAATCGTGCTCGCTCCCGGTATTAGAGTCGATGGCCATGAGCATGGTTTCCCGATCGCCGTAGAAACGGTAGGCATGCTCGAAATCGACGTCGCAGTACGTGAAGAGGATGTAATCGGTCAATTGGAGCGATTCCTGCCGGGTCAGATCCTGGAATAATCGACCTAAAACGTTGTATACCAAAGGGGTATTGGTCCGATGGTAGGAATCGACCAGCCGCATGGACTTGCGCATGGCAGAGGAACTGTTTTTCAGGTCGATGGGCGTGGAGAAAGGATGATCATTCCCGTCGTATGCAAGCATATTCCATTGATAGTCAATTGCATGATTGCAGAGATTCCGCTCGGGAGCGTTGTTATAGGAGTAGGCGATGGCCGTCCGGGCCTTCTTGTCGTTCCGCTTGGGCGCACAGCCGAATCGACGGGTGAAAAGCCGGCCGGAAGTGCGACCGAAGGAAAGGTCATATTCCTTGACGAATCGGGAAGTATAATCCTGGACGAAGGCCGACAGGTCCTTTTTCGAATCGGCCTCCAGCACGACATGCAGGTGATCCACCATCGGGCAGATACTCAAAATGCGCACTTTGTACTTCTTTTTTACGCAGAAAAACAGGGTCAGAAAAACGAGGAAATCCCGACGGGTGTGGAAAATGACATATCCGTCGATGGGTCTTTGGTAAATGTGGTGGATACATCCGGAGCGAAATTTTCTTCTCTTCATGGCTTCAAACACTTTTTGAAGCACAATAATATGTCAATTTTTCCGGTTTTTCGCTTGCCTCTGGCCAGGATGTGTTGTTTCAGTATGCTATTTAATGATTCTGTTCGTTTTTGCGGGGTGCAGAGAGGTGAGATGAGGACGTTGTGGGTGAGGGAGATAGTTGCGGGTCTATGTCCCCTTGGGAGGGCACAGACCGTTGATTAAGGAATTGACAGTTAACAGGATAAGAGCACATCTTTGTCCTTCCTGGGACACAGACAAAAGCTCAAAGCATTAATAATCAACATAATAGCAACACGTCTATGTCCTTTTTGGAACACAGGCTACAATTCAAAGCATTGACAATCAACAAAATAACCGCACATCTTTGTCCCCACAGGGACATAGACCACAACTCAAAGCATTGACAATCAACAAGATAACCGCACGCCTATGTCCCCGCAAGGACATAGACCACAAACCAACCCAAAGCCAATCAATCACTTAACCCTCACCACCCCACAAACACAGGGCGGGAGACCGGGATGCTGCGACCGGTGAAGGTCAGAAGGCCGGTTGAGGAGGAGCGGGCGTAGATTTCGATGGCGTCGGTGTCGCGGCAGGCGACGAGGACGAAGCGGCCGTTGGGGGTGATGTTGAAGTTGCGCGGGTGGGTGCCGGTGGCCTGGTAGCCGACGTAGGTCAAGGTACCATCGGCCCCGACCTCGAAGACGGAAATGCCGTCGCCACGAAGGCGGAGGCTGGCATACAGGAAGCGGCCGTCCGGGGAAAGGTGGATGTCGGCAGCACCGCGTGCGTCCAGGCGGTCGGCCTTGATGACCTGCTTCTCGGTCAGGGCGCCGGCCGCATAATCAAAGACGGTGATGTCGCCGGAAAGCTCGCCGATCACATACAGGTGCGTGCCCATGGAATCGAAAATCAGGTGCCTGGGCCCATAATCGGCATGCAGCGTCGCCGCCCGGCAATAGTTCCGGACGCCATCGGGGCCGATGTCCATGCGGCCGATCTCATCGGCACTGAACTCGCTGAAGAACAGATGTTTACCATCCGGCGAAAAAACCGCACAGTGCACATGGGGCCGATCCTGCCGCGTCATGTCAGGCCCACCGACGCCGGAAACCAGCAGCGAATCCAGCGGGCCGATGCTTCCGTCCTCCCGCACGCGATACGTCGCCAGCGTCCCCCCGCTATAATTCGCGACGGCAAGAATGCGGCCGTCGGTGCTCACATAGCACGGGTCCTCGCCTCGGAAAGGGACAGAAGGAACCGCCGAGGTGGAAGCGTTCGAAGAGTTCGGGAACGTCGGAGCGATGCTCGAGGGGGAACTCGGGCTCGTCGGAGCAGCGGGAAGGATGCCCGTAGGCTGGGAATTCAGAAGGTCAAAGCCATTGCCAGCCCAGCGCCAGGCATAGACCGAGGCCGATGCATCCGGCATCTCGCTCACCGCATAGATGGTGTTCCCATGGACAGCCAAGTACGAAGGGTTAGGCATCGGCGCCTCGGCAATGGCGCCAGTCGCATCCGCCGCACCCGGAACACCTTCAGGGACAACCACTTCGCCCGCGTTCTGGTCGAACTCATAGGCATAGAACCCGTCGCTGTACGTGCCGACGAACATCGTAAGGACATCCGGCCGGTTGCAGGATGCGGCCAGAAGAAAAACAAGCAGAATCCGGGACAAAGACTGTCGCATATTTTACTCAATTTCAAACGTTTACAAATAACTCTATGTTCCTAAACGGACAAAGACCGCAATTCAAGTCGCTGACGATCAAGCGCTTAAGCGAGGGTCTGTGTTCCAAAAGGGACAAAGACCGCGGGTCAAAGGGCTGACGATCAAGCGCTTAAGCAAGGGTCTGTGTCCCGGAAGGGACAAAGACCGCGATTCAAAGAGCTGACATTCAGGCGGTTAAGCGAGGGTCTGTGTTCCAAAAGGGACAAAGACCGCGAGTCAAAGGGCTGATGATCAGGCGGTTAAGCATGGGTCTGTGTCCCGGGAGGGACAAAGACCGCGGGTCAAAGGGCTGACGATCAAGCGCTTAAGCAAGGGTCTGTGTCCCGAGAGGGACAAAGACCGCGGGTCAAAGGGCTGACGGTCAGGCGGTTAAGCATGGGTCTATGTCCCGAAAGGGACAAAGACTGCAGGTCAAAGGGCTGACGGTAAGGCGGTTAAGCAAGGGTCTGTGTCCCGGGAGGGACAAAGACCGCAATTCAAGTCGCTGACGATCAAGCGCTTAAGCGATGGTCTGTGTCCCAAAAGGGACAAAGACCGCGGGGCAAAGGGCTGACGGTCAGGCGGTTAAGCGAGGGTCTGTGTCCCGGAAGGGACAAAGACCGCGGGGAAAAGAGCTGACATTCAGGCGGTTGGGCGGGGGTCTGTGTCCCCCCCCAGGCAGCACTCCGCTCTCCGCAGGCAGCACCACACTCCCCTACACCAGCCCCAGCAAATACTGCCCGTACTGGTTCTTGCGCATGGGGGAGGCGACTTCGCGCAGTTTGTCGGCGGTGATCCAGCCGTGGCGGAAGGCGATTTCTTCCAGGCAGGCGATCTTGAGGCCCTGGCGCTTTTCGATCACTTCGATATAGGTCGAGGCTTCGGCGAGCGACTCGTGCGTGCCGGTGTCCAGCCAGGCGAAGCCGCGGCCGAGGGTCTGGACCAGCAAAGCGTCGTCGGCCAGGAAGGCCTGGTTCACAGAGGTGATTTCCAGCTCGCCGCGGGCGGAGGGCTTGACTGCCGCCGCGACGTCCACGACGCGGTTCGGATAGAAATAGAGACCGGTCACGGCGTAGTTAGACTTGGGAACGGCCGGCTTTTCCTCGATGGAGATGCATTTGCCGGAGGCGTCAAACTCCGCCACGCCGTAGCGTTCCGGATCGCTGACCCAGTAGCCGAAAACGGTGGCGAGCCCGCGCGAAGCGTCGGCAACCGCCTGCTTCAACTGCGCTTCGAACCCGGCGCCGTGGAAGATATTGTCTCCCAGCACCATGCAGGCCGTATCGTCCCCGATAAACTCGCGGCCGATGATGAAGGCCTGGGCAAGGCCGTCCGGCGAGGGCTGCTCCGCATAGGAAAACCGAACACCGTAATCGGACCCGTCTCCGAGCAGCCGGCGGAAGCCCGGCAGGTCATACGGCGTGGAGATGATGAGGATATCCCGGATGCCGGCCATCATGAGGACCGACACGGGATAGTAGATCATGGGTTTGTCATAGATCGGGAGGAGCTGCTTGGAAACTCCCTTGGTGATGGGGTACAGGCGCGTTCCGCTGCCCCCGGCGAGTACGATTCCTTTCATAAGACAAAATGATTATTACCCAAATAGTTCCTGTTCCACAATATAGCACAGGATATGGCCGATGAGTGTCTGGCACTCCTGAATGCGCGGCGTCTCAGAAGACGGCACGTGCAGCACGTAGTCATAGTCGTCCATCGGACAGAGCGAAGCCCCGACGATGGCGACGGAAACGATTCCCTTGGCCCGGCAGGCCGCAAGCGCCTCCACCAGATTCCGGGAACGGCCGGACGTAGAAATGCCGATGAACACATCCCCCGGACAGCCCTGCGCCTCCACCTGGCGGGCGAAAAGGCGCTCGAACCCGTAGTCATTGCCGATGGCGGTAATGATGGACGTATCCGTGGACAGGGACAGGGCCGGTAGCCCCGGGCGGTCGAAGGTGAACTTGTTCACCAGTTCCCCGGCCATGTGCTGCGCATCGGCCGCACTCCCCCCGTTTCCGGCCCATAAAGTCTTGTGACCGGCCTTGTACGCGTCCACCATCAAGGCGGCAATGTCGGCGATGCGGGCCATCAGGGCCTCATCGGCCAAGATCGCCTGCTTCACGGCGATGGACGATTCCACCTGGGAACGGATGATGTCTTTCATCGACCTTTGTACATTTCCTCGTAATACTTCTGGTAGTCCCCGCTCGTGACGTTGTCCAGCCACTCCTGGTTTTCGAGGTACCAGCGGACGGTCTTTTCGATGCCTTCCTCGAACTGCAGCGACGGTTCCCAGCCCAGTTCTCTCTGGAGCTTGGTGGAGTCGATGGCGTAGCGGAGATCGTGGCCGGCGCGGTCCGTCACATAGGTGATCAGGTCCATGTCGGCGCCCTCGGGACGGCCCAGCAGGCGATCCACCGTGCTGATCAGGACCTTGATGATGTCGATGTTCTTCCACTCGTTGAACCCGCCGATGTTGTAGGTCTCGGCGATCTTTCCCTCATGGAAGATCAGGTCGATGGCCCGGGCGTGGTCCTCCACGTACAGCCAGTCACGGACGTTCTCGCCCTTGCCATAGACCGGCAACGGTTTCCGATGACGGATATTATTGACAAACAGCGGGATAAGCTTCTCCGGGAACTGGTACGGGCCGTAGTTGTTGGAGCAGTTCGTGACGATGGTAGGCATCCCGAACGTGTCGTGGAAGGCGCGCACGAAGTGGTCAGAGCTAGCCTTGGCAGCGCTGTACGGGCTGTGCGGCTGATACTTCAGGTCCTCCGTGAAGAACTTCTCGCCATAGGCCAGATGGTGCTTCCCGCTGGAAGCCTTGGTCGTGAACGGCGGCTCGATGCCCTCCGGATGCGTCATCTCCAGGGCGCCATAGACTTCGTCGGTGGAGATGTGATAGAAGCGGCAGGGAACCGCTCCGTTAATGACATAGCCCTGGGGCTCCCAGTACGCCTTGGCGGCCTGCAGCATGGACAAAGTGCCCATGACGTTGGTGCGGGCGAAGGTGAAGGGATCCTTGATGGAGCGGTCCACATGGGACTCGGCGGCCAGGTGGATGATGCCGTCCACCCGTTCCTCCTGCATGAGGGCCAGGACGCCCTCGAAATCGCAGATGTCCATCCGGACGAACCGGTAATTGGGCTTGTCCTCGATGTCCCGGAGGTTCGCGAGGTTGCCCGCATAGGTAAGCTTGTCCAGATTGATGATCCGGTAGTTCGGATATTTGTTGACCAGCAGCCGGACCACATGGCTGCCGATGAAACCGGCTCCGCCGGTGACAATGATGGATCTATCGTAATTCATGGAGGAAAGGATGATGATTGTCTTTTTCGGAAAGGAGGGCGTCGTCGGCGGGGATCCGCCAGTCGATGCCCAGTTCGGGATCGTTCCAGGCGATGGCGCCTTCGGAGGCGGGACAGTAGAGGTTGTCGCACTTGTATTGGAAGACGACTTCTTCGGAGAGGACGCTGAATCCATGGGCAAAACCCCGCGGGATGAACATCATCCGGTGGTTCTCCCCTGTCAGCTCCTCCGCATGCCATTTCCCATAGGTGGGCGACCCTTCGCGAAGGTCCACGGCGACGTCCAGCACGGCGCCGCTCACCACGCGGACGAGCTTCGCCTGGGCGTGCTCCCCTTTCTGGAAATGGAGCCCGCGGATCACTCCGTAGCGGGACTTGCTCTCGTTGTCCTGCACGAACCGGACCGGTCCCACCAACTCATGGAACTCCCGTTCGTTGAACACCTCAAAGAAATAGCCCCGTGCGTCCCCGAACACTTTCGGTTCGATGACGACGAGCCCTTCGATGCCTGTAGGGATGATATTCATAGCCGGTCGATGCATTTTTTCAGGGATTCATACCAGTGCGGGACCTCGATGCCGAAGGTTTCCTTGACCTTGGTCTTGTCCAGGACGGAAAAGTGCGGCCGACGGACCTTGGAGGGGAATTCCTCCGAGTGGCAGGGGCGGATGTCGCAGGTGTTGCCGGAAAGGTCGCGGATGGCACAGGCGAAATCGAACCAGGAGCACACGCCTTCATTGGAGAAGTGGTAGATGCCCTGTCGATCCGTGAGCCGCTCCGTAACAACCTTGTAAATTAGCGCCGCAAGGTCCGCCGCATAGGTGGGCGTTCCCACCTGGTCGAAGACGACCTTCAACTGGGGCCGCTCGGCCGTGAACTGACGCATCGTCTTCACGAAGTTCTTCCCGTAAGGGGAATAGAGCCAGGCCGTCCGGAAAATCTGCCAGCTGCAGCCTGCTTCCTGCACCGCCTGCTCGCCCTGGAGCTTCGTCGCGCCATAGACTCCGTTGGGATGCACCGGCCAGTCCTCCCGGCAAGGCAGGGCAATGTCGCCCTGGAACACATAGTCCGTGGAGATGTGGATCATGTGCGCCCCGCGCTCCGCCGCCACGGAAGCCAGGATGCCCGGCGCCGTATGGTTCAGGAGGTCCGCCATGGGCACATCCTCCTCCGCCTTGTCCACATTCGTGTAGGCGGCGCAATTGACGATCACATCCACCTGTTCCGAATCGCAGATAAGCCGGACGGCATCACGGTTGGTGATGTCCAGATAAACCGTGTCCACCCCGGGAAGGGAGGCGACGTCCGTGAAAATATAGCGGTCGGACGACCCGGCAGAGACGTTTCGCATCTCCGTCCCGAGTTGTCCGTTGGCGCCGCAAACCAGTATGTTCATATCTGTGTCTAATCGTCCTGGAGACCAGCCATGAGGGGCTCGAGTTTCCGGATCGTTTCTTTCTTCAGTTCCTTGGCCTGGTACTGGGCCTGGATGGCCCGGAAACGGTGGCAGTCGGATCCCACCATCGAATACCAGCCGCTGTCCAGCAGATCGAGGGCCCGGGCCCGGGCCGAATCCCCGTAGAATCCCACGATGGAGGGAAGGTTCATCTGCAGCAGGCAGCCCATGTCACGAAGGCGACGATAGTCGTCCTTGTCCATGTAGCGGTACCGCTCAGGATGGGCGATGAGCGGCCGGTAACCGGCCTTCAGCATGGCATCAAGCACCTCCCAGAGATTAATGGGCGGCGCGACGGCGGACGTCTCGACCAGGACCGTATCGGGTCCATGCTCCAGCAGGTCCCGCTGCGCCAGGCGTTCCTCGAACAGCACGTCGATCATGTATTCGGCCGCGAGATGGAGCTTGAGGTTGCCGAAATAGACGGATTTCAGCTCCTCGAAACGGGCCTTGATTTCCTCAGTCGTATTGGGGACATCCTCCATGACATGGGGCGTGAACCAGACTTCGGAAACGCCCTCCTCCTCCAGGAAATGGAGGATGGAGAGCGAGCTTTCCTGCTTTTTCACGCCGTCGTCCAGCCCATACAGGATATGGCTGTGATTGTCCACGGCTCCCTTCAGGAGGCCGGCGTCGAGGATGGATTTGCGTCGGTTGAAAAGCAGTCCCATTCCCTATTTCTTCTCCTCGTTGCCGTAACCGTAGCCATAGCCGTAACCATAGCCATAACCATATCCGTACCCGTGACGTCCGGAATAACCGTCCACACCGTTCAGGATAATGGCCATACGGTTGTACTTGCCTTCGTTGTACATGGCCTCCACGGCGGGCAGGGCGCGCTTGTCGAACAGGCCGGCGCGGAGGATGAAGATGGAAATGTCGGCATGCTGGGCGATGATGCTGGTATCGGCGACCAGGTCCACCGGGGCGCAGTCCATGAACACATAGTCATAGCGCTTCTTCATGGCGGAGATCAGCTCACCCAGACGGTCGGAAACCAGGAGCTCAGCCGGGTTGGGAGGGATGGAGCCCACCGGCAGGAGATCCAGATTCTCCTGGACATTGACGATATGCTCGTACGGATCGTCATACTTGGCGTTGAGGAAGGCGGCGACACCGGTGGCGTTCTTGCCCAGGGACTTGGACAGGGTGGCCTTGCGGAGGTCCATGTCCAGGATAATGACCTTCTTGTTGCCCTTCAGGGCCATGGAGGCGGCCAGGTTCATGAGGGTGAAGGTCTTACCGGCGTTCGGGTTGTAGGAAGTGACCATGATGGCCTGGGTCTCGGTCTCGCGGTGGATCATGAGGTCCAGGTTGGTTCTCAGGACGCGGAAGGCCTCGTTGATGGCGTCGCGCTTTCCGTGCTCCACGACCACCTTGTTGTTCTTGTGGTCGAAGCGGTTCAGGCGGAAGCGCTGCCAGTAATTCTTGGTCAGGCCCATCTGGGGCAGTTCGGCCAGGAACGGCACGGAGAGCTTACCGAGGTCGCTGCGGCCCTTGACGGTGGTATCCATGAGCTTCATCACATAGAACACGGCGAAAGGAATGCCGAATCCGAGGATGAGGGCGACCAGGAGGATCATCATCTTGTTCGGGGCGACCGGAGAGGTAGCGCCGGTAGGACGCTGGATCAGGCGGGTGTTGCCCACGGTCAGGAGGCCCTGGAGTTCGTTCTCCTCACGCTTCTGGAGGAGGAAGATGTACAGCTGCTCCTTCACCTTCTGCTGACGCTCGATAGAAAGGAGTTCCAGCTCCTGTCCGGAAGTGGAGGACAGGCGGCTCATGATCTGGTTCTCCTGCGCCTCGATCTTGCTCACCTGCAGCTGCAGGGTGGAGATGAGGTTGTCGATGGAGCGATTCACGGCGAGCTTGTACATTTCCAGGCTCTTGTTCAGGTCCTGCACGTACGGGTTGTTCTCACTGGAAAGGTTCAGGGAACGGTCGCGTTCCAGGAGCGCGGTGTTGTAGTCCCGGATCTGGGTCTCGATGTTCGCGCTGGACAGTCCGGAGTTCGCCGGCATGAGGTCGTTGGCGTGGGCCGGATCATTGATGAACTGCTTGATCATCTTCGCGATCGCCAGCTGGTTGGAGGCCTCAAAGCCCTGGGCCGAATAGGCCGTGGACTGCTGCATGTAGGCGTCGCCCACCTGCTGGACGTTCGTGATGTTGTGGCTCTGCTTGTAATCCTTGATGTCCTCCTCGATACCGCCGAGTTCCCGCTCGATGACGTTCAGACGGTCGTTGATGAACAGGGAGGTATTGCGGACGGACTGGTTCTTGTTCTCCACCCACTCCTCGTTGTAGATGTCCAGGAGGGTGCCGAGAACGGCCTCGGCACGGGCCGGGAAGGCGTCCTCCAGGGAAAGGACCACGACGGAGGACTGCTTGCTGGAGAGGCCGGCGGAGAGGTTGCGGCAATAGGCCTTGGCCCGGGCGGCCGGGTTCACCCACTGCACGGTGATGTCACGGTGCCAGTTCTTGTAATAGAGCGTAGGATAGATGACGATCCGCCCCACGGGCGTCTCCAGGGTATCCTTCAGGTGACCGGAGGCCTTGAAGCCCTTGAATTCGTCCTTACCCACGTAAAAGTCGTGGATGGTATAGGTGCTGTCTTTCCCGTTGGAGATGTTGAACGAGAAACTGGATGCAGCGATCTCGTCCGGGAGGCGCATCTCGATCGGGGCGTTCCCGTACATTTCACGGACGCGGAGGAACTGGTTGTCCACATAGGAGGTCTCCAGGCCCAGGCGGTTCACGACCTTCTGCATGAGGTCCGGGGCGGAGAAAGCCTCGATTTCGTTGTCCACGTTGGTGCCCGTTGCACGGCGGGCGCTTCCGCCGGCGGCGGAGAACGCCGTCAGGTCGCGCATCATGGCGGCCTGCGAATCCTCGTCCATGATGATCTTCTCCGTCCGGCTATAAGTCTTCGGAGTCCTGTAAATGTAGAAGCCCGCCAGGAAAAGGGCGGCGAGGATGCAGAAGATGTACCACCACTTGTGGTCCCAGACGAGGGCCCAAAGCTCGGAGAGCTGGAGGGTCTGCTCCTCTTCCTGGCCCTGCTGGCCGGTCATGATCGGATGATTTTGCGTATTGTCTGCCATAGTCTTACTTGTTCACACGGACAATGTTGATGATGAGGGTGGCCATGGTGGCGCTGATGGAAGCGAGGGAGATCCAGAAGCTTCCGGACTTGAAGTAGTTCTCGTTGATCTCACCCTGGCCGGCGCGGACCTTGGACGGGGTCACATAGACGACGTCGTTCTGCTGGAGGTAGTAGGCCGGGGAGTTGAAGATGTCGCTCCGGGTGAGGTCCATCTGGTAGATCTGGCGCCGTCCGTTCTGTTCGCGGATCACCTGGACGTTCTCACGCTGTCCGAAGATGGTGAGGTCGCGGGCCAGGGCAAGGGCCTGGAAGATCGTGATCTTGTCGCCGGCGACGGAATAGGTGCCGGGAGCGGTGACTTCACCAAGGACGGAAACCTTGAAGTTCAGGAACTCGACCGTAACCACGGCGTCTTTCAGGAGTCCGTCCTCCGCGAGACGGTTCTTGATCAGGTCCTGCAGCTCCCAGCGGTTGAGACCGGCCACATGCACGAGGCCGAGGGAGGGGAAGTTGATGTCTCCGGCGTTGTCCACGACATAACCGGTCAGACGCTGGGCTCCTCCTCCAGCAGATATCTCCGTACCGGCATAGGTGGTGGAGACGGACAGGTTGAACGGGATCGCCATTTTCGGATCGCGGCTGGAGACGATGATGGAAAGCTGGTCCTGGGGCTGGATGATGATGCCCTTGTTCACCTTCATGGTCATCGTGGTATCCTGCTTGACATCCTGCAGGTAATTGATTTTTTTATAAGTCTGCGGGTTGCAGGAAACGAGGGCCGCCGCGAAAGCGGAGATCACCAGGACTTCGAGAATTTTCTTCATTGCAATCGTATTATCACTAAAGTGTGCAAATTTACGGTTTTTCCTTAAGGAAAGCAAATTATTGCCCGGAAAGTGCTATCTTTGCATTACCATGGAACAAAGTCGGCCACCCATATTCCTGTACACCGACGGGGCCGCCAGCGGCAACCCCGGCCCGGGCGGGTATGGTGTGGTCCTGTGCTGCGGGACGCTCCGGAAGGAGTTCTCGGAAGGTTTCCGGCTCACCACGAACAACCGGATGGAGCTCCTCGCCGTGGTGAAGGGGCTCGAGGCCATCCGCTGGGAGAACGCGGAGGTCCATGTCTGGAGCGACTCTTCCTACGTCGTGAAAGCCATCAATGAGGGCTGGCTCGAGAACTGGAAGCGCACCGGCTTCGCCAAGAAGAAGAACGTGGACCTGTGGCTGCGGTTCGACGCGGTCTTCCGCCGCCACCGGGTGTCCTTCCACTGGCTCAAGGGCCACGCGGGACATCCCGAGAACGAGCGTTGCGACGCCCTGGCGGTGGCGGCCTACCATGGGCAGAACCTGCTGGAGGATACCGGCTATATTACTGAAACACAAGGATTGAACATCATATGAGCAAACCCAGACTCGTCGTGGGCATCACCCAGGGTGATTCCAACGGCATCGGATACGAAGTCATCATCAAATCACTCGCGGACTCCCGCATCCTGGACTCCTTCACCCCCGTGGTGTACGGCTCGTCCAAGATCTTCGGTTTCTACCGGAAGGGGCTCCACGACATCGACCAGCTGGACACCTACGTGATCCACAGCGCGAAGGACGTCCACCAGCGGAAGATCAACATCGTCAACTGCCTGCCGGACAATTTCTACGCGGAGCCCGGCCAGTCCACGCCGGATGCGGCCAAGGCCGCGATGCTCGCCCTCGAGGCGGCCGTGAAGGATCTCAAGGAAGGCAACATCGACGTCCTCGTCACCGGCCCCATCAACAAGCGGGCGATGAATGCGGAGGGCTTCGGCTTCACCGGTCACACGGAGTACCTGCAAGAGGCCTTCGGGAACCCCGACGTGGCGATGATCATGATCTCCACGCAGCTGAAAGTGGCCGTCGCGACGGGTCATATTCCCCTCGCCGACGTTTCCGGCACCCTGAACAAGGAAGGCATCCTGAAGAAACTGCGCCTGATGAACGCCTCGCTGGAGCGGGACTTCGGCATTGTGCACCCGAAGATCGCCGTCCTGGGCCTGAACCCGCACTGCGGAGACGGCGGCCTGCTGGGCGACGAGGAGAAGGACATCATCCTTCCGGCCGTCCTGGAGGCGCAGGCGGAGGGGATCCTCGCCTTCGGCCCCTACTCCCCCGACGGTTTCTTCGGCCTGGGAAACTACACCAAGTTCGACGCGACCCTCGCGATGTACCACGACCAGGGACTGGCCCCGTTCAAGGCCCTCGCTTTCCATGACGGCGTGAACTACACGGCCGGCCTGCCGGTCATCCGCACCTCGCCGGACCACGGCACGGCCTACGACCTGGCCGGCCGCGACGAGGCCGATCCGCGTTCCATGATGCATGCCATCTATGCGGCGATAGACATTTTCCATCACCGGCTCCAGTACGACGAGCTGCACCAGGGAAACCAGGAAGACTAGCCGAGCCTTTGGACCGGACAGGTCCTTTCGCAATACTGCGCGATCTTTTCGCGGTGGGTAATGAAAATCATCGTCTTGCCCGCCGCTTTTTTCGTGAGGTTTTCCATAAGCTGCGCCTCGGTGGCAGGGTCGAGCGAGGAACTGAATTCATCCAGGAGCAGGATGCTGCCCGGGCGCAGGAGTCCCCGGGCGATGGCGATGCGCTGCGCCTGGCCTTCGCTAAGGCCGGTACCGCCTTCTCCGCAGCGGGTGTCCAATCCGTCCGGGAGGTCCAGGACGAAGTCCGCCACGGCGGTCCGGAGGGCCTCCTCCATCTGCGGTTCCGTGGCCTCGGGATTGCCCATCAGGAGGTTTTCCCGGACGGTTCCGCTGAAAAGGGTGTTCCCTTGCGGCACATACACGAGGTTGCAGCGGGTGGCCGGAGAAGCCAGCACTTCTCGGTGACCGTCATACAGGACGACGGAACCCTCGACAGGCTTCAGGAGGGCCAGCATAAGCCGGATGAGGGTGCTCTTCCCCGCCCCGGTTTCGCCCACGATGGCCGTGCGGGAGAGCGGCGGGAAATCGAAGTCGAGATCCTTGAGGATCATGCGGTCGCCGTCCGGATAGCGGTACCCGAGCCCCTGGACCCGGATGCCGGCGGGGCCTTCCAGCCGCACCGGATCGCCGGATTCGGCCTTGGGAGCGTCCTCCAGTTCCATCAGGCGGTCGATGGAGGCGGTCGCATAGACGAAGGACGGGATCTGCCGGGTGAGGTTCACGACCGGGCGCTGGATCTGTCCCACGAGTTGCAGGAAGGCCGTCATCACGCCGAAGGTGATGGAATCCTGCGCAATGCCGTACACACCCCAGAGGAAGGCGGCGATATATCCGAAGGAGAAGGCGGCACTCACCATCGTGCGGGCAATGATGTTGAACCGGGTACGTTCCACGATCTGCCCGTATTCCCGGTCCTGGAGCCCGTCCAGGCGGTCTTCCATCCGGCTTTCGTTCTCCATGGACTGGATGACCATGCGGTGCTGGAGACTCTCCTGGAGGTGGCTCTGCACTTCGCTTTCCGTTTCCCGGATGCCGCGGGTCATTTCCCGCAGGCGGTGGAAAAAGAGCTTGGAAAACACCACGAAGAGCGGGGTGATGACGACCAGCACGAGGGCAAGTCGCCAGTCCATCGTACACAGGAAGATGAGGGCCGCGACGAGCTGGACGAGCGTCGTGAAGATTTGCGGGACATCGGAGCAGATCACGCCGGTCACGGTGCTCACGTCCGTTTCCAGACGATTCACGGTGTCTCCGCTGTGACGGCGCTCCTTTCCCAGCCATTCTGCCTGTAAGAGGCAGGAATAGAGACCCTTCCGGATGATGAAGTTCATCCGGGAGTTGGTCAGGTTTTCCAGCCGGACATTGATGGCGGAAACGGCGAGCCGGAGGACGATGACGCCGACGACGAGTCCGGTATAGAAGCCCAGGCTCCCCTCCGCCGCCCCCGTGGCGATGTCCACGAGGTGCTTGCACAGCCAGATGAAATACAGGTTCAGGCCCACGTTCACAGTCCCGAGGAGGATGTTCGCGAGGACGGCGCCCCGCGCCCCCACGGAATGCTCCCAGAGCCAGCGCATGTATTTCAGGACCGTTTTCATTCGCCTTCGACGAGTCCGATTTCCTTCCAGGTCGCACACAGGGCGGCCGCGTCCTTCAGGGCCGTCGCCTCGTCCACCTCGTACTCCTTGAGCAGCAGGGCCGCGAGGGATTCGGGGGTGAACTCGTTCCCCTGGACTTCCTTGAACAGGTAGGCGGCGGAATCGTTGAGGCTCACGAGCTTGGAGAAATTGACATTGGCCGACCCCTCACCGGAGACGACGCTCTGTCCACAAATCGTCCTGAGGACGAACCCTTCCTTGATTTTCATATGCTTACGTTCTCTTTGATCCAACTTCGGTTCCAGGGCAGATGACGGTAGATGAACAGGATATACCGCCTCAGCGGGAGCAGTCCCTGCCAAAACCGTACCTTCCTGAGTTCCCGCGGGGAATAGGGGTCCACGGGGCGGGTGCCTCCCCGGAGGATAGTGACGGCTTTCGCATGGATCTGGTCCCGGCGGACATGCTCACGCCCCCGGTAAACGCCGTCGCCCATGATGTCCACGGCATCGCCATCGATGGAAAGGATCCGGTGCATGACCCACCGGCCTCCGTCCATGGGGCCGATATGGAAAAGGACGATGTCGCCGGCCTTCAGGTCCGCCGGGGCTTTTTCCAAGACCACGAGGTCCTTGCCGCCGCGGATGAACGGCAGCATGCTGAAGCCCTTGACCGGGATGGTCGCCTGGCGCCCCTCCGCGAGAACCGAAAGGACGTCCGCGAAGAAGGAATCATTGTCGATCACCATCTTTTCCATATCGGTGCAAATTTAAGAAAGATTTCTTATTTTTGCGATATGAGCAAGGCGATGGAAACGGCAGTGCAGTACCTTCCCGGGGTGGGGCCCAAGCGGGCCGCGCTCCTGAAGACCGAACTGGACATCACCACCGTGGGCGACCTTCTCCATCTGTACCCTTTCCGGTACATCGACCGGAGCACGGTCCAGAAGATCGCGGACATCCATCCCGACCAGGCGTACATCCAGGTCATCGGCACGGTCCTGAAGGTCCGGCTCTTTGCGAAAAACGGGGCGGAAATTACCGCAGAGCAGGTCAAGTACAACCTCGCCAACCGCCTGTCCGTCATCATCGGCGACGATTCCGGCGAAATGGAAGTCGTCTTCTTCAAGGGCGTCAAGTGGATGCACGCGCGGCTCCTTCCCGGCAAGACCTTCCTCTTTTTCGGAAAGCCCCAGACGTTCAACGGGCGGATCAACATGGTCCATCCCGAGTTCGACGCCCCCGAATCGGCCCAGGCCGGGGTCCTCACCGGCATCTACCCTTCCACGGAAAAGCTCAAGACGGGCGGGATCACGGGAAAGGTGATGCTGCGCCTGATGTCGGCGGCCCTGGAGCTGGTCCTGCCCACGCTGGAGGATCCGCTGCCGGACTATATCCTGAAAGAAAAGGGGCTGGTGCCGCTGAGTTTCGCCCTGCGGCAGATCCATTTTCCGGCGGACCAGAACGCTCTCGCGAAGGCCACCTACCGCCTCAAGTTCGAGGAACTCTTCCTCCTGCAGCTTTCCCTGGTCAAGCAGAAATACGTCCGCAGCCGGAGCGCCGTGGGCCTGCCCATGCCCCGGGTGGGCGATGCGTTCCACCGCTGCTACCAGGCGCTCCCCTACGACCTGACCGGGGCGCAGAAGCGCGTCATCAAGGAAATCCGGGAAGACCTTCGGAGCGGCCACCAGATGAACCGGCTCCTGCAGGGCGATGTGGGCAGCGGCAAGACGATGGTCGCCGTACTCACGTCCCTGATCGCCGTGGCCAATGGTTATCAGGCCTGCCTGATGGCTCCTACAGAAGTACTTGCGTTCCAGCACTTCAACAATATCTCCAAGTACCTGGCGCCTACCGGCGTGAAGGCCGCCCTCCTGACGGGATCCACCGGAACGGCGGCCCGGCGGGAGATCCATGCGGGGCTGGAGGACGGCAGCATCGGCCTCATCGTGGGGACGCACGCCCTCATCGAGGACACGGTGGTGTTCAAGTCCCTCGGACTCGCCATCGTGGACGAGCAGCACCGCTTCGGGGTGGACCAGCGGGCCCGGCTTTGGGCGAAGGGCGCCGGCGGCATCCCTCCGCATGTGCTCGTCATGACGGCGACGCCGATCCCCCGCACCCTGGCCATGACCCTGTACGGGGACCTGGACATTTCCGTCATCGACGAGATGCCTCCGGGCCGGAAACCGGTCCAGACCTTGTGCGTGGGGGAAAACAAGCGCGCCGCGATGTACAATTTCATCCGCGACGAGATCGCGAAGGGACGCCAGGCCTTCATCGTGTATCCCCTGATCTTCGAGAGCGAGAAAGTGGACTACAAGAACCTGGAACTGGGGTACGAGGAGGTTCTCAAGCAGTTCCCGCAGCCACAGTACCAGGTGGCGATGGTCCACGGGAAACAGACGGCGGAAGAGAAGGCCTTCCACATGGACGCCTTCGTGGCCGGAAGGGCCAACATCCTCGTTTCCACCACCGTCATCGAGGTGGGCGTGGACGTCCCGAACGCATCGGTGATGGTGATCGAGAGCGCCGAGCGGTTCGGCCTGAGCCAGCTGCACCAGCTGCGCGGCCGGGTGGGCCGGGGCGCCGAGAAGTCCTTCTGCATCCTCATGAAGGGGTACAAGGTATCCAAGGAATCACAGAAGCGCCTGGACCTCATGTGCGCCACCGAGAACGGTTTCGAGATCGCGGAAGAGGACATGAAGATGCGCGGGCCCGGCGACCTGGAAGGGACGCAGCAGTCCGGCCTCCCCATCTCCCTGAACATCGCCTCCCTGGCCCGCGACGGCGTCATCCTCTCCGACGCCCGCCTCTATGCGGAGCACATCCTGGAGCAGGACCCTACATTGGAAAAGCCCGGCAACGCCTCCCTGGCGGCCGAGCTTCGCAAAGACAAATACGTCCGGAAGGACTATTCCCAGATCAGTTAGCCTCCACCAACCAGCGGTTCAGCCAGTCGAAGTAGCTGCGATGCCAATACAGGGCGTTCTGCGGCTGGAGGATCCAGTGGTTCTCGCCCGGGAAGACGATGAGCTTGGACGGGACGCCCATCATCTGCGCAGCGTTGAAAGCGGCCATGCCCTCGTCGTAAGGGACGCGGAAGTCCATGCCGCCGTGGATGCACAGGATCGGGGTGTGCCAGTTCTGGACCAGCTTGTGCGGGGAGTTCGCATAGTGGCGGACGGCCTTGGGCTCCTTGGACCAGGGGGAACCGGCCTGCTGGAGACCGCCGAAGGTGATGCCGTCGCCGACAGGGCCCATCTGGCCAGCCTCGTAGGCGTACTCGTGCGGGATACCACCATTGTCCCAGTTCGGGAACCACATTTCCTCGGTGGTCATGTACATGTGCTCCTCGTTGAAGATGCCGGCGTGGGCGATGAAGCAGTCATAGAGGTCACCATGGATACCTGCCAGATAATAAACGCTGTAGCCACCGTAGGAGGCGCCGCAGGCGGCCAGTTTCCCGACATAGGGTTCGGCCTTGATCATCTTGCCCGCGGCCAGGTAGTCCTGCATGTTCAGGCCGATGTAGTCGCCGGAGATCTGCTCGCACCAGGGCTGGCCGAAGGCGGTCGTTCCATGGCGGTTCGGAAGGACGACGACATAGCCCTGATGGGCCATCAGGCAATAGTTCCAGCGGTAGGACCAGCCCTGCGAGAGGGTGCCCTGCGGACCGCCCAGGCAGATCTCGATGGCGGGATACTGCTTGGTCGGGTCGAACTGCGGCGGATAGAGGACCCAGGTGAGCATCTCGCCGCCGTCGGCGGTCGGGACCATCCGGGCTTCGGTCTCGTGCTTGTCCAGCTGGTCCAGGATGTGCGCGTTCTCGAAGGTGAGCTGATGGATGGAGTTGTCATTGACCGCCACCAGTTCGGTCGGGAAGTCCATGGAGCAGTAGGTGGTGAGGAGGGTACCGTCCTGCAGCACGGCGAACGGAGTGCCGAAGTCGAACCAGAGGCTCGGAGCGGTCAGGCGGATGAAGGACGGCTCGGGTCCGGGGATGACGTTGAAGATGCCCTGGAGTCCTTCCACGAGGGAATTGAAATAGAGGGACTTGCTATCGGCCGCCCAGACGGGGCCGTCGGCATTGTAATCAAATCCGGCGGTCAGGTCCACGATGTTCTCGATGGTGGGATTCGCGGTCTGTCCCTCCCCTTCCGGGGCATAGACGACATCGGCCAGCATGAGGCGGACCTTGTCGGCCTCGTAGCCGTCGCGGGCCATGGAAAGCCAGGCGATCTTGCTGCCGTCGGGGCTCCAGACGGGGACGGTGTCATAGCCGCCGGCCATCGGGATGACGGTGGTCTCGCCGGTGAGGATGCAGTAGATGTAGATTTCCGTATCGGTGGAGAAGGCGTATTCCTTCCCCGCCTTCTTCTTGCAGGAGTAGGCGATGTAGCGGCCGTCCGGGCTCCAGCAGAGGTTCTCGATGCCGCCGTAAGGGCCGTTCGGGAGTTGGAACTTCACGTCGGGGCCGCCCAGGATGTCCAGTCCTTCGGTGATAAGGCCGTTCGCGAGCGGGGCGACGAAGGTATGGCTGATGTCCTCCACCCAGTGGTCCCAGTGACGGTACATCAGGTCCTCGGTCGCATAGGCATCCGCCTTGTCCAGGAGCGGGTCCGTGTCCACGGGGCGTTCCACGTCGCTGTGGACCGAGCTCACGAACATGAGCTGTCCGCCGTCCGGGGAAAGGGCGAATTCATCGACCCCCTTGGGAACGTCCGTAATCTGGGTCCGTGCCCCCAGCTTGCCGGCCTTGTAAGCGGCCTTCCAGACCTGGCCTCCCTGGATGAAATAGATGGCGTCCCCTTCCGGTGACCAGCGGGCGTTCGAAAGGCTCTTGCCGTCCATGGAAAGCTGCGTCGGGGTACCTCCGCCCACGGGAATGGTGAACAGGTTGCGGACGCTGCGGTTGTCGGCGATGCTGGTGTAGCTCACCCCGTACAGGATGGTCTTTCCGTCGGGGGAAAGCTGGGGATCGCCGAGGCGTCCCAGGGAGAGGAGGACCTCCGGAGACATCCGTCCGTTCTGGACCACGATGTCGGAAGGGCCGATGTAGCCTTGTTGCGGTTTCATCTCTTCATTCTTGCATGCGAGGACCGACAGGGCGGCCAACGCAAGGGTTAACATTTTAGTTTTCATATAGAACATATTTGTTTTATTCGTATAATTTCAACGCATTAAGCAATTCTCCCTTCACCTGTTCCCGAAGCGTTTCCGGCTCCAGGACTTCCAGCCGGTTCCCATGCCGGCAGAGTTCCATCACGAAATTCGGGTTGGGGATGACGCGGAGGGCGAAAAGGCTCCGTCCCTCGGGGTCTTCCCCGAGGAAAACCTGGCTCGGATGGAGCGGAAGGTCCCGCAGGTAAGCCGCCTCGCGGGCCGTCGTGCGGAGCCGGACCAGCACCGGCTTCTCCCCTTCCGGCGGGTAGATACCGTAGCTGTCTTCGAAGAGCGCATCGACCCGGAACCCCTGGGGCATCCGGAACCGTTCTTCCGCGATCTCCAGGGACAGGATCCGGTCCATGGCATACACGCGCAGGGCGCCGGCCTCCTCGCTGAAAGCGACGACATACCAGCGCTTGGCGAACTCCTTCACGGCATACGGGCGGATGTGACGCGTCTCCTCCTCCCCCATGTACCGGCGGTAGCGGAGGGTCATCTTCCGGTCGTCCAGCATGGCTTGCATGACGGTGGTGAGGTACTTCTGTCCGGAGGGGATGTCCTCCACGGACACGCGGCCGGAAAGGCGTTCCTTGCCCAGGGTGAGGAGGCTGTTCACCGTAAAGGTATTCACGAGCCAGTTCACGGATTCGCGGCCGTCCACGGCGCTCTCCCCCTCGTCGATATAGTAGGCATTTGTCGCCCGGTTGCACGCGATGGTGATTCCGAAAATCTCCGCCACGGCCTCCCGGTGGTTGTTGAACGAGCGGCGCGGATACTCCGTCCCGCCGTAGCGGGAACACCAGCGCGCGGATATCTCGGCGAGGGTGAGTCCCCGCGGTCCGGCGTCGATGAAAGTCTGGACCAGCCAGATGTATTTGTCGATGAGTTCGGATACCATTGTGCCTCGTTTTGGCAAAAGTACGCATATTTCGGGAAATAGGAAAGAAAACCCGGGGCAGACTTGCGTTTATAAAATAATTTAATTATGTTTGCAACGGTTAGTTATCATCTTAAGTGTATATAAAATGGACAAATTCACCCAGAACTACATCGACGGGTTCATGGCCGGCGTGATTGCACGCAACCCGGGCGAGAAGGAATTCCACCAGGCCGTCCGCGAAGTGGTGGAAAGCGTGGCCTCCTATGTGACCGCCTACCCCCACCTGATGGACCTCAAGATCCTGGAAAGGATGGTGGAGCCCGAACGGGTCGTCATGTTCCGTGTCCCCTGGACGGACGACCGCGGCGGCATCCACATCAACCGCGGCTACCGCGTGCAGATGAACAGCGCCATCGGCCCCTACAAGGGCGGCATCCGCTTCCACGAAAGCGTGAACCTCTCCATCATGAAGTTCCTGGCTTTCGAGCAGACCTTCAAGAACAGCCTCACCACCCTCCCCATGGGCGGGGCCAAGGGCGGCTCGGACTTCAACCCCAAGGGCCGTTCCGACGCGGAGGTCATGCGTTTCTGCCAGAGCTTCATGACCGAACTCCAGCGCCACATCGGCCAGGACACCGACGTGCCGGCGGGTGACATCGGCGTGGGCGGCCGCGAGATCGGCTACCTGTTCGGCCAGTACAAGCGCCTCCGGGACGAATTCACCGGCACCCTCACCGGCAAGGGCCTCGGCTGGGGCGGCTCGCGCCTGCGCCCGGAAGCCACCGGCTACGGCCTGTGCTACTTCACCGAGCAGATGCTCGCCACCCGCGGCGAGACCTTCGAGGGGAAGACCGTCCTCGTCTCCGGCTCCGGCAACGTGGCCCAGTACGCCGCCCAAAAGGCGATGCGCCTCGGGGCGAAGGTCGTCACCCTGTCCGACTCCAACGGCTTCATCCACGACCCGGAGGGCCTGGACGAAGAGAAGATGCAGTTCGTCTTCGAACTCAAGAATTACCGCCGCGGCCGGATCAAGGAATACGCCGAGCGTTATCCTTCCGCCACCTACTACCCGGACGAGCGTCCCTGGAGGATCCCGTGCGACATCGCCCTCCCCTGCGCCACGCAGAATGAGATCGAGAAGGCCGATGCGGAGAACCTCGTCGCCGGCGGCTGCCGCTGCGTCGCGGAAGGGGCCAACATGCCCTCCACTCCGGAAGCCATCCGCGTTTTCCAGGGTGCGGGCCTCCTCTACGCCCCCGGCAAGGCCTCCAATGCGGGCGGGGTCGCCACTTCCGGCCTGGAGATGACGCAGAATTCCATCCGCCAGAAGTGGACCGCCGAGGAAGTGGACGCCCAGCTCCGTCGCATCATGTCCGACATCCACACGGCCTGCCTCCAGTACGGAATCGGCGAAGACGGCCAGGTGAACTATGTCAAGGGGGCCAACATCGCCGGCTTCATCAAGGTCGCGAACGCAATGGTGGATCAGGGACTTGTCTGATTGAAAAAAAGTGCGTATCTTTGCGCGCTTAAAAAAGCGCAACGCTTTTTGGTGCAATGGGGTCTGTGAAAAATCAGACTGAGTAACACATTTTTAAAACAAAAAACAATGAAGCATTTCCAGCTTAACGGCCAGATCCGCCAGAAGGGCAACAAGGCCGTGATCAAGGCGTTCCGCCGCCAGGGCCTCGTTCCCTGCAACCTGTACGGCGCCGGCATCGACAACATCCTTTTCACCGTGGTGGAGAAAGAGCTCCAGGGTCTGACCCATACGCCCGCCTCCTTCATCGTGGACCTGAACCTGGACGGTAAGGTGTACACCGCTGTCGCCCACGAGTATCAGTGGCACCCGGTGGATGACAACTGCCTGCACGTGGACTTCCTCGCCGTGAACGAGGAGAAGCCCATCGTCATCAGCGTTCCCCTGAACATCTACGGTCACCCGGTGGGTGTCCAGGCCGGTGGTAAGTTTACCCAGCTTGCCCGCTCCCTGAAGGTCAAGGCCCTCATGAAGGACCTCCCCGACCAGCTCGACGTGGATGTCACCCCGCTCGACATCGACAAGCGCATGACCGCCGGCGACCTCAAGTATGACGGTCTCCAGATCGTGTCCGACAAGAACACCATCATCTGCCGCGTCAGCGCCACCCGTGCGATGCAGCAGGCTGCCGCCGAGGCCGCGAAGGCCGCGAAATAATGGCGGAGTACCTCGTTGTCGGTCTGGGGAACATCGGCGCGGAATACGCCCGGACCCGCCACAACATGGGATTTATGATATTGGATGCCTGGGCTCAGGCATCCAATGTCGTTTTTTCCGTGGAGCGCTACGGCGCCGTTGCGGAGGTTTCGTTCAAGGGAAGGCACTTCACCCTGCTGAAGCCCTCCACCTACATGAACCTCAGCGGCAACGCCGTCCGATACTGGCTGCAGCGCCTGAACCTCCCGCTGGAGAACCTCATCGTCATCTGCGACGACCTGAATCTTCCCTTCGGCGCCACCCGGATGCGCCAGCGGGGCAGCGACGGCGGCCACAACGGACTGGAAAACATCATCTGGACCCTCGAATCCGAGGACTGGACGCGGATCCGCGTGGGAATCGGCAACGGTTTCTCGCGGGGCGGACAGGTGGATTTCGTCCTGGGAGCGCTCTCCGAGGAGGAAATCGCCGAGATGCCCGCCATCGCCGCCCGCGTGATCCAGGGGGTCAAGGACTTTTCCACCATCGGCCCGGCCAGAGCCATGAACTTCCTGAACAGCAAGCCCAAAACAGAAGAAAAAAAGCCGGAAAACCCGCCTGAGGAAACAGGAGAGTAATTTTTTTCGGATTTTTTTGGATTTTTTGCGTTTTTATTGCTATCTTGCGTCAAAGTTGTGATAATTAACGTTTAACGATCACTTAATAAATTAATTCTGTCACCATGAAAGAGCTTGTTGAAAAGATCAACGCGGAAGCCGCCGAGTTCGCCAAGAACGCCGAGGCGCAGATTGTAAAGGGTAACAAAGCCGCCGGCGCCCGTGCCCGCAAGGCTGCCCTCAACCTCATGAAGGACCTCAAGGAGTTCCGCAAGGTTTCCGTCGATGCCGCGAAATAAGCGGTTTTAACACTGAATAAGCGACTGCTGCGGCAGCCGCTTAATTTTTTTCAAGTTTTTTCACTTTTCGTGCAACAAAGCCGCAAAGACTTGCATCTTTAAGACAGGTTTAGGTTTTAGTACACGTCAAAGAATCGGTTTCCACTCGTTGGGGCCGGTTTTTTGCATATACCCTTGCGAATGCGCAAAAAATTGCCGTACTTTGAAGAGTATGAAACCTGAACCCGGCACTTTGCGGCGCTGGCCGCTCGTCATATATCTGCTTGCCTGCACCCTTCTTGTACAGGCCTCCCCTGCCCGCAAGGGCCTTGTGTACCTCACCCAGCCGGACGGATCCACCGTCCAGGCCTACCTTTCCGGCGACGAGCACGGCCATCTCACGACGACCGCGGACGGCTGCGTCCTCACCCAGGACGCGGAGGGATGGTGGTGCTACGCCCGTTTCGACTATTACGGGACGCGCCAGAATACGGGGGTCCATGCCGGATCCGCCGATGCGCCCGGCGAAGTGATCGCCACAAGCCGGGAGATTCCCTGGGACCTTCTGTCCCGGAAGCGTCACCTTCGGCTGGACCGCCTGGTACCCGTACAGGCCCGGGAAAGGGCCCGTACGCGGAGTTTCCTCGCGGAAGGGAGCGGACGGTCGCTGCGCCACGGACTCATCATCCTCGCCCAGTTCCAGGACCTGGAATTCACCTTCACGCGGGAGGATTTCGAGAAAAAGGTGAACGGGAACGGAGCCAATACCGCCATCTCCTATTTCAAGGACCAGTGGAAGGACCGGTGCGACTTCAAGTTCGACATCACACCTATCGTCACCCTGCCGCAGAACTACGAATACTACGGGGCCAACAATGACGACGACGAGGACCAGAACGCCGCCCAGCTCATCATCGACGCCTGCACGCAGGTGGACCCGGACTGGGACCTGTCCATCTATGACAACGATGGCGACGGCGAGGTGGACAACGTCTTCGTCTTCTTTGCCGGCCCCAACGAGGCGGAGGGCGCCGGAGAGAAATATATATGGCCGCACATGTGGTACATCAAGGACGGCGCCGGCATCGACTTCCTTTGCGATGGGGTCATCGTGAACAACTACGCCTGCACCTCCGAGCTGATGCTGGACGACAACTACACGACCTACACGACGCTGGCCTCCATCGGCACGTTCTGCCATGAGTACACGCATACTTTCGGCATTCCCGACCTGTATGACACGGACAGCGAAGGCAGCGGCGGCTATTCGGAGGCCATGTGGAACAGCATCGACCTCATGGATGCCGGCAACCACAACGACCGGGGCCGCACGCCACCCAACTACAGTGCCGTGGAGCGCTGGTACTTCGGCATGGGAGAGGGAAAGCCCCTGACGGAAGGACGGCACACCCTCCGGCCCGTGCAGGAGAACAACGACTACTACTATCTCACCACGGACAACGAGTCCGAACTCTGGCTCTTCGAATGCCGCCGCGCGGCGGGCTGGGACGCCTACATCGGCGGAAGCGGCCTCCTGGTGTATCACATCGACTTTTCCGAGCGTCCCGCCGGCGAATCCACGTCGGCTTCCAAGGTGGTGACCGCCCTGGAACGCTGGTCCCTGAACGAGCTCAACGCCCGTCCGGACCACCAGTGCGTGGACCTCATCGAACCGGACCCGGCAGCCCGCCAGAACTACCAGACGGCCGTGAAGAACCGCAACTACGACGCCATCAACACCCTGGCCTCCCACGCCTTCTGGCCTTTCGGCGACGTGAACATCTTCACCTGCGACACGGATCCGGCCTTCCAGTTCTGGAGCGGGGCCGATTCTCCCCTGGGCCTGACGGACATTACCCTGAATGCCGACGGCAGCGTCACCTTCCTCGCTTTCAATGACCTGGAAGAGAAAGCCCCGGCCGTAAAGGTGGAAAGCCAGGTCGTCTTCCAGGATGCGACCATCATCCAGTGGAGCAGCGTGGATCCGACCTTCACGGGAAACAGCGTCCTCCGCTGGGGCCTGGCCGATGACACCCGCCTCACCGAAGTGGAAGTGACGCCCTACGAAACCGGCCGCTACGCCTGCGTCATCGAGGGGCTGAAGCCCACGACGGCCTACAAGGTCCAGCTCCTTTGCCGCCGGGGAAGCATTCCCGGCCCGGTGAACGGCAACGCCTCCTTCACCACCAAGTCCGACAAGAAAGCCGGCAGCTGGCCTTATATCTATCTGAAGGATGCGCCTCGCGGCACGGACGGCTCTTTTGCCCCTGACACTCCCCTTCCGCTCCGCGTGTACAACGCCCCGGAAGCCGACGGCGTTTCCTGGTATTTCGACGGGAAGGCCATCACCCCGGGTCCCGACGGCTACTGGCATGTCGCCCGCAGCGGCGAACTCAAGGCCGTCATCCACCGGGGCGGGGAGACGGAAGTCATTACCAAAAAGATAATCGTGAAATGACAAAGAGGATTCTATATATCGCCTGCCTCGTCCTGGTCCTGGCCGCCTGCGACCAGACGCACAAGATCGACCCGGAACTCTCGGGCATGACCGAGGTGGGCCTGAAGGTCAAGGGGAAAAGCGTCTTCACCTATACGGAAGGGACGATGCAGCTCTCCTTCAACCGCAACCTGCGCCAGTTCCGTGCGGGGAACGACGACATGACAAGTTATTTCGTCATCACCTGCAACCAGCTCCCGACCCAGGAGGGGCAGCAGATCAAGGCCGATGTCCAATGGACCTCCGGCAGTTCCGTCAAGACCACCACGGGGATGACCTTCGAGGTGGAGAAATACGACGGCACCGGCCTTGTCTGGCTTTGGAATGCCTCCGACAAGACCGGTGCGGTCGTAAAGATCCTGAATTAGAAGCTCAGGGCGATCTGGATGAAGTCGTCGGCCTTCAGGGCGGCGCCACCGATCAGACCTCCGTCGATGTCCTTCTGGGCGAAGAGTTCCTTCGCGTTGGACGGCTTGCAGGAACCGCCGTAGAGGATGGTCATGTCCTCGGCGACTTCCAGGCCGAACTTCTCGGCGATGACGGTGCGGATGCAGGCGTGGATTTCCTCGGCCTGCTCAGCGGTCGCGGTCTTGCCGGTGCCGATGGCCCAGACGGGCTCGTAGGCGATCACGATGTTCTTCATGTCCTCGGCGGTGAAGTTGTACAGGACGGCCTTGGTCTGCTCCGTGACAACCTCGAAATGCTTGCCGGCTTCACGCTCCTGCAGGTTCTCACCCACGCAGAGGATGACCTTCAGACCGGCCTCGAGGGCGAGCTTCGTCTTGACGACGAGCTTCTCGTCGGTCTCCCCGTAGTACTGGCGGCGCTCGGAGTGGCCGAGGATCGTGTACTGGCAGCCGATGGAAGTGAGCATGTTCACGGCGACTTCGCCGGTGTAGGCGCCCTTCTCATGGTCGGCGCAGTTCTGCGCGGACAGGGCGACCTTGGAACCCTTCAGGACGTCCGCGACGCAAGCGAGGTGCGTGAACGGCGGGGCGACGACGAGTTCAACGTTGGCGGGAAGTTCCTTTCCCTTTTCCACAACGGCTTTGGCGAGCTCCACGCCCTCAGGAACTGTAGTGTTCATCTTCCAGTTGCCTGCAACAATGTACTTTCTCATTTTATGCTAGTTTAAAATTGTTTCCAGTCTGCAAATTTACGCATTCCGAGGGAATTTCCCAAACGGGAATCCTTTGGATTATTCGCCCGCGAAGCGTATCTTTGCACAATTGAAACGAACCGAACAAGATATGTCCCTCTTTCTTCCCAAGAACTACCGCAACCTGCTTGGCAGCACCGAGCAGACGGAAAAAGCCATCAAGTCCGTCAAGGACATGTTCCAGGACAACCTGTCCGCCCAGCTCGCACTGCTGCGCGTGACCGCTCCCATGACGGTCCTGTCCGGAACGGGTATCAACGATGACCTGAACGGTGTGGAGCGGCCCGTCCGCTTCCCCGTCCGGAGTCTGGACGAGCGGCCGGCGGAAGTGGTCCATTCCCTCGCGAAGTGGAAGCGGCTGAAACTGGCCGAGCTCCGCATCACCCCGGGCCGCGGCATCTATACCGACATGAACGCCCTGCGTCCCGACGAGGACCTGGACAACCTCCATTCCATCTATGTGGACCAGTGGGACTGGGAGAAGGTCATCCGTCCCGAGGACCGGAACCTGGACTTCCTGAAGCGCACCGTCCGCCGCATCTATGAAGCGGTGAAGGTGACGGAGAACAAGCTCTATGTGGAGTTCCCGCAGCTTGTGCCCGCCCTCCCGGACGAGATTTTCTTCATCCATGCGGAAGAGCTCCTGCAGCGGTATCCGGGGCTCACCCCCAAGGAGCGCGAAAACGCCATCGTAAAGGAGCACAAGGCCGTTTTCATCATCGGCATCGGCGGGAAACTCTCCGACGGGAGCATCCACGACGGCCGCGCCGCGGACTATGACGACTGGAGCACCCCGAATAGCGACGGCTACGAAGGCCTGAACGGCGACATCCTCCTGTGGAACCCGGTGCTGGAGAGCGCCTTCGAGATTTCCTCCATGGGCATCCGGGTCGATGCGGACGCGATGCGCCGGCAGCTCCGGGAACGGGGCCAGGAGGAAAAGGCTTCGCTGTACTTCCACCGGCGGCTTCTCGCGGGCGAACTCCCGCAGACGATCGGCGGCGGCATCGGCCAGTCCCGGCTGTGCATGTACCTCCTCCGCAAGGCCCATATCGGCGAAATCCAGTCCTCCCTCTGGCCGGAGGACATGCGGGCGAAATGCCACGCCGCCGGCATCGAACTGGCGTAGGGATCCTTACAGGGAACCGTCCTTTGGAGAAGGACGGTTTTTTGTTTATCTTTGCAGGATAAGATTGAATGAATCAAACGATGAAGAATTTTGTTGAAGAACTGACTTGGAGAGGCATGATCCAGGACATCATGCCCGGAACGGAAGAGAAACTCATGGAAGGCCCCAAGGCTGCCTACGTTGGCATCGACCCCACGGCCGACTCCCTGCATATCGGACATCTCGTAAGTGTGATGATCCTCAAACATTTCCAGAACTGCGGGCACAAGCCCTTCGCCCTCGTGGGCGGGGCCACCGGCATGATCGGCGACCCGTCCATGAAGTCGGCCGAGCGCAACCTCCTGGACGAGGAGACCCTCAACCACAACGTCGCCTGCATCAAGGCGCAGCTCGCCCGTTTCCTGGACTTCGACTCCGACGCCCCCAACAAGGCCGAGCTCGTGAACAACTACGACTGGATGAAGGACTACAGCTTCATCAATTTCATCCGTGACATCGGCAAGCACATCACCGTCAATTACATGATGGCGAAGGATTCCGTGAAGAAGCGCCTGCAGCGCGACTCCTCCGAGGGCATGTCCTTCACCGAGTTCAGCTACCAGCTCATGCAGGGCTACGACTTCTACTGGCTGTGGAAGAACAAGGGCTGCGTGCTGCAGCTGGGCGGTTCCGACCAGTGGGGCAACATCACCACCGGCACCGAACTCATCCGCCGCATCGACGGCGGCGAGGCCTTCGCCCTCACCTGTCCCCTCATCCGCAAGGCCGACGGCACCAAGTTCGGCAAGACCGAAAAGGGCAACATCTGGCTGGATGCCGAGCGCACCTCCCCGTACGAGTTCTACCAGTTCTGGCTGAACGTGGCCGATGACGACGCCGAGCGCTACATCAAGATCTTCACGATGCTGGACCGCCCGACCATCGAAGGCCTCATCGCCGAGCACCGCGAGGACCCCGGCCAGCGCAAGCTCCAGAAGGTTCTCGCCCGCGAGATCACCGTCATGGTCCATGGGCAGGAAGCCTATGACAATGCCGTCGCGGCCTCCCAGCTGCTGTTCGGCAATGTCTCCGCCGAGGTATTCCGCAAGATGGACGAGCGCACCGTCCGCGAGGTCTTCGCCAACGTCCCCTCCTTCGAGGTGGGCGCCGACGAACTCCCCTGCAACATCCTTGACTTCCTCGCCGTCAAGACGACCGTCTTCCCCTCCAAGGGCGAGGCCCGCAAGATGCTCCAGGGCGGCGGCGTGTCCCTGAACAAGGGCAAGATCGGCGACATCAACTATGAGGTCACCGAGGCCGATGTGATCAACGGGCACTATGTCCTGGCCCAGAAGGGAAAGAAGAACTATTTCATTGTCAATATCATATAATGGAAAAACCCGCAAGCACTAGACAACTGAAGGTGGGCCGCGAGATCCAGAAGGACCTCGCGGAGATCATCCGCGCCAAGGGAATGGCGGCCTTCGGCGGGGCGATGGTGACGGTGAGCGAGGTCCGGGTGAGTCCGGACCTGTCGGTCGCCAAGGTGTATGTGAGCATCTTCCCGTCCGAGAAGCAGGAAGCCGTCATGGGCCTCCTGAACGAGAACAACAAGGCCCTCCGCGGCGAACTGGGCCGCGTCGTGGGCAAGCAGCTCCGCATCGTGCCGGAACTCGTGTTCTACCTGGACACGAGCCTGGACTATGCGGCGCATATCGAGGAACTGCTGAAGAAATGAGCCACCTGCCGCTCAGATTCGCCCTCCGCTACCTGTTCGCCCGGAAGTCACACAATGTGATCAACATCATTTCGGGCATCAGTGTCGCGGGCATGGCCATCGGAACGGCGGCGCTGGTGATCATCCTGTCCGTCTTCAACGGATTCAACAAGCTCATTTCCGACTCCCTGGACGACGCCCAGCCGGACCTCGTGGTGAAGCCCGCGGCCGGGAAGGCGTTCGTGCCCGACAGCCCGGCGTTCGAATGGCTGTATGGGCAGGAGGCGGTCCTCAACATGTCCAGCGTCATCGAGGAGCAGGCCTTCATTTCCTTCGAGGGCAAGCAGAGCCTCGCCCGCGTCAAGGGCGTGGACAGCGTCTATGAGGAGGAAACGCCGATCCGGGACCACATCACCGACGGAGTGTTCGCCCTCCACCGGGGGACGCTTCCCCGCGCCGTCGTCGGAAGCGCCTTGGCCTGGTCCCTGGATATCAACCCCCGGTTCGTCGCTCCGCTGGAGATCTACTATCCCGACCGGGAAGGGAATGTTTCCCTGTCCAACCCGGCCGCTTCGCTCCGGAGCACGAAAACGACTGTTTCCGGGCTCTTTGCCCTGAATGCGGAACTGGATGCGGAACTGGTCCTGGTCCCCATCGAGACGATGCGGGAGCTCATGGGCTATGAAAACGAAGTCTCCGCCGTGGAAATCCGCTTTGCCAAGGGTACGTCCGAAAAGACCGGCCAGGCGCTGGTCCGGGAACTGGAAAAACGGCTGGGGGCGGACTACGCCGTCCTGGACCGTTACCGCCAGAACGAGGCCCTGTACAAGATGATGCGCTACGAGAAGCTCGCCATCTACATGATCCTGATCTTCATCGTCATCATCATCGCCTTCAACATCTACAGTTCCCTGACGATGCTCATCATCGAGAAGCGCGGCGACATCGAAACGCTCCGGAGCCTCGGCGCTCCCGAACCCATGACCCGGCGCATCTTCCTCCTGGAAGGATGGCTGATCTCGCTGCTGGGGCTTATCATCGGCCTTTTGATCGGCATCGGCTGCGTCCTTCTCCAGCAGAAGTTCGGCATCATCCGCATGCCGGGGAACTATATCATCAACGCCTATCCGGTCATCCTCAAGGCCTCCGACATCCTGTGGACGGCAGCGGGCGTCGCCGGAGTGGGCTACCTGATCGCCCTCCTCCCCTCCCTTACGAAAACAACTGATAACCAATAAGCTTATGAAAAAGATCCTTACCCTCATCGCCGCTTTGGCCAGCGTCGTCACCCTGAACGCCCAGCATCCCGGCGGACTCTCCGAAAGCGTCCTCGGCGAAATTGCCAAGGGCTATGAAGGCACGGCTACCGACAAGGCGCTCCGCAATGCCCTGAATACCACCCCCATCAACACGCTCGCCCTGAATGCGGACAACATCCCGATGGACACCCGCTTCTCCGACATGGTGAAGACCAAGGGCCGCACGAACCAGCTCTCCTCCGGCCGCTGCTGGCTGTTCACGGGCCTGAACGTGCTGCGTGCCAAGATGATCGACAAGTTCGACATGGGCCCGGTGGTCCTCTCCCAGAACTATGTCTTCTTCTACGACCAGCTGGAAAAGGCGAACCTGTTCCTGCAGGGCATCATCGACACGAAGGATCTTCCGGACGACGACCGGAAAGTGGACTGGCTCTTCTCGAGCCCCATCGGTGACGGCGGACAGTTCACCGGTGTCTCCAACCTCATCATGAAATACGGTGTGGTTCCCTCCGAGGTGTTCCCGGAGAGCATGAACGCCAACAATACTTCCCAGATGCGCGCCCAGCTTACCCTCAAGCTCCGCGAGGACGGTCTGCGCCTGCGTCAGGCCGCGAAGGCCGCCGGGCTGGACCAGCTCAAGGGCAAGAAGCGGGAGAAAGCGTCCGCCGACCTGGATGCGAAGCTCCAGGCGATGAAGGTGGAGCAGCTCAAGGAGGTTTACCGGATCCTCGTCCTGTGCCTGGGTCTCCCGCCGAAGGAGTTCACCTGGACCCGGACCGATGCCAAGGGCAACGTGGTCTCCACGGAGAATTACACCCCGAAGTCCTTCTATGACAAGTACATCGGCGAGGACCTCGAGAAGAACTACATCATGGTCATGAACGACCCCTGCCGCGAGTACTACAAGGTCTATGAGATCGACTACGACCGCCATGTCTATGACGGCGAGAACTGGGTCTATCTGAACCTCCCGGTCGATGATATCAAGCAGATGGCCATCGCCTCCATCAAGGACAACACCGCCCTCTACTTCTCCTGCGACGTGAACAAGTTCCTCCTGCGGAAGGAAGGCTTCGCCGACCTGAACAACTACGACTACGAGTCCCTGATGGGCGTCACCTTCGGGATGAACAAGCAGGAGCGCATCTACACCCACGCCAGCGGCTCCACGCACGCGATGACGCTGATCGCCGTGGACCTGAAGGACGGGAAGCCGGTGAAGTGGATGGTGGAGAACAGTTGGGGCGCCACCTCCGGCTACCAGGGCAACATCATCATGACGGACGAGTGGTTCAACGAGTACATGTTCCGCCTCGTGGTCGATAAGAAATACGTCCCGGCCTCCATCATGAAGTACTTCGACCAGAAGCCCATCATGCTCCCAGCCTGGGATCCGATGTTTATGCCGGAAGAATAACCTTTTAAGTTCCGGAAAGGTAGTATTCTGAAAACCGTCGACTCCGTCGACCCCTCCCAAAGCCGGCTTACGCCGTCTTCGGGCCCCTCCCTCTTATATGGCCGAGGGTGGCCATAGGTTTTCAGAATACTACCTTTCCTCCACAAAATAACCTTCAATTTGAGCCGCTCTCTTGCTTTATATTTATGGATCTTACTGATCTGCTGCTTCTTTGACCTGATGGTCGGAGGAGGAGGAGTATCCGTGGCAACGGGGGCGGTGCTGTGGAAGTTGAGGGTGCCGAGGGTGCTGACGGCGGTGATTGCCGGGGGCGCCCTGGCGGCAAGCGGGGCGCAGATGCAGGCGGTGTTCCGGAATCCGCTGGCCGATCCGCATATCATGGGCGTGAGCGGCGGAGCGGGGCTCGGGGCGGCCATCGCGACGATGGCGATCGGGACGGCGTCAGCCTGGTTCACGGGATTCAGCGTGGCGGTAGCGGCCTTCCTGGGAGCGTTCGTCGCGGCCTTCCTGGTGGTGGCCGTATCGGCCCGTTTCCGGTCCTCGACGACGCTGCTGGTGTTCGGCGTGATGCTGGGGTTCATCTTCAGCGCGTTGAGTTCGGTGCTGCAATATACGGCCGGGGAGGAAAGCCTAAAGCTGTTCTACAGCTGGATGGCGGGCAGTTTTTCCGGCAGCCGGTATCTGGAAATCATCCTCATGGCGGCGGCGCTCTCCATCGGCCTCGGGCTCGCGACGGTCAATGGCAAGGGCCTGGATCTCATCCTGTTCGGGGATGAATATGCGACGCTTTCGGGGGCATCGACCCGGCGGATCCTGGTCCTGTCCATGCTGTCCTGCTGCCTGATGACAGGCACGGTGACGGCCTTCTGCGGACCGCTGGGATTCGTGGGCATCGTCGCCCCGCACATCGCCCGGCGGATCACGGGTTCGTCGGCCCATCGGCAGGTCCTCCCCTGGTCCCTCGCCACCGGTGCCGTCCTCGCCCTCGCCGCCGACATCCTCGCCAACCTCTGGCGGGTCCCCCTCCCCGTCGGCTCCACCCTTGCCCTCATCGGCATCCCCCTGATCCTCGTCCTCCTACTACGGCAAAAAGCGTGACCCGCAACCCGATAATAATCAACGGTTTACAGAAACCGCCTTATGTCAAAAAGCATAAAGCACTTTAAGTAAAAGATTGACAGTCAACAGAATAAAAACCACGGCCATCCAGGTCGATAACCTCTCCATCGGGTACGGCGACCGTATCCTGGTGCGGGACATCTCTTTCGAGATCGCCCCGGGCAAGGTCATCCTCCTCGCCGGGCCGAACGGTTCCGGGAAGACCACGCTTTTGAAGGCATTAACAGAAGTGGGTAGGGGGTCTGAAAACTGTGCCACCCTCGGCACATTAGAGGGAGGGGCCCATTTATGGGAGGGACGGAGGTCGCTTTGCGACCGGAGGTTTTCAGACCCCCTACCCACTTCTGGCACCGTCATTCTAATTCCCACCAGTATTCCCAAAGTCAAGGGTTTCACGGTGGAAGGGTTCATCCAGACGGGGTGCTACGCGGAGAGCGACTGGCGGGGAAGGATTTCGGCCGATGCGGCCGGGAGGCTGGATGCAGCGCTGGAACTGTTAGGAATCAAAGAGTTGAAGGAGCGCGACATTGCGACACTCAGTGACGGGGAGTTCCAGAAGGCGTGCCTCGCCGTCGGCCTCACCAGGCAGGCGGAAGTGCTGCTGCTGGACGAGCCTACGGCGTTCCTGGACGTGGAAAACCGCATCAGCGTCCTGCAGGCACTGCGGGACATCGCCCGCAAGACCGGAACGGCCGTGCTGTTCTCCAGCCACGACATCCACGACGCCGTGCAGGTGGCCGACCGCGTCTTCGCCCTCACCCGCGACGGACGGTTCATCGCCTCTACGCAGGAAAACCGACCGGCTGTCCTGAGAGAAGCCTTCCCTACCCTCGCCGAGACCATCTAGCGGGAAGTCCCCGGCAGGATGCCGAAGAGTTCACGATAACACTTGGAAAAATAAGAAGGAGAGCTGAAGCCCACCTCGTAGGCGATTTCCGCAATGGTCTTGTCCGTATTTTTCAGACGCTTTTCCGCTTCCTTGAGCCGCATGATCCGGATGACTTCCACGGGAGAATAGCCTGTTAACGCTTTCACCTTCCGGTAGAGCTGAACCCTGGAAAGACCGACCTCGGAAGCAAGCTGTTCCACGTTCAGGTCCGGATCCGACAAGTGGTTCTTCGCATAGGAACGGAAGCGGGAGAGAAAGTCGTTTTCCCGCGCCGGTGCGTCAATGGAGCCGTTTTCCAGATAGTACTGCTTGAGTTGCAGACGGCTCTTCAGGAGATTTCCGATCCGGGAGAGCAATACCTTCTCACTGAAAGGCTTGCTGATGTAGGCGTCCGCCCCGGAAGCGTACCCTTCCGCACGCTGGTCCTCCATGTTCTTCGCCGTCAGCAGAATGACGGGGATATGGCTCGTCGCGAGCTGTGCCTTCAGGGCCTGACAGAAGGCCAGCCCGTCCATGACGGGCATCATCACGTCACTGATGACCAGGTCGGGGAGTTGACGCCCGGCCACTTCCAGCGCCTCTTTTCCATCGGCAGCAAGAAGGAGCCGGTATTCATCTTTCAGCAATGACGCGATGAAGGTCCTGAGGCTCTCGTTGTCATCCACGACCAGCACGGTGGGACGCTGTTCCTCAGTATCGGTCATCAGTTCCAGATGCTCGGTCTCCCGGCGGGAGAAACCACTGTAGGAGTGGACGACGCTGAATTGCTCCCGGTATTTGCCAGCATCCTCGGCCTCGACAATCTCCACGCCAGGTTGCTCCAAGGGCAAAGTCACGGTAAAAGTGGTTTCCGCACCCACCCGGCTTTCCACGCCGACGGTTCCTCCGTGTAACTGGACAATGCTTTTCACCAGGGCCAGGCCGATGCCCGTTCCGGAAGAACGGTCGCCCACCTGGTAGAACCGGTCAAAAACCAGCCCCAGTTTGTCGGCCGGGATGCCCTCGCCAGTGTCCGTTACCGAAAGACGAGCCTTATTCCCGTCGGAAGCAAGGCTAACCACGATGCTGTCCTTGGCCGCAGTATGCCTGAACGCATTGCTAAGGAGGTTGAACAGCACCCGCTCCGTCAGGTGCATGTCGGCCTCTACCATCAGCGATTCCGGTCCCTCATAGCGCAGGTCGCGGCCCTTGAATCCAAGCATCCACTGTTGAACGGCCACCGGCAAGTCGAATCGGGACACCCGCAGGGGCATTTTCCCGTTCTCGATCTTGCGGAAATCCAGGATGCTGTTGACCAGGCGGAGCAGGATGTCCACGTTCTCCCGGGCGATGCCCAGCGACGCCCGGTCCTCCGGATTCAAGGCGGAGGAGTCCAGGATATGCTCCAAAGGTCCGGCGATCAAGGACAAGGGAGTACGGAACTCATGGCTCACGGAAGTAAAAAACTCCAGTTTCGCATCCGTGGTTTCCTCCAGTTTCCTGGACAGATGGTGCAATTCCTCGTTCCGGCGTTCCAGTTCCACCGTGAACCGGCGCATCCGGTTGTATACGAAGAAAGCACCGACGAACAGCAGGATCAGCAGGGCCGTCAGGCCTATGAGCAGGTACAGGACCAGCCGCTGCGTATTGTACTCGGACAGGGAACTGTCCAGTTGGGCGCTCACCTTCTCCACCATCTCGCGCTGATCGGCGATTTCATGTTCCTGCATGAGGACCATCGCCGCATTGTGACTGTCCACGAGGGCAGACTCCAGCTTTGTCTCCCGGGAAAAACCGTTTCCAGACAGGATGTCCATCGCCAGTTTCATGACCAGGTCACCCCGGGTGGGATAAATATAGGATGCCGTCAGGACGTCGTCCAGCACGTCCTGCAGCCCTCCCTCCGGAAGCGCATCCACGCCCAGCAGAGGCAGGCCCTCCGGTTTACCCAGGGCCTCCCAAGCACCCCTGGCCATCCGGTCATTCTGGCCGAAGACGGCATCGAAGGAAACACCTTCCTCCATCCAGTGCTTCATCACGCGGGTGCCGCCTTCCTGCAGCCAGTCACCGTAGTCGGAAGCGACCAGTTCCATGCCGGGATGGGCCGCCAGGGCCTCCATGAAGCCCCGGTGGCGTTCGGCCGCAGGCGAAGATTCCTTGAGTCCCTGGATCTCCACCACGCGGCCCTTTCCATTCAGGATGCCGGCCAGATAGTCTCCCAGGATCCGACCGATGAGCACATTGTCTGCCCCGATGAAGGCCGTGTATTTGTCCGAATCGATCTTCCGGTCGAATAGGATGACCGGGACGCCGGCATCGAAGGCTTCCTCGATGGCCGGCGTGATCGTGTGGCTCTGATTGGGTGAGACGATCAACAAGTCCACCCCGCCTGCCACCAGCTGACGGATCTGCGCCATCTGGCGCTCGCTGTCGTCGTCGGCCGATGACAATCGAAGTTGGACGCCGTAGGAATGGGCAGCCAGGGACAGTTCCTCGTTCAGCTTGGACCGCCAGATGTCATCGCTGCATTGGGAGACACCGATAACAAAATCCTTCTTCCCTCCGGTACAACCGAAGAGAAGAAGGAAAGTGCATAGAAAAAGTAAATGGTTGATTCTCAATCTAAAGAGCTTTAAGTTCATCAGGGACCACGGGCATGGCACCCTTCTGGGTACAAACGTACGCAGACACCTTCACAGCCGTTTCGTGGGCGACCGCCACCGACTTTCCCTGCAGGATGGAGCCGATGAAGGACCCGGTGAAGGAGTCGCCGGCACCGACGGTATCGGCCACCTCCACCTTCGGGGTCACCTGATAGGACATGCCGCCTGCGTGGAAGACATAACTTCCGTTGGTGCCGCAGGTCAGGATGAGCATCCACAGGCCGTATTTGTCAAAGATATGCCAGCATTTCTCCTCCAGGCTGAGTCCCGGGATATCGTACAGGCGGGAAATCACCACCAGTTCCTCGTCATTGATCTTCAGGATGTCACAGCGGCGGAAGGACGCCTCCAGCACTTCCTTGGTATAGAAACTCTGACGGAGGTTGATGTCGAAGACCTTCAGGCAGTCCGCCGGAACGGCATCCAGGAAGGCGCCGATGGTATTCCGGGAGATTTCGCTCCGCTGCGCGAGGGAGCCGAAGCACACTGCCTTGCAATCTGCGGCCAAAGAGGCCAGCTCGTCGTCGAAGGGTATATTGTCCCAGGCGACATCGGTCTTGATCTCGTACTGCGGTACGCCCTGCGCATCCAACGTCACCTGGACGGTTCCGGTCGGAAACTCCACCCGGGCCAGATGATAAGGGAGCTGGTGTTCTTCGAAGGCCTCGACAATCTCTTCGCCCAGCGCATCATGGCCGATGGCGCTGACGGCGATACCTTCCAGCCCGAACTGGCGGGCGTGATAAGCGAAGTTAGCGGGAGCACCGCCCAGTTTCTTTCCTTCAGGAAGCATGTCCCAAAGCGCTTCACCGATACCAATAACGTACTTTCCCATAATTACTTGCGCATTTTAGTCATATAATAGAGCAAATAGGCGACGCCCACGGCCATCACCGCAACGGCACCGGCCTGGCCCACCGCATCAGAAGCGAATCCCATCAGGAGCGGGAACACCGTACCGCCGAACAGGCCCATGATCATCAATCCCGACACCTCGTTCTGTTTCTCCGGAACGGCCAGGAGCGCCTGGGAGAACACGATGGAGAAGATGTTGGAGTTTCCGAAGCCCACCAGGGCGATCGCAACATACAGGATGGTCTTGGTCGCCCCAAAGAACATGCCGACCATGGCAAGAGCCATCATCAACACGCTGACCAGGAAGAACTTCCTGTGGCTGAACTTTGCCAGGATAAACGAGCCGGACAGGCAGCCCACCGTACGGAAGATAAAGTACAGGCTGGTGGCGAAACCGGCTTCGGTGAGCGTCATGCCCACGCGCTCCATCAGGAGCTTCGGAGCCGTGGTGTTCGTGCCCACGTCAATGCCCACATGGCACATGATACCCAGGAAGGACAGGAGCACGACGGGCTTTCCCAGAAGCTTGAAGCACTCCGCGAAGGAAGAAGCCTTGTCCGGAGCCGCCTCGCGCTCGATCGGGGAAAGGAGGAGCAGGAGCGAAGCCAGGATGCCGATGGACATATACACTGGGAAGAGGATCCGCCAGCCAAGGCCGAAGGTAGGCATGGCCGCCGTAGCGCCCCACATGGCGATATACGGGGCCATGAAGGAGGCGATGGCTTTCACGAACTGTCCGAAAGTCATGGTGCTGGCCAGCCGGTCACCCTTGATGATGTTGGTAATGAGCGGGTTCAAAGAGGTCTGCATGAGCGCGTTGCCGATGCCCAGCAGCGAGAAGGAGACAAGCATGAGCCCATAGCTTTCACCGAAGATGGGAAGGAGCAGGGAGACGACCGTCACCACGAGGCTCAGCAGGACCGTATTCTTCCGGCCGATCCGGTTCATCAGCATCCCTGTCGGGACGGAGAAGATCAGGAACCAGAAAAAGACCAGGGAAGGAAAGATGTTGGCGGCCGAGTCGCTCAGGCCCAGGTCGGACTGGACATAGTTGGAGGCAATGCCCACGAGGTCCACGAACCCCATGGCGAAGAAGCAGAGCATCACCGGGATGAGTTGTATCTTTTTGTTCATTTGGCGATCGGATAAAGGGTTACGTCAGCTTTCAGGTTGCCGTAGAGTTTCAAGGTGTTATAAGGAGAGGAAGGGAATACGAGGTTCGTCATGCAGAAGTCCTCGCCGAAGGCCTCGATGCTGGCGCTGTCCACCAGCAGGCGGAGCTCCATCTTGCCGCCCACCTGGGCAGGCGCCGTGGTGACCGCTGCGAAGGACTTGCTGAACTTGACATGGCCGCTTCCCCGGCGGTCCATCGAGAAGGTTTGGGTCTCCGGCTCGTAGGTGAAGACCACCTGCTCACCGGTCTCGTTGGAGAGCACGAAGGTGGCGCCTTCCTTCTTGGGAAGGGTGAATCGGACCACCAGCTCGTACGCACGCTGAGGGCTCTCGAATAGTTCCACGGGCGCGGTGGCCAGCGTGTATTGGACGGGCCGGCCACGGAGGGCTTCCACCTCCGGAGAGGGCGTGCTCTTCAGGATCACCTCCTTCCCCTTCCGGATCAGGGACAGGTCGCGGGGAACGGAGTTGGCGCTGCGGAACTGCTGCGTCGGGACGGAATTGGCATACTGCCAGTTGCTCATCCAGGCCAGGGCGACCGTGCGGCCCTGCGGCGCGTTGCTCCAGGTAACCGTAGCATAATGGTCCTTGCCGTAGTCCATCCAGCGGGTGACGGTGGGAAGGTCGTCGCACTTGAAGGTCTTCCCGTCGAAACTGCCCACGAAATACTGCGTGGCGCTGCCGCCGAAGGGACCGCCCGGATTGATGTTCAGGAGCAGCACCCACTTGTCCTTGCCCTCGAAAGGAAGACGGATCAGGTCGGGGCACTCCCAGACACCGTTGTGGTTGCCGTAGGCGAGGCCGAAGCTGCTTTCGTATTTCCAGTCCTTCAGGTTGTCGGAGCTGTAGAACTGCACCTCCTGACCGGCGGCGAGGACCACCTTCCATTGGCGGGTCTGGTCGTCCCAGAACACCTTGGGATCGCGGAAATCGGGCGTATCCTCGGCCACGATCACCGGATTGCCGGGGAATTTGGTGAAGGTGCGGCCTCCGTCGTTGCTGTAGGCCAGGCTCTGCGTCTGATTGTCTCCGGCGGAGGTGTACATGGCCACGATGGCATCCCGGCCGAAACCGGCCGTGTTCTCCTTGTCCACGACGGCGCTGCCGCTGAAGATGTCACCGAGCGCATCCGGAAGGATGGCATTGTCCAGCTGCTCCCAGTGGACGAGGTCGCGCGTCACGGCATGTCCCCAGGTCATGTTGCCCCAGAAACTGCCGTAGGGATTGTACTGGAAGAACAGATGCCATTCCCCGTCCTTGTACACCATGCCGTTGGGGTCGTTCATCCAACCGTATTCCGGCGTGAAATGGTAGGTGGGCCGATAGACCTTCTCCGTATTGGTCCGATCGAATACGGGCGCAGTGGTCATGTCGCTCCAGCACACGTCGTCGGAAGGATCCCGGCGCACGCCGCGTCCCTGGGTCATCCGGACGTCCAGCAGGATGCTGCTGCCACTCCAGGCGCCCAGGTCCAGCGGAACCAGGTAATCCGTCTTGTCGATGGCCAGGGAAACATTGGCAGCAAGGACTTCCGCGCCGTTCGAAAGCACTTTCACGCGCGCTTCCTGCGCCGTTTCCTGTACCGGCAGCAGCACGTAGCGGTCTTTCCCGCTTACCCGGATCATCGTATGGGTATCGCTCAGATGACGGATGGTGAGATTCTGCGCACCGGCACCCAGGGTAAGCAGGAAGCTCGCTATGAAAAGGATGTATCTCATTGTCAGTGTCTTTTCTCAAAGATACGCTTTTTCACCGGAAAATCAATAGGTGGAGACGCGGACATCGCTGACCTGGATGGCGTTGCCGTAGCCGTTGATGCTCCAGCAGTTCCGGCGGATTCCATAGATCCGGCAGGTGAACGCGCACACATCATTGATGTACATCACCACGACGGAATTGTCCGTAAAGATGTCCACGTGATAGATGTTGTCAGCCGGGCGGACGAAAGCGTAGCCGTCGGCCCCTTCAATGAAGCCCTTGCCTTCCTCCCCTTCCTGCTCGAAATTGACCTTGCGGATGTTCTCGTTCTCCGCATTCACTACCAGGGTATAGTACTTCTTGGAGTCCGTCCCGCGGACAAAGGAAACGCCCCAGCGGTCCCACGCGGAAGCCGTCACCGTGAAGGAGATGTGATTGCTGTTCTCCAAGCGGTTGTACAGGGTATAATCGGAACCGCTCTCCACGACCTTGACGTTGAGCGGGCGGCTGTACTTGCCGGCCATGGCCGGCACCTGGCCGAGCGTCAGGGTGCCGTCGGCATGCTGGATGAGCTTGTGGCACACCATGGAACCGGACCAGTTGGGCTCGCCGGAAGCGCCCACGTTGACATTCTTGTCGTGGATGGTCGCACCGGTGCGATAGGGGCTCCAGCCCCAGATATAGCGGTCGGTCCCGTCGGAAGCGGTCTTGCCCGCATAGAAGGCGCGGCTGTCTAGCACCCCCTCATGACCGTCCTGCGGCCAATGGGCACCCGGGTCGCCGAAGCATTCCTTCAGGCCCTCGAAACTGCGGGCCATCATGTACTTGACCTTGCGGCTCCAGCTCGCCCGGTAGCCCTCGCTGTACACGAAGTACCACCAGTCCCCCATCTTGAAGATGTCCGGGCATTCACACATGCGGTCCCAAACCATGTTGAAGGAGCCCACATGCTCCCAGGTCCTGAGGTCGGAGGACTTGAAGTCGGCGAATTTCAGGTTGCTGGAAATGACCATGTGCCACAGGCCGTCGTCGGCCTTGAACACCTGCGGATCGCGGAAGTCGTTGCTCGAGTAGCCGAAGTCATCCCCCTTCAGGGCCCAGAGCAGGTCCTTGGTCCAGGTCTTGAAATCCGGGGAGGTAGCCCTCAACACCACCTCGCGGTTGGTGCAGTTGCCGTTGTGGCCGGTGTAGTAGATGTAGTACAGACCGTCTGCCTCATTGTACACGCAGCAGCCGGTTCCGATAGCGGCATCCTGTTCCAACGTGGAAGCGCCGGTGGGAAGGACTTCACCCAGCGAGGTATAGCTGGCACCGTCCTTCGTGGAAACGCCCCAGATCGGATGGAAATTGTAGGTGCCGTTGTTCTCGAACTCCTGCAGGTAGAGGACTTTGTACTCGCCCGCTTTCGCATCCCAGAAAGGCATCGTGTCCCCCACCCGGCCGATGGCGGGGGTATAGTACGTATTGAATCCTTTGTCGTCAGCGCTGGCGAAATAGGTGGAAGAGGCGTCCCAGTCGCGGGGAGCGTCGCCATATTCTTCCTTGCTGCAAGCCATCGTCAGGGTTCCCATGAGGAGGATGGCGGTGATGTATGCTGTTCTTTTCATACTGCTATTTCGTAAGGTAGTTGATTGCATTCTCGGTCATGATGGCGATGTTGCGGTGGAATTTCTCCTCGTAACCGGCCTCATAGGTATAGGAATACCAGTCGTAGCAGCCGGAGCCGATGCAGATCACGCCGCCCTTGCCGTCCTTCGGGAGGTACTCCCAGGCCACGACGGCTCCGTCGCCGCCCACGCCGAGGATCCGTCCGCCCGTGCGCGCTTCCCAGGCACCGTGGTTGTCATAGCCGCCCCAGTCGGTACCGATGTGGTACTGTGCCGTGGAGTTGGTGATGTGATAGCCGGCATCGGTGCAATAAACCTCGTTGGCATTGTCGCCCTGGACCAGACCCTGGTAGAGCGGATGGTCGTTCTGGCCGTCGAAGATCCGGAAGGTCCAGGGACCGCCGCAAAGCTCGGCGCTGTCTTCGTTCTGGCCCCAGCAGTTGTTCGGCGTGGTCCACTCGTCATCACCGGTAACACCAATGAAGGAAGGCAGGTTCGTGGCATAGCGCGTAAGGAGCAGGGCGCCGCCGGCCTCGTGGAAGGCACGCAGCTGATTCCTGGCAGCCAGGGCCTCCGGTGCCTTGGCCACGAAGGCATCGTGGCCGTCCACGCCGCCGTCCATGTGGAAATGCCACCAGAGGAGGGCGCACTCAGATAGATCCAGGGTTCCGGCCTGGAGGTCGGAGAAGGAGGCGTACATGGTCCCGGGCACATGGGCGATCATCCAGTCACAGGCCGCCTTGGCCTCGGCATCCAGGTCGTTCATCACCTGCGCCGCACCCACGAACAGGGCCTTGGGCTTGTCAATGGCAATCACCGTAACGGTATAGACGCTCCTGGCGGAATTGTTCGTCACCGTGTAGGTAACCGGCTCGGAGAAGTCCTGCGCCACACCGGAGGCCGGCGTCACGGTCGCATTCACGCTGTAGGTGATGGTCGGCACCAGGGCATGGATGTTTTCCGATCCGGGGATATAGACCGTGATAGTCTTGGCATCCTGGTCGATCGTGCCGGTGTAGATGTCATTGATGACGAAGTGGCTGATGCGGGCCTCGTCATGCAAGACGGACAGGGTCCAGTCGATGACGGCATCCCCGTTGGTTACATGCAGTCCTTTGGGCGCATCCATGTTCAGTTTCTCCCCTACCCGGACATTGCAGGAGGCTCCGTCCGACAGGGTCAGGGCCGTGATTTCCATTCCGGAGGTTGCGTACACTTCCGGGAGCCGTACCACGATGCTGCGGCTCGGAAGGTCTATGTTCCCCTCGTATCCGTCCAGGGAAAGGGCGCTGACCAAACAGTCACCGCTGAGGTCCAGGTCGCTAACCGTCGTCTTGGAGCAGGCCACGAGGCCCAGCAGGGCGGCCGCGATATAGAAAAGTTTTGTTTTCATACTCTATTGATTATCACCAGTTACCGATGTTCTGCGTGTAATGGCCGTTGGAAGCGGCGATCTGAGAGGCGGGAATGGGCAGATACTCATCCTTGTCGGCCGTGAAACGGGCCTCGCGGTAGATGGAGCAGTTGTCAATCTCCTCGGCGTAGTACTTGTTCAGCACCTGGGCGGCTTCGCCCCATCGTACCAGGTCGAAGAAACGCTCGCACTCCATGCCCATCTCCAGGCGACGTTCCATCTTGACGATCTTCAGCGCAGCAGCCTTGTCGTAGCTGCCCTTGTACTGGGTTATGTAGATCTTGACACCGTAGCGGGTGGGATAGTCTGCAAACATCTGCGTGGAAGAAGCGGCGCGGGCACGGATCTGGTTCACCAGGTCGATGGCCTTTCCGCTGTCACCCAGCTGGGCATAAGCTTCGGCCCGCTCCAGCAGGACATCGGCATAACGGAAGACGATGCGGTTCATCGGGGATGCCCAATAGGAACCCTTGATGAGGTATTCACCCACCAGGGCGGGATCCACGTTCTGTTTCAGGCTGATATAGTAGCCGTACAGTCCGTTTCCACGGCTCCACTGCTTGCTCTCGTCCTGGATGAAGTTCTTGTTGAACAGGTAAGGAAGGCCGGGCATGCCTACGGTCAGGAACAGGCGCGGGTCGGCATTGTCCACCCCCTTGTCATAATCCTTCTCGTTGAAACTGTCCGGGAGGGGCAGGCCGTCGGCACCGGTGCGGAAGGCGTTCACCAGGTTCTGGCTGGGCTTGTAGAAGTCGCAGGCTCCGTCGGTCACGTTGTCGATGCTGGGGCCGATCAGGCCGTAGCTCCAGTTCAGGTTGCCGTAGGTAGATCCGTCGTTACGGGAATACTGGATGGCCCAGAGGCTTTCCTTGCCGTTCTCGTACATCTCCTCCGGACGGAAGTTGTTGTGGATGTCCGCCTCCAGGCCATAGCCGGCATAGAGGGCGGGTTCGGTGAACTCGATGACTTTGCGGAGGTCCCCGTCATTGACGGAACTGACCTGGTTGCTCTTCGGATCGTCCTGGCGGTAGGCCTTGTACAGATAGACCTTGGCGAGGAAGGCGGCGGCAGCGGCCTTGGTGGGACGGCCCTTGTCGGCCTGGACCGCAGGAAGCGTGTTGTAGGCTTCCATCAGGTCGTCGATGATGACCTGCCATCCCTCGTCATTGGAATAGGCGGTATTGGAGAGTTCATTGTACTCGGCATAGGTCAGGTCGTGCCGGTTCACGAACGGGATGTTCTTGAACAGGCGCTTCAGGAGGAAGTGCCCGTATGCCCGGAGAAACTTCATCTCGGCGAGGCGCTGCTCCTTCATGGCATAGCTCTCGTCGCACTCGTTCAGGAGGGCGATGGCGCTGTTGACACGGGACAGGCTGTTGTACAGGCGCACCCAGATATCATTGAGGTTCCAGTTGGTCGTGAGGACACCCTGCTGGATTTCCAGCTGGTGGAACACGTCACCGTCGGAAGTACCGTTGCCGCCCTTGTAAGCGTCATCGGAGCGCACGTCGAAATTCCACATGGAGAAGGAAGAGTTGATGTCTTCGGCCGTAGTGAAGATGGCATAGGCCGACACCACCATGGCCTCCGCGTTGGCGGGATCCTTCACCTGCTCGTCGCTGAGCGTACCCTGCGGAACCTGTTCTCCCAGCAGGTCGCTGCAGGCGGTGAGGACGCCGAGGACCGGGATCAAATAGAGAAGGGAAATAAGCTTTTTCATGATTGTCATGGTTTAGAAGGATACGTTCACACCGAGGGTGGCATTCACCGGGATCGGATAACCGAAGTTGGCATTCTCGGGATCCACGCCCGTGAAGCCGCAGCTCTTGATGGTCAGCAGGTTCTGCGCGGACACATAGGCTCTCAGACGGGCCAGGTGCAGTTTCTCGCACAGACTCTTGGGGACGTTGTAGCCGAGCTGGATGGTACGGAGCTTGGCAAAGGAGCCGTTCTCCACGAAATAGCTGGACACGCGCTTCTCATTGTTGTTGTCCATGATGCTCACGGCAGGAATGTTGGAATCCATGTTCACCGGGCTCCAGGCGTCCAGCATGCGGCGTCCCTTGTTCAGGTTGGAGATGTTCAGACCGCTCCACAGGTCGGTTTCCCGCTTGAGGTCGCTGATCACGTCCACTCCCTGGACGCCCTGCCAGAACATTGTGAGATCCACGTTCTTGTACTGCAGGTAGATATTCAGGCCCCAGGTGAAATCCGGAACCGGAGAGTAGATCCACTTCTGGTCCTTTTCGTTGATGACCCCGTCCCCGTTGAGATCCTTCCAGCGGATGCGGCCCAGTCCGGCGCCGCCCTGAGTGGCGTGGTTGTCAATCTCATCCTGGCTCTTGAAGATCCCGTCATAGACATAGCCTACCTGGGCGCCCATGGGATGGCCCACGACGCTTTCGACGCCATTTCCGCCGAAGGTACCGTTGGCCGCGATCGTATCGGGAAGTTTGGTCACCCTGTTGTCATAGGTGCTGATGTTTCCGGAGAAGTCATACTGGAAGTCGCCGGCTTCCCCGCGGTATCCGAAGTTGAATTCCAGACCCCTGTTCTGCATTTCGCCGGCGTTGATCCACTGGGAGGAGCCCTCGCCCATCACACCGATGCCAGGCATGTACACCAGGATGTCCGTGGTCTTCTTGTAGTAGGCCTCAAAGGAACCGTAGAGGGCACTCTTGAACAGGGCGAAATCCAGGCCCAGATTGGTCTGGGTCGTGGTTTCCCATTTCAAGTCGTCATTTCCGAGCTGGTTTCGCTTGAAGCCGCTGGCGAGCGTCTGGCCGCCGTTGGTACCGGCGATGTCGTAGCTCGTTCCGTAGCTCTGCCCACCGAAACCGGCCTCACCGTAATTGCTCTCATAGATGGTGTAGCGAGCGATGTTGGAAATCTCCTGGTTACCGGTCTGTCCCCAGCTGGCCCTGATTTTCAGGTTCTCCAGCCACATGGCATCCTCCAGGAACTTCTCCTTGTCCAGTCTCCAGCCCAGGCTCACGGACGGGAACATACCGAAACGGTTGTTGCGGCCGAACCGGCTGGAACCGTCGTAACGGAGGGTGACGCTGGCCAGATACCGGTCGGCATAGTTGTAGTTCACCTTTCCGAAATAGGAGACCAGGGTGTAGCCACCGCCGCCGCCATACGCCTCAGCCTCGCCCACGGCGGCGCTGGGCCACATGTAATCCGGATTCAGGACGGCGAAATCATACGCCTTCCCGCTGAACCAGGTGTCGTCCTCCCGGTTGATTTCCGTACCCAGGAGCACATCTCCGCGATGGTTGCCCGCTTCAAAGTTGTAGGTCGCGATCGCGTTCCACATCCACTTGAGCCAGTGCTCCTGCTTGGCCTCCACGGCGTTGGTCGCATTGGCCACCGTACCTTCCGTCACCGGATATGTGAAGATGCGCTGCTCCTTCTGGGAATAGTCCAGGCCGAAGGTCGTCTTGAGATTCAGGCCCTTCATCGGGTTGATGTTCAGATAGGCGTCACCGAACATTCTCCAGTAGTAATAGCGGTTGTCAGCATTGCGGGTCAGGCGGGCGAGCGGGTTCTCGCGGTCGGCATAGCCGCCAACGGGACCGGCGAATTCACCCTCGGTGGTATAGACGGGAATGGACGGGTTGAACTGGAGCACATTCTCCAGGAATCCGCCGGGTGCCTGCACCTCGCTGGTGCGGTTCAGAGTGAAGTGCTCGCCGATGGTGAGGATGTTCTTGTCCCCAATCTTGAGGAGCTTGTAATCCGTGTTGATACGGGCGGAAAGACGGGAGAAGTCCGAATGCTTGATGATACCGTCATTCTTGTAATAGCCCAGGGAGAAGAACGAATTGCCGCGCTCCGTGCCGTTGCTGAGCGAAAGGTTGTACTGCTGGATAATGCCGGTCCGGGTGGTCTCGCGGAACCAGTCGGTGTCGCTGGCGGGTGTGGTGCCGGCCGCGTCCAGGTACTTGTTCATGCGGATCCCGTTCAGGGCGGGGATGCCATTGGCGTCATAGCCCCAGTCATAGATGTACCCGAGGGCATTCATGTTGGGGTTCAGGCCGTCGTTCACATAGCCCTGCCACATCACCTGGCCGAATTCCTTGGCATTGAGCACCTGCATCCGGTTCACGTAGGTCTGGGCGGCCACGCTGGCGTCGAAATCGACTCTCACTTTCCCCTCCTTGCCGCCTTTGGTCGTAATGATGATGACACCGTTGGCCGCACGGCTTCCGTAGATGGAGGCCGAGGCGGCGTCTTTCAGGACCTGGATGGACTCGATGTCGTTTCCGTTGAGTTCATGCATGCCGGCCTTGGTCGGGACGCCGTCGATGATGTAGAGCGGATCGTTGTCGTTCAGGGTACCGATACCGCGTATGCGGACCGTAGCACTGCCGGACGGAGATCCGTCCGCCGAGATGTTCATGCCCGGAACGCGGCCCTGCAGCGCCTTGACGGGGTTGTTCTCGTTCTGCTTGGCGAGATCGTCGGTGTTGACGGTGGAGATGGCGCCGGTGAGGTCGGCCTTACGCTGGACCGTGTAGCCGGTGACGACCACCTCGTCCAGAAGCTGGGCGTCCTCCTGCATGACCACCGACATATTTTCAGTGGCAGGGAGTTCCAAGGTGGTGTAGCCGATGGAGGAGAAAACCAGAATGGCCCCCTCATTGACGCGGATGGTGAAATTCCCGTCAAAATCGGTCGTCACGCCATTGGAGGTTCCTTTCTCCATGACGGCGGCCCCGATGACTCCGTAACCGTCAGCAGCGGAAGTCACGACGCCGGTCACTTCAATCTGCTGGGCGAAGGCCGTGAAGCCTGCAAACAGAAGAAAGCTAGCGAAAATCGTTTTGAAATGATGCATAAGTGTATTGGTTGATTATAAGGTGCAATGCGGTCGTGCCGCAAAGATAGTCCCAGGCAACCGAAAGCGATGAAACGTTTGTTGCGGATGATGCATCAAATGTTTCCTTGCAACATCTTTTGCATTTTTCTTTATATTTGTAGCATCGTATGAACAGGTTATACCATTGAGATGTTTTGTGCCCTGGCATGAAAAAACAAAACAAGCAACTCCTCTGGTGGATCGGCGCCCTGGCGGCGGGAACGGTCCTGGGCCTTTTGCACGTGAAACCCGTCGATGCCGTCTGTCAATTCGTCGCGACGGTCTATACACGGCTTTTCCAGTTCCTCGCCATCCCGACGGTGGCCCTGGCCATCATGACGACCCTCATCTCCTTCGGAAAGCAAAGGAGCACCCGCCGGATCTTCGCCCACACCATCACCTATACGCTGCTCACGACGCTTGTCGCAGCGCTCGTGGGCCTGGGCATGTATGTCCTGATTGCACCGGAGAACCTTCCTGAGAGCATGTTCTCCACCGCCTCGGCGGTGACGGAAGGCCCGGTCTCCTTCTACGACCACATCATCTCGGTCATCCCGAACAATGTCGTCCAGCCGTTCCTGTCCGGGAATGTCCTGTCGATCCTCCTCATCGCAATCGCCGTCGGCCTGGCCCTGGCGTGGATGCCGGAGACGGACGGGAAAACCGTGCTGGTAAAGGGCATCCAGGGGCTTCAGGAACTGTTTTTCACCCTGATCAAGGCCCTGATATGGACCCTGCCCCTGGGCATAGCGGCCTTTGCGGCCCAGTTGTCCGGACAGCTCAGCGGTGGCATCATCCTGGGCTCCCTCGGCAAATACACGGCGGTGATCCTCGCCGGCAACGCCATCCAGTTCTTCATCGTCCTTCCCCTATTCCTCCTCGCAAGGGGGATCAATCCCTGGAAGGTGTTCAAGGCCATGAGTCCGGCCGTGGCGATGGCCCTGTTCACCAAGAGTTCCGCCGCCACCCTCCCCGTAACCCTGTCGTCGGCGGAGAACCGGCTGGGCGTGAATCCCAAAGTGTCCCGCTTCGTGCTACCCATCTGCACGACCATCAACATGAACGGCTGTGCGGCCTTCATCCTCGTCAGTTCGCTCTTCGTGATGCAGAACGGCGGAATCACCCTGGGCATCGGGTCCATGCTCCTCTGGGTCCTCGTGTCCGTCATCTCCGCCGTCGGCAATGCCGGCGTCCCGATGGGCTGCTTCTTCCTGACGGTCTCCCTGATGACGGGCATCGGCGCGCCTGTCGAGGTCATGGGCCTCATCCTCCCCATCTACACCATCATCGACATGGTGGAAACGGCCGAGAATGTCTGGTCGGACTCCTGCGTCTGCGCCATGACAGACAAGGACCTAGCCGACAAGGACTAATCGAAGTGATTGTAGATAACGACCGGCCGTGAGGAGCGGATGCTCATGGACGGGAACCAGATGTCGTCGGGGGTGAGCCCGCAGGCTTCGACGGCCTCCAGGGCGTACTCGAGACGCCCGAAGCGGGAGTCCACGTTGTTGGTCCCGAAGGTGAACTTGATGCCGCGCTCCTTGGCACGCCGGATGATGTAGAAACTCGGGATCCTGTAACGCGGATTGATCTCCAGGGCAATGTAGTATTTCTCCAGCACATCCAGGACGCGGTCCACCCGTTCGGGTGTCCAAAGCCGGTCGAAATCCCCCTGCAGGGCGTCCGGCAGGTAGGTGGGATTGGCATAGATGTCCGCTGGCTCGTTGGTCAGGATCAGGACCGTCTGGTCCACCAGGTGTTCCATGTAGGCCTGGGTGGCGATGCCGTCGAAGAACACCTCTTCTGGTCGGTAGATCCGGGAAAGACGGCCCTTGTGGTCGACAATCGTCATCGCGTCCGTGAACAGGTATTCGAAGATGCCCAGGGCCTCCTGGGAGAAGGTCTTTGTCCATCTGCGGCCCTCGCCCTGGACGCCGAAGAGGAAGGGTTCGCCGCTGATCTCATCGTGGTAGGCATAGACCTCCGCATCGTCTGCGAGCATCCGTCCGACACCGCCTTCCCCGGCATTCGGGGCCACGCCGTAGTTGATTCCATAGTTCATGGACATGGCATGGGCCATCTCCTTCGTGAGGTCGCCCTTGAGGTGGACATGGTAATCGATGACCGGGAAGTCGCGCTGCTGGAGGCGGATGATTCCGTCCTGCTGCTCGTCCACGGGCGGGAGGGTATCGGCCGGATTGACAGTTCCTTCCGGGAGGGACGCCAGTTTCAGGTTGCGGAATTCCACCCCGCCGCGAAGGCTCTCCAGGGAGATGCGGCCGGGAGCGATCCGCTGCCCGGCATGCTCCTCGCTGCGCCAGGGTTCGGCCGGCTCGGTATAGCAGACGACATCCACGCCGTTCACTTTCACGCCAACGTTCTTCCCGCGCACGGCCACGCTGAAGTCGAACCACTCCCCGTCATGGGTAAGGGAACGGTACAGGTTCCGCACGTGCTGGAGGCTTCCGGTCTTGATGCTCCCGTCGATGGCCCCGTTCCGGAGAACCACCCCGTACCCTTCGTGGCCGTCCGCCTGGCAAAAGCGGAGGAGCGCCTCGGCACCGTCGCCGGTGCAGGCTTCGCCGGTGATTTCAAAATCCGCATAGTCCTTCCGGGAGGTCCATGCCTCCCCTTCGTTCAGGGTCAATTGAGAAGGAACCGCGGTGCATCCGGCCAGGGCCAGGATCGCAAGGAGAAGGGGCTTTTTCATGGGGCATGTCAGTTTGATCCGGGGCACAAAGGGGGATAATTCTTTGCGAAGATAATGAAAATCCGTAAATTTACGCTGCGAAACGTAAAACACATCGATCATGACACTCGAACAACAGATCCAGGAAGATATCAAGGCCGCGATGAAGGCCAAGGACAACGTAGCCCTCGCAGCCACCCGTGCCGTCAAGGGAGAAATCCTCCTTTTCAAAACCTCCGAGGGCGGCAGCAAGGAAGTGACCGACGCGGATGTTCTCAAGATGATCCAGAAGCTCATCAAGCAGCGCAAAGAATCGGCGGAGCAGTACACGGCCGCCGGTCGTCAGGAACTGGCCGACAACGAATTAGCCGAGGCCGCCGCCATGGAGAAGTATCTTCCCAAGCAGCTTTCCGTGGAGGAAGTGAAGGCGAAAGTCCGGGAGATCATCGGCCAGGTGGGCGCCAGCTCCCTCAAGGACATGGGCAAGGTGATGGGCGCCGCGAACAAGGCCCTCGCCGGCCAGTCCGACGGACGCACCATCTCCACGGTGGTCAAGGAATTGCTGGGATAATCCTCATTGTCAAACGAAAAGAAACAAGCTATGAAACTGGCAGAAGCGCTGAACCAGCGGGCGGACCTGCAGAAGCGGATTGCCCAGCTCCGGGAAAGACTCTCGAACAACGTGAAAGTGCAGGAAGGCGACACGCCGGCGGAAAAGCCGGAAGACCTTTTCACCGAACTGGACAAGTCCCTGAAGGAACTGGAAACCCTGATCGTCCGGATCAACCGGACCAACCAGGAAACGGTCTGGGAAGGCAAGACCCTGACGGAGATGATTGCGGCGAAGGACGTGCTGTCCCTGCATCTGTCCACCCTGCGTGCCGTCCTGGATGCGGCCAATGTCCGCAGCGACCGGTTCTCCCGCAATGAAATCAAGTTCGTCCGCACCATCGACGTGAACGAGCTGCAAAAGCGGGTCGATGACCAGTCCCGGGACCTCCGCGAACTGGACTCCAGGCTCCAGCAGGCGAACTGGATGACAGACCTCTTGTAAAGTAGCCCCGGGCAGGGCGGACACACCTCCGGACGGGAGGTAAAAACGTCCAACCCACATTGCGTGATCAGGGAAACGGAGCCGTTCCCACCCGGTATCGTCCGGCTCAGCACCGCGTACAGGCGCACATTTCACGGCGTACATCTTACTACCGCGTGTCGACTGCCCCAGGCAGAGGCTGACTCACTTTGAGCCAGCCTCTTTTTTATGGGATGGGTATGGGATGTCCGGGGGACTCCCTTCCTTCCTCATTCAGCACGGTCGGGGGCCGAACTATATGTTTCCCAGATGGACTGTCTTGATGCCGAAGTTCAGGGCTGCATCCCGTGCATTGAGAAGGGTCGCCTTGGGAGTCGGCCCGACGCCAGTGAACCTGTATCTCGGGAAGAAGCGGCTGAAGTGGAGCGGGACATCCTGCAGGTGGTTATCTGCCATCCAGGCACATAATTCCGCTATCTGCTTCTCTGAATCATTCACCCCTGGTACAAGCAGATTGGTCAGTTCCAGATGGACCCCAGCCTCTCGCATGGATAGGATATTCTCCAGCACGATTCCCGGAGATGCCCCGCAATACTTGCGACAGACCTCATCGTCCATGGCCTTGATGTCGATGTTCGCCGCATCGAGGAAAGGCAAGATCTCGTTCAACGGCTCCTTTTCCACATAACCCGCCGAAACGAGGATGTTCTTGAGGCCGGCCTGATGGGCCAGAGAGGCGATGTCATGCATATACTCCCACCAGGTGAATGGTTCTGTATAAGTATAGGCGATGGAGGGAAGGCCTCGCTGAAGGCAGAGCCCGACCATCTGCTCCGGGGTGACGAAGGAGGACTCCACCGCTTCGGGGGCGGCTTGGGAAATGTCGCTGTTCTGGCACCATCGGCAGACAAGGTTGCAGCCAGTGCAGCTCAAGGACAGGCAGCGGGTCCCGGGAAGGAAATGGTTCAGAGGCTTCTTTTCGACCGGATCGACGGCAAGGGCGCATGGCCTTCCATACGAAAGCGCGAAGAGCTTGCCGTCCAGGCATTTCCGACTGCGGCACGCTCCCCTTCCGCCTTCCCGAATGCGGCAATGATGCGGGCAGAGCAGGCACTCCACCCCGTCTTCAGTCGTCTTGTAGAACCGCGCTTCGGTCATCACAACTCCGTTTCCTTTACCACCTCGGTCTGGTAGGTATACAGATCGGCCTCCTTCCAGCCGTACCAGCCGATGCCCGCCTTGTCCCGGGCACAGTGGCCGAGGAACTCTTCCGTGGTCCATTCCGTTTCCTCGGCAACCTGGGGAAGGAAGGTGCCATGGTGCGGGCCTTTTATCATGTAGATGCCGTCCCTGCCCAGTTTGAACTCGTCCAGGGAGGATATCTTTTTCAGCGGAGACAAGACGGAAACTTCGATCTCGACCTTGTGCGCCTCGCTGCGGGACAGCGACGGGAACCGGGGATCGGAGAAGGCTGCGCTCCGGGCCATTTCCCGGATGGTACCCTGGAGGGTATCATCGGAGGTAAACCGTCCGATACAACCCCGCAAACGGCCATTCAGATAGAGCGTCACGAAGACGCCGTAGCCTTTCTCATTCAAGATGCCGACAGGCGTGTCGTCCAGGTCGTTGTCCAGCCGGAGGGATGAATAGATGGCCTTTCGGGCCGTTGCGATCATCGCTGATTTCTCCTCCTGGGTAAACTGGAACAGATGCCCGGCCTGTTCTTTCTTTCCGGGTTCTTCCAGCCTGGTAACCGCAAAAGCGTTATACCCTACGACCGCATCCTTGTCCCCATACGGGGAGTCACCGGAGTTCCGGTACATCAGGTGTTCCGCCGCGAAGTGGTCCCTCCCCTGCCTGTCCATCAGATCCAGCAGCACCGCGATGGCGCAGGCACCGCAGGCGGCGGTGTCCTCCCCGGCGAAATCCATCTTCCGGATGCGGGAAAGCGCTTCCAGAAACTCGTCCAGCCCGCCGGAAGAGATTGTCTCCGCCAGGTATAGGTCCGATTTCCGGGCATCGTCATAAGCCGGGTAATGCGAAAAGTCGGAACTGATGACGAACAAGTTATCTTCCGTAAAGAAGGGCTCCAAAGTATCGGCAAGTTTCTGTAGGACGGGCAGGCGCTGCGTTCCGATGACGATCGGAACGATAGGAGGCACCTCTTCGAATACCGTCTGGAGGAAAGGCAGTTGCACTTCCAGGCAGTGTTCCCGATCATGGGCGTCCGCCCGGAAAGTGAAGGAGCCCTCTCCCCTTTCAATGATCTCCTTTCCCGCGGATGTGTCAATGGCCACCTTTCCCAGCGGCGTCTCCGCAAGGGAATACAGCGTATCGACGCTGGCCCCGGTGAACCCCACCCGGTGGCTGGGGCCGATGAGGAAGATCCGTTTGTAGGGGTGGTCCTTCGGGATCCGGCTGAAGGCCGATGCGGCCACCTCCCCGCTGAATACGTACCCGGCATGGGGGACGATGATGGCCTGGGGCGCAGTTCCATCGGCCGGATGCAACCAGCCGTCCAGCATGGATTTCAGTTCATGGACGGATGAGGGGTAGAAAGACCCGGCGACAGCGGGCTTCCTGACTTTCTGGGATTCGGGATAACGGGACATGGCAGGAGCGTTTAACGTGAATACGGCCAAGAGCAGTACGAGTCCGATATGATGACGGGGAAGAAGCATCTGACAAAAGGCTGATTCACAGTTACCGTTACAAATATAGCCTCAAAATCACATTTTCGGAAACTATGGCGACATGAATTCTGCGTGCGGGTCTTTCCTTTTTTCGTATCTTTGTTCTCCCGTTGGCCTGACCCGTCGTAGGGGCCTGACCTGAACAATAACTGAAAACGACGATGTTCAACAAGCATGACATTTCGCGGGACGCCTGCCAGCTCTTCGGCGGCCAGGCCCGCAAGGGATATGACTGGTGGTGGCACTCCTTCACCGCCCATGATGCCAAAACCGGAGAACCCAAGCCCTTCTTCATTGAGTATTTCCTCTGTAATCCCTCCCTAGGGGGAGACAAGCCCGTCTTCGGCCAGTTTCCCGGCAAGCCCCGGAAACCGTCCTACCTGATGGTCAAGTGCGGGGCCTGGGGCGAGGATGCCGCGCAGCTCCATCGGTTCTTCGGCTGGAAGGAGATAACTGTCGACATGGGGGTCCCCTTCTCCATCACGGCTGGAGACTGCGTCCTGACGGAAACGGCCACCCGGGGCCATGTCCAGGTCGATGGTTCCGCCGCCCATCCGGAATGGATGTGCCAGGACGGTGAGATGTCGTGGAATCTCCGCATCGACAAGGTCACGGCCTTCAACGTCGGCTACGGCGCCGGCAGTCTCTTCCGGAAGATGCAGGCCTTCGAGATGTTCTGGCATGCCGAAGGGATGAAGTCCCGCTTCGAAGGAGAAGTGGTCTGGAACGGCAGGCGGTACGTCGTCCGCCCGGAGGACTGCTACGGGTATGCCGACAAGAACTGGGGCAAAGACTTCACGTCGCCCTGGGTATGGCTGTCATCGAACAATCTCACGAGCGAAATAACGGGAAAGAAGCTGACCGACAGTGTCTTCGACATCGGCGGAGGCTGTCCCAAGGTCGGTCCCATCGCCCTGCCCCGGCAGCTGCTCTCCGCCTTCTGGTACGAGGGGAAACCCTTCGAGTTCAATTTTTCGAAGTTCTGGACGCGGGTGCGGACGGAGTTCGACTGCCGGGAGACCGACACTCAGATTATCTGGCACGTGGAGCAGTCGTCCACCTCCGGGAGGATGGTCACGGACATCACCTGCGAGAAGAAAGACATGCTTCTGGTGAACTACGAGGCCCCGGACGGACAGAAACGGCACAACCGCCTTTGGAACGGAGGCAACGGAACAGGAACCATCCAGTTGTTCGACCGGAAAGGGAATCTTATCGACCGGATCCATGCCGATAACATCGGCTGCGAATACGGTGAGTACTGCTGACAAAGCGCGCACGGTCTGCAGGTGGTTATCTGCCATTTAGCATGCGTTTAGTTGCGTGTTTTCCGGAATAATCCGTATCTTTGATACTGTATGAAACAGTTTATCCTTGCCATCACGCTGATGCTTGCTTCTGCCTGTCAGGCTTTCGAGCCGTTCACCTTCGTCCAGATGAGCGACACCCAGATCGGATTCATTGACACGTCGCCGCGATTCGCGCACTCGGATTCCTTGATGAAGGCTGCCGTCGATGCGGCCAACGACCTTGACCCGGCCTATGTATTCGTGACGGGAGACTTGGTGGACAATCCCGCCGATCCCGTTCAGGATTCTGTCTTCAGGACCCGCCTGGCGGAACTCCGCATGCCGGTTTACACCGTTCCCGGGAACCATGATTACATGGGGTTCACCCAGGAGAAGCAGGCGGCCTACATCGCCCTTCGCGGCTATGACCGCTTCGCTTTCCGGGACAAGGGCTGTACCTTCATCGGAATCGATACCAACTGCATCAAGGATGGTGTAGAGGAAGCGGAAGCGGAGCAGTGGGATTGGCTGGTGAAGGAACTGGACGCCGCTCGTGGCAGCCGCTACACATTTGTCTTTCTGCACTGCCCGGTCGTCCGGGAGCGCGAGGACGAGCCGGAGGATTACTTCAACTTCTCCGTGGAGAAGCGGCATCAATATGTTTCCCTGTTCAAGGAGAAGGGGGTGAGCGCGGTCTTTGCCGGCCACACGCATCAGGAGTATGATGTCGTCATCGACGGGATCCGTTTTGTCACGGCGGGTCCGGTCGGGAATGCCCTGGGACACGGGACTCCTGGATACAATGTGGTCCGGGTAACCCGGGACGGCCTCGAAGTACGCTATACGCCGACCCCGGGGATTGATCCGACGCACTGCCGTTTCTAACCCGCGGAAAAGGATTAGGAAATTGCTTCAGCGGACCGTCACATGGGTTGCCCCCATCGGACCGAAGGTGTAGGTGCAGCTGACGGCGAAAACCTCGTCGAGTTCCTTGCGGATGGCTGAGGCAAGCACGCCGTCCCCTACCCCGTGGATGAAGGTGATGCGTTTTCCGCGGTGCTTGAGGTTCTTCCGGAGGACCTGGCGGAAATAGTTCATCTGGTACTCCAGCGCAGCCCATTCGGGGATTCCGTCACTGCCCGGGATGCGTTCGATGTGTAGGTCCACGGTCAAGTCTGCCAGCGGATCTTCCGATGCCAGGGGTTCCTCGGCCTCCTTCGATCGCCGGGGCTGGATGGAAGATCGCAGCTTCCGGTCCTCCTCCGGGTTAATCGGAATGAACTCGCTCCGGACGGCGCGGATGACCAGACCGTCCAGCTCCAGCTCGTAATAGTCCTTCCCAAAGCCCACGATCGTGGCCGTGTCATTGGTGTCCATCATCCGGACTTTCTGTCCCTTGACAAGCCCTTCGTTCCGGGCATGCTCCTCTTCCTTCGACTTGAGTATGACCGTCTTGGAACGGGGTTTCTGGACGGGCGACTTTTCCGGCTCCGCGGGAGCCAGATCCTTCTTGATGACCTTCAGGTCCTTGAGGCTGGATAGTTTCATCTTTCGATTTTGACCAGTTCCATCTCAAAAATGAGCGTGCTGTGGGCAGGGATATCGTCCATCTTCGCTGCTCCATACCCCCACTTGGCGGGGATATAGACCTCCCACTTGTCCCCTTCGTGCATCCGGGTAAGGACGATCTGCCAGCCCATGATGAGGTCGCCGACCAGGAACAGCGCCGGAAGCGGCTGCCCTTCCGTCGTGTCAAAGACCGTCCCGTCGATGAGACGGCCGGTGTAGTTGACATAGACGATACTCCGGGGCGTAGGTTTCTTGGTGCCATGACCTTCTTCCAGCACTTTGTACAGGACGCCGTTGTCCAGGACGACGATCCCTTCTTCCTGGGCTTTTACCTGCAGGAACGCCTCGTTCGCCTCTTTGTAGGGATTCTGTCTTTTATTTCTTCTGCGCTGCATGATAGGTACTGATTACTTTTTCTATGGATTCCTCAGGGATGGAGACGTCCTCCTTGAAAAGCGACACTCCCCCATCCTCCGATGAGGGTTTCCAGTTGCCGACAATCTCGCCGTCCCATGCGACCACGGACTTGAAGATGCCGAAATTGTTATGCGCGTGATGGGCTTTGTCCGGATGGAGGACGACGTCCCTGCTTTTGTAGCCGATAAGGTACTCGTCATAGGCCGGAAGGAGGAGCAGGGTGCCGCTGTGAACGCCTCTTGTGCGGGTCTCACTGTGGATATAGAAGTCCCTCCCTTTCCATCGCTCCGGGCGCAGTTCATCACCGAGCGATGCGATTCCCCGCCGACATTCGCCCGCATTGAGCCCGCTCCACCACACAAAGTCCTCTAGTGTCGCCGGTCCATGGCTCCGGAAATACTTCCTGGCAAGAAGGGCAAGGGATTCCTCCCTGGTGACAGGTGACGACACCGGGACCCTGTCCCGGACCAGCCTGTAGGTGTTCCTCGGGCCGAGCGATCCGCTGCAGACAAGGCCCTCCAGCTCGGCCATCCGGAGCTGGTGATTATAAACGAGCCTGTCTTTGGGGATTCCTCCATCGAGGAGGGCCTCCCCGATGACATCCTCCGTCACCTCTCCCATGCTGGCGACCGAGTCTTCGATAATCGTCAGAATCCGTTCTTTCTCTTTTCCGGAATAGGCGAACCCCAGGGATTTGGTCCAGCCGTCGAGAACAGCCATCCCCTTGTCATGGCAAAGGGCCCGCAGCCAGTGGTAGTCGTCAGATGACACCAGCTGCCAGGTGCCGCGAAGAAGATGCGCCCTGAGAACCCTGCCATCGTCAAAAGCGGTTTTGAAGGCCTTGTAAGAGGGTTTTCTGGTTCTCATGGCCACCGCCCAGCGCATCGCCCTGTAGTCCTGTGCCTGCATAGCGCCGAACCACGACACAACCTCCGCAGGATCACTAAACTGCGGAGCGGCGAGCTGCTGGCTCAGAAGACGTGCGGATACCTGTTTCATAGGAACTCGTAGTTGATGCCGGAGTATCTGACGGTGACGGAGTCACTCGGAAGGGATCTCCTTCCTTATCTTTTTCCGGTCATAGACCTTCCTGGATTTATGCAAGACCTTCCTGAAGGAAACGGGCTTTCCGTGCTGCTCGATCTCTTCCAGCCGAGCCGCACGGCGGTTGGCCAGCATGAAGTCGGCCTCGGTGATGTGGAGTTTCTTCTGTTTCTTCTTCGGTTTCATTGTTCAAAATCCAAAGTGGCACTTGTAAATTTAGACAAGATCAACAGTTATACAAAAGACAGAGAAGAATAATTCCGCCCGTCAGCTTACCGATTCTCGGGGATAGCCTGCCCGGATCCTCCGGTCTTATGGCGGATGAATCTGACCGATCCCGTACCGTACTTCCTGTCCACTTTTATCATCAGGACAGGAAGAGTCCAGTAGGACTGTTTGTTCCCCAAAGTCTCCGTGTATGTGAAGACGAGTTCTTCGCCCTCCTGACGCAGGGACTCCGGGTCAAGTGTGGTCAGGTTGTTTGTCGCCGGGTCCACCACGGCAAGGACGAACTCGCCATCCCAGTCAACAGGCGTCGGCTGTCCGTCCGTTCCCATAAGCGTGGCCATCCCGAAAAGGCTCTCGAACGTGGCGCGGTCATCGATCTTTCCTTCAACCGGCAATTCCGCGTCGTTGCGGACATAGTAATTCCTCATCCGGGTGTATGGCAACTCGGATTGAGGCTGGCAGGACAGAATGCAGACAAGCCCTGCAAATACAGAAAGCATTCTTCTCATACTATTGAACTTTCCATCTGACACGCCAGCGTCCGTTTTCGTAATCGTGGCTGAGGATCCTGAACGTACCGATTTCCGAGGTGTTCTTCACATGGGCACCGGCGCAGGCACAGGCGTCGTAGTCCCCTACCCGGACAATCCGGAGCGTGTCGGATACGCCCTCCGGGAGTTTGCTCAGGTCCACGATCCCAGCAGCTTCATCCCTCGGGAGAAACTCCACCGTAACGGGAAGGTTCCTGGCGATAACATCGTTGACGGTCCTTTCGATAAGGGCGATCTGCTCATCCGAAGGAGCCTCCGCCAACTCATAGTCACACTTGGATTTCTTTCGTTCGATGTGTGCGTTCCTGGACCTGGGGCAGCCGAACAGGCGCACCATCGTTGCATTGAGGATATGCTCCGCCGTATGCATGGGCGGATACTCTTCCTTGTTATGAGGGTTAAGTACGGGCTCTTCCATGGTCGGAGTTGTGGAAAGAATCATAACCAGGCAGCTGTTCGACAAGGTCTTTTCCCACGGCGCCGGTGGCGCCTATGACAAGTGCTTTCATCGGCGGTAATCTTGGGGATTGTACTTTAATGCATCCGACGGCCAGCCTTCCAGGTTGTGGCCGGTATCCAGGCCACGGACGGCCTCCATTTCTTCATCCGAGAGATCGAAGTCCAGCGTGTCCAGATTCTGGATCATCCGCTCCCTGTGGACTGACTTGGGGATGACGATGATGCCCTGCTGGGTCAGGAAGCGGAGCGCGACCTGGGCGGCCGTCTTTCCATGCGCCGCTCCGACCTCGGTCAGGACGGGATTCGTGAAAATGCCATTCAGGCCTTCGGCCAGCGGTCCCCAGGATTCCACGGCGGTTCCGGCCTCGGCCATCTTGGCCACCATCGGCCGCTGCTGGTAGAATACATGGGTCTCGATCTGGTTGACCGCAGGGATAATCGAAGCGTTCCGGACCAGAAGGTCAAACTGCTCAGGATAGAAGTTGGATACGCCGATGCTCCTCAGGCATCCTTCTTTCACGAGGTCTTCGAAGGCGGCCCAGATCTCTCCGTCGTTCCCCATCGGCCAATGGATGAGCATGAGATCCAGATAGTCCAGCCGCATCCGCTGAAGGGAGCCTTTCACGTTTTCCTTCGCCCGCTGGTAAGACGGCCTGGAGAGGCACAGTTTCGAGGTGATGAAAATCTCGTTGCGGGGGATGCCGGATTTCCGGACTGCCGCCCCCACCATCGCCTCGTTTTCATAGTACTGGGCGGTGTCCAGCGAACGGTATCCTACGCTGAGCGCATCCATTACGCACCGTTCCGTAACGGAAGGATCCACCAGGTACACGCCGTACCCGATGATGGGCATCCGGACGCCGTTATTCAATTGAATGTTCTGCATATCATACAAGTTTTAAGGATGCTTTCATGGCCATCTATCGTCCGTACTGGACGATGCGCATGTATTCGTCGTAGGGGATCGTCCTTCCGCCCATCGACTCCAGATGGTCGGTATGGAACTGGCAGTCGATCAGTTTCTCCCCGTCCGTCTCCATCTTCCGAGCCAGGCTGACCAGCGCGAGCTTGGAGGTGCCCGGCTCCAGGGAGAACATGCTCTCCCCGGCAAAGATCCCGTTCATATGGACACCGTACAGTCCGCCGACAAGGTCCTCTCCTTTCCAAACCTCGACACTCCGGGCCCATCCGAGGTCGTGCAGCCGGGTATAGGCCTCGACCATCTGGGGACCGAGCCAGGCGCCTTCCTCGTCGATCCGGAGCTCGCTGCAATGCCGGATGACCTCCCGGAACGCCGTGTTGAAACTGATCCGGTAGATCCCCTTGTTGAACAGGTTCCGCGTCGAGTGGGAGACATGGATCTCGGCCGGAAAGATGACGAAACGGTCATAGGGGCAGTACCACAGGATGGTCCCCTCCCGGAAATCGAACCAGGGGAAAACGCCGTGGGAGTAGGCCTCCACGAGGATTTCCGGGGACAGGTCGCCCCCGACGGCTACGAGACCGTAGCCGTTCCCCTTTGTAGGTTTCGGGAAAAGACCTTCTTCCACTGCGATACGGCTCATGACTTATTTTTCAGGATGAAACCGTCGGCCGTGCAAGCCACCTCGGCTTCCCCTCCGTCCTTGAGGAAGCCGAACAGGATTTCCTTGACCACGAGCGGCTTGATGTCCCGCGTGATGATTCTCTCGATCTCCCGGGCGCCGTATTCCTGCGAATAGCCTTTCCGGAGGATTCCGGCGCGGGCTTCGTCGGAGTAGGTCAGGCGGATGCCCTTCCCCTGGAGCTGCGCGTCGAACTCCCGGATCTTGGCATCGACGATCCGGCGGGCCATCCCTTCGGAGAGATTGTTGAATACGACCGTCGCCGACAGGCGGTTGACGAACTCGGGCGCGAAGACGTTCCGCACTTCCTTCCCCATCGCCTCGCCGGCATGGATTTCAGGCGAAAAACCGATGGAGGGACGGCTGGCGAAGCGGGCGCCGGCATTTGATGTCAGAATGATGATGGCATTCCGGAAATCGGCCTTCTGGCCGCGCGAATCCGTCAGCGTTCCATAGTCCATGATCTGGAGCAGGAGATTGTAGATGTCCTGGTGGGCCTTCTCGATCTCGTCCAGCAGCAGGACGCTGCGCGGCGAGCGCCGGATCGCGTCCACCAGGATGCCGCCGTCCTCATAACCCACATACCCGGCCGGGGCGCCGATGAACTTGGACACGGTGTGCTTCTCCGCGTATTCGCTCATGTCGTAGCGCAGAAGCGGCATCCGGAGGAGGTCGGACAGGTCCTTTGCCAACTGGGTCTTTCCCACACCCGTCGGACCGACGAAGAGGAACGACGCCATCGGCTTCAGTGCATCGGAAAGGCCCGCTTTCGCCGTATAGACGGCGTCGCAGACCGTGTCGATAGCTCCGTCCTGCCCGAAAATCCGCTTCTTCAGTTCGTCCTTGAGCGAGTACACGGCGTCCTCTTCCGCACCCTTGTCGGTAAGGTCGATTCCGCTGATCCGGCTCAGTACCGCCTGGACGAGTGCCTTATCGACCACCTGGTCGCGGCATTCGGCCGGATGCATCTCCAGCCAGGCCCCGGATTCGTCCAGCAGGTCGATGGCTTTCTCCGGTAGGAAGCGCCCGTGGATGTACCGGTCGCTGCTCTCGACGGCATACCGGATGACTCCGTCCACATACCGGACCCCGTGGAAGGCCTCGAACTGCCCCCGGAGTCCTTCCAGGATTTCCATGGCCTCGTCCCTGGAAGGTTCCTCGACCTCGATCTTCTGGAACAGGCGCTCGAGGTTCTTGCTGCGGTTCACGCTCTTCTTGTAATCCTCGAAGGTCGTAGCCCCGATGAAAGCGATGTCCCGCCGTTCGATATAGGGGACGAGGAGGCTCGTCGCATCGCTGGCACTGTCGCCGGTGCGTCCCGCTCCGACGATCTCGTGGATATTGTCGATGAAAAGGATGATATCCCCTTCGGCAGCCACTCCGTCCAGGACCTCCTTCATCCTGCGCTCGAGGTCGCCCCGGAACTGGGTTCCGGAGATAATGGAGGAGAAATCAAGCGAATACAACTTTTTCCCCTGCAGGCGTTTGGGGACATCCCCTTTCTCCAGCAGGGCGGCGAGCCCGCGGACGATGGCGGTCTTCCCCACCCCGTGCTCGCCGACGAAAACCGGGTTGCACTTCTGCTTCCGGCAAAGGACCAGCAGGGCACTGGCGATCTCTTTCTCCCGGCCGATGAGGCGCCAGTCCTGCTCCAACGTCAAAGGACGGCAGGACCGCATCCAGGCTTTCTGCGACTCGTCTACTGCGCCTTGGTCCTCCGTTCCGGAGGAATCGTCGGCATAAGCCTCATTCAAGGCGCTGAGCAGGTCGCCTTGAGCAGGAGTGACATACTTTTTCAGCCAGAAGGCAGCATAACTGTCCTCGAGCTGGTAAAGGGCGTAGATGATATGCGGGATGTCGATCCGGTCGGCACTGGACTGGGACACCTGGACATCGGCCATCTGGAGGACCTGCATCAGCTGGTAGGACAGTTCCAGCTCCTTGATCTCCCCGTCGGCTTTTTCGACATTGGCAGCAATATACCCGGCGAGGTCTTTCCCGGCCTCCGCCAGCGAAGTCGCGAACCCTTCGAGCACCGAACGGAACCGTTCCAGGGTCAGGAGCCCCTGCAGGAAGATCTCGGGGGTAATATACTGCGTATGGTATTTTCCGGCGAACATCGCCGCCTTGTTCAGCGCCAACTGGACGCTGGATGCTATCTCACTGTTCATTTCTTCTCTTCAGGTACGATGGTGAAATTGAGCGGGAAACCGTTTCCCCGCGCCAGGGATACCGCCTTGTTGACTTTGGTATGTGCCATATCATAGGTGTATGTCCCGACGAGTGCCTTTCCGTGATGATGGGTCCGGTCCGCGATCCGCCAGGCGTCCTCCTCGCTTTTGCCGAACACGTCCATCATGACGCTTACGACAAATTCGAAGGTCGTCATGTCATCGTTGAGGACAAAGACCTGATACCGCTTCGGCTCCCGAAGGTCCTCGCGGTACTGCCATGTCTCTTTAGTTACGGTTTTCCTCTGTTCCATGCGCTAGGGTTTCACGGATAATCCTGTTTCATGGCGGTCCAGGGCCTGGGACATCAGTTCCCGGCCTTTGTCGATAATCTCCCCGGCCCGGGCGTATGCGGCCACCCCCTGATAGGAATCGTAAGGAAGGCTCACCAGGATGTCGGGCGGGTTCAGGGCGATGCTCTGGCGCGCCATGGCGCAGTTCATGATGCCGAAACTCCGGTCCAGGATGGTCGCCACGTTGTCATCGGCCCCTGTCGGGATCCGTTTTTCCCGTCCGTCCAGCGCCAGCTGATGGTCTTCCTGAAAGGTCTCGACCCCGGTCAGGATCAGCTCCTTCACCCGCCGGAGGGAATCGACGCCCGGAGCCGACAGCGTCTCCCGGAAGACATGCTGCGCTTCCTCCTTCAACGCGGCCCCTCTGTCGTCAAGCTCCCTCCGCGATTCGAGGAAAGACCGGATCTCCACCGCATCGATCTCGTTCACATTGAAGCCGATGAGGAGGTCGCCTTCCGTCCGGACGGCACGATTGAGCGGGAACGTGTTGCAGATGCCGCCATCGACGAGGGTGTGCGTGCCCATGTGTACTGGCACAAACATCGACGGAATCGAGATGCTGGCCCGCACGGCATCGAAAAGCGGCCCCTCCCGGAAAAGGACTTCCTCCCCGGTATAAAGGTCCGTCGCCACGGCGGTGAAGGGAATCGGAAGGTCTTCGATCCTGACCTCCGGGACCCTTTTCCGGATTTCCCGCATCAGCCGCTCGCCCTTCACGAGGGCCGTCCGGGTAAACGACGGATCCATCAGCGTCATGACCTGTGCGGGCGTCAGGCTCGTAATCCATTCCTTGAACGTTTCCAGGCCCCCAGCCGCGTAAACGCCCCCCACCAGGGAACCGGCGGAGGTCCCGGTAACGGACGATATGACATAGCCCCGACGGACCAGCTCTTCGATGGCCCCGATATAAGCGAAGCCCCTCGGGCCCCCGCTGGAGAGTACCAATGCTACCTTTTTCATTGACTTCATCATCACGTACGATCCATGGTCATGATCATCCCGATCACGCCGGCGTAGTCCTGCGCTCCCTCGGACACATGGTTCGACTTGAGGAAAGCGTCCATCAGCCAGCGCTGGATGTCATCGACGATCTTGATTTTCTTCCCGTCCCAGTAATCCCGGGACGTCGCATAATCGGCCTTGACGACGGGTTCCAGCCTGCTTGCCCAGGCGGCATATTCCTCTTCCGGGAGGAGTGCCGCCGCGTTGGATGCAACATAAGGAAGCAGGCCCAGATAGCCGCTGTATCGAACGAAGGGGCTCGAGGCCTGCCGGCAATAGGTATAGGCCCAGTAGTTGGCCTCGGCCTCGCTCGTCACTCCGGCGAGATGCGCCAGTTCATGCGCCAGCGTGAACGGGTATTCGTTCTCCAGAAGGTCCAGGTTGAGCTGGGATTCGCAGAAGAACGGGCCCATGAAGCCCAGCACCCGGACGGAGGAATAGAGCGGATTCAGCAGCGGGTCCTTGACATGCTGCCAATGATGGATGGGCGCGTACCCGAATCTGGTAACCTTGTCCGAGTAGAAAGCCTTCACATCGGCTTCCAGCGTGCTTCTGTCCACCGGAACGGCACTGCCGGAAACAGCGTTCAGGGCCTTCGTATAATCGGAAAGGAAACCTTCGAATTCCGTTTTGTCGAAGGTCGCCCGTTCGATGCCCATGCGGGGATATAGCGGCGTTCGGAAATAGTTGTTTCCCCACCCCAAGTAGAACCACACGACGAGCCACATGGCCACGCGGGCCGTCCGGGCGAGCCAGCGGAAGAATCCCTGTTTCCGGATGAGCGATCCGATCAGCACGACCAGGAAGGCCCCGATGAATCCCAGGACGACGACCTCTTCCAGGGAAACCGGGCAGATGGAAGCGACCCGGGACAGGATCGCCGAGATGACCGGGTAGCAGCGCTCCGCATAAAAGTCCGCCATCGGCACCGAATAACGGCATCCGATGACGACGGCGAGCAGCGCCAGTCCTATGAAATCGGCCTTCCTCATGTCCATCGAGCTTTGGTTTTGCGAATATACTCGTTTTTTCGTTTCGGTGCCCGGGGTTCCCTGCCGATATTTGGAAAGAATTCGGTATTTTTGCAGGCCAATGTTTACCGAATTGATCAAATACGACCTGGGAAGCGGAGTGGAGGCGTTTTCCACCCGAAAGAACAGCGTGCTTCCGTATCCCGTCATTCAGGGTCATCAGGTCCACGGTGCGAAAGTCGCCGTGATCGACCGGCCGGATTATACCCGTGAGGAACTGGAGGGATACGATGCCTTCGTGACCGCCCTTCCCGGGGTCGCGATCGGGGTGCGGACGGCCGACTGTGTCCCCATCCTGCTGTTCGATCCGGTCCGGCAGGTCGTAGCGGCCGTGCATTCCGGATGGAAAAGCACGGTCCTGCATATCGTCCGGGGGGCCATCGACGTCATGGAGCAGCAGTTCGGGTGCAAGGCCGGGGACCTGCAAGCGGTCATCGGACCTTCCATCGGCCCGGACAGTTTCCAAGTGGGCGAAGAGGTGGCCCTGCAATTCAAGGACGCAGAGTTCCCGATGGAAGAGATCTGGTCTTTCCGGGGCCCGGGAGACGGCTCGCCCATGTCCGGAGGGCATCACATCGACCTTTGGAAGGCCAATGCATGGCTGCTGGAAAGCGCCGGCGTCCCGGCCGGGAACATCCGGTGCTGCGGCATCGACACTTACACCACAGCCGATCTCTTCTCCGCCCGGCGGGAAGGCATCCAGTGCGGAAGGATCATCAACGCAATCAGGATAAACGGATAATCTGCCATGAGCATCCGGGAAGAAATGATGTCCGGCCGTCTGTATGACGCCTCGAGCGGGGAACTCCTCGCCGAACTGTACCGGGCCCAGGAGCTTTGCCAGGAATACAACGCCCTGCGGATCACCGACTTCGAAGGCCGCGCCGCCCTCCTCGACAAGCTGCTGCCCCACAAAGGGAGCGGCCTCACCATCGTCCCGCCCTTCTTCTGCGACTACGGGTCCAACCTGGAATTCGGCGACAACGTCTTCATCAACGGCTATTGCGTATTCCTGGACGAGGCGAGAATCACGATCGGCAGCAACGTGTTCATCGCCCCGCAGTGCGGATTCTACACGGCGGGCCATCCGCTGGACAAGGATCTCCGGCGCCGGAAACTGGAGTACTCCCTGCCCATCACCATCGGGGACGATGTCTGGATCGGCGGAATGGTGTGCGTCATGCCCGGCGTCACCATCGGCAGCGGCTCCGTCATCGCCGGAGGCTCCGTCGTCGTCAAGGACATCCCGCCCGGTGTCCTCGCCGCCGGCAACCCCTGCCGCGTCGTCCGCCCCCTCTCCCCCGACGACCGCGACCGGTACGTCCGGTAACTTTCGTGTACGCATCCCATGCGTACAGGATGCTGTGCACTTCCATTACCCTCGGCCGCATCGCCCCCAAAACAGACAATCTGACCCGAAAATGGACTTTCTGGCACTTCGTATGCCGTTTTGTCTACTTTTCCGGCAGTGGCCCCGGGTTTGCAATTCCCTTAGGCGGTTCCGACAAGGAACTCCGGGAATAAGGGTCCGCGGGAGGGCCTCCAAACCGGGACGATTAAAGTTTTTGAACTATGTTACCTGCAAGAAGAACGCATGATAGCTGGTTGCCGGACATTTTCAATGACTTTTTCGACAACAGCTGGATGGAACGGACGAACTACACGGCTCCGGCCATCAATGTGATTGAGAACGAAAAAGAGTACGATGTGGAACTCGCCGCACCGGGACTCACCAAAGAGGACTTCAAGGTCCACATCGATGCCGACAACAACCTGCACATCGAGATGGAGAAGAAGTCCGAGGACAAGGAGGGCAAGAAACACGGCAAGTACCTCCGCCGCGAATTCTCCTACGAGAAATTCCAGCAGACGCTCCTGCTGCCGGAGGATGCCGAGGCCGACAAGATCGAAGCCAAGGTGGAACACGGCGTGCTGAATGTCCATATCCCGAAGAAGGAGAAGGCTCAGCAACCCGAAACCGTCAAGCAGATCGCCGTCCAGTAACGGCTTGGAAACATCTCCTATTGACAAAGGACGTCGCCCTATGCGGGCGGCGTCCTTTTTTGTTTGCCCAGATATGTCGCTACAAAGAAGTGTCGAATGTAACAACCTAATAGCTAGTAAATTACAACTAAGTGACTGATTAGATTCGACCAGTCACTTTTCGTTAACACACTGTCCATCAACCACTTCCATTCGACGCCAGGAATCCAGCGGGAGGACGGTGGCGCAGGCGGAATTACAGCTTTCAGCACCGGACGAGCAGGCGGGAAGGTGCGGTCCCGGAACGGGATGACGGCGTGTGTTTGACGACCGTTACGGGACCGGCTCGTCCGGGCCCGTAAAAGGGAGGAGTCAGCCGTCAAGCGCCTTCCCGCCTACGCGAGCCGCTGAAAGCTGTCATGGAGCCTACGCCACCGCCGTCCCGCACGATTCCGGGCCACTTGCCACTTTGCCCAGCCACTGGTCATTTTGTCTCAAAATCGGCCTTTCTGTCACCTCCCGTGCCGTTTTGTCCACTTTTCCGGCATTGGTCCCGGGTTTGCAATTCCATTATGCGGTTCCGACAAGGAACTCCGGGAATAAGGGTCCGCAGGAGGGCCTCCAAACCGGGACGATTAAAGTTTTTGAACTATGTTACCTGCAAGAAGAACGCATGATAGCTGGTTGCCGGACATTTTCAACGACTTTTTCGACAACAGCTGGATGGAACGGACGAACTACACGGCTCCGGCCATCAATGTAATTGAGAATGAGAAAGAGTACGATGTGGAACTCGCCGCACCGGGACTCACCAAGGAAGACTTCAAGGTCCATATTGACGAGGACAACAACCTGCACATCGAGATGGAGAAGAAGTCCGAAAACAAGGAGGGCAAGAAGCACGGCAAATACCTCCGCCGCGAATTCTCCTACGAGAAATTCCAGCAGACGCTCCTGCTGCCGGATGATGTCGATGCCGACAAGATCGACGCAAAAGTGGAACACGGCGTGCTGAACATCCATCTCCCGAAGAAGGAGAAAGCTCAGCAGCCCGACACGGTCAAGCAGATCGCTGTCCAGTGATAGAGAATCCCAGTTCCCGCCCATGGCGCCACCCGTCCAGGTGGCGCCTATTTTTATGTACGCATCGGATGAGTTCCCCTACTTACCCTGCTCCACTTCGCCCGGATAGGCCGCCACGAGGTTGTCCACGACATGCTTGGCGACGGGGAAAGCCGTTCCGTGGCTCATGCCTTCCGGCATGCTGATGAGATCGGTTGCGTCCTCCCAGGTCTTGCCGCCGTCATGGCTGAGGGAGGCGCCGTACTTGTGTTCGCGGTACATGTCGAAGAAGACGAGAAGGTCGTCCCCGACAACCAGGGGCGAGGGGCCCTCGGCCCAGCAGTCCGGACCGCGGCCGATGCCGCTCATCGGGCCGGACACCTCCGTGGGGAAGCCGTCGGCCATGCTCCGGGAGCGGGTGATACGGATGTTCTTCTCGGCCGGATCGAGGTTCTCGTTCTTGACCGTCATGAGCAGTTCTCCCGTGGACGGGAGACGGACGACGGCAGCGTCAATGGCATTGAAATCCGGATTGAACCAGATGCGGGTGGGCGTGAAGGTGGTGAAGTCCCGCGTGGTCGTGCAGTAGATCCGGTGGTTGTTCCCGCCTTCGCTGATGCAGCCTTCCGTACTGACATCGGGAGCATCCGGGACGGTGGACGCCCAGAAAATGTAATACAGCCCGTCGTCACAGAACAGTTCGGGAGCCCAGCTGTTTCGGGCCGACGGAAATGCCTCCATGACAGGGATTTCCTGCTGCTCGCTCCAGTGGACCAGGTCCGGCGACGAGGCGTGGCCGATGCTTCGTCCGGTCCAGCCGACGGTCCAGACCATATGGAACGTACCGTCCGGTCCCTGGCAGATGCTCGGGTCCCGCATCAGCCGGTCCGGCCCTACCTCGGGCTTCAGGACCGGCTTTCCGCCGTTCAGGGCCGTCCAATGATATCCGTCATAACTATAGGCGAGGAGCAGTCCGGCCCCTTGGTAGGTATTGTCGAAATAAGAGAAGACATAGGCCGTCTCCTCCGCCCGTTTGGAACAGGACGCGAAGAACAGCACGCACAAAAGGAGGGATAGAAATCTTTTCATGGTTGAGTAATTCTAAGCAAATGTACATAAAAAATTGGCGTTTATAGGCCGGTTTTTATGTACATTTGTGCCCAAATGAGAAAACGCTACCTTTTCTTCGACATTGACGGGACGCTGATCGCCGGCGGTTATTACGGGAACAACTATATTCCCGCATCGACGATGACGGCTATCCGGAAGCTCAAGGAGGACGGACATTTCCTGTGCCTGGCCACCGGACGGTCGGAAGCGCTCTCGCGCGCCTACATGGAGGAATGCGGCGTCGACAATATGGTCAGCGACGGCGGGTATGGGATTACGATCGACGGGGAGCTCCTCGGGATCCGTCCCCTGCCCCGCGAAGACGTCATCGCCCTCATCCGGGAATGCGACCGGAAGGGCATCCCCTGGGCCCTCCAGACCGACAATTCCGACACGCGGCTCGCCCCCGACGGACGGTTCAACGAGGTCGCCCGGGACATCTACCAGAAGACCCGCATCGTCCCCGGGCTGGACCCGGAGGATTTCGAGAACCTGTACAAGGCCTTCATCGCCGGATACTACCCGATGGAACGGTCCATCGAATCCCTGAAACGGCTGCCCTGGTGCCGGTTCCAGGACGAGTACATCTTCGTCGAGCCGGCTGACAAGGCCGCCGGGATCCACCGGATGCTCGAACATTTCGGCGGCAGGCCCGAGGATGCCATCGTGTTCGGCGACTCGAAGAACGACCTGTCCATGTTCGGTGACGACGGCTGGATCCGCGTCGCCATGGGCAACGCTTCGGACGAGCTCAAGGAAAAAGCCGACCTGGTTACGACCGACGTGGACCAGGACGGCATCTGGAATGCCTGCGTGACGCTGGGACTCGTGAAGCCCGACTGACAGGCCGGACATCCCCTTGCGGGGGAACGCTTTTTTGCCTATCTTTGCTTGATATGGACAAACTGTTTCTCATTGACGGGCATGCGCTCATCTTCAAGATGTACTACGCCTTCCTCAGGAGGCCGATGATCAACTCGAAGGGAGCGGACATGTCCATCCTCTTCGGGTTCACCAAATACCTGCTGGAAATGGTGGAGCGGGAGAAGCCCACGCACCTCGCGGTGGCGTTCGACCCGCCGGGCGGAACGTTCCGGAACGAGCTGTACCCTGCCTACAAGGGCACGCGCCCGCCTACCCCGCAACTCATCATCGACGCGCTGGAACCGCTCACGGAGCTGGTGCAGGCGATGAACATTCCCGTGCTGATGGTCAAGGGGTTCGAGGCCGACGATGTCATCGGCTCGATGGCCCTCCGCAGCGCCCGGGAAGGGATGGACGTGTATATGGTCACGCCCGACAAGGACTACGGCCAGCTCATTTCCGAGCACGTTTTCCAGTACAAGCCCGGAAAGGCCGGCGGGGATGACGAGGTCATCGGCCGCAGTGCCATCTGCGAGAAATGGGGCATCCTGGACCCGGTCCAGATCATCGACATGCTGGCCATCTGCGGTGACACGGCGGACAATGTGCCCGGCGTGAAGGGCGTCGGTGAAGTAGGCGCCGGGAAGCTGGTGTCCAAGTACGGCAGCATCGAGAATATCTATGCCCATCTCGGCGAACTCCCCCCTCGCCAGCAGGCGCAGTTCGAGGAGGCCCGGGACCATATCCAGCTCTCCAAGGAGCTGGTCACGATCAAGACCGACATCCCGCTGGAGACGACGGCGGAGGACATGCGCCTGGACATGAACTTCTCCCCCGCCATCGCGGACCTTTTTGAGAAATACGAGTTCAACTCCCTCAAGCGGTTCATCGCCCATATCGGCCCTTCCACGGCCGCGAAGGAACGGAAGGAATTCATTGTCAATGAGGTTTCGGTCGATGAAATCGTGAAGGATATCCGCGCGGCCGGTCACTGCGGCCTCATCACCGAAGCTTACGGCGAAGGGATCTTCTCCCCCGTCAAGCGGCTGGTCCTCGGCTGCGGGGACAAGGCCTGCACCGTTCCGGGCGACCGGATCGACAGCGTCCGGAACATCCTGGAAGACGAAGACATCGACCAATACGGCTACGACCTCAAACTGCAGGCGAACCTGCTGGACCACGCGGGCATCGCGCTCCAGGGGAAATGGCATGACATCGCCCTGATGCACTACCTGGTGGATCCGGAAAAGAGCCATGCCGTGGATATCCTGTCCCGGAGTTACCTGAACGTGGAACTGGAAGAAGCGCCGGCCGAAGTCAGCACCGGATCGCTCTTTGACGAGGTTCCCGAAGAAGGCGGCCATTCCCGCATCCGGGAAGCCGCCGTCCTGCCCCTCCTGGGGCGGAAGATCCGGGAAGAGCTCGGCGACCGCACCCGGCTCTATGACGACATGGAGGAGCCGCTGGCGAAGGTCCTCGCGAAGATGGAGCGCGCCGGCGTGAAAGTGGACCTGCAGCAGTTGGACCACTTCGCCCAGGGACTCCGCCGCGAAATGACGGAGCGGGAGGCCCATATCCGCGAGCTGGTGGACGAGCCGGGGCTGAACATCTCCTCCCCCAAGCAGGTGGGCGACGTCCTCTTCGACAAGCTCAAGCTGGACCCGAAGGCGAAAAAGAGCGCCCGGGGCCAGTATTCCACCGACGAAGCCACGCTCCTCGCCATCGCGGACCGGCATCCGGTCGTGAACGAGATCCTGGAGTTCCGGGCCGTCAAGAAACTGCTATCGACCTACATCGAGCCGTTCCCGACCTATGTATCTCCGGTGGACGGCCGGGTCCATACGACGTTCAACCAGGCACTTACCGCCACCGGACGGCTCTCGAGCTCCAACCCGAACCTGCAGAACATCCCCATCCGCACCGAGCGGGGCAAGGAAATCCGCAAGGCCTTCATTCCGGGGACGCCGGAAGGAGTGATCGTCTCGGCCGACTACTCGCAGATCGAGCTCCGCATCATGGCGCACCTCAGTCAGGACGAACACCTGGTGAAAGCCTTCCGCGACGGGGTGGATGTCCATGCCGCCACGGCCGCCCGCATCTTCCACATCCCCGTAGAGGAAGTCTCCCGCGAGCAGCGCGGCCGCGCCAAGACGGCGAACTTCGGCATCATGTACGGCATCTCCTCCTTCGGCCTCGCCCAGCGGCTGAACCTGGGCCGGAAAGAGGCCAAGGACTTGATTGACGGTTACTTCGCATCCTTCCCTGCCATCCGTTCCTTCATCGACGAGAGCATCTCCTTCGCCCGGGAGAACGGATACGTGGAAACGCTGTTCGGACGCAGGCGCTTCCTGCCGGACATCAACGCGAAGAATGCGACCGTCCGCTCCCTGGCGGAGCGCAACGCCGTGAACGCCCCGATCCAGGGCACGGCGGCCGACATCATCAAACTCGCGATGATCCAGGTGGACAAGCGGCTTACTGAAGCCGGCCTCCGCAGCCGGATGGTCCTCCAGATCCACGACGAACTCATGTTCGACGCCGTTCCGGAGGAAGTCCCCGCACTGGAAAAGATCGTCGTGGAGACCATGGAAAACGTTCTGAAACTCTCCGTCCCGCTCACCGTGGAGTGCAGCGGCGGCAAAAACTGGTTGGAGGCACATTGAGTATGGGATATCTGGACATGCCTGAAAAAGAACTGGTGGAGCGCGCCGTCGCCGGGGACCAGATGGCCTACCGCGCCATCTACCAGTTGCACGAGAAAGCGATCCGTGGCCGCGTGAGCGGCTATTTCAAGTGGAAGGCCGATGTCGATGACGTCGTCTCCGAGAGCTTCCAGAAAGCCTTCCTGAACCTGTCCCATTTCGACACCTCCCGGGAGCTGCAGCCGTGGCTCTCCACCATCGCCACCCGGACCGCCCTGGACCATCTGTCCAGCATCAAGCGCGAGGATGCGAAGAAGGAAGGCATCCTGCACAAGGCGGAGGAGGACGGCATCGAAGGACAGGGACCGCTTACAGAGGCGGATCCGGAGGAAGAGATCATCAACAGCGAGAACCACGAGCGCCTGATGGCCTTCATCGACGAACTCTCACCGCTGTATAAGGAAGTGATGGTCAAATATATGATCGAAGAACTGGAATACGAGGAAATCGCGAAGGTGCTGAACCTGGAACTGAACACGGTCCGCACCCGCATCCGCCGGGGCAAGCAGCACCTCGCCGAAATGATGCTCAGGGGGGAAATCGAATGACACCGAAGGAATTTATCGACTTTATCCGGGCCGACTGGGAACTGACCGCCGCACAGGAGGAGCAGTTCCTCGCCTGCGACGCGCTGTACCGCGACTGGAATGCCAAGATCAACGTCATCTCCCGGAAGGATATCGACGGGCTGTATGACCACCATCTCCTCCACTCCCTCGCCATTGCCCGGTACCTGCTTACGCAGCCGGAACTGCTGGAACGCTTCCGGACGGCTTCGGTTTTGGACCTCGGCACCGGCGGCGGTTTCCCGGGCATTCCGCTCGCCATCCTGTTCCCGGAGGCGCAGTTTGTCCTGTGCGATTCCGTGGGCAAGAAAACCATTGTGGCAAAGGCAGTTGCTGAAAGCCTGGGGCTGAAGAACGTCACGGTCGTCAACGCCCGGGCGGAGTCCCTCACCCAGCCTTTCGGCTTCGTCGTTTCCCGGGCCGTCGCCTCCCTCACGGACTTCTACCCCTGGGTGAAAGGCAAGTTCTCCGAAGGCATCCTGTACCTCAAGGGCGGCGATGTCGTGGAAGAAATCGCGGAAGTCATGGCCCGTCACCGGCTCCGCCGTGGCTCCGTCCACACCTGGCCCGTCTCCTCCTGGCTCCACGACCCGTATTACGACGGCAAGCTCGTGATTCATTTTGAAAAATAAATTTGGCAGTTTGCCTCAAAATATCTACCTTTGCACTCCGTCCGTGAAAGCGGGCCGTTTAACCGTAAAATATAAAAAAGAGATATCATGAAAAGAACGTTCCAACCTTCCAACCGCAAGCGCGTGAACAAGCACGGCTTCCGTGCCCGCATGGCCTCCGCCAACGGCCGCCGCGTGCTCGCTTCCCGTCGTCGCCACTGCCGCAAGAAGCTCACCGTCTCCGACGAAGAGCGCTGGTAATCCGCGACACACCAGAAACTGAAATGCAGACCTTCCGGGGCCTGCATTTTTCGTATAGGACGGCGTTAGGGTTACACCAGCTCCAGCACCTGCAGGCACATGCGGGTGTTGTGGTAGGGGCACTTCCAGAAGCCGGCCTTCGGGGAGTCCTTGTCGGGGGTGCCGTCGGCATTGACGCCCCAGAGCCAGTCGCCGTTGTCCCGGTCCACGATGTTGTCGCGGATATAGGCCCACGTAGCGAGGGCACGGTCCGGCGCCTCCACGTCCCCGTGGAACTTCCAGAGCCAGAGATTGCCCACGACCGATTCCGCGAGGACCCACCACTGCCGGGAGAGGTCCAGAGTGCCGTCTTCGAGTTTCTCGTAGATCATGGAGCCGTCGGCCCGGAGGCCTTCGTTGCCGGCCTGGGCCATCCGGAAGGCATAGGGGCGCACCCGGTTCACGACGTCGATGTCCCGGAGGGCCATGGCGCACTCCAGCGCCAGCCAGGAGGTCTCGATGTCGTGCCCGTAGGAGACGCCGCCCGGGAGGACGGACCAGTCCCGGCGGAAATACAGCTGCAGGTGCCCGTCCGGGGCCATGACCTTCATGCAGACGATGTCCAGCAGCTCTTCCACGGCCTTCCGCAGCCCCTCGTCCGGCCAGACCTGATACAGGTTGGCATAGGCCTCCAGGATATGGAGGTGCGAGTTCATGGTCTTGTCGGCATTGATGTCGTGGGCGCTGAGGGACATGTCCGCGAGCGGGGAGAAATCGCGCGCAAGCGCCTCCGTATAGCCGCCGAACTCCTTATCCCGGAACCGGGACTCGACAATCCGGTACAGGGCGACGGCCGCATCCAGATACTTCTTCTCGGGACAGACCCTATACAGTTCGCTGAGGCCGTAGATGGCGAATCCCTGCGAATAAAGCTGCTTCTTGGTACCCTGCGGGATGCCGGAAGCTTCCACGCTCCAATAGACTCCCCCGCATTCCTGGTCGCAGAAATGCGCCAGGAACCAATCCGCCGCATGGACGGCGGCGTCCAGGTACTCCTGCCGGGGATACTGCCGATAGGCGGCCGCGAAGGCCCAGATGATGCGGGCGTTCAGAATCACCCCGCGCGGCGCGTCCCGGAGGATCTCCCCCGTGCCGTCCGCCTCACCATAGAACCCGCCCCGCGGGTCCTTCATCGTCAGCCACCAATTGAGGATGTTGTGATGGAGGACATCCTCGACCTCCCTGCGAAAAATATCGGTCCGGTTCATAGCACAAATATACGCAAAACACCCGAGTCCGGCAAGGGGACCCGGGTGTTCCTGGTATGGGGCCGGGGCATCAGATGCCGGAGGAAAGCCGGTAGGTGCCGGAAGCCAGTTCGACGGTGCCACGGGCTTTGATGCCGCTGCCGGAGAAGGAGGCGCCTTCCACGGGCCACGCCAGCGTGGCGGTGCATCCTTCGGGGATGGTGATTTCCATCGACAGGCGGTTCCCGGAGCGCTGCCAGGCCACGCGGAGGGGCCCATAGACGGTGTCCAGCGCATAATCAACATGGTCCAGCCCGTCGGCAAGGAAAGGCCGGATGAAGGAATGCCGGTACGCCGGATGTTCGGGATCGATCCGGATGCCGGCGAGATGGCGGTAGAACCAGACCAGCGAGCCACCGAACATGGGATGGTCGTGACTGTACCGCGCATCGAACTGCTCCCACATCGTGGTGGATCCTTCCTTGATCATCTGGCCGAAGCTGGGATAATCGTCCTTATGAAGGATTTCCCAGGCGAGGGCGTCCAGGCCGCACTCGGAGAGGACTTCGAAGAACACCCGGCTGGCGATGAAGCCCGTCACGATATGGTTGTCCCGCTCCCCGATCCGCTTCCTGAGGTCCTCGACCACCCGCGCGCGCTCGGATGCCGGCACGCCGATGCGGAGGGCCAGCACGTCACATTCGTCGGGGCCGTAGGTCCCTTCCCGGGCATCGTAGAATTTCGCGTGGAAGGCGGCGGCGATCCGGTCGGCCAGGGCCCGGTAGGCTTCCGCATCCTCCGCATGTCCCAGGACACCGGCGATGCGAGAGGTATAGTCGGCACAGGTCCAGGCGACGTACGTGTGGACCATTTCCTGCGACGGCCCGGTGAAAGGCGGGACATGCTCGCCCAGATTCATGATGAAGCTGTCGTCACAGACCTTCACCCGGATCGTTCCCTCCGGCGTGGGCCAGGAGGCGAGGAAATCGGTCTGCATCCGGATGGCATCGTAGTGTTCCGCCAGCAGCTGTGTGTCGCCGTATGCGAGGTAGTACTCCCAGGGCACGATGGTCATCGCCGCCCCCCAGGCCGCCCCTCCCCCGCAGCCGGGCTCCCAGGGAGCGCCGTTGGGGACATAGCCGCTCACCGTGTCCTGCGTATTGGAGATATCCTTGATCCACTTGTTGTAGAACGAGCGCGCATCGAAGTTGTGCATGACCATGGCGCTGGCGATCTGGCCGTCCCCCGTATAGGGACCGCGCTCACGGTGGGGGCAGTCCGAAGGGACGCCGCCGTGCATGTTGTTCTTCTGGGTGCGCACCCAGATTTTCGCAATGGTGTTGATCAGCGTGTCCGACGTCCGGAAAGTGGCGTTTGTCGGGACATGGCTGCCCACCGCTTCCGCGACGGCGTCATCGGCCGTCAGGTCACCTTCCCAGTTCTCAACGATGGCGCTGTGGAAGACATACCAGTCAAAGACAGGGGCATACGTCTCGTCGCCCCGGCCTCCGCTGACGTACTCGCTGATGCCGTTGTAGTCATAATCCTCACCGATCGTGCACAGATAGCGGATCTTGAGCGTGTCCCCAGCCACATTGCGGATATGGCTGAGTTTCAGGCGTCCCGCAATCTCTTCCGGAAAAACGACTTTGTAGGTCCGGTTCGCCAGCTTTTCCACCCCGACCGGGCGGAAAGTCTCCGTCACCCGGTCGGGAGGGCCCATCTGGGCGCGGAGCGTCCCCTCGGGAGCCTTCCTAAGCACGGCGGCGGCCCATCCGGAGCCGTCGGTCCCGGGAGCGCTCCAGCCGGGCGTCTCGTACCGGGCGTCATAGATTTCGCCGCCGAAAACGTCGTTGGACCGGACCGCACTTTCCTTCACCTTCCAGGTTTCGTCCGTGCGGACGGTCTCGCGGGAGCCGTCCTTGTAGGTGATTTCCAGCTGGGCCCTGACCCGCGGCGACCCGTAGCCCGCCGTCCAGTCCTGGGCGGAATTGAAGAAGCCGTTCCCCAGCATGCAGCCGATGACATTCTCGCCCTGGCGCAGGCTGGAGGTAAGGTCGTACCCCAGATAGAAGACGCTGTACGCCCGGGGATTCAGGAGCAGCGGCAGACGCCGGCGGTCCATGTCATGGCGGACGCCATAATCGGTCTGGTTGGGACTGAGGAGGTCCTCGCCCACCTTGACGCCGTTGCAGTAAGGTTCGCAGTAGCCCAAGCCGGAGATGAACAGCTGGGCGCTCTGGACCTCCTTATCGACCGTGAATTCCTTACGGAAAAGAGGGGCCGGTGTCGATGGGGAGAAGGCCTGTATCACCGCGAGCTGCCGGTTCCCGCCGAGGTCATCGTAGATGGGATGCCCGTCGCGCCAGTCGCGGGGATTCTCGCCATCCCAGGGAGCGCCGATCCACTCCGCCGTCCAGTCCGAAGGATGGAGGTAGCCGCTCACCCACTGGGCTTCGGAGCTCCAGTCCGACACCCTGTCCTTCGAATCCCAGACCCGGACACGCCACCAGTAGCGGGTCGCGGATTGCAGGGGCGATCCCGCATAGTTCACAAACGGAGCCGACGGACCGGCGACCTTGCCGCTGTCCCACACGTCCGGTCCCGCAGCCAGGGCTTCCGGCGAAGTGGCCACCTGGACCTGCCAGGCCGCCTGGTCATTCCCGTGCAGCTTCCCGCGCTGGATGTTTACCCAGGAAAGGCGCGGGGCCGTCTCGTCCACCGCCTGGGGATCGCGCTGGTACTCGCACAGAAGGTCCTGCGGCTGCAGTCCGGATACGCAGCCCGCACTTACCAGTGCCGCTGCGATGATGGAAGATAGCCTGCGCACGGCGTCAGCAGCCCAAGGTCGCGACCATGACGGCTTTGATGGTATGCATGCGGTTCTCCGCCTCGTCGAAGACGATGCTGTTCGGGGACTCGAAGACGTCCTCCGTCACCTCGATGCCGTCCAGGCCGAACTGCTCATAGACATCGCGGCCGGCCTTGGTTTCCAGGTTGTGGTAGGACGGGAGGCAGTGCATGAACTTGCAGGCGGGATTGCCGGTGCGCTGCATCAGGGAAGCATTGACCTGGTACGGCATGAGCATCGCGATGCGCTCCTTCCAGACTTCGACGGGCTCGCCCATGGACACCCAGATGTCCGTATAGACGAAGTCGCAGCCCTTCACGCCGGCATCCACATCGTCGGTGATGGTGATCCGGGCACCGGTTTCCGCAGCGATTTCCCGGCATGTCGCCACGAGCGCCGCATCCGGCTGGAGGGCCTTCGGGGCCACGATCCGCACGTCCATGCCCATCTTCGCGCCACCCACGAGCAGCGAGTTGCCCATGTTGAAGCGGGCGTCACCGAGGTAGGCGTAACTTACCTTGTCCAACGGCTTGTCCACATGCTCGGACATCGTGAGGAAGTCCGCTAGGATTTGCGTGGGATGGAACTCGTTCGTGAGGCCGTTCCAGACGGGAACGCCCGCATACCGGGCCAGTTCCTCCACGGTCGTCTGCGCGAAACCGCGGTACTCGATGCCGTCGAACATCCGGCCCAGCACCCGGGCGGTGTCTTTCATGGATTCCTTGATGCCGATCTGCGAGCCCGAGGGGCCGAGATAGGTCACGTGCGCACCCTGGTCGTAAGCAGCCACTTCGAAGGAGCAGCGGGTCCGGGTGGACGTCTTTTCGAAAATGAGGGCGATGTTCTTGCCCGTGAGCGTCTTGCGCTCCGTGCCGGCCTTCTTGGCCTGCTTGAGGGTGCGGGCAAGGTCCAGCAGATACCGGATTTCCTCCGGGGTAAAGTCGAGCAGTTTCAGGAAACTGCGGTTTTTCAGGTTCACAGCCATATTCATCAAGTTCAATTAAGGGACAATCCGGGTTCCGCAGGCGGGATTTCCGAGCTGGCCCGCCTCCGTGATGATACTCTCCTTTCCACCGTTGGTGACGAAGTAGATCGCCGCCCGCACCTTTGGGGCCATGGACCCTTCGCCGAACTGGCCCTGGGCCAGGTAATCCAGGGCTTCGTCCACCGTCAGGGTGGAGAGGGCCTTCTGGTCGGGCTTGCGGAAATTGATGTACACCTGCGGGACATCCGTCAGGATGTACAGATAGTCGGCGCCGATCTCATAGGCGCACAGGGCCGATGCGAGGTCCTTGTCGATGACGGCCTCCACCCCGTGCCAGCCCATGTGGTCCCGTACCACGGGGATGCCGCCGCCCCCCACGGTGACGACGATGTTCCCCTCCCGGGCGAGCCGGCTGACCAGGTCGATGTTGGCGATGCGCCGGGGCGTCGGGGACGGGACGACCTTCCTCCAACCCCTTCCGGCGGAATCCTCCCGATAGACGGCTCCGGTCTTCTCGCTCAGGAACTTGGCTTCCTCGGCCGTATAGTACGGGCCGATGGGCTTGGTGGGCTTCTGGAACATCGGGTCGTCGGGATACACTTCCACCCGCGTCACGAGGGAAATCACCCGGCGGTGGATGCCGTGCGTGGTGAGCAGGCGGTCCAGCGCGTTCTCGATCAGATAGCCGATCGCACCCTGGGTCTCCGCCCCGCACACGTCCATCGGCATCGCCTCCAGGCCGTATTCCCGGGCGCCCGCCTCATGCTGCAGCAGGACATTGCCCACCTGGGGGCCGTTTCCGTGGCCGATCACCAGGTGGTATCCCCGCTCCAGCAAAGGCAGCAGTTCATTACAGGTCTCTTCGATGTTGTGCAACTGCTCCGCGTAAGTCCCCTTTTGGTTGCTGCGCAGGAGGGCGTTGCCACCGAAGGCGATCATCGCGAGCGGTCTCATATCGTCTCGAAGACTTCCTTGATGATGCCGATGGCTTCACGAAGCTGCTCCTCGGTGATGACGAGCGGCGGAGCGAAGCGGATGATATGCCGGTGCGTAGGCTTCGCGAGCAGGCCCTTCTCCGCCAGGCGGAGGCAGATGTCCCAGGCCTCGATCCCGTTCTGGGGTTCGGTCACGACCGCATTCAGCAGTCCCTTGCCCCGGACGAACTTGAAGTACGGGGAACGGATCTTGCCGATCTCCTCCCGGAAGATCTCGCCCAGCCGGGCGGCATTCTCGGTCAGATGCTCGTCGCGGATGACCTCGAGGGCGGCAACGGCGACCTTGGCAGCCAGCGGGAATCCGCCGAACGTGGACCCGTGCTCGCCGGGGCCGATGGTCAGCATCACCTCGTCGTCGGCAAGAACTGCGGATACCGGCAGCGTGCCGCCGGACAGGGCCTTGCCGATGGTGACGACATCCGGGCGGACCCCTTCATGGTCGCAGGCGAACATCTTGCCGGTACGGCCGATGCCCGTCTGCACCTCGTCGGCGATGAAAAGGACGTTGTGCGCATGGCACAGGTCATAGCACTGCTTGATGTAGCCTTCCTTCGGGACATACACGCCGGCCTCGCCCTGGATAGGTTCCACGATCATGGCGCACACCTTGTCGCCCTTCTCGTCCAGCACCTTGCGGAGCGCATCCACGTCGTCATACGGGATGGACACGAAACCCGGGGTGAACGGGCCGTACTGGGAGTAGCTGTCCGGATCGGAGGACATGGTGACGATGGTGATAGTGCGGCCGTGGAAGTTTCCTTCCGCGACGATGATGAGGGCCTCGTTCTCGGGAATGCCCTTCACCTTGTAGCCCCAGCGGCGGGCGAGCTTGAGGGCCGTCTCCACGGCCTCGGCGCCCGAATTCATGGGCAGAAGCTTGTCATAGCCGAAGAACTTCGTGGCCATCTCCTCATAGGGGCCCAGGCAGTCGTTGTAGAAGGCGCGGGAAGTGAGGCACAACTTGTGGGCCTGGTCGCAGAGGGCCTTCACGATCTTGGGATGGCAATGTCCCTGATTCACCGCGGAATAGGCGGACAGGAAGTCATAATAGCGTTTTCCGTCCACATCCCAGACATAAACGCCCTCTCCCCGCTCCAGGACGACAGGCAGCGGGTGGTAGTTATGGGCGCCATACTTTTCCTCGAGCGCAATGAGCTCGGCGGCAGAATACTTCTTGTTGGTCATAGTTATGTGGTTAGTGTTTCGTGTGTCAGCGTGTCAGTCCCTCCGGAGCGGCAGCGTGGAGCATCGCAGCAGGCCGCCCATCTTGGAGATCTCCCGGTACGGGACCGTCTCCACGGTCATGCCCCAGACATTGCGCAGATGCTCGTTCAAGCGGGTGAAATGCTCCTCCGTCACGACGACGTCCTCGCTGATGGAGAAGATGTTGGAGTTCATCCAGTACATTTCCTCCCGGGTGAGTTCGAAGACATTCTCCGGACCGAACAGGTCCACGAGATGACCGGCGTCGCGGGGATTCATGAAGCCTTCCCGGTAGATGATGGCCTTGTCCTTGCCCACCGGCATGAAGGTGCAGTCCAGGTGCAGGATGCCCTCATAGGGGTCCGTGTCGCTCTTGCGGAGGTTCAGCGGAATGATGGTCTTGGTGGGGAAGATCATCCGGAGATAGTCCAGGGCCAGGCGGTTCGTCCGGGCGGTCTTCAGGGAGGAATAATCCGTAAAGTCGTACTGGCCCAGGAAGATGTAATCATTGTACAGGACGACATCGCCTCCCTCCACATGGACGGTTTCCGGCAGGTTGTAGATGTTCTTGTAGTGGATCTGCTGGTAGATGTGCCCGTAAGCGTCGATCTCCTCCTGGCGGTCCGGGATGATGTTGGAGACGATGATCTTGTCGTCGATGACAAAGCCCACGTCGCGGGCGAAGACCTGGTTGCAGTCCGGCACCAGGGCGGGCCGGTACACCTTCACGCCGTACTTCTTCAGGACGGCCTCGAAGGCGTTCATTTCGGAAATGATGTCCTTCTCCTCGGGATAGACTCCCTTCAGGACGGACTCGTAGGACTTGCTGTCGTAGGTATTCTCCAGCGCCGGCGTGGGACCATTGGACCAGGGCAGGCCCAGGACGACTTCCCGCAAGCGGGCGGTTTCATTGGTAACGTGTAATTCCATATCTCTTCAATTCTTTTACAAATATAACATATTTACCGGATTCTCCGCATATTGGTACGAATAATTTCAATTCAAGCGAATACAAGTTAAAGATATTCAGAAATTGGCAAGTTTTCAACAGCAACCTGTGGAAAAGTTTCTTTGGAATCCCCGTCGATTTTAACGAACTTTGAGTGGTTTTGTGGGGATCTTGACGCAAGGACAACCTTAAACCTATACATATGGCTCAACAACAGCAAGCGATCTATGACGCCCGCACCCTCGGTCGCGGCAAGATGCTTACCCTCGGCCTCCAGCACATGTTCGCCATGTTCGGGGCCACGGTCCTGGTTCCGGTCATCACCGGCCTCTCGATGAGTGCCACCCTCCTGTTCGCAGGTCTCGGCACCCTTCTCTTCCACCTCCTCACCAAGATGCGGGTCCCGGCTTTCCTCGGCTCGTCCTTCGCCTTCCTCGGCGGCTACGCGGCCGTCGTCTCCATGGGAACGGAGCAAGGGCTTACCGCCGCCGAATCCCTCCCCTACGCCTGCATCGGAGTATTCTGTGCAGGCCTTTTTTATTTCGTGCTCGCCGGTCTGTTCGCGGCCTTCGGCGCGAAGAAGGTGATGCGGTTCTTCCCGCCTATCGTCACGGGTCCGATCATCATCGCCATCGGCCTCACCCTGTCCGGCTCGGCCATCCAGAACTGCACGCAGAACTGGTGGATCGCCCTCCTCGCGATCGCGATCATCATCGTGTGCAACATCTGGGGCAAGCGGATGATCAAGATCATCCCCATCCTGCTGGGCGTGCTGGGTTCCTACCTCGTGGCCGCCTGCTTCGGCCTGTGCGACTTCTCCACCGTGAAGGAGGCCGCCTGGATCGGACTTCCGTTCCATTGGGAAAACACGGCCTTCCACGTGTTCCAGAACCCGAACTGGGGCCTGGTCGTCGCCGCCATCATCGCCATCCTGCCGATCTCCCTCGCGACGATGATCGAGCACATCGGCGACATGTGCGCCATCTCCTCCACCGTGGGCATCAACTACCTGGAGGATCCGGGCCTGCACCGCACCCTCATGGGCGACGGTCTCGCCACCGCGCTGGCCTCCCTCTTCGGCGCCCCGGCGAACACCACCTACGGCGAGAACACCGGCGTGCTGAACCTCACCCGCGTGTATGACCCGCGCGTGATCCGCATCGCCGCCGTCTTCGCCATCATCCTGTCCTTCTGCCCGAAGTTCTCCGCCCTCATCAGCGCGATGCCGGCCGCCACGATCGGCGGTGTGTCCCTGGTCCTGTACGGTATGATTTCCGCCGTGGGCGTCCGTAACATCGTGGACAACCAGGTGGACTTCACCGCTTCGCGGAACGTCATCATCGCCGCCCTCATCCTGGTGCTCGCCATCGGTATCAAGTACGGCGCGAACGACAGCATCTCCCTGGGCTTCACCTCCCTCTCCGGCCTCGCCGTGGCGGCGCTCGTGGGCATCATCCTGAACGCCATCCTGCCGGGCAAGGACTATGAGTTCGGCAAGAATCCGAAGGGCGACCGGGCGGTGGACTTCGAGATCAACCCGTCCCTGAGAAAAGACAGATCTACCAAATAATTCTTTCCTAAACCCCGCTTTATGAGCAAAAAAATCATCGTCGCTGCCATCGCAGCCCTTGCGCTGGGATCCGTCGCCCAGGCGCAGACCAACTTCCAGACCTTCTACGATTTCGGCCGGAAGCATTTCACCACCACCCTCGAAGGTTTCCACACGGACAACTGGGGAAACACGTTCTTCTTCATCGACTACGATTACAACAACAAGGACGGGAACAAGGTCATCTCCCCGAACAACACGTACTTCGAGATCGCCCGCTGCCTGAACTTCTGGGGTGATTCTGCGCTTGCTCCGCTGAGCCTGCAGGTGGAATACAACGGCGGCTTCGGTACGGGCGGCAACATGGCCTATTCCTTCCCGGTCAATAACGCGTTCCTCTTCGGCGTGGACTATTTCATCCATTCCGGCGACTTCAAGAACACCCTGAACCTCAAGCTCCTGTACAAGCATTTCGTGGGCCTTGACAGCAAGATCCCCATGCAGTTCACCGCCGTCTGGGGCCTCCAGGACCTGTTCGGCCTGGGCGGTCTGCGCTTCTCCGGCTTCGCCGATGTCTGGTGCGAGCTCGATCATGTCGTCTTCCTCTCCGAGCCGCAGATCTGGTTCCAGGTTTTCGACCATTTCAACATCGGCAGCGAGGTGGAGCTCAGCTACAATTTCGCCGGCATGAATGGCTTCCATGTGATGCCTTGCCTGGGTACCAAGTGGGTCTTCTAATCTCTGAGAACTATGGCTAACTTTCTGACCAAGGCTTTCGGGTTCGATCCCAAAAAGCACAGTGTCCGGACGGAAATCGTCGCGGGCATCACCACCTTCCTGACGATGGCCTACATCCTGGCCGTCAACCCGAGCATCTTCAGCGCGCTGGACATGCCCAAGGGGTCCGTCTTCACCGCCACCGCCCTCGCCGCCCTCATCGGTACGCTCGTGATGGCGCTTTACGCCAAGAAGCCGTTCGCCCTCGCCCCGGGCATGGGCCTCAACGCCTTCTTCGTCTTCACGGTGTGCCTGACGATGGGGCACAGCTGGCAGTTCGCCCTGACGGCCGTGTTCCTCGAGGGTCTGCTGTTCATCCTCCTCACGGTCACGAAAGTCCGTTCCTGGATCCTGAATGCGATTCCGCTGTCCCTCAAGCATGCCATCGGCGCGGGCATCGGCCTGTTCATCGCCTTCATCGGCCTGCAGAACGCCGGCATCATCGCCAACAACGACTCCACCCTCGTTTCCCTCGGTGACATCACGCACGGAGCCGCCCTCCTCGGGGTCATCGGCATCGTCATCACCGGCGCGCTCGTCATCCTGAAGGTCAAGGGCAGCATCCTGATCGGCATCCTCGTGACCTCGGTCATCGGCCTCTTCATCAAGGGAGCGGACGGTGAGGCGCTTACCCACTTCTCCGGCGTCATTTCCGCCCCGGACAGCGTCGCCCCCATCTTCTGCCAGTTCGAGTGGGGCCAGATCCTGAGCTGGGACATGCTCGCCGTCGTGTTCACCTTCCTGTTCATCGACATGTTCGACACCATGGGCACCATCATCGGCGTGTCCCAGAAGGCCGGCATGGTGGATGAGAAGGGCAATGTGGACGGCATCGACAAGATGTTCATGGCCGACTCCATCGCCACCGTGTGCGGTGCCTGCCTGGGCACCTCCACCACCACGACCTACGTCGAGAGCGCTTCCGGCGTGGGCGAAGGCGGACGTTCCGGCCTCACGGCCTTCACCGTCGCGATCCTGTTCGCCCTGGCGCTCCTGTTCTCCCCGATCTTCCTCGCCATCCCCGGCGCCGCCACGGCTCCGGCCCTGGTGATCGTAGGCGTCATGATGATGAGCCCGGTCGCGAAGATCGACTGGGAGGATTACTCCGAGAGCATCCCGGCGTTCATCACCATCCTGATGATGCCCGTCGCCTACTCCATCTCCGACGGCATCCTCCTCGGCGTCATCTCCTACGCGCTCCTGAACGCCTGCGCGGGCAAGTTCAAGAAGATCTCCGTCACGATGTGGATCCTCGCCGCGTTGTTCATCTGCAAGTATATATTCATCTAGCTGAGTGATAAGCGTTTAGCTTGGGGTCTGTGTCCTTTTTGGAACACAGACCCCATCTTAATTACCTGTCCGTCAAGCATATAAACGAAGGCCTGTGTTCCAAAAAGGACACAGACCTTCGTTTAAGCGTCAATCACTCAAGCGCTTGCTATTCGTAATCGAAGTGATAACCTTTCAGGTATTCATCCGTATAGACCGTCGAGAGAAGCTCATACATCTGCGGATCGTGCTCCTTGAGCTGTTCGCGGGTCTTGAGCGTGAAGTTCTTTCCGGTGGCCGGGTCCTTGACGATCATGCGGCAGGTGTTGTACCACGCCTGGGAGGCCTCGGCGAAATACTCTTCGGAGTTGGTCATCGCATAATCATACACGCCGCCTTGCCAGAGGCCGGTCGTCTTCGCATGGTTGTAGCAGTCCAGGAGCTTCTTCTCGAAGCCGGCCCAGGCCTTGCGGAGGGCATAGTCCACATTGTGGGCGAACTCGTGGACCATGATGCTCTCGGTGGCGTAGCGCTCCGTGAAATTCGGGATCTTGACGATATTCTCTTCGCCGATGCTCATGACGGGAAGCGCCTCCGTGGCGCCATAGCCACGCCCCCGGGCGTTCCAGTCGGTATCCGGCCACCAGACAGGCATGATGGCGCACTCCGGGATGTCGGTGATGTTCTGCTGGTAGCCGCAGATCGCCACACGCCAGTGCAGTTCAATCATCTTCTTCCGGGCCTCGGGATGCTTGGCGAGCATCGTGTGGACGATATATCGGCACTGGATCAGCGCCTCGTCGCGGACCACGGCCGACGCCAGGATGGGAAATCCCTCATCGGCAATATACTTCTTGTACCAGGAACTGAGCGGCGATGACTTGCCGTCCAGCCACTGCAGCAGATCTGCCGGCGGGGCAGTGATGACGTCGGAGTCCTGCTCGGTCTTCCCTTTCGGGTCGGTGGCGGGATCATACGGACGCTTGGCGCAGCCTGACACGGCCAGGCAGGTGCACAGGAAGAAAAGAAGGAAGCGTCTCATCGGCCTACAGATTCCAGTCGTCACTCCGCAGCGGCGGAACGGGGATACCGGGAGTCTTTTCCAGATTGGCGCCCATCCAGTTGCGGAAACCGTAGCGGACGGCGACGGGCTTCGGAACCTCCGGGCACTTCACGTAGATGGTCTGGCCGTCCCAATCGACCTCCGCCTCAGCGAGGTGGAACTGCCGGTCTTCTCCGGCCAGTTCGAAGCCGACGATGCTACGGGCGGAAATAGACTGGAGATTGGACCACACATGGGTGAGAAGCACCTTCACGCGACCGTCTTCCATATACTCAATGCTCTTGAACTCAGGAAGTTCGATATCGAAATTCAAGTTCTGTCCATACACGGACTGCAGGGCGCGGAGAAGCATCATGCCGGCCACTTCCTGCTTCTGGGAAGGATGCACTGTCACCTTGTTTCCCCAGGTTTCGGTGCTCACGGCATAACTGTTCGGGATGGTCTTGAGGCTGCGGAGCTGGGTTTCCACGAACTGCGGACGCCAACGGCCGTTGGGATCGCCGTGCTCGTAGGGAGCCAACAGGGCGAAGATGAACGGCATGTCTCCCCTTCCCCAGCGGTCGCGCCAGAGTTTCACCATCGCGGTCTGGAGTTTGTCATAGCAGTTCTGGCCGATGTTGGAGCAGCCCTGATACCACAGGAAACCCTTCGCGGCATAACCCGCGATCGGGGCCATGCGGCCGTTCCAGATCAGTTCCGGCGTCTCGGGCCAGCGGTCGGGGACATCCTGGATGGCGTCAATGGCGGCGCGCTCCTCGGCCGTGATGCCGGAAGCATTGATGGCCTCATTGGTCATCCACGGCTCGATGCGGCTTCCGCCCCACGGATTCACGACAATGCCCACGGGAACGTCCAGGTTATCGGCCAGGCCGGTCGCGAAGAACCAGCCCACGGCAGAGGTACCGGCACAGACACCGGCCGATGCCCGGGTCCACGCAGCATCCACATCATCAATAGGTTCCTTGCATTTGGGCGTCTTGATATTGAACACACGGACCTTGCTGGCATAAGTCCCGGCCTTCAGGATGGCCTCCCGCGCTCCCGCCACTTCCTGGAAGCCGAAGCCGCCGACGGGCATCTCCATATTGGACTGGCCGGAGCATACCCATACCTCGCCCAGGAGCACATCGCCGAAGGAGACCGCATCGCGTCCGGACCGGACCGTCATGACAAACGGGCCGCCGGCCTTCCCGGTGACGACATCCACCCGCCAGGTGCCGTCTTTGGCCACCTTGGTCTGGACGGTCTTCCCGTCCCAGGAGGTTTCTACCAGCACCGTCTTCCCGGGATCGCCCCAGCCCCACACCGGAGCCGTGGTCTCCCGCTGGAGGACCATGTGGTCGGAGAAAATGTGCGCGACGCGGAGATTCCCCGCGAACAGGGCCGTCGCCGACAGCAGCAGCGCCAGGCTCAGAAGAATTCGTTTCATCATATCAGTGTTTATCCCCATAAAGATAGGCATTTTCCATAAAAAAAGTACAAGGTGTGATTCCAGGCAGCACACCTTGTACGCAAAATAGTCTTGGAGAGCGTTGGAATGCTACTGCTTCTCGAACATGATCACATACTCGAGCGGAGCGTTCACGAAGCGGTCCACGTCGGTCCAGCGCTGGGAAGTGGCCGCAATCGGGTCCATCAGGTGGAAGGCCAGGGCGAAGCAGCCGTCGCGCACTTCGAAGGTCTTGCCATAGACGAACTCGTGCGTACCCGGCGTGAGGAACTTCGCCACATGCCCGTTGCCCAGGGTGACCGTCATCGTGACCATGTCCAGCGTGAACTCGTGCTTGCCCTTCGGGATCTGGTCATAGAAGCGGGACAGGTCCTCTCCGGTATTCTTCCAGGTGTAGTTCCAGAAGGCGCCGTCGTTACCGGCCCACCAGTTGGTCGTACCCTTGACGGTCGTTCCCTCCATGGAGGTCACGGCGATCACGAAACCGTTGTCGGACTCCTTCCAGATGCTGTCGTCCCAGTCCCAGCTCTTGTCGATGGGGCTCACGAAGGCCGGGTCGTCGCCGGAACCGCCCAGGACGAAGATGCCGTACGGCGAAGCGTTGCCGCCGAACACGTTCCAACTGCCGGGCAGGCTGGCCCAGTCGAACTTGTCGCCCGGATCCACCGGCGGGACATACTCGAAGTCCGCATCGAAGGTACGGGAAGCCTCGGGAACGACGAATCCGTCCGGAAGTTGCTCCAGTTCGACGATGAAGGCCCGCGGCCGGGCCGCGATCTTGTCGTAGTCCTTGTAGATGTTGTTCCAGTCGTCCTTGCCGCCCGTGACGGTGAACGCCAGGGCCTGATGCGTGAGGGTCACCTTCTTGCCCGTACCCGGCACATCATACTCGCCCGGAGCCATCCAGGCAGCCGTCGTGGTCGTACCGTCGGCCTTGGTGAACGTGACCGTGGAGCCGTCAATGGCATACTGTCCCTCGGAAAGCGGCAGGACGTCATAGAACTTTCTCAGGTCGATGTCCTTCCCGTTCACAGGATTCACGCTGCCGGAATAGACGAACCACCAGTTGCGGGCGTCCTCTCCGGCATAGTTCACGAACGTCCCGTCCGGACGGAGCTGGTAATAGTTGTCCGCCAGCGCCGTGACGCCGCGGCCGTCCTCATCGTTGAAATAGTCGGGCTTGGTGAGGATGTCGATGATTCCGCCACCGCCGTACTCCGGACCGGTACCGCCGCCGACCCACAGGTTGGTGATGCGGTAGGTCGGGATATCCTCGGCGAAAGCAGGCAGCGTAGCGGAAAGTCCCTCCTTCAGTTCCACGGCTTCACCGGTGATATGGGCCTTTTCCGCATCGCCGGCATAGACGATGACGCTGTAGCCGTCCAGGCTGCCGGGAAGGGCGGAGAAAGCATAGGCCTTTCCCTTCTCGAAGGGGCCCGCCACCTCCACATAGTCCGAAGAACCGGTTGCTACGGGTTTCTCCCCGGAATAATCGACCGTGACCGTTCCGGCGATCTTCTCACCGGCGGTCTGGAACCGGACCTTGGTCGCCCCTTCGAAATCCACCGTGAAGCGGATCTCGGAGACCAGGCTCTGGAAGAACAGGTGCGTCCCGGAGGCCTTCGCCACCCGGAAGGCGGCACCGGCGCCGGACTGGGTTACGGGAATCTCGAACGAGAAACCGCTCCCGCTGAAAGAAATCCCTTCCGCCGCCGGAGAGACGGCGACGAAAGAAGTCTTCCCTTCCGTCACCTTGCCGGGGAACTCGGCCACCTGACCGGCGGCGGCCCGGTTCGTGAGCGTCTGGACCGTGGAACCGTCCGACAGGAGGATGGCGTCGCCCTGCGCCCAGGTGGGCTGGGAGCCGTCAGGCAGATCCGCCAGGGTGGCCGTGAACACGACGTCGCCCGCGAGCGGGACGTCCGGGTTCACGTTGCCGGGCGTATTCCCGGAGCCGCTCACATCGGGAATCTCGATGGCATCGCCGCAGGACGCCAGCAGCGCCAGGGCGGGGACCAAAAGGATCAATGCTTTTTTCATATCGGTAAATGTTTAATCGTTATTTCTTGAAAATCCGTCCAGCGAAAGCATACAACTGCTCGCGCCAGAACTGCCACTCATGCGCATAGGGCGCAGATTCGAAGGCATGGGCAATCCCCAGGGAATCCAGTTTCGCGGAGAAGGCCCGATGTCCTTCCCAGCGCTCGTCCTCGGTTCCGCAGGAAATCCAAAGGAGATTCAGCGCCCCATTGATGCGGGATGCATCCAGGCTCACGCCATAAGTGCCGAGGTCCAGTGCCACGTCACTCAGCAGGCCCGAGCTGAACTCGCCCACCCAGGCGAACTTGTCCAAATTGTTCAGGCCGATGACGAAGGCCTGGCCGCCGCCCATGGAAAGGCCGGCGATGGCCCGGGACTGCCTGTCCTTCTTTACGCGATAGCGTTTCTCCACCAGCGGAATCACGTCCTGCAGCAGTTCCTGCTCAAGCAGGGCGATTCCTTCCGGCGTGCTTCCGCCGGCCCAGGAACCGTCCGTGAGGCCGTTCGTCATGACGACCAGCATCGGTTCGGCGCCGGAAGCGATGGCGTTGTCGAGGATCGCATCGGCATGGGCGCTCTCCCACCAACTGCGTTCGTGGTCACCGCCGCCATGCCGGAGATACAGGACCGGGTACTTCCGTTTGGGCTGTTCATAATAGACAGCCGGAACATATACGCAGACGCGGCGGTAAGTCCCCAGCGCCGAACTCCGATAACTGATGACATCCACTTCGCTGCCCGTCAGCCGGCGCTCGTCGATGCGGGGTTCGGATCCGAAGACCTCCACCGTATTGCCGTAGATCTCGGTGCCGGCCTTGACCGAAGGATTGCCGTAATCCAGTACCTTCAAGCCGTCCACCTCGAACTTGTATTCATATTCACCCGGAGCCACCGGGCCCACGGTCGTCTCCCACACGCCGTCCGGGCGCTGGGTCATTTCCTTCACCAGCACATCCCCTTCCCCGAACGCCAGTTTGACCTGCCGCGCTTTCGGAGCCCTGAGACGGAATGTAATCATCCCATCCTCCCCGACGACCGGGGAGAATTTCGGCGCGGACGGCGCCCACCAGCCGGCGGTGGAGAAAGTCTGTGCCTGCAGGGTCATGGCACAAAACAAAACCAGAAGTGTCAGGATATTCTTCATAAAGCCCACTCGTATGTACCCACGGCGCCCGAAGGAAGGGTTACCGTGGCAAACTGTCCATTGTATTGGATCTTCACCCGCTGGACGGAGGAAGACGTGTTCGCAACGACCAAGACCACCCGGCCGTCCGGTGTCCGGAAAGCCACGTTGGGAAGCACGCCCGCCCGGTCGTAGCGCATCAGGCGCATGGCTCCGGGTGCCTGTTCATCCTCGAACAGGAAGCCGGCCGGATCGTCCGGAGCCGTGGAATGGATCCGGAAAGAGCCTTTGGGGACCAGGGCGGAGGCATGCGCCACCACGTAATAGGCCAGGTTCCGCGTCACCGTATTGCCGTCCAGGGTGATGGCGCCGAAGCAGAACGGGCAGCCCCCGTTGCCGGTGTGCGGATTCGCCTCCGGATCGGCCGCCAGGTTCCACAGGATGACGTTCCGGCTCCAGTTGCGGGGAATGTCGATGAGCATCCGTTTCACGGACGGGGCGATCTGCCGCGTCACCGGCCCGCCGGAGCGGTCCACGATCATCTGTTCGGTGAAATAGATATCCTTGTCCGGCCGGAACTGATGGACCTGCGTCATGGCCGAAGGGTCGCCCATATAGTGGTGGAAGGCCGATCCCGCCGCATAGGCTGCGGCCTTCGGGTCTTCCAGGATGGAGAGCGGATAATCGGGCCGGTCGCAGTTGTGGTCAAACAGGAGGATGTCCGTTCCAATCCCCTGCTTCTCGAACTGCGGGCCCAGACAGTCCCGGATGAAGACCTTCTGGTCTTCCGGGCTCCAGGGCATGGAGGGCGTGTTCCGCGAGTTCAGCGGCTCGTTCTGGATGGCCAGGGCATCGATCCGGATTCCCTTTTTCCCCATTTCCACGATATACCGGGCCAGGTAGCGGGCATACACGTCGTAGCATTCCCGGCTCAGTTTCGGACCACGTACGTCATATTCTTCCTTCATCCAGGCAGGTGCGGACCAGGGCGAGGCCATCACCCAGATGTCCGGATGGATGGACAGGATCTCCTGCATCACCGGCACCACGTCCTTCAGGTCCTGCGACAGGGAGAAATGCTTCAGGTCCCAGTCCGTCTCACCCTCAGGCATATCGTCGTAGGAGAAGACGAAACTGTTCATGTCCGAGGCTCCTACCGTAAGGCGTACCACGCTGATATTCAACTGTCCGGGATCCTGGCCGAAGAGTTCAGAAAGGATGCGGGAGCGGGACTGGGCATCCATCTTCATCAGGAGTTCGGCACTGCCGCCGGTGAGCGAGAATCCGAACCCCAGCATTTCCTGGTAGGATTGCCGCCCGTCCACGACAATGGGGACGGAACGGTCTCCACGCTCATCCACGAAAGCCACTTCGGGAGCGGCGGAATAAAGTTTCTCTCCGTCAGGGGTCGTCACCCGCTGCTGCAGCGTCCGCTGTCCGGAAGCGGCCAGGCCCAGGAAGATAAGCGGTATGAGAATCAGTCTTTTCATCGGATTCCGTCAATGTTATAGCCTTCGGCGGAAAGGGTAACCACCCCGCCGCCGTCATATTCCACGTCGATGATGCGCTTCTCCCGGGGAAGCAGATGGAAGTATCCGTCGGAGAAAAGGGCCGGGAGCACCTGCTCGCCGCCACGCATCAGATTCAGTTTCACGCCCACGGCCAGGACCCTGGACGGATTGGAGATTTCATAGCGGCCGTCCCGGAGGCGGCGCGCCTTCAGCGTCACGCTTGGAAGATCGTTCAAGGGGAGGAAATCATCTCCGCCCGAGAGCAAATAATCATTGATTTCCAACACTTTCGAGTCCATGTTAAGCAAACGAAGCCGGGCCAGGACCACTCCCTCGAAAGAGGGAATGTCCGCCGTAAAGACGGGGATCGACGAATTGGCTTCGACCGAGACCTTCCGGTCGGAACGGCGATTAAGCACTTTCCCGGAGAGGTCCGTCACGGTCAGTTCCACCGTGAGGTCCGGCGTATCGGACGGGGTCGTATTCACCAGGACTACCTTCCGGTCGTGGAGATTCATCTGGACATGCAGCGGCGTACAGGCCTTCTTGCTGCCGAACCAGGAGCCCATGGTCTCGCCGTCCCAGGAATAACTCTGCCATTCCACGCTGGGCCAGGCCGGATGCGACATCCAGAGGAGGACGCCGGAGGTATTGTCCCACAGCCGGCTGTTCCAGGACTCGAACATGGCGCGGTAACTGTCGTAGCCCATGAGTTGGGCCTTGCGGCAGAAGTCGTCCAGGTCCGTCGCCGGGCCGTAGAGGCGCTCCAGCGACTCGCGGAACACCATCGTCTCGGGATGCAGGTCATGGTAGTGCCAGGCATCCCCGATCGGCCACAGGTCGGCCTCCGAAAGGAATTTCCGCATGGAACGGGCCGTGGGGACGGAGGGAGAGCCCAGTTCGGTATTGAAACCGGCGGCAGTCTCTGTGTAGTAACGGGCCGGATCGGTGAAATAGTGCCAGGGCCCGCTCGGCCGCAGGTTGCATTCCCGGGAATTCGGGAGATACAAGCGGGTTCCGTCTTCCTTCGCGATCAAGGCCGACAGTCTCGCTTCCAGACTCTCCGGGGCATACCCCTCATTGCGGGGACACCAGATGGCGATGGAAGGATGGTTCCGGAAGCGTCGGACGACATCGGCGGCATTGGCCATGAACAGGTTCTCGTCCACCGGCTGGAGGTTGTACCCTTCCGTGGACATCCAGAAGTCGTTCCAGACCAGGAGGCCGTACTCGTCGCACAGGGTGTAGAAGATCTCTTCCGTATTCTCGCCGGTCCAGTTCCGGACCATGTTGAATCCGGCGGCCCGATGGAGTTTGAAATAGGGTTCCAGATGCTCCCGGGCCGTATTCTTGAGCATGTCGTCCATGCCCCAGTTGCCGCCTCTGCAGAAGATGCGGACCCCGTTCACCCGGATCACGAGATAGGGCGCCATGGCGTCCGGCTCCAGGAGCGGAAGCCGGTCCGGATCGACCCCTTCCTTGAGCGAAGGGACCGAAACGCCGCCTCCGACGCCTCGGAGAAGGCGGTTGTTGAAGATCGCTCCAAGGGCGGGGTCGTAGCCGATCCGAAGGCCCGGTCGTCCGGGCGCATCGGCCGTCAGTTCGTAGGTGAATTCCCGGACGCCGAAACGGAGCGACTGAAGGTCGGACACCCGGCCGTCGACGCTGCAGGTAAGCGAAAGGTCATAGAGGTTGGGTTCGCCATAGCCGTTCGGCATCCAGAGCGCCGGATGGTCCATCCGGGCATGCAGTTCGACCGGGACGGTAGCGCCCGCAGGCACTTTTACGAAACTCTCCGCCGTAAAACCATTACCTGCAGCCCGGACGGTGACCGGGGCGGCATGTTCCAGGGAATTGGTCACGGAGGTCCGGACCGTCAGGTCGGCATACTCCGTGGAAGGCAGCGGCAGGTCCGTGACGACCCGGGGATCCCCCAGCGTCAGTCCGTCGGAGGCAATCAGACGCACATCCTGCCAAATGCCGATGTTACGGTCCCGGACGCCCGGTACCCAGTCCCAGCCTTCGCTGCTGATGAAGGTGGGGCCGTCCAGGCACAGGACGCCACCGTTCGGTCCCCGTCCGGTCCGCGCCGACTGCTCATGCGGAATACCGGGATTGGCCGGCGGGAAGATATGGACCTCGACCAGGTTCTCCTTCCGGGCCAGGGCCGTGATGTCGAAGCGGCCGCGGACGAAAGCACCGTCGATACGGCCGAGTTTCCCGCCGTTCAGCCAGACCTCCGCCCGGTAATTGATGCCGTTGAAGAGCAGTTCCAGTTTTTCCTTGGCCAGCAATTCATCCGTCAGGGACAGTTCCGTCCGGTACCACCAGTCCTTGCGGCACAGGTCTTCCGGAATGACCAGGTTGTTCAACCCGTAATGCGGGTCCGGATACACCCCGTCAGCGACCAGAGACGTCAGGACCGTTCCCGGGACGACGGCGTCCAGCCATTCACCGGAATCCCCCGCGCGGAGTTCCCAGCCGCCGACAAGCAGCCAGGTGCCATCCTCCTGAAGGTCCAGCCGCGGGGCCGGCACCTGCTTCGGGCTCCGCTCCGGCCATACGACCGCCGCCCGCGACACCGGCAGGTCAGCCGGGTCGTGGGGTGCAGTCAGCCCGAAGTTGGAGGACACCTGCTGACGATGCCTTTCCTGTGCCCCGAGCGGGCAGGCCATGAGGGTGATACTCATAATCAGGAGAATGGACTTTCTCATAGACAGTTACTTGATTTCAAAGAGGGCTTCGCAGCGCGGAGCCAGGTCCAGCGGGATGACGAGGCGGCCACCCTGCGGCTTCACCCGTTTTCCACCCCGAAAAGCGGTCTTTCCGAAGTCGTACGGCGTCACTTTGCACCGTCCTTCCATCGGGACGGAAACGGAAGACACCGGTTTGTCGGATACGTTATAGGCATAGACATACACCTTCTTCCCGCAACGGACGGCAAAAGCGTCGGCGCCATCGGCCTGTACGGGGACCGTCTCGAAGGATCCCTTGCCATCCTTGAGCATCCGGTCGCTTACATACCGGACATGCCGGAAGTACGGGACCATGCCGCGGTTCTCGAAATACTCCCACCACCAGCTCATCGGCGTAACGGGCGTCGGCGAGAAGATACCGTACCAGAGTCCCCGTTTGAAGTCCAGGTCCATGTCCTCGGCGAAATCGTCGAAATTCCGGGACCAGTCCCACTCGTAACTGAACTCGCCGATGACATACGGTTTTCCGGACTGCTGCTCATAGCGGATGATCGTACCCGGGATGGAAGAGGTGGCCCGGTAGATGTGCTTCTGATTGATGTCCATGTCCTTCACGCTGTTCAGCCCTTCCAGGTCGCGGTGCGAGATGGAGGTGGTGACGATATGGCCGAAAGGATCGATGGACTTCAGGTAGGCCGACATCTCCGTATGCCAGGCCACGATTTCGGAGGCCGGGATCGGATTCCGCTGGTCGCGGAACTGGATGTTGTCGATCTCGTTGAAGAACTCCCACATGCCGATGGCCGGGCTGTAGCCCCAGCGGGCGACGATGTAACGGAGGTAGTTGCGGTAACGGGCCTTGGCTTCCGCCGAATTGAAGAAATCCCGGTCCGTCCGGACGTTGCCGCCGCCCATGCAAAGCATGATGCGGATGTCCAGTCGCTCGGCCAGCTCCACGGTGTGGTCCAGCCGCGCGACGGCGCTCGGGTTCATATACTCGTCCGACGCTTCGTAGCGGGGATTGTTGAAACGGTCCTGCCGGTCGATCGGGAAGTTCCAGGAGCACATCCACATCCGGGTGAAATTGCCGCCGGCGGCCGCGAACTGCGGCAGCATCACGTCATAGTTGTACCGGTCGTGCATTTCATGGAGCGAACTGAAGAACTTGGAATCGTCGTTCGCACGGGATTCCCAGCAGATGTTCTCCGCCACACCCCGGAACGGGGTCCCGTCATCGTACCGGAGCGTCCAGTTGTCCCGCGTATGCAGGATGCCGTGGCCGGCCGGCTTCCCCGTCTCGAAACTTCCTTTCGCAGATTCCGAGACAGGACGGCCGTCCTCACTGTAGCGGAACAGGTAGGTGTAGGTTCCCTTCTCCTGCGGGGTGAAACGGGCCGCCCAGCGGCTCTCCGCCCCGCTCTTGCCATCGACATAGAAACAGGGCAGCACGAGTTGCTTTCCGGAAGGAGCCGTCAGGAGCAGGTCCAGGGCGGCTTCTTCCTGAAGCCAAGGGTTGTTCCACTCCCCTTTCAGGGTGACCGTGAAATCGGCCCGACCGTACTGCGGCACGCGGGCGGCAGGCCCCTGGACCGACACCACCTGGGCGACGGCCGTCAGGGCACAGAAGGTCACGGCAAGGGAGGTCAGCAACTTTTTCATATCAATAACCCGGGTTCTGTTCCAACGTTCCGGCGGCGTTCTCGATTTCGGAACGCATCAGCGGCAGGTAATAGTTGCGGGCGGCGAAAGTACGGTCGGCCACATCCACGACCTTGTAGGAATACGTATTGCCCGTACGGGTGACTTTCACGCCCTGGACCGGCTGGTTGAGCACCGTCATGGCATCCTTCCAGCGGAGAAGGTCCCAGTAGCGATGATCCTCGAAGGCGAGTTCCACCTGGCGCTCGTGCTTGACGGCCTTGCGGAAGGAATCGACCGTGCCCGCGGGGACAGCCGGAAGACTGACACTGGCGCGGTTACGAACCTGCTGCAGGGCCTCGGCGGCGCTCATCGGGAAACCGGCAGGCACCGTGGTCGGGCCCCAGGCCTCGTTCACGGCCTCCGCATAGTTCAGCAGGACCTCCGCATAGCGGTAGGCGATCCAGTTGTGCTGGGCGGTCTGGCCCTGGGTGAGGTTCAGTCCGTCGGTGAGGAACTTCTTGAGGTAGTAACCGGTCTTGCTGGCATTGGCCCGGGCCATGTCGTCGGTCTCGCCGGCGCCCTGGGCGATGACGCGGCCGTTCCAGGTGCTGCCGTTCGTGACGACGGAAGCGGCAAGGCGCGGATCGCGGTTGGCGTACGGGTCGGCCGGGTCAGGTTCGCCGATCCACTCATAGGCGGAAACCAGGTTCTCGGTCGGGCATACGCCGCTCTTGCCGCCGGAGGTGGCGATCGGGTAGTTGTTCGTCTCCATCGTATTGTTCGCGGCACGGCGGACGATGTAGATGGCCTCCTTGCTGGAGAGCGAATTGCCGCCCCGGAAAAGGGCCTCATAGTCGCTGTCCAGCGTATAGGACAGGTTCGTATTGGAAATCAGTTCATTGGCGGCCTCTGCAGCCCGGACCCACTTGGCGCGGTCGTTCGAAGGATTGTGCAGCGGAGAAGCGGCATAGAGCAGGGTGCGGGCCTTGATGGCCAGCGCGGCGCCCAGGGTGAACCGGCCTTCACGGGTATTGTCGGCATCCCAGTTCAGGGCGAGTTGGTCCTTCCAGCCGTCGATTTCCTTCACGATGTACTCCACGCAGGCGTCGTAGGAGGAACGCTCCACGAACTCACCGCCGCTCTGCTGCTGGGTCTGCTCCACGATGGGAACGCCGCCGTACATCTTGATCAGTTCGCTGTAGTAATAGGCGCGGGCGACATGGGCCTCGGCGATGTACCAGTTCAGGGAAGCGAGGTCACGGGCATAGCTCGCCGCATCGGTGATCAGGTTGCGGTTGAGCTGCAGCAGGGCCACGCCCTTCCCGTCGGCCACATAGTCAAGGAAGAAGTTCGCCGCGCGGATTCCTTCGTAGCAGTTGTTGTAGTAGGTCCACATCGGATTCACGCTCGCGTTGAGCATGCCCTTGTTGAAGAACAGGGCATTGGAGGACGCGGCCGTCTGCTGCGCCTCGTCGGAGGCGGCGGCGAACAGGTTGCCGTCCAGCACCCCGTATCCGTAGATGATCGGGGAATAGAAAGCGTTCGCGAAACTCCAGATGGTACCGCGGTTGGTTTCCACGGTTTCTCCGGACGAGTTCAGGTCCAGGCTGGTGTCCAGGAACTTGTCGCAGGAAACGGTGAGGGCTGCCGCCAGGATGGCCAGTGCGATATATCTTGTTTTCATCTCAGGTGCGCATTTAGAAGGTTATGGCGATGCCGGCATTGAAGGACTTCAGCGTAGGATACAGTCCGGACAGGTTCTCGGGATCCCGTCCCCACTCTTTCAGCAGCGGGCTGAAAGTGAGGAGGTTCTGTCCGTTCACGAAGCAACGGAAGGCCTTGACACCGGCCTTGTCCGGATCCTTGGAAGCGAAGGTGTAGCCCAGTTCGACATTCCTCAGTTTCAGGAAGGAAGCGTCCTTGATCCACAGGGAACTCGCCCGGTAGTTGTTGGAATTGCCCTGCGTGGTGAGGCGCGGGTAGGTGGCGTTCGCCCGGTTGTCGATCCCTTCCGTGGGATAGTAGGCCCAGGCGCCCTTCGCGATGGGGTAGGCGTTGCCGTTGTCCACGAAGGCGACGGTCTGGGTCCAGTTGTCCAGCAGGTTCGCGCTCACCCCGGCCATGCCCTGGAACAGGCATTCGAGGTCGAAGCCCTTGTAGGAAACCTTACCGCCGAAGGCGAAGTTCCATTCAGGGACCCAACTGCGGCCGATCTTGGTGACGTCGTTCTGGTCCACGATGCCGTTCTTGTCCAGGTCCAGATACTTCACGTCGCCCGGCTGCACGGCACCGAAGGCCGGCAGGGCGATGCCGGAGACGAGGTTCCCGGCGTCGTCGAAGTCATCGATGTCATAGAATCCGTCGGCCACCAGGCCGATGTACGTGCCGTAGGGACGGCCCGTGGCGGCGCTGAAGGCATTGGCCGGCGTGACCTCCGCCATATAGTCCACAGTGTTGTGCGTATAGGCGGCCGATCCGAAGATCCGGTAGCCGAAATCGCCGCTGACACCCTCGTAAGCCATCTCCAGCTCAACCCCCTTGTTGGTCATTTTGCCGATGTTGGAGAAACTGTACTGCTTACCGTAGTAGCCCATCAGGGAGTTGTCCAGGGTGAGGATGTCGGAGCGCTTGTCCAGGAAGGCGTCCGCCGTCAGCGAGAACCCGCCGACCCGGGCGTCCAGGCCCACGTTGAACTTGAGGCTCTTCTCGGCGTGCACGTCCTCATTGGGGACGAACATCGGGACGAGGGTGCTCTGCCAGGCCGGATTGGTGGCACCGGTGTAGAAGGAACCGATGTAACTGTAGGTGTAGTAATCCTTGAACAGGTAACGGCCGTTGGAGGAGTAATCCGCAAGGACCGAGGTCGAACCGGAATCGGAGAAACCGGAAAGACCCGCCGACGCGCGCAGTTTCAGGAGGTTGAAGGCCGATCCCTTGAGGAATTCCTCATTGGAGAGGACCCAGGCGAAAGAGCCCGTCGGATAGAAGGCCCAGCGGTGTCCCGGCGCATAGGCATCGTTGCCGAACTCGGAGAAGGCGGCCTCCAGGATGTACCGGTGGTCATAGTCGTATTTCACGTACCCATTCAGGTTCAGCGTGTTATACTTGTAGGAGAAGTAGCCGTCACCCTTGTAGGCGGACACGTAGCCGTTCAAGGCGGCGCTCACATAGTGCGGGCCTTCCGTCTTGTCGTAACCCAGGGTCACCCGGCCCTGCTTCCAGTCCTGCATGCCGCCGGAGCCATAGCCGCTGGCGGTGAGGTTGGTCGTCTGGTTCGTGGTCGTGGTGGTGCCGCCGAACCAGCGGGCATAATCCTTCGTCTTGGAATAGGTGCTGAGCGTGTAACTGTACAGCGAAACGGCCTCTTCCAGATACAGGCCCCGGGCGATCATGTCCAGGCGCTCACGCACCGCCAGGTTCGTCTGCAGGCTGCGTCCCTTGTAGGAATACCAGCCCAGTTCGTTGACGGAAGCGTACGGGTTGTTGGGATACACGGCCGTACCGCTCAGGTGCGTCCGCTCCGCGTCGTCATAGACATCATAGATATTGGACGGATAGCGGGCGAGGTCGCCGAAGAGGCTGGACACGGCATAGTTCGGACGGTGCAGCATCTCGATGCGGCCGCCCATGTCGAAGCGGACCTCGAAGATCTTCAGGACGTTGAAATCCAGATTCGCCCGGATATTGAAGCGGTCGTAGCCGAGGTTCCGGGCCGCGTCGGAATTCTTGGCCGACAGCAGGCCGGAATTACCCAGGTAATCCAGGTTCACATTGTAGCGGGCGTCCTTGGAACCACCGTTCAGGATGACGTCGGCATCCCGGAACTGGCCGAAGGAACGCATCGCCTGGCCGTACCAGTCCACGTCCACACCGGTGCCGTTCTTGTAGGCATCGAGTTGGGACTGGCTGTACGCCGGAGTCCAGACCATGCCGTTGTCGTTGGAGACGGCCTGGTTGTACAGGGACGCGAATTCATAGGAGCCCAGGGGCTTCTGGAGGGAAGCGGGGGCCTGCAGGCCGTAGCGCACGCGGGCGCTCACGGTCGGACGGCCTTCCACGCCGCGACGGGTGGTGATCCGGATGACACCGTTGGCGCCCCGTTCACCGTAGAGGGCGAGGGCAGCGGCGTCCTTGAGGACTTCGACCTTCTCGATCTCGGCCGGCGAGATGGCGGACATATACTCCTTGTTCACCTCGAACCCGTCCACGAAGATCTTGGCGGTGGACCAGGAGCCCACGCCGTAGGATCCCATGCCGCGGACAAGCCACTTGGCCGTGTTGTTGCCCAGTTCGCCGCTTCCCTGCATCACCGCGAGCCCGTTGAAGGCACCGGCGAAGGTATTGGACAGGTTGGCGTTCTCGGTCTTGTAAAGTTGGTCGCCGGAGGCGGTGGAAATGGCGCCCGTGCCGTATTCCTGGGCCGAGAGCGTCACGGCCGAGAGAAAGGCGCAAAGGAGCGCGGAATATCTAGCAATCAATTGTTTCATAGCAATCCTCCTTTCAATCAATAACCGGGGTTCTGCGTGATGGTTCCCTTGTTGATTTCGGTCTGCGGGAACGGCTCCAGGAACATCGCGTCGGACCAGTAGGAATTGTAGGCGACGGCGTCCCAGTAAGTCTCGACATTCTCCGCCGCGTACGGCCAGACCACACTGTCATCGTTCTTGATGTTGAACTGGAGCATCCGCATCGTGCCGCCGCAGATACCCTTGTCGATATCGGCCAGTTTCCAGTGTTTCACGTCGTAGTAGCGGTGGTTCTCCTGGAAGAATTCCACGGCGCACTCCCGCTGGATGATGGCACGGAGTTTCGCCTGGTCAGTCTCGGTGACGGCCGGAAGGCCGGCGCGGTTGTGGACCTTGTTCAGGTTCTCCAGGGCCTTGGCGCTGTTGCCGTACTCGTTGTAGGCCTCTGCCAGATTGAGGTAGGTCTCGGCCAGGCGGAAGAGCGGCGGTTCGAACCAGGTACGGCTGCCCGCATGGTAGAAGAACTTCGTGCGCTCGCCGCAGCCCTTGTCACTGTCGATGGCATTGGGGAAGACGTCGCCCTTGTCCTTGTCGGCCGCATAGCCGCCACGGTTCCAGCCGGCGTTCTGCCAGTAATAGTCGCCGGGATTGTTCGCGGAGTCGTGACCGCCGAACTTGATGTCGGCCTTGGCGCGCGGCTCGATCTTCGCGACGTTGGCGACCCAGTCGGAGCCGTTCCGGGGAAGCGCGTCTCCGACCTTCGGCCAGGACATCTCGGAGCCGTCGGCGGCCCAGTACTTCTCCAGGTGGTTCGTCAGGACGCCGCTGCAGTCGGTGTCGTAGCGGTTGTTGCCCTGGTAGCGGGAGGTGTTGATGAAGTTCACCAGGGGATCCCAGCCGCCGGTGTCGTCGAACTTGTAGGCGAGGATCAGTTCCTCGTTGGCGGGGACCGACGTCGCCTTGCCGTAGTCGTCGAAAGCATTCGGATTGGGCTGCCCCGCACCGGCGCCGCCGGTGTTCAGGAGGGCCACGCCGTTCGCGGCCGCCCAGGCGAGGACCGCCTCGTTGGCGTCGATGGCCGCCTTCCAGCGCTCCTTGTCCGCATTTCCGAAGCAGATCAAGTCATTGTGTTCGCCGTTGTCCAGGTACGGGGTCGCGCTGTTGAACAGCGGACGGGCGGCGAAAAGCAGCGTCCGGGCCTTGATGGCCAGGGCGGCGCCCTTGGTCATGCGGCCGGTGTTGGCCCCGTCCCACTTGGCGGGAAGGACCTCGGCGGCCTCGTCGCAAAGGCGGGTGATGAAATCGACCATCTCGGTGAGCGAGGCGCGCGGAGCGCTCAGGTCGTCGGAGGATTCGAAGGACTTCTCCACGATGGGCACGCCGCCGTAGCGGTAGAACATGCCCATGTAGCGATAGGCGATGAGCGCCGTGGCTTCGGCCTTGATCACGGCCTTGTCCGCGTCGGACATGTCCGCGACGTTGTCCACATTTTCGATGACGATGTAGCACTCCCGGATGAAGCGCCAGTTGTTGCCGTAATTCTCGGCGCCCGCATCGGAGCCGTCCGTGCCGTTCACGGTCAGGCCCTGCTGGGAGATATGGTAACTGCCGTGCCAGTTGTAGCCGCGGCCCACCTCGCCGGAGATGGCCCCGTAGGTACAGTGGCCGATGCCCATGCCGCCCGGCCAGCCGTGGCGGAGGACGTTGCGATAGCAGGACATTAGGGCGGCGCGGGCATTCTTCGTGGTGGAGAACACGGCCTCCTGGTCCACGGTACCCGTGGTATCCGGCTTCTCGAGGAAGAGGCTGCACGAGGTGACGGACAGAAGCGCCGTCGTGAAGAGTATGGTGATAATCTTTTTCATGTCTCGCGGAGTTTTAGAAACGGAAGCTGATGCCGGCCATGATGATCCGGGTGAGCGGATACACGTAGGTGCTGCCGTCCGTCGCTTCAGGGTCGATGCCGTAGCGGGTCAGCGCGTTCCGGAAGGTATAGATGTTGTTCGCATTGACATACAGGCGCACGCCCTGCAGGATGGTGTCGCGGCCGCCCTTGCCCAGGTCGAAGGTGTAGCCGAGTTCCACGTTCTTGAGTTTGAAGTGGTCGGAGGAGACCATCCAGTAGTCGCTGGTCAGGAAGTTGTTGTGGGAGGTGTCGCCGGAGTACACGGCACGGGGATAGGTGATCTCTTCCCCGGCGAGGTACTTCGCCTCGGTCCAGCGGCCGTCGTACTGCCATTTCCAGGCGTTGCCCGCGTTCTTGTAGAACGGGATGGTGTAACCGCTGGGCAGATAGTAGGAGCCGTCCTTGCTGCCCGTGAAGAGCAGTTTCAGGTCGAAGCCCTTGTAGCCGAGTTGTACCTTGAAATTGAAGTGGTACATCGCGTAGCGCGGGAAGCCGATGGGACCCACGTCGTTCTGGTTGATCTTGCCGTCCCCGTCCAGGTCCTTGTAGCGGATGTCGCCCAGGGTGGCCTGGTTGCCGGTATAGGTGTTCTCGGGACGGGCGTCCAGTTCGGCCTGGGTGTTGAACAGGCCGTCGCTCTGCAGGCCGAAACGCTGGCCGATCATGTGGCCGGTCTTGTTCATCCACTCGTAGGGGTTGTTGGCCTCGGCCATGTAGATGATCTTGTTGCGGGAATAACTCAGATCCGCTCCCAGCGTATAAAGCAGGTCACCGACCTTGTCGGTCCAGTTCACCACGACCTCGTAACCCTTGTTCATCGTAATACCCACGTTGGCCGGCGGGACATCGCTCTGGCTCACGCCGTAGATGGCCGGGATGATGCCCAGGGTGGTGAGGATGTTGTTGCGCTTCTCATAGAACCAGTCATAGTCGATGGAGAGGCGGTTCCGGAAGAACTTGGATTCCACACCGGCGTCGAACTTGCGGGCGCGCTCCCAGGTGATGTCCTTGTTGCCGAGACTGCCCTCGGTCGCACCTTCGAAATAGGTGTTGGGAGCCGATCCGTCGCCGTTTCCGAGCCAGTAGCCGCCCTGGTTCAGGTTCCAGGTGTTGGGCAGGTAGTAATACCGGCGGCTGGCGCCGAGTTGGTCGTTACCCACCTCGCCGTAAGAGGCGCGGAGTTTCAGGAAACTCAGGACATCGTTCTGGGGGAACCAGGGTTCCAGGGTCGGAACCCAACCCACCGAGACAGCCGGGAACAGGCCGAACCGGTGTCCTTCCGCGAACTGCTCGGTACCGTTGTAACCCACGTTCACCTCGGCCATGTAGCGGTCGGCGTAATTGTAGGTGACACGGCCCACGAAACCCATGATGCCGGAAGGTACGTGATAGGAGTCGGACGGCATCGTGTACTTGGAGGCCTTGCCCAGGAGGAGGGCCGACCAGTTGTGGTCCCCGAAGGATCCGTTCCAGTCGAAGCCGGCGTCCACATAGAACTTGTTCCAGTTGGAATAGCCGTAGGAATTGAAGGAGCCGCCGCCCATGGAGCCGCCGAAGAAGTCATACTTCAGCGGATTCTCCGCATTGCGCTGGATGCTGTAGGAAGGGAGGGACGGGGTGTACCGGACATACCGGTTGTAGTTGTCCTGATAGGAGACCGTGACATGGGAAGAGAGGTTCTTCAGCAGGTAATCCATCTTGTGGTTCAGCTTCAGGGTATTGTCCAGGAGGCTGTTGTAGATGGTGGCCGTTCCGCTCGTCAGGAGGTTGTACACGGCGTTCTGGAAGCCGATGCTGCTGTTGGTCTTCGTGGCGAGGGGGTTCTGGGCGGAACCGGCGATGCCGGCGAAGCCGCTGATCAGATGGTCCTCCACGATGCCCGGGCTGATGAACGGATTACAGTCGTAGATGTACTGCATGATGATCTTGTAACGGCCGGAGAGGTCGTAGGCGTCCGCGCCGTTGCCCGGGCCCGTGGTCTCGCCGAACTGGCCGGCGGAATTGACGGTGAGGGTGGTGCGGTCGGTGATCTTGATGTCGAAGTTCGAACGGAAGTTGTAGCGATTGAACAGGGAACGGGTGTCGGCCCCGTAGTACTGCACGGAACTCGTGATACCCTCCTGACGGAAGTAACCGAAGGAAACGAAGTACTTCACCCGGTCGGTACCGCCCGCCACGTTCAGGTTCGCCTGGTACTGCGGCGCCAACTTGTTGAACTGCTCCTTGTACAGGTTGTGGTCGGCATAGTAGAGGGCCGGGCTGTTCTTGAGCTGCTCCTTCTGCGCGTCGGTGAGGTTCGTCATCGCATCCACTTCCTGCGGGGTGAAGTCGCGGTTGTTCTTGAACTTCCACAGGTCGTAGTCGTCATAGATGTACGAATTGAGGCCTTCGTTGCCCGGATAGGCCTTCTGCTCGTTGCGGATGGCCTCGTTGCGGAACAGGGCGTACTCGTAGGCCGTCACGCCCTCCTGCAACTGCGTCGCCTGGGTAAGGCCGTAGTTGGCGGAGAAGTTGATGACCGGCTTACCCTGGGAACCCCGCTTGGTCGTCACAATGATGACGCCGTTCGCACCACGGACGCCATAGACCGCCGTGGAAGCAGCATCCTTGAGGACGCTGATGCCCTGGATTTCGTTCGGGTCCATGGCATTGAACTCGGCGAAGGCCTGCTCGGACGCCTGCTCGACCCCGTCGATGATGATGAGCGGGGTGGAAGATCCGTAGGTGGAGACACCGCGGACATAGATATTCGCCGCGTTGCGGCCCGGCTCGCCGGAAGTCTGGAGACCGGCCACGCCCGGGGTGTTGCCGATGAGGGCGTTGGAGATGTTGGAGACCGGGGCCGACAGGATGTCGCTGCCGTTCACGGAGGAGATGGCGCCCGTCACGTTCACCTTCTTCTGGGTGGCGAAGGCCGTGACCACGACCTCGTCCATCAGGTTGGTATCCATCGACATCGTAACGTCGAGGACGGCCTGCGACGCCGGGACGGTCTTCGCAAGGGTCGTGTACCCGATGAACTGGAATTCGAGGACGACCTGCCCGGCCGGTACCCGGATGGAGTACTTGCCGTCCAAGTCGGTGGAGACGCCGTTGGAAGTCCCCTGCTGGACGACGAAGGCGCCGTACAGGGGCTCCCCGCGTTCGTCCAAGACGGTACCTCCGACCGTCCGCGTACCCTGCGCCTGCAGCGCCGGGCCAGCGGTTCCGAGCAGCGCTGCGAGCGCGCATGCCAGGACAGTTTTCAGTGTCTTAGTCATTATCGTAAGGTTTTATTTGATTTCATAGCCTTCCGGCAGGGTGTACATGTCCGGGAGGTCCCGGCTGAACAGACTGCGCGGCTCGTTGTACATCTTCCGGAAATCGTCCTCGGACGGATGGCCGGGATAGACGCTGTAGTAGTGCTTGTCGGACTCGTTGTTCCCGACATATTTGTTGCGCCACATCGTCACCAGCGAAATGCGCCGGTCACCGACGGGGGCCACGACGTGACGGGTCCAGAAATCCGTCTCGGTGAAGGATTCCTTGCCGTCCTCGGTCACTCCGCAAGGCTTCTTCTTCTCCAGGGAGAGGGCCTCCAGGGCCTTGACGTTGGACTGGAAAGCGTCATCGTTGGTGCCATGGTAGCAGTCCATGCCGATGAAGTCCACCCAATCGTCGCCCGGCCAGCGGAACAGGAGGCGGTCCTTCGTACCGTCGCCGTAATTGGCATCCATCTGCGGGGAAACCGCATACAGGAAGTTATGGACGCCCTTGGTGTCGCGGAGGTACTTGACCGTGAACTGCCAGAACTCCACGAACTCGGAGGCGGTGGTGCAGGAGGAGCCCCACCAGGACCAGCCCTGGGTATGTTCATGGTACATCCGGAAGATGACCGGAATGAGTTTTCCGCGGCTGTCCTTGAGGTTGTTCGCAAAGTCGGCGCAGCGGTCCAGCCAGGTCAGGTACTTGGTCCGGGTGGCCGTTCCCGCCGTAAGGATTTCCTTCACGACGTCCTTGGAAGAGTTGTCCCAGGAATCGCCTCCCGTCTTGGGATTGTTGATGTGGATGCACGCGAGGATCACCTCTCCCCTTTCGCGGGCTTCGAGGATCACGCGGCGGCGGATGGCGTTGGCGCTGCTTCCGTGGCGGTCGTCCATGATTTCGGCGAAATCCACGCTGAAAACGCCCGGATAATCACCGCAGACGGCTTTCGTATCGGAGTTTCCGGCCTCGTCATACCAGTAGCGGCCGTACCAGAGGTCGTCGTGGTGCCCGAACATCCAGCCCTTGTCGGCAATGGCCCAGAGGTTCGCGAGGAGAGCCTTCGTCTCGTCCGTGGCGTCCTTGTCCACAATCTTGAGGGTCACCTTCTCCACCGGATTGGCCGCCTGGGTGACGGTCACGTCCTTGGCGAAGTAGCGGTCCTTCTTGTCCGCAAAGCGGATCTTGGCCGACCGGGAGGAAGTCGTTTCATTTGCCAGGGCGATGAAATACTGCGTAGAAGATGTGGAGGTCCGGGCGGGATCGGCGACGATCCAGTCGGCCTGGATATCCACGGAGTAGTCGAAGTTGGCATCGACGCTGACGGAAAAGCCCGTCTCGGCATAGCCCACTTCCACGGCGTCCTTGGCAAAGCTCATGTGCCGGGTGTCCGACGGAACGACCGGATCCGGTTCCGGTTTGCCGCATGAGGAGACCAGCACACCGACGAGGGCGAAGAGGGAAAGAATCGTATTCATTTCCTTCCGCATGGCTTAGTCCAGATAATCGGAATGGTCAGGGATGGGCGTGTCGGCGTCCTTCTTCACGAGCCAGAAGGTGTTGCGGACATTGTCCGTGAACCAGCGGGTGTCCGGCCAGTTCCAGTCGATGACGTCGAAGGGGCCCGGGAAACTGCGGCCGAAGGCGAGGTTCGGTACGTTGAACGTCTGGCCGGCATAAGTATGGTCGCCTGCTTCGACGAGTTCCACGCTCCAAAGCGGGTTCGCATACTCCTCGTCCGCATAGTCGTAAACGACGATCGTCCCGTCACCGGGCTTCGCCCAGCGGCTCTTTCCGGCCGGGAAGATCCGGTACTTGTCGTTGACGTCGATGCTGTTGTTGTACATATAATTGGCATACAGGCCGTTGTCGCCAGGGGTATTCACCAGGGTCCCGTAGGTGGCGCCGGTCTCGGGATCGGCCTCCTCCAGACGGAAACTCAGGGTGTTGTCGTCCTCGTCGGTAGGCATGTAACCGGTACCCCAGTGCCACCATTTGTCCATGACCGTGGAGCGGACGACCGCGTCGTCCCATCCACCCACGATGATGAAGGCACAGGGAGGAGCGCTGCCGTCAAGCAGACCACCGACCTGGGTAAAGGTATACGTTCCTTCCAGCGGGTCCTTGAACTGGGTGTAACTTACCGTGTACGTGCGTGTTTCACCGTTGTAGGCCGTCACGGTGAAGGATGCCTTTCCGGAACTGAAGTCCAGCGTCCCGCCGGGGGCAACGCTGGCCTTCGGGCAGTACTCGCTGTCCGGGAACTTGAAATCCAGGGCTTCCACTTTCACGGCGGACATGTCCAGTCCGCTGGTGATGAGGTTCACGACAATGGAGCCCTCCCCGTCGTTGCGCCAGTCGTCGGAGATGACGGCGGCGCCGATCTGGGACTCCAGGCGGAGGTTGACCGGCGTACGCTCACGGAGCCAGGGGTCCACCAAGGGTTCCGTGTTGCGGGGCGCCTCGGTGCAGGAAAGCACGGCGACAAAGGCGGATGCCCCGATGACGAATCGGTTGACGAATGTATTCATATCGTTAAGACTATAAAGTTTTTATGGCATGTCGGTCAGGAGGACCAGGCTCTGTGCGGGAACGGCCACTTCGTGCCGTTTTCCGCCGATACCGGTCGATACGGGGACGGGCATGCCGTCCGCATCGGCCGGACAGGCGCCCTCCACGTATTCATAACGGACGGCGCCCGAAAGCGGCAGATGCACTTCCAGGTTCCGGTCCGTGTCGGAGAAGTTCACGACGGCCAGCGTGTGCCGTCCATCCAGGGCGGCGGCGGCCATCCGCAGGCCTTCCGCCGGCGGCGCCTCCACCCGGAGGATGTCGCAGCCGGCCGGGAAAAACCGGCTCATCAGGGCCCAGCCGTAGAAAGAAGGTTTGGGATCTTCCAGGGAGGGATCACCGAAGAGTTCCTCTCCCAGAATGTTCCAAAAGCCCCATACCTTGAGGTTCCGGGGGCTGTCGCCGCCGGCGTGCAGCGCATCGTCCAGCATCCATACGGCCATGCCGGACACGCCGCCGTTCATCACGTCCATCGCCAGGACGGAGAGGTCCAAACCGTAGAAGAAGTCTCCGCAGAGCATCTGGCTGTCCGTCCCCTGGGTATAAGGGGATGCCGCCGCCCGGCGGTCGTTCTCCGCCTGCAGGGCCGCATCCTCCTCGCGCCAGTACTTGTAACCGGCCTCTCCGAGGACGAGCCGCTTCCCCTCCGGGATGCGGTATTCCTGCAGCAGATCGGCGAAAGCGCCGCTCCGGACCTGCTGCTGTCCCGGATAGGCGTGAATGTCATACAGACCGACCAGGGAATCCAGGTCAGCCGCGGTCTGCGCCACCCAGCCGGGGGCGTCATAGGCCGATGCCGGGTTGCGGTATTCCACCACCACATCCGGTCCCGCCAGGGAAACCTTGTCCAGCAGACCCGGATGGAGGGCCATCTCTTGATGGAAACGCTCCATCATGGACTTCCAGAAAGCATAATCGCCCTCCGGGGTGGCCCAGTCCCCGTCGGGTTCGTTGAAGATGATGAAATGGCGGATGCAGTCGAAACCTTTTTCCTGTACCAGCCAGTCCAGATAATCCACGCTCATCTTCACCCAGCCCGGATCGGCCTTCAGGGATTTGTCCGGCGGGTTGAATTCCCCGAACAGGACTTCGATGCCCCGCTCCTGGCAGTAAGCGAGCAGTTTCAGGAGCGGTTCCGCGTTCCTTTCCCGGTCATAGGTGCCATAGTCGTAATACAGATTCTGGCCGCCGATCATGCAGCGGATAAAACCGGGGCGGAGGAAATCCATGCGGGCGGTCAATTTCTTCCAGTCGGCGTCCGAGACCTCGACACCCCAGCCGGGGGCTTCGTCGTAGGGGTCCCATTCGACACCGTTGCCCAGATAGGAAGACTGCAGGACCGCATCCGATACGCTGACCCGCAGGCGCTCCGTCCGGGAGCACCCGCAGGCAAGCATCACCATAACAACCAACCAAAAGCGTTTCATCCGTGTCAGAAATGTGGTCCTGATCTTACATTGCAAAGTAACCGTGTTTTTTCCTAAGATAAATTCTAATTTCTGCTCAATGATTATACTTTTTTGAAATCGAGCAATTCGTGCAGGAGTTCGTCCAAGCGGCAGGTCGCAACGCCTACATACTGATCCGCCGCGCCGTAATAGACATAGAGCGTTCCGTCTACAACGACGTTTCCCGTCGGAAAGACGCATCCTTCGTAGCACCCTTGCGTCTCGTAAGGGAACTCCGGTACCAGGATCGGTTCCCTCAGCCGGGCAATAATTTTCCGGGGATCGTCCCGGTCCAGCAGCGCGGCACCGACGCTGTACCGGGAACGGCCGCCGTCGGCCACGCCATGGTAGAGCATCAGCCAGCCTTCCTCCGTCAGGACGGGCGGCGTGCTGCCGCCTACTTTCTCTTCCCAAGTTCCAGGACGGCCGGAGAGGAGCAGGTGGCTGGGCTTGTCCTCCCAGTCCAGGAGATCGTCCGAAAACTTGATCCAGATGGAGGGATACGCCACCCCATACGCAGGCCCCACGAATTGTTTGGGCCGATGCAACAGTGCATACTTCCCCGCCACCTTCTCCGGGAAAAGGATGACATCGCGGTCGTCCAGGACCGGGGACGTAATCCGGCCCAAACGGCGGAAGCGCTTGAAATCCTTTGTCATCGCCAGCCCTGTGTTGCCCAGGTTCTGCTTCCAGGCCTCGGGCGCGGAAGCATCGGCCTCGGGATACCGGACCGTATCGTGCGGGAAAGTCCAGTAGCGTCCTGGCGCATAGGGCCTGTACGCGTACGTGATATAGAAGGTGTCTCCGAATTTGACGATGCGCGGATCCTCCACGCAGCCGCTGTCCGGCCCGTCCTCGCTGGGGCCGAAGGCCGGCGCGTCGGAAACGCGGGTGAAATGGAATCCGTCGGTACTCACCGCATGGCCGAAACGGATGACGTGCTCCTCATCGTCACCGGCAGCCCTGTACAGCATATGGAAGGTCCCCTGGTCGTAGATGACACCGGGATTGCTGGTTACGAGGCTCTCCCAAGGATGCTCGGGATGCGGGGACAGGATGGGATTTCCCGTATATTTGACAAGTTTCATAGCCTATTGGAAAAGGATAAGGACGAGGGCGCAGGCGGCGAGGAGACAGCCGGCCCAGAAACGATAGTTCTGATAGAAAGGTCCCTTGCGGAGAGCGGCGCCTTCCGCACGGAAATCTCTGAGGGAAAAGGTCGTATCCCGGAGTTGGTCAGCGGACGGACGCGGAAACGCCAGGGACGAAAGCCCGATGACGGCCATGCTGAAGACGAGCAGGACAGGGATGATCAGCAGGAAATGCAGGTCGCCGAAGATCCGATGCCGCCACAGCAGCATGACCACCGCCATCCCGAGTCCCGAAAGCAGGCCGATGAAGGCGCCGCTCCCGTTGGCCCGTTTGGAGAACATACCCATCAGGAAGGCGGCCACGACCGGCGGTGCGATGTACGAAAGCATCTCCTGGTAGTATTTCAGCAGGGAGCCGAACTTGCCGATATTGGGGGCCCACAAGGCGGCGATGACAATGACCACGAGCGCCGTAACCTTCCCCACGAGAACCAGTTTCCGGGAATCCACCCCGGGCCGGGCCTGGGCATAGAAATCCATCGTGAACAGGGTGGCCGTAGCGTTGAGGATGGCGCTGAGGGTGGAGGTCAGGGCGGCCAGCAGGGCCGACAGCATGACGCCCAGCAGGCCGGTGGGCAGCAGTTTCAGCACCAGGGTCGGATAGATCATGTCGGGGCGCTCGATTCCGGGGAACAAATTCCGGGCGATGACGCCGGGGAAAACGATGATCACGAGGGTGAGCAGCGTCAGGAAGCCGGCAAGCATGACCCCTTTCCGCCCTTCGTCCACACTCCTGGCGCTGAGCACCCGCTGGACGAGCGTCTGGTTGTTGGCCCAGAAATAGATGCCGGAAACGGGCATGCCCACGATGAGGCCCAGCCACGGGGTCGCCGGATCGTCAAGCGGCCGGATCAGTTTCATGGAAAGGTCGCCGGAAGCGAGCAGGCCGGACAGGTACTCCCCGCCTCCCCGGGCGAAACAAGCCACGGTCAGGATCACGGAGCCGACGATCAGGATGAGCGCCTGGATCAGTTCCGCATTAATGGCCGACGACAGGCCGCCGGGAATGGTATAGGAAGCGGCGAGCAGGGCGAAGATGAGGATGATCAACTGCAGATCCGCCTGCGGGAACACCAACTTGATGATGAGCGCCGCGGCATACAGGGCCCCGGCCGCGTCCAGGAAGATGTTGCCGATGATGCAGATGGCGGAAAAATAGTACCTGGAGCGCCTGTCGAAGCGTTTCTGGAGGAACTCCGGAATAGTGAATATCCGGGACTTCAGGTAAAGGGGCAGCAGGAAAGTGGCGAACAGGACCATGACCACGACGCCAGTCAGGTTGTAATTGAACACGGCGATGCCGGTGTCATAGGCATCCCCGCACTGGCCAATCAGGGTCGTGGAGGAGATGCTGGCCGCGAACAGGGAAAGCCCCACCACCCACCAGGGCATGGACCGTCCGGCCAGGAAATACGATCCGGCATCCCCGCTCCTGCCGTGGCGGAGTCCCCACCAGACGATAAAGACAAGATACAGGACGATGATGGCGACATCGACCCAACCGATAGCAATGGACCCCATGGCGCTTTAGTTTCTGTGGTAATGCAAAGATAGCGCATGCGACGGACGGTTGGTTATATATATCGGTTAAAAAAGTGTACTTTTTTGAAAAGCCGGTTCTCTTTTCCGAATTCTTGCTACCTTTGTACAAACCACAGCACCATGAGTGAGTTCCAGCAAGAAATCGTCCCCATCAACAAGGATGACCTCTTCATCATCCTCAATCACCCCAACGCCAAGTTCGACTATCCGGTCCATTATCATCCGGAATACGAGATCAACCTGGTCATGGACTGCACGGGAACGCGGGTGGTCGGAGATTCCGAGGAAACCTTCGGCCGGTCGGACCTGGTCATGGTCGGGCCTTCCCTGCCCCATGCCTGGAAATCCGAAGCGGAGACCAACCACGTGATCACCATCCAGTTCTCGGCCGACATGCTCACCTACCCGATGGTCTCCAAGCGGATTTTCGCCCCGATCCGGCAACTGCTCCAGGATTCCGTCCACGGGCTCAGTTTCGAAGGGCCGGAGCAGGCCGCCATCAAGGAACAGATCATCGCCCTGACCCGGATGCAGGGTTTCCAGTCGGTCACGACTTTCCTCGGCATCCTGAACCTCATGGCCAACGCGAACCGGAAACGGCTGGTCACCAACCTGTACGAGCAGGAACTCGGCGCCAACGCGAAGAGCCGCCGCATCTCCAAAGTGTGCGAACACATCGACAAGAACCTGGACAAGGAACTGAGTCTCAGCGAAGTGGCCGCCCTCGTGAACATGTCCGACTCGGCCTTCTCCCACTTCTTCAAGAAACGCACGGGCATGTCCTATATCAACTATGTGAACAACCAGCGCGTCGCCAAGGCCTGCACCCTCCTTGCCGAAACCACCCTCAGCGCCTCGGAAATCTGCTACGACTGCGGTTTCAACAACAAGTCCAATTTCATCCGCATCTTCCGGAAGAAGAAAGGCATGGCGCCCATCGAATACCGGAAGTTCATCAGCCAGATGCTGATCAAATACTAAAAGGAATCCCGGCTGTGAGGCCGGGATTCTTTCGTTTACTTCTTGATCGGATAGAACCGCATCAGCAGGACGATGAGGAGGGCGATGGCCGCCGGGAAGAGGGAGAACAGGGCCCAGATCATGTGCTGGACGGAGGCCTCGTTGGTGATGGTGACGACGGTCTGGCCGGTGGCCGGATCGGTTCCGGAGACAAAGCCGGCGATGCCGAGCAACAGGGCCACCAGGGCGCCTGAAATGGCCGATCCGAACTTCTGGGCCATGGTACCGGAGGAGAAGATGAGGCCTGTGGAGGAGGTGCCGTTCTTCTCGGTGGCATAGTCCGCCACGTCGGCGTACATGGACCACAGCAGCGGGGAATAGAAGCCGATGCCGATGGAAGTCAGGATGACCATCGCGATCATGAGCCAGATGTACTTCGGGTCCATCGGGATGAAGAAGAAGGCGATGGAGGTCACGGCGCAGATGATGGCCGACCATACGAAGGCCTTGCGCTTGGAGCCCACCCACTTGGTGAACCTCGGGGACAGTCCGCCGAAGATCATGCAGGTCACCTCGCCGAAGGTCATGAACACGGTATAGTTGATGATGAGGCCGGAGACGGTCACATCCCCGTGCAGGCAGTATTCCAGCAGGTAACCCGCGACGGCATAGCGGAATCCGTTGAAGAAGTTCGTGCAGATGCCGATGAGCGTAAGGATAATCCACGGCCGGTTCCGGAAGAGGTCGGCAAAGGGTTTGAAGGAGAACTTCTCCGCCCGGATGGGCTTGAGCCGTTCCTTCGTGAGGAGTCCGCAGGCCAGGGTGCCCAGGGCCGCCAGCGCGCCCAGGATGACGCCGAGGGTGGCGTACTGGTGCGCCTCGCTTCCGCCCACCATCTTCTGCAGGTACGGGAAGGAAAGCAGGGTGACGAAGCCCATGGCATAGGCGCCCACCATCCGATAGGAGGAGAACTCGTTCTTCTCGTTGTCATCGTCCGTCATGACGCCCAGGAGCGAGCCGTAGGGCACGTTCACGGCCGTATAGACCGCCATCATCAGCAGATACAGCGAATAGGCCCAGATCCGCTTGCCCACGGGGCCGAAGTCCGGCGTGTACAGCAGCAGGGCGAAGACGATGCCCAGCGGAATGGCGCCGAAGATGAGCCAGGGACGGTAGGTGCCCCACTTGGACTGGGTACGGTCCGCCAGGGCGCCCATGATCGGGTCCGTCACGACGTCGAACAGACGGGCGACCAGCATCAGGGTCGCGGTATCGGCGACGGTGAGGCCGAAGACATTGGTGAAGAACAGCGGAAAGGCGATAGACATGACTTTCCAGGTGATTCCGCCAGCGGCGGCATCGCCCAGGGCATACCCGATTTTTTCGGAGAGTTTGGCCATAGTGAACGTGTTATTTCTTACAAATATACACTATTTTCTGAGATTCTTGTCGATGAGCCGGTTCAGCGTCACCACGGAGAGTCCCGTGCGCAGGCCGTCCGGAGCCGTGTGTAGGCAGTAGTCCACCAGGCGGTCCACCGTAGAGGTCGCCACGTGCATCCGGGTATCGGAGGAAGCGTAATAGATGAATACCTTCCCGTCCTCATCGGCAATCCAGCCGTTGGCGAAGAGCACGTTCATCACGTCGCCGATGTACTCTTCCCCTTCCGGGGCCATGAAGAAGCCAGCCGGCTCGGCGATCACGCGGGTAGGGTCGTCCAGGGCCGTCATGTACATGTACAGGACGTAGCGGAGGCCGCTCGCGCATCCGCGGACGCCATGGGCCAGATGCAGCCAGCCCTGCGGGGTCTTGATGGGGTGCGGGCCTTCGCCGTTCTTGACCTCCTTGATGGTGTGGTAATGGCGGAGGTTGATGATCTTCTCCTCCTCCACGACCGCATGCTCCATCGAATCCACCAGCGCCCAGCCGATGCCACCGCCGCTTCCCGCGTCGATGAAACCGTCCTGCGGACGCGTGTATAGGGCATATTTCCCGTCCACGAACTCGGGATGCAGGACGACGTTCCGCTGCTGGCTCTTGCTCTGCAAGTCCGGAAGGCGCTCCCAGTTCACAAGGTCTTTCGTCCGGGCGATACCCGCCGCGGCAACCGCGGAAGACAGGTCGCCGGGGGCGGCGTCCGGGTCCTTCCGTTCCACGCAGAAGATCCCGTAAATCCAGCCGTCCTCATGGGCCGTGAGGCGCATGTCATAGATATTCGTCGCCGGCTCGCCGTACTCCGGCATCGTGATGGGACGGTCCCAGAAGCGGAAGTTGTCCACGCCGTTCGGGCTCTCCGCCACGGCGAAGAAGGACTTGCGGTCGGCTCCCTCCACACGGACGACCAGCACGTACTTGCCGTTCCACTTGATAGCGCCGCTGTTCAGGGTCGCATGGATGCCGAAACGCTCCATCAGGTAAGGGTTCGTCGCTTCATCCAGGTCGTAGCGCCAGAAAAGGGGGGCGTGCTCCGCCGTCAGGATGGGATACTTGTAGCGCTCGTAAACGCCGTTGCCCATGATGGGTTCATTGGGACGGGAGAGAAGCTGCTCGTGGTTGTACTTCAGTTCAACCAGCCTTTCGTTGAAAGTCATATCAATCGGTTTAAAGGTTCAGGAAAACGATATCGTCGAGGCTGCTGAAGGCCTCGAAGTCCGAAGCGTTCGCAAAGCCCTCCCAAGGGGCGTAGAAGTGTTCCGGCTTGTCGTGCGCGTTGCGCCAGGTCAGGACGTAGGCGACCGGGAAGTCCGCCATGGCAGGATACAGGACCTTGGTCCACCAATCCGGGTCCGGAAGGCTCTCCAGGCCGGTTTCGGAGAGGCACATGAGTTTGTGATGCTCCGTCGCGACCCGGTTGATGTAGGTAAGGGAGCGCTTGAGTTCCTCCGCAAAACGGACACCGGCCTCCGCGAGGCCTTCTTCGCCCACGTACTCATAATGGTCGAGCCCCAGCATGTCCACGAACTCGTCGCCGGGATAGCGGCCCATGTACTCCTCCACGGAGATGTTGCTGTTCGGAGAGTAGCACCACAGGAGGTTGGTCAGGCCGCGGGCATTCACGAGATAGGTCCAGGTGGTCCGGTACAGTTCCTTGTACTGCTGCTCGGTGCAGAGCTTCCCGCCCCACCAGAACCAGCTGCCCACGTTCTCGTGCCAGGGACGGAAGATGACCGGGGTCCCTTCCAGGCTCTCCAGGAAGTCGCCGAGGTTCCGGAGCCACTTATCCATGAACACCTCATGGAGTTCGCCGCCTTCCAGAATGGATTTCACCACCTGATCCGAGGAGATGTCCCAGGCGTCGCCGCCGGTCAGCGGATTCCGCGGATGCCAGGAGAACGTGACGATGCCCCCGCGCTTCGCATGCGTGAGGACCGCCTTCCGCATGAGGCCGAAATCGACGCTGTCCAGGTTGGCCTTGTCCCCCATTTCGATACCGCCGAGGTCGAAACCCACGATGGCGGGATACTTCCCCGTCACGGCTTTCACGTCGGACCGGGTGAGGTCGTCCTTCTCCCAGTCCTCCACCTTCCAGGCATGGCCGTAGGACAGGTCGTCCTGGTGGCCGTAGAGGATCTCTCCCTTCTCGACATGCGAGAATAACGTGTGCACCAATTGATCCTTCGGTGTTTCCATCGGTTTGTCATTTCCGCCCCCGCAGGATACGAGGCCGATCGCGGCCAACAGAGGAATTGCTTTTCTTATCATGTTCTTCTTGATTATCTGAACCTTCCGGTCATCCTGAGCGTCGCAAAGAATCTCAGAACTTCGGCGCCGAATTATATACCGTTTCCAAAGTATACCCCTCCGCCTCGGTGAACCAGGCCTTCTTCATGACATCGATCGGGACCTTGCTGTTGCCGATGTAAGCACCGGTCCCGTGGTTGATATACCCGTGCTGTTCCTGGCCCGATCCCATGGCGCCGTTGTCCCAGAGGAAACAGGGAAGGCCATAGGTCTTTGCCGCCTTGACAATGTACTCCAGGTAATACAGGAAGAACTTCCAGGCGCGGGTATCCGACTGTGCCCGCATGGAACAGCCAAACTCACCCAGATAGACCGGAACGTTCTTTTCCACATACTTCGTGCACAGGTTTCCGAAAACGGAACGGACATGGTCCTCATCGCCATAGGCGGCTTTCTTGTCAGATGCACCCGTATGGCCCCAGTCGGAGTACTGGGCTTCGCCGATGGTATAATCCGACGGATCGTAGAAGTGAACGGCGAGCATGGTCTTCCCGGCCGGATCCTCCGGCATGGTGAAGTACTTCTCGTACTCGGGGTTCGCCGCATAGGTGGGCACGCCCAGCCAGCGGGTGGCGTTCTTGCCGCCGGTAGCCCGGACGGCATCCACGAAGACCTGGTTCCACTCGTTGAGGATGTTGCACTGCTTCGTGGGGTTGGCCCGGAAGGCGTCGCTCCAGCCCCAGCCGCCGTCATTGAGTTCGTTGAAACTCTCCAGGATGAGCCAGTCGTCGCAGTCCTTGAACTTCGTGGCGATCTGGGTCCATACGGCCTTGATCTCGGCCTTGATCTGCTCATTCAGGGCAGCGTTGTTCGCGGCGTTCTTGATGTCCAGCCACTGGTAATCGTTGTCCACGCCGTGGTTTTCGTCATGATGGGTATTGACAATGACGTTCAAACCGGCGTTATGGGCAAAACCCGCCACCTCATACACGCGGTTCATCCAGGTCTCATCGATCTTGTAATCCGGCGCCGGGCCGATCATCTTCAGCCAGGACACCGGGATGCGGACGCTAGTGAAACCAGCCGCCTTCACGCCGTCGAAGGTTGCCTGGGTGGCCAGTTTGGCTCCGTCCGGTTGCCACACCCCCTCATCCGGATAGCCTTCCTTATCACCGGCCCAGGAGCCGTTGAAATACCCGTCAAACTGGTTGCCCAGGTTCCAGCCCAGGCCCAGCGTCGCCGCCATCTTCCAGGCGTCGTTGTCCTGCGGGGACGGATCCACCGGCGTAGGGGTATATTCCTTGCCGGGCTGGCTGAAGCTCACGGTCTGGGCCGATACGCCGGCCGATGCGACGGAGATGGAAGCCGTCCGGGATTCGTACGTATCGTTGGCCGCCACGACAAAGTTCACCGACATCTTGAAGTCCTTGTACGTTCCGTCCTTGTATGTGATCCAGGACGGCATGCCCGTCACCTGCGGACGGGCCGGCGCAGTGATGTCCAGGGACACCGTCTCCCCTGCCTGGGCAATCTCGAAGGAACTCTTGCTCAGGGTGATAGAGGTAGGGGCAACGGGGGTGGGCGTAGGGTCCACGGGATTGTCTTCGCCGCAGGCGATGGCCGAGAGTGTCACGGCCAGGAGGGTCAGGTATTTTTTCATCATTTCAGGGAAGGCATTTGTTCACGGGTGAGGACACGGGTGGAAGACATCAGGGTCATCCAATAAGCATCCGTATTCAGGCTGTAACTTTCCAGGTCCCAAGCCAGGAACCAGTTCCAGGTTTCTCCGGCCGCCAGGCATTTGGAGGGATCGGGGATATTCCCGCATTCGCTGACTGTGACCAGCTTATGTCCGCCGGAGAGATTCACGGCCGCCTGGTGCTGACGGGTCTTCGCATTCGTGTCATCGGCATAGATGTCCACACCCACAATGTCCACGAGGTCGTTGCCCGGATACCACGAAGCATAATCCTTCTCGGCGCCCACCGTCGCATCCAACGTCCAGACCCAGATCAGGTTGTCCAGGCCGTACTCCCCTTCGAGCTTGTCACGGAGAAGCTTCCATAGTTTCTTGCAGGATTCGGCACCGCCGCGGCCCCACCAGAACCATGCGCCATTGGAGCCATACAATGTATAGTTGCCGGCCGCTTCATGGAGCGGACGCCACAGAACCGGGATCCCTTCCTCCTGGAGGAGTTTCAGATACCCGGCCACTTTTTCGATATCCTTGAGGATGAAGTCGTTCTCCCAAGTTCCGGACTGCAAGGCACGATTGATGCTGAAGGAGGTCTTGTCACAGTAGAAATTGTAGCCGCTGAAATCGCCTGCCTGGCCCTTCGTCCAGTCCGCTTCCGAATTGGGGACATTCCAGTGCCACATGAAGGAGACGAGGCCGTTGTTCTTCCACTGTTCCTTGGCTGCGGAGATGTCGCCGTAATTCACCACCCAGTCACAGCCGGCCGGGGTCGGTGAATACTGCAGGAAGATATAATCATAGCCGGCCAGGGCGGGATGCTTCCCGGTCTTTTTGAATATTTCCTCGATCCGATCATTGTTATTGGCCGTTCCGCCGGACTGCACGCCGCTCAGGATCTTGGATCCGGCCTGCTCGCGAAGGAAATCATAGACCTTCTTCGCCGCTGCACTGGCCTTGGGATTGGTCAGGTTCTCGTCGATTGCGGCCGGCGCCGGTGGATCCACCGGTTCCGGCTTCTCGGCGGCCGCCTGCTTGACGGAGACGGTTTTGGAGAGGCTTCCGGCGGTGACGGTCAGCGTCGCCGTGCGCTCTTCGTAGGTCGTGTTTTCCTGGACAGCCAATCCGAAAGTAATCTTGTAATTGTTGTACGTACCGTCCTTGATGGTAATCCAGCCAGGCGTCCCGGTGATTCTGGGCCGGGAAGGAGCCGTAACGGTGAGCGAGAAGTCGCCGCCCGCCGTCACCGCCTCGAAGGATGCGGCGCTCAGGGTGATGTCCTTGGGGGCGTTGTCCACGGGATCTGTATTGCCGGCCGGTTCCTTCTCACAGGACCAGAGAGCGAAGAGGGCCGCGGCAAGGGCGGCCATGTGTCGAAGTGTTTTCATAAATGGAACCCGGAGGGAGGGTCAGCCCCCTCCGGATTGAAAGCGTTTAAATGAAGGCGACCTTGGTGACAACCAGGTTCTTACCTTGCAGGATGATGGCATTGCCCCACCAGGCTTTGGTCGTCAAGGCCTGGAAGGCGTCGCCCTCGGCCTTGAAGGACACGTAGCCCTTCTCCTGCGCCTCCGGCGAATTCTCCACGTTCCACTGGACACCGTTCGGGGTCACGTACCCCATACCGTTCCAGTGACCGTCGAAGATCTGCATGGACCAGTCGCTCCAGTCGTCCGGAGTGAAGTAGATCCGGACTTCCGCACCTTCCCACAGTTCGGCGTTCACCCAATCGTCCTCGCCGCCCAGCGTCAGGTTGGTGGCATAGTCGCCCGTGTGGTCGCTCACGCCTTCCCAGACCACGGTTTCGGAAGCCGTGAATTTGATCAGGGATACTCCGGTGAGGGCCACGCCTTCGCCGTTGCACAGGAAGGCGCCTCCCCATCCCTGGATGGAGGTCAGCTGATCCATCACCGCCTGGGTCACGTTAAAGGCGAAGTAACCGGTCGAAGGATCGGTGTTGTTCTTGCTTACCGTGATGTCCCAGTCCAGTTCCTCGATGGAGATATTGCCCCAGTGACCGTCGTGCAGCTGGAACTGCCACCAGTCGGGATTCAGGACCTGGAAATACACGCGGACAACGTCGCCGACAGCCATGCCGGCCGCCACGAAGGCGTCCTCAGCGCCGAGATACGGGGAATTGCCCCAACCGGCCAGGTCCTCATAGCCCTCCCAGATGAAGGTCTCGCTGTAAGCTGCCGTGATCTCGAACGGAACCGGCCAGGTCAGGGTCGTGCCGTCGATCAGGGTGAAGTCGAGCCGATAGACGCCAGGGCCCATTCCGTCCGGAATCACGAAGGACATGGCATTATCCTCACGCACGAGGTAATCCATGACCTTGTTGCCCTTGATGGAAACGGACTCCACCTTCAGGAGGTTGGATCCCGTGAAGGAGATATTCTTGCCCAGGGCGAAGGAAGGAGCGTCGAAGATGACGGAAATCGCCTCATTGTAGGTCACGGCGATCTCGGCGGTCTCGCTCGTGTAGCCGCTGGCGGCGGTCACGGTGATGGGGCCGGTGTAGGCCTCGCGCGGGAGGGTGACCTCCAGGGCGACAGCGCCGTCTTCGCCCGTCACCATCGAGAATTCGCAGGGAATGAAGCCCTGCACCTTGTCGCCGATGGTCACGCCGGTGACGAGGTCCAGGTCGGTACCGCTCACCGTGACGACGGTTTCGCCGGCCACGCCGTCGGGACTGTCGCAACCCGTGACGACGGGCTTGACCACCTCGATCTCAGGCGTATAGGCCTGCTTGCCGGAATCCAGGGTGACGGTGACGCTGCCGTCCTTGGCCTCGGCAGGGATCTGGGCGACGATGTCGCCGGCGGAGTAATACCAGGAAGAAGCGCTCGCATTCGCAAAGTCCACCTTGGTCACGAGGTCCAGGTCGGATCCAGAGATCTTCACCTCGGTGCCGGCCTTGAAACGGCCGTCCTCCGCGAGGGAGGCGATGGCGAGGTCGGCGACCGTCACGGTCTCGATCTCACCGGCGGAGAAGGCCTTGCCGGCGAAGGAAGTGAGGGTGACCGCACCATCGGTGGCAGAAGCCGGGAGCGTGAAGGACAGGCTCTTGCCGTCCTCAGCCACGGAGAAATCGACCTCCGCCGCGCCGACGAGATCCACTTTCTGGATCATGTCCAGGTGGGCGCCCGTGACGGTAATGACATCACCGCTCTTGTAGGTCGCCTTCGCGGCCTCGTTCACGGTCGGGTCGCCCACGACGAGCTCCGTCGCGGAATAGATCTGGTTCGGAATCGTGTTGGGATCGGCGATCTCGTTCACGTCGCCCACGATCACATAGCCGGTGACGGCGTCGGAAGGAACGACGAACTTGAGCTCGTGGCGGTCCTTGCTCACGAATTCAGTGATATACACACCGCCCAGGATCACTTCCTGCACGTTGTTCAGGTATTCACCCTTGACGGTGACGACGTCGCCGGAAAGGACCTCTGCCGGAGAGAAGGAATCCAGTTCGATGGGTTCGGTGAATTCCAGGTCCGCGAAGGACTCCAGGACGGTGCCGTCCTTGGTGACGATGGCTACCTTACCCACCACGGGGCCTTCGATCGGAACCATGACGCGCAGTTCGCCGTGGTCACCGGACTTGGTGACGGTGAAGTCGGTCACAGTGACACCGCCGGCGAAACGGACCTCGGAGACATTCTCCAGGTTCGTGCCCAGGATGCGGAGTTCACCGCCGCGCATCACCGGGTTCGGGGCGACAGCGCTCAGCGCCACGGCACCGGCGTACGGGTCGGTATCGTATTCCTCGTGCTTGCAGCCGGTCAGGGAGACCGCGGAGAGGCAGAGGAACGCCATTACGGAGTATTTCAGTATTTTCTTCATAGATTCAATCTCCTCTCATTATTTGTAAGGGACCGCACGGATGTTGTCGATCTTGATGATCGGGGTGCAGGAAGTCCCGACGGGCTCCATGCCGCCATCCGTGATGAACATCCACATACTGGTGAAGCTGGAAGCGCTGAGGTTCGTACCCGCAGGCTGGGCGTTCCAGCCCAGGTTGAACTCGGTGAACGGGATGGCCACGGTCATCCACTGGTCACCGGTATCGAACGAACCGGTCGCCTTCCAAGGGGTAAAGAACGCACGGGGAGCGTCGTTCCCGGACATGTAGGTGTTGTTCGCACCCGCCACGATGTTGCCGTCGATATCCTCGATGCCACCGTTGCCGAAGGTGACGAAATCCACACCCGCAAAGCAGATCTGCATCGGCGTGTTGCTCCAGGGGTTGGAGGACGGGACGAAGATCTCGAACTTGAGGGCCATGTTCTGCCAGTCGGAGAAATCCGCGAAGTCGGTCAGACGCGCGCCCATCGGGCCGTCCTGATAGTTCTCGGGCGTATTCCAGGAACCCGGCCAGTACACGAAGGAGAAGTGGGCCTCCTCCCAGCCGCCGTCCAGGGCGGTCACACCGTCACCGAACTGGAAGAAACGGCCGGAGATGCCGGTACCGTCGTCATCCTGGCTCGAGTGACCGTTCCATCCGTGGTTGTCCAGGCCGGTCAGGCCGTCGAAGTCGAACAGCATGCCGCGGGAATCCTTGTACATGAAGACGGACTGGGCGGTACCGGAATCATTGGACACCTTGATCTTGCCGGGCTGGGCGCCGGCAGGAACCTGCAGCGTGAGGGCGGTACCGTCACCGGAAGTCACCTCCACGGGATCGGCACCCGGGAACTCGACGGAAATCGGCGGGAACAGGTAGGAACCCGTGATCGTCACACGGGATCCGGGGGCAGCCCACTCGTTGGACATGCCGGTGATCTTCGGAGCCGGAGGAAGCACCTTGAAGTCGTAAGCCACGACGGAACTGTCGCGGGTGATCAGGTACATCTTGTCCGTCTGCTCGACGGGCATGTTCTTGGGAACCGCGACCAGGATGGTGTGCGGGGTCATGTAGCTCGAATTCAGGATGGCGGCCTGGTCGTTGAAGTAGATATCATGGACGCTGGTGAGGTTGTCACCCACCACGCACACGAGCTCTTCCATATTGGCCTGGGTGATGGCGATGTCCCGGTCCGCGTATCGGACGAAGTGGACCGTCGGCACACCGGCGGTCTCCTTGAAACGGTCCGGATAGTCCAGATTGGCGCAGGAGGCGGCGAGGATCGCACCCAGGATGAAGCCTGTATATTTGATAGTTGCTTTCATCGGATCACAGATTAGAAGTCATAGGAGTAGGTCTCGCGGACATCCACGTGGACGGCCTCCGCGGTGGAACCCACGTTCGGGTTCATCACGACATCTTCCGTCGGGAACGGGATGGTGAACATGGAAGGGACCACGTTGGTCAGCTCCTCGGTGGGGTTGTAGGTGATGAGGTTGCCTTCCCACGGACGGGCGCCGGGGCCGACATAGTTGCCCTGGGCATCCGTCACGTAAGTCTTGCAGACGGTATCGTAGCTCGTGCCGTCACCCTTCCAGGTGGAACGGTGCTGGGCCTTCAGGTCGGCGATGCAGGCATCCACGTCGTAATAGGAACGGCGGACATAGTCATACCAGCGGTCGCCTTCGAGGGCGAGTTCCAGACGACGTTCCTTCCAGATGTCCTCATAAGTCACGGAAGCCAGCGGGGCGGCATGGGCACGCTCGCGGATCTTGTTCACGTAAGTGAGCGCATCGCCGGTGTTTCCGGTCAGGAACGCAGCTTCGGCATACACGAGGTAGATGTCGCCCAGACGGAGGATATGGGTCGGGAGCGCATTGTACATGCCTTCCGGTTCCACATTGTACGCCGTCTTGTGGTCATAGACGTCGCCATAGAGATGCTTGACGTAGTTGGCACCGGTGGCGCAGCCGAACGTCTTGTTGGAGGCGTTGGACTCCAGGCCGCTCGGGCAGTAGGTGTCGTCATAGAAGAAACGGTAGAAGTCGAAGCCGCCCTTGTCGGTCCAGAAATAGTCGAACTGGTCGCCGAAGAGCATGATCGTCGCCTGGCGGCGGTCGTCGGTATCCACACGCTGGGACGGATCGTCCACGGCGGTTACGCCGAAGGCTTCCTGCAGGTCGATGCTGGGGCCTTTCCAGTCGCCCCAGAGGCTGCCCGTCTCGGAGAAACCGACCAGTCCCACATCGCACTGGATGGAGTTCTGGGAAGTCCAGACTTTCTCGGAGGCCTGCCAGTGCCAGGTGAAGAGTTCCTCACCGGTCTGCTGGTACTGCTCGGGCTTCATCCGGAAGATGTCGGAGTACTTCGGAGTCAGGGTACGGCCGGAATTGTCGATGACATCCTTCGCGTACCGGGCCGCCAACTGAAGGTCCTCGTTGTTCAGGGAGCCGGTGACGCCGGCCTTGGTCAGGTACACCTTCGCGAGAAGGGCCTCGGCGGCATAGTAGTCGATACGGTTCTTCTGATTGATGTAGGCGTTCTTCGGCAGGAGTTCCATGGCCTTCTCCAGGGTGAGGACGATGTAGTCATAGACATCGGCCTTCTGGACCTTCATCACCTCGTTGTAGGAGGATTCCTTGATGATCTCCGTGTTGTCATGGATGATCGGGACGTCACCGAAGGTACGCACCAGGAAGAAATAGGTCATCGCCTTCCAGGCCAGGACCTCGCCGATGCAGCGGTTCTTCACCGCCTCGGAGGCGTTGCCCGTAGCACTCTGGATGTTGTGGATCACCGTATTGCACTGGGCGTTGACCGCCCAGAGGGAATAGGCCATGTTCTTGAGGTCCTGGTCCGTTCCGTTCACGGTGAGGGTGGAATAGGCGTTCTGGCCCTGATAGACATTGCCGCACATGGTCTCGGACCCGTAAATGAAGAAACGGATCACGTCATACCAGGGAGAGTTGTACAGATAGTTGATGCCCTGCTCGACCTGCGCGTCGTTCTGATAGAACTGCGCCGTGGTGAAACTGTCCTCGGAAGGACGGTTCAGGAACTTCTCGCAGGAGGAAGCGCCGGCGACGATCACGGCGGCGAGGGCGATGTATTTCAGCGTATTTTTCATCATAGTCTTGTCCTCCATCTTTAGAAAGTGATATTGAGGCCGAAGGAACAGGTCATCGGGGAAGGATAACGGCCGTTATCCACGCCGAAGGTCAGGCCGGAGGAGTCCTGCGTCGAGGCACCGACTTCCGGGTCGTAGCCCATATACTTGGTGAAAGTATAGAGGTTCTGGATGTTCATGTACAGGCGGACGTTGTCGATCTTCACCCGCTGGAGAACCGTCTTCGGGAAAGTATATCCGAGGGTGATGTTCTTGATGCGGAGATAGCTTCCGTCCTCGATGTAACGGGTGCTCAGGCGGTCGTTGTCGTTCGGGTCCTGGATGGAGGGACGCGGGGTCTTGGTGCCGACGTTCGCCACCTTGACGTTGGTGATGTCCGTCTGCCAGGTAGAGCCGTCCGCATACACCTTTTCAGGATCGATGACGACCAGTTTCGCCCGGTCCTGGATGCTCACATGCTGGTTGGTCCAGGTGCTGTTCATATGTACCAGACCGTTGTAGCCCTGGCCCATCATGTTGTAGTTGAGCACCTTGTTGCCATAGGAACCGTTCAGGAACACGGACAGGTCCACATTCTTGTAACGGAAGGTATTGGTCCAGCCGAAGGTGAACTTCGGAAGCGGGGAACCGATATTGGTGCGGTCGAGCTCGTTGATCACGTTGTCACCGTTGACATCCCGGAATTTCAGGTCGCCCACCCACACGGTATTCGCACGGTCGAAGGTGACCCCGTCCTCCGGATACTTCTCGGGACGCGGGGAATTCTGGATGTCTTCCAGCGAAGTATAGACGCCGTCCACGATATAGCCGTAGAAATTGTACAGGGGCTCGCCGATTTCAGTCACGGAAACGATGTCGCTCCACTGGCCGTAACCGACCAGTTGCGCATTGGCGGAGCCGTCCAGGGCGACGAGCTTGTTCCGGTTGAACGAGATCTGGAAGTTGCTGTCCCAGCCGAAGAACTTGTTGTCGATCGGATGGGTGTCCAGGGTGATTTCCAGACCCTTGTTCTCGATGGTGCCGAAGTTGCCCTTCGGAGCGGCCAGGGCGGAGGAACCGTTGCCCTGGGTACCCATGTAGGACGGGAGGGTCAGGGACATCAGCATGTCGGAGGACACCTTCTTGTAGAGGTCCACCGTCAGGTTGATGCGGTTCTTCAGGAAGTTGAGGTCGAAACCGACGTTGGTCTGCACCTGCTTCTCCCAGTGGACGCCGGTGTTGGAGATATTGGCCGGACGCTGGCTGTCGCCGAGGCCGGTAGGCATCTTGCTCATGCCGGATTCCCAGGCGCCGCCGCCGATGTTGGCGTTACCGGTCTGGCCCCAGCCGAGACGGATCTTACCGTTGTCCAGGCCGATGCTCTGCGTAAAGTTCTTGAGGAACTCCTCATTGGTGAAACGCCAGGAGACCGCGACGGAATGGAACGGGGCCCAGCGGTTATCGGGGCCGAAGTTGGAGGAACCGTCATACCGGAAGGTATAGGTCGCCAGATAACGGTCGTCGTAGTTGTAGGTCTCGCGGGTGAAGAAAGAGGCCATCGCGGAGGAACCGAAACCGGAACCCGGGGACGCGTTCTCGGCCGGAGCGAGCTTGATATTGTGGATCTCGTCCGAAGGAAGACCCGAAGTCGTGACGCTCAGGTAGTTCCATCTGGATTCCCAGGCTTCCTGACCCGCCATTGCCGACACGCTGTGCTTGCCGAAGGTATTGGAATAAGTCAGGTAGTTCTTGAGGGACCAGTACACGCTGGCGTTGCGCTGCTCGCTCATGGAGTTCGTACCGCGCTGCCAGCCGCCGAGGTTCACCATCGGCTTGTAGGTGTCGGCCGTGGAGTTGGAGACGTCGAAACCGACCTCGCTCCGGTACACGACATGCTTGATGGGCGTCAGTTCCGCATACACGTTGCCGGTAAGCTTCTGACGCATCAGCAGGTTCTCGTCCAGCATCGCCAGGGCCACCGGGTTGGCGGAAGTGTACCCCTCGCGGACGGTCGTGGAATAGTTGCCGTCCAGGTCATAGACCGGGATGTCCGGGTTGGTGGACAGGGAGTAGAAGATGACACCTTCGTTACCGTCGGCCAGCTTCAGGTTGTCGTGGGTGACGGCGTAGGTGGCGTTCAGGCCCAGTTTGAACCAGCTCTTGAGCTGGGCGTCCAGGTTGGTGCGGAAGGACAGACGGTCGAAGTTGGAACCGATGATGGTACCTTCCTGGTTCATGAAGGAACCGGACACATAGTACTGGACCTTGTCCGTTCCGCCCTGGGCACTGATCTGGTGCTGGTGCTGGAGGGCCGTACGGAACACCTCATCCTGCCAGTTGGTACCCTTTCCGAGGATGGAAGGATCGGCATACCAGCCGTTGTGCTGGACCAGGCCCATGTCCACCATGTCATTGTAATACTCGGCGAACTGACGGAGGTCCATCATGTCGATGCGGCTCATCTGCCGGGACACGGCGAACATGCCGTCATAGGAGAACTTCGCCTCGCCCGCCTTACCATGCTTGGTGGTGATGAGCACGACGCCGTTCGCGCCCTGGGCGCCGTAGATGGCCGTCGCGGAGGCGTCCTTGAGGATTTCCATGGACACGATATCGGCCGGGTTGATGGTCGCAAGCGGGGAGATGGTGGAGACCTTGCCGTTTCCGAGGCCGCCCAGGCCGAAGTCCCAGCCGGAGTTGCCGCCGCCCTGGACGATGACGCCGTCGATGACGTACAGCGGTTCCGCATTGGAATTCACCGTTGCCTGGCCGCGGACGCGGATGGAGGAGGAGGAGCCCGGCGCACCGGAGGTCTGCACCGCGGAGACACCGGCGGCACGGCCCTGCAGGGACTGATCCAGGTTGGTGATGATGGACCCCTTGAGGTCCTCTTCCTTCATGGAGACGGAGGCGCCGGAGAGGTCGCTCCGCTTCATGGTACCGTAACCCACGACGACGACCTCGTCGAGGAATTCGGTGTCTTCCTTCAGGAGGACGTTGATCGTGGACTGGCCGCCCACCTCGATCTCCTGCGTTGCATAGCCGATGGAAGAGAACACGAGCGTCGCGCCGGGCTTCACCGTGATCACGTAGTTTCCATCCAGGTCTGTGACGGCACCGTTCTGGGTGCCTTTCTCCACCACGCTGGCGCCGACGACCGGGCCGATATCGTCGGTGACGGTACCGGTAACCCTGTTCTGGGCGAACAGGGCCCCTGCGGTCGCGAAGAGCGCAAGCATGAAGGTTAACAGCTTGTTTTTCATGCTACTACTGTTTGATTGGTTGATTGTTGATGTTGATTATGGATTGTTTGATGATTTCCACGGTCGTATCGTCGTCATAGACCCCGTTCAGGCCCTGGGCCTCCTGGGCCGGGTCGCCGGCGTAATCGTCCCCGCGCTCCCACTGCGTATGCTGCGGGCGGGCGAGACCGCTCCAGCCCCAGAAATTGGCACCGGCGATTTCCTTCCCCACCTTGGAGAACATATGCCGATAATAGGAGTCACGGCCCGCGGTCGTCGCACTGCGCTCCGGCGAGAAACCGTCCCGGGGGAAGCCGAATTCCTCCACGACGACGGGCTGTCCGTATTTTTTCGCCAGCTCCAGATGGGCGGCGATATACTCGTCCGTCTTCGCACAGGCGGACGGAAGGTCTTCCACGAGGCTCTCCGCATGGGCCCAGCCCCAGTTGTAGGGCCAGATATGGACGGTCATGTAATCCACGCCGGGGATGGCCGTGACACGTTCCAGCAATCCCATGTCGTTCTCGCAGCCCCAGAGGCCTTCGCTGCCCACGGAGACCATGTGGTTCGGATCGATTTCCTTGATGAGACGGGCCGCCTCGGTAAGCCAGGCGACGAAGCCGTCCTGCACGGCCGGATCCGAGGAGAAGCAGCGCGGCTCGTTGCCGATCTGCCAGGAGAAGATGGCCGGATCCTCGCTGTAGGGCTTTCCGGTGATGGTGTTGGTCCGGCCGACGATGGCTTTCAGGTGATTGAAAAAGAGCTGCTGAGCCTTTTCGTTGACAGAAAACTGCGCCATCTGCTGCATGAACGGTGCATAGCCGTCCACGAGGGGAATCAGGGCCTTTCCGGCCCCGGCCCACTCCAGATATTGCCCATAACCGCCGGACCACTCCCAGGAGTTGTTCAGATACAGGACCGCCTGCATGTCCCGCTTCGCCAGTTCGGTCAGGAAACGGTCCAGGCCGGTCAAAATAGTATCATTATAGACGCCGGGCGATTTTTGAAGCGTCGGTTCCACGCGGGAGAAGACGCCGTCGGGGCCGTCTCCGCCCACCAGGACGCGGAGATTGTCGATACCCAGTTCCTTCAGCGCATCCAGTTCGCGGACCAGCCGGTCATAATTCCCGCCCTGACCGTCCGAGGCCAGGATGGGCCCATACCAGAAATTGGTACCAATATACGAATACGGTCGGTCGTTACGGACGAATTGCCCATTCTCGACCCGCACGTACGGGGACGGCTTGGGCTTAGGGCCGCAGGCAATGGCCAGAAGGGCGGTCGCAGCGATCACGGCAGTTTTCAGTGTTTGTCTCATTGTGGTAGCGCGCTTCAAAAAAGTATGATACAAAGATACTTTTTGGAACGCGCACGGACAAATACAATAAAACCTAAATCCGATACTTTCTTGCAGATTGTAAATTCTACACGAAGACGCGGTTCTTCCGGAACAGCGTCCGGAAGTCCCGGGGCGTGTAGCCCCGCCTGGCCTTGAAGGCCCGGTTGAAATTGGACAGGTTGTTGAACCCGCAGGCGTAACTGATCTCCGAGATGCCTTCCGACGTATCCACCAGGAGCCGGGCGGCGTTTCCGAGGCGGATGTCGATGATATAGTCCATCAGCGTCCGGCCCGTATGCTGCTTGAAGAAACGGCTGAAGGCCGAGGGAGACATCCCCACCATCGCAGCGCAGTCTTCCAGGCGGATTTCTTCGCTGTAGTGGGCATTGATGTACTCCTGGACCTTCCGGACGCGGCGACTCTCCACGTTGTGCTCCATGTTGGCGAAGGAAGAACTGGCCAGCACCCGGGCACCCTCATCGTTGGAGAGGGTGTAAAGAATCTGCAGCAGACGCTGATACTGCTCGAAACCATCCGGTTCCGAGGCCAGGACATCCAGCAGGTTATACACTTTCATGATGGCTTTCAGGGAGAACGTGAGACCGTTCGACGCCTTGCGGAACATGTCCCGGATGGTCCTGAACTGCTTGCGGGCGAGGAGCTCCTCCGGGAACAGGGTCCGGGAGAACTGGATGGTGATTTCCCGTACGTCCGCGCTGCGGCAGTTTCCCTGCTCCCAGGCGTGTTCGAGCTGCTCCCCCGCCACCAGCGTGAGCTCGTAATTGCCAATCTCCTCCACACTGTCCCCCACGATCCGCCGCACGCCCGCGCCGTTCTCGATGAAATTGAGTTCGAACTCGGTATGGCTGTGGATGGGGAACAGGAATTCCGACTTGTGGCGTTCCACCACATAGAAGCAGTCCTTCTCGGACAGCGGGGTGATTTCATGCAGGACCTGGCTCATGGAACAAAGGTAGGAATTTCTCCGAATTACTGCAAGAATGATACTATTTCAACATTTTCAGGGGAATAATGCAAGATTATCCGTATCTTAGCGACATCAACACGCATACCATGGAACAGGACGAGAAATTCATGCGGGAAGCGCTCCGGGAAGCGTCCGCTGCCCTCGCCGCCGGGGAGGTTCCCATCGGCGCCGTCATCACCTGGAAAGGACGGATCATCGGCCGGGGACACAACATGACCGAACGCCTCCGGGACACCACGGCCCACGCGGAGATGGTAGCCATCACGGCCGCCACCGAGGCCATGGGCGGGAAGTATCTGCAGGAATGCACTTTATATGTAACGGTGGAGCCCTGTCCCATGTGCGCCGGCGCCTTGAACTGGGCCCAGGTCGGGCGGATCGTGTACGGGGCCATCGACCCGCGCCGCGGATTCTCCCTCTTCTCCCCTTCCCTCCTCCATCCGCGGACGGAGGTCAGCGCCGGCGTCCTCTCCGACGAATGCACGGCCCTGATGCAGGATTTTTTCCGATCCAAGCGCTGATTCTGAAGGGTTTTTGCTAAATTTGCATCCGATGGCTAGAAAACGCAAGATCCCGGGCGTGGACCCGGCCTACCTGGAAAAGCAGAAGGCAGCCCTCCTGCGCAAGAACCGCTACGTCCTGTATTTCAACGACAGCGAAATGGCCGCCGTGGACGAGTATTGCTCCCGTTTCAAGGTCCATGCGAAGGCCGCCCTCTTCCGCGAAGCCATCATGTCCAAGATCCTGTCGGAACTGGAAGAAAACCATCCTACGCTATTCTAGAAATGCCTGAAGACATCCAGATACTGAGCGACAGCACCGTGAACGGGGTGCGTCACATTACGGCCATGCCGTCTGCCCTGGTTTGTTCCCGTCAGATCGATTTCGACCTCATCGACGGAAAGATCCACAACCTCCGCTACATCGCCGGCTGCAACGGCAATCTCAAGGCCCTGGGGGCCCTGCTGGAAGGACAGCCCGTGGATTTCGCCCTGGACCGCCTCTCGGGCATCAACTGCAAGGAGCGCGGGACCTCCTGCTCCGACCAGCTCACGCGCGTTCTGCGCAAGGTATTGGCATAAAGGATCTTATCGAACCACGATCCGCTCGATCCGCCGGGGAATGGAAGCGAGGATTTCGTAGGGAATCGTACCCAGGATGTCCGCCAGTTCGGTGACGGTGGGATCCGCCCCGAAGACCGTAACCGTATCGCCCACTTTCACGTCCACGCCGGTGACATCCAGCATGCACATGTCCATGCAGATGTTGCCGATGGTGGGGACGCGATGGCCGTTCACGGAGAAGGATGCGTGCCCCTGGCCCAGGTGACGGTCGATGCCGTCGGCGTATCCGACGGGGATGGTGGCGATGACGGTGCCCGGACGGGCCTTGCCCCATCGGCCGTAACCCACGGTGTCTCCTTCCCGGAGATGCTTGATTTGCAGGACTTTACATTTCAAGGAAGCGACCGGAGCGAGCTGGACGCCCGGCAGGGCGCTGATGCCGTAGATGCCGATGCCCAGGCGTACCATATCGTACTGATGCTCCGGGAACCGTTCGATGCCGGCGGAGTTGAGGATGTGCCGCATGGGCATATAGCCGATCCCCGCGGCGATGGACTGCGTGTTCTGCTCGAAAAGACGGAACTGGGCGGCGGTGAAGGCGTCCTCTTCCGGATCGTCGGCGACGCAGAGGTGGGAGAACATGGACTTCACCTTCACTTCCGGGTGGGCGTTCAGGAATTCCACCAGGGCGGGAATCTCCGAGGTCATGAATCCCAGGCGGTGCATGCCGGTGTCCAGCTTGATATGGACGGGATATCCCTGCAGGCCGGCGGAGCGAAGGTGGCCGCAGAAGGCTTCCAGGGACTCCAGGTTCGGAATGCTGGGCTCCATGCGCGTGGCGATGATCTCGGGATAGAAATCCGTCCCGGCCGTAAGGACGATGATGGGCAGGCTGATACCGTTCTGCCGCAGTTCCAGCCCCTCCACGGGGTAGGCGACGGCGAGATAATCCGCCCCGGCACGCTGCATCATGGCCGCGAATTCCACGGCTCCATGCCCGTACGCATTGGCCTTGACGAGCACCAGGAGTTTCGTCGCAGGGTCCAGCAGGGAACGGAAATACCGGTAATTGCGCTCGCAGCCCTTCAGGTCCAGCTCCAACCGGGAAAAGTCATCCTCTCGCATCATCGCATTCTGTAAAATAGTCAGCAAATTTAACAATATCGGCTGACATTTCAGTATAAAATGTGTATTTTTGTAGAAAAGGAAAACGCGATATGACTACCTCAATGATTTGGATCCTGATGATCGCGGTCATGGTGCTGAGCATGTTCATCCAGGCCCGCCTGAAAAACCGTTTCGAGAAATACCAGGAGGTCCCCACCTCCTTCACCGGGGCCGAGGTCGCCCAGCGTATGCTGCAAGCCCATGGCATCCATGACGTGAAAATCGTTTCCGTCGAAGGCACCCTCACGGACCATTACAACCCTCAGACCAAGACCGTGAACCTGAGCCACGACGTGTACTACGGCCGTTCCGTCGCCGCCGCGGCCGTGGCGGCTCACGAGTGCGGCCACGTGGTCCAGCATCAGGAAGGGTATGCCCCGCTGCGCCTGCGCTCCGCCCTTGTTCCCGTGGTGAGTTTCGCGAACAATTGGGTGTCCTGGGTGCTTCTCGCCGGGGTGGTTTTCATCAACATGTTCCCGTCGCTGCTCTGGATCGGAATCGGCCTCTTTGCCCTGACCACCCTGTTCAGTTTCATCACCCTGCCTGTGGAGATCAACGCCAGCGCCCGGGCCGTCAAATGGCTGGACGGAGCCGGCATCGTGAACTACGAGACCAAGCCCATGGCCGCGGACGCCCTCAAATGGGCGGCCTACACCTACGTGATCGCTGCCATCGGCTCCCTCGCCACCCTCCTGTACTACATTTCCATCGCGAACCGCAGAAACTAATCCACCATGAACGGAATCTATATTTTCCTTGCCGACGGCTTCGAAGACATGGAAGCCATCGCCACCCGCGACGTGCTCCTCAGGGGCGGCGTGGATGTCCAGACCGTGTCCATTACCGATGACCCCTTCGTGACGAGTTCCCACGGCATCACCGTGAGCGTGGACCTCACCCGGGATGATTTCGACGACGATGCGCCCGCCGTGATGATCTTCCCCGGCGGCATGCCCGGCTCCAAGAACCTGGCGGCAGACAAGGCCCTGATGGCCCTGATGCGCAAATGTTACGCCGGCGGCGGCATCGTCGCGGCCATCTGCGCAGCCCCCGGCCTCGTCGCCTCCCAGCTGGAGGACGTAGCCGGCAAGCGATTCACCTGCTTTGAGGGATTCCAGGACACGATGATCGCCAAGGGCGCCGTCTATACGCCCGAAAGCGCCGTCGTGGACGGGCAGCTCATCACCGGCCGCGGCGCCGGCCACGCCGTGAACTTCGGCCTCGCCATCCTGGAAACGCTGAAGGGAAAAGAAACGGCCGACCGCGTCCGGGCCGGCCTGATGCTGTAGTGGTTGAGATGTAGAGATTCGAACTCTAACTAAGGGAACCAAAATCCCTGGTGCTACCATTACACCACATCTCAATTCCGTTCGGCAAAGATAGGGTATTTTCCCCAATAATCAAAGTTCCAGGTACCGGTGGAGGACCACTCCCCCGGCACCGAGTTGCATCACATACGGGAGGGCTGAAAGGTCGAAGGTGTCCAGCAGGCGGTGCGCTTCGTCCGGCCGGTCGGTGAAGAGGGTGTCCATGTTCACCAGGAGGACTTTGGCGCCCTGGTCCGCCAGCTTGCGGGCGGCGGCAAGGGTTTCCTCGCAGCGGCCGCAGCCTTCCGTGTAGAATACGAGATAATCGGCCTTGTGAAGGGGGAAGACACCCTTTTTCGCGGCTTTCCGCAGCAGGCAGGGCTTCCGCAGCATTTCCCCGGAGACCTTCCAGTCCGGGACGACGGAACCTACCGGCGTACGCTCCAGGAGGCCTTTCATCGTCCGGGCCAGGGAAACGACCTGCGCCGTATCCTCGGGAGCCGTCCAAACGTCGGGAGCCGTCCAAACGTCGGGAACGTCCAGGATGTATTTGTCGATAAACTGGCGCGTGCCCTCCTTCCAGGTCTCCCCCGTCCGGGAGGACAGGTAATACAGGAGGTCTCCCTCCATCTGCTTATAGGAGTTCACCGACCCTTCTCCATAGGTCCGTTCCGCCACATAGGAGGCGACATCCAGGATGTCGGAAGCCTTCAAGTCCTCTCCGTAACCGGCGAAAACCTTCTCGAAGACCGACATTCCTTCGCGGGTGCCATAGACATAGCGTTCCTCCTGGCCGGACGCCTTTTCCAGCAGCATGGTGAGGGCCGGCGTATCCAGCCCCCGGCCCATGACGGTGCCATCCGGGGCGATCAGGAACATCCGGGGGGTCTGGAGCACGCCGTACTTGCGCTGGAAGTCGGAGTCCAGGTTGGGATCCCACAGATGCACGATGCCCGGAACGTTCAGCGAAGCGGTACGGTACTCGTCCCACGACTCGGCATCATCGCCGACATACACCGCCACGGCCGTCACCGGGAAGTCGGTCGTTTTCAGGAATTGGCACAGCCGGGGCGTCTCGATCCGGCAAGTGGAGCAGGAGGTGTCGTAAAAGTACAGCACCGTGTAGCGTCCGGTCTCCGGGACGGTCATCTCCGCTCCGGAGGGGTCCTGCAGCAGCAGCGAAGGAGCCTCCGCGCCGAGCAGCGCCTGGCGGTTGAACTCCGCAAAAACCTTGGCATTCAGCAGGTCCAACTCGGAGTGCATGGCTACGCGTCTGGGGATGAACCAGGTATCGGCCACATGGACCGCCACCCCGTCGTCCCCCATGATCTTGGAATTCAGGTAATGGTCGTAGATCTTCAGCGCGACGAACTGCCGGACCAGGGAATCCTGGCAGGACTCGATGAGGAAATCGCATTCCGCATTCTGGACGGAAAGGGGTTCCCCCGCCAGGGCGGCGAAATACTCCTCGAGTTTCGTTCCCAGGGCGTCGAAGCGGTCGTCCTGCGCCCGCAGCATGACGGCAGCCAACAGGGCCGCCAGCACCGTCAACAGCCGTTTCATAGCTCCACGCCTTCCGGAATGAAGGCGGAATAGTCGCCGTGATGCTTGAGGATGTCCCGGACGGCGCTCGAGGAAATATGGGCAAATTCCTGGGCCGTCGGGATGATGATGGTCTCGATATCGGGAGCCAGACGGCGGTTCGCATCGGCGATGGAGCGCTCGGTCTCGAAATCGATCATGTTGCGGACACCGCGTACGATGTGGCGGATACCCAGTTCATGGCAAGTGTCGATGGTGAGGTTGTCATACTGGATGACGGAGACGCCCTCGAGCCCTTCCGTCGCCTTCCGGATGATCCGGAGACGCTTGTCCATGTCAAAGAAGCCGCGCTTGTCCTGGTTGATACCCACGGCGACGACCACTTCGTCGAACATCGTGAGGGCGCGCTTGAGGATATTCAGATGGCCGGCCGTGAACGGGTCGAACGAGCCGGGGAAAAGTGCCTTGGTTTTCATAACTGCCAATCGATGGGTGTTTTGCCCTCGGAAACGAGGATCTGGTTGGTCTTGGAGAAATGGCGGCAGCCGAAGAATGCGCCGCGGGCCAGCGGAGAAGGATGCGCCGCCATAAGCACATGGTGCCGGGAAGTATCCACCAGGGCGGCCTTCTCCTGGGCGAAACGCCCCCAGAGGAGGAAGACGACGCCGTCGCAGCGGTCGGACACTGTCCGGATCACCGCGTCGGTGAATTCCTGCCAGCCGATGCGGCTGTGGGAAGCGGCCATCCCGGCCTCGACGGTAAGCACCGAATTCAGGAGGAGAACCCCCTGCCGGGCCCAGGGCTCCAGGTCCGGGCTCCCGCTCATGGGAATGCCCAGGTCGGTGTGGATTTCGGAGAAGATGTTCTTCAGGGAAGGGGGCGCCGGAATCCCTTTCGGGACGGAGAAGCAAAGGCCCATCGCCTGGCCCGGACCGTGATACGGGTCCTGTCCCAGGATGACGACCTTCACCTGAGGGAGCGGGGTCAGTTCGAAGGCTTTGAAAATGCGGCTGCCGGGAGGGTAAATCACCTTCCCGGCCGCTTTCTCTCCGTGCAGGAAGCGCACCAGCGAGGCGAAATACGGCTTGTCGAATTCGTCCCGGAGGGCTTCCTTCCAGGTGGGCTCTATCTTTACGTCCATTTAAAAGATGGCTTCAATAACCTCTGCGATGTCTTTTACATAGACAAAGGTAAGACCTTTTACGTAAATATCCTTGATGTCTTCGATATCTTTCCGGTTCTCTTCCGAAATGACGATGGTATGGACCCCGGCGCGCTTGGCGGCCAGGATCTTCTCCTTGATGCCCCCCACCGGAAGCACGCGGCCCCGGAGGGTCATCTCGCCGGTCATGGCGATCCCGCTCTTCAGGGCCTCGCCCCGGAGGGCGGAGACCATCGAGCTCACCATCGTGATGCCGGCGGAAGGGCCGTCCTTGGGAACGGCGCCCTCGGGCACATGGACATGGATGTCCTTCTCCATGAACTGGTCGGTGGTGAGGTTCGCCAGCTGCGGATGGGCCTTGATGTACTGCCAGGCGATCTGGGCCGATTCCTTCATCACGTCGCCGAGGTTGCCGGTCATGGACAGGACTCCCTTGCCCTTGGACACGGAACTTTCGACGAACAGGATCTCTCCCCCGAGCTCGGTCCAGGCAAGGCCGGTAACGACACCGGGCGCTTCATTGCCCTTCTGGACGTCATGGAAGGCCGTCGGCAGACCCAGGTATTCCTTGAGGTTCTCCTTCTTCACGGTCTTGGGATACTCCTCTTCCAGGGCGATCTTCTTCGCCGTCACGCGGGCGATCTTCGCGATCTGCTTCTCCAGGCCGCGGACACCGGACTCGTGCGTATATTCGTCGATGATGGCGGCGAGGCAGTCGCGGTCCAATTCCAGTTCGTCCCGCTTCAGGCCATGCTCTTCCAGTTGCTTGGGCACCAGGTAGTTCCGGGCGATCTCGAGTTTTTCCTCCGCCAGGTAGCCCGTGACGTTGATCATCTCCATCCGGTCCTTCAGGGCCGGCTGGATGGTGGAGATCCCGTTCGCCGTGGTGATGAACAGGACGTTCGACAGGTCATAGTCGATGTCCAGGTAGTTGTCGTGGAAGGTCCCGTTCTGCTCCGGGTCCAGGGCTTCCAGCAAAGCGCTGGAAGGGTCGCCCTTGAAGTCGGAGGAGAGTTTGTCGATCTCGTCCAGGACGATGACCGGATTCGAGGTCCCGGCCCGCTGGATTCCATTCAGGATCCTGCCCGGAAGCGCGCCCACATAGGTTTTCCGGTGGCCGCGGATCTCCGCCTCGTCGTGCATGCCGCCGAGGGAGATCCGGACGTACTTGCGTCCGAGCGCCCTGGCGACGGACTTGCCGAGGGAGGTCTTCCCCACCCCGGGAGGGCCGTACAGGCACAGGATCGGCGACTTCATGTTCCCCTTGAGTTTGAGGACGGCGAGATACTCGATGATACGGTCCTTCACCTGGTCCAGTCCGTAATGGTCCTCGTCCAGGACCTCCTGGGCATGCCTGAGGTCCAGGTTATCCTCCGACATCTCGCCCCAGGGCAGGTCCAGCATGAACTGGATGTAGTTGTACTGGATGCTGTAGTCCGGGGAGGAAGGGTTGTACTTCTCCAGCCGGGCCATCTCCTTGTCGAAGATCGCGCGGACCTCCTTGGACCACTTCTTTTCGTCGGCCCGGGCCCGGAACTTGGCGAAATCCTCCTCCTCGTCCATGCCCAGTTCCTCCTGGATGGTGCGCAGCTGGTTGTTCAGGTAGTACTCCCGCTGCTGCTGGTCGATGTCGCTCTTCACCTTCTGGTTGATCTCCTGCTTGATCTGGAGAAGCTGCACCTGGGTGTCCAGCACCTTGAGCAGTTCCATGCCGCGTTCCTGCAAGCTGGCGATCTCCAGCAGACGTACGCGGTCGGAGAAATTCTCCACCTCGATGGTCGTCGCGATGAAATTCACCAGGAAGGTGAAATTGTCGATGGACTTGAGCGCACCCACCGCCTCCTTCGGGGCGAAGGAGGACGCGTGCACGACCTCGGCGGCGCGCTCCTTGAGCGCATCGGAGAGGACGGATATCTCCTTGTCGTCCGCGCGCGGAGCGAGGTCCTCCTCATAATGCACGCGCGCTACGATATAAGGTTCGTAACTCAGGACGGATTCCAGGGAAATCCGCTTGAAGCCCTGCAGGATCGCGGTCAGGGAACCGTCCGGCATCTCCAGCGTCTTGATCACCTTGCACACGGTGCCATACCCGAAAAGGTCCTTCGCCTCAGGGTCTTCCACGGCAACGTCCGTCTGCGGGACCGCCCCCAGCACACCGTCCTTCGCCTCCACGTCACGGATGACACGGATGGACTTCTCCCGGCCGATGGTGACGGGGAAAACCGTTCCCGGGAAGATCACGGCGTTCCGGAGCGCCAGGATCGGAAGGGCGTCCCGGAGCTCGGACTCGTCCAGCTTCAGGAGGGAGGAATCACCGATCACCGGCATGATATTTACTTCTACGCCCGAATGCGGGCTGAATTCGTTGAAATCTTTCATTCTGCAGTCAAAAATAGGAGGATATGACAAATTGTCATACCCGGGGCGCAACTACTTTCCGCCGGATTATATGTCAATCTCCGTGCCAAGGCCACAAATGTCAGAAAATTAAACCTATCCCTTTGATTTTTGAAAATTTAACCCTAATTTTGCAGACCAATTGCTTAAACAAGTGGAAAACAAACATTAAACCCTATTTTTACTATGACAAAAGCAGATATCGTCAATGAGATCGCCAAGTCCACTGGCATTGAGAAGGTCCAGGTCATGAGCGTGGTCGAAGAGTTCACCAAGGTCGTCAAAGCGTCCATCATCGCCGGCGAGCCCGTGTATCTCCGTGGTTTCGGCAGTTTCATCATCAAGCATCGTGCTGAGAAGGCCGCCCGCAACATCACCCGCAAGCAGACGATGACCATCCCGGCCCACGACATTCCCGCCTTCAAGCCGGCCAAGATCTTCGTCAACGCCGTCAAGGAGAAATAAACCATTAACTATTTTATATTATGCCTAGCGGTAAGAAAAGAAAAAGACATAAAATGGCGACGCACAAGCGTAAAAAGCGCTTGCGCAAGAATCGGCACAAGAAGAAGTAATCCTTCTTCCGCGTGTCTGCCATTTTAGCAGTCTGCTGAAAGCAAAGGGCTCGCCGGAGGTTCCGGAAGCCCTTTTGTCTTACGTCCAAACCAAAATTTCCTGATGGAGTCTGAAAAACCCGACAAGGACCTGATTGTCGATGTAACATCGACGGAAGTACACATCGCCCTGATGGAGAATCACCGGCTGATCGAGTACAACACGGAGTCCAGCACTGGGAACAAGTTCACCGTAGGAGACGTTCACCTGGGAAAGGTGAAAAAGATCCTCCCGAACCTCAATGCTGCCTTCGTGGATATCGGGGACAAGAAGGAAGCCTTCATCCACTATCTGGACCTGGGACTCTACTTCGGAGCCTTCGACCGGTTCGTCAAGGAGTCCAACCAGAACACGAATCTTCCGGACCTGTATTCCCGGATCGAACTCGGAGATCCCCTTCCCAAGGAAGGACGCATCGAGTCCATCCTGAAACCCGGCCAGATGATCATCGCCCAGATCGTGAAGGAACCCATATCCACGAAGGGTTCACGACTGACTGCGGAAATTTCGCTTGCAGGACGCAACATTGTCCTTCTCCCCTTCGCCGAGAAAGTGTCGATCTCATCGAAGATCGGCTCCAAGGAGGAGAAACGTAGACTCGAGACGCTTGTCAGGAGCATCCTTCCCAAGAATTACGGGGCCATCATCCGCACCGCGGCCGAAGGCAAGAACGCGGCCACCCTGGTGGGAGAGACCAAGGCCCTCATCGAAAAATGGGAAAGTTCCTGGAAGAAAATCGCCCACAACAAGAATGTCCAGCTGCTCTTCACGGAATACAGCAAGACGACGACCGTCCTGAGGGACCTTCTGAACGATTCGTTCTCCAACATCTGGATCAACGACGAGAAGGTTTGCGACGAAGCCCGGAAATATATCGCCCTCATCGCCCCGGAGCAGGAGAAGATCGTCCATCTGTACGAAGGCAAGCAGCCCATATACGACCACTTCGAGGTCACCCGCCAGATCAAGAGTTCCTTCGGAAAGGTGGTACCGATGCGTCAGGGGGCATATCTTGTGATTGAAACGACTGAAGCGCTGAACGTGATCGACGTGAACAGCGGCATCCGGACCAAGACCTCCGACCAGGAAGAGAATTCCTTCGAGGTGAACAAGATCGCCGCAGAAGAGATCGCACGGCAGCTAAGGCTCCGGGACATGGGAGGGATCGTCATCGTGGACTTCATCGACATGGAATCCAATGACCACAAGAACGCCCTCTTCAAATACATGCAGGAGCTGATGGAAGATGACAGGGCCAAGCACAACGTGCTGCCGCTGACGAAATTCGGGTTGATGCAGATCACCCGGCAGCGGATCCGCCCGGTGACGGAGATCAATACGATGGAACAGTGTCCCGTGTGCCACGGCACCGGCAAGATCCACTCCTCCGTCGTGATTGACGAAGAGATCGAGAGAAAGATCGCCTACTACGTCATCGAAAAGGGATACAAGACCCTGACCCTCAAGACCAGTCCGATCCTGGGCGCCTACCTCAAGCGGGGATTGTTCAATTCCTACCTGAGCAAGTGGAAGAAACACTACAAGGTCAAGTTGGACCTCGAGGAAGTCACTGACTTCACAGTTCTGCAACACGAATTGTACAATGAAAAGAAAGAGAAGCTGGATTAGCTTCTCTTTTTTTATGTACAAGATCCACTACCTCTTTCGGACCAGCGCAGCGGCGAAAAGCAGCACGAACAGGAAGACGGAAAGGCGGCCGACGAGATCACCGGCCCGCACGAAGAAGGTCTCCCGGGTGCTCAGGTTTACGCTGCCGCGGAGGATGGCCGGCTCCCACCAGGTGGAGCGTTCGAGGATCCTCCCTTTCTGGTCGATGAAGGCCGAGATGCCCGTATTGGCACAGCGGGCGATGTCGCGCCGCGTCTCGATGGCACGAAGCCGCGAATAGTTCAAGTGCTGCCGGTAGCCCGGCGTATCGCCCCACCAGGCATCGTTGGTGATGACCGTCAGGAGCTGCGCCCCTTCGCGGACATAAGCGGCGCAGTGCTCGCCGTACACGGACTCGTAGCACACGGCACAGCCAATGGGTATCTTATCCTGGAACAGGAGATTGGAAACCTTTTTCTGTCCCACGCAACGGCCTGCGACGCCGCCCAGGAGTCCGTCGTCAATAGGACCCAGGACGGAAGGATACGGAAGCATTTCCACGCCCGGGACGAGCTTGGATTTCTGGTACAGGCCAAACCGGCCCGTCGCGTCCATGATGAGCGCCGAATTATGCGATTCATACCAGCCTTCCTCCCCGAGCTTCCGGGCATTCGCCGACGGCCGTTCCCGATGCGCGTACTGCGTCCAGGAGGATGCCCCGAACAGGATTTCCGCCTCCGGATGTTCCGTCAGGAACGAGCGGAACCGCCGGAATGTCTTGCTGGCGGGAACGTCATTGCACAGGATGTCACTCGTAAACGTCTCGGGAGCGAGCAGCAGCACCGGTCCTTCCAGGCCTTCCAGCCCCTGCCGGAACTGGTCCAGCAGGACCACGTTCTGCTGATCCTGCGACAGTCCGCCGAACTTGTTGTAAGGGTCGAAATTGGGCTGGCCGATCACGACCTGCAGCGGCTCCCCTTCCTCCTCGTACCGGCTTCCGACCGCCCAGGAGACAACCATGGGCCCGAACAGGGCGAGGACCAGGCCGGAAACCGCCGCGGCCCGCGCCTTTCCGTTCCATCGGGTGAAAAACCGTCCGTCGGACAGGGCGACCATCAGGCCGAAAACGGCCAGGGAGACCGTCCAGACCCACAGCGAACCGCCCAGGACACCGGTGTATTCATACCATTGCACCAGCCCTGTCGTTCCGGCGAAGGCGTTGCCCAGCACCAGCCAGGGCCAGGAAATCTGCGCCACAGTCAGGTAATACTTCTCCCACGCGATCCAGGCCGCCGCCAGGAACAGATAGGGTACGGCACCGCCCGTGCGCCGCTTCGCCCAGCGGAACAGACCGAATACCAGGGACATCTGCAGGGCGTTCGCCAGAGCCGCGAAGACACCGCCTCCGACCGTCGCATTGCACACCCAGAATGTCGTCGCGAAATTCCACGCCACGAACGTCCCGTAGTGCCACCACCAGAAGTGCCGGACTTTTCCCTCCGTCGCCACGCGTTCCATGCACAGCAGCGGAACGAATCCGAACAGCGCCAGCCACCCCGTCCCGTTCACCAGGAAAGGAAGGCTCATCAGCACCACGAAGGCGGCCGCCAGGCCAAGCATCAGAAGACTCTGCTTTTTCATTGAAGCAAAGTTAATCGCTTTCGGCGGGAATTGCAAGGACGATTCAGTCGATCAGGTCCAGATACCGTTTGGCCCGTGCGGGAGGCAGCCGCTTGATCCGCTCCAGCAGGCGTTTCTTCCGGGAATAGACCGTGTTGATGCTGCCCACATCCATGAGCAGCGAAATCAGGGAGGCGTCATAGCCGATCACCAGGTAGCAGAACAGCCACATCTCGTCGTCCTTCAGATCGGGGATATCCTCCCGGAGACGGGTGACGGGCCGGTCCAGTTTGTCTTCGATGAAACGGAGTAGTTGCAGATTGCCGTCCTGTCCCCCGTCGATCCCCTTCAGGATGTCACCCACTTTCTTGCTCAGGGACACGTCCGATTTGGCATAATACTTCGCCTCGAACAGTTCCCCGAGTTTCCGGTAGCTGCTCCGGAAAAGGTACAGATACTCCGACCGGGCCGTTTCCAGGGCCGACCGGGTATTCCGCACGTCGCGGCTGAGCGTATGGATCTTGGTCAGATAACGTTTCTCCGCCTCTTCCAGCCGGGCCACGAGGCGCCGGGTGTCTTCCAGCGTCTGCTGGGACTCCAGGCGTTTCCCCCGTTCCTTCTGGATAAGGACGACGCTCGCCAGGACCAGCAGCACGAGAACGAGGGAAATGACCGCCATCATCCCCCGGTGCAGGTCGCGTTCCCGTTCCGCTTCCGACCTTTCCTCCCGGGCCACGGCCTCCATATGGTTCCGCTGCGAACGGCTGACCATTTCGGATGTCTGGATCCGGAGGACGGAATCCTGCAGCCGGGCGCTCCGCTCCAGGTACGGCATGGCCTCCGCCGTCCGGCCATGGGCTTTCAGATAGCAGTATCTCCGGTAATCGAGCTGCAGCAGGCCTTCGGGATGGGTGCGTTCCAAGCTGTCCCACAGCGGAAGCGCTTCCCTTTCCCGGCCGGCAAGGGTGAGGGCGTATCCATAGTCGATGCACTTTTCCATGGGCAGGACGGGATTGAATGCGAGGGCGTCTTCGAACAGTCCCAAGGCATCCTTCACCCCGTAATTCCGGGGAGCATCGAGCAGGAACGATCCCAGGCACAGCCGGTAGCGGAAGGCCAGCATCTCGTTCTTCATGGCGGAAGGACGGATCTTCATGAACTGGGCATAGGCCTTGTCCCATTTCCGGTCATTGTAATAGGCGACGGCCAGCCGGAGTCCGGCTTCGGCGGAATGGAGCGTATCGCCGGCCGCATCGAAGGCATTGACCGCCCGGCGGAGGTGAAGGGAATCCTCCCGCACGTTCATGGTCCAGTTGAAGATGCCCGCCATGGAACGGTTGACCAGTCCGACAAAATGCTGGTTACCAGCCTTTTCCGCCCATTCACCCGCCCTTTCGAAGGAGACGGCGGCATCCACGAGGGCGCCCTGGTTGAACTGGATCCGGCCCAGATAGTACCACAGCATCATCTTTTCCTCATCGTTTCCATGCGAGGGAATGTAGGACAGCGCCGGGGCCAGGATGTCCGGATCGACGATGTTCACGCCCGAACGGTCCAGTTCCGCCGTCTTTTCCAACGCCGACAAAGCCTCCTGCCTGCCCCCGCCCGGGGAAGCACAGCCGGTAAAAAGAAAGATCCACAAGAGGAGTGACCCGACGACTCTATCCATAACTTCCATGTAAAGAGCACAGTCGGTCTCAACGGGATGGCCTGGGAAAGACCACTAAAGGAGAGGCTGACCGTGCCCGAGCACAGCGCCTCCAGAAAAGCTTCCTGTCCTTTAGTGTAAAAATTTCCCAGTTTTCCCGTTCAGGTCTTATCAGGAAGCATATAGATGACTAAAAACAGTCACAATTTTTCACAAATATACGCTATTTTGAATAAAAAACAAAGGAACGCCGAATATTGCATTCCCGGCCATTGTTCCGGAAAAAATAGCTATCTTTGGAAATTGAAACGAAACGACCTTATGGCAAAGAAGATAACCCAGGATACAAAAGAAAAGGCGAAGGACATCCTGTCCAACTGGATCGTGCGGAACCTGCTGCTGGCCGTGGCGCTGGTGGTGGGGCTTCTCCTGATCGCCCAGGTGGCCCTCGGAATCATCACCCGGCACAACCAGACGGTGCCGGTGCCTGATTTTACGAACATGACCGTGGCGGAAGCCCAGCAGGTGGCGCGTGACGGACATGTCGGCGTGAAGGTGACGGATTCCGTATTCGTCCGCCGGCTCGGCGCCGGTGTCATCTACCGGCAGTCCCCCAAGGCGGGTTCCACCGTCAAGAAGGGACGCAGCATCTTCCTGACCATCAACTCCATCGTTCCCCGGAAAGTGGTGATGCCCAACCTGGTGGGCTACTCCCTGAACGAGGCGCGTTCCGAGCTCAACAACCGCGGCCTGACCCTCGGCAAGCTCAATTATACGCAGGATATCGCGACGAACAACGTCCTGCGGCAGACGGTCCGGGGACGCACCGTCCGCCCCGGCGACCTCGTCGTCAGCGGAAGCGAGGTGGACCTCACCCTCGGACTCTCCTCCGACCAGCAGCCGACCACCGTTCCCAAGGTGATCGGCATGAAGTACATCCGCGCCGTGGACGCCCTGCACGACCGCAGCCTGAACGTGGGACGCGTACGGTTCGACACGGACATCCGTTCCTACGCGGACTCCATGAACGCCGTCGTCTATAAGCAGGATTATGCCGGCCAGGCCCGTACGTACGGGACCGCCGTGAACCTGTATCTTACCCTGGACCCTGAAAAAATGCCGGCCGAGAAGAAATGACCGACTACCAGGAAGAAGAACTCTTTGAGCATTTCCGCCTGGTCGCGGACAAGGGACAGGCGCCCCTCAGGGTGGACAAGTTCATTGCCACCCACCAGGAAGGGACGTCCCGGAACCGGGTCCAGCAGGCCATCAAGCTGGGCTATGTCCTCGTGAACGACAAGCCCGCGAAGGCCAATACCATCATCCGCCCCTGCGACATCATCAAGTTCGTGATGCCCTACGAACGCCGGGGTGTGGAAATCCTTCCGGAGAACATTCCCCTGGACATCGTCTATGAGGACGAGGACGTGCTGGTCGTGAACAAACCCGCCGGCATGGTCGTCCACCCCGGGCACGGGAATTACAACGGAACGCTTGTCAATGCCCTGGCCTACTATCTGGGGATTTCCCAGGGACCGGAGGAGGGCGACGAACGGATGGGGGTGCTGGTGCACCGCATCGACAAGGATACGAGCGGTCTCCTGGTCGTGGCGAAGAATCCTCCCGCCCAGGCGCACCTGGCCGACCAGTTCTTCGTCCATTCCATCGACCGGGTCTATACGGCCGTGGTCTGGGGCAACCTGGCGGAGGATGAGGGAACCATTTCCGGCACCATCGGACGGGACCCGAACGACCGGCTGCGCTTCCGCGTCTATGACGATCCGGAGAAAGGCAAGTGGGCCGTCACCCACTGGAAGGTGCTGGAGCGCTACGGCTTCATCACCGTGGTGGAATGCCGCCTGGAGACGGGCCGGACGCACCAGATCCGCGTGCACATGTCCTCCATCGGCCATCCCCTTTTCAACGACGAACGCTACGGCGGAGCGGAAATCCGCCAGGGCACCATCTACGCCAAATACCGCCAGTTCATCCAGAACTGCTTCGCGATCTGTCCCCGGCAGGCCCTCCACGCCCGTACCCTGGGCTTCACCCATCCCCGCACGGGCGAACGCATCTTCCTGGAAGCCCCCCTCCCCGCGGATATGACCGCCCTGATCGAAAAATGGCGGTCGTATGTCACGACCGCCAGGTAATCTCTAGAACATCGGCGGACGACCGCCGCCGAAACCGCCACGGCCGCCGGGACCGCCGGGACCGCCAGGGCCACGGAAACCGCCGTTCCGGTTGCCGTTGAAGGTGCCGAATCGCCAGGTGAAGGCGGCGACGATGTAGCGTCCCAGCGTGTTGTTGCGGCTTTCCGTATAGTAGGTCTCGCTCTGGGAGACAGACAGGTTCTGGGACTGGTCCAGGATATCGTAGGCGCGGATGGCGATGGTCGCCCGGCGCTTGAAGATGCTCTTGGAAATGGTCGCATTCCAGATGAAGCGGGTAGGCTGCTCGGTCTCGTAGCCTTCGTACCAGCGATAGCTGCCGTCCGTTCTCAGTTCCAGACCGGTATCGCCCACCGTCCATCTGAAAGAAGCGGTGGCCGCATTGTTCCAGGTAGGATTCACGGCGGTCTGCACGGTGTACCAGGGCTTGTTCACCTGGGTGCGGGCGCCCAGGATCACCTCCACCCAGTCGTTCCGGTACGTGGCGCGGAAGTTTTCGGTCACGTTCAGGATACGGGTGTCGTTGGCCAGGAAATCACGCTCCCACCAGTCCGTATGGTCCTCGAAATAGTCGGAGTGGAACTTCTCGTAATCGAACTCTTCCTTCTCGTTGAAATACCGGCTCATGTCCAGGCCGCTCTGCCCCATGAAACTGCCGGTCTTGTTATACCGGACACGCAGGGTGTTGGAGACCGAGAAATTGGACTTCGCGATCGGAGCGTTCACGACAATGTTCACGTTGGCATTGTAGGTATTGGCGCCGTTCACCGGGAAGGAAATCGTACGGAAGCCTTCCAGCCAGGTCGCATTGGTGATGGGGTTCTGCACCATGCCGGCCTGCAGGTTCAGACGGGCGGTGAAGAAGGTCTGCTTGTTGGAATACTCCCACTCGTTGCGGATATTGTGGCTGAAATACGGAGTCAGGTAAGGGTTACCCAGGGTCATGACCAGCGGATTGGAATTGTCCATGACGGGATTCAGCTGGGACGTGGAAGGCTGGCTGCTGCGGCCGTTGTAGAACAGCCGCACATTGGCGTTGTCCGTGAAGTCGTAGAAGAGCATCGCCCGCGGAGCGAAATTCCAGCGGAAGTCCTCGTACTCCTTGCCATTCGTATAATTATAGGTCCGGTTGGGCAGGGCGGCTGCACCCAGCTGTCCCCGCAACTTGTCGTTCTGGTACATGACGGCCATGCCGATATTCTGGTTCAGGTTCTTGTTCTCGACCTGATTGGAGTAGGTCTCATCGAACGTCTCACCAGTCTGGAAATAGCCCATGGCGATGGGATTCATGGTGGGGTTCGGATCGCCGGGGCCGCTGTTGTACACAAGCTTGTCCGTGTTGGAATGCGACCAGTTGATGTTGTAGCTGCCTTCCAGATAGAAGTAATTGCCCAGGGGTTCCGTGTAGGAGAGGCGGGCTCCGAGGCTCCGGTTCGTTGTGGACTGGTCCACACGCTGGTTGATCAGATCGGTGGAAAGGATGTTTCCGAGGCCGTCATACTCGTTGGTGAGGGACTGGTTCAGACCATCCGTCTTATTCCGGGAGTAGTTCCAGGTCGTGTTCAGGGAGATGGTGCGGCCGGGAATCCCGAGGCGCTGGCGGAAGAGTGCGAAACCATTGGTGGTGAAGTTCTTATTGTCACCGATATTGTTCGAGAAGCCATCACTCTGCCTGTTGTCCATGGAATTCAGGGCCGTCTCGAAAAGGGACTGCTGCGAATAGTTGCCCCCGCCGAAGTTCACCTGCGGCATCAGGAGGATGGACGTATTCTCGGAGAATTTGTGCTCCAGCCGCATGCCGAAACGGTGTCCGTCCGAATGACGGTGGCTGGTCCCGTCGGTATCGGTCAGGAGGGTGGTGCCGTCGGTCTTGAACGTTTTCTTGAAGGTTTCCTCCTGCACATCGGTATTGGAACCGTTGTACAGGTAGTTGGCTCCCAACTGCATCCGGTCATCCAGGAGGTCGAAAGCGCCGTTGATACCGCCCATCCAGGTGGTATTGATGCCGTCTCCGCTACCGAAACCGCCGCCGCCACCGCCACCGCCACGGCCCCCCATCATATTGCCCATCATATTGCCGGACAGGTCGGTGAATCCACGGCCGTTGGTGTTGTTTCCATTCATGATCAGGCTGATCTGACTGTCGTCGGAGAATCGGCCGATCATGCCGTTGCCGGTGTAGCGCCAGTCGTTCGCGATGGAATTGCTGTCAGACGGAAGATCGTGTCCCACGCCGCCCGTGAGGTTTCCGAAGACACCGTTCATCATGTTCTTCTGCACGGTCAGGTCGATGACCGTCTCATCATTGCCGTCATCGATGCCGGTGAATTCCGCCTGCTCGGACTTCTTTTTCACGACCTTCACCTTTTCCACGAGTTTCGCAGGGATGTTGTTGGAAGCGATCTGGGGATCGTCCAGGAAGAAGGTCTTGCCGTCGATGGTGATCTTGGTGATGGTTTCACCGTTGGAAGTAATGGAGCCGTCCTCGGCAACTTCGATGCCCGGAAGCTTCTTCAGCAGGTCCACGAGCATGTTGTCGTCGCTGATTTTGAAGGAGGAAGCGTTGTACTCCACCGTATCCTTCTTGATGATGATGGGGTTGCCGGTCGCGGAGACGGAAGCGGCGTCCAGCACCTCCTGGTCCAGTTCCATCTTGATGGTTCCGAGGTCCGTGGCGCCCTTCACCACCACCTCGGAAGTATAGCTCTTGTAACCCATGAGTTCCGCCTTGAAGGTGTACTTTCCGTCGCGGACCTTTTCCACGACACCGTTTCCTTCATGGTCGGTCAAGGCATACTTGGCGTTGCCTTTTTCCGGGGTCAGGGACACCGTGGCGAACCCCACGGGCTCACCGCTTGCCGCATCCTGCAGCTTCACCGTCACTTTGTGGTTTTGGGCCTGCAGCGCCAGGGCGGCGAACAGGCTCAAGATCGTCAGAAGAATCCTTCTCGTTGTCATACAGTTCGTACTAATACACACTACTCCCCAACCTAGGGAACAAACACAGGATTAGACAGCACGCACACGTGAAAGTTTAACCCGCGTCCGAAAAATTATTTGATTCTTTCGGGATGGTCCTTCAGGAACTGCTCCCAGCCGCCCTTTCCCTTCACGGAAGCGAGCGGATTCGAAGTTTCATAGTGATGGCAGAGGGCGATGGCCAGGGCGTCCGTCGCATCCAGATGCTCCGCGGCAAGGGTGACGCCCAGCGTTTTCTCCAGCATGAGCTGGACCTGTTCCTTGGAAGCCGCCCCGTTGCCGACAATGGCCTCCTTGGCTTTCCGGGGCGCATATTCCGTCACGGAAGCGACCCCGTTCTCCAGGGCGGCAATGATGGCAGCCCCCTGGGCGCGGCCGAGTTTCAGGACGACCTGCGCGTTTTTTCCGTAGAACGGCGATTCGATGGCGAGCTCGTCGGGATGGTACGACTTGCAGACCTCGCCGATGGTGTCGTAGATGGCCTGGAGCTTCGTGTAGGCATTCTTTTCCTTCCTGAGGTCCAGGATACCCATGTCCACGTACTCGGCCTTCTTCCCGATGCTGCGCACCACCCCGAAACCCAGCAGCTGGGTTCCGGGGTCGATGCCCAGTATGGTACGCGGTTTATCCAATGCGATCGAAACCGGTGTAGGGACGAAGGACTTCCGGAATCTCGATGTATCCGTCCTTCTGGTTGTCCTCCAGGAGCGCCGCAACGACGCGCGGCAGTGCCAGGGAGCTTCCGTTCAAGGTGTGGACCAGCTGCGTCTTGCCGTTCTCGTCCTTGTAGCGGCACTTCAGGCGGTTCGCCTGGTAGCTCTCGAAGTTGGAGACGGAAGAGATCTCGAGCCAGCGGCCCTGCGCGGCGGACCAGAGTTCGAAGTCATAGGTGATGGCGGAGGTAAAGCTCAGGTCGCCGCCGCAGAGGCGGAGGATCCGGTAGCGGAGGCCCAGGTCCTGGACCAGCTTCTCCACATGGGCCACCATCTCATCCAGGGCGGCGTAGCTGTTCTCCGGCTTTTCGATCCGGACGATCTCCACCTTGTCGAACTGATGGAGGCGGTTCAGGCCGCGGACGTCCTTGCCGTAGGAACCGGCCTCGCGGCGGAAGCAGGGCGTGTAGGCCGTCAGCTTCTGCGGGAACTGGTCAGCGGAAAGGATGACGTCGCGGTAGATGTTCGTCACCGGGACCTCGGCGGTCGGGACCATGTAGAAGTCATCCACCGTGGCATGGTACATCTGGCCTTCCTTGTCAGGAAGCTGGCCGGTACCGAAACCGGAGGCGGCATTGACCATCACCGGAGGTTCCACTTCCTGGTAGCCCGCGGCGGTGTTGCGGTCCAGGAAGAAGTTGATGAGGGCGCGCTGCAGGCGGGCACCCTTGCCCTTATAGACCGGGAAACCGGCGCCGGTGATCTTCACGCCCAGGTCGAAGTCGATGATGTCGTATTTCCGGGCAAGCTCCCAGTGCGGGAGGGCGTTCTCGGGAAGCTGAGGCTCGGCGCCTCCCATCTTCACGACGAGGTTGTCCTCGGCACCGGCCCCCTCGGGAACGAGGTCGCACGGGATGTTCGGAAGGAGGACGAGCTGGGCCTGGAGCTCGGTATTGTTGTCATCGGCCTGCTTGAGGAGGTCGGTGGAACGGGCCTTGAGGGCGGCGACTTCGGCCTTGGCGGCCTCGGCCTCTTCCCGCCTGCCCTGCTTCATGAGGGCGCCGATGGCGGCAGCAGCCTTCTTCTGCTGGGAGAGGAGGGCGTCGGACTCGGTCTGGAGGGCCTTGCGGTTGTCGTCCAGGGCGATGACCTTTTCCACGATGGCGCGGGCGTCAAAATGCTTGACGGCCAATTTTTTGATCACATATTCGGGATCATCCCGGAGAAGTTTGAGTGTAAGCATGTTACCAGTTAAAGTAAAAAGGAGGACTGTACGCCTTACGGGCACGAGTCCTCCTGAAATCTACGGTGTCCTGCGCAGTTAGTTCTCGAAAGGAACTACGGAAACGAAAGACTTGTCATTGCGCTTGCGGGCGAACTTGACGGTGCCGTCCACAAGGGCGTAAAGGGTATGGTCCTTGCCCATGCCGACGTTCAGGCCGGGATTGTGGGCGGTGCCGCGCTGACGGACGATGATATTGCCGGCTTTCACGACTTCCTCGCCGAACTTCTTGATGCCGAGTCGCTTGGAATGGGACTCACGACCGTTCTTGGAACTGGACTGACCTTTTTTGTGTGCCATAGTTGATTCCTCCTGTAATTAAGCGATAGCGTCAATGTGGATCTTGGTGAGCTTCTGGCGATGGCCGTTCAGCGTCTGGAATCCCTTGCGACGGATCTTCTTGAATACGAGCACTTTCTTCGCCTTGGCGTCGTCATCGACGACGGTGGCCTTCACGACGGCTCCCTCTACATACGGAGTTCCGACCTTCACGGCGCCGGCCTCGTCGATGAGGAGCACCTTGTCGAACTCGACAGACTCACCATTGTGGGCCGCGAGGCGGTTCACAAAGATGTCCATTCCAGCTTCCACTTTGAACTGCTGGCTTGCAATGTCAACGATTGCGTACATTTTACTAAAAACTTTGTTAAAGTTTTGGACCGTAAGCGGGCCGGCCATCGTGCCTGCCTCTTCGCGGAGCTCAGCGGTCATCTCATTTTTTGGACCGCAAAGATACGGATTTTTCCGACAATTGCAAAATCTTTTGCGCGATTCATTTTTTTTTGCGATTTTTGTTTGGATTGACAATTCTAAACCCGACCTATATGGCAAACATCCCTCACATCTGGACCTTCACACCGGTCGGCGGAGCCGTCCGCGTGAAAATCGGTTCCGGGGCCGACATCGCCCACCTCGGAGAACTGGACCGTAAAATGTGGACCGTGCTCAGCTGCCCGGCGAAGAACCTGGAATTCGACCAGAAGACGCTGGAACTGATTGACACCGACAAGGATGGAAACATCCGCGTGGACGAAGTCATCGCCACTGCCCAGTGGCTCACCGGCATTCTCAAGGACCCGGACATCCTGCTTCAGCGCGGCACCGAACTCCCCTTCACCGCCTTCAACGAGGAGACGCCCGACGGGGCCAAGCTCCTGGCTTCCGCCAAGCAGATCCTGCAGAACCTCAAGCTCGAGAAAGAGTCCATCGCCCTCGAGGACACGGCCGACAACGTGAAGATCTTCGCCGAGACCAAGTTCAACGGCGACGGGATCATCACCCCGGCCACCCCGGATGACGAAGCGCTCGCCGCCCTCATCACCTCGATCACCGAGGTCATCGGCAAGGCGACGGACCGCAGCGGGGCCGACGGCATCACCGCGGACCACATCGAAGCTTTCTACACCGCGCTCGCCGACTACGCCGCCTGGCAGGACGCCGGCACCAAGGACGTCTTCCCGTTCGGGGACAAGACCGCCGACGCCCTCGCCGCCGTCCAAGCCTTGAAAGACAAGGTCGCGGACTACTTCATGCGCTGCAAGCTCATCGGTTTCGATGCCGATGCCGCCCCGGCCGTGGGCATCTCCGTGGAGAAGATCGGCGCCATCGAGGGCAACCTCGCCCAGGCCGCCGAGATCTGCGAGGAACCCCTTGCCAAGCCCGCCGCCGACGGTCTCCTTCCGCTGGACGCCGTGAATCCCGCCTGGAAACCGGCCGTCGAAGCCATGCGCGCCCTCGTGCTGGAGGAAGGCAAGAAAACCCTCACCGAAGCCGAATGGGCCGAGGTCATCGCGAAGTTCGCCCCCTACACCGCCTGGATGGACGCCAAGAAGGGCGCCGAGGTGGAAGGACTGGGCATCGACAAGGTGAAGGAAATCCTGAAGGCGGACCAGAAGGAGGCCCTCCTGAAGTTGATCGAGGCCGACAAGGCCCTCGAGGAGGAAGCCCTCTCGATCGAGGCCGTGGACAAGCTCCTCCGCCTGAATCACAACTTCTACGACTTCCTGAACAACTACGTCGTCTTCTCCGACTTCTACGATCCCGAGCGGAAGGCCATCTTCCAGGCCGGCCGCCTGTACATCGACCAGCGTTCCACGGACCTGTGTATCCGCGTGGATGGTCCCAGCCCGGAGATCGCCGGCCTCAGCGGCATGTACATCCTCTACTGCGCCTGCAAGAGCGAGAAGCTCGGAAAGGCCATGAACATCGCCGCCGTCCTCACCGACGGTGACGTGGACGGACTCCGTCCGGGCAAGAATGCCGTGTTCTATGACCGCGAGGGCAATGACTGGAGCGCCACCGTCACGAGCATCGTGGAGAATCCAATCAGCCTCCGCGAGGCCTTCTGGGCCCCGTACAAGAAGGCGGCCCGCTGGATCTCCGACAAGATCAACAAGGCGGCGACCGACAAGGCGGCCAAGGGGGAAGGAACCCTCTCCAACATCACGGAAAGCGCCACCGCCAAACCCGCCGACGGCGTTCAGACCGCGACCAAGGCCGCTCCGTTCGACGTGGGCAAGATCGCCGGCATCACCATCGCCATCGCAGCGGTCACCGGCGTCGTCACGGCCATCATCGCCGTCCTGAAGTCCCTCACCTGGTGGCAGTGGATCATCCTCATCGTGGGCTTGATGCTCCTCATCTCCCTGCCGTCCGTATTCATCGCCTGGCGGAAACTCCGCAAGCGCGACCTCGGTCCGGTCCTCAACGCCAACGGCTGGGCCATCAACGCCGCCTCCCTCGTGAGCGTGAAGTTCGGCAAGGGTCTCACCCAGCTTGCCAAGTTCCCGAAACTCACCGCCGTGGATCCCGCCGCCCGCCGCAAGGCCGCCTGGCGCCGCTTCTGGCTCTGCCTCCTGGCCCTGCTCATCGCCGCCTTCTGCTTCTTCTTCTTCACCGACCGCCTCGCCCCGTACGGTCTCCCGTTCCACAAGCCCCAGCCCGTGGAGGAAGTCGTCGAGGAGCCTGCCGCCCCCGAGGCCACCCCGGAGGCCGCCCCTGAGGCCGTCGCCGAACCCGTCGTGGAAGAGGCCCCGGCGGAATAGCGGACAGCCCATCGCATTGCATCAGAATAGAATACCCGGAAGACGATTCCGGGTATTCTTTTTTGTGGTTGCGGACAGGCCTGCAGCAAGACGTTTTGTAATCACATATTAATCAACGCATTACAGGAGCGCACCCCGCAGGCCAGTGGAGATTACGGTATCAGATTCCCGCCAACCCGTATCGGGCACAAAAAGGGGCAAAAATGTGCCCTCGGGCGTGCTGGAGCACGCGGGAGGGCGCATAAGTGGGTAAAAACGTGCCCGGCGGAATGCTGGGGCCGGGCCGGAAGGGCTATTTGGCGGGACGCTTGTAACCTTCCTGGGTGGCACGGGCGGCCATCCTTTTGATGCGGGTTTCGGTGTCGGGGTGGGAGGAGAAGAGCTTCTGGACAGCCGTGGCCCGGGCGCCGGAGCCATTGGCAACGGCCTGGAGCTTCTCGAAGGACATGGCCATGCCCCAAGGGTTCTTGCCGCAGGCCTTGAGGAACTCGTAGCCGTAGTCGTCGGCCTGGCTCTCCTGCTTCTTGGAATACTGGGCGTTCATGACGGCGTTGCCGATGGCGCCGAGCTGGGAGTCCGTGAGGACGGCCGCCGTCTGGCTCGTGGAGGCAAGGCCTTCGAGGGCGGCACTCGTGAGGAGCGAGGTGCGCATCTCCTTCTTCGTGTGCTTAAGGGCCACATGGCCGATTTCGTGGCCGATCACGCCCAGCAGTTCGTTGTCCGTCATGACGTCCATGATGCCGGTATAGACCCGGACGCTGCCGTCCGCGCAGGCGAAGGCGTTCACCTGGTCCTCCTGGTACACCTTGAAGTTCAGCGGCACACCGTCCACAGAGTTCAACCCCTTGGTCAGGTTGCGGAGACGCTTCGTGTAGGCATTGCTCTCGGGGAGCACCTTGCTCTGGGCGTCAAGCTGGGTAATGTACTGGTGCACATAGGCCTGGACCTGTTCGTCGGAGATGGACAGGGCCTGTGCAGCGATCAGGCCGCCCTGGAGGGCGCGCTGCGCATTGAAGGTTTCGGAGCAGGAGACGAGCAGGAGCGCGCCGGCTGCGAAAGCAAGGAATCGTTTCATCATGATGCGAATATAATCATTTTTTCATAAAAACGCCTCTGTCATTTCAAGCTTGTCGAGAAATCTCTTATCTTTGTAAGAATAAAAGGAAGGAAACGTATGAAGATCATCATCGAAGGGGCCGGACAGGTGGGTTCCCACCTGGCGAAAATGCTCAGCCACGAAGGCAGCGACATCACTGTCATCGACGACAGCGAGGCGCGGCTGCGGCAGCTTACGACCGTGGCCGATGTGGTCACCGTCCTCGGGGACCCGTCATCCATCAAGGTCCTCCGCGACGCCGGCTGCGCCAAGGCGGACCTCTTCATCGCCGTTAATCCCCTCACCACCCAGACCGTGAACATCGTCAGCGCCCTGCTGGCGAAGAAGTTGGGCACGAAAAGGGTAATCGCCCGCGTGGACGACGAGGCCTACCTGGTTCCAGAGAACAAGCTGATGTTCAAGGATATGGGCATCGACATGCTCTTCTATCCGGAGAAGATCGCCAGCGACGAGATCATCGACATGCTCAAGCACACGGCCTCTACCGACTCCATGGACTTCGCCCGCGGGAAACTCCAGATGGTGGTGTTCCGCCTGGAGGACGACTCCCCCATCCTGGACATGAGCGTCGCCGAGTTCACCTCCGCGATGACGGCGACCTCCCAGGAGGCCCAGTTCCGCATCATCGCCATCGCCCGGCGGGGAGAAACCCTCATCCCCAAGCGCGATACCAAGTTCAACTACAACGACCACTTGTACATCATCGCCAAACGGGAGGGCATCCCGGCCATCATGAAGTTCATCGGCAAGGACAACGTGGAGGTGGACAGCGTGATGATCCTCGGCGGCAGCGAAATCGCGGAGATGGTTTCCGCGCAGCTGGTGAGGCACCAGCTCAAAGCCGTGAAAATCATCGAGATCGATACAGACCGATGCCGGGAACTTTCCGAGAAGTTACCCTCGGAGGTGATCGTCGCGAACGGAGACGGCCGCAACTCCGATTTCCTCGTGGAGGAAGGCCTCCGTGAATACGATGCCGTCGTCGCCGTGACCGGAAACGACGAGGCGAACATCCTCGCCTGTGTCGTGGCGAAGAAGTTCGGCGTCGCCCGCACCGTCGCCCAGGTGGAGAACCTCGAATACGTGCGGCTGGCGGAAGACATGGGCGTGGACGCGGTCATCAACAAGAAACTCATCACGGCAGGACGTATCTTCAAGTTCACCCTGTCCGACAAGGTCCGTTTCGTCCGGTACATGAGCGGGACGGACGCGGAGGTACTGGAATACACGGCCGCCCCGGAATCCCGGATCACCCAAGCCCCGCTCAAGGACATCGAGTTCCCGCGCAACGCCATCATCGGCGGCGTCATCCGGGGCAGCGACTCGTTCATCGCCGTGGGCGACACCCGGATCGAGCCCTACGACCGCGTGGCCGTATTCGCGCTCCCGGACACCGTCAAGGAAGTCGATAAATTCTTTAAGTAATGCGCAAGATACTGATTCTCATCACCCTGCTCGCCGGAGCCGCCAGCGCCGCGGCCCAGGGACACCGTTCCTATGACTGCTATCGGACCATCGACAAGATCAAGGTCGATGGTAAGTTGACCGAAGCCTCCTGGGCGAAGGCCCCGCTCTCCGAACCGTTCGTGGACATCCGGGGCGTGGATTTCAAACCCGCTCCCATCAAGGAGACCCGCATGAAGATGGTCTGGGACGACGAATGCCTGTACATTGCCGGCATCATCGAGGAGGATGACGTGACCGCTTCCCTGAAAGAGCGGGACGCCATCATCTACCGGGACAACGACTTCGAAGTCTTCATCGACCCGGACGGGGACGGTAAGTTCTATTTCGAGTTCGAGTGCAACGCCTACGCCACCCTGATGGACCTCATCATGGACAAGCCCTACAACGAGGGCGGCAACTTCTTCATGCCCTGGGACTGCAAGGGCATCCGGCTGAAGGCCCATGTGGACGGGAAGATCAACAACGCGAAAAAGACCGACAAGGGCTGGACCGTGGAATGGGCCATCCCCTTCGAATCCCTATCCATCGGCTTCGACAGCCCCAGGAAGTTCAATCCCTGGCGGATCAACTTCTCCCGCGTGGAATGGCTCGTGAAGGAAGGCCCGGAGGAGAATTGGGTATGGAATCCCACCGGCGAGGTGAACATGCACATGCCCGCCCGCTGGGGGTACCTCCACTTTGTCGACGCACCCGTGAGCACCGCCAAATGATGGGCTTCGAGCAGATTCTCGTCCGCATCACCGGGAAAGACCGGATCGGACTCACCGCCGCCTTCACCGGCATCCTCGCCAAGTATGATGCGCAGATCCTGGATATCGGCCAGGCCGACATCCACTCCACCCTGTCACTGGGTATCCTCATCCGGATCGACGAACAGCATTCCGGACAGGTGATGAAGGAGCTCCTCTTCAAGGCCACGGAGCTGGGTGTCCAAATCGGTTTCGAGCCGGTTCCGGACGACGAATATGAGGAATGGGCCGGGCGTCAGGGACGCAAGCGCTACATCCTAACGGTCCTCGGGCGCAGCCTGTCCGCCGCGCAGATCGAGGCGGCCGCGAAGATCGTGGCGGACCAGGGACTGGACATCGACTCCATCAAGCGGCTCACCGGCCGGCTCTCCATCGCCCATCCCGAGCGCAACACCCGTTCCTGCATCGAGTTCTCCCTCCGCGGCACCCCTGCCGATACGAAGGCCATGCAGAAGGACCTGATGCACCTGTCCACGGAAATGGGCATGGATTTCTCCCTCCAGCGGGACGACATGTACCGGCGGATGCGGCGCCTGATCTGTTTCGACATGGACTCCACCCTCATCCAGACCGAGTGTATCGACGAACTGGCCGAACGGAACGGCGTAGGGGCCGAGGTCCGCGCCATCACCGAGTCCGCCATGCGGGGCGAGATCGATTTCAAGGAGAGTTTCACCCGCCGCGTCGCCTTACTGAAGGGGCTGGATGTGAGTGTGATGCAGGACATCGCCGAGCATCTCCCCATCACCGAAGGCGCCGACCGCCTGATGTCCGTCCTCAAGACCTACGGCTACAAGATCGCCATCCTCAGCGGCGGTTTCACCTTCTTCGGGGAGTACCTCCGCCAGCGCTTCGGGGTGGATTATGTCTATGCCAATGAACTCGAGATCGGCGAGGACGGCAAACTCACCGGCCGCTATCTCGGAGAGATCGTGGACGGCCGCCGGAAGGCGGACCTGCTGAAGCTCATCGCCCAGACGGAAAGGGTGAACCTCGCCCAGACGATCGCCGTGGGCGACGGGGCCAACGACCTGCCCATGCTCTCGGAGGCCGGCCTGGGCATCGCTTTCCACGCGAAACCGCGGGTGGTCAAAAGCGCCCGCCAGAGCATCAATACCATCGGCCTGGACGGGGTGCTGTATTTCCTGGGATTCAAGGACAGCAACCTCGGGGAACAGGGAAAGATGTAATGCGTATGCAACCTAAACTTTTGACTGTCATTGCGTTCCTGCTTTCAGGAGCGCTCCTTCACGCACAGACGCACGTGAACGAGGTATCCATCGACACGCGTGCGACTTTCCACCAGCAGACGACGGACGGCGTCTATGACTCCCACTTCCAGGGAGACTACCTGAACCTCCACATCAAAGGGCAGCTCACGGACGAGCTCACCTTCCGGGTAAGGCAGCGGCTGAACAAGGAGATCGACGAGAAGAATCCCTTCAAGGCTACGGACTTCCTGTGGCTCAAGTGGCAGGCTTCCCCGAAATGGTCCTTCACGGCGGGCAAGCAGGCCATCCTCATCGGCGGCTACGAGATCGACTCTCCCCCGATCGACGTCTACTACTACGGCGCCTTCAGCAGCCGGCTCTACCAGTATTATGCCTTCGGGGCTACGGCGACCTACTCGCCCGCGCCGGGTCAGGACATTTCCTTCGAGTTCTGTCCCTCCCCCATTTCGCCGGGCACGCAGGACGCTTATTCCTACAACCTCTACTGGGGCGGGCACATCGGCTCCGCCTGGAAGACCACCTGGAGCTACAATTTCGTGGAGGACGAACTGCACCGGAAGATGAACTGGATCGTGCTCGGCAACAAGTTCTTCCTGGGGGATCTCGTCGTGGACGTGGACCTGCTGAACCGGGCTGCCTTCAAGCAGCCGCGCTTCTTCCTGACGGACTGGACCGCCATCGTCAAGGCCATCTGGACCATCGGGAAATGGAACCTGTGCACGAAATTCGGATACGAGAAAAACGCGGCGGAGAATGTCGATGAGAACGGCATCTCCTACGACCTTGTCCTTCCCGCCGGGCACGATTTCCTCTACGGTGGCGCCGGGGTGGAGTACTTCCCGCTCGGAGATGACAAGCTGCGGCTCCACGCCGCGTTCTTCCGCGACAACCACGACCGGGTGAACAACTTCGACATCGGCATCACCTGGCGGTTCAACATCTACAAGCGATGAAGATCCTTTTCGCCCACGGCCTGGCCTCCTCCGGGGCCTACAAGCTCGCTGATATGCTGCGCATGACGCTGAAGGCAGAGGTCGTGGCGCCGGATCTCCCCATCGAACCCACTGAGGCACTGGAGCTTCTACGACGGCTGTGCGAGACGGAACGTCCCGACCTCGTCGTGGGCCTTTCCTGGGGCGGTTTCCTGGTGCACCGGCTCCAAGGCATCCGCCGCGCGCTCATCAACCCCGATCTCCACGTATCACGGCTGATGCGGACAAAGATCGGCTCTGTCACCTACCTGTCTCCTCGGAAGGACGGTGCGACTGCTTTTGAAATTACGCCTGCGCTTTGCGACCGCTATGAAGCCCTGGAAGGCTTCGTCGAACCGGATCCGGGGACGCTCCTCGGCTTCTTCGCCGACCAGGACGAGTTGGTCCATGGCAGTTCCGAGTTCGCAGCCCTGTATCCCGGACGCACAAAAGAATACCCCGGGAAACATCTGCCGACCTTTCCCGAGGTAAAAAAGTTCATTGCACCGGCGCTACTCGCCTACATGGAAAGCGACTCGTAAGTCCTCGATCTCCGCATCGGTGATGGGATTGAGCTTGCCCACGGGGGCGGCCATGATGAGGGAGCGGGCGCTGAAGTCGGCGACTTCCAGTTTGTCGAAGGTGTTTATGAGTTTGTCGCCGGTCACGATGACGGAGTCGTTGGAGAGGAGGGCGCAAGGGAGTTTCTTGAAGCCCTCGGCCATTTTCTCGATGTCATGGTACTGGCTGCCGAAGGGGTACTGCGGCACGTCCTGGAGGAAGATCCAGCTCTCCGGGATGGTCCGGACGTCGAACTTCACCCCCGTCGTCGCATAGCCCATCAGGTAAGGCGTCTGGGTGAGGATGATGGAGTTGATCTTCGGATTCCGGCGGTAGATCTCGTAATGCAGGGCGACGGAACGGCTGGCGTTCTTGCCGGCCTCCACCATACCGTCCCGCACCTGGACGATGTCCTCCGGCTCGATGTCCCAGCGCTGCTTGTCGGACGGGGTGATGAGGAAATCGTCCCCTCTCCAGCGGACGGAGGCCGTGCCGTAGGAAGAGCACATCAGTCCCTGGGCGCAGGCGCGGCGGACGATCTCGCACATGTTCGTGCGGATGGCCCGTTCGTCGGAGGGATGCTCCACATTCATGAAGTGCTTGAAATCCACATGGATGGCCTTCTCGTGCGCGAGGATCTGCTCTTCCGTCAGATAGACGGGCTTACCCAGCGTCCGGGCGTTCAGGATGGTCCGGGCGCAGAGCTCGAGGGTTTCCAGACGCTGGTACGCATCGGCAATGTCTTCGCCCATGAGCACCACACCGTGGTTCTCCATGATGACGGCCTTATACTCCGGATTCTTCGCGAATTCCTCGGAGATCTTCTCGCCCAGCAGTTCGCTGCCCGGAAGGGCATACGGGGCAAAGCCGACCGGACCGCACACGCCGCGGGCCTGCGGGATAATGCTGGTATCGGGCACCTGGTGCACGATGCTGAAGGTCACCAGTCCCGGGGGATGCGCGTGGATGACGCTCCGGAGCTTCGGACGCATCTTGTACAGGGCGCGGTGGAACGGATATTCGGACGAAGGACGATGCGGACCGATGATGGTTCCGTCGGCCTTGACGCACATGATGTCGGCCGGGGTCAGGGAGCCCTTGTCGATGCCGGCCGGGGTGATCCACATGTCGCCGTTGTCGTCCATGATGGAGAGGTTGCCGCCGGAAGTGGTCGTCATCTTCCGGCGATAGATGCGGCCGATGATCAGGGCGATCTGCTCGGCCGGGTGCATGAGTTTGGTATCGATTTTTTTCATAGCTTGTCAGCGTTTTCCAGGAGGTATGTTTCGGCTTCCACATTCCAGAGTCCGTTATGGGCCTGGCAGATGCGGTCGAGTTCCCGAAGCACCGGGTTCTCGGACTTGCCGAAATCGGCAATAGCGGTGAGCGGGAGGTCGATGTGCGTGTAAATCAATTTCTTGCCGCCGGGAATGGACGGGAGGTTCAGGGTCGTATCGATGACGGCGCCGAGGCCGCCGATGTGCGTCACGAGGCCGGCCGGGTCCATGCCTTTGCCCATATAATGGAGGGCTTCCTTCATGTCGTCGGTATTACCGCCGGAAGTGCCCACCACATGCGTGGAGTTGTAATGGACGTTGTAGAAATTGAACGGGGCCTTGAACGGGGCCTTGGACGGGCCGGCGAAGAAGTTCAGGCAGCCGTCGAACGCGAGGATATCGTCGGCCTGCTCCACCACGGAGGGAACCGGGGCGAAGCAGAAGACATCGTCATAACCCTTGCCGCCGGAAAGGTCCATCAGGAGGGTGACGGGATCCTCCACCCGCGTATTGACATAGTGAAGCTCGATGCCGCGGGAGGCAGCGAATTCCACCGTGTACAGCGAGGCGGCGCGGTCCAGCCGGGCCTGGTCGATGTCCGTGACCACGAGCAGGGACGGCTTCCGGTCCTCCCGGTGCAGCACATAGTTGATGGCGGCCAGGCCCATGGGCCCGACGCTCGCGAGGAGCGCCATCTTTCCACCGTCCCGGATCTCCATCTGGTGTACGTAGGAGCCCGGTTTCGCATGATAATTGGCATGCATCGCACCGATGACGCAGGACAGCGGCTCGCTGAGGGACGCCGGGTAGAAGCCCTCGCCCTTGAACGGAAGGAGACATCCGTCCTCCATCACCTCGTTGGGGATGATGACATAGGTCGCGTCGCCGCCGATGTTCGGGTAGGAATACCCCGGGGCGCTGTAAATGCCCACCGGGCCGCGCGGATCGTTCATCGCGGGCTGGATGGAGAACTTGTCGCCGGGATGGAAGGCATCCTTCCACTTGGCGCCCACCTCCACGATCTCGCCGGCGAATTCGTGGCCGATGATGGTCGGATGCTCCGCGATGTCGCGGGGAACGCGCTTGTGGGTATCGGCCTGGTGTGCGGCCTTGTAGGACGACATGCAGATGCTGTCGCTCACCACCTTGGCGAGAATCTCATCCTCCCCGAGGGCCGGAAGTTCAAATTCCTCCAGCCTCAAATCGTCCTTTCCGTAAAGACGTACTGCTTTGGTTTTCATATCTTTATGCTAACATTACTTGTCCACCTGTAACAGGAATGGCCTGGCCGGTTTCGCCGGTCTGCTCGATGGCGTAGAGGATGGCCTTGGTGACATCGGCCGGGGTGCAGCCCTTGCGCATGGGGACCTGGGCCAGGTAGTAGTCCTTCACGTCCTGGACGGTCTTGGCACCGGGGACTTTGCCGGCGGCGAGATACTGGACGAACAGGCCGTTCTCGGGATTGCTCCAGAGGGGTCCGTCGTAGAAGTTGCCCGGGCAGATGCTGTTCACCTTCACGCGGAAGGGAGCGAGTTCCAGGGCAAAGGACTGGGTAAGGCCGATGCCGCCGAACTTGCCGCCGGCGTAGGCGAAATTCGCCTTGGAGCCGCGGAGGCCGCTCTTGGAATTGACCTGGACGATATCAGCGAAGTACTCCGGATCGGCCGCGGTCTCGATCTTCATGATGTGGGAGGCCACCTTGGCGCAGTAGAAGTAGGCCTGGTAGTTGATCTTCGTGACGAACTCGAAGTTCTCCGGCGTCATGGCCTCCAGGCCGCCGGCGCGGAGGACACCCGCGTTGGAAACGAAGACGTCCAGGGCGCCGAAACTCAGGATGGTCTGCTTCATCAGGTTCTGGAGACTGTCCATGTCCGCCACGTTGGTCTTGACGAAGATGGCGCGGTTGTTCCGGGCGCTCTCGTTCAGGGAGGCGGCGGTGGCCGCACCGGTCACCTCATTCAGGTCCGCCACAACGATGTTGGCTCCCTGGGCCATCAGTTCGCGGGCGATGCCCTCGCCGAAGCCCTGGGCGGCGCCCGTCACGATGATGGTCCGGCCTTCGACCCGGCCGGCAGAGGCGCCGGAAGCCACCTTGCGGCGGTAGTTCTCCACTTCCCAGTTGTCGATGAAGTCGATCCAGGCGGGCTCCATCCCATAGGCGCCGCCGAAACTGCTAGCATAGAACGCAACCTTCATCGCATCCAGGAAAACCTCGGTGATGATGCCGGCATTCTTGGCGCTGTCACCCACGGCGACCAGACCGATACCCTTGACCAGCAGGACCTTGGGCGTATGCCCCCGCCGGGCGACGTAGGCCTCGATCTTTTCCTCGGCCTCTTTCACGAGGTCGTCGGAATCCAGGACGACATATTCGCTCTTGCAATAGACGATGATGTCCGGCGTAAAGGGCAGGAGCACCGCCTCCGGATTCTCCAGATAACGGTCCACCAGGGCGTTGCGGGTGACTTGCAGGGTCTTGAGGCCGCGGCCGCCGCGGGAAAGGATCTGCCGGATGGCCGGGATGATTTCCGTCACGGTAGCGGGGACCTTCTCCCCCACCCCCTCGGGCAGCGGCTTCACGCGCTGCTCCAGGCGGGCGATGATATCGGCATAGATCCGGTCGATCTCCTCCGTCGTATCGGCCCCCACGAAAACGCCGTGGTTCTGCAGGAAGATGACCTGCGGCTCCCGGCCCCGGATGGCCTTGTAGGCCTTGATCCGGTCATACACCTTCTTGAAGAGGGTGTAGCCGGGATCGGTATATTCGATGTAGAGGGCGTCCGGGAAAAGGCCGGTGCAGGTCTTTTCCGCCTCCATGGAGCACATCAGGCCGTTCACCAGCGTCGGATGCAGGTGCACGACATAGGCGAAGCCCATGCAGTTGTGCAGGGACGTTTCCACGGAAGGACGGCGGTCCTTCGTGATGCAGGCCATCGCCAGGTCGTCCTTCACCTGGGCTTCCCGCTCGGCGACATCGGCACTGTACTCCTTCTCCCCCATCGGGTTGAGTTTCGACCGGTCCAGGACGGCGAATCCGTCCTCGCCGATGGTAGCCAGGGCGTGGCCGCTGGCCTTCACCCACAGCCGGTCGGCGGTCTTGTAGGAGGTATTCCCGCCCCCGGCGATGACAAAGCGGGAGTCGGCGCCGTACTTGCGGGAGATGTCAATCAGTTTTTGAATACTCGTTTCCATTTTTATTCTTCAGATTCCTACGCTTCGCTCGGAAGGACAGCGCAAATCAAATCTTCGCCGGCGGCGATGCTGTCCTTTCCGGCCTGATGGGCGGCGACGGCGCAGGCGCCGCGCCAGTTGATAGCCTTGAGCTTCGGGGACAGTTCCGCAGCGTCGCGGGTCCGGAGCCGGATGGGCTCCATCGCCGGGGTGTTGTGTTCGGAGCCGAAGGTCACGATGAACCCTTCGTCCTCCAGATAGCCGGCATACTGCTCCAGCACGGCCGTCGTGTTGCGCGTCGTAATGAACTCCACGCTGCGGAAGCCACGCTTTTTGAGCGTATCGGCCGCCTGCTGCAGATCCCCTTCGAAGTCCGTGAAATGCCCCTTTGCATCGTCCGCCAGGAACGGATAGGTGGGGATGCCGCCTGCCGCCTCGATGATGCGCTGGACGGTCTCCATGGGCAGGAACGCCTTCGGATCTTCGGGCACGAAGGCCGGTCCCCCGGCTTTGAGGAGTTTCGAACGCAGGTCGTTCTCCACCTTGGCAGGATTCTCCGCATCGGGGCACAGGGCCAGGCGAAGGGCCTTGGCCAGGTGACGTTCCCGGATGGAGCCTCGGGTAAGCTTTTCCCGGATTTCGTTGAAATCCAGGACGATATCGTATCCTTCGGCCTTCAGCCACTCGTTCAGTTTCGCGCACATGCGCTCCACCTGGGCATTGGATTCCGCCCGGACGGCCTGAAGCTGCCGCAGCGGTTCTCCGGAAAGGATGGGCGGGCACGCCAGCCCCTTGCCGCTGATATAGGTCCGGCCGGGATTGTTCGGGTCATTGACCCGCAGCCCCGCAGCCTGGTCCTCCGCATTCAGCGCGATGAACTCGATCCCGAACAGCGGGAAAAGCCCTTTCCGTGCGCATCCTTCCTTCCACTCCTCATACCCATCGGTAGAGTAGAAATCATTGATTCCCACGACTTTCACGCCTTCTTCCGCCGCCTTGTCCAGCGCCTCCCCGATCGACGAGAAGGCACTGAACGAGTACGGAGTATGCAAATGAGCATTAACGTCTAACATATACCTGTCTTTCCCATTAGATACCTTTCTTGGAACGGAGCATCGCCTGCGCCGAGGTCTGGTTGCTCACGGGAACGTAGTCCTTGAGCGGGATCATCTTCTCGTTGATGGCGTCCAGGAACCAGGACGGCTGCGGGAAGAAGGCCGCCTCCAACTCGTGCGACGGCGTGATCCAGTTGCGGGAACCCAGGACCACCGGGGCCGCATCAAGGTAGTCGAAGCACAGGTCGGTAATGTTCGCGGCCAGGTCGTTCAGGTAGGAACCGCGGGCGGAAGCGTCGCCGGCGATGATGATCCGGCCGGTCTTCTTCACGGATTCCACGACCTTCTCGTAGTTGAACGGGACCAGGGTGCGGGCGTCGATGACCTCCGCCTCCAGGCCGTACTTCTCCTTGAGTTCGTCGGCCGCCTGGAGCGCCCGGTACAGCGTCGCGCCGATGGTGAGGAACGTCACGTCCTTGCCTTCGCGCTTGACGTCGGGTTCGCCCAGCGGAATCTCGTAATAGCCTTCGGGCACACCGCCCTCGTGGAACTGCTCACCGATTCCGTACAGGCGCTGGCTCTCGAAGAAGATGACCGGGTCGGTTCCCTGCAAGGCGCTGTTCATGAGGCCCTTGGCATCGTACGGCGTGACCGGGAAGACCACCTTAAGGCCCGGGATGTGGGTGCACAGGGAGGTCCAGTCCTGCGAGTGCTGGGCACCGTACTTGGAGCCCACGGACACGCGCACGACCACGGGCATCTTGAGGATGTTGCCGGACATCGCCTGCCACTTCGGAAGCTGGTTGAAGATTTCGTCGCCGCAGCAGCCCAGGAAGTCGCAGTACATGATTTCCGGGATCACCCGGCCGCCGCACATGGCATAACCGATGGCCGTGCCGATGATGGCCGCCTCCGCGATGGGAGAGTTGAACAGGCGGTGGTACGGAAGCGCCTCGGTCAGGCCGCGGTACACGGCGAAGGCGCCGCCCCACTCGCGGTTCTCCTCACCGTAGGCGATGAGGGAGGAATCCTTGTAGAAACGGTCCACGATGGCCTCGAACACGCCGTCGCGGAAGTTGTACATCTTCATGGAACTCACCGGCTTGCCCTCCGCATCCTTGTAGAAGCGGCTCTTGCCGGCGATCTGCTTCACCCGCGGATTCTCCGCCATGGGGTGATTGACCTCGGGCGTCGCGTCGCCGAAGGAATCGACACTGCCGTTGGAGAACATCATCTCGCCCAGGAGCTCATTGTCCTTCACGAGGTCCATGCGCGGGGACACGGTCTCGTCGATGGCGAGCTTGTACATCTCGAAGATGACGTCCTTCACATGGGCCTGGATGGCTTCCAGGTCGGCCTCGGTGGCGACACCGGCCTCGACGAGCTTCCGGCCGAATCCGAGGATGCAGTCCTCGGCCTGCCAGGCTTCCATCTCCTCCTTGGTCCGGTAAGAGGACTGGTCGGACGGGGAATGGCCGCTGTAGCGGTAGGTGACGACATCCAGCAGGCACGGGCCTTCCTTCTTCTCGAGGAGGGCCTTCTTGCGGCGGAAAGCGTCGATGACCGCGAGCGGGTTGTAGCCGTCCACGCGCTCGGCGTGCCAGGACTCCGGATTGAAGCCGGCGCCCAGGCGGGCCGGATAGGTGTAGCCCATGGTCTCGCCGCGGGTCTGGCCGCCCATCGCGTACTGGTTGTCCATCACGTTGATGAGGATCGGAAGGCCACCCTTCATGTCGCCCTCCCACAGGGTGTTGAACTGGTCCATCGAAGCGAAGGTCATGCCCTCCAGGACCGGGCCGCGGGCCATGGCGCCGTCACCGAGGTTGGCGACGACGATGCCCTTCTTGCGGTTGACTTTCTTGTAGAGGGCCGCGCCTACGGCGATGGAACCGGAACCGCCCACGATGGCGTTGTTCGGATAGATGCCGAAGGGGGTGAAGAACGTGTGCATGGATCCGCCCAGGCCCTTGTTGAAGCCGGTCGTACGGGCGAAGATCTCCGCCATCGCCCCGTACAGGAGGAAGCGGATGCCGAGTTCTTTCGTAGAGCCCTCGAAACCCTTGCCGGCGACGGCGAGCGTGGCGCCGCCCCAGAACTCCTCCATCACCTTCTTCAGGTCCTCCTCGGGGAGGATCTCGATGGAACGGAGACCCTTGGCGAGGATTTCGCCATGGGAACGGTGGCTGCCGAAGATGAAGTCGTCGGTGGTGAGGTTGTAAGCCATACCCACGGCGGCGGCCTCCTGGCCGGCGGACAGGTGGGCGGGACCCGGGTTGTTGTAGGCGACACCGTTGTAGCCGCCCGTCGTCTTGACGAGGTTCAGCATCGTCTCGAACTCCCGGATGACGGACATGTCACGGTAGATGCGCTTGAGGTCGTCCTTCGTGAAATGCCCCTCGTCCAGCTCGTCCTTCACGGACTTGCTGTACTGCATTACGGGGATTTCCGGGAACTTGATCTCGTGCTCCTTCGGGCGGAGCACTTCATTGGGGTCGATGTATAAGGATTTCGGCATGGCTTATTTCAGGGTGAAAACGGTTTCTTTCAGGATTTCGGAGACGGTCGGGTGCGGGAAAACGACCTCCTTGAGCTGCTCCACGGTCATTTCCTGTTCGATGGCGATGCAGGCGCTGTGGATCATCTCGGAGCAGGGGTTGCCCAGCATGTGGACACCCAGCACCTCGTGGTATTTCTTGCCCACGATGACCTTGCACAGGCCCTCGCCGCGCTCGTTCTCGGCGACGAAGCGGCCCGCGTAGGCCATGGGAAGCTTGACGACGGTGTAATCCAGGCCCTTCTTCGCGGCCTCGGCTTCGGTGACGCCGGCGCCGGCCACTTCCGGATTGGTGTACACCACGCCCGGAATGGCGTCGTAACGCATCCGGTCGGCCTTTCCGAGGATGTTGTTCACGGCCACCTCGCCTTCGCGGGAGGCGGTATGGGCCAGCATGGAGAAGCCGGTCACGTCGCCCGCCGCATACACGTTCGGGATGTTCGTGCGCATCTTCTCATCGACCTTGATGCCGTAAGGACGTCCGGCCGGATTCAGCGCGAGTTCCACGCCGATGTTCTCCAGGCCGATGCCCTGGAAATTGGCCCGGCGACCCACGGAAACGAGGATCTTGTCGCCGGTGGCCCGGCAGGTCTTTCCTTCCGGATCCTCATAGACGACATCGTTCCCCTCCACGGCGACGACCTTGCAGCTGAGGTGGAATTCCACGCCCTTCTTCTCATACTGGGCCTGGAGCATCGCGCTGATCTCATCGTCCAGCGGGCCCAGGATCTTCGGGAGCATCTCCACCACCGTCACCTTCGTGCCGATGGAATTGAAGAAACTGGCGAACTCCATTCCGATGACGCCGCCGCCGATGACGACCAGGCGCTCCGGCTGCTCCTCCAGGGAGAGGATCTCCCGGTTCGTGACCACGGCACCGCCGAGGCCTTCACGAAGGCCCGGGATCGGCGGAACGGCCGCCTCGGAACCCGTGCAGATGAGGAGGTTGCGGGCCTGATAGGAAGCTTCGCCGCTGACGATGGTGATACCCTCGGCACTCCGGCCCTGGATCACCGCCTCGCCCTTGACGACTTCCACCTTGGCACCTTTCATCTGCGCCTTGACACCGCCGACGAGCTTCTTGACCACCTTCTGCTTGCGCTTGAAGATCGCCCCGAAGTCGATCGAGGAGCCGTCCACGTTGACGCCATACTGGTCCGCATGGCGGGTATAATCATACACTTTAGCGCTGTACAGCAGCGTCTTGGTGGGGATGCAGCCTTCGTTCAGGCACACGCCGCCCAGTTCCCTTTTCTCGAAAAGGACTACGGAGAGACCGGCCGCACCGGCCCGTCCGGCCGCCACGTATCCGCCGGGGCCTCCTCCGATAATTGCTAAATCAAACATTCGTTATCGATTAAAATTCCACTTCCAGGTTTTCAATTTCCGCCGCGACCTGCTTCAGGAAGCGGGTCGCTTCGCCGCCGTCCACCGCCCGGTGGTCGTAGGTCAGGCTCAGGCCCATGTACGGGACGAAGGCATACACCCCGCCGCCCAGGTCCTTCGGCCTCGGGACGATGGTGCCGACGCCCAGGATCGCGCTCTGCGGCACGTTGATGATGGGGGTGAACCACTCCACGCCGAATCCGCCCAGGTTGGACACTGTGAAGGAGGCGGCCTCCGGGGACAGCAGGTCGGGATTGATGCTCCCCTTCTTGCTGTCGTCGGCCACTTTCTTGAGGCGCTTGGACAGTTCCACGATGGAAAGCTCGTCCGCATGCGGCACGGCCGGGACCATGAGTCCCCGCTCCGTATCCACGGCGACGCCCAGATTCACGGGCTTGAACAGCCGCATGGCATCTCCGAGACAGTGGGAATTCAGGTTCGGGAACTTCTGCAGGGCCTTGATGACGGCATAGCAGACGAAGTCGTTGATGGTGATGTTGGCATCGACCTTCCCCTCTTCCAGCGCCTTCTTGGCCTTCTTCCGGAGGGCCTGGATCCGGCGCGCGTCGGCACCCAGCATGTGGGTGAGCTGGGCGGAGTTCTGGAGGGAATTGTACATGCTCTTGGCGATGAGCTTCCGCATGTTGGACATCTTCACCACCTTGAACTCGGCACCTTCGCCGGCGATGTCGGTATGGCTGGGCTTCCACTGTTTGAGGTCGGCACCCTTCACGGATCCGGCGAGACCGGTCCCCGTACCCGGGGACGCCAGACCGCCTTCAGCCAGGCGGGCCTTCGCGAGTCCCGTCAGCCTTCCCTGCGCCTCGGCCGCCGCCTCCACATCCCGCGCAATCACCCTTCCATACGGCCCGCTCCCCGCGACTCTCGTCACATCCACGCCTTTCTCATTGGCAATTTTACGTGCCCGTGGCGAGACGGCGGAGCCGGAGGAGGATATAGCTTCGGAAACCTCTGGCCACCCTCGGCCAGATAAGAGGGAGGGGCCCGCCGGCTCCGCCGGTGGGAGGGGCCGGAGCGAAGCGGAGGCGGTTTCCGAAGGTATATTCTCCGGAGCCGAAGCCGTCTCGCCACCATTGCCCTTAGGGGCAAATTCCTCGAAAGACTCGCCGGGGTTGCCGATCACGAGGACGTTCTCCAGGCAGGGGATCTCGTCCCCGTCCTGCCAGAAGATCGCCAGGACCGTCCCATCGACCTTGGCTTCCTCCTCGAAGGTCGCCTTGTCCGTTTCATATCCGAAGAGCACATCGCCCGCCTTCACGGCGTCCCCGACCTTCACTTTGAACTCGGAAACGATGCAGCTCTCCACGCTCTGCCCTTGCTTGGGCATGATTACTACCTGTGCCATTCTTATGTTTTTATGCCAGCAGCTGCGGCAGGAAAGTACTGATGATAAGCACGATGATACCGGTCACCAGGACCGCGATCGTCTTTTTGGAAACACCCTTCCACTCCTTGAGGATGATGCCCCAGACATTGGAGAACACGACGTTCAGCGACATCAGGATGCACCAGCTGAAGGTGATGAGGACCGGGTAGTCCGTCAGGAAGCCCTTGCCCAGGCTCAGGCCGAAGAACTGGCTGTACCACAGCAGGCCGGCGAGGCAGCAGAAGATGAGGTTGTTGCCCCAGAGGGCCTTCTTGCCGTAGTCGTCCCAAGTATGGTTCTTGCTGTTCTGGTAGAAGCAATAGACCGCGTTCGTCAGGAAACCGCCGAAGGTCACGAGCATCGTGGCCGGCAGAGTCTGGAAGATGGGTTTCGTACCCGGCAGATACAGGTTCTGACCGAAGTTCAGGCCGATGTTGAAGCAGGCGCTCATGAAGCCGGCGAGCAGCGCCACGGCGATGCCCTTGCCGAAATTGAAATCCTTCACGGCCTTCTTCTTTTCCTCCTCCGGCAGGGCGGCGGACTTCATCGCGCCGGCGACGCCGATGATGGCGATGCCGATCAGCGTCACGACGACGCCGATGATGACGGCACTGGTGAGGTCATGGGCTTGTCCGGTGAAAACCGGGCCCAGGATGGCGCCGAGGGCGGAACAGGTACCGAGGGCGATGCTCTGGCCCAGGGCGACGCCGAGATAGCGCATCGAAAGGCCGAAGGTCAGGCCGCCCACGCCCCACAGCGCACCGAACAGGATGGTCATCCAAGTAGCCTTGGGGTCGGCGTTCATCAGGGCGAGCAGGTCGCCGAAGCTGCCGCCGGTCCCGGACAGGGACAGCAGGGCGCCGAAAAGCGGGAAGAGGAGCCAGGCAAAGACTCCCTGGACCATCCAGTAGCTTTCCCAGCTCCAGCTCTTGATCTTGTTGATCGGGACGTAGCTCGAACTCTGGCAGAACGCCCCGATCGCGATGATTAAAAGACCAATGATGAGATTCATGGCTTAGCGCTTTGATGTGACCTCTTTCTCGTACTGCTCGATGCAAGGGATGAATTCCTCGCCCACGGGCACGCCGTTCTTGTAGTTGAAATAATCGAACACGGCGCCGAACGGGAGGGTCTTGGCCTCCTCGAGGAGGGCGAGACGCTGGAAGCCCTTGCCGGCATCCTCGTATTCGCGGAGCTTCGCGAGCGGCTCCAGCAGGGCGCTGAGGACGCACTTCTGCGTGGCGCGGGTTCCGATGACATAGGCGCCGATGCGGTTGATGGCGGCGTCGAAGTAGTCCAGGCCGATGTGGGAACGGTTCAGCGCGTCCGCCCGGACAATCTCCTTGAACAGGTCCAGGGTCTGGTCGTTCATGATGGTCACGTGGTCGGAGTCCCAGCGGATCGGGCGGGAGACATGCAGCATCAGCTCCGGAACGAAGAGCAGGAGCGAAGCGACCATGTCGGCCACGTTCTCGGTCATCTCATAGTGGCCGGTGTCCAGGGTGTACATCAGTTTCCGGGTGGCGCAGTAACCGGCGACGAAGTCGTGGGATCCCACGGTGTAGCTTTCGAGGCCGATGCCGAAGAGTTTCGCCTCCAGGCAGGTCTTCATGCCCGGAAGGTCTTCCTTCAGGATCTCGTCCAGGGCCGCGGCGAAGATCTCGCGGTAGCGCTTGCGCTCCACGGTCTGGTCCTTGGAACCGTCATGGACCCAGATGTTCATGATGCAGGGATCGCCCTGGGCCTTGCCCATCGCGTCGGCGATGCGGCGGCAGCGCTTGGTGTGTTCGATCCAGAATTCGCGGATGGCGGGATCCGGGTTCGCGAGGGACAGGTCGCCGCTCTTGGGATGGCCGAAGGACGTGGAGTTGAAGTCCAGCTTCATGTTGTTCTCCTTCGCCCACTGGATCCAGCTCTCGAAGTGCTTGACCTCGCACTGGTCGCGGTCCACGAACTCGCCCTTGAAGTCGCCGTAGATTTCGTGCAGGTTCAGGCGGTGGTTACCGGCGATGAGGCTCTTGGCGAACTTGACGTCCGCACGGACCTCGTCGATGTTGCGGGCGCGGCCCGGATAGTTGCCGGTGGTCTGGATGCCGCCGGAAAGGCCGGCCTTGCTCTCGAAACCGATCACGTCGTCGGTCTGCCAGCAGTGCAGAGAGATGGGGGTCTTTTCAAGGATTTCGACAGCCTTGTCGGTGTCCACGCCGATGGCGGCATACCGCTCCTTGGCGATTTCGTACGCTTTGAGGATTTGTGCTTCTTTCATAATATCAGTGTTTTGTGTTAATTCTCAGGATAAAAGGTCTTCACTTCGAACGCATCGGCGATCATCTTCCGCATCTCCCAGCGGTCCTTGACGAGGCCGGCGGTGCGGGCCTGGAGCATCACGTTGCCGATGGCCGTGGCCTCGGTGGGTCCGGCGACGACGGGGATGCCCAGGGCGTCGGCCGTCCACTGGCTCATCGTGTCGTTGGCGCTGCCGCCGCCGATCACGTGGAGCTTCTCGATCTTGAAGGGGGCGAACTGCTGGAGCATGTCCACGACCTCCTTGTACTTGGCAGCCAGGCTATGGTAAATGCAACTGACGTACTGCGCGTCGTTTTCCGGGACCGGCTGTCCTTTCTCGCGGAGATAGCTGGCGATGGCCTCGACCATGTTGGCCGGGGCGGCGAAACGCGGATCGTCCGGGTCGATGACGGACGGGAAGGAGGCCTCGCTGCGGGCCATCTTCTCCAGTTCGCCGTAGTTGTAAGTGCGTCCTTCCGCGGCCCAGACCTTGCGGCTCTGTTCCAGGAGCCACATGCCGGTGATGTTCTTGAGGAAACGGGTGGTTCCGTCGATACCGCCTTCGTTGGTGAAGTTCAGGCGGGTGGAGGCCTCGTTGATGACCGGGGCCGGGGCTTCGATGCCCATCAGGCTCCAGGTGCCGCTGGACAGGTAGGCGAAATGCTCGTTCGCGGCCGGGACGGCGGCGATGGCGGACGCTGTGTCATGGCCGGCGACGGCGATGACCGGAACCTGCGGCACACCGCAGGCCTCGGCAATCTCTTTGCGGAGCACGCCGACGACCTCGCCGGGCTGGACGATGGGCAGGAGCACGTCGCTGCGGATCCCCAGTCTTTCCAGCAGCGCCTTGTCAAACTGGCGGGAAGTCTGGTCCATCATGCCGGAAGTGGAGGCGATGGTGTACTCGCACACTTTGTTTCCTGTCAACATATAGGACAGCAAATCCGGCATGAACAGGATGCTTTTCGCGCAGCGCAGGGGCGCGAAGCCTTCCCGGACCTGCGCATACAGCTGGAAAATGGAGTTGAAATTCAGGATCTGGATACCGGTGGCACCGTAGAGTTCCTCCCGCGGGATGGTCCGGAACACTTCCTCCGGAATACCGTCCGTATAGGGGTCGCGATAGGCGCGGGGATTCCCCAGAAGGGAGCCGTCATCCGCCACGAAACCGAAGTCCACGCCCCAGGTGTCGATGCCGATGGAATCAATTTCAACGCCTTCCTGCCCAAGCTGTGTCAAGCACTTGCGGAAATGGTCGTAGATGGCGAGGATGTCCCAGTAGAACTTGCCGCCGAGTTCAATGATGCCGCTCGGGAAACGGTACACTTCCCGCATCTCGAAGGTTTCATCCATGAAGGTAGCCAGTACCGCACGCCCCGAAGTGGCGCCACAGTCGAAGGCCAGGAAGTTGTGTTTTTGTGCCATAACCGGTTATCGTTTGTGTTCATTGCAAAAATATGGTATATCCGTCACTCCGTCCGTGAAGAATATGCGATAAAAACTTTGAATTTTGATTTTTTCAATTTCCCGGTTTGACCCCTGTTTCAGGAAAAGGCGTTTTTGGTTATTTTTGCAGTATGAAGAGACTGACCACATTCCTGCTCGCCGCCGCCTGCACCCTGGTCGCGGCCGCCCAGACACGCATCATGGACCTCCGGGTCCAGAACAGCCATGAACCCATCGCCGTCGAAGACCGGCAGCCCGACTTCGGCTGGCGGATGGAATCCGACCGGCGCGGCGCCGCCCAGACCGCCTGGCGCCTCCAGGTCACCCGCGAAAGCGACGGCAGCGAAGTGTGGGACAGCGGACGCGTGGAAGACGGGCGTTCACAAGGCATCCGCTATGGCGGAGCGGCTTTGCAGCCCGAGATGGGTTACGGGGTGAAACTCACCGTCTGGGACCAGGACGGCGGCACGCACGAAGCCCGCACCCGCTTCGAGACCAGCCTGCTGAACCCCAGGCAAAGTGCCTGGAAGGGAGCGAAATGGATCGGCTCCAAGGAGCTCACGCTGGATGCCACGTCCCAGTGCCTCTTCGACATCCGCACGGATTTCCGGATCGAGGAGGGAAGCACCGCCGCCCTGATCCTGGGGGCGGATGATTTCCGCCTGCAGCATGCTTTCCAGAACGTCTTCGGCATGGCCGGAGAGAACTATTTCCGGGTGGAAGTGGAACCCTCCCTCCCCGAGATCCGCATTTTCCGGGTCGGCTACTTCCCGGAAGACCGCGCGGACAAGCCCCTCCTCACCATCAACCGGACGGTCTTTCCGGAGACGAACCTCGGGGACATCCTGTCCGACGGTCCCGAGCACACCCTCGAAATCCATGTGGAGACCAGCGTCATCCGCTTCCGGATCGACGGGCAAGACCTTACGACGGGGACGTCCCGGCTGAGCCTGAACAGGATGGGAGACGGCGGAGATTACATTTCCTACCCGAACCTGTGTTCGGTCGGTTTCGCCGCCGCACCGGGTTCCACGGTCGTGTTCCGAAACTATCAAATCCTGAATTCCGGACAGAGCGAAGACCGCATCGTCTTCGACAAGGAGCGGTATGGAATCTTCGCCGGCCTTCCCGGCGTAACCGTCCGGGACGGGGAAATCCGGATTTCCAACCCCGGCCGGGAGATCCTCCAGGGATGGGCCGACCCCTCCCACGGCGCGGAGACGCAGCTCCGTACCGAATTCCAGGTCGGGAAAAGGATCAAGCAAGCCCGCCTGTACGCTACGGCCATGGGCATCTATGACCTTTTCCTCAACGGGAAACACGTCGGTGACAGCTGGTTCACGCCCGGAGACAGCCAGTTCCGGGAAATCATGGGCTACCACAAGTACGACGTGACGGACCTGTTGCAGGAAGGCGGGAATGCCCTCGCGGCTTCCCTCGCCGGCGGCTGGTTCAGCGGTTACATGACCTTCTCGGCCGCGAATTTCAACTTCTTCGGGGACTACGCCGCCCTCCTCGCCCGCCTGGTCATTACCTACGAAGACGGCTCGCGGGAGGAAATCGTCACCCGCCCGGACACCTGGAAGGCCTTCAAGGACGGCCCCGTACGCCTGGGAAGCTTCTACCAGGGCGAACGGTACGACGCCCGCAAGGAGACCCAGGGATGGACCGAGACCGGATTCGACGACGGGGACTGGGTGAGCGCGGAAATCATCGGACGCCGGGACTGGGTCGATTTCGACCTCATGGCCCGCTACGACGAGCCGGTCCGGCTCCGGGAAGTCCTGACGGCCCGGCGCCTGATGCCGGCCTCGGACCCGCATACGCACATCTATGACATGGGCACGAACATGGTGGGTGTTCCGGAAATCACCATCCCCGCCGGCTGGCTGAAGGCCGGCGATACCGTCATCCTTACGTACGGCGAACAGCTCTATCCCGGCCTCAAGGGGGATGCCCGGGAATACGTGAACCGCTTCGGGAAGAAGGGGCGGAACGTTGCGGGGCATATCCTCTACGAGTCCAACCGGGCCGCCCTGGACACCGACTTCTATACCGCCGCCGGCTCCGGTGCCGTCACCATCCGGCCCACCAAGACCTTCCGGGGTTATCAGTACATCCAGGTGTACATCCCCGCCCATGAAGGCGCATTGCCCCTGGAGAACGTCAAAGGACTCGTTCTCTCCTCCACGGAGATTCCAACCGGCCGCTACAACGCCACGACTTCCGACGGGAACAAGACCGGAGAGCTGGTCAACCAGCTATTCCGGAACATCCAGCGCAGCCAGCTCGGCAACACCCTGACGATTCCGACCGACTGCCCGCAGCGGAACGAACGGATGGGCTGGACCGGGGACGCCCAGGCCTACACCCGCACCGGGACCTACCAGGGAGACCTGCAGACCCTCTTTCGGCAGTGGATGGTCTCCCTCCGGGCCGACCAGGCCATCGGCGACGACCACGAAATCGCCGGCGGCATCGGCACGACCGTTCCCACCTTCAACAAAGCGGACGATACGATCTTCGCGCCCAGCACCACCTGGAGCGCGGCCGTTTGCATGGTCCCCTGGCAGCTGTACAACCAGTATGGCGACACCCGCATCATCGAGGAGAACTTCCAGGTAATGATGGACTGGCTGAATGGAATGGCCTTCTACAAGAACCCTGATTATCCGTACCTGTCCACGGCCACCGGCGGTCTGGCCGACCACCTGGCCCTGGACGGCCGCACCCCGCCGGACCTGCTGAACAACGCCATCTACATCCGCATGATGGAAGTGACGGCGACCATGGCCGACGCCATCGGCCGCCATGCGGAAGCCACCCTGCTCCGGGAGCGCCGTGAACGGGCCGTCGAAGACTGGAACAAGGCCTATGTGGACCCGGTGACGGGCAAGACGCGCGCCCTGTCCGGGGAGACGATCCATACGCAGGCTTCCTATGCCACTCCCCTGAATTTCAACGCGTTTGACCTGGACAACCGAGAGAAGGCGCAGCAGCACCTGGCCATGCTCGTCACCCACCCGGAATCGCTCGGTCCGGACTACCCTTTCCGGCCCTATACCATCACCACCGGTTTTTCCGCCACCCCGAACATCCTGCCCGCCTTGAGCCGGGCCGGTCGCAGCGAAGAAGCTTTCCGGATGATTTCCAGCACCGAGTATCCCTCCTGGCTCTACCCGGTCACCCAGGGGGCGACCTCCATCTGGGAGCGCTGGAACTCCCGGGATACGGCCTTCGCCGGCATCAACCAGAACAGCATGAATTCGTTCAACCACTTCGCCCTGGGCGCCGTGGGAGAATGGATGTTCGAATACCAGCTGGGAATCACCGCTGCCTATGACGAAGGCGAAGCGGGCTACAGGCACTTCGTGCTCCAGCCCACCTGCGGCGGGATTTACACGGCTCTGGAAGGCAGCTACGATTCCAACTACGGACGCATCTGCAGCGCCTGGACCGCGGACCAGGGCGTGATGAAGACCTACCGCTGTACCGTCCCGGCCAACACGACCGCCACCCTCTACCTGCCCATCGACGAAGACGCCGTCCAAACCTACGGGGAGGTGGACGGCGCCGTTCATGAAGGAAACTGTACCCGGCTCGGTCATTCCGTCGCCCAGTACTTCCTCCCGGCCGGGACCTGGGAGTTCACCATCGGCGAAGGACGGATCGGAATCCGGTAATCCTATTCGCTTACCGGTGCGAGGACGTTGTGCACCGGCCAGGACTGGGCTTTCTTGAGTTTGAAGGAACCGCTCCGGCGGAGGTCCTGGATGGAGGCGCCGAAGTTCACGGTATAGACGCCGGCGGCGGCTTCCCAGGCACTCGCGGCCTCATTGAAGGAAGCGAGGGAGTAGGCATCGACCTGGAAGGTCAGGGTCTGGCTCTCACCCGGGGCGAGGAGTTTGGTCTTGGCGAAGGCCTTGAGCTCCAGATCAGGCTTTTCGAGGCCGCCTTCCGGGGCATGGACATACACCTGGACGACTTCCTTGCCGGCCACGGTGCCCTCGTTCTTGATGGTGACGGAGGCCTCGAAACCGTCGGCGGTGGCCTTCACGACCGGATTGGAGTACACGAAGTAGCTGTAGGTAAGGCCGTATCCGAACGGATAGGAGACTTCCACGCCGCGCGTCTGGAAGTGACGGTAGCCCACCCAGATGCCCTCGGCATAATCGGTATAGTCCACATCCTTCTGCGGCTGGCGGGGCCCCCAGCTGAAGCCACGGCCTTGCTGCGGATTGTAGCTGTAAGGGAAGTTGGCGGAGGACGGGTGATCCATGAAATTCACGGGGAAGGTCATCGGAAGCTTGCCGGAAGGATTCACCTTGCCGGTGAGGACATCGGCCACGGCGTTGGCGCCCTCCTGGCCCGGGGACCAGGGCAGGACGATGGCGTCCACCATGTGCTTCCAGGAGGCGGTCTCGATGACACCGCCGATGTTCAGGATGACGACCACCTTCTTGCCGGCGGCGTGGTAGGCGGTGCTCACGTCACGAAGGAGCTCACGCTCGACGGTAGTGAGTTCGAAATCATCAACTTGCTTGCGGTCGGCACCTTCGCCGGCGTTGCGGCCCAGGACCACGACGGCGACGTCATTGGCTTTCGCCTCATTGCCGATGGCAGCGGTCGGGACGGCGATCTCGGCGAGTTTGCGGCGGGAGAACCAGGAGAAGGTCGTGCCGGAAAGGGCGGTCTGGGCCTTGTCGTAGGCGACATAGGCCTGGTAGTAGTCCGCGAGGGTCTTGTCCAGGGTGAAGCCGGCGTTTTCCATCGCGTCCTTCATGTTCACGACGTAGGCCTTGTTCACATCGCCGGAGCCGGTGCCGCCGGCGACGAAATCGAGGGCGGAGATGCCGTAGAGGGCCACTTTCTCATTCCCCTTGAGCGGGAGGGTCTCCTTCTCGTTGCGGAGCAGGACGATAGACTCGGCGGCGGCCTTGCGGGCCACGGCGGCATGGGCCTTCAGGTCCGGCTTGTTGGAGAACTGGTAGCCCTTGAAATGCGGGGTACGGACGATGTATTTGAGCATGTTACGGACGTTGCGGTCCAGTTCCTCCTGGGAAATGGAACCGTCCTCCACACCCGCGATGATCCGGTCGATCTCGTTCTGGTTGCCCGGTTCCATCAGGTCGTTGCCAGCCTTGGCGGACTTCACGGTGCCCGCCTTGTTGCCCCAGTCGGTCATGACGATGCCCTTGAAGCCCCATTCGTCGCGAAGGACGGTGGTCAGGAGGTCCAGCTTCTGCTGGGTATATTCGCCGTTGAGCTGGTTATAGGAGGACATGACGGTCCAGGGATCGGACTCCTTCACGGCGATCTCGAAGTTCTTCAGGTAGATTTCGCGGAGGGCGCGCTGGCTGATGCGGGCGTCGTTCTCGTTGCGGTTCGTCTCCTGGTTGTTCGCCGCGTAGTGCTTGATGGAAGTGCCCACCCCGTTGGACTGGACGCCTCGGACGTAGGCCGCGGCCATCTTGCCGGAGAGGAGCGGATCCTCGGAGAAATACTCGAAGTTACGTCCGCACAGCGGGTTGCGGTGGATGTTCATGCCCGGGGCGAGGAGGACGTCCACGCCGTATTCCAGGACTTCGTTGCCCATGGCTTTCGTCATCTCCTCCACCATTTCCGTATCCCAGGAACTCGCGAGAAGGGTCCCCACCGGGAAACCGGTGCAATAGTAGGTGTTGCTGTCACCCTGACGGGTAGGCTGGATGCGCAGGCCGGCAGGGCCGTCGGCGAGGACGGTTCCGGGAATGCCCAGGCGCTCGATCGGACGGGTGTTGCCCGCCGCACCGGGGACCTGCCAGGCAACGCCGGAGGTGACGCCGTTCACCATAGCGGCACGGGCGCCGCCCACCAGCAGGGTGGCTTTTTCCTGCAGGGTCATCGCATTCAGGACTTCTTCGATGTTGTCTTCGCGGAGCTGCGGCTGCGCAAAAGAGATGACGGCGAGGCCCAAAAGGGCTGCCGAGACAAGTGCTTTCTTCATATCGTTACAGATTGATTACGTTCTCTCCTTCATGGATTTGCCGCGGCTTCCCCTTCCAGACGAAGAGGCCGTCCACGCCCAGCGGGAGCGTGATTTCCGCCTGCAGCTTCTTTCCTTTCAGTTTGTAATGGACGGAGATTTCACCGTCCGGATGCGGCATGGTACCGCCGATTTCCTTCAGGTCTCCCAGGTGCGGTTCGATGCGCACGCGCTTGAACGCCACGGCGTCGGAATCGATGCCCAGCACGGTGCGGTACAGTTCGATGTTCGGGCTGGCGCCCCAGGCATGGCAGTCGGAACGGGTGCCGAAGACATTGGCGTCCTCTCCCCAGGTGGTGAGGCCCATGGCGATGTTCTCCCGCCAGGTGTCCAGCCAGTTCAGATACCCGTCTCCCAGGCCGGCTTTCACATACGCCTGGTAGAGGTAGAACTTGTAATAGATGGTGCACTGGGCCAGGGACTTGTCGGTCAGGAGTTTCTCCGCCATGGATTTAGGGTCGTCCACGATGCCGCACAGGATGGCGAGCGCATTGGCATGTTGGCTGTACTGATCCTGCTCGATGCGGTCGGCAAAAAGGCCTTTCTCCTCGTTCCAATAGGCTTTTTTCACGCTCTCCGCGAGTTTCGCGGCCTGGGCTTCGTAGGTTTCCTTCGCCCAGGTATTGCCCCGGACTCCTTCCATCTCGGCCATCATCTGGAAGGCATACAGGAGCTGGAGGTCCATGAGGATGGAGCAGCCGTCGGCCCCTCTCCGGGGCGCTCCGTTCTGCCAGTCTTTCCGGTTGTTCACCCAGTCGGAGAAATTCCAGCCGGGGAGGTTCCGGAGCCGTCCGTCGGGCAGCTGGTAGCGGGAGAAATAATTCAGGATCTGCTCCGCACCGGGCACGAGGTCCAGGACGAACTGCGTATCCCCGCCGTACATCAGGTAATCATGCATCGCATAGATGTAACTGAGGGCATAGGGCTGGATGTGCTGGGGAATGGTCGTAGGATACCGGCTCTTGGTAATGCCGTCGGCGCCGCGGGAAATGTCGGCCAGATGAAGGAAATTCTTCACCAGGCGGTCGTCCTTGCTGTTGTACAGGGTGATCAGCGCCTGAATCCGGGTGTCGCCCAGATACTGAAGCCGTTCATAATACGGGCAGTCCATATAGGTTTCCGTGGCGCAGAGCCGGGCCGTGCGCCAGCCGATCTCCAGGATATCCTGCAGCTCCTTCCGGTCCGTGTCCAGCCGGGCGTCCAGCGTGAAAGGATAGCCAGTGAAGGTGCCGGTAACCTCATTCACCGTCAACGGCTCGTCTCCGGTTTCCACCTGCAGGCGCACATAACGGAACGTACGCCAGGAAAGGGTCGTGAACTGCTGGTCCTTCGCGCCGTTGGAAATGAGTTCGTCCTCCCGGCCGATGAAAATCTTCCCTTCCGTTTCGTTGCGGTTTCCCTTGCCGACGACCCGGGGGATCCGCAGGAAGTACCGGTGCTCTTCCGGTATTCTAGAGAGTTCCTCCTCCGAGAGCTGCGGCCGTTGTTCCTGGGACGGGATATACAGGGCTTCGGCATAGCCGATCCGTACCCTGGCACCCTTTCCATCGCTCATCCGAAGGTTGAAATAAGCATTCGTAAGCACCTTGTTGTCCAGTAGGAGTTCCTTCTTCGAATGGGCCGGGACCGTAAAGGCCTCGCCCAGGGTGAAAGGCGTCCGCTCCATCTGCGGCAGCGTGGAGGGGCGGAGCCGGTGCCCGGCCGTCTGCTCGGCGTTCAGGACGTTCATGGGCTCACCCGCACCGCCTTCCCGCGCCGGCAGCCAGGCAGAGAGGTCGGCATCGGCCTCTTTCCAGTCCGGAATTCCGGCGTTCATATCCACCTTCTCCCCGGGACCAGCCACATAGTAGCCGTTGACAATCGGCCTGACCGGGCTGTAGGAGGGATCCTGGATACACTTCCAAGTCCTGTCCGTAAACAGGGCAGCCGCCTCTCCCTCTCCCTGGAGCAGGAAGCCCGCCTCGACGGAGAGCTGGGAATCCGGCTTGCTCGCACCCTCGTGGTAAACCAGGGCTGCGATCACATTCTTCCCGGCGTGCAGGCAAGGGGCCAGGTCCACCGTCTCATAATTCCAGTGGGTGAGGTCTCCCTTGGCCGGGCCCAGGGACACCAGCTGCCCATTGACATACAGTTTGTACCGGTTGTCACCCGTCACATGCACGACATAGCGGCCGGGGACAGCCGCCAGGTCAATGTCCTTGCGGAAGTAGTACACCCCATAATCCTGCGCCCCCGTTTCCGGGACGCTGATCCAGCGGGCGTTCCAGTGTTCGGTTTCCAGGTCGAAGGGGGCTGCGGGATCCCGCCTTGCTCCCGGCTGTGCAGACGCCTGCGCAAGGGCAAGGAAAAGTGTGAGAAGGAGAAGGACTGGATGATGTCTCATGGAACGGAACCTTACTTAAAACTCAAACTCTTCGGCCGGATGGGTGAAGGCGTTCAGCGTCGCATGCGCATTGCGCAGATACAGGACGATGGTATTGTCGTCCGTCTCGCTGTACATGCCGCGAAGGCTGGGATTCTTGTCCAGCATGTCCTTCTTCGCTTCGACGCGGTCGTCAGGAATGAGTTCGCAGGCGATCCGGAGCCATTCACCGTCCACGAAGGCGCAGATTTCGGCCCGGGGATTCGCAAGGAGCTGCTTGTACACGTTCTTGACCTTGCCGGTCTGGATGTACAGCTTCCCCTCGAAGATTTCGGCCGTACCGAAGGGACGGACGCGGGGCTGGCCGCCCTCCACGGTCGCGAGGTAATAGGTTCCCGCCTTCTTCAGGAACTGCTGGGCCCGCAAGGCATTTTCGGGATTCGGAGTAGTCTTCACAATCATGGTTTCAACAGGTTGTTCTTGTTTCTTTTCGGTGTTGGTGCCGCAGGAAGCCAGGCAGAGGGCCGCGGCGGCAAAGATCAGTAAACGTTTCATGTGGCTATCATTTTATTGCCAAAGATACGAAATAATCGCACGCGCCCCGTCTCATTTTCTTCGAAAGATTTGCCGTTTTCTTCAAAATGCTGATTTCCAGGTATATATAAAAAGTGCTTTGTGCAAATCTGCGCAAAGCACTTTCAGCATTAAGCTTATTCTCAACCAGTTACGAAAAACGGCTCAATACTTTTCGTACATCTTCAGGTCAAATCGGAGTGACATGCCTTTCCGGTAGCGGAACTGGATGGGGAGGTACTCGTGTCCACAGGTATATTCCAGTGTGTACTCCGTATCTTCCTGTAAACCCGGGACAGTGGAAGTCATCCACTGGACCAGGCATAAGCAGTTCGTTTGGAGACCGTTCGTCTCGTACGCCCTGTATGTGAGCACATTCCCGGACAGCGTAGCCTCACAGGAGATGCCGGAGTTCTTGATACTGCAGTTCAGCTTGGCATTCTTTCTCGTCACGGCTAGTCCCTCCGGCGTGTACTCCAGGAACAGCTCGGGGGCCGTATCCTCCGGATCCAGCGCAGGGAAATCATCCTCCCCCGCCCGGGTGTCAGAGATGCAACCGCTGCTGAGCATATCCATCGAATGCGGCAGCTTGTATTTGCCACAGGATACGACCAGCAGCAAAACTAACAATAAGGAAGTCGATCGTTTCATAACTTATGGTTTTTTAAAGATTGATCCTGACTCCGGCCCCCACCGAAAACATCACCGGGAAACGATCCCGGTAGGTTTCCAGGACAGGTTCGCCGACCGGCATTCTCCAACTCAACTCCGGCTCGATATAAAGGCCCAGCCGGCGGGTGACGTTCCACTGGATACCGCCGACACCAAGCAGCGAAAGGCTGAACCCGTCCTTCGTGATTCCATAACCTGCATATGTGGCATTCAGGCAGATTTCCCCTTGCGCCCCAGCTCCTGCATACACGTCAAACCGCGTATTGGATGCAATGATATAATCCAGACGGACCGGGACACCCAGATAATGGGCCCATTGCACCGTCTCACCCGAAATCCCACTGTTCACCTGGGAAGAATACAGGGAATAGGCCAGCCCCGTGGACACACGGAGCCGTTCCGCGACAGGGATCCAGGCAGAGATTCCGAACTTGAGCGGCATCGAATGATGGAAGGAAATCACCTCGTTGGTGGAAGGATCGAGAACATGCAGGGAGTTCCCGCCGTCCGCCAGCGTCGATACCAGGGCTGCCAATGCACCTGCACCCAAGACTCCCCCCGCGGCAGGAGCGATTCCCATCCCCATGTCCCGGATCGGCGAAGAAGAGGGCACGACGACCGAAGGGACCGATTCCGCGACTGTTGCTTCATGAAGGTCGATTTCCGATGGGTCCGGATCTTCATCGGTCTGCTCCGGAGCGACCGGGAGGTCCTGTACCACTTCCGGAAAATCCCGGGATACGGCCGCTGTTTTTCGACGCGGAACCGACCGGTCAATCCATGGTTTTACTGCTTCGGGGATTTCGATATCCACCGAGTCGCGGGCTATGGTTTCGGTTACCGCCACCGGGACCTCGGGCGGGAGCCCCTCCTCCGGGGCCGCAGGCTTTTTCAGGAACAGGACAGCCGCCAAACCCGCCGCCAGTGCCAAACCGGACATCCAAGGGATGGCTTTCCTTACAACCGATCCCTTCTTTCTGTCATATAGGGCACGGAACTCGGCAAGGCCATCCTCCGGAAGGGGGCTTTCGTAGCCTTCCAGCCTATCTTTTATGATTTTTTCCCAGTGGCTCATAATTCCGAGTCTTTCCAATAACGGTTGATTTCTTCTTTCAGTTGTCTTCTGGCTTTCGCCAGGATGCCTGCAGATCCCTTTTCGCTGATTCCCAACATTTTCCCGATCTCCCGATGCGAATAGCCATCCAGGCAGTACAAATTGAAAACCATTCTCCGCACTTCGGGCAAACGCGATATGCTTTCCAGCAGACGCTCCTGGGGGATCGCCATAACTTCCTCATCACTCGGATCCGGGACGGACTCTTCCACCCGGAAATCCAGTGGAACCATTCGCCAACGTTTCCGCCGGATCCTGTTCAGTGCCAGGTTGATGACGATCCGCCGGATCCATCCGTACAGGGAGCCGTCTGAAGTGTAATGATAAGTCGATATCCTGTCAAGTGCTTTCAATAACGCGTCCTGCATCAAATCTTCCGCATCATCCGGACTGCCGGCGTATCGACGGCAGAGAGTAAGCACCCTCGCTGCATATCTCCTATACAGTTCATCCTGGGCCTCCCTGTTCCCCTCCGAGCAGTATCTGGCCAGTTCCTGCTCGTTCAAATCCCGAAACACTTACGAATCTCCTTTCACCTTATAAACACCTCAATTCCGAAATTACGTCTCCGAAAATGGCCTGCCCCTACAAAAAGAGGTCCCGCAGGCCTCCTGAAAAAGGAAGAGCCTGCGGGACTCAGGGGTGGGAGGACTATACCTCCACACTCAGCACCTGCTTGCCGGGCTTGTAGGGGATGAAGACCTTGCCGCCGCGGCCGGTGTTGCGGATGGTGAGGTCGTAGTCGGCGTCGCGGAAGCGGCGACGGATGCGGTAGGTGCCGATGGGGATGCAGGGCTCCACAAGCAGGCCGTCCAGCTGGGGCTTGATGCCCAGGAGGGCCTCGCTCACGGCCTTCCAGGTCCAGGCGGCCGTGCCGGTGAGCCAGCTGTTCTTGCCTTCGCCGGGCCGGGCGGCGTCCTTGCCGGCCACCATCTGGCAGAAGACATAGGGTTCCACCTTACGCAGTCCCTGGTCCTGACAGAAGGCCGGCGTGATCTTCCGATAGTGCCGCCAGGCGTCGTCGGCCCGGCCGGCCATGGCCTCACCGATAATCACCCAAGGGTTGTTATGGCAGAAGATGCCGGCGTTCTCCTTGTAGCCTTCCGGATAGGAGCTGATTTCGCCGTAATCCTTGATGTAGCGCGTGTAGGCGGGATTGTTCAGGACCAGTCCGTGCTCGCATTCCAGATACTTGACAGCGGAGTCCAAGGCCTTGTCACAGAGGCCCTCATCGGCCCCGATCCGGGCCATGGTGCACCAGCCCTGGCTCTCGATGAAGACCTTTCCTTCCTCGCACTCCCGGGAGCCGATCTTCCGGCCGTAATAATCGTAGGCGCGGAGGAACCACTCGCCGTCCCAGCCGTACTTCTTCACGGCTTCTTCCATGGCGGCCACGGCTTCCTTGACACCCAGCACAAACTCGGGATCCTCCGCCACGGAATGATGGGAGAGGAGCTCCGCGAAATCGCGTCCCTCGGCGACGAACAGGCCGGCGATCATGAGGGATTCCGCCTTGGAGCCCTCGGTCTTGTTCTCCGTGGTCTGGAAGGACTCGTCGGGATTGTCGGAGAAGCAGTTGAGGTTCAGGCAGTCGTTCCAGTCGGCCCGGCCGATGAGCGGAAGCCCGTGGGGGCCGAGGTTGTCCGTCACGTGCTTGAAGCTGATTTTCAGGTGGTCCAGCAGGGAGACCTCCGTCCCGGGTTTGTTGTCGAACGGGACCGGCTCCTGCAGGATGCCGAAATCGCCGGTTTCCCGGATATAGGCAACCGTACCGAAGATAAGCCAGAGCGGGTCATCGTTGAAACCGCCGCCGATGTCGTTGTTGCCCCGCTTGGTCAGGGGCTGGTACTGATGGTAGCAGCCGCCGTCCGGGAACTGCGTGGAGGCAATGTCGATGATCCGCTGCCGCGCCCGCTCCGGGATGAGATGGACGATGCCGGCGAGGTCCTGGTTGGAATCGCGGAAGCCCATGCCCCGGCCGATGCCGCTCTCGAAATAACTGGCGCTCCGGCTGAAGAAGAAGGTGATCATGCACTGGTACTGGTTCCAGATGTTCACGGTCCGGTCCAGCTCCGGCACGTCGGACTCCACGGTAAAACGGCCCAGGAGGTCGTCCCAGTAGGATTTCAAGGCAGCGAAGGCAGCCTCCACCTGCGCCGGGGTGGCAAACGCCTCCATCATCGCCTGCGCCTTGGCCTTGTTGATCACGGCAGGGGCGACGAACTTCTCCTCCGGCGCATTCTCCACATAGCCGAGGACAAACACCAGTTCCGTGGACGCTCCCGGTTCCAGCGTCAGGTCGAACCGGTGCGAGGCGACGGGGCTCCAGCCATGGGCCACGGAGTTCCCGGAAGTGCCGGCGAGGACCTGCTGCGGCGCCTCGAATCCGTTGTACATGCCGATGAAGGTTTCCCGGTCCGTGTCGAACCCGTCGAAGGGACGGTTCACGCCGAAGAAGGCGTAATGGTCGCGGCGCTCGCGGTATTCGGTCTTGTGATAGAGGACGTTCCCATCGATCTCCACCTCGCCCGTGGAGAGGTTCCGCTGGAAATTCTCCATGTCGGTGGAGGCGTTCCAGAGGCACCATTCCACGAAGGAATAGAGCTGGAAGGTCTTTTTCGCCGCTCCCGTGTTCGTCAGCTTCACCCGGTGCACCTCGCAGCGGTGGCCGATGGGCACGAAGAAGAGGACATCGGCCTTCAGGCCGTCCTTCTCCCCCGTCACCCGGGTATAGCCCATGCCGTGGCGGCACTCATAGGCGTCGAGGGCGGTCTTGCAGGGCTTCCAGCCCGGATTCCAGACCGTGTCGCCGTCCTTGATGTAGTAATAGCGGCCGCCGGCGTCCATGGGCACGCCATTGTAGCGGTAGCGGAGGATCCGGCGGAATTTGGCATCCTTGCAGAAGCAGTAACCACCTGCGGTATTGGAAATCAGGGAGAAGAAATCCTCCGTCCCCATGTAGTTGATCCACGGCCACGGGGTGGCCGGATCCGTGATGACGTACTCCCGGTGGGCGTCGTCGAAATGTCCGTATTCTTTCATATGCTCTGGTTGCATCAAAGTTTTCAAAGATAAGGGATTTGCGCCTGAAATGCAAGGCCGCTCACTCCCCCAGCATGTAGGCCCGCGGAGTCTGGCCGGTGGCTTTGCGGAAGTATCGGCAGAAATAGGAGGGGCTGGGGAAATGGAGGAGGTCGCTGACCTGCCGGACGCTGTAGGAGCCGTCTTTCAGGAGCGTTTCCGCCTCGGCGATGACGCTCTCCTGGATGAGCAGGAGCGCCTTTTTCCCGGAAACCTTGCTGACGATGCGGGAGAGGTATTTCGGGGTGATGCACAGTTCCCGGGCGTAGTAGTCCAGGTCGCGGTGTTCCAGGCAGGCGGCCTGGACCAGGCGGATGAAGTCCTGCGTGATGGCCAGTTCGCGGGGAATCCGGGTGCGCTGCTCCGTCCGTTCCACGACCAGGCGCGCCAGGCCGCCGCACATCATCTCGGCCGCCCCGCGGATGATATCGTCCTGGAAATAATAGTCCGGACCGCCCTCCGCCACATGGATGAGAACCTCAATGAGGTGTAAGTACCTGTCCATCCGCTCCTTCCGCATGGCGATGGAAAAGGGCGCGATCATGGACGAGCGGAGGATCTTCGCGGAACGGGAGTTCATTCCGGAAAAGAGTTTTCCGTCGTTGTAGCCGATCAGGATATATCGCGTCCCGGCCTGCCAGTTGAGTTCGCGCAGGAGCGTGGCCGACGGGAGGAGCAGGACGGACCTGCCCTCGACATGGAAAGACTCCAGATTGAGGACGCAGTCCACCACGCCCGTCTCCACGAACAGGATAGCATTGAAGCCGATCCGGTACGGGAAAACCATCCAGCCGGGCCGGAGGGTGCGGGTGGACCGTCCCTTGTCCAGCAGGGCGGAGAGGGCGGGCGGGACCCGGATGGACAGGTTGTCGGAGATGACGAATTCGTCCTTCACATAGATGGTGTTCGCCGTCCGCGGGACCATGTCCAGGCGCAGGGTTTTGTCGAGCGGATGTTCCATAAGGGCACAAAAATGTCAAATTATCCCACAAGGTTTTCGCAAAGATAAAAATTGATTTCCATATTTCCCACAATAACACCCATTTTTCTGCCAAAATTTGCCAAAAATCCCCGCAATGGGTAATTTTGTTTCAAAACAAAACACGGAAAAATGGAAAATTTCAAACAGATATTCGAATCACACTATACCTGGATCGAGGGCTTTCTGCGGAATGTCCGGCGTTACGGAAACCGCCTGGCGATGGTGAATCCCGCCGACGGGCGCCGTTGGACCTACCGGGAACTGGACGCCGAGAGCAACCGCTTCGCGCAGGCCCTCCTCGCAGCCGGCCTCCGGAAAGGGGACGTCATCATGATGCAGCTGTGCAACTGCCCCGAATTCGTTTTCGGCTACCTCGCCGCCCACAAGACGGGCGCCGTGTGCTGCCCGGCCAGCTTCCGCTTCTCCCCGGGGGAACTCGCCTGGAGCATCGACGATTCCCACCCCAAGGTACTCCTTTTCAACGCCGCTTACCGGGAGACCGTGGAAGAGGCGCTGAAACTGGCCTCGCATCGGCCCGACCTGGTCCTGACGGCGGAAGAAGCGCCCGAAAGCGGGTTCCTCTCCTACGGACGCTTTGTGGAGTGCGCCTCCTGCGAAGAGCCTGATGTCGAGCACAATATCTATGACGAGACCTGCCGCCTGTACACCTCCGGCACGACCGGCCATCCCAAGGCCATTCCGATGACCAGCATCAACGAGGTGCTGTCGGCCCACGACGTGATGATCCATTTCCCGATGAGCTACCGGGACGTGACGATGAACACGACGCCCTGGTTCCACCGCGGCGGCCTCCACTGCGCCGGCCCCTGCCCGGCCTTCTACGCCGGTGCCACGATCGTCATCCTTCCCAAGTTCGATGCGAAGACGGCCCTGGACTACGTGGCCGAGTACGGCATCACCTTCCTGGTGGGGGTTCCCACCGTCCTGGGCAGCCTGGCCGACGAGCAGGAAAGGAACCCGCACGACCTTTCTTCCCTGAAGGGCATCGTCACCATGGGCAGCCCGCTGGAGAAAGCCGCCTGCATCCGCTATCAGAAAGTATTGACACCCAATATCTTCAACGGTTACGGAACCACGGAAACCTTCTGGAACACCTTCCTCCGTCCCTTCGACCTGCCCGAAGGCGCCGGCACCGCCGGAGCTTCCTGTGTCGATGACGACGTCCGCGTCGTGCGCCTCCACGACGGCCGCCGCACCGAGCCGGACGAACTGGTCGCCCAGGACGGCACCGAAATCGGCGAAGTCATCCTTTCCTCCCCCGCGAAATCGCCCTATCTCTACTACGACAACCAGTCCGAGACGGAGCGCAAGTACTACAAGGGATTCCTGTACACGAACGACCTCGCCACCTGGGACGGCAAGGGTTTCATCACCATCGTCGGCCGCAGGGACGACATGATCATCTCCTCCGGCGAGAACATCTATCCCACCGAAGTGGAAGCGGTCCTGTCAATGAATCCGCGGGTCAAGGACTGCGTGGTCACCTCCGTCCCCGACCGGGTCCGCGGCCAGCTGGTCACCGCCTACATCGTCCCGAAAGACGGATCGCTCACGGTTTCCGAACTGGACGCTTTCTGCAAGGAGAGCCCCTACATCGCCAACTTCAAGCGCCCCCGCTACTACCGTTTCGTAGATTCTGTTCCCTACACCGCCACCGGAAAGAAACGCCATGTGGAGGCGAAGGAAAATGCCGCCGCGGACCTCGCAAAAGGCCTGTTGCAGGCGGTGTAACCCGGATGGCCGGGCGGGAAACTGCATTTATTGACACTCTGTTTTTTGTCCGTATTTATTGCAGTTTTGCTTATTATGACTATTTTTGCAGAAATGGGGAGCGGTGAATACTCCTCTTTCTGACAAAAGCCATGAACGACGCCATCCATCTGAAGTACCTGGTCGCGGGTCCCAACGACCTGCTGTGGGGCACGGCCGTGAACTCGGTCGGGTTCCAGGAAGTGGGCCCCGGTGAGCCCTATCCCCCGTCCAACCATCCCTCCCGTTACCTTTTTTCCGAAAAACGCGGACGCGTCCTGGACGAATACCAGCTGCTGTACATCACGCAGGGACAGGGTACGTTCCGCAGCGCCACGCAGTCCCATCCGGTCCAGGTGCGGCAGGGCAGCTTCTTCCTGCTGTTCCCAGGCGAATGGCATACGTACCGTCCGGATCCCGAGACAGGCTGGAAAGAGTATTGGATCGGATTCAAGGGCGGACAGATGAACTCCTGGGTCCGGAACGGCTTTTTCTCCCTGAACCGCCCGGTCTGGCACGCCGGCCTCAGGAGCGACATCGTCGAACTCTATGAGGAAGCCATCCGCACCGCCACGCAGCAGATGTCCGGTTTCCAGCAGCGCCTGGGCGGCCTCGTGGCACACCTGCTCTCCCTCGCCTGGTTCTACGGTCGCAACGAGGCCTTCTCCGAAGTCGCCGACCAGATCAACCGCGCCAAGATCCTCATCTCCGAACAGTTCCGGACCATTACACCCGAAGACGTGGCGCAGCAGCTGTGCATGGGCTATTCCAACTTCCGCCGCATCTTCAAGGAATACACCGGTTTCTCCCCCGCCAAGTACATCCAGGAGGTGAAGATGGGCAAGGTCAAGGAGGCCCTCACGAACAGTACGCGGCCCGTCAAGCAGGTCGCGTACGAAATGGGCTACGAGAACGAGGATTACTTCTTCACCGCCTTCCGCCGCCTCACCGGCATGACCCCGGTGGAATACCGGAAATTCACCCAGGGAAAGCGGAAGGAATAGCCTCGGGCCCGGGATCAATACTCCCCTTTGAAAGCAGTGTTCTTTTCCAGTTTCTCCTGGCTGACGGTGGGCTGGACTTCCCGGATCGTCCCGTCCTCGTTGTAATACAGGTAATCCACGCACACGCTGCGGTGGGAGCCGCCCATTCCCCGATTGGGCCAGTTGTAGTTGCCCAGGTCGCCGGTGTGGTAGAACAGGAACCAGTCGTCCCCGAACTGCACGATACTGTGATGGTTGGTGCCGCTGCTTACGGGGCCGAGGATGCGGCCCTTGTATTCGTACGGGCCCAGGGGGTTGTCGGCCATGGCATAGACGATTTCCGGCTGGTGGCCCGTGAAGGGACTGTTGCTGTAGGACAGGTAGTATTTCCCGTTGTACTTATGGACCCAGGAGGCCTCGAAGAATTCCTCCAGTCCTTCGATGATATGCACCTCGCCGTCGTAGGAAACCATGTCGTCGTTCAGTTTGATGCAGCAGCAAGTGTTCTGCCCCACAAACATGTAGGCCTGCCCGTCATCGTCGATGAACACGCAGGGGTCGATGAAATCGCGGTCACAGACGACTCCGGGAGAGTCGATGGTGAGGAGCGGATGCCCCAGCGGATCCTCGAACGGGCCATAAGGGCTGTCCGCGACGGCGACGCCGATATATTTGACATCGGTCGGATAGTACAGGTAATATTTCCCGTTCCGCTCCACGCAGTCCGGTGCCCAGGCGTTCTTCGTAGCCCAGGACGTCTGCTCGAAGGGCCGGAAGATGACGCCCCGGTCCTCGAAGGTCTTCATGTCGCCGGTCACATAGACATGGTAATCCTCCATGTCGAAGCCCCGGGCCATGTCCCGGTCGTGGCTGGGATACACGTACAGCGAATCCCCGAACACATGGGCGGACGGGTCCGCCGAATACATGTGCGTGATGATGGGATTGCCGCCCAGTTCGAAATGCCGCGCTTTCGGGGCGCAGGAAACAAGGAGCAGGCAGACGGCTGCCAGAAGCGGAAGACAGGATTCTCTTTTCATAGGATACAGATCGGATACGCCGGTAAATTTACGAAAATCCGCCGATAATCTGAAGACGATTTCTTATCTTTGGAGCATGAAACGGACTTTATGCATCGCCGCGGCGCTTCTGGCAGGAGTGGCCGCATGGGCCCAGCAGGCGCTGGGGCCGGGGACGGGCATCGTCTCCCCCGAGATCAATGCCGACAACACCGTCACCTTCCGCTATTACGCGCCGAAGGCCATCACGGTCCAGCTGACGGGCGATTTCCTGCCTGTCCGCCGGGTGGACATGCAGGAAGGCCGCGACGGCCTGTGGACCTACACCACGGAGCCGCTGAAGGGTGAACTCTACTCCTACAGCTTCATCGTGGACGGGGTCCGGACGATGGACCCTTCCAACATCTATCAGAACCGGGACATCGCGACCTGGACCAACATCTTCACCCTGAGCGCCGAACCCGGTGACGCCGGCTGGTACTACGAGGTCCATGACACCCCGCACGGGAATGTATCCCATGTGTGGTACGACTCCCCCACGCTGGGCTGCACGCGGCGGATGAGTGTCTATACGCCGGCCGGTTATGAGGACAGCCCGAAGGCCAAGTATCCCGTGTTCTACCTCCTGCACGGCTCCGGCGGCGACGAGGACGCCTGGCTGGAACTCGGCCGTACCGCCCAGATCCTGGACAACCTCATCGCCGAGGGAAAGGCGGAGCCGATGATCGTCGTCATCCCCAACGGCGTCTATTACAACCGGGCCGCCCCGGGTGCCGCCGTGAACATGTTCCAGCCCACGATGGCGAACAGCCGGTCCGATTCCACCATCGAGATCGAGAACAGTTTCCCGGACATCATCAAGTACGTCGAGAGTCACTACCGCGTGAAAAAGGGCGCGGCGTACCGGGCTGTCGCCGGCCTCTCGATGGGCGGCCGCCAGTCTTCCGCCCTCGCCCGCCACTATCCGACGACCTTCGGGTACATCGGCCAGTTCTCCGGCGTAGTCGTTCCCGAGGGCGAGGACGACCCGGCCCTCAAAGCCCTTTTTGCAGCCAAGCCGAAACTCTTCTGGATCGGCGTGGGCAAGGACGACGGCGTAAAGAAGAACTCCTTGATCCTCAAGAACTACTGCGACGAGAAGGGATACCCTTGCGAGTACTACGAGTCCGACGGCGGACACATCTGGCGCAACTGGCGGGTGTATCTCACCCTCTTCGCCCAGCGGCTGTTCAAATAGCGTCGAACAGGGTCTTATACGCCCGGGCTTTCCGCTCCAGCGGCGCCGGATAGGCCCGGGACGTGGAAGGCATCCGCCAGAAGGCGAGCGTACGGCCTCCGATGGGAAGCGGCACCGAGCCGCCCATCGGGGGCTCGTCGCATCCGAAGGTCCCGACGATGACGTCGGTCGCCTTCTGTCCGGTCGTGACGACGGCCTTGCACGAAGGGATCCTGGCCAGCAGGGCCGGGATGTCCGTCGCCTCCACCACTTCCAGGAATTTGTCGGACGCGTTGTCCTGCAGCCGGCGGACGGCGCAGGCCGTGTCGTAGAGGGCGATGCCCTCCTCCCGGCAGAACGCCTGCACCCGGTCCATGTCGAAGCGTTTCTCCCCCGGCACGGCAAACCAGTCCTTGTTCCCGTGGTACAGCTGGCCGCAGATCCGCCAGAAATCATTGGTCCAGTTCGGGTAGAAAAAGGGCATGGACCACCGCTTGGGCTGCGGCGGGAAACTGCCCAGGAAAAGGACTTTCGCGCCCTCCGGCAGGAAGGGGTCGAAAGGATGACGTTCAGTCGGGATAGTCATATCGGTTGCAAAAATACACCATTTTCCATTCCCCCGCAAACCGCCGGCAGTTTCAAAACCGTATCAAATGCTTTCAAATTTAAGCCCGAAACGGGTTTCGGGGGCTGGGCCGGTTGTGTATCTGCCGGGGATGGACTATCTTCGCCCAAGAACAAAAAACCTTCACGATGAAGAAACTGCTGCTTACCGCCTTATCCGCCCTCGCCATCGGCCTTGTTCCTGCCGGTGCCCAGTGGGGCCAGCGTGAGATTCCCGAACCCACCGACGGGCTCAAGGACGCTTACAAGGACTATTTCAAGATCGGCGTCGCCGTGAACAACCACAACGTCGTCAATCCCGGCGAGGTCGCCGTCGTCCTCCGCGAATTCAACAGCATCACCGCCGAGAACGCGATGAAGCCCGAACCCACGGAGCCCGAGAAGGACGTCTTCCGCTGGGAGGATGCCGACCGCATCGCGGACTTCTGCCGCGCGCACAAGATCCCGCTGCGCGGCCATACCCTGATGTGGCACAGCCAGATCGCTTCCTGGATGTATCAGGACAAGGACGGGAACCTCCTCTCCAAGGAGGAGTTCTATGCCAACATGAAGCACCACATCCAGGCCGTCGTGAACCGGTACAAGGATATCGTCTATTGCTGGGACGTGGTGAATGAGGCCGTGGCCGACAGCCCCGTCTGGCCCGGCCGTCCCGAACTCCGCGAATCCCCCATGTACAAGATCGCCGGCGAGGAATTCATCTACAAGGCCTTCGAGTATGCCCACGAGGCCGACCCCGACGCTCTCCTCTTCTACAACGACTACAACGACTCCGAACCCGCCAAAAGCCAGCGCATTTACAACCTGGTGAAGCGGATGAAGGACGCCGGCGTCCCGGTCCACGGGATCGGCATGCAGGGCCATTACAACATCTACGGTCCTTCCGCGGAGGACATCGACAAGGCCATCGCGCTGTACTCCACCGTCGTGGACCATATCCACATCACGGAACTGGACGTCCGCGTGAACACCGACATGGGCGGTGCCCTGCGGTTCAGCCAGGGCGGTGCGAAGATCGCCGACTGGGAAAAGACCATGCAGCAGGACCAGTATGTGAACCTGTTCAAGGTCCTCCGCAAGCATAAGGACGTCGTGGACTGCGTCACTTTCTGGAACGTATCCGACAAGGATTCCTGGCTGGGCGTGAACAACTATCCGCTCCTTTTCGACGAGAATTACAAGCCCAAGCGCGCCTACCTGGTGGTCAAGGGCTTCGACCCGGAAAAGGACGACGCCGTGATCCTCGAGGACTTCCGGCCCAGCGAACTCAACCAGCCCGGGCAGGAATACCCGATGGTGAACTCCCAGCGCTACGTCCGCTTCAAAGTCTATGCGCCCAAGGCCACGTCCGTCATCGCCGGCATCGGCGGCGGCACCGTCCTGCACAAGGATGCCGACGGGTACTGGACCGGTACGACTGCCGCGCCTGAGGACGAGGGCTTCCACTACTATCACCTCACTGTCGATGGCGGCGTGTTCAACGATCCCGGCACGCAGAACTTCTTCGGCTCCACCCGCTGGGAAAGCGGCATCGAGGTCCCTGCCCACGACGCGGACTTCTACGCCCTGAAGAACGTGCCCCACGGCAATGTCCAGCAGGTCCTCTTCTGGTCCGAAAGCACGAAGCAGACGCGCCAGGCCTATGTCTATACCCCGCCGCAGTACGACGGAAAGAAGAAGTTCCCCGTGCTGTACCTGCAGCACGGCTGGGGCGAGAACGAGTACGCCTGGTGGAACCAGGGCCATGCGAACCTGATCATGGACAACCTCATCGCCGAAGGGAAGATCGAACCGTTCATCGTCGTAATGACCTACGGAATGACCAACGACGTGAAGATCGGCGGTCTCCGCAACTTCAACTTCCATGACTTCGAGCACGTCCTCTGCGACGAACTGGTCCCCTATGTCGATTCCCACTTCCGCACCCTTGCGAAGAAGGAGAAGCGCGCCATGGCCGGCCTCTCCATGGGTGGCATGGAAACGCACGCCATCACGCTGGAACGTCCCGAACTGTTCGCCTATTACGGCCTCATGAGCGGCGGCATCTACCTGCCCGAGGAGATCAAGGACCCGAAGCAGGTGAAAGGCATCTTCGTGGGCTGCGGCAGCAAGGAGAACCCCGACATGATCCGGGAATCCGCCGCCAAGCTCCAGGCCGCCGGCTTCAACGCCAAGGGCTACGTCTCCGAAGGCACCGCCCACGAATTCCTCACCTGGCGCCGCTGCCTCTACGAGATGGCCCCGATGCTGTTCAAATAGTCCACTGAATTCGATTTACACATAAAGGATGGCCGATTTTTCAGGCCATCCTCTTTTTTCCGTTTTGGCACGCCTGAGGGAACGTTTGGGGCCCAAATTGTTCCCCGAGCCGTGCTTCAGCACGCGGCTAGGAACAAAAAACCATATAATTGTTCCCCGGGCCGTGCTAACAGCCCGAGAACTCCGGAACGAAAGTCGCACGAGGGAAGACTCAGACAACGGTTTTGATTAGGGTCAATTCGGGAAGCAATACGGCAGTTTCAGGTTGTTTAGGGTCGGCATCCTTTTCTTTCCAGGCAACCACGAAACGAACCGCAGCCGAATTCACGCGATATCCCCTCTCTTCCCACATACTCAGGTTTTCGCGCATGCGGGCCGACAGTTTTGCCACCGGTTTCCCGGACCGGGTATCATAAAGATAATCCTCCGCATAGTTGAGCGGATCACCACCCAAAAGGGACAAGACCTCTTTCTTTCTTGAAGAGAAAAAGCTTAGGACAACGTCCTTGTGAGTCAATTGAAGGACGATCTCTTCCGGCAACGGATACTCCTGCGCATCGAACAGACGACGCGCCAATCTGTTTGGTTTATCAAAACATGAACTGTCGGTATATATGTGGAGATCATTTTTCGCACGAGTCATGCCCACATAATACCGCCTCAATTGTTTGTCAGAAACGCCGAAGTTACCGGCCAATAGCATATATACCTCGTCATACTCTCTTCCTTTGGACTTGTGTATCGTGGAGACTGTCACGTTGGATCCGGACGTATCGCAGAAATCTTCCAATCCGGATTCGAAGATGAACTCCTTGAAATCGGTATAATATTTTTTGCGGTTTGTCTGTTCGAATATTTCCAAGCAGCGTTGAAGATATGGAAGTGTACTGCTGGAAGCATATTTATCGAACAGTCGGCTCTTGGACATCGTCCACACATCATCAGGAATAATGGGAGTGCTTACACCGGCATCCAAAGATTTCATGAAATACTTCACTTCCGCAAGTGCACCGAAACGGAAACCATCGGCAGACTGGATCAACTTCGCATGAATACCGTGGCTCCGCAGCAGCGCCAACAAGATTACAGCCTCTTCATTAGTTTGTGTGAGTAATCCCACTTTTCCCTTACTCGATCCGGAGACGAAATCTCTGACAAGCGGGATGTACATATTCGGGGACAAGAAGCGATGGATAGTAACTATCCCGGAATCCGGACTCATGGAAACAATCGGTGTCTTTTTCAGACGACCTTGGATGCGCTTGGCAAAGGTATTTGCGAAAGCAACGACTGATTTGCGACTTCTATAGTTTTCAGTCATCTCCACAAATCGGCTGCCTTCCACTTCCGTCAACTGATACATATATTTGGAGTCAGACCCTCTGAATTCGAAGATATTCTGGTCGTCGTCGCCAACCGCAATAATTCGCATCTCTTCATTTCTGGTGATGAGCGCATGGACCAGCGCATATTCGTCAGCGCTCATATCCTGCGCTTCGTCGATAACAAGAACTGTCTTGCTAATCCGGTTCGGCTCCACTTCTCCATTCTCAATCATCCGTGCAGCCTTGGACACCACATCATCGGCTTCCTCCAAATTTCCAACACGACCCAAAAGATCAAAGCAATAGGAATGAAACGTTTTGATTTCGACGTAGTGAGCAGCATTGCCGATCAGGTCCATCAGACGCTGCTTGAATTCGGTAGCTGCTGCCCTGGAAAAAGTGAGCATCAGAAGCTGTTCATGCTTCACATCTTCCAAAAGAAGCAGGGATGCAAGTTTATGGACCAGCACGCGCGTCTTCCCGCTTCCTGGTCCGGCTGCCACCACGATACAACGCGAATCCTTGTCAGATATGATGTCCATCTGCTTCGGGGACAATGCTCCAAATATCTGCCGATACTTCTCCGGCGTAATATTCCGCTGGATCTCTTTCGCCCTCTCTCCTTTGAAATACTTTGAGATGAATTGTCTGTAATCCATCCTGAAATAGTCCTGGACATACTGCAGAGCAGCATCGTAGTCCTTAACCATCAAATTGGCATATTCCCCCACAATATGAATCTGCTGAATCTTCTGTTTATAGAAATCATTCAGCATCTGATAATCATCAACCCTGTAGCGGAATCGAACATCTTTCGTGCGCCGGATATCCATCGCATTATAAAGAACAAGGAATCCTCCTTCCAGTTTCAACGCGCCAATTCTGGACAGATAGAGCAATGCTTCCTCTATATCGCCCAGGTGAGAGTCCGCTTTTCCGTCAATCAGAGATTCCTCCTGTTCATTGAATCTCTTCAGCAATTCCACAATGGAAAAACTGACGGCTAACTTTCCGGCATCGACGGATGATGCCGGAACGGCCTGCTTGTATAGCCAGTCAACAGTAAAACGGCAAATACGGACTCTCTTTTCGAATCGACGGATTAAAGAATCCTGATCCGATTGCCGAACGATTTCCACACTGTTAAGGTTGACATCCTGCCTACGTGTATAGCCCTTGACTGTCAAGAAATACAAAAGCGTCCGAATATCTTTTTCGGTCGAAGAGGTCAATCCACTTTTGACAGCTTCATCGTTCAGCTGCTTAAAAGACACACTCCATACTTGGTCCGGAATATGTTCCAAAATGAAACGTTCCACTTGTGCAAAGCGCTCCAAAACAGCCATTGATCTCTTTTGGGAAGTTCCCGGATCCAGCAGATATGCTGATATATCCCGACTGTCTGCAAGAATACCTTCCTGCCTCATACGATCGACTGCGGAAACCACTTCGAACTTGGTTAATCCCAAGATATCGGCCAGGTAATCTACACGGGATTCCGCCTCGGCATCTTGTGCGCGGGAAATATATTTCTGCGAGATGAGCGACTTGATAATCCGTACGGCCTTTTCCACATCTTTCTGCTCGAAAAGAGCAGAACGCTCTATTTTGGAACGGGCTTCGTCCAAATTTGCGACCGTAATACCTGTTGCATAAACATGCGGTATATTATTCCCTCGCTCGATATATCCGCCTTGTTCCAAGGCTGATAATGCTGTCTTTACACGCATCTCTATCTCGGATACGGAGTCATCCCATCCCGCACGACGTGCAATTTCCAATGCGGAACACTCGAACCGGGACCGCTGCTTGGTCATATCCTTGACAACTTTCCAAACCTGCTGGATTTCGCTGATACTGATTTTGGTCTGGTTGAGTAAGATGAAATGTTTGTCCAGGTCATTATCGCTATAAAGCACATAACATCTGGCTTGAAGGCCAGGGTCTCTGCCTGCTCTTCCCGCTTCCTGAACGTAGTTCTCCAAAGAATCGGAGATATCGAAATGAACTACCAGTCCAACGTCTTTCTTATCCACGCCCATGCCGAACGCGGAGGTGGCAACGATAATCCGAACGTCTCCATTCATGAAGGCGTCTTGATTCGCCGTCTTTTCATCTGAATCCATCCGACCGTTGAACGGAAGGGCCTGGAAACCGTCTTTTGTCAGTTTCTCTGCAATTTCGTAGGTTCGTTTGACACGAGCGACATACACGATGGTCGGGCAATCCGATCCCGCAATCAGTCCCCTGAGTTTCAGATACTTATCTTCTTTTGTTTCGGAATGGACGACACTGTATCGAAGGTTTGTCCTCGTTGCAGATGACGCAAAAACCTCCAAGCGGACTCCCAGCCATTTTTCAAAATAATCACTGATATCCTGGATTACTTTTTGCTTGGCCGTCGCCGTGAAACAGGATACAGGAATCTTGTGGCCGTTGCCTTTCTGCTTTGCATACTCACTGATGAATTTCCCAATATACAGATAATCTACACGGAAATCTTGCCCCCATGCCGAGAAGCAATGCGCCTCATCTATGACAAAGCGGACCACATTCCTGGAATAAAGGATCCTCTCAATGGTCCTGGAACGAAGCATCTCGGGAGAAATATACAAAAGCGATGCGTCTCCCGAAGATACACGTTCTATAGCATGGGAGCGAGATATCGGATCCAGTAATCCGTTTATTGTTACGGCATCTGTAATCCCTTTGGCGATCAGGTTGTCGACCTGATCTTTCATAAGAGACTGGAGCGGAGAGATAACAACCGTAAGTCCATGGACGGTGCGACCTTGAATGAGGGCCGGAAGTTGGAATGTCAAGGACTTTCCGCCACCTGTCGGGAAAATGGCCAACAGAGACTTACCATCCACGGCTGCCTGAGCGGCCCTTTCCTGAAGATTCTCCCCTTCGAACAATCGGAACGAATCGTAACCGAAGAACTGTTTTAACTTCAGGTGGACATCCAGTTGCGAATTGCAATAGTTGCATCCCGATACACAGCGCGTATGCCGTAAAAGCTTCATCACAAACTCTATCTCGGGGTAATTGCGGATTGTCCAGGCAGGTGTGTTTGACCGATAATCCGTCGTATCGATCAATGCCAATGCGTAGGCAAGGGCAACTGGCCACTGCTGGATCAATGATTCCACATCTGCATGTTGACAGATTCGACCGTCATATTCTTTTTTTAACAAGGGAGCCAACCGCCCCTGAGCTAGAGTTGTCGCGCCAACCATCTTAAGGAATCCGTCGAATTCTGGCTGTCCGTGCAATAGCGATGCAAAGAGCAGACGCTTTTCATCGGAAAGTCGCTTCCATCGGTCAATTTCATCCCAAAGGAGTTCACGTGCCTTTTCGCAGTCATTGACAGGATTGTTTGCTTGTTCACAGACCAACTTGTCATCTTTCACCAGCCGATGGTAGGGTCGCTCCGGAAAAAGCAAGGGAGATACATACAAGGTGTCCACCAATGTCCATGGGACTCTTTTATCTTCGAACAAATATCGGGCGTCATGATGGACTATATTATGTCCACAAACAAAATCCACTCCCCGCAGAAACCGGATCAGGTCATCCTTGGAAGCCTGGTGATACCTGGCTTCATCGAACCGTAAAGCCCCGATATCGTGAACCTTATGGTCCTTGAGACCAACCTCAGCATCTACGCAAGCATATCGCAGAATCTCATTGGAAACGCTTTCCGTGTTCCTTTTAAACCTGTCCCAAAATGGCATTTATTCGTGAATTGGCAGATAAAGATAACCATTATTTCAAGAAGCACAAAACAGGCAACACACTGTTAATGAAACATTCTCCCTGTTCCGCCCGTCTTGCCGATAATTGACAAGCTGGCGCAGGTGTGGAAAAAGGGTGGGGACCTGCGCCACAAGAGAGCGCCCATGCCCATTTCCCGGCGCAGGTTCCTACTCCAAAATCACACCTGCACCAAGGACACCCTACACCTGCACCAAGGGCACCCTACACCTGCGCCACAGTGGCCCTACACCTGCGCCGGGCGATGGTGTGGAGCAGGCTACCCGCTTCATACTCACCTGAAACAAAGGACAGTGTTCGAATAAAATGTGTATCTTTGTAAATTATGGCAAGCTACCTGCAAATCGAGAACATATCCAAGTCGTACGGTCCCAAGGTGCTGTTCGAGCACATCGACTTCAATATCAATGAAGGCGACAAGGTGGCGCTCATCGCGCCGAACGGGACCGGAAAGACTTCCCTCCTGAGGATCCTCGCCGGCAAGGACAAGTCCGACAGCGGCGGGAAGATCCTCTTTCTCAAAGACATACGAATCGCCTTCCTGGAACAGGAATACGCCTACGATCCCGAGAAGTCCATCTTTCGGCAGATCATGGACGATTCGGGGCAGTGGACCGACCACCTGGACCAGGAGCATCTGTGGGAGTACGAGCGGCGGGTGCAGCGGCTCCTGACGCAGTTCTCCCTGACGGACTGGGACAAGCCCATGAAGGACCTCTCGGGCGGCGAAGTCAAGCGCGTCGCCCTGGCCCGGATGCTGGCCTCGGAGGCCGATTTCTACATCATGGACGAGCCCACGAACCACCTGGACATCGACGCCATCGAGTTCCTGGAGCAGCGGCTCAAGCACGAACGGAGCACCCTGTTCATGGTCACCCACGACCGGTATTTCCTGGACCGCGTGTGCAACACAGTCATGGAGATGGACCGGGGGCAGGTGTACATCTACCGGGGCGACTACATGAACTTCCTGGAGAAGCGTCAGGAGCGGATCGACAATTACAACGCGGAGACGGACAAGGTCCGGAACGTCCTACGGCGCGAACTCGAGTGGATGCACGCCACTCCCTGCGCCCGCACCGGCAAGGCCAAATACCGCAAGCAAGCCTTCTGGGAGCTGAAGGAACGGGCAGAGGATACTTACGTTTCCAAACAGGTCGATATGTCCGAGATGCAGGTCAAGAGCACCTATCTCGGGAACAAGGTCATCAACTGCAAGGACGTCTCCTTCTGGTGGGAGGACAAATGCTACCTGAGCCATTTCACCTACAATTTCCAGCGGTATGAGCGCGTGGGGATCGTGGGACGGAACGCGGCCGGGAAGACGACCTTCCTCAACCTCCTCACCGGCGGCTGGAACCCGTCGATGGGAGGTACCCTGGACGGGATCATCGACCGGGGCGAATCCCTGAAGATCGGCTATTACCACCAGGCCGGGATGCAGTTCAAGCCCGGGCAGACGGTGATGGACACCATCGGCGACACGCACCTGCTGGGCCGGTTCCTCTTCCCGCACGACATGTGGATGAACCCCGTGGAGCGCCTCTCCGGTGGCGAACGGCGGCGCCTGTACCTCCTCACGATCCTCAAGCAGCAGCCCAACCTCCTCATCCTGGACGAACCCACGAACGACCTGGACATCGTCACCCTGGACATCCTGGAGGAATACCTGCTGGAATTCAAGGGCTCGCTTATCATCGTCTCCCACGACCGCCATTTCCTGGACCGCCTGGTGGACCACCTCTTCGTCTTCTGCGGCGACGGCGTCGTGAAGGACTTCATCGGCAACTACACCGAATACCGCACCTTCATCAAGGACTACGAAGCCCAGCAGAAGGTGGCCCAGAAGCCGGACAAGCCTGTCGTGGAGCGCGTCAAGTCGCCTGCCAAGCGCAAGCTCACCTGGAAAGAGCAGCAGGAACTCAAGGCCCTGGACGAAGAAATTCCCCGCCTGGAAGCCGAGAAATCCGACCTGGAAGCCCGGCTCTCCAGCGGCACCCTCTCCCCCGCCCAGCTTCAGGAAGCCTCCACCCGCTACGGCGAACTGCAGTCCCTCCTGGACGAAAAGGAGATGCGCTGGCTGGAACTGTCGGAGATCTAAGTAACGGGTTTTACCGTCATTTCCGAGGAAACAACTTTCACATTAGAGGTTTTGCAAAAGAACCCCTTTGGGGTTCACGCATTTTTTTGCTAACTTTGTCAAATTGTAAACCGGCTATTAACAAAACACTGAATCATCGATATGGACAAACTCCAGGAACTCACCCAGAGGCTCTATGACGAAGGCCTCGCGAAGGGAAAACAGGAAGGGGAATCCGTTCTCCAGAAGGCCCTCTCCGAAGCGGAAGAGATTGTGAAAAAGGCCCGGGAGGAGGCTGAAGCCATCCTCGCGAAGGCCCGCAAGGAGGCCGACGACTACAAGGTCAAGGTGGAGGGAGACGTGAAGATGGCCGCCGGACAGTCCGTCCAGGCCACCCGCTCCGACATCGAGAACCTCATCGTCACCAAGATGGCCGACACGGCCGTCGAGAAGGCCCTCACCAGTGAGGAATATGTCAAGGGCATCATCACCGCCGTGGCGCAGAAGTTCTCCGCCGAAGAGCCGGCCGACCTCGCCCTCGTCCTTCCCGAATCCCTGAAGGCCGGTCTGGAGCCGTTCGTGAAGAGCGAGCTCGGCAAGATCATCGGCAAGGGTGTGGAAGCCTCCTTCTCCAAGAAAGTCACGGGCGGATTCAAGATCGGTCCCAAGGATGGCGGCTATTTCGTGAGCCTGACCGACGAGACCTTCAAGGACCTCATCGGCGGTTACCTGCGGCCTGCGACGAAGAAGCTTCTGTTCGGATAAGGGCATGAGTAACTACGAGTATATCATCGCCAGTCTCCCCTTCCTGACCGCGGACTTCAAGTACGCGGACGGCGGCAGATTCAACTCCGTCATCGCCGAGATCAAACGGGACCTGGACGAGAAGGACGCCGCCCTCGTGGACTTCCTCCTCAAGGGATTCAGCGACAAGGAACTCACCCCGGACTTCTATGCCGAGGCGCTCCGGAGCCGCAACCGCTTCCTCCGCGAATACTTCCGGTTCGACCTCAACCTCCGCAACGCCAAGGTCCGCTACCTGAACGCCCAGCTGGGCCGGGAGCCGGACATGGACGTCATGACGGGCGAGGATCCGGACGCCGCCGACGTGGACATCGACGGTTTCCGCTTCACCGGCGGCGAGTTCGAGGAGGCCCAGAAGGTCGATGGCATCCTCGCCGGCGAGGACCTCGTCAAGCGGGAGAAGGGCCTGGACGACATCCTCTGGGAGAAGGTGGACAGCCTGTCCGTCTTCCATTACTTCGACATCGAGGCCGTCCTCGCCTACATCGCCAAGCTGCACATCGTGAACCGCTGGCTGGCGCTGGACGAAGAAGTGGGCCGCGAGCAGTTCCGCCGCCTCGTCCAGGAGGTCCGCGGCACCTTCAAGGGAGTCAATTACACTGAACAATAAACAATTAAAGATAGAATCAATGAAAACTACAGGTATTGTTACGGGGATCGTCTCGAACCTGGTGACCGTCCTGGTGGACGGACCGGTGGCCGAGAACGAGATCTGCTACATCGACCTGGGCGGCGTCAAGATGATGGCCGAGGTAATCAAGGTGAACGGGAAAAACGCCTCCGTGCAGGTGTTCGAAAGCACCCGCGGCCTCAAGGGCGGCGACAAGGTGGAGTTCGAAGGCCGGATGCTGGAGATCACCCTGGGTCCCGGCCTGCTGTCCAGCGTCTATGACGGCTTGCAGAACGACCTCACCACCATGCAGGACGTCTTCCTGAAGCGCGGCGAGTACACCGACCCCCTGAACCGTGAAAAACTTTGGGATTTCACGCCCATCGCGAAACCCGGCGACAAGGTCGTCGCGGCCGACTGGCTGGGCGAGGTCAAGGAAGGCTGGCTGCCCCACAAGATCATGGTCCCGTTCGCTTTCAAGGGCGATTACACCGTCAAATCCGTCAAACCGGAAGGATCCTACAACGTGGATACCGTCATCGCGGTCCTCACCAACGCCGAAGGAGAGGATGTCCCTGTCACGATGACCCAGAAATGGCCCGTCAAGGTGGCCGTCAAGGGTTACCGCGAGAAGCCGCGTCCCGACCGCATCATGGAGACGGGCGTCCGGGTGATCGACACCCTGAACCCCATTGCCGAAGGCGGCACCGGCTTCATCCCCGGTCCGTTCGGCTGCGGCAAGACCGTCCTTCAGCACGCCATCGCCAAGCAGGGCGACGCCGACGTCATCGTGATGGCGGCCTGCGGCGAGCGTGCCAACGAGGTCGTGGAAATCTTCACCGAGTTCCCGGAACTCATCGACCCGCACACCGGCCGTCACCTGATGGAGCGTACCACCATCATCTGCAACACCTCCAACATGCCGGTCGCCGCGCGTGAGGCCTCCGTCTATACCGCGATGACCATCTGCGAGTACTACCGGGCGATGGGCCTGAAGTGCCTCCTGCTCGCGGACTCCACCTCCCGCTGGGCCCAGGCCCTCCGTGAGATGAGTAACCGTATGGAAGAGCTCCCGGGCGCCGACGCGTTCCCGGTGGACCTTTCCTCCATCATCTCCAACTTCTACTCCCGCGCCGGCATGGTCATCCTGAACAACGGCGAGCGCGGTGCCGTCACCTTCATCGGGACGGTCTCCCCCGCCGGCGGTAACCTCAAGGAGCCCGTGACCGAGTCCACGAAGAAGGCCGCCCGCTGCTTCTACGCCCTCGAGCAGAGCCGCGCCGACCAGAAGCGCTACCCGGCCGTCTCCCCGCTGGATTCCTACTCCAAGTACCTGGAGTATCCGGAAATCGCCGAATACCTGGACCGGACTGTCGAGCCCGGCTGGGTGGAGAAAGTCCGCACCGCCAAGAACCTCATCCGCCGCGGCAAGGAAGCCAGCGAGCAGATCAACATCCTCGGCGACGACGGCGTGCCGATGAGCTACCACGTGAATTTCTGGAAGTCCGAGCTCGTGGACTTCGTCATCCTGCAGCAGGATGCGTTCGACGCCATCGACGCCCTGTGCCCCATCGAGCGCCAGCGCTACATGCTGGACCTCGTGCTGGACATCTGCAGCAAGGATTACGAGTTCGAGGACTTCGAGAAGTGCCGCGCCTTCTTCAAGGACCTCATCAATACGCTCCGCCAGATGAACTACTCCGAGTTCCAGAGCGAGACCTTCGCCGCCTACCGTGAAACCGTGGACAAAATGATCGCATAAGCATTATGGCAACGAAAGCATACCAAAGAGTCTATACCCAGCTGGAAGCCATCACCAAGGCGACGGTCTCGCTCCGTGCGAAGGGCGTCTCCAACGACGAACTGGCCGTGGTGGCCGGCAAACTCGCCCAGGTCGTGCGCGTCAAGGGCGAGCTCGTGACCCTCCAGATCTTCTCCGGTACCGAAGGCGTTCCCACGAACGCCGAGGTCACCTTCCTCGGTGAACCGCCCACCCTCAAGGTCTCCGACCAGCTTGCCGGGCGTTTCTTCGACGCCTACGGCCATCCGATCGACGGCGGTCCCGAGATCGAAGGCGAGGAGCGCCAGATCGGCGGTCCGTCCGTGAACCCGTACAAGCGCCGCCAGCCCTCCCAGCTCATCCCGACCGGCATCGCCGGCATCGACCTGAACAATACCCTCGTGTCCGGCCAGAAGATCCCGTTCTTCGCGGACCCGGACCAGCCCTACAACCAGGTGATGGCCGATGTGGCCCTCCGCGCCGACGTGGACAAGATCATCCTCGGCGGCATGGGCCTCTCCAACGACGATTACCTGTTCTTCCGGCACTCTTTCGAGGCCGCCGGCGCGCTGGACAAGATCATCTGCTTCATCAATACGACGGAGAATCCCCCGGTGGAGCGCCTCCTGGTGCCGGACATGGCCCTGACGGCCGCCGAGTACTTCGCCGTGGACAAGAATGAGAAGGTCCTGGTGCTCCTGACCGACATGACCCTGTACGCGGACGCCCTCTCGATCGTGTCCAACCGTATGGACCAGATCCCGTCCAAGGACTCCATGCCGGGCTCCCTGTACTCCGACCTCGCCAAGATCTACGAGAAGGCCGTGCAGCTCCCGACCGAAGGCTCCATCACCATCATCGCGGTGACCACCCTGAACGACGGCGACATCACCCACGCCATCCCGGACAACACCGGTTACATCACCGAAGGCCAGCTGTTCCTGCGTGCCGATTCCGACACCGGCAAGGTCATCATCGACCCGTTCCGTTCCCTGAGCCGACTCAAGCAGCTCGTCCAGAACAAGAAGACCCGCGAGGACCACTCACAGGTCATGAACGCCTCCGTCCGCCTGTATGCCGATGCGCAGAACGCGAAGACCAAGCTGGAGAACGGCTTCGACCTCTCCGACTACGACCTCCGCTGCCTCTCCTACGCGAAGGACTACGCCCGCGAGCTCCTCGCCATCGACGTCAACATCACCATCACCGAGATGCTGGACACCGCCTGGAAACTCTTCGCGAAGTACTTCAGCCCGGCCGAGACCGGCATCAAGCAGGCCCTTATCGACAAATACTGGAAGAAATAGCTTTCTATGGCTGTCAAGTTTCAATACAATAAAACCTCGCTGAACGAACTGGGCAAGCAGCTCAAGGTCCGGCAGAAGGCGCTCCCTACGCTTCAGAACAAGGAGAGCGCCCTGCGCCTGGAGGTGCGGAAGGCCAAGGAGGAGAGCGACCGTCTTATTGCCGACCTGGAAGCCGCCCTGAACCGTTACGACTATCTCGCCGCCCTCTGGAACGAATTCGATCCCGGGCTCGTGGCCATCACCGACGTGGACCTGTACACGGCGAAGGTCGCGGGCGTGAAGACACCGGCCCTCGGTGAAATCAAATACGAGATCCGCCCGTTCAACGCCTTCACCAAACCCGCCTGGTACGCCGACGGCGTGGCCATCCTCAAGGAACTCTCCCGGCTCGGCATCGAGTCGGAGGTCTATAAGGAGAAGGCCCGCATCCTGGACTACCAGCGGAAGAAGACCACCCAGAAGGTGAACCTCTACGAGAAGGTCCAGATTCCGGGCTACCAGGAGGCCATCCGCAAGATCAAGCGGTACATGGAAGACGAGGAGAACCTCTCCAAGGCATCCCAGAAGATCGTCAAGCAGCGCCACGCGGCGGAGGAAGAGGAGGAGGAGGCCTCGGCGTCATGATTGCCCCGATGACCAAATACTCCTTCATCCTCCTGAAGGGGGACCAGGAAGGCCTCCTGGAGAAGCTCCAGGAAATCGGCCTCGTGGACATTACCCGCAGCGTGAAGCCGATCGACGACAAGTCCGCCGCCATCCTCGCGGACGCGGAGCGGAAGCACGCCCTACTGCAGTCTCTGGACAAGGTGGAGATTCCGGAGGGCCTTGCGCACACCGCCGTTACCGGCAACCCGGAAGAGACGGCGAAAACCGCCCTGGACCATCTCGCCGAACTCGAGGAAGCGCTCCAGACTGCCGAAAAGGAAGCGGCTGCGAGCGAGCCCTGGGGCGAGTATGACCGCGACAAGCTCCGTGCAGTGGAAGACGCCGGGATCCCGGTCCATTTCCATATCACCCCCGCCAAGGCCTTCAAGGCCGAATGGGCCGACCAGTACGCCCTCTCGGTCGTCAATGAGCTGGACGGGAAGGTCTATTACGTCGTCGTGGGCGAAGACCCGCTTCCGGACGCCCTCAAGCGCGGCCCCAAGGCCAGCGTCACCGACATCCAGACGCGCATCGCCACCCTCCAGGCCAATATTGACCGGGAGAAGGCGGTCCTCGCGGGCGTGAAGGACGTGCGCGGAAAGATCGAGAACGCGGCCCGGCGAAATCTCTCCGACCTGGACCTGTATCTCGCTTCCCAGGCCGCCGTCCCCGCGGCGGAGAACACCCTCGTCACCCTCGTGGGTTATGCGCCCGCAGAGGATGAGGAGGCCGTAACCAAGGCCCTGGACGCGACCGGCGAATACTACTTCAAGGACGCCGCCGTGGTGGAGGACAATCCGCCCATCAGCTTCCGCAACAACAAGTTCGTCAGGATGTTCGAGGTCCTCACCGACATGTACGGCCGTCCGGCCTACAACGGCTTCGACCCCACGCCTTTCATCGCCGTCTTCTTCCTGCTGTTCTTCGCCTTCTGCATGGGCGATGCCGGTTACGGACTCATCCTGATTGTCATCGGCCTGCTGCTCAAGAAGGTGGACAGTTTCAAGAGTTTCTTCCCGCTGGTCGTGACCCTCGGGGCTGCGACCACCGTCATCGGCTTCCTGTTCCACACGTTCTTCTCCGTGGACATCTCCCAATGGAGCATCTTCCAGGGCTTCCCGTTCCTGCCTTCCAAGATCGCAGGCTACGACGGAACCATGGTTCTCGCGCTGGTGGTGGGTGTCCTCCACATTTCCCTGGCCATGATCGTCAAGACGATCGAAGAGACCAAGACCAAAGGGTTCAAGGAATCCCTGGGAACCTGGGGTTGGACGCTGCTCATCGTGGGCGGGGTCGCCGTAGCGGCATTCGCCCTCACCGGCGTGCTGGACAAGGCTGCCACCAAGTGGGTCATCATCGTGCTGGGCGTCCTTTCCTGCCTGGGAATCTTCGTCCTGAACAACATCCACAGGAATCCGCTCATCAACATCGGTTCCGGCCTCTGGGACACCTACAACATGGCTTCCGGACTTCTGGGTGACGTACTGAGTTACCTTCGACTCTATGCCCTCGGCCTGGCCGGCAGCATGCTCGGAATGGCCTTCAACAGCATTGGAGCCATGATCCTGGGCGACGGAAGCAACTGGGCGATGTGGATTCCCTTCCTGCTGATCGTCATCGTGGGACACACCCTGAACATCGCCATGTGCGTGCTCGGTGCCTTCGTCCACCCGCTTCGTCTGAACTTCCTGGAGTTCTTCAAGAATTCCGGCTACGAAGCCGCCGGACGCAACTATAATCCGCTTAAGAAACAATAACAAAATAAAAAACCAATCATTATGGAACTCATTTTAGGTTATCTCGGACTCGGCCTCGTGCTGGCGCTGTCGGGAATCGGTTCTTCCATCGGCACCACCATCGCCGGCAATGCCGCTGAAGGCGCTCTCAAGAAAAAGCCGGAATCCTCCGGTAGTTACATGATTCTCTCCGCCCTCCCGTCCACGCAGGGTATCTACGGCTTCGTCGCCTTCTTCATGCTGATGAACAAGGCCGCCGTGGCCGGCCCGCTGGTGTTCGGTATAGGACTGAGCGTGGGGCTGGTGTGCATGATTTCCGGTATCCGTCAGGGCCAGGTCTGCGCCAACGGTATCGTGGGCATCTCCCAGGGACACAACGTGATGGTGAACACCCTCATCTACGCCGCTCTTCCTGAATTCTACGCGATTCTGGGTCTGGTCGGCGCCGTGATGGCCGCCCTCATGCTCTAGGAAAACCCTCTTTCAGACTTCAAGCCAGTCCCTCACCAGACTGGCTTGCTTTTTGTATTTCACGGGGAAAAAACGATTTCGCCATGAAAAGATTGCTGATCACCCTCGTCGCACTGGCCCTCGGGATGACGGCCTTTGCCCAGTACGGCCCCGGACATTACGGAAGGCCCGGCTACGGATACGGCCCCGGCTACGGGTCCGGTCACCGTCCCGGTCCCGGCGTCGGTTATATGCAGGACGGGGTCTTCGAGTTCGGCGTCACCCTGAACCATTTCACCACGCGCGAAGTGAACGGCATCAAGCCCTACCGGCCCGACCGCGTAGGTTTCTTCGGCGAATACCGCGTGGGGCTGAGCCCGTACGTGGACATGGGCCTGCAGCTTTCCACCACCTTCGGAAAGGGCTCGCTCTCGTATGACACCGCCAACCGGTACGGAGACGACCTGTGGTTCTGGCAGGGAGCGCCGCTCGTCATGACGGATTTCAAGATGCTTCCCTACGCCGGATTCAATCCCTATTTCGGGATCGGGATCGGCCCCGGATTCGGGTATGAGAAGAACACGGTTGCCGGCGGGTCCGACTGGACCCAGTCCCTCGTGATCAGTCCACGCGCCGGTGTGGAACTGTTCGAAAGGGTGCGGATGTCCGTCCAGTACCAATGGTACCTGAACAGCGGCGGCAAGTACTCGCACGTCGCCTTCGGCCTGAGCTGGTGCTTCGGTCCGGGCATGGGTGGCGGAAGACGTCCCTACAGGAGATAACGGCATGTCCATCTTCGTACCCAAGACAGGGAACTCCCTGACAGTCACATCCCCCGAGACGATGTACAGCACCATCGAGGAGCTGGGCATCGTCCCTTTTTTTGAGAATCCCATTCCCGGGTACTCCATCGAAGAACGTACCCCGCGGGAGTACTGGTTCGACGGGGAAGACGATTTACTGGGCCCCTGGGACTGGAAGATCTTTTCCGTCCAGAGCGGCGACATCGCTTACGGGAAGTTCCTTTGGGGCGGGAAGGCGGCATTTGCCACGGTGCAGTGGTATGCCGAATTGATGAATTATCGGCGGAGCCTGCCCAAGTACGCGCCCACGGAAGAACAGCAGCGCGTCCTGGCGCTGATGGAAGGGCAAGGCAGCATCTCCATCCGGGACATCCGCAAACTGCTGGATGTCAAGAAAAGTGCGGCCGACGCTCTCATGACCCGCCTCCAGATGCAGTGCCGCGTCATCACCGGCGACATCACCCGCGTCTATCGGGGTCCGGACCTGCACTACAACGGTTGGCAAGTATCGTCTTTCTGCTCGCCGGAATCGTTATTCTGCGCGGATCCCCTCCCCGGCCCGGGAGGATTCCCTTTCGGCGAGCCGCGGACGCTGGAGGTCGGCCACTCCCCTGCCGAGTCGCTGGAGCGCCTGGTGACCCATGTCCGGGAAATCGCTTCCGAGGCGACGGAAAAGCAGATCCTGAAGATGCTGGGATAGAAACGAAGAAGTCCCGTTCTCTCGAGCGGGACTTCTTGTAACCTTTTGATCCGAAAGAACTTACTTCTTGCGGTTCTTGTATCTCTGGTAGAACATATCGACGCGACCGGCGGTGTCAACGAGCTTCACCTTGCCCGTGTAGAACGGGTGGGAAGTGTTGGAAATCTCCAGCTTCACCAGCGGGTAGGTAACGCCTTCGACCTCAATGGTCTCCTTGGAAGGGGCGCAGCTACGGGTGACGAAGATGGTGTCATTCGACATATCCTTGAAAGCTACAAGACGGTAGGTTTCGGGATGGATTCCTTTCTTCATTTTACGTAAAACTTAAATTGTATACAATTTTGGACCGCAAAGGTAGAAATCTTTTGCGATAAATCCAAATTATTTCATGCGATACGGCTGGTCATCGTACAGAAGATAGCGCTTGGCCTTGCGGATCCACTTCTGCTCTTCCAGTTTGATGTGCTCCCGGGCGACGTCGAAGGGGATGCGGCCGCGGAGATATTCCTCCAGCACCGGGTCCGCCAGCTTGGTCCAGAAGGCATCCTCGAACTCGAAGGCGGAGTAATGCTCCGTGAACCAGCGCATGAGGCGGAGGGTATGCATGAGGCTATGGTAGTCTTCGCCCGGAGAAAGCATGATCTGGAAGCCCTGGCAGCGCTCGCCGGCATACTTGCCGGCCGCCGGGGTGAAAGAGCACGGACGCATCAGCGCCCCTTCCACGACGGGAAGGTCCACGGGCAGGCCCGGACGCACGAACGGAGCGCCGATATACTCGTAGGGACGCGCCGTGCCGATGCCCGGGGTGACGGACGTGTTGTTCCACAGGCCGCCGCCGCTGTACAGGTAGGAGCTGAACAGGCCCGGGATGTCCGATGCCGGTGCGATGGTCCACGGCAGGAGCTGCCGGTTGGAATCCGTCGCCCGGGCCGAGATGATGTGGATGGGGAACTTCGCGCCGATCTCGGAGGCGTACAGGTTCACGAGTTCCCCGAGCGTGAGTCCATGCCGATGCGCCACCTTCGGAACGAACATTTCACCCACCACGGAAGGGATGGTGCCTTCCACCACGCGGCCGGAAGGGTTGATGTGGTCCACGACGTACAGCGACGGAGCGTCCTCCCCCAGCAGGGTGAGCATCTCCATCAGGCGCATCACGTCCTTCGTATAATTAAAATAGCGGACGCCCACGTCCTGGATCTCCACGACGACGGCGTTCAGCCCCTGGAGGCGTTCCAGGTCGAAGTCGATGTGGTTCGTCCCCGGCGTCAGCTCGGCATCGCGGGGCGAGAAGACCACTTCCAGGTTGCCCCGGTCGCGGAAAATGTCGTACATCCAGCGGGTCCGGCCCGTATCCCAGCAATTCTGGGTACAGAAACAGCCGACCTTGCCTTCGTGCAGGGTACGGTCCAGCTGGTCTTCGAGGGGGGTCGTGCGGAAGGAGAACATTATCCGATGATGCGCTGTGCCACGGTGATTACCTCGCTCGCGAGGGCTTCGGCCGCCTCCATCGTAGGTGCCTCGGCATAGATGCGGATGATGGGTTCGGTGTTGGACTTGCGCAGGTGGACCCACTGCTTCTTGGCCTCGAAGATGATCTTGACGCCGTCGATGTCGTTGATGTTCTCGTCGGCATAGATCTTCTTGAGCTCGGAAAGGATCCGGTCGATGAGGGCCGGGTCGCTGAGCTGGATCTTGTTCTTGGCGATGAAATACTGCGGATAAGTCTTCTTGAGCTCGCTGACCGTCAGCTTCTTATGGGCCAGGTTCGACAGGAAGAGGGCGACGCCCACCATCGCATCCCGACCGGCGTGGATCGCCGGATAAATGACGCCTCCGTTGCCCTCGCCGCCGATGAGGGCACCCACTTCGTGCATCAGGGTGGTCACGTTGACTTCACCGACAGCCGAAGCGTAATAGGTCCCGCCATGGGCCTCCGTCACATCGCGGAGGGCCCGGGTGGAGGAGAGGTTGGAGACGGTGGCGATGGGTTTCCCCTCTTTCTCGGCCAGGCCGCAGAGGTAGTCGGCGACACTCACGAGGGTGTACTCTTCCACGAACGGTTCCCCGTTCTCGCAGATGAAGGCGAGCCGGTCCACGTCCGGGTCCACGCTGACACCCAGGTCCGCCTTTTCCCGGACGACCGTCTGGCACAGGTCCACGAGGTTCGCAGGAAGGGGTTCCGGGTTGTGGGCGAATTCGCCCGTGGGGTTGCAGTTCAGGCCGATACACTTCACGCCCAGCCGCTCCAGCAGGCGCGGCATGATGATTCCGCCCACGGAATTGACCGCATCCACCACCACGGTGAAGTGGGCGGCCTTCACGGCTTCCACATCCACGGCCGGAAGCGCCAGGACGGCGTCCAGGTGCTTGTCCGTGAAATCTTCCTCCTCGATGGTGCCGAGTTCATCGACCTCCGCGAAGGTGAAATCCTCCGTGGCGGCGAGGTCCAGGACAGCCTGGCCTTCGGCGGCAGTGAGGAATTCACCCTTGTCGTTCAGGAGCTTGAGGGCGTTCCACTGCCGGGGGTTATGACTGGCCGTGAGGATGATGCCGCCGTCGGCCTCCGCAAAGAGGACGGCCATCTCGGTGGTCGGGGTGGAGGCGAAGCCGCATTTGACGACGTCGATGCCGCAGCCCACGAGGGTGCCCACGACGAGCTGCTCCACCATGTCGCCGGACAGGCGGGCATCCTTTCCGACGACGACCTTGTAGCGGGTTCCGTTGGGGTTCGGTTTCCGCTGCGGAAGGGTGGCGGCGTAGGCGGCCGTGAATTTGACGATGTCAACAGGGGTGAGGGCGTTGCCCGGTGCGCCACCGATGGTGCCGCGGATGCCGGATATGGATTTAATGAGTGTCATACGATTGTTTTATCCTGCAAAAGTATTAATTTTGCGCCCCAAATCCAAAAAGATTATGCAGCAAGGCATCTGGACCGTTATCATGCTTGTGTTCTCGAACATCTTCATGACGTTCGCGTGGTACGGGCATCTCAAGCTCCAGGAGATGAAAATCTCCACGGGCTGGCCGCTCATCCTCATCATCCTGTTTTCCTGGGGCATCGCCTTCTTCGAATACTGCCTCACCGTCCCGGCGAACCGGATCGGCTTCCAGGGCAATGGCGGGCCCTTCAACCTGATGCAGCTCAAGGTCATCCAGGAAGTCATCTCCCTGACCATCTTCACGGTCATCGTGACCTTCCTGTTCAAGGGGCAGCCTATCCAGTGGAACCATATCGCCGCCTTCATCTGCCTGGTCATGGCCGTTTTTTTCGTGTTTTTGAAATAAAAATTTGGAATTCCGGAAAAAAGCAGTACCTTTGTACTCCCAACCGCTGGGTTCGTATAACGGTTAGTACTCGAGATTCTCAATCTCGCAATAGGAGTTCGATTCTCCTACCCAGTACCAAGGCGCCGCAGACTGCGGCGTTTTCTGTTTATGCGACGTCCTGTCATCATCCTTGCCGTTCTTGCGCTGGCCGCCGCTGCGGCCGCCCTCCTGCACCGTCCCTGTTCCCTCCGGGCCGGGGATCTTCTTTTCCAGGTGTCCGAAGGCGGAATGAGCGAGGCCATCGAAACCGCCACATCCGGGAATTACTCGCATGTGGGAATCCTGGACGGAAGCTGGATGGGCGGAGTTTGGGAAGCGACTCCCCAGGGCGGCGTCGTCCGTACGCCCCTTCGCCAATTCCTGAAGGAATCGGCCCGGGATGCGGAGGGAAGGCCGAGGGTCACCGTCCGCCGCCTCCGCAGGGACATTGACACCCGGGACGTCCTCCGCCGGGCGCGGGCCCTGGCCGGCCGCTCCTACGATTTCGCTTTCGCCCCCGGTGACAGCACCCTTTACTGCAGCGAACTGGTATATGAATGTTTCCGGGATTCCGCCGGCGCACCCGTTTTCTCCGCGATTCCCATGACTTTCAAAGGACCCGACGGAGAAATCCTCCCTTATTGGGTCCGCCATTACGCTGCCATCGGCCTTCCAGTTCCTGAAGGCGCACCCGGCACCAACCCCAACGACCTTTCCCGCGACCCGCAGCTGATGGACATTCCCGTCCGCTGGACACCTTGGCGGCCAAAGGGTCTCTGACCCCGTTCCAGAACCGATGGCCCATCCTTTCCAGAACATGCTCCTGCTGGAGGACGCGGTCCGGATCACCGGGCCGGCTGCCTTCAACATCATGCTCAAGCCGGCCGGGTCGCTGTGCAACCTGGACTGCGCCTATTGTTATTATCTGGACAAAGCGGAGATCTACGGCGGCCGGGAGCCCCGGATGAGCGAGGCCATGCTGGAGACGGTGATCCGGGAATACATCGCCGCGAACGACGTCCCCGAAGTCACCTTCAACTGGCACGGCGGCGAACCGCTCGTGATGGGCCTCCCCTTCTACCGGAAGGCCGTCGAACTGGAGAAGCGGTATGCCGGCGGGAAAAAAGTCGTCAACACGCTCCAGACCAACGGGACACTGCTGACGGCGGAATGGGCCAAATTCCTGAGCAACAACAACTTTCTCGTAGGGATTTCCATCGACGGCCCGCGGGACATCCACGACCGGTACCGGAAGGACAAAGGGGGCAGGGCCACCTTTGACAAGGTGCTGCGGGGGTTGTCCCTCCTCCGGGAATATGGCGTGGAATTCAATACGATGTCCACCGTGAACAACGTCTCGGAAGGCCGCGGACGCGAAGTCTATCACTTTCTCCAGGCGCTGGGCAGCCGGTACATGCAGTTCATGCCGGTGGTGGAGCACGTGAAGGACGGCTTCATTGTGGACCCGTCCACGGAAGGGGCTTCGCTCGCGCCCTGGTCCGTTTCCTCGGAAGGGTTCGGACAGTTCATGTGCGACATCTTCGACGACTGGGTCCGGAACGATGTCGGGCGCTGTTTCGTGGGCCTGTTCGACGCCACCCTGGCCGGCTGGTGCGGGGTGATGCCCGGGACATGCGCCTACGACCGCACCTGCGGAGGGAACGCAGTCATCGAACACAACGGGGACCTGTATCCCTGCGACCATTTCGTGTATCCGAAATACCGGCTGGGCAATGTCGCCGAGACCCCGATCCGGACCATGATGGAATCGAAAGAGCAGGTAAGATTCGGGATCGACAAGCGAAACGCCCTGCCTGACAAGTGTTTCCGATGCAAATACCTGCAGGTCTGCAACGGAGAGTGCCCCAAGCACCGTTTCAACCGCACCGAATCGGGCGAGACCGGACTGAGCGCCCTGTGCGCGGGATACTACCATTTTTACGAGCATACGGCCCCCTATATGCAAAAAATGAGGGAGCTCCTCGAACGGGGACTCCCTCCTGCATACGTCATGCCCTGGGCCCGGGCGCGTTAGTCGTGTTTCTCGAAGAAAAGGTCCAGCAGGTGGTCGTCGAAATCGCCGAACCATTCGTGCAGCTTCGCCGCAGCCTGGGCCTTCACTTCCGGCGTGATGCTCTTGATGACGCAGTACACGCCCCAGGTCAGGGCGGCCAGGTCGTCGGTGTACCCCGCGATCGGGATGAAATCCGGGACCAGGTCGATGGGCAGGATGAAATAGCCCAGGGCGCCGAGAATCTTCGCCCGGTCCTTGGACGAAGTCATCGGACTCTTGAGCACATAGAAGAGCAGCAGGGCCGCATAGGCAACCTTGATACCGGCCTTCCGGGCGAATTTCTGCAGTTTCTTCCAGAAAGCATTCTCGTTGTACTGGTCCGCGTACTTGACGATCTTCCCGTCTTTCCACGCTTGGTTGAATTCCTGTTCGTTCATGGACGGATAACAATGGTTCTTGCTTCCCCGTTGCAAAAATCGGGCGAGCCAACCGACACCTGCTCTTTTTTTCGGGAATAATGGCTATCTTTGATGATTGAAACCACTTGACCTGAAACCATCACTGATATGCTCAAATTCCTGCAACAACCCGCCTACAAGCCGGAACAGACTGGTCCTGAGGCGGATGCCCGGTACAAGAGCCTGCGTCTGCAGGTGTTCATCGGGGCCTTCATCGGCTATGCCGGCTTCTATCTGGTACGGAAGAACCTCTCCATGGCCATCCCGGCCATGGCTCCGCTGGGCTTCGCCAAGACCGAGCTCGGTTTCGTGCTGGGCCTCAACGCGGCCGCCTACGCCCTCTCGAAGTTCCTGATGGGCAGCGTCTCCGACCGCTCCAACGCCCGGGTGTTCCTCCCTCTCGGCCTCATCCTCTCAGCCATTTCGATGTGCTTCATGATTGTCCCGATCCAAATGATCGGCGCGGACCACAAGGGCCTCGCCATCCTGGTGATGGGCATCCTGAACTTCCTCGTGGGATGGTTCAACGGCATGGGCTGGCCCCCTTGCGGGCGCGTGATGACGCACTGGTTCTCCGTGAGTGAACGCGGCACGATGATGAGCATCTGGAACTGCGCGCACAATGTGGGCGGCGCCCTCGTGGGCCCGATGGCCACCTACGGAGCCGCCTGGTTCGGCAGCTGGTTCTACGGCACGCACGAGGAACTGTACTTCCTGATCGGCACCTTCGCCTTCCCGGCCGCCGTCGCGGTCTTCATCGCCCTGCTGGCCTATATCCTCCTCCGGGACACACCGCAGTCCTGCGGACTCCCGTCCGTGGAGAAGTGGCGGAACGACTATCCCAAGAACTACTCCGAAAAGCAGGAAAAGGCCATTTCCGCGAAGGAGATCTTCTTCGAGCACGTCCTGAACAACAAGTTCCTCTGGTACATCGCCCTGGCGAACGCCTTCGTGTACATGGTCCGCTACGGCTGCCTGGACTGGGCGCCGACCATCCTGACGGAAAAAGGCATCGACCTCAAGAGCGCCGGCTGGGCTTATTTCGCCTATGAATTCGCAGCCATCCCGGGAACGCTCCTCTGCGGCTGGCTGTCGGACAAGCTCTTCCATGGGATGCGCGCCCTTCCGACGATGATCTTCATGGCCCTCGTGGCGGTCTTCATCGTCCTGTACTGGGCGTTCATCGACAACCTGACCATGGTCATCATCTCGCTGATCGGCATCGGCTTCTTCATCTACGGGCCGGTGATGCTCATCGGTGTGCAGGCCCTGGACCTCGCTCCGAAGAATGCGTCCGGAACGGCCGCCGGCCTGACCGGCTTCTTCGGTTATTTCTTCGGAACCTTCCTCCTGGCGAACACGGTCATCGGCCTGGTGGCCCAGAAGGCGGGCTGGAGCGTGACTTTCGCGATGCTTCTCGGCGCCTGCGTCCTGGCCATCCTGTTCATGGGCCTGACCTACAAGGAAGAGCGGTATCTCATGAAGAAGGGAGCGAAGAAGAACTGACACTTTGGCAGAGGGTTTGCCTCTGGCAGATAATTTGATTAACTTTGCGCGGCCCATCCGGTACTCCCGGCGGGTCGCGTATATTGTTTAGTGTGAGAACCATGGCAGACAAAAAGAAGAAAGATACTGAGAAACAGGAAGTTGCGAATGACGAGAAGCAGCTTCGGGAAGTACAGGAACAGCTGGCCGACGCCTTGAAGAAGGCGGAGGAAGCGGAGAAGAAAGCGGAAGAAAGCGTCAAGAAGGCCGAGGAGCAGAAGAACGACCTCCTGCGCCTTATGGCAGAGTTTGACACGTTCCGCCGCCGTACCGCCGCGGAGAAGCTGGAGATCGTGAAGTCCGCATCGGCCGATACGATCAAGGGCCTCCTCCCCGTCCTGGACGACTGCGAAATCGCACTTGCCCAGCTGGAAAAGACGGAAGGGAACGAGGCGGCCATCGAGGGTGTGCAGCTCATCTTCAACAAGCTGACCGGCTACCTGAAGACCAAGGGCCTGGAGCGCATCGAGGCTAAGGGCGAGGTGTTCGACACCGAGCTCCACGAGGCCGTCACCCTCTTCCCTGCCCCGAGCGAGGATCTCAAAGGCAAGGTCATCGACGTTGCCCAAACAGGCTATACCCTGGGCGGCAAGGTCCTCCGCTACGCAAAAGTGATTGTTGGAGCATAACGATATGGCACAGAAAAGGGATTACTACGAGGTACTTGGCGTGACCAAGTCGGCGACCCCCGACGAGATCAAGGCCGCCTACCGCAAGCTCGCGCTCAAGTGGCACCCGGACCGCTGGGTAAACGGCACCGACGCCGAGAAAAAGACCGCCGAAGACAATTTCAAGGAGGCGGCCGAGGCGTATTCCGTGCTGAGCGATCCCGAAAAGAAAGCCCGCTACGACCAGTTCGGCTTTGCCGGTGACCAGATGGGCGGAGGCGGTGGATTCGACTTCGGCGGTTTCGACCTGAACGATATCCTGAGGAACGTCTTTGGTGGCGGGTTCAACTTCGGCGGCGGTGGATTCGACTTCGGATTCGGCGGCGGCTCCGGCAGCGGCCAGGCCCAGCAGCGTACCTACCGCGGCCGGGACATCCGCACCAGCGTCAAGCTTACCCTGGAGGAGATTGCCAACGGCTGCGAGAAAGAAGTCACGATCGAACGGAACCGTCCCTGCCCCGACTGTCAGGGCAAGGGAGCGATGAGCAGTGCCGACATCAAGACCTGTCCCACCTGCAACGGCCGCGGCCAGACCCAGCGCGTTGTGAACAGCCTCTTCGGCCGGGCCGTGTCCTATGAAACCTGCCCGCAGTGCGGAGGCGAAGGCCAGGTGATTACGAATCCTTGCCGCCGTTGTAACGGAACCGGTCTGGAACGCCGCCGCGAGACCGTGCGGGTGAAGATCCCCGCCGGCGTGGAGGAAGGGATGCAGGTGACCGTCCGCGGTGAAGGCCATGCCGCGATGCACGGCGGCACCAACGGCGACCTGCTCGTGGTCATCAAGGAGGAGGCCCATGCCAATCTCCGTCGAGACGGGAACAACCTCTTCTATACACGCATCATCTCGGTGATGGACGCCATGCTGGGCTGCGAAATCTCCGTTCCCTGTCTGGACGGCAGTTACAAGGTCAAGCTGGACGCCGGTACCCAGTCCGGCACCGTGATCAAGCTCCGTGGAAAGGGTCTCCCCTCCGTCCAGGGCTATGGCCGCGGCACCGGCGACCTGTACGTGAAGATCCTGGTATGGATTCCCCGGAAACTTTCCCGTTCCGAGAAGGAGATGATGGAGTCCATCCGGAACAACACCACCTTCACGCCGGACCTGAGCCGGGACGACAAAGCGATTTTTGACAAGGAAAAGAATATTTTCTAAGAAAAATTTGCGCAATCCGAAAATTGTTCCTACATTTGCAGTCCCGAAACAAGCAACCTCTTGCCTAGAGTGAAACGGTAAAGTTGCGCCTGAGGTTCGGAGCATTGAAATTATGGATTTGATTAAAGTAGCAGAGCAGGCTTTTGCCAGCGGCAAAGCAGCTGAATTCCCGGAGTTCAAGGCAGGTGACACCATCACCGTGACCTACCGGATCAAGGAAGGAGACAAGGAACGCGACCAGAAATTCCGCGGTGTCGTCATCCAGATGAAGGGCGCTGATCCTTTCACGAAGACTTTCACCGTCCGCAAGGTTTCCGGCGGTATCGGAGTTGAAAGAATCTTCCCGTTCACGTCCCCGTTCATTGACAGCATCGAGGTGAACAAGTACGGTAAAGTGCGTCGCGCACGCATCTTCTACCTCCGCGACCTCACCGGTAAGAAGGCCCGCATCAAGGAAAGAGTCTACAAAGCTACTGATAAAGAATAAGCCTTCAAGGCAACTGGCTCCTTAGCTCAATTGAATAGAGCATTTGACTACGGATCAAAAGGTTACAGGTTTGAGTCCTGTAGGAGTCACAAAAAACCGCTGGAGATAACTCCGGCGGTTTTTTTGTTTATATCACACTACCTGGTCAGAACCATTCCACTTCACTGAGGTCCAGCACATTGCCGGGGAGGTTCCAGCCCGGGGAGAAGATGAAGGTGTAGCCTTCGAGTTCCCGGGGAATGCGGTTCAGGAAGGAGAGGCGGGGATCGCCGTAGTCGCCCGAACTTCCGTACAGGGTCATCGTGCGCTTGGCGTCGTCCTGGAGGTACCAGCCGCCGCCATGGACCTTGACATAGCCCCGGACCAGGTCGCGGTGCTGGTCCACCATGCCATAGACGAAGGTTCCCACCAGGGGTGTCGCGGGATCGGAAACGAGGATGAATTTCGGATGTGACATACTTAGAGACTAAGGCTGTGATCGATGCAGGCGGGGAACTCTTCCGGATAATGGGTGACCATGATCAGGGTTTTTCCCGGAGCGCCGCAGTGGCGGTCCAGCAGGGCTTTCACCTGACGGCGACGGTTCTCATCGAGCCCATGCAGGGGTTCGTCCAGGATATACAGCGGCGGGTCCTTGACAAAAGCGCGGGTGACAAGACACAGGCGCTGTTCCCCGCTGGAGAGCCGCAGAAACGGTTTTTCGGCCAGATGTCCGATCCCGAACTCCTCCATCCATGCCCGGGCGGACGCCCGCTGCCCTTCGGATGGACGCCGGTAGAGACCTTCCGTGTCAAAATGTCCGCTGGTCACGATATCCAGCGCCGGGGCATCCACCCGGAAGGCCCGGTGCAGTTCCGGACTTACGAATCCGATGCGGCGTTTGATGTCCCAGATACTCTCCCCGCTCCCCCGTGGACGGCCGAAAAGTTCGATATCGTGGGCATAGGCCTGGGGATTGTCGGCGCAGATGAGGCTCAGAAGCGTACTCTTACCGCTGCCGTTGGCCCCGGTGAGCGCCCAATGCTCCCCTTCCCGGACGGTCCAGGTCAACGGTTTCAGGATCACGCGGTCCCCGTACCGGACCGACACGTTCCGCAGCCGGACGACCGCCGGCGGCAAAATGCTGTCCAGATAGGCCTCGCGCGTCATTTTCTCCCCTGGCTCACCGCCCCGGACCGGGATGACATGCGTGACGAAAGGCGGAATCTCCGCCGGGCGGGACAGGACCAGGACCAGGGTGGCCTTCTCCGCAAGGTCGGCCAGAAGCTTCGAGAACAGCGTCCGGTTTTCGGGATCCAGGCCGATGAAGGGATTGTCGATGACAAGCCCCTTCGGAGCCGTCTCCAACGTCTGCAGGAGCCGATGCCTGCGCAGTTCCCCGGACGAGAGGGTGACCAGCGGATTGTCCGGTTCCCCGTCCATGCAGGAGAGATTCCAACGCTGCTGCATGAAAAAAGTACGGTCCCCATAGCTGCCGTAGGAGTCCCGGAAGGCGATATATGAGGCGCCGGTGCGGCCCGCGAACGCGGCTGCCAGGCGGCTTTTCCCGGATCCATTGTCTCCCAACAAGGCGACGCTTTCCCCGGGGCGAATATCCAAAGTGTCCATGCGCGAATGACTTGTCAAGCAAAAATACATTTTTCTTTGAAACAACCGGAAAAGATTTCGCCACATTTTTATGTTTTCGGTCCTGCCTCCCGGAGAGGCCGGTTAATTTCGTACCGGCCGGGCGCGGTGTCCGGTCGGTAAAGAATCATAGCTATGCGACGAAAACATTTTTTGTGGGCACTCCTGCCGCTGGCGGCGGCACTCAGTGCGTGTGACGACTTCGGGTTCCGTTCCCTGTCCGGACAGGGAGAACTCCGCTGGATCATCGAAAGCGAGGGTCCGGCGACACGGGCGTCGGCCGAGATCCCGGACACGAACGACTTCATCCTGCGCGTGAGCAGCGCGGACGGGAAGGTACTCTACGAAGGTCCCTACGGGGAATCCCCCGAATCCCTGCTGGTGGATGCCGGCAGCTACACGGTGGGTATCCGTTCCATCGAATTCACGGCCCCGGGCTTCTCCAGACCGCTCTATGGGGACGAACAGGTGGTCGTGGTCAAGGGAGGTGCGGTCGTGACGGTCCGCCTCAACTGCACGCTGCAGAATGCAGGCGTCCGGCTCCAGGTGGCCCCGGACTTCCTCACCTCCTATCCCGACGGAGTACTCTACCTCAAATCGGGAGATACGCGCCTGATGTACAGCTACACGGAAAAGCGGATCGCCTATTTCCAGCCCGGTCCCGTCTCGCTCCTCCTGTACAACGAAGGGAAAGACGAAACGCTCCTGTCGCGGACGCTGGACGCCCGGACCATCCTTACCCTCAGCATATCGGCGCCACACGGGGGCGGATCGGCCATGAGCAGTTCCATCTCCGTCGCCGTGGACACGGCCAAAGTCTGGAATACGGAGTCCTATGTGATCGGCGGGGGCGAGTCTTCCGGCAGCGGCTCCGGTTCCGGCAATGGCTCTGGTTCCGGCAGCGGCTCCGGCGGAGAGGACGATCCTCCCCATTCGGAAATCGACGGCGCCTATTCCGTATCCCAGGCCCCTTCCCACGTGGGAGAGAAAGACATCTGGGTGTTCGGCTATATCGTGGGCGGAGACCTCTCTACAGCCGGAGCGAACGTCAAGACATCCAAACTTACGAAGAACACCCACCTCGCCATCGCCACCCGCTCCACCATCACGGCCAAAGCCTCCTGCGTCGCCGTGGAACTGCCCAAGGGAAAGGTCCGGGACGCCCTCAACCTTGTGGACCATCCCGACCTCATCGGCTCCCGCGTCTATCTGAAAGGCAATCTCGTCACCTCCTACTTCGGCACCACCGGCCTCAAAGGCACGTCGGAGTATGTCTTGAAATGAAAAAAGGGCTGCGGTGATTCCGCAGCCCTTTGCGCTGGAGCGGAATACGAGGCTCGAACTCGCGACCTTCGGCTTGGGAAGCCAACGCTCTACCAACTGAGCTAATTCCGCATGGGATGACAAAGTTATGGAAAGTTTCCCGAAAAAGCAAAGGGAACCGTCCGCGAATTGATATCAGTAAGGAAATATTTGCGATTCATTGACGATTCATTATCTTTGTGAGACAAAAACCACATAAATCATAATGAACCCGAACCTTGAACTCAATCCCAACGAAGTGGTGGCGTTCCTCGGAAAGCTTCCGACGGAATTCACCCGGGAAGACCTGCTGACCTTCATCCGCGAGAAGAAGATCCAGATGGTGGACTTCATGTATCCGGCCGAAGACGGCCGTGTCAAGACCCTGAACTTTACGGTGAACAGCCTCGCCTATGCGGAAACGATCCTGACCGAGGGCGAACGGGTGGACGGATCCAGCCTCTTCCCCTCCTTCATCGAGGCCGGCAACAGCGACCTGTACGTAATCCCCCGCTACCGGACCGCTTTCGTGGATCCCTTCAACGAGATTCCCACGCTGTGCCTCCTGTGCAGCTTCTTCAACAAGGACGGCGAACCCTTCGACTGCGCCCCCTATGCGACGCTCATGCGGGCGGAAGACGCCTTCTACCAGTCCACAGGCATGACCTTCGAAGCCATGGGCGAACTGGAATACTACGTCATCACGGACGCGGACCCGCTCTTTCCAGCCACAGACCAGAAGGGATACCATGAAACCGAGCCCTTCGCCAAGCTGAACGATTTCCGCCGCGCCTGCATGGTCCATGTAGCCAAGACCGGCGGCCAGATCAAGTACGGACACTCCGAGGTGGGCAACTTCACCCTGGACGGGAAGATCTACGAGCAAAACGAGATCGAATTCCTGCCCAACCCCGTAGAAACGGCCGCCGACCAGCTTCTGCTGGCGAAATGGGTCATCCGGAATCTCGCTTTCCAGTGGGGTCTGGACGTTTCCTTCGCTCCGAAGATCACCACCGGCAAGGCCGGATCCGGCATGCATATCCACATGCGCCTGATGAAGGACGGCCGCAACGCCACCCTCGGGGCCGACGGCAACCTCTCCGAAGTCGCCCGACGCGCCATCGCCGGCCTGATGGTCATGGCCCCGTCCATCACGGCCTTCGGCAACAAGAATCCCACCTCTTACTTCCGCCTGGTTCCCCACCAGGAGGCGCCCACGAACGTCTGCTGGGGCGACTGCAACCGCTCCGCCCTCGTCCGCGTCCCGCTGGGATGGTCCTCCGGGAAGGACATGTGCACCAAGGCCAACCCTCACCAAAAGCCCGTGCCCATGGACACGACCGACAAGCAGACCTTCGAGATGCGCAGCCCCGACTGCTCGGCCGACATCTACCAGCTCATGGCCGGCCTGTGCGTCGCCGCCCGCAAGGGACTCGAGATGCCGGCGGAGCAGGCGCTGAAGATCGCCGCGGAAACCTATGTGGACATGGACATCCACAAGGGAGAGAATGCCGCCCGGCTGGCGACACTGGCGTCCCTGCCCACCTGCTGCTCGGAATCGGCCGATTGCCTGAAGGCCGACCGCGCCGTCTATGAAGAAGCCGGCGTGTTCAACCCCCGGATGATCGACGGCATCTTCCAGTCCCTGAAATCGCATCACGACAAACACCTCCACGCCGATGCGAAAAAGGATCCGGCCCTCATGCGGAAGTTGGTGGACCAGTACTTCTACTGCGGATAAAACAGCATTTATCGGTACTATTTTTCACGGGCCCGTTGCATCACTGCGACGGGCCCGCTACTTAACCTAAACTTAAACTATGAAAAACTTCGTTGCAAATATAATAATATTTTCGTCCAAACAAATTATACGTGACGAATTTTAGCATATTTCAATAATAAAAGTTTTTCACCATAGCGGTCAAAAACGACTTTTGCCTTCAATTCGGGTATATTTCCAGTTATTTCTAGGACTTTTCCGGCCCCGAAACGATTGTGCTCAATCCGGTCTCCCACCCGGAAACTGGACATCGGATCCGGGACGAATTCGGCATCCGGGACCTTCGGGGGAAGGGGGCGGTTCAAGAGAGATTCCCGGGTTGCCAGCCGGGCGGGCTGGGCAGTTGAAACGAGATTTTTCGACTCCGGCCTCCGGCCGAACCGGAATCCGGGATGATCGTCCTCCTCAGGGGACATCGTCACGAAATCATCCTTCCGGAGCGGATTCTGGATATACTGCGGAGCGATCTCGCGAAGGAAACGGCTCGGGGCGTTGGACTCGTGCTTGCCGTTCCGCATCCGGGTCTGGGCGAAGGTCAGGGCCACCGCCTTTTTCGCCCGGGTGATGGCGACATAGAACAGGCGCCTTTCCTCCTCCAGGTCCTTTTCCGTGAGCGACCAACCGCCGGAAGGGAAGAGATTCTCCTCCATGCCGCAGACGAACACATAGGGGAATTCCAGGCCCTTGGCGGAATGGGCCGTCATCAAGGCCACCTTGTTGGAAACCTCGTCCTCGGCCACGTCCACGCTGGACAGCAGGGAGATGCTCTCCAGGAATTCGGGGAGCGGGACGAGCGGCAGGTCCGTTTCGGCGACCTCGCCGGCCCCGTCCTCCAGCATTTCGTTCCGGAAGTCGCCCTGGACTTCCTCCACGAAGCCCTTCACGCTGTCCAGGAGTTCCTGGACATTGGCCGCCCGGGCCTGGCCTTCGATGGAGTTGTCTCCCTTGTAGAACAGGTACAGGCCGGATTCCAGAGCGAGGGTATGTGCGGCCTCATAGGCATCGGTTTGGTCCAGAGTGGCGGCCACCTTGTCGATCATGGTGCAGAAAGAGCGGATCTTCGCGATGGCGGCCCCTTTGAGGCCGAAGGATTCCAGGTCTTCCGCCCAGGCCGCCTTGAAAAGGGAGATCCCCTTCACCCGGGCCGCATCCGTCAGGGCGTTCACCGAGGTGTCGCCGATCCCGCGGGCGGGCTTGTTCACGATCCGCTTGAAGGACTCGTCGTCGTTGACATTGGCGGCCAGCTTGAAATAGGCCATCATGTCCTTGACCTCGGCCCGGTCGAAGAAAGAGTTCCCGGAATAGATCATATAAGGGATGTTCCGCTTGCGGAGCTGCTCCTCCAGGGCGCGGGACTGGGCGTTCGTGCGGTACAGGACGGCGAAATCGTCATACTCCGCATGCTCGGAATGCATCCGCTGCAGGATGGCGGAGGCGACGAGCGCGCCTTCCTCCTCGGCCGTGTAGGCCCGGATGAGGCGGATTTTCTCCCCCTCCTCCCCCATGGACACGCACTCCTTGGGCAGGCGGTTCTCGTTCTTGGCGATCAGGGTGTTCGCCGCGTTCACGATGTTCCGGGTGGACCGGTAATTCCGCTCCAGGCGGAAAAGCTTCGCCTCGGGGAAATCCTTCCGGAAGTTCAGGATGTTCTCGATCTTGGCGCCGCGGAAGGCGTAGATGGACTGGGAGTCGTCGCCCACTACGCACAGGTTCCTGTGTTCGGAAGCCAACTTCCTCAGGATCAGGTACTGCGCCATGTTCGTATCCTGGTACTCGTCCACCATGATGGCATCGAACCGGCCGGCGATGGACGCGAGGGCGTCCGGGTTCCCGCGCAGCAGGATGTTCATGTACAGGAGGATGTCGTCGAAGTCCATCACCCCCGCCTGCCGGCACAGCTGGCAGTACATCTGGTACACCTTGTAGATTTCCGGCTTTTTGTGCAGGCGGTCCTCCTCGCGGTAGCCGCCGGCCCCGTTCCCGTACGGGGTCGGGGTAACCAGGTCGTTCTTCGCCTTGGAAATGCGGGCGAGGACTTCCTTGGGCTTATACACCTTGTCGTCGAGCCCCAGCCGCTTGATGCAGTCTTTCAGGGCGCTCACCGAATCGGACGTATCATAGATGGTAAAAGTGGGGGGAAAGCCGATGGCGTCGGCGAACTCCCGCAGGAACCGGATGAAAACCGAGTGGAACGTACCCATGTAGATGCGCCGGGCCTTCCGGTCCCCCACCATCTGCGCGATGCGCTCCTTCATCTCCCCGGCCGCCTTTTTCGTAAAGGTCAGGGCGAGAATCCGGGAAGGATCCGTCCCCCTGTCGATCATATATGCTATCCTGGATGTCAAAACGCGGGTCTTGCCGGACCCCGCTCCCGCCACGATCAGCACCGGTCCCTCCACACACTCTACCGCTTTCCTCTGCTCACTGTTCAAATCCTCTAGAATCTTCGTGCTCATACTTCCTCCAAATTTTGCACGAAAATACTAAAAAAATGCGTAAATTCGCGGGTATTTACAGAAATACACAAATAACTGTTATCATAATGTCCAACCATCTCGATTTGAAAAAGGGCCTCGACATCCCTGTAAAGGGTGCCGCCGCCCGGAAAGTCGCCAAGACCGTCAAACCGGGAACCATCGCCGTCAAGCCCACTGATTTCAAAGGCTTACTTCCGAGACTCCTCGTGAAGGAGGGCGACCGTGTTCTCGCCGGTTCCCCGGTCATGGCCGACAAGCAGAATCCCCGGATCCTCGTCACCGCGCCGGTCAGCGGAACGGTGAGCGCCATCGTCCGGGGTGAGAAGAGAAAGCTCCTCGCGGTCCTCATCCAGGCCGATGCCGAACAAGCGTACGCGGACTTCGGCACGAAGGTTCCTGCCGATGCCGACGCCGTCAAGGACCTTCTCCTGAACACCGGCCTCTGGAACGCCCTCATCCAGCGCCCCTACGGCATCCAGGCCAATCCTGACCTGAAGCCCAAGGCCATCTTCATCTCCTCGTTCAGCACCGCTCCGCTCGCGGCCGACACCGAGTTCACCCTCGGCGACAGGCTCGCCGACTTCCAGGCCGGCGTGACCGCCCTTGGCAAGCTCACCGACGGCGGCGTGCACCTCGCCGTGAACAAGGCCGTCTATTCCAGCACCCCTTTCCTCAAGGTGGAGAATGTCATCTCCCATGTGGTGAGCGGAAAGCACCCCGCCGGCAACGTGGGCGTGCAGATCAGCCACATCTCCCCCATCCAGAAGGGTGAGACCGTGTGGACGATGTCTCCGCTGATGGTCGCCGCCTTCGGTCATGTCATCAACACCGGCAAGCTGGACCTCACCCGCAAAGTGGCCGTCACCGGTCCCGTCGTGGCCGATCCGGCCTACGTGGTCTGCCTCCCGGGTACCCCCGTCAAGGAAATCACCGACATCCCCGCGGACACCCGCGTCATCGGCGGTGACGTCCTCACCGGCGAATGCCTCGGCGCCGACGGCTGCCTCGGCTTCTTCCAGGACCAGGTCACCCTCCTGCACGAAGGCACCGAGCGTGAATGGTTCGGCTGGGCCAAGCCCTTCCGTCCCAAGGTTCACAGCTCTTCCTGGTGCTACTTCTCCTGGCTCACCCCGGGCAAGCAGTACGACATGGACACGAACCTCCACGGCGGTCCCCGCGCCTTCGTCGAGACCAAGTGCTTCGAGGACGTGACTCCGATGGACATCTTCCCCATCTACCTGATCAAGGCCTGCCTGGCGGGCGACATCGAGAAGATGGAGAAATTCGGCATCTACGAAGTCCTTCCCGAAGACCTCGCCCTGTGCGACTACGTGGACCCTTCCAAGAACGACATCCAGGCCATGATCCAGAAGGGCATCGACCTGATGATTAAAGAAATGGCATAAGTTATGGCAGACGAAAAGAAACCCGGCCTCTTCGAAAAAGGCGGCAAGCTCTACTGGCTTCACTCTACCATCGATGCGTTCGACACCTTCCTCCGCGTTCCGGGAACCGTGACCGCGAAGGGTGCCCACGTGCGTGACGGTATCGACCTCAAGCGCGTGATGATCATGGTCGTCATCGCCCTCGTCCCGGCAGCCCTCTTCGGCATGTACAACGTGGGCCTGCAGACCACCCTCACCTACGGCCTCGACTGGGGCTTCTGGCAGATGTTCTGGTACGGACTCCTCCGGATGCTCCCGCTGTTCGTCGTCTCCTACATCGTCGGCCTCGCCATCGAGTTCGGCTCCTCCCAGATCCGCGGCGAGGAAGTGAACGAGGGTTACCTCGTCACCGGCTTCCTTATCCCGCTCATCGTCCCGGTGGACGTTCCCCTGTGGATGCTCGCCCTCGCCGTCGCCTTCTCCGTCATCTTCGTGAAGGAAGTGTTCGGCGGCACCGGCATGAACATCTGGAACCCGGCCCTGGTGGCCCGCGCCTTCCTGTTCTTCTCCTATCCGTCCTCCATGTCCGGATCCTCCGTGTGGGTGTCCAAGACCTGGGTCGGCGCCCTGAAGGACGTGGATGCGGTCTCCGCCGCCACCCCGCTCGCCATTGCGCACGACGGCGGCCTCGCAGCCCTGGAGGCGAAGTACTCCTTCATGGACATGTTCTACGGATTCATCCCCGGCTCCACCGGTGAGACCAGCGTCATCGCCATCCTCATCGGCGCGCTGATCCTCGTGTGGACGGGCGTGGCTTCCTGGAAGATCATGGTCTCCTCCATCGCCGGCGGTCTTCTCGTCGGCTGGCTGGGCCAGATCGGCGGCGCCACGGAACTCCCCTGCTACTACCAGCTCGTGATGGGCGGCTTCCTGTTCGGTTCGGTCTTCATGGCCACCGACCCGGTGACCGCGGCCCAGACCGAGACCGGCAAGTGGATCTACGGCTTCCTCGTCGGCGCCCTCGCCGTCGTCGTCCGCCTGTGGAACCCGGGTTACATGGAAGGCATGATGCTCGCCATCCTGTTCATGAACACGATGGCCCCGCTCATCGACCACTGCGTCGTCACCGCCCATGTGAACCGCCGCGCGAAAAAAGTGAAAACTGCCTAAAGGAAACGCGCTATGAATACCAATAACAACGTCTATACGATTATCTATACGACCCTTATCGTGGTCGTCGTAGCCGCGCTCCTGGCCTTCGTCTCCCAGTCCCTCAAGGGCAAGCAGGAGGCGAATGAAAAGGCCGACACGATCTCCCAGATGCTCACTGCCGCCCAGTTCGGGACCAAGGCCGAGTTCCAGAAGATCGGGAACGCCGCCGTCCTCGCCAAGTATGCCGAGGAGATCGGCCAGGCCTTCACGGTCAATGTGAACGGCGAGAAAGTCCAGGACCTGGACCTCACCAAGGTGTACAGCCCGAAGGAGCTCAAGCGCCAGAACTACAACATCAAGGGCGGCGCCAACAAGACCGGCGAGCCCGAGATTCCCGTCTTCGTGTTCAAGAACGGCAAGACCGTGGTTCCCATCTACGGTGCCGGCCTGTGGGGTCCGGTCTGGGGCTACATCGCCTTCGAGAAGGACCTGAAGACCATTGCCGGTGCCTATTTCGACCACGAATCCGAGACCGCCGGCCTCGGCGCCAAGATCAAGGACGATCCCGCCTTCCAGGCGGAGTTCATCGGCGAGAAGCCCGACTTCGCGCAGGCCAATGTCTTTGACATCGTCAAGGGCGGCTCCCCGAAGGAAGGCGACACCGAAATCAAGGACAACAAGATCGACGCCATCACCGGTGCGACCATGACTTCCCAGGGCCTGGATACGGCCATCGACACCTGGCTCGGCGCTTATGCGAAGTATTTCCAGGGTCAGCAGGCGGCCTGCGACAAGCCGTGCTGCGAAGGTGAAGAACAAAATTGCAAGGAGGAGGAATAAGCTATGGACGCCAAACTCAAAGAAACCATTCTCAACCCGATATTCAAGGGTAATCCGATCACGGTCCTGGTCCTGGGCATCTGCTCTTCCCTCGCAGTGACCGTCACGATGAAGGGTGCGCTCGTCATGGCCCTCTCCGTCATCGTTGTCACAGGCATTTCCAGCCTGATTCTCTCCCTGCTGCGCAACACGATCCCGGGCCGCGTACGTATCATCGTCCAGCTCGTGGTGGTTGCCATGATGGTGATCCTGGTGGACCAGATCCTCAAGAGTTTCGAAGCCACCTACGCCATTGACAAGCAGCTGTCCGTGTACATTGGCCTCATCATCACGAACTGCATCGTGATGGGCCGCATCGAGGCGTTCGCCCTGGGCAACAAGCCCTGGCCTTCCTTCCTCGACGGCGTGGCCAACGGAGCCGGTTACGGCATGATCCTCCTGATCGTCGCCTTCTTCCGCGAGCTTCTCGGAAGCGGCACCCTCTTCGGGATCGACATCCTGAACCGCTTCGGCTATGTTCCGAACAACCTCGTGATCCTGCCTCCGTTCGCCCTCATCCTCCTGGGATGCATCGTCTGGGTCCAGCGGAGCATCCAGAAAGACCTCCAGGAAAAATAACGACGACGCCCTATGGAATATCTCAGCTTATTCGTCAAGTCCATCTTCGTGGACAATATGATCTTCGCATACTTCCTGGGAATGTGCTCATTCCTGGCGGTATCGAAGAATGTGAAGACGGCTGCGGGCCTGGGTCTCGCCGTGATCGCCGTCCTTCTGATCACCCTTCCGGTCAACTATCTCCTCAATACCTATGTGCTGGCCCCCGACGCCCTGATCGAAGGGGTGGACCTGAGCTTCCTCAGCTTCATCGTCTTCATCGCGGTCATCGCCGCCATCGTGCAGGTCGTGGAGATGGTCGTGGAGAAATTCTCCCCGGAACTGTACTCCTCCCTCGGTATCTTCCTGCCGCTGATCGCCGTGAACTGCGCCATCCTGGGCGGTTCCCTGTTCATGCAGCAGAAGGACTTCCTGAACATCGGTGAAGCCGTCGTCTATTCCCTCGGCTCCGGTATCGGCTGGTTCCTCGCCATCGTCTCCCTCGCGGCCATCCGCGAGAAGATGGCCTACTCCAACGTGCCGGCCGCCCTCAAGGGCCTCGGTATCACCTTCATCACGGTGGGTCTGATGGGCATTGCCTTTATGACCTTCATGGGTATTTCACTGTAATCCGGAGGAACGCGTTATGACAAATACCATTCTTTTCGCCATCCTCGTGATGTTCGTGGTCACGCTGATCCTCGTGGCCCTGCTCCTCTGGATCAAGAGCGCCCTCACCCCGTCCGGCTCCGTCAAGGTCTCCATCAACGGCGGCTCCAAGGAACTGGAGGTCACCCCCGGCGGTGACCTGATGCACACCCTCGCCGACCACGGCATCTTCCTTCCTTCCGCCTGTGGCGGCAAGGCCAACTGCGGACAGTGCAAGCTGCAGGTCCTCGAAGGCGGCGGAACCATCCTCCCCACCGAGACCGGTTTCTTCTCCCGCAAGCAGATCAAGGACGGCTGGCGCCTCGGCTGCCAGGTCAAGGTCAAAGACAACCTCCAGATCGCCGTTCCGGAATCCGCCCTCAGCGTGAAGAAGCTCGAGTGCGAAGTCATCTCCAACGAGAACGTTGCGACGTTCATCAAGGAATTCACCGTCCGTCTCCCGGAAGGCGAGCACATCGACTTCAAGTCCGGCGAATACATCCAGATCGACATTCCGGAGTACGAGGCCGATTTCTCCGACATGGGTGTCGCTCCCATCTACATGGGCGACTGGGAGAAGTACGGCATCACCTCCCTGAAGTTCAAGAACACGGTTCCTACGATCCGCGCCTACTCCATGGCCTCGTATCCGGCCGAGAAGGACGTCATCAAGCTGAACGTGCGTATCGCAACCCCTCCGTTCGACCGCACCCAGCCGAAGGGCGTGTTCAAGTTCGTCCCGGGCGTTCCTCCGGGAATCGCCTCCACCTACGTCTTCTCCCGCAAGCCGGGTGACAAGGTCATGATCAGCGGCCCTTACGGCGAGTTCCTCCTTCCGAAGGACGACCCGGACACCCAGGAGTACATCTTCGTGGGCGGTGGCGCCGGCATGGCTCCGCTCCGCAGCCACATCATGCACCTGTTCAAGACCCTCAAGACCAAGAAGCCGGTCCGCTTCTTCTACGGCGCCCGCGCCCTCGTCGAGGCCTTCTACCTGGAGGACTTCGCCGAGATCGAGAAGGAGTTCCCGAACTTCCACTTCACCCTGGCCCTCGACCGTCCGGATCCGGCCGCCGATGCCGCCGGCGTGAAGTACACCCCTGGCTTCGTCCACAACGTGATGTACGAGACCTACCTCAAGAACCACGAGGCTCCCGAGGACATCAAGTACTTCATGTGCGGCCCGCCCATGATGGTCAAGTGCGTGAACGAACTCCTCGACTCCCTGGGCGTCGCCCCCGAGAGCATCCTCTACGACAACTTCGGAGGTTAATCTCCGTCCCCTCCATGAGAAAAGAGCTGACTCAACCACGAGTCAGCTCTTTTTTTATCTTCATTGACAAACAATCCCATTGGTTATCTTAGACATATAAACTGTTGTCTTATTGGTTCAGGTCCGGGTATGGGGTGTCCGGGGGACTCCGTTCCGCTTCGCTCCACTCCGGCCCCTCCCAACGTCTCCTGCGTCCCGCTGCGCGGAACTTGTATCCGTTGGGCCCCTCCCCCTATATTTGTCCGGGGGTGGACAAACCCCCGGACACCCCATACCCGGACCCGGGAAAAAAAGGGATTATTCGTGGAGGAATTTGAGGACCATGAGGCGGACGCAGTCGGCGACGTGCTTTTCGCTGTCCGTGGCCTTTTCGAAGAGTTCCGCCAGGTTCTTGTACTTGGTCATCTCGCGGAGGTTCTCCTCTTCGGAGAAAATATAGCCGATGTACTCTTCATAGGCGTCGTCCGCAGCGTGTTCCATTTCGGCCACGCGGTCGCACTGGAGGGAGATTTCCGTGGCCTTGTGCTTGATGTCCCAGAGAAGGGGAAGCAGATCCCGGAGGGCATTCGCTTCCGCCCGGATGATCATCGCCAGGTCCAGCAGCTGGGAGTCGATTTTCTGGGGATGGTAGATGAGTATGGCCTTGGAAGCGTCCTTGATGACATCCATGCAGTCATCCATGGACATAGCCACCGTCGTCAGCTCCGTCCTGCCCAGGGAACCCATCAGGCGTTCGGAAAGCATCTCCCGGAACTCCGTGAGGAGGGCGTCGCCCTGGACCTCCAGGGTGTGGATCTCCCGATGGTACCGCTTCCACTGGTCGACATCCATGGTAGAGAGCATCCTCACCAGCGTCTCGGAGCAGTGGCACAGGAAGTCCGCCTGCCGGGTGAATACAGGCGTCAAGTCCCGTTTGGGATGGAAAAGATGACGCAATGTCCGTGAAATATGCATAAAAATAATTTTAATCGTTCATTTTTTCCGTTCAAAAAAGGATAAGAAACAAATAAAATGAACCGAAAACATAAAAAAGTGCATCCAAGTGCCCCCCATCCTGCCCGTTATCCGGAATTCCTTCCCTAGCTTTGCATCAGGACAAACGCTTGGAAAACCGCATATGAGCAACAAAGGCCGGACATACCATCTCACACTACATCGTCTCTTCTCCCGCATCGGGCGCCGTCGGTCTGCGGCACATCGGAGTGCATTCTTGCACCTTCCGGCCTTATTGCTTGCCTGTACGCCGCTTCCGGAATTCGCACCGGACCCAACCCCCGCGACACGGAAAGCGCAAATATATATACTTCCATCGGGAAATACAACGGTACGCGGACTGGATCTTCTTTTTTTTCAGGAGGAACCCCTGGAAAAACTGGATGCCTGGCAGCATCTGCCCGGCTCCATAGGGGGTCGTGTGGAAGGCGTTTCGTCCGTCGAAGCACGGAAACTGGCCGCCTTCGGGAATCTCCCGGAGGGATATGGCTGGAGCGATATCCGGTCTTATACCTCTTTAAAGGGAAAAACCTTCCAGCTCGCGGACGAGGATCCCGCCACCCCGGTGCTTGTCGGAACGGCCGGCTTGCCGGAAGGAAGCCGCCGGTCCTGCCGGATCACCCTGAAGCCGATGCTCGCCCGGATCACGCTCCGCTCCATCGCCTGCGACTTTACAGGCCGGTCCTACGCGGGAGAACGGCTCCAGGACGTACGGGCGTACCTGACTTATGCCGTGGACGTATATAGTCCTTTCGATCCGGACGTTGTCCCCGCTTCCTGGGTCAACGCCGGAAGGCTGGACGAATCCGGGACAGCGGCGCTCAGTCATCCGGAAACCGTCCTCCGGGATGTCGCCACCTCCCTCGGCGGACGGATCCGCCCCTCCCTGGACTTTTATTGCTACCCGAATCCTTCCGACGGGACGGAATTCGGGCAACCGGTCACCCGGCTCGTCATCGAAGGACGGCTCCGGGGGACCACCTACTACTATCCCATCGACCTGCCGGGCCTGAAGGCCGACGTGCAGTACCGCATGGACGTAACCCTCACCCGGGCCGGAACGACCGACCCTGACATCCCGGCCGCCGCCGGAACCATCCTGCTGGAAAGCACCGTGATGGACTGGGACGGCCGGGAATGGAACGATGTACATTTCAGTTGATTGATGGAGGAGACAGGCCATGCGGAAAACCGGCGTCCTTCTCGTAGTGAGTTTGGTGACAGGATGCAGTATCGGAGAACGGCCGGGCGAGCGTGTTATGGGAGAGCTCGTCATGGAACTGGTCTCCGGGGCGCCGGCAAGGTCCACACCTCCGGACGAGTGGCTTGTCTCCGACATCAATCTTCTGATTTACAATGAAGAGGGGCTCCTGGAGGAGCGGCGGTACTACCCGGCCCGCAGCTTCAGTGCGACCGGCGGCGCCGTCCGGCTCAGGACCTCCCTCCTCACCGAGGCCGCGTATGACATCTTCATCGCCGCCAATATCGGCTATGCCCTGCCCGCCCTGGGCCGGGAGGAGGTGGAGTCCTACCGGTACCATATGGCCTACCCGGACGAATACAGCCGGGGGATGCCCATGTGCGCCCGCCTGGACGGCTTCGTCAGCCACGGGGAGCCCTCCGTCACGGTCCCCCTTATCCGTGCCATGGCCCGGATCGACCTCCGGCTGGACCGGAGCAAGCTCGACAGCGACGTCTCCTTCCAGGTAACCGCCGTCACCATCGGCAATGGTCCTTCGTCGGTATGCCTGTTCGGGGACAGCCGGGCCGAATCGGCCTCCCAGGTGTTTACCGGGGGATATACGCTGAACGACCGCCAAGTCCAGCCCCTCAATACGGACCAGACCGTAGGCGTCAGCAAACCGGTCAGCCTGTACCTCCTGGAAAACCTGCAAGGAGACCTGCTGGATACGGAGGACGAACGGGAAAAGACCTTTTCCGAGGGCCGGTATCCACAGGTCTGTTCCTACCTGGAAATCAAGGGATCCTACCATTCCAACGCCTGGCATACCCGTCCCGGGGAGACCGTTTCCTACCGGTTTTACCTGGGAGACGGTCCCGGCAACTTCGACATCTACCGCAATACCGCCTGCGAAGTGACCGTATGCCTGGAAGGCGACGGGCTTTCCGAGGAAGGCTGGCGCGTGGACAAGGGAGAACTCGTATCCGAAACCAGCTTCGACCTGCATCCGGCCGCCTACAACGAATGCCAGCCCGGCGACGACTACCGCATCTGGTGCGACGTATTCCCGGAAGACACCCCTTTCGAGATCGATCCGGTCGCCTGGGACGACGACGAAGGCGTCCACAACCTCTATACCTACGACATCGATCCGGACGGTCACGGCATCACCCTCCACACCCGGAAGGGCGGTTCCGCCCTCGTCTATTTCAAGGCCGGCCCGCCCGTGAACCGCGACACCCTTGCCCTCCTGGTCATCGGTCCATAGCAAATGATGTCAGCGAGTCAGAATAGTCCGGAGTACTCAGGAACGCTTGATGAAGTCGATGACTGAACCGGCAGGCGCCCCGTCCGCTCCACGGTAGGTCAATTTCTGGAAAAACGCTCCTTCCGTATCCCGGGCGAACCGCTCCGCGTCATACGGCATATCCAGGGGCTGGGCGCCGATGACATGCGTCGCATCCTGTCCCACATGCGGCATCCTCGCGAAATGCTCTTTCGCCCGCGGATCGTTCTGCACCAAGGTCTTGAACATGAGCTGATGCTGGAAATAATCCATGCGGACGGTCTGGTGCGTCCAGAAATCCAGGATCATCTCCCGCCAGGCCGAAAGAAGATAATCCCCTTTCCGAGCCCGGATGAAGCAGTTCTGGCAGAAGCTATAGACGCTGCCATATTCCTTTTCCGTCAGGAACATGAAGAAATCCTCCGCGGCAATCCATTCCGGAATGGGAGCGGTGGCGTAGCAAGTGGAATCAATCCAGTACCCGCCATGCCGGAACAGCAGGTCCACCCGGCAGATATCCGCGAAATGGGCAGGCTTGATCTTCCCGGACCGGAACTTGTCCACAATGACTGGCGGCAAGTCCACATAGTCATACAGCGTCTTTTCATCCAACACGAGGACCTCCTGCGAAAAATGCCGACGCATGCTGCGGAAACACGCTTTCACGAGCTCCGGAGCCGCATCTTCCCCCTGCAGCCAAAGTGTGAAAACTTTGTCGGATGCGTCATTCTTCTCAACGGGGACCTCCGGCAAAGCGGCGACTCCGTCCAGCAAATTCCGCCGGAAGTACCAAGGCAAGGATGCGGCAAGGACGTCGCGCCGCCGCTCCCGGCGCCGCTCCCGCGGCCACCAGAGGGGGTTCGTCAGATGGGCTCCGGCGAGGAGCCAGGCCTTGGCCAGGATTAAATCGGTCTTTCTCACGTCTGAAAGCGGGTTTTCTCCGCAAATTTATCTATTTTTGTGCAGATATGGGCAAAAAATCCTCATCCGTGGGCTGGACCCGCTTCCGTCTCCTCGTGGAAGGGCATCTCCTCAATCCCCTCTGGGACGGGGAAGAGCGGCGTCGCGCACGCCGGTGCAAGGCCTTCGGCCGCATCCTCACGGACTATATGCGGAAGAACTGGCTCCAGGCCGCTGCCGATATTCCCGTGACTCCGGCGGTCCGGAACGACGGCGAAGAACGGATCTTCACCCTCTGGCTCCAGGGAGAGGAACAGGCTCCGGACATTGTCAAGTCCTGCTTCGCCAGCATCCGGAAACACTGCACGCAGCCGCTGGTGATCCTGGACGGAAAGAGCATCTTCGACTGGATTACGCTCCCAGAAACCATCGTGGAAAAGTACCGGGCCGGGAAGATCAAGCCCGCCCATTTCGCCGATATCTGCCGCGTGGAACTCCTCCACACCTACGGTGGCTACTGGCTGGACTCCACCTGCTACGTCAGCGCGCCCATTCCGGCCTGGATCACGGAGCACGACTTCTTCGTGTTCATGGCCGGAAAAAAGGTCCATGGCAACTACAGTTACATCCAGAACTGCTTCATCCGCTCCCGGAAGGGCAGCTACCTGCTGGAGGCCTGGCGGGCGATGATCCTAGATTACTGGCTGCACGAGGACCGGAGGGTGGACTATTTCCAGCACCAGGTCATGTTCCGGACCCTTGTCACTTACAACGCGGCCGCAGCGAAGCTGTTCGGCGAAATGGCCCAGCTGGACCAGTACCCGACACATTTGTATCTCTATGAATACAAAGACCTTCCTTACGACGAAAAGATACTTCTGGAAGCGGCGGAAGAGGGCTTTTTCTATCAGAAGACCAGCTACCGGGACCTTGAGAACATCGTACCCGGCTCCTTCGCGGACCATCTGGTCCACGACCATTAGCGGTTCTGTTCCGCCAGTTTCCTGTTCAGGAAAAGCTTCAGTACCAGCTGCTGCGGGATTCGGACGAACCGGCCCCTTTTCACCGGCACGGCCGACGCTTCGGCAAGCAGGAAAGGATACTCCCCGAAAAGCCGCCGGTCCAGCGTAAAGCCGACCCAGGCCGCCCGAAGGAGGATTTCGTCTTCCACTCCATCGACCGGTGAAGGATGCCGGCCCCGGAAATGAAGGAGCATATCCAACATGTTCCGGCAAGAATTGCCGCGCCGGAGGACATTCGACGAGCGTGTGGCCGAGGAAGCATTGGTCCGGTCATAGTGATAGAGTCCCTCTTTGAGGTGGACAGCTTTCCGAGTCCTGAAAAGTGTCTGCGTGCTGAATACGATATCCTCGTGCATCGCGTAACGCGGCACGAAGACATCTTCAAAAAGGGTCCGGCGGCAGAACTTGTTCCAGACATAACCGTAGGAAGCATAGGTATAGAGACGCTTGCGAAAAAGGTCCGGATCCGCAACCGAACTCTCTTTTTCGCTGTCCAGCTTGCGCCGGTGCGCATACTCTTTCCAGAAATCGAACACGACCATGTCCGCATCCGTTTCCAAGGCCTTCTTCACGAGTTTTTCCACGGCATCCGCTTCTACCCAGTCGTCCGAATCCACATGGAGTACATACGCTCCGCGGGCAGCGTCCAAACCGGTCTTCCGGGCAGCCGGCAAACCGGCGTTATCTTGGCGAATGACCTGTACCCGTTCCGGTCTTTTTTGCCGGATGACCTCCTGCAGGACGGACACCGTCGCATCCTTCCCCCCGTCGTCGACAAAGAGGAATTCGATGTTCGGATAGGTCTGGGCGAAAAGGCTCTCCGCACAGCGGGCGATATAATCCTCTACACCGTACATCGGTACGATGACCGAAACGAGGGGAGCAAGAGAGGATTCCATTATATGCCGATATGGGAGAACCGGTCCGGAATGCGGACCACGATCTTGAGTTCCATCATTCCCGGCTTGTTCCAGGCATAGGGCGGGCGGCATACGGTCTGGCAGCGGCGCGCGAACTTCGTCCACCGGTCGAAGTCCAGGGCCTTCTTCTCCGTCACCAGCCGGATGGTGCGGGAACGCTTGTGCATGTGTTCACCCCAGCCCTGGTCCATCCGGTCCTTGTCCGTGTAGCGGGCCTGGATGCGGGCGAGGTCGAAATAGCCGAAGTGGAACAGATATAAATCTTTGGCGATGTGGAAGTTATGCCCCTTGATCCGATGGAATCCGCTGCCCCAGACGAGGGGTTTCGCGATGATGGAAGGCTTGGTGTACCGCGTCCCCAGCTGCGCGTAATGCCGCTGGTGCAGGAAGGGTTCATCCTCCCGGATGGCCTCCTCCTCGCCCAGTTTCTGGCCGAAGTCCAGGCCGAGGGCGGACACGGAGTCCTTGATTCTCAGCGTGCTGAGATACGCGGGCAGGGACAGGCCCAGTTTCGGGTCCACGACGATGAATTCGTCGGCATCGACCCCGATGACGAGGTCGTACCCGGCGGAGAGCAGTTCCGCAGCCTTGCCGGAGAGGAACCGCAGCCGGCCTTTTTCCGCCTCGATGACCTGGGAGCCGATCTTTTCCACGGCCTGCGCATGCGTGCCGGCGCAGAAATCCCCGACCACCTGGTCCAGGCCGTCCAAGAAGATGTACAGGTTCTCCCGGCCGAGCTGGGCGCCGTAGTATTCCACCCACTTGCGCAGGTAGAAGTCGTCGTTGCGGGCCATTGTGAGGGCGGCGATTCTCTTCATAGGAACAAAGATAGCGAATTCGTCCGAATTACCGCAAGTATCGGGCCGTGAAGGTATCGCCATGGGCGGCGAGATCTTCCGGTGTTCCGGCGAAGACCACTTCCCCGCCCTGGTCACCGGCGTCCGGCCCCAGGTCGATCACCCAGTCCGCGCTGCGGATGACATCCAGGTTGTGTTCCACCACGAGGACGGAATGACCGCGGGCCAGGAGCGCATCGAACGCTTTCAAAAGCTTCTCCACGTCGTAGAAATGCAGGCCCGTCGTGGGCTCGTCGAAGATGAAGAGGATCCGGTCCTTCCGCGGACGGTCCTCTCCCTTGCTCAGACTCAGGAAGTAAGCGAGCTTGATGCGCTGGCTTTCACCGCCCGAGAGCGTGCTGGAGGGCTGTCCCAGCTTGATGTACCCCAGGCCCACGTCCACGAGGGGCTGGAGATCGTCGGCGATGTTCCTGGCCAGTTCCTCCTTCTGGGCGCCGAAGAAGGCGATGGCCTCCTCCACGCTCATGTTCAGGATGTCATCGACATTCTTGTCCTTGTAGCGGACTTCCAGGATCTCGGGCTTGAAGCGCTTGCCGCCGCAGGATTCGCACACCATCGTCACGTCGGCCATGAACTGCATGCCGATCTTCACGAAGCCGTCGCCCTGGCACTCGGGGCAGCGTCCGCCGTCCTGGTTGAAGGAGAAGTAGGACGGGGTGAAGCCGTTGATCTTTGCGAACTGCTGGTCGCTCAGGAGCTTGCGGATGTCGTCATAGATCTTCAGGTAGGTGACGGCATTGGACCGGGAGCTTTTGCCGATGGGGTTCTGGTCCACGTATTCCACCCGCGTGATGCGGTCCAGGTTGCCGGACAGGCCCTTGAAGGTACCCGGCAGGTCGCCGGTCTCATTGATCCGACGCTTAAGAGCCGGGTACAGGATGTCCCCCACAAGGGAGGACTTGCCGCTGCCGGACACGCCGGTAACGACCGTCAGCACGCCCAGCGGGAACTGGACGTCGATGTCCTTGAGGTTGTTCTGCATGGCCCCGTTGACGGTAATGGAATACTGCCAGGGCCGTTTTTCCCGGATGTAGGGTTTCCGCTCCCCGGTCAGGTACTGCAGCGTCAAGGAACGCTTGAGCTCTTCCTCCGTAAAATGGTCCGCCAGGCCCTGGAAGACGACTTCGCCGCCATGGACGCCCGCCTTGGGGCCCATGTCGATCAGCAGGTCCGCCGCCCGGATGATCTCCGGATCGTGCTCCACCACGACGACGGTATTGCCGATGTCACGGAGCCGCTTGAGGACGTCGATCAGCCGGTCGGTGTCCCGCGGATGCAGGCCGATGGAAGGTTCGTCCAGGATGTACATGGAGCCCACCAGGGAACTGCCCAGGGCGGTGACGAGGTTCACCCGCTGGCTTTCTCCGCCGGACAGCGTGTTCATGGTCCGGTTCAGGGTCAAGTACCCCAGCCCCACGTCCTGGATACAGCGGAGACGGTACGAAATCTCCTCGAGCGCCTTGCCGGCGACGCCGCGTTCGTACTCCGTCAATTCGAGCGAGTCGATGCAGCCGACCAAGTCGTCGATGGTCATGGACATGTACTCGTGGATGGTCCTGCCGCCCACTTTCACATACAGGGCCTCCTTCCGGAGCCGGCTGCCGCCGCATTCGTGGCAGGTGGTCCGTCCGGAATAGCGGCTGAGCATGTATTTGTACTGGATCTTGTAGCGGTTCGCATTGACCCATTCGAAGAATTCGTCGATGCCCACGATCGTGGTCTCGTCATCCATCGTGGCCCGGGACTCCCAGAGGGTGCGTTTCTGTTTCTCCGTGAGCTTGCAATAGGGTTCGAAAACGGGGATGCCGTATTTCTCGGCGTTCTTCACCACGAGGTCCTTGAACCAGCTCATCTTCTCGCCCCGCCAGCAGGCGATGGCCCCTTCGTAGATGCTCTTGGTCTTGTCCGGGACCACGAGGTCCTCGCTGATGCCGATGATCTTCCCCAGGCCGCCGCACACCGGGCAGGCGCCCAGCGGGCTGTTGAAGCTGAACAGGTATTCGTCCGGCTGCCGGAAGGTCAGGCCGTCCCTTTCGAACCGCGAGCAAAATTCCTTGCGGACACCGTCCTTAATGATGGCCATGTCACCGTTTCCCTTGTCGAAGGCGGCCTGGATGGAGGCGTGGAGCCGGGTGAGGAGGTCCTCATCGGCCTCGCCGGTGGTCTTGGCACGGTCCACCAGGAGATCCAGATCGTCCGGAGCGTCCGCCCCCATCCGCATGACATCCTCGATATCATGGACCTGCTTCGTACTGCGCTGGAACAGACGGCCATAGCCCTCTTCCTTGAGCTGGAGCATGAGTTCCACGCGATCCTGCCGGTCCTTCCAGTGCAGGTCGGAAAGGATATAGACCGTGTGCGGGGCACCGTCGAAGATGTTCCCGAGGACATCCTGGACGGTATGGGCCTTCACCTCTTCCCCACTCACGGGCGAATAGGTGCGGCCGATGCGGGCGAACAGCAGGCGCAGGTAATCATAGATTTCCGTCGTCGTGGCCACGGTGGAGCGGGGATTCCGGATATTGACCTTCTGCTCGATGGCGATGGCGGGCGGAATACCTTCGATCATCTCCACGTCGGGCTTGGACATCCGGCCCAGGAACTGCCGGGCGTAGGAGGAGAGGCTCTCGGCAAAACGGCGCTGTCCTTCGGCAAAAAGCGTATCGAAGGCCAGGGAGGATTTTCCGCTGCCGGAGATGCCCGTGACCACGACGAGGCGGTTCCGCGGGATCTCTACCGTAATGTCCTTGAGGTTGTTGACTTTCGCCCTTCTGATGATGATATTTCCTTCTGCCGGCATATCCGTATCGCTAAGATTGCAAAGTTACGGATTTTTTTGCGTATTTTTGAAGGATGTTTATAAACAAGGCATGACCAAAGACCTCTATTTCGCCGCCGGCTGCTTCTGGGGCGCCCAGAAATTCTTCTCCCTCGTGAAGGGAGTCACCTTCACCGAGGTGGGCTTCGCCAACGGTTTCACCGAGAATCCCACGTACAAGGAAGTCTATACGGACACGACCGGCTATGCCGAGACCGTCCACCTGCAATACGACACCGAGACCATCGGGGAGGAAAAACTCACTGACCTGTTCCTGAAGGCCATCGACCCGCTGAGTCTCAACAAGCAGGGCGAGGACGAAGGAACGCGCTACCGCACAGGCGTTTACTTCGTTTCCGAAGAGCAGGTTCCGCCCATCCGGGCCGCCCTGGACCGCTGCGCCGCCGCCTTGGGCCAGCCCCTCGCCGTGGAGCTCCTTCCCCTCCGGAACTTCTACAAGGCCGAGGAGTACCACCAGGAGTATCTGGAGAAGAACCCCACCGGGTACTGCCACCTCTCCCCCGCCATTTTCAAGATCGCCCAAGACAGTTAACCAGAGCCCTAGACCGATATGTCACCTGAAACCGCAGCCGCCATCGACCAGATCCAGGTAACCCTGAACGCCGGTGGGATGAACACCATCAATATCGTACTTGCCTTCGTCATGTACGGCGTCTCGCTGGGCATCAAGCCGGGCACGTTCGTGGACGTGTTCAAGAAGCCCAAATCCGTCATCCTGGGCGCCACGTGCCAGTTCGTCCTGCTGCCGGCCTTCACCTGCCTGCTCGCCATCCTCATCAGCCGGTGGATCTCCCCGATGATGGGCCTGGGCATGATCCTGGTGGCATCCTGCCCCGGCGGGAACATCTCCAATTTCATGTCTTCCCTGGCCAAGGCCAATGTCGAGCTTTCCGTGAGCCTCACCGCCATCTCCACGGCCCTCGCCGTCGTGATGACCCCGTTCAATTTCTGGCTCTGGGGCAACGCCTACCTGCATTTCGCCGCGGTCCATGCCGACATCCCGACCCTTACCATCCCGCTGATGGACGTGTTCCGGACCATCTTCATCCTGCTGGGCATTCCGCTCGCGGCGGGCATCCTGACCGCCCGATACCTCCCGAAGGTGGCGGACTTCCTCAAGAAGCCCCTCCAGTATATCTCCATCGCCTTTTTCATCGCGATGGTCATCCTCTCCTTCGCCGGCAACATGGACGCCTTCCTGAAGTGCATCAAATACATCTTCCTGATCGTGCTGATCCACAACCTCGTGGCCCTTTCCATCGGCTACAACGTCGCCGCCATCTTCCGGCTTCCGGAGGCCGACAAGCGCACCCTGACCATCGAAACCGGCATCCAGAATTCCGGACTGGGCCTCGTACTCCTGTTGGGCACGCCCCTCTTCGCAAATTTCCCGCCCCATGGCGGCATGCTCGTCATCACGGCCTGGTGGGGGATCTGGCACATCGTTTCCGGGCTGGCCACAGCCTTCTACTTCAACCGTAAATCATGGAGAAAAACCGCGCAAGAGAAATCCGCTATCGCATCCTGAAGTTCTGGTGCGACTGCAATACGAGGCGTAGTTATTCCCGGATGACCATCCAGGGGGCCATCCCCCGGGACGGAGCCGTCCTCATCGCCCCGAACCATACGAATTCCCTGATGGATCCGCTCGTGATCCTGCGTTCCCGGAAAACCGCGACCTCCTTCGGGGCCCGTTCCGACGTCTTCAAGAAACCCGCCGTCGAGAAGTTCCTCCGCTTCCTACACATCCTGCCGCTGGCCCGCATCCGCAATGGCGCCGCCGCCGTGCTGCAGAACCTGGAAACCTTCCGGGAGGTGGACGGGATCCTGGCCGAAGGCACCCCTTTCTGCATGTTCGCCGAAGGCCGGCATCGGCCCAAACACTCCCTCCTGCCCATCCAGAAGGGCATCGCCCGCATCGCCTTTGCGAGCGCCGAAAAGCGGCAGACCTGGGTGATTCCCACCGGCATCGAATACGGCGATTATTTCCATTTCAGGACCACCTGCGACATCCGCTACGGCGAACCCATCGACGTGAACGCCTTCCTCGCGGAGCATAAGGATTGCACGGAGGCGGAGACTTACAAGGATTTCCGGGAACTGCTGTTCAACCGGATGAAGGAACTGATCCTGTACATTCCGGACGATGAGAACTACGAGGCCCGCCTGGCGGAAGTCAAGCCCCCGCACAAGACGAACATTCCCCTGGCGGTGCTCCTGTCTCCCCTTTTCCTCGTCAGCGCCGTCCTGACCTTGCCCCTCTGGGCCGCCGCGGAATACCTCTGCCACAAGAAGCTGAAGGATCCGGCCTGGCGCAATACCGTCCGGTCCATGATCCGGATGTTCGGCCTGCCGATCCTGATCCTGCTGTGGCTGATCGTGCTGCCCGGGTGGTGGAAACTGCTCTGCCTGGCGGTTCCTTTCGCCTTCGGTTTCTTCTACGATTGGCTCAATCTGTTACCTTGGCAAGAAATTGAGGTGGAATGAAGGTCGTCGCGACCGCGATGAACCCTTCGATGGCGACCAGCAGACGGCGGTCTTTCCGGATCCGCTTGATATACCCTTCCGCCCCCTTTAACGGGCCTTCCAGCACGCGGACCCTGTCCCCTTGCCGGTAGCGGGTGAATTCCTCGTCGCAGAAGAATTCCAGTCCGTCCGCTCCGGAAGAACAGACCAGCATGAAAATGCCCATCTCCCGGTCCGGGATGATGGAAGGGCGCTGGTGGTCGGCCATCTTATAAAGGAAGCCCCTCCCCTGCAGGGCATTCTCGATCTCCTGGAGCCGGCTGGCCGGCGCCCGGACAAAGAACAGGGAATTCACGACCGGCTCCCGCTTGAAGATGACCGGGCCCGCCTGGACGTATTGGTTGTCGATCCGGCGGTCGTCCGGAGTCGCCAGCCTTTTCGCGATCCGGAGATGCTCTTCGCCCTGGAGTTGGACTTTCCGGACCGGGATGAAACTCTCCAGGCCCAACTCGTCCGCCAGGGCCTCCATCTCGAAGACCTTGTTGAAGAAAACCTTGAGGGCGTACCAGTGCAGTTCGGGCTGTCGTTCCATCACTCTTGCAAAGTTACGTTTTTCGGACGAAATGGCCAAAATCCCGCCATTTTGTCATAACTTATTGACATTTAGTCAGTTACAACTGCCATTTTGTCCTTTCTCAGGCCATGGCCCCGGATTTGCCTTTCCTTGGGCGAACACGGTTCCCACCGAGGGAACGTGAAAATGGAAAGTAAAACAAAATAAAAATAGGAGGTTATCATGTTACCTGCAAGACACAATGGCTGGATGCCCGACATCTTCAACGATTTCTTTGACAACAACTGGATGGACCGTCCGAAGGCGACCGCCCCGGCCATCAACGTCATCGAGACTCCGGAAGCCTACGAGCTCGAGCTCGCTGCTCCGGGCATGACCAAGGAGGACTTCAACGTCCATCTGGACGAAGAAGGCGACCTGGTGATCAACATGGAGAAGAAGGCCGAGAACAAGGAAGGCCACAAGGGCCACTATCTCCGCCGCGAGTTCTCCTACACCAAGTTCCAGCAGACGATGCTCCTTCCGGAAGATGCCGACCGGGAAGCGATCGGAGCCAAGGTCGAGAACGGCGTCCTCGCCGTCAACATCCCCAAGATCAAGAAGGTCGAGGTGGAGAAGGCCAAGAAGCAGATCGAGGTCAAGTAAGCGACCTACTCGAAATCCACCCGGATGGTGTAAGGAACACCGTTCAAGACATCCGTACGACCACCGTACTCCACGCCGAACTTACCTTCCGTGGCAGTGACGGTGGTCGCACAATATACGGAAATGTAGTAAGTTCCGGGCGTGGGATCGCTGATTTCCAGCTGCTTGCCCACACGCTGACCGACATTGCACCACGGTGCCTCGCCGGCATAGGCAAAGCCTTTGCGGGAGGCATAGAGATGCAGGTCGAAGTCGTCGGCGTCCAGAACTCCTTCCAGGCTGATGGTCAAGGTCTTGACGCCCGTCGGGACATCGATCCGGAAGTGATGGTACTGCCGGTCGCCGATGCGGGCGTGGGCCGGATCGTTCTGGGAGGAATAGGCCTTCATTTCCCGCGGCTCGCCGGGATGCAGGACGGCCTTGAGCTGCGGCATTCCATTGCCGGCCAGGGCATAGCGGACCATGGCGGCCATCAGGCGCAGGTTGTCCGGCTCGATCCGGGCCCCTTCAGGATGGGAGCCGCAGAGGACCACCCGGCCGGTTTCGGCCGATGCCTTGTGGGCCCAGACGACCGGCTTGCCGTCGATGTCCCGCTCCAGCTTCCGGCCCGTCGTGTGATAGGTAGCCAGGATTTCCGTCCCTTCCGGCGCCGTCTCCCAGTTGGGATAGCAGCCGCCATTGTGCCGGACACTGTCGATGTGCATGCGTCCGTCGAAGTCGAAATACCGGGTCAGCGGACTGTCGGGAACGATGTCCACCGCGGTGTAGGATTTCTCCAGCTTGGTTGCAACGGCATGCCCCGGCCATAGGCCCATGTAGGTTCCGAGATAGCTCACCTGGGATTCCCCGGGTTTCACGGAGCCGACACTGGCGATGTAGGCACCGGCGCAGGATCCCAGATAACTGCCGCCCGCCTTCACGAAATCCTGGATCGCCTGCCGGCCGGTTTCCTGCAGGGAGCGGGCGTGATTGGCCGCTTTTCCTCCATTCATATAGACCATCCGGAAGCGCGGCTGGCCGTCGGGATACAGCAGGATGCCGTTCTCGTCGATCGGTGAACCGGCGATCAATTCCCGCTGCCGCAGGGAATCTGCGCGGGTGAACTTGTATTTCCGGGCGGAGCTGTGCGGGGTGGACACGAAGGCTTCCATCGACAGTCCCAGCATCTCGGTCACCGGCAGGTCCGTCCGGGAATTCAGCATGATGCCGCTGTCCATGAAAATATCCTTGTAATACCCCTTCGTATTGTCTTGGGCACGGACCGGCAGGAGCGCCATTGCCAGGCCGATAAGAAGGAAAAAGCGTTTCATAGGTTCTTCGGTTTTCGCCAAAGATACGCATTTCTTCCCGTATTTCAGTCCTGGCGGGATGCCTATTTGAACGTGAACAATTCGGTCGGCAGGAAGTCGGGAGGCAGCAGGGATACCGTTACGGCGGATAGGATCACGACGGCGACGACAACTCCGACAGCCAGGCGGACGGCCCGTAAATCCCTTCGGGACAGTTCGAGAACGATGCGGATGCAGTCCTCCTTCTGCCGATCCGGGTTCATGGCGGCAGGGACGGGCATGGCATGGATCTGGCGGACGACCTCTTTCATGAAAGGTCCGCTGTTTTCGAGCTCCGGCTTATGCTGCAGGAAGAATTGCCTGATGTCTTTATCTTTCATACCGTTCCAGTTTTTTCTTCAAGTGTCTCCGTGCCCTGTGCAGGTGCGACCGCACCGTCACGGAGGGCATTCCCAGGATATCCGATATCTCCTTGACGGAATAACCCTCCATATAGAAAAGAAGGACAGACGCTTTCTCCGATGCCGACAACCCGTCGATCGCGGCATACAAGGCGCCGCCGTCCGGCTCCCGACCGTCCTCACAAGGGATTTGGTTCTCTTTTTCAGTGATAGGTTCGGTGTCCAGGATTCTCTTTCCCACGTGATCGCAGAAGCAATTGTATCCGATTCTCAACAACCAGGTGCTGAAGGAGGAACGCCCCTGGAATGTGCCATAATGCAGGTATGCTTTCAGCAGGGTGTCCTGGGCAATGTCGTCAGCCGTGAAAGCGTCCCCATGGCACATGCCAAGCAGGAACCGCCTGAGGGGCTCCTGCAAGGTGGAAATTTCAGCTATGAACTGCTCGCGGGTCATGGACGGTTATGCCGTCTTCTGCATCTTTTTCTTCTGGTTGAAATAGGACACCAGAAATGCGATTCCCACACCGAGCACGATGCCAGCCACAACCATTACCAACGTCACGACCAGTGTAATGCGCGCCATGTCCGCAGGGTCGAACGTCGTTCCATTCGCATTCACGGCGTAAACACCCCTCAGATACGAATAAAATACAGACGTAGCAACGAGAATGACGATTCCGGCCATACTGAAGATGATACCGCAGCGAAGATTGTGCTGAAGCCGCTCTTCCTCGGATACAGGACTCGTCAGGGACTTGGCAAGCAACTCGGGATCGACAATGCTGCCTTTCTCGATCTCCTTGAGAAGGATTTCCTTTTGGGTCCGGAGAACATTCCGCCGATGGAGATAGTATAGCACGACGGGCAACAGGATTAGGATGGCAGGAATCAGTTCCTCGAGAAAGCTCATGAAGCGATAGAAATAATCATGCATATCTAACTGTTTTTATTGTTTCAACACCTATTAGACCGGGAATGAGCCCTAAAAGTTGCACATGGGGACAAACTAAAAACAAAAAGCGCCTCGCAATCCTGCAAGGCGCTTTAAGCGGTGCGGACGAGGCTCGAAAATCAACTAGAACACCCTTTGCAAACCCTTGCGGGAATGCTTTCTATTGCGTATCTTTGCGGGTGAGGTTACTCAATATTGTACAAAATTGGGGCATTATTGGGGCACGATTTAACAAGGAGACGCTATGAAGATCAAGAGAAATGTCGCTTTCAAACTGCGGGCTTATGGGAAGGACAAGAGTCTTTTCCAAATCCGACTCCGCGCTACATTCAACGGGCAGAGGATCGATTTCAAGACTGGTTGTCAGCTCAATGACAAGTCTGCTTGGGATGAAGGCAACCAACTGGTAAAAGATGGTTATAAAGGGCCTAAGGGCGAAACAGCCCTTTCCATCAACACGGAGCTTCGGAATATCAAGGACCAGATGGAGTCTTCTTTCCTGTTTTATGAGGCGACTGATAAGATTCCGTCGGTCAGTGAACTGCAAAAAACCTACGAAGACCGTTTGCAGGGAACGATCCCGAAGCGTCCTGATCCTGAGCCAAAGAAGGAACGTAAACCCAGTAATCCGGACTTCTTTGCGACCTTTGAAAAGTTCGTGAAGGAGGGTGGTGAGAAAAACGCATGGACGGAAGGCACATTTGAAAAGTGGGCCTCATTGAAACGTGACTTGCAGGCTTTCAAAAGCAATATCAAATTCTCTGATCTGACAGAACCGACGTTAACAGAATTCGTTGCTTATTTGCGAGACAACAAAACCCTCCGGACACCCCGTAAGAAGAAAGGCGATAGGGAAAAGTATGACCACGATGACATCACCGGCTTGAAGAATGCCACCATCGAGAAAAAACTTAGATACCTTCGCTGGTATTTGAACTGGGCGACCGAACGAGGGTACAATACCAACCTTACATATAAGACCTTCAAACCGACCTTGAAGATGACTCAAAAGAAGGTCATCTACCTTACCAAGGAGGAAATGACACGTATCCGTAAACTGGAGTTGCCCGGAGATTTGGCGTATCTGGACCCTATTCGGGACATCTTCCTCTTTTGCTGCTTCTCTGGTCTCAGGCACTCTGATGTCAACAACCTTCGTCGGAGTGATGTCAAAGGAGACCATATTGAGATTACTACCGTCAAAACGGCAGATAGTATCTCCATTGAGTTGAACGATATTACTAAGGCCATCCTCGATAAGTACAAAGATATCCCTTTCAAGGACAACAAGGCCTTACCCAACTACACCAATCAGGCGATGAATCGGGACCTCAAGGAACTGTGCAAATTGGCCGAAATCAATGATCCGATTCGCATCACATCCTACAAAGGCAATGTCCGTATTGACGAGATCCACCCCAAATGGGAACTGGTGGGAACCCATACCGGCCGACGCTCTTTTGTTGTCAACGCCCTTTCGCTCGGTATCCCGCCGAATGTGGTGATGAAATGGACCGGCCACTCCGATTATAAGGCTATGAAGCCTTACATCGACATCGTGGACTCCATCAAGGCCAGCTCGATGACTAAGTTCAACGGGTTAATCTAATCGTTTTCGTAATAACTAAGAAATAGTTGTAAATTTGGTTGAAAAACAGAGCCCATGAGCCAGACAGACATAAGCATCAGTTTCCCTTCCGGATTGTTTAATGACATCTGCCAGATAATCGAAGAGGCGCGGCAGCGGGTTGCCATCAGCGTGAACAGTGAACTCACTCTGATGTACTGGCATATCGGCGAACGCGTCAATCGCGATATCCTTCATGATAAGAGGGCCGAGTACGGCAAAGCAATAGTGTCAACGCTGTCCGCACAATTGATGGATCTTTACGGCAAGGACTTCAATACCCGCAATCTCCGTCGCATGATGCAGTTTGCCCGGGAATTTGCCGATCTCCAGATTGTGTCAACACTGTCGACACAATTGCCGTGGTCAGCATTCTTAGAGGTCCTGCCGTTGGAAGATGCCCTGGCTCGCGAGTTTTACGTGACAATGGCAGCCAATGAACGATGGAGCGTCCGTAAGTTGCGAGACCAGATGGATGGAATGCTCTATGAGCGTACCCTCATCAGTCGGAAACCAGAAGAAGCCATACGCTCAGAACTATCTACCGTCAGACAGGGAGGCTCTATTTCTCCGGAATTGGTATTCAAGAGTCCCTACTTCCTGGATTTCACCGGCCTCAAGGGGTATTACAGTGAAAAAGACTTAGAGGATATGATTATCAGCGGCATGCAGCAGTTTCTAATGGAATTGGGCAGCGGTTTTTCTTTCGTGGACAGGCAAAAGCGCATGATTATCGACGGTGAAGATTTCTACTTGGATTTGCTCTTCTACCATCGGAAATTGCATCGGCTCGTAGCCATAGATCTAAAGAAAACGAAATTCAAAGCTGCCTATAAAGGCCAGATGGAACTCTATCTCCGCTGGTTGGATAAATACGAACGCCAACCAGGAGAAGAAAGTCCCCTCGGTCTCCTCCTCTGCGCTGCAGGAAACGACGAGCAGATCCAGCTCCTCCAACTAGGTGACGCAGGTATCCAAGTCTCCCAGTACTACACTGAGTTGCCTGACAAAGGCCTTCTGAAGGCCCAACTCCAGAAGCAAATTGCACAGGCGAAGCTCCGCTTGGAGAATAAGAAGGAATAATGTCAGATTTCTGGCAGATTTACTGAGAATCTCTTCCGCTTCCGGAAGGGATTTTTGTTTAACTGCATCTGCTCTTTTGAATGCCCTTCAGATTCTGAGTACCATTTTTTGAGCAAAAGTATACTCGAAACCACATTTTTTGAGGAAAAATCGCAAAAGGGCGCTTGGAGAAGCCTAGAAGATAGACCTAATCCATAACTTGAGCCTGGGAAGTGACCCATAATTCCCAGGTTTTCGGTCGATTTTTCTTCCGAGGTTGGCAGAATCACACAAAAACATGCCGGTCAGAAAGAGAATGAAACCAAAGTTGATTAACACAAAACTTTAAGTATATGGAAACAAAAAACAAGATTGAAGGACTCCTTGAAAAGCCCCTTTGGCAGATGACCGGAGAGGAATACTGCCAGCTCACTCATTATGCCCTCTCCCTCTCACCGAACGCTGGATCCTCCCAGGCTCCAACCGGGCAGAAAGCTCTCGGGATACATGCCTTGGCTGTCGAACTTGGATGCTCCGATTCCACAGTTTATTCCTTGATGCGTACGCCCCGCAAAGAGGATGGATCCTCCGAAGGTGGCGGAATCCTCCGGGATGCTATTGTTTCCCGTATCGGGCGACGGATTGTCTTCGATGACGACAAGGCGCGTGAACTGGCCAAGCAAAGCCAACAGCGATGAGTCAGTACGCGAACGTTCGATACAGCATCACCCTCAATGATGCGCAGCTCGATTATCTATCGGACGAGCAGCAGGATATCCTCCGGATGAAGTGCCTCAAAACCTTCATCCGGATGGCTGTCCTGGAGGAAACCAAGGTCTCCGGAAAGAACTATTCAGCTGTCCTACAACCCGGGCAATTTGTGGCCTCCAAGGTCGAACTTGCCCGACTGTGGGGCTGCGACCGGAAGACGGCAACCCGCATCGTTCAGGAGTTCAACCAGATTGGCATCCTCCGGTCGGAATCGTCCAACCGGACCACCATCCACACGTTGATTTGCTTGTCTGTCTGGTTCACTGGTTGGAGGATGATAAAGAGTAGTTTCTTTGACAGCAGACCTGTGGTCAAGCCGATCGTGAAACCGTCCCGGACCACGAAGCGTGTCCCACCTGAAACTGCTGTCGAAACCGATAAATCCGACTGCGCAAATCCGACGAATCCAGGTGGGGCACAGTAGGTTTATCCCCGCGTCTTTTCTCTTTCCCTTTATTCCCAAACCGACGGGAAAGTGGACACGGGAGGCGGAGACCCTCCGGCGGCAGTAACCGGCAACAAGGATAGCCCCGGTTCACGCACTTTCTTCTTCCCTTATATCCTAGATTGAACTCATAATGAAGCCTTAATTTAAGGGAAAGAAGAAAGAAGCGAAACCAGTCCGGAGGGTGACAGGTTTAACAGCAGGGCTCGCCCTGTTATAGCCCACTATAACTACTCGCTCCGCTTCCGTAGTTGTGGGCTCTCCCGAGGGGTAGGGCAAGGGACCGCCGCCCCTTGAATCCCCGGGCAGGAAGTGACCCTCTCCCTGCACCCTCCGATCAGGGCGCCGCCCCGATACCCCGTCGCCGGTCTTCAACAAGTTTAACAAGTAAAACACAATCATCATGAATACAAACGCAACAGCATCCATCCATATCAAACCGTGCAACATCGCCCAGAGCGAAGAACACAACAGGCGGGACGAGCAATACCTTAAGGCCCTTAACCCCGCCAATATCTATATACGCAAAGACCTGATCTGCCAAAACTCGACCTATGTCCCATCCGATATGAAGGGGACAAGTCTCCAGGAATACTATGATTCGCTTAAGGCAATGGTGAAGGCGAAGACCGGCAGGGCGATGCAGGAAAAGGATGTCAAGTATACGGACAAGAATGGCAGGACCCGTGTCCGTAAAGGAAGCAGCCCCCTCCGCGAAGGCGTGGCAATCATTATGGATAACACGACGATGGGGGATCTAAAGAGATTCACCAACGCCGTAGAAAAGAGGTGGGGCATAAAAGCCGTCCAGATACACATCCATCGGGACGAGGGACACTATGAGGATAATGAGCGAAAGAAGACCTGGAAGCCGAATTATCACGCCCACATCGTATGGGACTGGATGGACCACGATACCGGCAAGTCGCACAAGTTGGGAGAAGCTGATATGTCGGAGATGCAGGATATTCTGGCCGAAATGCTGAATATGCAGCGCGGGCAGAAGAAGTCCGAGACCAGGGCGGACCATCTGGAGCGAAACGACTTCATCCTTCAGAAACAGGAGAAGGAGAAGAAGCGGCTGGAAGAAGAGAAACGCAAGGCCCAGAGTGAAAGAGATACCGCCAAGAACCAGGCCCGGCAAGCTACGGAGGAAAAAACAAAGGCCGAGAAGAAGGCACAGGAGGCCAAGAACCAGGCTCGCAAGGCGCAGCAGGAGAAGGACGAGGCTGATAAGAAAGCCAAAGCCGCCAAAGCCGAACTCACCAGCGCCGAATCAAAGGTCACCGAGAAGCAAAGTGAGATTGACAGGCTGGAACAAAGGATCAACAGCGAGCAAGCAACACTTGACGGACTGCAGACGGAAGTCGCGGAGAAACGTAGAGAGAAGAACTCGATTGATACCAGTAACGAGTGGAAAGACCCGGCCCTTCGTGCCGTTTCAGGCTATCTGGTAGCCACGGATGAGGTAATCAAATTCGCGATCGAAGCGATCCAGGACTATGCTTATTCCGGTACCGGAGGTCGTGGCGGCAATCACGGAGATTGCTTTCGAGATAATGAAGCCTACATAATCAAGAACGTGATGACGAGGCTGGCTGCAATTGCGAAAACCACTTTTCAAGCAATTGGTAACTGGCTTGTCTATGTATCCAGCAAAATAGCAAAATTTAATGACTGGGAGCTCAACCGTGCTGAAAGAGGAGTCAAAAGTGTCGCCGATGGTGAGTATGACTGGAGAATCGACAGAATTGATCGTGGCCGCAGCGGTGGAATAACGAGATAACCCCCTTGTGTATCAAACTGCCGCCACCCCATAAAGGATGACGGCAACTATAAATTATAACTTGTCCAGAAATGATTAGCCTTTCATGTCAGTTTCAAGGACAGTCATAGGAACAAGGCGAAGGATAGCAGCGCGCTGATCTTCCGAAAGATCAACCAGGGACTTGCCATATACCTCCCGGGCTTTCTCATCCCGGACTTCGTTGTAGATTTGCGTCAACAAAGCCTGAAGGTTCTGATATACGCCGTAACTTGTACCCCGGTCGTAAGTAAGGGTAATTACCGTCTTTGCTCCGTGCGCTTTGAGAAAAGCCTTGCCAACGCGCAAGATGTCGGCGTCATTATCATAGGCTCCGCTCTCAAAAAAGATTTTGTCATGGGCGTTGATACGGGCCACACAGATATCCTTGCGGTCTATTCCTTTCAAAGCTTCGTCGTATGTCTGGACTTTCAACGTTTTATTTGTGACGGACGGAGCGATATGACGCATTACAGATTCCGTCTCCGACTGCTTGGAATAATACACCTTCAACGCTCCTACCTCCCGAAGCCAATCTTTCAAGTCATTGACAATTCCCATAGGCGTGTTAGCTTCGGCATTGATGATGACCGCAGCGCCCGGTACCACATTACCTTTGCCCTCAATGCCACCATCAGCATGGACATTCAACACCACAGGCGACGTCTGAGTCGAATTAGCTGTAGTGGCAGTGCGAATCTTGAATATCACCGGCTGAAACAGCACTGTGGCAACAGGCTTTCCGTCCTTTTTAGCCGGAGTCCATTCCGGAGCTTTGCCAATCAGATCTGCCACGGACTTGTCCAGCTCTTCGCATAGTCCGGAAACAATCTCCACGTTTCCTACCTTCCCGTCTTCTCCCACAACCAACATGGCTACCAGGGTGCCGTCATAAAGACAGTCGGCCGGATAACGCAGGCGGCTATTGAGCCAGCGGGCAAAGTTTTCGCTGCATTCAGGCGCCGTGTCGAAGTCTTTCTCAGCAGTCATCTTGATTTCATTCACCCGATTCACGTGAATCACATCCTCGGGTTTCACGGAAGCATCGGCATACTTCATCACAACTACTTCAGGAAGAAAGTAGTTGAATTGTTCTTCGGCCGGGATTTTTTTAACCTTGTTAAAAACCATCTCGCCATTTTCGACGGGGATGGTTATCGTATTCCCGTCCATCACGCCGGTAAGTTTGTCATTGCCTTTTTTCTCTTTCCCGTTAGATTCATTCTTGTAATCAGTAAAAGTGAACTGTATGGTAGAATTATCTACCGCGTAGTTTCCTCTGATTATTTCATCTTCTGTACGGATCTCAAATGTGGTGTCGAAGAAAGTCAGTTTGCCGACCTCTCCCGTCCACACAGAACCGGAAAGAGCACCCGTTTCGTTAAAAACGATTTTTTTACTATCTTTGTCGATGGGGACATAGACAGTCCGGGCCTGCAGGCCCAGCCCTAAGCACACGAGCGGGAGCAGATAGAGCACCCGCCAGCCCCGCGAGAGGGGTGATTTGGATTTTGACATCATAGTAATACGATTTTTAAGGATACTGTGATTAAAGCTGTTAGCAACTGAGTAGCCGCTCTTGCTGACAGCTTTTCTTATTAATAGATACTGATATTCTTTGATGTTGGTACCGGCACGCAGAACTGCATCATCGGCCTCATACTCGTGCAGTTCCTGAAGGTCGGCGCGGAGCATCCAGATGGCAGGGTTGAACCACTGCAGGGCCGAAAGGACGTCCACCAGGAGCACTTCAACGGAATGTCCCAGGCCGATGTGCGATTTTTCGTGCGCGAGGATGGACTCATGCGGAGCCTCCCAATCCTTTCTGGACAGAACGATATACTTCATCCAACTGAACGGGTCGATGTCGCGCTCTGTTACGATGATCTGACAGCCATCCTCTCCCCTTACCAGTTGCCCCCGGCGGATAATCCTAACGATGGAAAGGATGGAAATGCATACCCTTCCCAGCACAAAGGCCACGCCGGCCCAGAACAGGATGATGAGGGCTATCGGCCACCATGGAACGGCGGTTTCCACCAGCGGTCCCAGCTCCTGTGCAGGCAATTCCGTTGCCAAAACAGCGGGTTCCGGAACCACGGGTTCCACCTCTATCGGCTTATGGATGGTAATGATACACAGCGGCAGCAGGAACGAAAGCACCGCCGTCCCCACCAGCACCACCCGGTTAAAGCGATGGAATGTCTCTTTCTTTAAAAGGAAACGATAGAACAGGTAGAACACCAGCAGCGCCACCGCCACTTTACCATCATATATGAGGAACTCCGTCATTTCTGTTCTCCTTTTTCAACCAGGTCGATAAGTTCTTTCAGTTCATCTACGGTAATTTTCTCCTCCTTCACAAGAGCCGATACAGCGCTTAAGTAGGAATTGTCGAAATACTTGTCGATAAGGCCTATCAGCGAGCGCTGCTTATACTCCTCTTGGGTCACTTTGGCAAAATACTGGTACGTGGGGCCATAGGACTTGTGGTCGATAAATCCTTCCTCCTGGAGCGTCCGCACCTGGGTGGACAGGGTGGAGAAATGCGGCCTGGGCTCCGGGTATAGTTCCCGTAACTCCCTGACAAACAGCGGGCCTTTCTCCCAGAAATGCGCCATAATGATTTCCTCTTTCTTGGTCAGACGTTTCATAAGCCGAGTAGTTTTTCTGCAAATATAGCTAAATTATTTAACTATACAACTATTCATATGTAATTTTACGATTATTTCTTTTAATCCATCGTAAAACTATGCGGTGAACCATTGAAAAAGCAGAAGTCTGCACACGAATTCAGATGTATGCGAATTACTTTTTATACAAAAAATGGGGCATTATTTGGGGCACTAGAAACAAAAAACGCCTCGCAGATATCTGCAAAGGCGTTTTAAGCGGTGCGGACGAGGCTCGAACTCGCGACCCCCGGCGTGACAGGCCGGTATTCTAAACCGACTGAACTACCGCACCAATTTGTCAGTGATCTTCCCTTTCGGGATTGCAAAGGTACGAACTTATTTTGATTCTGCAAATATTTTGAAAACTTTTTTCGAAAAAACTGTATTCCCCCGGTAGCCGCCATCAGGCAGTACCCCGAGCCTCCGGTTTGGAACGATAATTGAAGCTATCCTTCCGGCAACAAACTTTGAGCATTATGAAAAAGTTACTTTTTGCGGCGGCTATCGCCTGCCTGGCCCTTTTCACTTCCTGTGAGAAGGCGGGAGTCAACCACACCGGAGACGAAACCGGAACCCTGTATGGTGTATGGGCCCTGGATTCCAGGACGGACATCACCACGAACTCCAGCGGACAGGAAACCCGGAATGAGGTGGATTACGGCAGTTTCCACTTTTATCTGGCCCTGGGCGAATTCCCGTTCCCCCATGCCATTGCCAAGAAAGGTAGTTTCACTTCATTCGACCTGGACGATGTGGATGTCGATGCCGTCCGTTTCACATACAACGCCGAAAAGAGCCAGATCAGCTTCCTCAAGCAGCTCTGGCTTTCGGAAGGACTGCTTTATCACATGCGCCTGTCCGGAACGTACGACGTCCTGGAGCTGACAGACAGCAAGCTTGTCATCCAGCAGGAAATCCTGGGCGTGAGGACCATCTTCACCTACCACAAGCAGAAGTAGCTTATTTCCCATCGACCCGGTTCCTTTTCAAGGACGCGACACCGAAAGAAGCGCAGGATTTAATCCCGCGCTTCTTTCGTTTGGCTGGGCAGGAATCGCGTTTGCAGGAAAAAGCAAGATTTTGTATTTTTGAGAATCCTAATACGAGCGGAATGAGAACTTATCACGACATACCCCGGCCGGAGTTTACGCCGGAAAGGATCACAGAACTCAAGGCCGATGAGGTCTTCGTCTTCGGCAGCAACCTGGCCGGGATGCACGGGGGCGGGATCGCCGGGTTCCGGGACAGCGAGATTGCCCCGCTGTTTTCCGCCGCGACGGCCGTGGAGAACATCTGCCTGCCGGAATCTTTCACCCGTTAAACCCATACCCTATGCTGACGACAGGAATCAAGAACAGACTGGAGTCCTTCTCCACGGAGGAGCGATCGGCGGAAGCGATCGGCACCGGAAACGTCCCCGTCTATGCGACCGTCATGATGGTCGGGCTCATGGAGAAGACCTGCCTGGAAAGCGTGCTGCCGTACCTGGAGCCCGGGCAGGACACCGTGGGGACCCGGGTCGATGTCTCGCATTGCAAGGCCACGCCTGTGGGCATGAAGGTCCGGTGTGAAAGCGAACTCGTCGAGATAGACCGCCGGAGACTCGTCTTCCGGGTGGCGGCCTACGATGAGCAGGGCCTGATCGGCGAGGGAACCCACGAGCGGTTCATCATCGACAAAGAACGTTTCATCCAGAAAGCATACGCTCAGCTAGCCCTATGAAAAGAGTCTTTCTATTACTGACCGTCCTGTCCGCCCTCTGCTCCTGCGGGACGGAGAACGGCCCCTGGTCCCTGGACCGGGTTGCCACGATGCTGGACGCCGGAGACCGGGTACGGATCCAGGTATGCGGTTCCATGCCCCGCGGCCTTGAATGGATATCGACCGACGGAAGGGTGGCGCAAGTGGACGACCGGGGCGAGATCCTGGCCCAGGCCAACGGCGACACCTGGATCGTCGCGAGCGATCCCCGGACCGGGGCGAAGGACAGCTGCCTCGTCACCGTGGGCTACGAGGCCCAGAATCCGATCCTTCCGCCCAGCTGGGGCCTGTATATCGCGGACGGTGAGCCTCATGTCTTCGACGGAAGGATGTATCTCTTCGGCTCCCGGGACAACTATGACGGACTGGGAAGCGACGGCCGGGTGGAGTGGTGCTCGGACAATTACCACGTCATCTGGTCGGACGACCTGCTCCATTGGACCGATGCCGGGGAAGCCCTGAACCTGAAAGACATCCCGGAAGAGGTCAAGGGTGACGGCATCCGGCTGTGGGCCCCCGACGTCTTCCGCGATCCCCGGACGGGCAAGTATCACATGGCCGCCTGTACCAACAACGCGAAGGCCTTCCTGCTGGATGCCGACCGGCCGGAAGGGCCCTATACGAACGCCCGGACCATCACGCTGAACGGCCAGGAACTCGGGCACATCGACCCGGGCATCCTGGTGGACGACGACGGAAAGGTCTATCTGGCCCTCCCCAAGTTCATCGTGGCCCAACTGGATCCGGACGACTATTCCCGCATCCTGCCGGAGACCGTCCGGGACATGACCCCTTTCATGCCCACGGACAACGAACCCTTCGAAGGTCCTTCCCTTCGGAAACGGGGCGACACCTACTACTACATCTATATCCAGAACACGGGAAAGATCGCCGAGAACGGCGCCGTACCCACCCGGATGGCCTACCTGACCGCGAAGCAGCCGCTCGGTCCCTATACGTACCAGGGGCTCATCGTGACCAACCACAATTACCCGAACGCGGGGAATGTCCATGGCAGTTTCGAGCCGTTCCAGGGGAAGTACTGGCTGCAGTATCACAAGAGCGTTCCCGGACTTCGGCTGACGCGGGAGCCCAACCTGGAGCCGATGGTGTTCAACGAAGACGGGACGATCCAGGAAGTGAAGATGAGCACTTCCGGCGTACGCGGTGCCTTCGGAACCGGCGACACGGTCCAGGCGGGCGGAGCCGTGGAATACTCCACCGGACGGGAACCGGGCATCTACCAGTTGAAACAGGGAGCCTATTCCTACGTTTCCTTCCAGGAAGACGGGCAATGGGCCTGCTATCGCTATTTCAGCTTCCCCGAGGCCCCGAAGAACCTTACGCTCAGCATCTTCACGGGTAACCACGAAGGCGTATTGGAGGTCAGGAAGGGTTCCCCGGACGGGCCGGTCATCGCCTCCGCCACGCTCCCGGACACGGGCTGGAAGTGGAAGGAGATCACCCTCCCCGTCCAGGACGCCGTCATGGACCGGGAAAACCTCTATCTGGTAGCCTCCCACGCTCCCCTGTCCGTCAGGTACTTCCGATTCGGCTCCTGACGAATTCTTTCCGCTGAATCTCAGCTATTTTCCGTACCTTTGCCCCCATGACGAACTTACAGCAAGCCCTTCGGGAACGGGTGCTCCGCCTGGACGGGGCGACCGGGACCCAGATCCAACGGTATTCCCTGACGGAAGAAGATTTCCGCCGGGGGGCTTTCGAAGACATCCCCACCCCGCTGAAAGGGAACAACGAATGTCTGAACCTGACGCGGCCGGACATCATCACGGCCGTCCATGAGGCCTATATCGCCGCCGGGGCCGACATCATCGAAACCAATACGTTCAGCGCCAACCGGATCTCCCAGAAGGAGTACGGGCTGGAGACCCGGGCGCGGGAGATGGCCCTCGCCGGGGCCCGGATCGCCCGGAAAGCCGCCGATGCCGCCTCCCGGAAGGTCTGGGTGGCCGGCAGCATGGGCCCGACCTCCAAGTCCCTGACGCTCGCCCCGGACATCGCCTCCCCGGCGAAAAGGCCGTACAGCTTCGACGATATGGCCGCGAGTTACTGCGAGCAGGCGGAAGCCCTCATCGAAGGAGGCGTGGACGTGCTGCTCATCGAGACGGCTTTCGACGCCCTGAATGTCAAGGCGGCGCTGTATGCCGTGCAGCAGGTGCGGGCAGGGTTTCCGGTCATCGTGTCGGTGAGCGTGAGCGACCGGAGCGGTCGGACGCTCACCGGGCAGACACTGGAGGCGTTCTACACCGCGGTCCGGCACGAGCCCCTGACCGCTTTCGGCGTGAACTGTTCGCTCGGGGCCGACGGACTCCTGCCGCTCGTGAAGGACATCGCCGCCTTCAGCGACACGCCGGTCATCTGCTACCCGAACGCGGGCCTTCCCAACGAGCTGGGCGGCTACGACCAGACGCCGGAGCAGATGGCAGCCCAGATGGCCCGGCTGGACGGCCTCGTGAACATCGCCGGCGGGTGCTGCGGCACCACGCCGGAACATATCGCCGCCCTCCCGGAGCTTTCCCCCGCCCCGCTGAAAGAGCCGTCCAGACAATTGACAGTCAGCGGCTTGGAAGCCTATCTCATCGACACGGAGAAGCGGAACTTCACCCTCATCGGCGAACGGACCAACGTCGCCGGCTCCCGGAAGTTCGCCCGGCTCATCGCCGAGGAGAACTACGACGCCGCCCTGGAAGTGGCGGCCGGACAGATCGAAGGCGGGGCCAGCATCATCGACATCAACATGGACGACGGAATGCTGGACGGGCCCCGGTGCATGGAAACCTTCGTCCGCACCCTGGAGAACGATCCGGCCGTCGCCAGGGCCGCCCTGATGATCGACTCTTCCCACTGGGACTGCATCCTTGCGGGACTCAAGAACGCCCAGGGCAAATGCATCGTCAATTCCATCAGTCTCAAGGACGGAGAGGCGGCTTTCCTGGAAAAGGCGGCGGAAATCCACCGCCTGGGTGCCGCGATGGTCGTCATGGCCTTCGACGAGGAAGGGCAGGCGACCACCTACGAAAAGAAAATCGCCGTCGCGGAGCGGGCGTACCGGCTCCTGACCGGCATCGGTATCCCGGCGGAAGACATCATCCTGGATGTCAATGTTTTGTCCATCGGCACAGGCATTCCCGAGCACGACCGGTACGGGATTGATTTCATCGAAGCGGTCCGCTGGATCAAACAGAACCTGCCCGGGGTCCATACCTCCGGCGGCATTTCCAACCTGTCCTTCGCCTTCCGGGGAAACAATCCCGTCCGGAGCGCGATGCACGCCGTTTTCCTGTACCACGCCATCCGCGCCGGGCTGGACATGGCCATCGTCAATCCGGGGATGGTCCTGCAGTATGACGACATCGAGCCGGACCTCAGGACGGCCGTGGAGGATCTCATCCTCTGCCGGGACCCGCATGCGACGGAACGGTTGACGGCGATGCTGGACGGCACTGTCGTCGGGACGCTCCCTCCTCAGCATGACAAAGGCGATGTCATTCCGAGCCCCGAAGGGGGGAAGGAATCTCTCGCCCAAATGCTCGTCACCGGCCGGACCGAGCATTTGCAGGAAACGCTCATGGCCGCCCTGGAGCAGTTGGGGAGCGCCGTGGCGGTCATCGAGGGGCCGCTGATGGCCGGGATGGAAGAAGTCGGAAAGCGGTTCGGTGCCGGCAGGATGTTCCTTCCGCAGGTCGTCAAATCGGCCAAGGTGATGAAGGACGCCGTCGCCATCCTGGAGCCCTACATGCAGGAAGGAGAGCAGGCCACGCAGCGGCCCGTCGTCATCCACGCCACGGTCAAGGGTGATGTCCATGACATCGGCAAGAACATCGCCGGCATCGTCCTGCGCTGCAACGGATTCGAGGTGGTGGACCTGGGCGTGATGGTGGACAAGGAGACCATCCTGGACGCGGCGGAAAAGCATCATGCCGCCCTCATCGGCGTCAGCGGGCTCATCACTCCGTCCCTGTTCCAGATGGAGGAGCTGTGCCGGGAGATGCACGCCCGCGGGCTGGACACGCCCCTTTTCATCGGCGGCGCCACGACGTCGGCCCTGCATACGGCCGTAAAACTGGCCCCGCTCTACGACCATGTCTTCTACGCGCCGGATGCCTCGGCCGGGGCTGTCCTGGCGAAAAAATGCCTGCGTGACCGGGACGCTTTCGAGACGGAACAGCACGCGGAGCAGGCCCGGATCCGGGCGCTGCACGCGGGTCGGGAAGCGCACCCGGCTGCCTCCTCCGCCGGTTTCGCCCCGGACTCCTACCTGCGCACCGTTCCGAAGGATCTGCCCCTCACGGAAATCCCGTTGGAAGAACTCGTTCCCCTGTTTGACTGGTCCATGTTCCGGCTCGTCTGGGGTGTCCGGGAATCGGCGGAACTTACGGCCGAAGGGCAGGCCGTCCTGGACCGGATGGTCCGCAGCGGTTCCGTTTCCGTCCGGATCGCCGCCCGTTTCTTCGCGGCCCGGCGGGAAGGCGACGTCATCGACCTCGGTCCCGTCCGACTGCCCATGCTCCGGCAGGAAGAGGCCCCCGGCCGCTCCCTGGCCGATTTCGTCCCGTCGGAAGGCACCGGCCCGATCGGCCTTTTCGCCGTCAGCGTCCATGGACATGCCCACCCGGAGGGCTGCGACTGCGACGCCTGCCACTCCGACTACGACTCCCTGATGGAACGCGCGGTCCGCGTCACCCTCGCGGAGGCGGCCTCCAGCTGGCTGGACGCCCGCCTGTCCGGAAAACTCCTCAAGGACATCCGCATAACCAAACCGGCCGCCGGCTACGCCTCCTGCCCCGACCACAGTCTCAAGCGGGACATCCTCCGGCTCTTGCCCGAAGGCATCGGCATCACCCTGACGGAAAGCTGCGCCATGCAGCCCGACGCCGCCATCTGCGGCTTCATCATCCTGCACCCCGAGGCCGGCTATCCGGAAATCCGGCACATCAGCCCCGAACAGTACGAACGCTACACCGCCGCCCGCGGGTTCCCCCCCGTCGAGGCCCGGACTTTCCTTTCCCATCTGCTATGAGAATCACGGACTTACTGAATCCCGACCATCCCTTTCCTTCGCTGGAGATTGTCCCGCCCCTCGGCGGTATCACCAAGGATGAACTCCTGGGGAACATCGCTCCCCTGATGGAGTTCAAACCCCGCTACATCAATGTCACGACGCATCGGGACGAAGTCCGCTTTGTCCCCCTCGCCGACGGTTCTTTCCGCCGCGAAATCACGCGCAGCCGCGTCTCCCCGGTCGCCGTATGCGGCAGCATCCAGGCCCGGTTCCAGGTGGAAGTGGTCCCGCACGTCATCTGCGCGGGAAATACGGCCTCGGAGATCGAGTGGCTCATCCAGGATTTCCAATACCTGGGCATCGACAATGTCATGGCGCTCCGGGGGGATTCCCTGACGGGAGAAAAGCGGTTCTCCCCCACCCCGGGCGGTTATTCCCATGCCGACGAACTCGTCCGCGCCATCCGCGCCATGGAGGGCGGCGACCGGTTGTGCATCGGCGTCGGCGCCTATCCGGAAAAGCATTTCGAGGCGGCCAACCTGGAGACGGACATCGCCTATCTGAAGCAGAAAGTCGATGCGGGAGCGGACTGCATCATCACCCAGATGTTCTTTGACAACGAAGTCTTCTTCCGCTTCGTGGACCGGTGCCGGAATGCCGGCATCACGGTTCCCATCATCCCCGGGCTGAAACCGCTGACCACGGCCCGGCAGGTGAATCTCCTGCCGGAATCCTTCTCCATCGACCTGCCGGTGGACCTCACCGAGGCCGTCCGGAAGGCCGGGGACGACCGGGAAGCCGTCCGCCGCATCGGCGTCGAGTGGTGTACCGCCCAGTGCCGCGGACTCCTGTACGAAGGCGTCCCCGCCGTCCACTTCTATACCATGGGCAAGTCCACGAGCGTCGTGGAAGTGCTCCGGAACTGCTTCTAGGGACGGCGGAACCGGAACGTTTCGATGGCATGGTGGCCGAGGCGCAACTTCACGACGTCTGAGCCGACCGGCTCCGCCGGCCCGGTTTCCTCCTCGACCAGATTGCAGCGGGCGACCGACGCCGCCTTGAAAGGAAGCCGTACCGTAACCTCCTTGTCCACGCCTTCCATCTCCACGAGCCGCAGGATGATGCCGTCTCCGTCATCCGCTTTCTTCAGGGTCGAGATCCAAACCAGCGGGTCGGACAGATCCAGATAGGAATGCGACGAAGGCATCGTCCCGCCCCTGTTTTCCTTGACGGCCACCGTGAAGGGGTGGTTTTCCTCCAAAGCCATGGCATACCCGTTCTTCCACCCTTCGGGGTGCGTCGTGACAGTAAAGTGGTATTCATGGGTGCCGGTCTGGTGATACCAGTTGCCCAGGTGGTGGCAACTCTTGTGGGAGGAGAGCAGGATCCCCTGCAGCACCGGGTAGTCCGCCACTTCACGGGACGGGTCGATCCAGTCGCACACGGCCACGCAGGAGGACATTGTCACGCCCAGGCCGTTTCCGTTCGAGGAGATGAAATTCCCGACTTCGCGCGGATGGCTGTCTTCGGGATGATGGACATAGGTTCCCCAGCCGCTGTACCCCATGGGCACCATGTCCAGCTCATCCTGGCCCACATGGGATACGGCCATGGGCACCTCATAGACGACATCGGCGTCCCGCAGCGTCTGGTTGGTCGGGAACAGGATCCGGAACTGGCGGTTCTGCGCTCCGTTGAAGTTCTCCAGGGTGATGTCGAAGTCGATCTTCTTGACCGTATGGTAGAACGTAATCCGCTGGACAACCGTTGTATTGGACATCTTTACCCGGTTTTCGAAACGGACGGACAACGGGCCTTCCTCCACGATCCGCCAATGGGCCGGGAACTCATGGAGCGCGGACATGTCCGTCGGGGTCACGTCCGTGATCCGCACGAACTCCCCGGCTCCGTTGCCCGCATATTTGACGTCGATGATATCGCCGAAGGAGAAGTGCTCCCGGGCCATGACGTCCTTGCCGAGCTGCCTGTCGTAGAGCCGGACGATGCCGCCGTCGCCCAGGATCGCCTCATAATAGGCATTGGAATAATGATTGGCTCCGTACAGGACTCCTTCCGGGGCGGAAGGACCGGCCTTCCCCTTGGAAGGGACGACCTGGTATTTCGCATAGCCCATTCCCGGCACGGAGGCGAGGAAGCGGACGAACGTGGAATCTCCCCTCCGGACACACTGGGAAGGGATTCTCTCTCCGTTCGCATTCTTCACGGCGGCCTCCGGCGTCCCGACGTACACCTCCGCCACGGAGCACCGATCCCAGGGAAGGTCGTTGAAGAGGATGCGGTCACCCTTGGCGCCCCTCACCTTCCCGGCAATGCCTTGGGCGGCCCGGAGCGTCAGTTCCTCGCCGATCTTCCGGGCTACCGCCAGCGAGTCGGCGAAGATCCGGTCGGTGATCTCCCCGTTCTTGCCGCCCTGGCCATGGTCGGGATAAATCGAGGCCATCCAGCCCCGGTCCAGTTCCGCCCGGGGATAATCGTTCCCGTCCAGCGCATGGACCGTCGAGAAAAACTCCGCGGCGGGTAGGGCGACCGCCGCACGGCGCTTGTCCAGCGTCTCGTCATAATGCGCCGGCCCATGGATGTACAGCCAGAGGTTCGGGCGCTCGCCGGCGATCTTCCGGGCCTGTACGCGCGGATCGTCCATCACGGAGAAAAACGCTTCGGCCGTGGAATACTTCATGTGGGGCAGCGGGACTTCGGACTTGTCCGCGATATCGTTCCAGGCACGGATGACCGGCGTGAACGACTCCGGCTTGGAGGCATCGTTGCTCACAAGAATGGCGTAGGTGGGAGGGAGGTTGCGCTCCCGGTAGTAATCCTCCCAGAGCCGGAGTCGGTCACCCACTTTCCGGAACGCATGGAGCACGCCCAGGTCGAAGAAGTGCCAGACCATCGTTTCCCAGCCATAGTGGCCGACGGAAAAGGTCCTGACCGACGATCCGTCCGGACTGTACCAGTCGTAAAGGCCTTCGTGCATCCGGGAGATGAACAGATGCGGAATCCCGCTCTTGGAGAGGATCTGGGGCATCTGGAGCGTCCGGCCGGGAACGTCCATGTTGTTGGCCGTCCGGTCGTCGCAGCCCGGAAGGTTCTCCCGGATCCATTTCCGGCCGAAATAGGCCTGCCGCACCAGCTGTTCGCCGGAAGAGAGGCCCTCGTAGCACTGATTGAAAGTGGCGCCCCAGTTGAAGCGGCCTTCCTGATACCGTCGGATCACCTCCTCCTTCCGCTCGGGATGCGCTTCCAGGAACTCCATCAGGTTGAGCGTCTGTTCCATCTCGAAGGTGAAGTCCGGATCCTCCCGCATCATGTCCAGGGCCGGGATGATGATGTCCTCGATCCGTTCGTTCCGGCAATACTCGGGCGTATCCATCCAGGCGATGTCCTGATGGGAGGACTGGATGATATGGATTTCCCCGTTCTGGAATACCCCCCAGTCCTTCCTGACCGGTGCCGGAATCCTGACAGAGGAGACGCACTTTCCATTCACGAGGATTTCCAGCAGGTTCGATTCATCCACCATCGGAGTCCATACGAGCACGCTGTCCGGGCGGCCCGTCGCGGTCCAGGGGACAGCCGTCCCGTCAAGACGGAAAGCGGCTCCGCTGACAAGCGGCCGGTCGAGTACGACGCTCGTCAACACCTTCAGCCGGCCTTCCCGGGTCTCATAGGTCAAGGGGTCGGCAGGAGAGGTCCTGAGGATGGTCTGGGCACCGAGGGTCCCGTCCAGGAGAAGGAAGCAGGACAGGACGGAGAGAACAACTTTGCGAAAATCTTTCATGGTCAAGCGCTTTAACGAAGAACTCCTTAAAGTTGCATATTTTTGGCGAGAAAAACAACGATTTTCAATTCTCACGAATTAACCGTAAATTTGTGGGATTTAATTGAAGTTCCGAAGCATGCACCGGATATTTGTTCCGATCTATCATTTTTTCCAGCGGCACAAGGCGCTCATGTACGCGCTCATGGCCGTCAGTTTCCTCCTTTTCGCCGCCTTCGGCATCCAGCTCCGTTACGAGGAAGACATCGTCAAGCTGCTGCCGCGATCCAGTACGGACAACGAATTGGCCTTCAGCGATATCGGCTTGAAGGACAAGGTCTTTGTCCAGATCACGTCGGCCGATCCGGCGAACCCCGTGGATCCGGCCCGGCTGGGCGAATGCATCTCGGAGTTCTCCGACAGCCTCCTGCAGCGGGACACGGCCGGCCGGTTCATCGCCGGCATTCTCCATTCCATCGACATGGGCACGATGCTCGGGGCGATGGACTATGGTTTCGAGCACCTGCCGTCGTTCATCGACACCTCCCTGTACGCCGCCTTCGAAGCGGCGCTGGAACCGGACGCCGTCCGGGCGCAGATGGAGGAGAACCTGCGGCTGCTGGAAGAGGACATGACCGGCGAGAACACGCAGCTCGTGTCCATGGACCCGCTGGGACTGAGGAACTTCATGCTGGGGGACCTCCTGGGAGAAGACGGCGGTTCCGCCGGGGGTTATACGATTGAGGACGGGCATTTCTTCTGCCCGGACAAGACCGTGGCGCTTGCCTTCCTGTCGCCCAGCTTCCCGACGCTGGATTCCTGGGCGGCACAGCGGTTCTACAATCTCCTGTCCAAGGAGCGGAAGGCCTTCGAGGCCTCCCATCCCGACATCCGCGTCCTGGTCCACGGAACGCCCCTCGGCAGCGTATCCAACGCCAGCACGATCCGGGGCGACCTCCTGATGACCGTGGGCATTTCCCTCCTCATCATCCTGGCCATCCTGCTGCTCAGCTTCCACAGCTGGACCTTCATCTGGCAGCAGGTCGTTCCCATCCTGTACGGAACGGTCTTTTCACTCGCCTGCATGTACTGGATCAAGGGGTACATGTCCCTGATGGCCCTGGGCCTCGGGGCCATCGTCCTGGGTGTCGCCATCAGCTACTGCCTGCATGTACTCATCCACCATTACTATGTGGGGGACGTGGAGCAGATGCTCCTGGAGGAATCCACGCCGGTCACCCTGGGGTGCATCACGACGGTCGGCGCTTTCCTGGGCCTGGTTTTCACGGAAAGCGACCTGCTCAGGGACTTCGGCCTTTTCGCGACCTTCGCCCTCCTCGGGAACACTTTCTTCGCCCTCGTGTTCCTGCCGCACTTCATGAAGCCGGAACAGGTGAAGTTCAAGAAATACAAGGGGTTCCACATCATTGACCGGATCAACGACCTTCCCTGGGACCGCAACCGCTGGGTCCTGGGCGTACTGGCCGCCGTCGTCATCGCGGGCATCGCCATGAGCCACCGGGTGAAGTTCGACAGCGACCTGAGGAACCTGGACTACGACGAGCCGCTCCTGACCGAGAGCCAGAATCTGTACAACGAGAAGAACGCCAACGGGTTCATGAACCTCTATTTCGCCGCGTACGACGAGGATCTGGACCAGGCGCTGCGGAACAACAAGGTGCTGATGCACAAGCTGGATTCCCTCTCGGAAGCAGGCCTGGTCCGGAGCTATACCTCCCTGGTTCCGCTGCTGTTCCAGCCGCGGGAGGACCAGGAGGCGCGCATCGCCGCCTGGAACGCTTTCTGGACGCCGCAGCGCAAAGCCCTCGCCACCGAGCGCCTCGCCGACGCCGCCCGCCGCTGCGGACTCCGACCGTCCCTGTTCCTTCCCTTCCAAGCCCTCCTGGAAGCCGATTATGAGCCCGGGGACCTGTATGCGGCCGAGGTTTTCCCGACCGAACTCGTGAACAACTACATCGAACGGCAGGAAAGCGGAAGGTACATGGTATTCACCAACGTAGCCTTCCGTCCGGAAGATACGGACGCCGTCTCCGACGCCCTCGTCGCCGGGCCGGGCGCCCTCGTCCTGGAACCGTTCTACTACTGCCGCGACATGGTGGAGATCGTCCACGACGACTTCAACACCACCCAGTGGATTTCCTCCCTGTTCGTGTTCCTGGTGCTCCTGTTCGCGTTCCGGAATTTCATCACGGCTTTCGTCGCCTTCCTCCCGATGTTCCTGAGCTGGTATGTCCTGCAGGGGCTGATGGCCCTCCTCGGGTTGGAATTCAACCTGATCAACATCGTCATCTCCACCTTCATCTTCGGAATCGGGGTGGATTACAGTATTTTCGTCATGGAAGGCCTGCTGACGGAGGCGCGGACCGGCCAGCGGGACAAACTGGAATACCACAAGGTAGCCATCGTCTTCTCGGCGCTGGTCCTTGCCATCGTAGTCCTGTCGCTTGTATTTGCCCGTCACCCGGCCATCCGGTCCATCGGCATCATCACCCTGATCGGCATGGCCATCACGATCCTCCTCACCTATTCCCTCGAACCCTTCATCTTCCGGCAGTTACTCAAATGGGACCGGTACCGGAAAAGCATCCGCGCATAAATGGACCGCATCGACGCAAACCTGTACTTAAACCTGATCCGCGGAGGTGCCGCCGCCCTGGCCGCACACCGCCAAGCCGTGAACGACCTCAATGTCTTTCCCATCCCGGACGGGGATACAGGGGACAACATGTACATGACCATCCAGGCCGGAACCGGTCCTTCGGCAGGTTCCGGGAACGGGATCGGCGAGATGGCCAAGGCCATCTCGGACGGCATGCTCACGGGGGCCCGGGGCAACTCCGGGGTCATCCTGTCCCGTATCTTCGCCGGGATCGCCAAGGGCCTTGCCGGGCAGCGGGAGGCCGATGCCGCCGCCTTCGCCCGCGCCATGCAGGCCGGTGTGGAAGAATCCTATCATGCCGTTCCCGAACCCGTGGAAGGAACCATCCTCACCGTTTTCCGGGAAGCCGTGGAGGCGGCGGCGGGAAGCCGGGACCTGGACGAATACTTCGACCTGCTGACCCGTGCGATGGACCTGTCGCTCCAGCACACGCCGGAACTCCTGGACGTCCTGAAAAAGGCGGGGGTCGTGGACAGCGGCGGAGCCGGACTCCTGTATATCGCGGAAGGAATGCGCGCCGCCCTGCACGGGGAGGCAGCCGAAATGCCGGCTGCCGACGCTCCGGCGGTCCAGAAAGTGGACCTCGACGCCTTCACGGAGGACAGCGTCCTGGAATTCGGCTACTGCACGGAGTTCCTCCTGCGGCTGCAGCGCGCCAAGGTGGACCTGGAGACCTTCGATGAAACGGTCCTTTCCGACTGGCTCTCCCAGAACGGGGAATCCCTCGTCTTCTTCCGCGACGGCTCCATCATCAAGGTCCATGTCCACACCCGCACCCCCGGCGAAATCCTGAACCATTGCCAGTTGTACGGCGAGTTCCTGACCGTCAAGGTGGAGAACATGACCCTGCAGCACCACGAGAACCACATGGAGGAGCAATTCCGGCGGGGCCGGAAGGCCTTCGGCGTGGTCGCCGTCGCTTCCGGAGCCGGCCTGACCGACACCTTCAAGGAACTGGGGGCCGATGTGGTCATCGAGGGCGGCCAGACGATGAACCCGCCCGTGGAACGCTTCCTCCGGGCTTTCGACGCGGTCGATGCGGACACCGTCTTCGTCCTCCCGGACAATTCGAACATCCTCCTGACGGCCCGGCAGGCCGCGGACCTGTATGACAAGTCCGACATCCGGGTCATCCCCTGCAAGACCCTCGGCGAAGGCTATTACGCCCTGGCGAACCTGGACACGGAATCCGGCGACGCCGACGCCATCGAGGCCGCCCTCACAGAGGCTGTGGCGGAAGTGAAGACCGGCCTCGTCTCCCGCGCCATCCGTGACAGCGGGACAGTACATGAAGGCGACTTCATCGGCATCTTAGGGAAAGAGATCCTCTCCGCCGGTCCCACGCCGGAGGAAGCCCTCCTCGCCCTGGCCGAGTCCATGGGAGCCGCCTCCAGCGACGTCCTCCTTGTCTTCGCCGGCGCCGGCGGCACGCACTCCCGGAAACTGCAGGAAGACCTGGCGCGGAAGTATCCCCGCGCCGAGGTGATCCTCTCCTCCGGCGGCCAGCCGGTCTATGACTATATCCTCGTCCTGTTTTAAACCCCAGACCCATGCTCACGTTATTCACCGATACCGATACCGACATCACCCCCGCCGTCGCGGCCGAATACGGCTGCCGGCTCATCAGCATGCCCTACAGCGTGGACGCGAAGACCGTCTATCCCTACGTGGACTTCGACACTTTCGACGCCCGGGAGTTCTACGACATGCTCCGCAGCGGCGTCCTCCCGACGACGAGCGCCATCTCCAAGGAACGCTACATCGAGTACTTCGAACCCGAATTCGCCGACGGGAACGACATCCTGTATGTCCATTTCTCCCGTGCCATGACCATCACTTTCAACGCGATGGACGAGGCCGTGGCGGAACTCAAGGCCAAGTATCCAGCGCGCAACTTCCATGAGATCGACACGAAGGGCATCACGACCATCAGTTACACCCTTGTCCGCGAGATCGGCGACCTCCTGAAGGCCGGAAAGACCGTGGAGGAAGTCCTCGAATGGGCGGAGACGGAAGTGGACCGGTTCGCGATGTATTTCTTTGCCGACGACCTGAAGTTCTTCCGCCGCAGCGGCCGCGTGAGCGGGCTCGCCGCCACGATGGGCACCCTCATCGGCATCCGGCCCATCATCTACATGTCCCAGGACGGCAAGATGGTCTCCTGCGGCAAGGAGAAGGGCCGCCTGAAGGCCATGGAGCGCCTGGTCCAGGAGGTGGCGGACCTCGGCGACGACTTCAAGTCCCACCATTTCGTCATCGGCCACACCGACGCGCCGGAGCTGGCGCAGGAAGTGGGCCGGATGATCCGGGAACGCTTCGGCGACGACTTCCCCATCGAATATGTCGTCTGCAATCCCACGGCCGGCTCCCACGCCGGACCGAACGGAATCAGCGTCTGTTTCCACGCCAAACACCGATAAAACATGATCACCGTCAAACCCGTCGTCACCAGGAAGGAGCAGAAGGCGTTCCTGGAGTTCCCGCTCAGGATGTATGTGGGAAATCCCTGTTTCGTGCCGCCGCTGTATATGGACGAGAAGAAGATCTTCCGGGCCGATTACGTGTACAACGACTGCTGCGACTCCGTGTGTTTCCTCGCCTGGAAGGACGGGGCCGTCGCCGGTCGGATCCAGGCCCTCATCCAGAAGGCGGCCAACGAGAAGAACGGGGAGCGGCGCGCCCGCTTCACGCGGTTCGACGTCATCGACGATTTCGAAGTCTCCCGGGCCCTGTTCGGGGCGGCCGAGAAATGGGCGGCCGAACGCGGCATGGACACGGTGTGCGGCCCGCTGAGTTTCTCCGACCTGGAACGGGAAGGGCTTCTCGTAGAAGGATTTGACCAGCAGGCCACGTTCGAAGAGAACTACAACGCCCCCTACTACGCCGACCATATCGAGCGCCTGGGGTACGTGAAGGAAGTGGATTGGCTGGGCTTCTGGCTCTACGGGGCCGAGAGCGACGAGACGCTGGAAGACATGCAGAAGACCCGGGATTTCATTTTCCGGCGCTACAAACTGCGTCTCGGCCCGTCAAACGGCGGAAAAGACTTCCTGCGCCGCTATGCCGACGGAATCTTCGCCCTCATCGACAAATCCTATGAGGGGCTGTACGGGACCGTCCCCTTCACAGAAGGGATGCGGAAACTGATGCTGGAGAACTTCTCCCTCGTGGTGAATCCGAAGTATTCCGCCGTCATCCTGGACGAAGACGACCGGGTCGTCTGCTTCGGTATCGCCTTCCCGGCCCTGGCCGGCGCCCTGGCCGGCGGCAGCGGAAAACTGACGCCCCGGACCCTGCTGCGGCTTCTGAAAGCGATCCGGCACCCCGACGCCCTGGACCTGTGCCTGGTGGGCGTGGAGCCCGAATACCTGAACCGCGGCGTGTCGGCCGCCTTCTCCGTGGCCATCATGGAGATGCTGAGGGACAACCCCGCCCTCCGCTTTGCCGACACGAACCTGAACCTCGAAGACAACTACGCCATCCTGAACCAGTGGCGCCGCTTCCGTCACGAACAGGTGAAGCGCTACCGTTCCTACGTAAAACATCTGTCATTCTGAGCGAAGCGAAAGAATCTATGATCAAACTCCTTGTCGACTGTTTCGGCGGCGACCATTCGCCCGAAGCGCCCGTAGAGGGCGCTCTCGCCGCCCTGGCGAAGAACCCGAACCTGCATCTGCTGCTCACCGGGGACGAAACGATCCTCCGGAAAAATCTGGAGGGGAAGACCTACGAAACCTCCCGCCTGGAAATCATCCACGCACCGGAGGTCATCGGCTGTGACGAGAAACCCACCGACGTCGTCCGCCTCAAGCGCAACAGTTCCATGATGAAGGCCATCATCCTGCTGCGGGACGAGGACGACATCGCCGGCATGGTGTCCACGGGTTCCACCGGCGCCCTCGTGACCGGGGCGCTTGTGCGCCTGGGCCGCATCAAAGGCGTCATCCGGCCGGCTTTCTGCCCCATCCTCCCCACGATGGACGGCGGTCTGGTGGGCATCTGCGACAGCGGGGCGAACGTGGAGGTCACGCCGGCCCACCTACGTCAGTTCGCCATCATGGCGAGCCTGTACATGCAGGAGGTGTACGGGGTGAAGAATCCCCGCACGGCGCTCCTGAACGTGGGCAAGGAAGCCGAAAAGGGCGATGACCTGCGGAAGGAGACGTACCGGCTCCTGCAGGAGACGGACTGCGTGAACTTTGTCGGGAACATGGAAAGCCGCGACCTGCTGTCGGGCTCCTATGACGTGGTCGTGACCGACGGTTTTTCCGGGAACGTCCTCGTGAAGACGACGGAAGGGACGGCGCTGGAACTCCTCAAGAAACTCAAGAAGGATATCTTTTCCCGCACCCTGTACAAGCTGGGCGCTCTCCTGATGAAACGGATGTTCCTCGAGGAGAAGGAATTTATGAATTACCAGAATTACGGCGGCTCCGTCCTCCTCGGGACCTCCAAGGTGGTGGTCAAGGGACACGGCAGCAGCAAGGCCGTCGCCGTGGAAAAATGCATCGACCAGGCCTACCGGATGGAAGTCAGCCGGCTCTCCGGAAAGATCGAAGAGGCCGTCGGCCGCTATGAACACTACGAAGAATAATGGAAATGTTTGAGAAAGTCCGGGCGATCCTCGCCAAACAACTGCGGCTGGACCCCGCGAAAGTCACGCTGGACGCCCAGATCAAGAAGGACCTCGGAGCCGATTCGCTGGACATCCTCCAACTTCTGATGCGCATCGAAGACCAGTACGGCATCGTCATCCCGGACAAGGCGCTCGCTACGTTCACGACCGTCCGGGACGTCGTCACCTACCTGGAGGAGGAAGGCACCGTCCTCTAATACTGGAACGTGTACTCGGTCTCGATGCCGGTGAACTCGTCCAGGACCATCCGGACGGGACGTCCCTTCTTGTCATAGTCCATGATGATGCGGGAGTAGCCTTTGACGGCCTGCTTCCGCGCCATGATGGTGACCGTTTTGATGCCGCCTTTCTCCTCGACGACGAGATTCGCGTCATTCTCCTTCGCGGCCGCCTCGTAGTTGCCGTTGATGCAGTTGAGGAGCGTGTTGCGGAGGTTCCGCATATAGGCGTTCTTGGAAGTGTCCACGGTGATGGCCTTCCCCTTGACGGCATTCTTGAGCTGGTTCCCGTCGATGATCAGGTATTCTCCCTGCGGTTCGTCGTACATCATAGTCAGCTGGTCCGGCGCCGTGAAGGTGACCGTCCCCGATCCGGGAATGACTTTATGAACCGCCTTGAGGGTCTTTTTCTGGGTGAACGTGCAGCTGAGATCCTGGGCACCGGCGCTCAGTCCGAGGAGGGCCAGGCATAAAAAAACAAAAATCTTCTTCATTTCATTCGTGCAAAATCCGTCGGTTTGCAGCAAAAAATGTACCTTTGTATTCCAAGAAAGCTACTATGGAAACAAACATCGGCCTTTTCAACGAATCCTTCCCGCCCATCATGGACGGTGTCGCCATCTGCGTGGAGAATTACGCGAAGTGGATGCAGAAGATGGCGGGCGGCGTCTCGGTCATCACCCCCAGCGCCTCCGGGGCGGACTATTCCCAGTACGACTTCGAGGTGCTGGATTACTTCTCCGTCCCCGTCCCGTTCCGGAAACCGTACGTGGCCGGCATCGGCGAGGTGGACCCGACCTTCCTCGCGAAGATCGTCAAGCGCCCCTTCAAGATCGTCCACGCCCACTCCCCCTTCATCGCCGGCCGGATCGCTTCGCACGTTTCCTCGCTCCGCAACATCCCCCTTGTGGCGACGTTCCATAGCAAGTACCGGGAGGATTTTTCCCGGGTCATCCCCTCCGACCTGCTGGTCAATCAGGCCATCAAACTGGTCGTCGAGTTCTATGAGCGTGCCGACGAAGTCTGGGTTCCCCAGGAATCCGTCATCGACGTCCTCCGGGAATACGGCTACAAAGGACCGGTGGAAGTGGTGATGAACGGCAGCGACCTCGTCGCCGACTATCCCGACGCCTATTTTGCCGATGCGCGGAACCAACTGGGAATCGCCCCGGACGAGTTCGCCCTCCTGTTCGTGGGACAGCACATCTGGGAAAAGAACGTCCGGATGATCATCGACGCGCTGGAGCAGCTCAAGGACATCCGCTTCCGGATGTTCTTCGTCGGAACCGGCTACGCGGCCTCCGAGATGAAGAAGCTGGTCAGCGAGAAAGGATTGGACGACCGGGTGACCTTCGCCGGCGTCATCAAGGACCGGGAACGGCTGAAGCAGTATTACGCCGCATCGGACCTGTTCCTGTTCCCTTCCCTGTACGACACGGACGGCATCGTGGTCAAGGAGGCGGCCGCCCTGCACACGCCTTCCATCATGCTGGAAACGGCGACGGCGGCGTCCATCCTGCAGAATGACGAAAACGGGTTCGTGGTTCCGGACAGCCTCGAGGCCTTTACGGCCCGGATCCGGGCGCTGGCAGGAGATCCGGAGCGCGTGCGCCGCGTGGGGCTCCAGGCGTCCCGCACCCTGGTGCGCAGCTGGGAGGACGTCGTGGGCGAGGTCCTGGACCGGTACAACCACATCATCGGACGCAAGTTCCTGATTCCCCTCAAATAAACCGCGGAAATGAAAAAGATCAAGAATACCCTTTGGATTTCGGGATGTTTCCTCCTGGTCGGGGTGAACGTCGCCTTCTTCCTGCTCTTTCCCCACCTGGCGTCGGGTATCGCCATCGTCCTGTCCAACGTGGTTACGCTGCTGCTTACCTTTCTTGCCTTCAAGCCCATCAACGACTGGCTGCAGGCGGACCTGGTGGAGCGGCAGGAGCAGCTCATCGCGAAGCTGGAAAAAGACCGGGAACTGGAGCAGAAAGTCCAGGCCCTGGAAATCGAGAACCGCGAACTGACGAGCAAGCTGGACACCCGCAGCCAGACCGTCACCCTCCCCTCCCACATCGACTACACCTTCAAGGTGGAGCAGATGCAGTATGCCAAGCAGGGCTATGTCGTGAAGGAGGAGGCCCTGGACAACCTGGATCCTGAAAAGTTCGACATTCCCGGCCGGAAGTTTCTGGACGTCCTGCTGGAGGACAGCATGATCCGGGACGCCGCCGTCCGCAAGATCCTGTATATCCACAAGTTCTACTACAAGGTCTCCCTGGGCATCGACTTCAGCAAGATGATGTATGCCATCGACGGCGGGCGCGTCCTGTTCTGGGGCGCCCGGTTCGAAAAGCTCCACGACATCTCCAGCGAAATGCTCCCGGAACACGGGGACATCGACCGCTGCGACATCCTCAAAGTCACCGGCGACAAGACCGAAATCCGCTCCGGCAAGGAGTACGAAGGCTTCAAGGCCCAGTACCGCCAGGCCCAGGCCAAGGAGGTGAAGACCGGGATGGAGGAAGAGGTGGGCGCCCTGTGCAGCCAGTACACCGCCGCCCTCCAGGAGAGTATCCGGAGCCGCTTCGGCGACCGGGTGGAGTTTGTCGATTCCATCGAAGACCACCGGGACAAGACCTGGTACTCCCTCAAGGCCAGCACCGACCGGACGGTCCAGGAGATCGCCGGCAACATGCTCATGCTCACCACGGTGATGAACCGCACCCAGGCCATCGGCGAAGAAGCGGGTGCGAGACTACTGGAAGAAGCATAAAAAATTCCTGAAATGAAATCCTGGTTCCTTTCCCTGGCGGCCCTGCTCGTCTCCGCAGCCGCCCTTGCACAGAATGCCAACGGCCTCGTGATGCCCAGCGTGGACCCCGTGGCCGACTCCATCGCCATCTCGGCCGTCCGGGCCCGGATGGACTCCATCCGGAAGCACCGGCCCACGGTCGCCGTCGTCCTGGGTGGCGGCGGGGCGCGCGGCATGGCGCATATCGGCATGCTCAAATACCTGGAGGAACGGGGAATTCCCGTGGACCTCATCGGCGGCACCAGCATGGGAGGCCTCGTGAGCGGCCTGTATGCGCTGGGTTATGACGCGCCCTACCTGGATTCCCTCGTAAAGGCCATCGACTGGACCGTCATGATGTCCGACAAGGTGCCGGATTCCTACCAGAGCTACAAGCGGCGGAAGCACAACGAGCGGTTCGCCCTGAACGTTCCCTTCCACTATGAGACGGAGGACGCCCTGGCGCGGCTGAAGAAGGAGATGAACCTGGACAAGGCGATGAACGGGGTCAAGACCCATTCCTCCGACATGGGGGCCGAGGTGATGACCAAGCTGGGCATGGGCCTTCCCGACGGCTTCCTGCTCGGGTACAACGTCCGCAACACGCTGAGCTCCGTCTCCGTAGGGTATCAGGACTCCATTTCCTTCCGGGAACTGCCCATTCCCTTCTACTGCGTTGCGACGGACATGTTTTCCATGAGTGAGAAGAACTGGACGTCCGGGGCCATGGTGGACGCCCTCCGCTCCACGATGGCCATCCCGTTCTACTTCCGCCCCGTCCGCACCCAGGGAATGGTCCTTTCCGACGGCGGCACCCGCAACAACTTCCCGGTGGATATCGCCCGGGCGATGGGTGCCGACATCGTCATCGGCTCGGAGATGCCTGTTCCCCGCTCGCTGATGGAACTCAGTTCCCTGGTGAGCCTGGTGATGCAGAACATCTCCATGATGTCCTCCGACGCCGCCCGGGTGAACCGCCAGCGCACGGACATCCTGCTCCAGCACGAGCTTCCCGGCTACAACATGCTTTCCTTCGACGACGAGAGCGTCCGGGACATCATCCAGCAGGGATATGACCTGGCCGCCGCGAACAAGGAGCAGTTCGACGAGATTGCCCGGAAAGTCGGGGCGCCCCAGCCCCGGAAGGTCACGCACCCGCGTGCCATCGACCTCGGACAGCAGAAGATCCATATCGGCAGCATCGACGTCGAGGGCATCTCCGACGAGGAGGAAGCGATGCTCCTGGGCTCCCGCTTCATTCCCAAGAGCGGTCTATACGGCCGGAGCGAAATCGAAGCCTTCATCTCCTACCTGTACGGGACACGCGCCTTCGAATCGGTGACCTACCGGATCGAAGGGGACGAAGAACCCTATGCCCTCATCTTCGACTGCCGGAAGGGACAGACCCATGACCTGAGCGCGGGTGTGCATATCGACAATGACGAAATCGTTTATGCCAGCCTCTTCCTGGGGCTGAACACGCGGAGACTCAGCGGCTGGCAGCTTTCCACCGCCCTCAAGGTCGGGAACAACCCCATCCTGACTGTCGAGGGCGCCTACAAGCCGCTGGGACACCTGCCGATCATCGGCCTGGGCCTCAACGCCCGCATGATCCAGGAAAACGGAGCCGAAGTCACCCGGAGCGATACCTTTCCCCGCCTGGACCTTTTCATCGAGGACGCGCGCCTGGTGTATGGAAAAATGCGCGCCGGCATCTCCGCCGAGACGAACTCCATCCTGGGGTATAATTCCTATGACGGGCGCACCCTTCATTGGGACGCGAAACACGGCCGGCTGTCCGCTTTTGCGAACCTGTGCCTGGACACTTTCGACGAAAGTTATTTCCCGACGAAGGGATTCCGGATGTCCGTCAATGCCCGATACATGTTCTACGGCAAGCAGGAAGGGTGGGACGAGGTAACGGACAGCCCGGCATACAGTCCGATCAAACCGTACTTCGTAGGTCTGTCATCCCTCTCCGGCGCCATGACTTCCGGCCGCTTCACCTTCATCCCGCACCTGTATTTCGGATTTACCAACGCTACTCCGAACGCCATCCACCCGATGCACAGGCTGGCGGCGGGCGGCCTGGTGGCCGGTCGCTATTACGACAACCAGATTCCCTATTTCGGGACGGTCCGGGGATGCCGTACCTACACGGGTTTCATCCTCTCCCCGCAAGCGGACATCCAGTTCCAGCTCAATCGGAAGAACTTCCTGACAGCCCGGGGAGCCTTGCTTGGCGACAACCTGAAATTCTCGCAGATATTCCGGGATGAATTGACTCCGCCCGCCTATGCCTTCGGACTGGAATTCGGCCGCAAGACCATCGCCGGACCGCTCAAGGTGGGCGTGGTCTGGGACAGGCACAGCCACTTCAACGGCTATTTCTCCTTCGGATACGACTTCTAGCGGATGCCGTACAGATAGCCCAGCAGGGCCATCTTCCCCCGCATGGTCTCCCGCGGGGTGAATTCGCTGTTCACCCAGAAGTAGCGCTGGTTGAAGAAGGACTCCTGGCGGGGCCAGCCGCCGTCGTACCACGACGGATAGCACTCTTTCAGGATGATGCGGGCATCGCCGCCGTTGCCGGGCGACCAGGTCTCCGTGCCGTTGAACGGGGTCTGGCCGGGATGGGTGCCGGGCTCGCCGTCGTTGCGGCCGGGCGAATAGACGTCCGTGATGTGACGCGGTCCCAGACCGGTCATCTCCACCGTATTGGCGGGATTGCGGCCGAGTCCCCAGCCCGCCTCGTCATACATGGCCTGCTCCAGTTCTCTCCGGACTTCTTCCCTCCGCGTGATGGAATGGGCCAGCATCGGGAGGTGGAGATTCTCGGAAACCTGCCAGCGGGGGTCGTCGGCACTGCGGCGGGAAGGACGCTGGAAGCGCGGCTTGATGTTCTTGTTGTAGGCCTGGGTGAACACGCTCACAATCATATCCTTATAGAGTTCCGGATAGTGCCTTTCGTGCGGGCAGTGCAGGTAGGCGGCCGTGCCCCAGACCTGCCACCAGCCATTCCGGCCGGTGTTGATAATCTGTGATTCCGGTCCGTCCACGACGCTCTCCTCGGCCAGGATGTCCTCCCACGCCGTATCGCCGGTGAGGTTGTAGAGGAATGCGGCGGCCATCTGCTTGAAATCGCGTCCGCGCATGGACCCGTCGCCGATGCCCTGGGAGTCGTCCAGCTGGGAGACTTCCTGCCGGGAAGCGAAGCGGAAGGCCTTGACGGCCTCATCGGTATAGAAAGCCTGGAGGTCCTGGAACCCGCCGATGCGGAAGGCCTCCGCCAGCATCGCGCAATTGGCGGCATTGGCCCAGGCAGCCATGGTCGTGCAGCCGGCCTGGAACATGACGGTCCAGTCCTTGTCGGGGTTGGTCACCCCCTGCGAATAGGCCTCGCCGTCCCGGATGGACAGGAAGAAGTCCACTTCGTTCCGGGCTTCGTCGATAAGGTCGGGAATGCCGTTCCCGCTCTCCCGGATGCCCAGGTCGTCTTCCGAAAGACGGCCGTCCGTGAGGATATACGGGAAGAGCATGTCATAGATATTGCTCACATGGGCGAGATGGCGGTCCCAGTCCATGGCGTCGGAGTGGCCGCCGCGGACCTCTGGATTCACCGGATTCCCGGGGAGCCGGTGGGCCCAGAAGGCCGAGGCCTCCTTCGCCTTGAAGTGAGGTTCGTCCCAGACGTCGCCCCGGAGTTTCCGCCAGTCCGGATGCCAGGGATGGAGATCGGTCTTATAGACGACGAAACCTTCCGGGTCCACGCCGGGGGTGAACTGCGGCTGGCGGGGAACCGGCCAGACATGGGCCGGATCCTTGGGCTCCTGCAGCCGCATGTAGTAATACCCGCGCACGGAATACCGGTACGGCTGGAAATAGATGTCGTCCCGCACGTCGAAGTCCATGCTGCAGCCCACATCCTCCACGACCAGGCGGTAGCGGCCGGGCCGGGAGCAGGTGAAGTCGATGTTCCAGACATCCGAGCCGGTCAGGTCCTTCTCCCCGGCCTCGAGGCGGCTGTCGGACTGCGGCTTCCAGAAACTGACCCGGCCGGCCTGGGTCTTCGCCCCCGTCGTCACGTCGTACAGCCAGACTTTCTTGCCCTCGAAAGCTTTGTAATCCCGGGCCCCGCCATCGCCGAGCCAGAGATACAGGTCGGCCGCCATCTGCTTCTGGCGGGTCGGGTAGCCGATGAGGTTCACATGGACGGCCTCGGAGAAACTGTTCCAGATGTCGAACCGGACACTCGCTTCCGCCGTGTCGGATCCGCTGCCGGACGGGATCCGGACCGTATAGGTATGCCCCTGTTTCATGGGCTTCGGAAGCCGGAGGAAGATCCAGTGCTCCAGTTCGCTCTTGAGCCGGTTGTCCCAGTACATGGGCTTGGACTTGCGGGAAACGGCGGCATCCACCGTTCCGAAGGACTTGTCATCGGAGGAGACCACGGTCCAGCCTGCCTGGACCGGATTCAGGCGGGGAAGGAAGGTCAGGAGCGTATCGTCGCCTTCGACGAACGTGTGCCCCAGATAGGCGCTCGCGCCGGTACCGTCGTCCCGATAACGGATGTCTCCATCCTGGAAACGGACGACAAGGGTTTCCTTGTCAATGACTTGCACACTCTTGAAGCGTGTCGCTCCGGCTTCGGTCCGGAAGAAAAGGCCCGACAGGACGAAGACCGCGGCCCACAGATAACTCGTTCTCATACAATAAGTCGTTTTACCTGCTCAAGATACTGAAAAATAATCTGTTTTTTAAAAAATCAGGGATAATTTCGTTAATTTTCCGTATATTTGAAGAAATATGGCGTTCCTTGATGAAATGATCGGGAACAAGCACTCCGAAAGACACTAACACTAACACAAAACTTCTGATATGGGAAAAGAAATTTCTAGAAGATCCTTCCTGAAAACAGGAACGGCAGCAGCCCTCGGGCTGTCCATGATGCCCGGCAAAGTGTTCGCCAAGGCAGAGAACGAAGCCCCGGCACCGCTCGACCGCAAGCTCAAGATCCTCGGCGTCGGTATCGGCGGCCGCGGCGCAGCCGACCTGGCGGCCATGGAGACCGAAGAAATCATCGGCCTGTGCGATGTGGACTGGAAGTATGCCGCCCACATTTTCGAGCGTTACCCCAACGCCAAGCGCTACAAGGACTGGCGCGTGATGTTCGATGAACTGCTGGACGAAGCCGACGCCGTGATGATCGCAACGGCCGACCATACCCATGCCATCATCGCCGCCGCCGCGATTTCCGCCGGCAAGCACGTTTACTGCGAGAAGCCGCTCACCCGTACCGTGTACGAGTCCCGCCTCCTCACGAAACTGGCTGCCAAGCATCGCGTGGCCACCCAGATGGGTAACCAGGGTGCTTCCGCGGAAGGTGTGCGGAAGGTGTGCGAATGGATCTGGAACGGCGAAATCGGCGAAGTCACCCGCGTGGACGCCTTCACGGACCGTCCCATCTGGCCGCAGGGCCTGGAGCGTCCCGCCAAGGCGGAGAAGGTGCCCAAGACCCTCGACTGGGATCTCTTCCTGGGACCGGCCCCCTATCGTCCTTACCACTCCATCTACACCCCTTGGAACTTCCGCGGCTGGTGGGATTTCGGCACCGGCGCCCTCGGCGACATGGCCTGCCACATCCTCCATCCCGTGTTCAAGGCCCTGAAGCTCGGTTATCCGACCAAGGTACAGGGCAGCTCCACCGCCCTGCTCACCGAGTCCTGCCCGCAGGCGGAGAAGGTCCGCTTCGTGTTCCCTGCCCGTGACAACTTGCCTAAGGTGGGCATGCCCGAAGTGACCATCACCTGGACCGACGGCGGCATCCTGCCGGACCGTCCGGAAGGCCTGCCGGCCGGCAAGAGCATGAACGACTCCGGCGGCGCCCTGATCTTCTACGGCACGAAGGACATCCTCATCTGCGGCTGCTACGGTGTCAACCCGTACCTCCTGTCCGGACGCAACCCGGAGGTTCCGCACGTGCTGCGTGAAATCAAGGTTTCCCACCAGCAGGACTGGATCCGCGCCTGCAAGGAGCATCCCGACTATCGTACGCCCAGCGCCTCCGACTTCTCCGAGGCCGGTCCGTTCAATGAGATGGTGGCGATGGGTGTCGTCGCCGTGCGTCTGCAGGACCTGAACCAGGAACTGGAGTGGGACGGCGAAAACATGAAGTTCACCAACATCCCGGAGGGTGCGACCATCCGCACGATGATTCACGACGGCTTCTCCATTACCGACGGCCATCCTACCTTCGAGAATGTCTATACGGACCCGGTGGATGCGAACCAGTTCGCCCGCGAACTCATCAAGCCGGTATTCCGCGATGGCTGGACACTCCCCGAACTCCCGTAATCAACTAAAAACAAGCTATATGAAAAAAATTCTTGCATTTGCTGCCATGACAGCCCTTCTGGTAAGCGCCGCTTCCTGCGGCAACCAGGGAAAGAAGAAGACGGCCGAGCCCGCCACCCCTGCCTACACGGTCGTCGATGCCCCGCAGGTGGACCTGTCCACCTTCCCGGTCGATGACGAAGGTTATATCGTCCTGTTCGACGGCACCTCCACCAACGGATGGCGCGGTTACGGCAAGGAGGCCCTCCCGGCCCGCTGGGGCATCGAGGACGGCTGCCTGAAGTTCAGCGGCACCGGTACCGGCGAAGGCCAGACCGGCGAAGGCGGAGACATCATCTTCGCCCACCAGTTCAAGAACTTCACCCTGGAGCTCGAGTGGAAGATCTCCAAGGGCGGCAATTCCGGTATCTTCTATCTCGCCAAGGAAGTGACCACCAAGGACGAGAACGGTGCCGAACGCTATGAGCCCATCTACATCTCCGCTCCGGAGTATCAGGTGCTGGACAATGCGAACCACCCGGACGCCCTCCTCGGCGTGGACGGAAACCGCAAGTCTGCTTCCCTGTACGACATGATCCCGGCCGTTCCGCAGAACCAGAATCCTTTCGGCGAGTGGAACAAGACGAAGATCCTCGTGTACAAAGGCACTGTCGTGCACTTCCAGAACGACGAGAAGGTCCTCGAGTACCATCTCTGGACCCCGCAGTGGACCGACATGCTCCAGGCCAGCAAGTTCTCTGAGAAAGACTGGCCCCTTGCCTTCGAACTGCTGAACAACTGCGGCGGCGAGAACCATGAGGGTTACATCGGCATGCAGGACCACGGCGACGACGTCTGGTACCGCAACATCCGGATCAAGCTGATGGACTAGTCCTATGAGAAGCAGTATCCTTTCTTTGGCCGTCCTAGCCATGGTTGCCATCCCGTCCTGCGCTCCCAAGGAAGCCGCTCCCGTGAAGAAAGACATGTGCGTGCAGATGTATTCCGCCCGCAGCATCCTCAATCACGACAACTATGCCGACATCCTGAAGGAAATCGCCGCGATGGGCTACACGGCCGTGGAAGCCGCCAGCTACGACGGTGACAACGGCCTCATCTACGGTGACACCCCCGAAGTCTTCAAGCAGAAGGTGGAAGCCGCCGGCATGAAAGTCCTTTCCGCCCATGTTTCCCGCGGCCTGTCCCGTGAAGAGCTGGACAGCGGCGACCTCACGGCCGCCCTCGCCTGGTGGGACAAGTGCATCGAGGTGCACAAGAAGGCCGGCATGGAGTACATCGTCACGCCCTGGATGGGCCTCCAGGAGAACCTGAAGGACCTGCAGGTCTATTGCGACTACCTGAACGAAGTGGGCCGCCGCTGCAAGGCCGCCGGCATCAAGTACGGCTACCACAACCACGCCTACGAGTTCGAGAAGGTGGAAGACCAGGTGATGTACGACTACATGCTCCAGCACACGGATCCCGAACTGGTGTTCTTCCAGATGGATGTGTACTGGGCCGTCATCGGCAAGGCCTCCCCGGTGGACTACTTCAAGCGCTATCCCGGCCGTTTCAAGATGCTCCACATCAAGGATGAATGGGAAGTGGGCCAGAGCGGCATGGTGGGCTTCGACGCCATCTTCAAGAACGCCGAACTCGCCGGTCTCGAGAACTTCGTCGTGGAAATCGAGCGCTACAGCTACGAAGACATCCGCAAGAGCTTCGTCGAAAGCGCCGACTACCTCCTGAACGCTCCGTTCGTAAAGGCAACCTACGCGAAGTAAAAGGCTGCAACATCCTATCAAGCAGGAGGAAAGCTACGCAATGAGTTTTCCTCCTGCTTCTTTTTCCCTTCATCGAACCGCATTTGAGGGCGGAAGATAATCTGGACCTCTTTCCTGGTGGGGCGGTCCGTGCCGGGCTCCATGTCGGCTTTCAGCGGTATCGCCATGTCGGGAGGCCGCTTGACGGCTAACTCCCATTTTGAGGGGGCTCTGCCCCCTAATGCCCCCGGCGCTCCCGGCCTATAAGTCCTCGGGACTAGCCCTCGGACACGGCCTCCGCTCTGCCGTCTGATGACGGCTTTTCCGCGCCCTCCCTCCGGCTCCCCAGCTGCTGAAAGCCGGATATCCGCCCGACCCGAACGGTCCCGCCTGGAAAGGGGCCCCATAGCTGCCTAGGCAGGACACACCTTTGTCATTACAGGACATCCGTGAAAACTTAAAGAGCACCAACACCCCATATATGAAGCAGGAGGCCGATTGGCGCTCTTTAAGTTGTTTCTGGGAGACGTCTGAAGAGCACCGATCGGCCATATACGCCGTACAAGGCCGATTGGGCGTCTTTAAGTTTTCACGATTGGGAAAGGGTTCCGGACGCAGGAGGAGGAAGATCAAAAAAAGGGACCGACTCAGCAGGAGTCAGTCCCTTTTTGATACGAAAGAGCGCTTTAGGCCTGATCCCACTGGGTGCGGAGCAGGTTGACGGCGGCGGTGAGGGTGGCGGCGCGGTCTTCGGAACGGCAGCCGCACTCGAAGCTGACGTAGTGCGGATAGGCGAGTTCCTTGAGTGCGCGGAAGCCATCGACATAATTGTCAACATCTCCGTCTTCGCCAGGCATGATGCGGTTGGCACGGCTGGCGATGTGGACGTGCTGCAGGTAAGGACCGGCGGACATGAAGGCGGCGTAGTCGGAGGTTTCCTCCTGCATGTGCCAGAAGTCGCCCATGCACTTGACACCGGCGCTGTCGGCATCGCGGCAGATGGCGGCGGCATCGCTCACCAGGCGCATGTAGAAGGCTTCCTTACGGTTGAGCGGTTCCAGAATGACGGTGGTTCCGCAGCTGACGGCGAATTCTCCGAGGTCATGGAGCTGGGCGCAGAGGAAGTCGCGGGTTTCCAGCGTGTGCGGGAGGGAGGGAGTCTGCCAATTGAACACCGGAACCATGATAACGCCCGTGGAGCCGAGTTCACCCGCGGCGCGGACGATGTCCCGCATGGTCGTGTCGAACTGCGCTTTCACGGCGGGGTCTTCGGCCAGGATAAAGCCGTCGAAGCCGGCACAGATGGCCGAGACCTTGATGTTACGGCCATTCAAGGCCTCCCGGATCTCCGTGACCCGGCCGGAAAGGCCCTTGCCACCGGGTTCGAAGCCGGTAATGCCCAGGCTTTCCATGAAGTCCAGCTTCTCGGCCAGGGTCTGGCCCGGAGTCACGCCCTCCTGGAAGGAAAGGTTCAGCGGCGTGGCAGGGGATTTTTTCTCCTCCTTGGCAGAAGCGCAGGAGACGACGGCGCCGGGCGCAGCCATGAGGGCGGCCGCACCGGCGAGAGAGGTCTTCAGAAAGGTTTTCCTATCCATACGTGCGTACTATTTGCCCGAACCGGGAACCGGAACGGTATATTTACCCATATCCATCTTGCCCAGCTCCAGCTTCTCCGGCAGGCAGTCCATCTCGGAGGCGCTGATCTCGTCCCAGGTAACGGTGTTGCCGGTGTAGGCGGCTTCGCGGCCCATGATCCCGCAAAGGGAGGAGATGCCGCATTCGGTCGCTTCGTTATGCATCTCGCCCTTCCGGATGTGGTTCACCCAATCCACGTGCTCGAGGACATAGGCGTTCTCCTGGGCGTAAGTCGCCCGCATGGTATCGTAGTCGAACTCCCAGATTTTGTTTCCGTTCAGGTCGAAGATGGCGTCATCGGCGGATCTCCAATAACCCTTCGTCCCCCGGACTTCCTCGCTGACGTTGTTCGAGCAGCCGTCGATTTGACGGCACATGCTGTGGAGATGGACGCCGTTCTCAAACTCGAAGTCAACGCTGAAGTTGTCGTACTGGTCGCCGGTGACACGGCGCTGGCGGCTGCCGAAGGCGGTCGCCCGGACCGGGCGCTTGTATCCGTTCATCCAGTTGAATACGTCGATGTTGTGGACATGCTGCTCGACGATGTGGTCACCGGAAAGCCAGGACCAGTTGACCCAGTCGCGGATCATCCACTCCATGTCGCTCCAGCCCTTCTGGCGCTCCCGGTACCAGAGCATGCCCTGGTTCCAATAGACATTTCCCCCGGTGATCTCGCCGATCAGTCCCTCCTGGATCTTCTGGAAGGCCGCCACATAAGGACGCTCATGATGGCGCTGGGTGCCCGTCACGACGCTCAGGCCCTTGGCTTCGGCCTGCTTGGCCGTGGCCATGATGGTCCGATAGCCCTTGGCATCCACGCAGATGGGTTTCTCCAGGAAGGAGTGGACGCCCTTGGAGGTGGCATACTGGAAATGGGTCGGACGGAAGACGGGCGGCGTGGCCACAATGACCATATCCACCCCGGAGTCGATGACTTTCTGATAAGCGTCAAAGCCCGTGAAGCAATGATCCTCAGGGACTTCCTGTCCATGTTTCTGGGCGATGGCCTCGCGGGCGGCCTGGACCCTGTCGGGGAACACGTCGCCAAGGGCGGTGATGGTGATGCCGTTCGCCGCGGTGAGGAGATCGCCCACGGCACCGGTGCCGCGGCCGCCGCAGCCGATGAGACCGGCCTTGAGGGGACGGCCGTCGATGGCCTTGTCAGGCAGTTCGGGAACGTAGTAGGAACCGGCTTCCCGGAGCGGGGTGACCTTGGCTTCCTTTTTCCCGCCGGTGCAGGCGGTGAGGAGTTGTCCGCCCACCAGACCGGCCGCGCCGACGACGGCGGTGGTCGTGAGGAAGGACCTTCTGTTCATCTTTGAGCTCATAACCGTGTGTATGTTTTAATTATTCAATATTTTCTGGCACTTCGCAGACGACGCGGAAGCCGATGGCCTTGACATCGGAGTACCACCAGATGCTCTTGGGATTCTGCGGATCCGTGCGCAGCCAGTCGTCGTGGCGGGTATGGCTGCGGGCCGCGCAGCGGACGTCGCCGGCGGCATCGGCATAGGAACCGCCGCGGACAACGAATTCCTCACCGTCCTGAGGGCCCTTCGGGTCCAGGGCGCCGTCGGAAATCCGGTCGTACGCATCCGGGGCGTACCGGTCGGAGCAGTACTCCATGACGTTACCGAGCATGTTCTTGAGGCCGAAGGGATTGGCCTTGATCCAGGAAGGCTCCTGCGTATGGGCCGGGGAGTTGCCGCTGTACACCACGTAACGGGCGATCATCGTCGTGTCCGTTCCGAAGAGGCGCCGCAGTCCCCGGGGATCGTAGCGCTTGGGATCGCCCTCGAAGAAGTAGGGCGTATCGGTACCGCCACGGGCGGCATACTCCCACTCTGCTTCCGTGGGGAGGCGGTAATGCTTGCCGGTCTTGAGCGACAGCCACAGGCAGAAGGTCTCGGCGGCGTAATGCGTCATGGTGATGGCCGGACGGTCTCCCATGCCCCAGCCCTGGTCGGGAAGGCCGAAAGGCGGGGTGGGACCGGTGACGGCGTCCAGGCCGGGCCGGCTGTTGGCTTCATAGACGACGGCGGGCGGCGTACGCCCCTCGGACATGGTCTCGTTGTAGAAACTCCAGAACTGCCGCCAGGTAATCTCGGTCTCCGCCATGAAGAAGCGGGAGATGCGGACCCGCTTCTGCGGGCCCTCGTCGTCGCGGCGACGCGGCTCTTTCTCCGGGCTTCCCAGCATGAATTCACCGCCCGGTACGGCGATCATCCGGATCGACGCGTTGGTTCCGGGGACGGTTTCCGTAAAGGATTCGAAGCGCTCGGGGGCAGCCGGTGCCTCATAGATTTCACCGCTGCCGGTATCGACCTTGCCCTGCAGTTTCTTGTGGGAGTACCCTTCGATGTAGTGGCCGGCGTTGAGATGGCAGCTGACGCAGGAAAGATGGAGCTTTTCGGCGTTCTCCTCGTAGTAGAGATGCGCGGCGATGCCATCGTCGCTGATACCCTCCGGGAACAGGTTCTGGTGGCATTTCAGGCAGGAAGCGTTATAGACAATCCGCTCGGCATGGTCCACGGAACGCTTGGCGGCCCAGTCGATCTCGTCCTTGTCCTTGGTCATCTTCGCCCACATATCCTTGGCGCCCATCTTGATCTTGACCATGTAGAAACGGGCGATACCGTCCTCCTTCGGAGGCAGGTGGCAGGCGGCGCAGTCGGTGACGACGCCGCTTCCGTTCAGATAGTGGGGAGACTGTTTCCAGAGCAGGTCGGCCTCCTCATGGTAATGGCAGCGCATGCAGGAGTCGTTCGTGGACGTATAGGTGTCCACGGACACCAGGGCCACCATCGACACGATGCCCAGTGCCAATCCCCCGAGAACGGCGCCCCAGATGATACGTTTCTTGCCCATGACGAGTTACAGATTTTCAAAGATACGAAAAAAGAGGGAAAATCCGGCTGAAAATCCGTATCTTTCGCAAGAAAAAACGCATCTCATGAAAAGCAAGCTGACCGTACTGTCCCTCCTTGTGCTTCTGACCGCCTGCACGGCCGGGAACCCCGTCATCACCGTCTCCGGCGGAAAGATCCAGGGTATCGTATCCGAAAACCCCGAGGTCACCGTCTTCAAAGGCATCCCTTATGCCGCGCCGCCCGTGGGCGACCTCCGCTGGCAGGCGCCACAGCCGGTGAAGCCGTGGGAAGGCGTCCGTACCTGCGACACGTTCGGGCGCATCGCCTGGCAGCCCGGCAATGCGCCCGGCACCTTCTATGGCGACGAGTTCTACTGGGAAGGGACACCGGAGCAGAGCGAGGACTGCCTGTACCTGAACGTCTGGGCCCCGGCCAAGACCGTCGGCAAGCCGGAAGCCGGACTTCCCGTCGCCCTCTGGATCCACGGCGGCGCTTTCATGAACGGCTATGGCTACGAAGTCACCATGGACGGAGACGAATGGGCGAAGCGGGGCGTCATCCTCGTCACCATCAACTACCGCCTCGGCACCTTCGGTTTCCTGTCCCACCCCGAACTGACGGCCGAGCAGGGCCAGTCCGGTAACTACGGCATGATGGACCAGATCGCCGCGCTCCAATGGGTCCATGACAACATCGCGGCCTTCGGCGGCGACCCGTCCCGGATTACCGTCTTCGGGCAGAGCGCCGGCGCGATGAGCGTGAAGAACATCCTCGCCTCTCCCTGCTCCCGCGGCCTTCTCGCCGGAGCCATCATCCAGAGCGGCGGCGGCATCGGCCTCCGTTCCCTCTCCCCCACCGGTGGCATCCCGCAGTCCTTCTATGACGAGCAGGGCAAGGCTATCATGGACCATTCCGGCCTGACCGACCTCTCCCTGATGCGGGAGGCCTCCGCCGAGACCGTCTTCGCCGCCTCCGGCAAGTATTCCGCCGACGGGAAAGGCTGGGTGATGCTGTCCCCGCACATCGACGGGAAAGTCCTGACCGAGGACTTCGACCAAGCCCTGTACGATGGGTCCCTGGCACCGGTTCCCATCATGATCGGCTACAACAAAGACGACATGGGCCTCCTCGCCGGCGAGCCGGTGGACCGCTTCTGCGCCATCCGCGACTCCCTGGGATTCCCGGTCTATGAATACGAGTTCCTCCGCGAACTCCCCACCGACGAAGCACATCCGAAATCCGCCTCGGGCGCCTTCCATTCCGCCGAACTCTGGTACATGTTCGGCACCCTCTCCCGCAGCTGGCGTCCCTTCACCGAGGCCGACCACGCCCTTTCGGAGCGCATGCTGGACGCCTGGACGGCCTTCTGCAAGACGGGCAACCCCGGCTGGGACGCCTATAAGCACGACAAGCCCTTCAAGCAGGAATTCGACATCCAGTAGCGTTTTCCGCCCTTTTAAACAAGGGAAGAAAAGATTGAACAGGAGGATACTGTCCGATTGGTCGGAGCGCATTACCTTTGCATCCGACCAATCTGACACTGAAATGAAACGACTCCTGATCCTCTCCGCAGCCTGCCTCCTGGCGCTGCCGCTCAGCGCACAATGGATGCGCCAGCCCACCCCGAACGACACGCTCCAATCCACCCGCACCCTTCCGGACGGGAAGGTCCTGTTCCAGATCTATGCGCCCGAGGCGCAGACGGTCTCCGTGACCGGAGACCTGCCGTGGGGTAATCCCGTCCGCTTCGAAAAAGCGGAGAACGGCGTCTGGAAAGGCCTCTGCGACGGCCTTGGCGAGGGCGTGTTCCGCTATTCCTTCGTCGTGGACGGCGTACGTGTCCAGGACCCCAAGGCGCCCCTCTCCGCCGAGCAGGCCTCTCTCCTGACCGTAGGGGAAGGCTACGTGAAGGACGTTCCGCACGGGGCCGTTGCCCAGCGGTACTACTATTCCAAGAACCTCAAGCAGATGCGCCGGCTCCATGTATGGACTCCGGCCGGCTACGAAAAGACCGCGGAAAAGCTGCCGGTGCTGTATCTGATCCACGGCGGCGGCGACAATGACGCCTCCTGGCCCGGCGTGGGCGCGGCCGGATGGATTCTGGACAACCTCCTCGCCGAGGGGAAGATGGTCCCGATGATCGTCGTCATGCCCAACGGTACCATTCCCGTGCAGAACGAGGTCCCGCCGTTCGCCGAGGACATGGTCTCCTCCATCATCCCTTTCATCGAAGCCAACTACAATGTCCTCACGGATAAGGACCACCGCGCCGTGGCCGGCCTGTCCATGGGCGGCATGGAGACAATGGAAGTGGCCTTCAACCACCCCGAGATGTTCTCCTATGTCTGGGTTCTGAGTTCTTCCCTCGCCCCCGGACAGGATCCGGCGGCCGAAAGCGCCCGGCTCCGCGTGAAGGAGAACGCTGCGAAGATGAACCGCAGCTTCAAGGCCCTCGTCTTCACGCAGGGCGGTCCCACCGACATCGCGTACAAGAACTGCGAAAACACCCGCGCGCAGCTCACCAAGGACGGACTCCGCTTCGACTATATGGAGAACGCCCAGGCCGGCCACAGCTGGACCACCTGGCGGGCCGATCTCCAGACCCTGGCGCCCACCCTTTTCCGAAAGTAACCCTTTAAATTATATCCACATCATGAAACGCTTCTTAACCACCCTCGTCCTGGGCCTGGCCGCAGCCGGCGCGATGAACGCCCAGGAACTGGCCAACTTCAATTTCGGAGGCCGCCAGAAACCCATCGTCTCCCCGGAAATCCAGAACGACAGCGTGACCTTCCGCCTGAAGGCCGATTACGCCACCGTCGTCAAGCTGAGCGGATCCTGGATGCCCAACCCCTGGGGCGGCACCATCGACATGCAGCGCGGCGAGAACAATGTCTGGGAAGTGAAGATTCCCCTCCCCGAGCCGGAAATCTACACCTATAACTTCGTCGTGGACGGCGTCGCGGTCAATGACCCGCAGAACGTGTATGTCCAGCGCGACGGCACCCGCTACCTCCCGATGCTCATCGTCCCCGGCGAGCGTACCGAGAACTATGGTGAAGCGACCAAGCACGGCACCGTGAGTCATCCCTGGTATCACAGCGAACTCCTGGGCATGGACCGCCGCCTGACCGTCTATACCCCGTACGGCTACGAGGCCAATCCCAAGAAGAAGTATCCGGTCCTGTACCTGCTGCACGGTGCCGGCGGTGACGAGGAGGCCTGGACCTCCATGGGCCGCACCGCCCAGATCCTCGACAACCTCATCGAAAAGGGCCTTGCCGAGCCGATGATCGTGGTCATGCCCAACGGCAATGCCAACCAGGCGGCCGCCCGCACCCTCGGTATCCCTGAGAAGCCGATGCAGATGCGCTGGGACCGTGATGCCATCGCGAAGATGAGCGAAGCCGAGCGCGACCTCCTCATGAACGGCTACGTCCGGAGCCTCTGCACCGAGATCGTCCCCTTCATCGAGAAGAACTTCCGCGCCATCCCGAAGCCCGCTTCCCGCGCCATCGCCGGCCTGTCCATGGGCGGCGGCCACACCATCTCCGCCTCCGTCCTGTATCCGGAGCTGTTCGACTACATCTGCCCCCTCTCCGCGGCCGGTGACGCCACGCCCGAGCAGCTTGCCGCCCTCAAAAAGGCCGGCGTGAAGCTCTATTTCCTCGCCTGTGGCAATACGGACTTCCTCTTCCAGCGCGCGGAGGAAATGCACGCCAAGCTCAACGAACTGGACTTCCCGCACGAGTACTTCGTCTCCGAGGGCGGCCATGTCTGGGCCAACTGGCGCCTGTACCTGAACACCTTCGCCCAGAAGCTGTTCAAGTAGCATCCGTATGAAACTGCAGCGTTTCTTTGCGGCCGCCTTGCTTTCCCTGGCGGCCTGTACTGCCAAGAACCCTGTCCTGACGGTCGAAGGAGGACAGGTCCAAGGCGTCCCTTCCGAAAATCCGGAAGTCCTTGTCTTCAAAGGCATCCCTTATGCCGCTCCGCCCGTGGGAGACCTCCGATGGCAGGCGCCGCAGCCGGTGACGCCGTGGGAGGGTGTCCGCACCTGCGACACGTTCGGCCCCATCGCCTGGCAGCCCGGCAATGCGCCAGGCACCTTCTACGGCGACGAATTTTACTGGGAAGGAACGCCCGAGCCCAGCGAGGACTGCCTGTACCTGAACGTATGGGCGCCGAAGAAAACCGTCGGCAAGCCGGAAGCCGGACTTCCCGTCGCCCTCTGGATCCACGGCGGCGCTTTCATGAACGGCTATGGCTACGAAGTCACCATGGACGGAGACGAATGGGCGAAGCGGGGCGTCATCCTCGTCACCATCAACTACCGCCTCGGCACCTTCGGTTTCCTGTCCCACCCCGAACTGACGGCCGAGCAGGGCCAGTCCGGTAACTACGGCATGATGGACCAGATCGCCGCGCTCCAATGGGTCCATGACAACATCGCGGCCTTCGGCGGCGACCCGTCCCGGATTACCGTCTTCGGGCAGAGCGCCGGCGCGATGAGCGTGAAGAACATCCTCGCCTCTCCCTGCTCCCGCGGCCTTCTCGCCGGAGCCATCATCCAGAGCGGCGGCGGCATCGGCCTCCGTTCCCTCTCCCCCACCGGTGGCATCCCGCAGTCCTTCTATGACGAGCAGGGCAAGGCTATCATGGACCATTCCGGCCTGACCGACCTCTCCCTGATGCGGGAGGCCTCCGCCGAGACCGTCTTCGCCGCCTCCGGCAAGTATTCCGCCGACGGGAAAGGCTGGGTGATGCTGTCCCCGCACATCGACGGGAAAGTCCTGACCGAGGACTTCGACCAAGCCCTGTACGATGGGTCCCTGGCACCGGTTCCCATCATGATCGGCTACAACAAAGACGACATGGGCCTCCTCGCCGGCGAGCCGGTGGACCGCTTCTGCGCCGTCCGCGACTCCCTGGGCTTCCCGGTCTATGAATACGAGTTCCTCCGCGAACTCCCCACCGATGAGGCGCATCCGAAGTCCGCAGCCGGCGCCTTCCATTCCGCCGAGCTCTGGTACATGTTCGGCACCCTCTCCCGCAGCTGGCGTCCCTTCACCGAAGGCGATTACCGGCTCTCGGAAGAGATGCTGGATGCCTGGACCGCCTTCTGCAAGAATGGGAATCCCGGTTGGGAGGCCTACAAGCACGACAAGCCGTACAAGCAGGAATTCGATGTCCATTGAGCCGACAAGACACCCTGAGACCTTCCGACAACATATTATTTGAAAAGCACCTGAAGGACCTCGGCACGGGCGTCGAATGGAAATGATTATCAAACAATCACTTACGCAAATGTGCCTAGGCTATTTTACCTAGGCACATTTCGTTAATTACTTGCATATCAGCCGTTTCCATTCGACGGGATTATCTGACTTTCTGCGTTTAATTGTTTTTCTGTCAGGTTTTACAGTTGCTTCACCAGCCAGTCCATCGGACTGCCTTCCGAATAGTCATCCAGGAGCGGGACCCAGGAGAAATGGGCCATCATCGGGGCGACACCCCAGCGGACAAGGTCTTCGTCGGAATAGATGAGGACCTTGTCGTCCTTTGCACCCATGCGTTTGCGGGCCTCGGAATAGGCGTAGGTGCTGGCGACCTTGCAGGTACGGTCGGTCTCGGCGTGGACGAAGTACATGGGAAGCTTCGTGAAAGCGGCGGTATCCATCGGTGAAAGGACCATGTCGGTACCATCCCATCTGTAGACGGATGCATCGCTGCGCCAGACCTTTTCCACGTCGTCAGTGAACTGTCCGGGATACTTCTCCTCCACCTGGTGGATGGGAACGATCGGATCCATCGCGCAGCAGGGGATGGCAGCCTTGAAACGGCCCGCGAACTGCATCATGAAGCGCATGGTGCAACCGCCGCCGCTGGAAGCGCCGGCACAGAAAAGACGGTTGCCGTCGACCTTCCCTTCGGCGATGAGCTGGTCGATAAAGGCCATCTGGAGGGCATTGTTCCGGTCGATGAGTTCAATCTTCTCAGGATACAGCGAAGCGCTGTAATGATAGTTCGGGTTGGCGATGGCGAAGACCAGCGTGGCACAGGGCACACCCTCTGTCGGCAGGGAAACCAGGCAGCGGTTCGCCGTCGCTACGGTCATCAGGTCTTTGTCGTATTCGCCGCCTCCGATCTGCCAGACCAGCAGGGGCGCGTTCGGAATCACATTCCCGGAGGCGTCCTTCGGGAGATGAAGCATATACTCCCGCGTAAGACCGCCGAACGTAAAGGAACCCTTCTCACAGTCATCCAGAATGGCGATATGCTCTTCCGTCACCTTGTCCAGCGTGACGTTCAGCAGGGAGTCCACGGTGCAATGCAGTTCCCAGGGAATGCGCTTGAACCACCCTTCCGCCCTGCCTGCCTTGTTGAAAGGCGTGGCCTCGATGCGGAGGACGTTCTTTTTCGGCCGCGCAAGGACGAGGCCGTCATCCGCGAACTCGGCGGGCGCCTGTCCGGTCGCAGCGTCGATGAATGCACCGGAGACATTGTTCACGAGATCGAAATCGGCAGCCGTCAAACCCTTCAGCGAACGGGGATTGGAAACGGTGATTTCCAATGCCTCCACGACCATTCCATAATCGCCGACGGCGGTGTACAGGTCAACCTTCTCCACCTGGGCGGAAGGTTTGGGGCCGCACGCTGCGGCGAGCAGGGCGGCTCCGAGGATCAGATACTTCCGCATACGGCTAGATAGTCACTTCCGCCTGCTGGCGGATATCGTCGGAAGCAGCGCCGAGCAGGAGGACGAGCTTGCCGTGCTCCAGGTCCCAGGCGTTCTTGTCGACATTCCAGTAGCGGAGGTCCTTCACAGGAATCTCCAGGGTGACGGTCTTGGTCTCACCGGCAGCGAGGGGCACGCGGTCGAAGGCCTTGAGTTCCTTCGCCGGCCACTCGACGGTGGCGTCCGGACGGGCGACGTAGAGCTGGACGACCTCGTCGGCCGTCATTGTGCCCTTGTTCGTGAGCTGGAAGGTCACCTTGACGACATCCTTCTTCGCGGCGGCCTGCATGGCGCCGTATTCGAAGTCGACATAAGAGAGACCGTGGCCAAAGGCGAACATCGGTTTCACGTTCTTGGTATCATACCAGCGGTAGCCCACGAGGGAGCCTTCGGTGTACTTGGAAACCGGCTTCGGCAGGGAGTCCAGGAAGGCCTGGCGCTCTGCCGGGCTCATTCTCATGACATCCGGGCGGTACATCAGGGTGAACAGGTCGCCGCCGGCGTTCGGATCCGGGAAGTTGCCCATGGCATAGGCCGGGGAGTCTTCCAGCTTCATCGGGAAGGTAAACGGGAGCTTGCCGGACGGGGCAATGTCGCCGAAAAGGATCTCGGCGAGGGCAGTGCCGCCTTCGGTACCATTCCACCAGCCCTGGATAATGGCCGGAGAAACGGGCTCCAGCTGACGCAGGTCGGTAGGACCGCCGGAGATGAGGACGGTCACGAGGTTCGGATTGGCCTCGTAGAGAGCCGCCACAACTTCGTTCTGGCCGGCCGGAAGGTCGATGTTCTGCCGGTCGGAGCCTTCAGACTCGATGGTCTTGTTGGTTCCGCCGAAGAAGATGACGACATCGGCGTCCTTGGCCAGGGCGACAGCCTCGGCAAGGAGGGCGGGATCGGCCGGCTCGTCGATGGCTGCGGCTTCCAGCGGCTCCGGTTCAGTGGCAGGCTGCCACCAGGGGCGGCCGGGGAAGTTCTTGTAGCCGGGAGCATAGGTCACTTCCACGCCGGCACCGGCGCGCTTGCGGATGCCTTCGAGCGGAGTGACTTCATAGAGTGCCTTCACGCCGGCGCCCACGCCGCCGCTCTGGGTCTTCAGTACAGCGTTCTGGCCGATGACGGCAATCTTTTTCGCTTCCTTGGCAAGCGGAAGGACACCCTCGTTCTTGAGGAGGACGATGGATTTCTCAGCCACTTGGAGGGCAATCTTCTGGCACTCGGGCTGCGAAGTCATCTTCGTATTGGCCACGTTGTCCGGAACGGCCTCGATGGCGTAGCGGACGCGGAGGATCTGCTTGACCTTTTCATTGACCAGGTCCTCGGTGAGGGCGCCAGTGGCGATGGAGTCGATGACCGGCTGGCCCAGGTAATTGGAACCTGTCATCTGGACGTTCAGGCCGTGGAGCATCGCACCCATGGTGCTGTGCGTGCCGCCCCAGTCGGAGACCGTGAAGCCCTTGAAGCCCCACTCGCCGCGGAGGATTTCGTTCAGCAGGTGTTCGTTCTCGGAGCAGTAGTCGCCGTTTACCTTGTTGTAGGCCGGCATCACGCTCATGGCACCGCCTTCAATGATGGCGCGCTCGAAGGGCTTGAGGTAGATCTCCCGGAGCGTGCGCTCATCGACCTGCGCATCCACACTGCCGCGGTTGGTTTCCTGGTTGTTCACGGCGAAGTGCTTGATACACACGGCCGTTCCTTCATCCTGGACACCTTCCGTATAGCCCAGGGCCAGGGCAGCGGACAGGATCGGGTCCTCACTCAGGTATTCATAGGTGCGGCCGCCTACAGGCAGGCGCTGGATGTTCACCGCCGGACCCAGGATCACGTCCTTGCCGCGGAGGCGGGCTTCCTTGCCCATGCCGGTACCATAGAGGTAGGCCATTTCCTTGGACCAGGTGGCCGCGAGGGCCGATCCGGTCGGGAAATAGGTGGCGGAATCCAACGTCCAGCCGGCGGACTGGAAGCCGTTCGGGACGCCTTCCTCGCGGATGCCGAAGGGACCGTCGGCATAGTGCATGTCGGCGATGCCCAGGCGCTCCACGCCGGCGGAGGACATGTTGGTCTTCGAGTGGAGCATCTCCACTTTCTCCTCGAGGGTCATCTGGGCGATGAGGGCGTCGATTTCCTTGTCATGGGCGGTAAGCCGGTCCTGCGGGGACTGGGTCGAGTTGCAGGCGACGGCAAGCAGGGCGCCGGCTGCGAGGACAAACAGTTTCTTCATGGTTTATTTGAACAGAAGCGGTACGAATTCGGAAAGGTAGATCCTCCAGTTGCGCCAGATGTGACCGCCATCGGTTTCCATGTACTTGTACGGGTAACCCGCCGCATCAAGCTTGGCGCGGAACTCGTTGTTGGACTGGATGAGGAAGTCGGTCCGGCCGATGCCGATCCACAGGAGGGCGGGCTTCTTGGCGAAGTAGGTTGCGAGCTTCTGGTCGAAATCCTGGTACATCGGGCTGATGGAAGGATCGGTCACGCCGATAGCGGCGGAGAACATGCCGGAATAGTTGAACAGGTCCGGATAGTTCAGGCTGATGTTCAGCGTGTGGAAACCGCCCATCGACAGGCCGCAGATGGCCCGGGACTGCTTCTTCGCAAGGGTCCGGTAGCGGCTGTCGATGAACTTGACAATCTCCGGGAACGCCGTCTCGAAGGTGCCCTCCATCGTCTGCGGGAGAGACATCGTCGGACGGGTGTAACCGGTGGAATTCTCCAGCGGGGCTGCCTCCTGGGAAATATTGCCGTTCGTAAAGACGACAATCATCGGCTTGGCTTCACCGCGGGCGATGAGGTTGTCGAGGATCTGCGTGGCGCGGCCCTGGGTGACCCAGGCATCCTCGTCACCGCCGATGCCATGGAGCACGTACAGGACGGGGTACTTGGCCTTGGACGTCTCGTATCCGGCCGGGGTGTAGACCGTCAGGCGGCGGTCGAAGCCCTGTTTGTCGGAATGATACCAGACCTTGGACACGGTGCCGTGCGGGACGGCATGGATGGCATACAGGTCGGAACGGGCGCCGGCTTCGGGGACGAGCAGGACGCTCGTGAGGGAAGCCACGTCGCGGTTTACCCACATGTTGTTCGGGTCGATGACCGTATTGCCGTCAACCCGGAAGGTGTAGTTGTACAGCTCAGGGGCCACCTTGAACGGGGTGGTGTATTCCCAGACGCCGTTCTGTCCTTCCTTGAGAACCCCCACTCCGGGAGCGTCAAAGGCCATCTTCTGACCATTGAATTCCACCTCCACCTTCTCGGTGGGGAGGAAATCGCCGGTGACCTCCACCTTCACGGCCTTGGGGGCCTGGTAGCGGAACGTGACGGTACCGTCAGCATTGATGACGGGAGACTCGACTTGCGGACCTCCATACAAGGCCTGCTGCGCATGGGCGGAGAGGACGAGAAGCAAGGCTGCGACTAGAGAAATAATTCTTTTCATATCAACGTTCAGTTTCTCAAATATACGACTATTTAAATGATTCTCCTACCTTGGAGAGCGCTTTGGGCAGGCACTCCTGCCAGAAGTTCCAGTAGTGGATGCCGTCCCGGGCGATGTATTCGACCGTCAGACCCTGTTCAGACATATAGTCGGCACATTTCCTGGCCTCCTCGTTGTTCACCGTCGTGTCCTGGTTGCCCACTTCGATTGTGAAAGCGGGGAAAACGCCCTTGTTCTGCTGCGCATCCACCAGCATCCTGAACATATCGTAGGACGCGGCCGGACTCATTGAGTAGGCGTAGGTGAACTTTTCGGGGTACTTCAACCCATAATAGAGGGTTCCGAAACCACCCATCGACAGGCCGGCGACGGCGCGTTTGCCATTGAACTTGTATCTGGTTTCCACGGCCGGCATCAGCTCCCCGTGCATATATGCCTCGAAATCACCCATATAGAAAGACATCTGGGCATCCGGCATCACGATGATCATCGGAACGCCGTTGGCTTTCACATACTTCGCTGCGATGTTCATCGCATCGCCCTGGTCCAGCCAGGCATTCTGGTCATCACCGGCGCCGTGAAGGAGATAGAGGATGGGATAAGCCGTGTTTTCGTCAAACTTGGGCGGAAGCCAGACATTGTATCTCATGGTCTGCTTCATCGCCGCGCTTTTGATCTCCAGGGCCCTTATGGCCTGTCCGTTGGGATACAGGAGGTCCAACAGGTTCACCTGTTCCGCCTCCTGTTCAGGATCCGTCTTGCCGCAGGCACCGGGGACGAGCATCCCCAGTGCCGCAGCAAAAAGCAACAGAACGCGTCTCATCACTCCGCCATTTCACCCACGAACTCGTATCCTGTAGAGCCCGCAAACTTGTAGATTCCTTCCGCCAGTTTGGTGACAGTCAAAGTCTCAGCGGGATTGATGAGGACGACGGCGCCGTCGGCGCCCGTGTAACGGGAACCACCGACACCCATACCCCACATGCTCAGGTCATAGCCATTACCGAAGGTGAAAGGCTCATGGGCATATTCGGTGCAGGTGTATTCACCGGACAGATCCGTCTCACTCTCGGCGAGCACCAGGTCGAAATAAGCCACCTCTTCACCGGCGGCATTGGCGAAAACCAGGTTGTGAGTCTTCACGCCGGCAACGGGAGAGAATGAACTGTCGACGGCGTCGGACAGGCTTTCCGTGATGGTGTAATCAGCCGTGACGGTACTTCCACCGCCATTACCGGAACCGACGATGAAATCGAATCCGTTTCCGGAGAACTCGTAGATACCCTCGCCCAACTTCGTCACGTTGAGTTTCTCGCCGACGTTGATAAGGACGACGGCACCGTCGGCGCCCATATAACGGGAACCGCCGACACCCATACCCCACATGCTGAGGTCGTAGCCGTTTCCGAAGGTATAAGGCTCGTGGGCATATTCGGTGCAGGTGTATTCACCGGACAAATCCGTCTCGCCTTCGGGCAGGACCAGGTCGAAATAGGCGACATCTTCACCGGCAGCATTGAAGAACACCAGGTTGTGGGTCTTCACGCCAGCCACGGGAGAGAAAGAGCTGTCGACGGCGTCGGACAAGTTTTCGGTATACGTATAATCGTACGAAGGACCCGATCCGGGAGCCAGGGCGTCCACGGTTCCTTCGAACACGGCCCAGTCGGGATAGGTGTTCTCGCTGCCCCAGGTGATGACATACTTGGAGCCCTTCTTCTCCACGGTGATGGTTCCGGAAGTGATCTTCCGGGCGGAAGACTGGCCGCCGGAAACCGTCCACCAGCAGGTGCCCCAGTTTTCGAACACCCAGCCGAGACCCCAAAGGTCGCCGGGATCCCAGCCGATGCCGAATTCACCCTCGTTGATGACACCACCGGCTGCAGAGGCCGTATAAGTACCCTCATGGAGGTAACCGTCAGCGCTGTACAGGTCGACTGCCAGGTAGTTGCCGTCGCCGGTCACCGAACCATTGACGCTCTCCAAACCGGAAGTGCCCAGGCTCAGGGTAACGGAATTGGTCCCGCTTTCGACATTGCTCTGGGCGGTAAGCACCTTCGTGAGGGCCACCGGTTCCGGATCCGGCTCATAGACCAGCTCACCCTGCCACATCGTGCGGTAGGCATTGCCTTCCGTATCGAAAAGGACGAAGACGAAACGGTAGATGTCGCCGTCTTTCTTCACGGTAATCTGGCCGTCTTTCACGGTCTTGCCGTTGATCGTGGTCTTCCCGTCCACCAGGAAGCAGAGATTCTTGTCACCAGGGCCATAGACGCCGGGTTCCAGATAGTACTGGGCGCGGGCACCGACCAGATAGGTATCCACGGCCGAATTGCCTTCACCCGTGAACTTGACGTGGAAGATGCGGTTCGCATCCGTCTTCTCGAAGGAAGAGGCCGCCAGCGTAGTGAGCACCGGCTCCTGCGCCGCCGGATAGATACCCTTGAGCGGAGCAAGCTCGGTCTTGGTGCAGGAGACGAGGGCCAGGGCGGCCGCCATCAAGCTGTATATGAATGCTTTTTTCATTGCTTTATTCCTTTATAAGAATCAATAACCGGGATTCTGGATCACGTTCTCGTTGAGCATCGTTTCCGTGAACGGATAAGGCAGGTGTTCGTGCTTTCCCTTCTTGAAACCATAGACGGAACGCCCGCTGGAAACATAGGTGACGGTACCGTTGGGGTCCATCTTGGGATAGTCCTTGCCCATGTCTTTCAGGCGGTCATAGGCATCACCCCAGCGGAGCAGGTCCTGGAAACGCTGTCCCTCTCCGCAGAGTTCCAGCCGCTTCTCGGTCTTGATCGTCTCCATGTCCACGGAGTTCAGGGCGGAAAGCTGCGCCCGGGCGCGGACCCGGTTCACATACTGCAGCGCGACATCGGTCTTGCCGGCCTGGAAATTGGCTTCGGCACCCAGGAGGAGAACTTCGGCGAAACGCATCCACAGCGGGTTCTTGAAATTGACCATGCAGTTGAAGGTCACCTCGTCAGTCATGAAACGGCCCTTCCACTTGAACAGGCCGGTGCTCAGGGTCGTCTGATTGAAGGAAACGCCCATCGCGCGCATTTCATCATAGGTCTTGAGGGTTTCCTTCCGGCGATAGCTGTCGGCGCCCTCATACTTGACGAAAGTCTGATACAGGTCCATGGTCGGCACCATGAAACCCCAGCCGCCGGTTGCGCAGACATCAGCGGGGATGGTCATCTCGCCGCCGGAGCTTCTCGGGTTCACCATCGCGCCATAGAAGTCGAAGTTGTCGAACTGGTTGTCCAGGTCGTTCACGCGGATGCTCTCGAAGAGGTTCTCGCAGTTCATCTTGTTGGCGATGTGGTTGATGCTGCCATAGGTGTCAGCGGTGAACAGGTCATACAGGTTGGAGTTCACAACGGCGTTGAGCTGGTCGGCCGCCTTCTGGTAGTAAGCCTTGTCGTTCAACTCGGTCGCCATCCACAGGTATGCCTTGCCCAGGAGGGCCTGGCCATACTGCTTGGTCACACGCCAGGTCGTATTGTCATTCAGGGAAGACTTCTGGGCCAGGGCACCGGAATTCACGGCGTAGGTCAGGTCATCTTCGATGAGTTTCCAAAGGTCCTCGGTAGAGCCGTTGCCCTGCTTGTACTCGGACGGAGCCAGTTCGTGGTCCACGATGGGCGGATTGCCCCACAGGGTGGTGAGTTCGAAATAGGCCCAGCCCCGGAAGAGATGTGCTTCAGCCACAGCCCGGGCGGCAGCCGCACTCTGTTCGGGGTCGATATGGCCGATAATCACGTTGGCATGATAGATAAGCCCGTAGTATCCGGTGAAGGAACTCTCGATCTGACCGGTTTCAGAATTGAAACCGAATTCGCCCAGGGCGTCCATGTCCACGTTGTCGCCGTGGGCGGCACCGCCGGCATAGTAATCGTCGGAGATGATGTTCTTTACCAGCATCACGTTATAGTACCAGCCACGGACGTCGCTGTACATCGTTATGCCGGCAGACTCGATCTCCTCGTCGGTCTTGTAGTAGGTGTTGTAGTCGATAACGCCTTTGCGGGGAACGTCCAGCATCTTGTCGCAGGAAGTGAAAGCCATCGCCGCAAGGACCGTCAGGATGATATATCTTGTTTTCATAAGGCAGTCGGATTAGAAAGTGATGTTGACACCGAAGACAACCTTCTTGGAGGTAGGATAGTTACCCTTGTCCACGCCCATCGAGGAGCCCACGCCCACGATTTCGGGGTCGAAGCCCGGGTACTTGGTGAAGGTGAACCAGTCGTCCAGGGAAGCATAAAGGCGGAGCTGGTCAATGAAGATCCTTCTCAGCAGCGGCTGCGGGAAGTTGTAGCCCAGCTGGATCTGCTTGATCTTGAGATAACCCGCATCCATCACTACACCGCTGGAAGTCAGGAACTTGGCATAGTTGGCGGCATTGGCGGCCGGCATCGTGCCGTTCGTGTGCTCCGGAGTCCAACGATCCTTGGTCAGGTAGGTCAGACGGTTGGAAGTGTAGTCGATATTGTTGAGGGCGTTGAGGATCCGGTTCCCGCCCGCACCGGCCATAAACATCGTGAAGTCGATGCCCTTCCAGCCGGCATTCAGGGTAAGGCCATAGTTATAGGTCGGGATGCCGGATCCCAGGTGACGCTTGTCGGAGTCGGCCGGGTCGGTGGTCGGTTCACCCAGGGTTCCGTCCTCGTTGTAGTGGTTGAAAAGGGCTTCACCGGATGATTCCTGGATTCCGGCGAACTCATAGCCATACAGATGCCAGGCGGGATAGCCTTTCTCGAAGCGGGTGACCGTGCCGTAATTACGGACACCTACGCCGCCCAGGCCGTCCTTCAGGGTCGGGTGCAGATAAGTCACCCGGTTCTTCAGGGTGGAGAAGTTGCCGCTGATTCCGTAGAAGAAGTCGCCGATCTGGTCCTTCCAGCGGATTTCCAGTTCGATACCCTGATTGTCCACGTTACCGGCATTCATCGGGGAAGCGCCCACACCCACGATCGTGGAAGTCGTGATGCCGGTGACGATCAGGTCCTTGGTCCGCTTGTCGAACCAGTCGAAGTTCACGGTGAGGCGGTCGCGCAGGAAGCGCATGTCCAGACCCGCGTTGAACTGCTCGGAGGTCTCCCACTTCAGTTCCTGGTTACCCGCCATGCTCGGAGCGTAACCGATAATGTACTGGAAGGAGCCGTCTGCATTCTGCAAGCCGGTAGGATACTGGCCGGTGCTGGTGATGTCATTGGCGTAGGAATAGCCGCCCAGACCGGCGATGGAACCGTTCTGACCCCAGCTCAAGCGCAGCTTGGCAAAAGGAATCACGGAACGGAGAGAGGCGAAGAAAGGCTCCTCGGAAAGGGTCCAACCGGCGGAGACGGACGGGAAGTAACCCCAACGCATCGGCTTCGGGAGGATGGAGAGGTCGGCCGCATCGGCACGGAAGGTAGCTTGGATGTTATACTTGTTCATATAGCTCCAGCCTATACGGCCGAAGTAGGAGTACTTGTAGCTGTAGTTCTCGACACCGCCGCCGGCTGTCTTGGTGGCCGTAGGCGTTGCCTGGCTGATGTAGTAGAACAGCGGATCATCCCGCTTGATACCGAAGTCGATGACGCCGCCGGAGTCGGAACCGCTGATTCCGGAATTGGCGCTGTAGCTGCGGTTCTCGGAGAAAGAGACGCCGGCCATCGCCATGAGATTGTGGCGGCCGAACTGATGCATCCAGTTCGCGAAGTTTTCCCATTGATAGTAGATGGAATCGTTCGCACTGGCGCTCACGCTCATATAGTACTGCTTGGCATAGCCTTCATTATAGTAATAGTCATGGCTGTATCCGTAGCTGTCGCCGGCCGAGAGGCGGTATCCCAGACGGGAAGTGATGGTGAGATCCCGGAAGGGACGGAAGTTGACAGCTGTGGAACCGTTGACATTGAAGCCCTTGGAGATGTTGTAGGAACGGTCACGCTGCACCAGCGGATGCACGTTTTCAGAGATGTTGAACTGGGAAATGCCATAGTAATTTCCGTTCTCGTCCGTCAGGAGCACCTTGCCGTCGGCCAGGTAATCCTGCATGAAGACAGGCAGGTTGTCCGGGGTGTAATAGGCCGGAGTCATCGGATCCAGCTGCAGGGCGGCCAGGACGGCGGAACCGTAATCGGAGCCTTCAGAGACGCTGCGGGCCTTATAGTATTCCACTTGGTTGTTGGTCTGGACTTCCAGCCAGGGCTTGAACTTCCAGGAGCCGTTCACCATACCGGTCACGCGGTTGTACACATCGGCATCTCCCTTGAACATACCGTTGTTGGAGAGATAGGAACCGGAGATGTACAGGTTACCACGGTCATTGCCGGCACTGAAAGTCAGGTTGTGGTGATGCATCAGGGAATTCTCGTAGGACTCGGCCAGCCAGTCAGTATTGGTCTTCTGGTCCCATTTGCTGTAGATATCCTTGAGGGTAATGTTCCCCTTCTCCGTGTAGAACTGGATGAATTCCTCTGAATTCATCACCTGGGGAACCTTGCCGAGACTCTGGGAAGAGAGCTGATAGGAATAGCTGATCTTGCCGTCACCCTTGCCTCGGCGCGTGGTGATCATCACCACGCCGTTACCGGCCTGGGCGCCGTAGATGGCGGCGGAGGCGCCGTCCTTCAGGACTTCCATCGACTCGATGTCGTTCGGATCGATACCGGCGATGGAATTGGTGATCCGGCCGTCCACGACATACAACGGGTTGGCGTCGTTGTTGGATGAGATGCCACGGATGCGGATGGCAGGGGTCGCACCCGGACGCGCAGAACTCGCAAAGGCCTGTACACCGGCGGTCTTGCCCTGGAGGGCCTGTTCCGGGGAAGCGATGGTACGGTTCTGGATGTCTTCCTCCTTCACTTGGGAAATAGCGCCGGTAACATCCGATTTTTTCTGCACGCCGTAACCGACGACGACCGTTTCCTCGATCATCTGGGAGTCAGGCATCATTTTGATTTCCAAGGTTGTATCACCTTCGATCACCCTTTCCTGCGGCAGATAGCCGATGGTGGAGAAAACGACGGTGGCACCCTTGGGAACCACGAGGCGGAACTGACCGTCCAGATCGGTGATGGTGCCGTTGGTGGTACCTTGCTGCACCACGCCCGCGGCGATCATCGGCTCGTTCTGCTCATCGACGACCCTACCGGTGACGACTGCGTTCTGCGCGAACGCCGCCACGGCGGTAGTGAGGGACAAGGCAAGGACAGCCAGAGATTTCATTGCTGAATGTCTCATTGTTGTTGTTGGTTAGAAGTTATTGGATAGTTGGTTCGATATCGATCGAGAGCGTCTTCGGATAAGGTTCCCAAGCGGGGAAACCGTCAGACTCCGGCTTGCCGGTCTTGGCAAAACCGGTCCACAGGCGACTTACGCGGTGACCCAGTTCCACAGCGTCCTCTCCCCCGCCCGTGAAGGTCCGGTGCAGAAGGACGTTGTCGAAGACAAAGGGGATTTCGATGCAATGGGGACTGCCCATGGATCCGTCCAATACAGGGGTTTTCCAGTTGAACAGATACATATATACAGGCGCGCACCCGGTGTCGGTCCGGTCCTCGGCCTGCCGGATGGCCAGCGGACGGAAGATGGGATCCTCACGGTCGGGGGTGAACTCGTTGTACACCGTGCCGATGATGACCGGGATGTCCTTCGAGAAGGCCAGGGCTTCCGAAGAGGCAGGCTGGAAAGGAATCACCTCACCGTCCACGACGGGAAGCTGCCCATAGATAATCATATCCAGGATATTGGTCGGGAGTGTACCGTCCTGACGGGCTTCCTCGGTAACCTGCTGCACGGCTTGCCTATAGGCAGCAAGCAATTTCTCATAAGGGACCGAGGCTATCTCGTCCACCTTCGAAGGGGCGATGCCCAGGTTGGCGACCGTGGCGGCACCGATCCGGCGGGAATACTGGGGCGTCATCAGGTTGAAAATCGAGCCGCTCTGCACAATGGCCTTGTGGAAAAGGCCCTTAGCCGAGGGCATCGCCATCACGGTGCTTACCTTGCCTCCGCCTCCGCTCTGCCCGAAAATGGTCACATTGGAGGGGTCTCCGCCGAAATTGGCGATATTGTCACGGACCCACTCCAGGGCTTTCACGATGTCCAGCATGCCCACGTTGCCACTGCTGGCGTATTTCGCGCCATATGCGCTCAAATCCAGATACCCCAGGGCATTGAGCCGGTGATTCAGCGAAACCACGACGACCCCGTGGTCACGAGCCAGGTTGGTCCCGTCATAACAGATCAGTTCCTGGGAAGATCCCTCGCTGAAACCGCCTCCGTGCAGCCAGACCATGACCGGGAGCTTGCTCCCCGCCTTGATGCTGGATGTCCACACATTCACCCGGAGACAGTCTTCACCCGGAAAACCGTCGTCCCAATGCATGGTGAAAGCCTGGTTGTCATCCCGCCAACCCATCCGTTCGCCATGGGGTGACACCGGGCCGAATGCACGGCTGGGACGGACTTCCTTCCAGGGGTCCGGATCCACGGGAGGCATGAAGCGGTCGGCTTTACCATAAGGGATGCCTTTGTAGATGTACACACCGTCGTCGATATATCCGGCAACAGGGCCGGACTGGGTGGTGACGACGGAACTGGTGGAGGATGTCTCCAAGGCAGACAAGCACTGCGATGCTCCGCGGCGGGCCGGCTGTCCGCAGGCGGCCAGGAGGAGCGTGATGCCCAAAAGGGCGGCTATGGGTTTCAATGTCATTCGACGATATGGTTTGTCGGATGCAAAATTGAGAAGAAAACACGGCAAACCTTTTTACCCTGTTTCAAATCTTTTTCCTTGCGTTTTATAAAGATTTTTAATTGTTCAAAAGTCTTTCGATTTGTTCAAATACACGCGTTTTTACAAAAAGAAAGGTATATTTGTACCATGAGAGCACCACTGACCGGCCTGGTCCTGGGACTCCTGGTCCTGGGCGCCTGCCAATCCCATCAACCACCCCTACCCACACCCGCAGAGGGGAGCGTCGTCATCTCCGACCGCCTGTCCAACCAACGGGTGAACTGCTTTGCGGAAGACCGGTACGGACATATCTGGATGGGCACTTTCCGGGGGCTGAACAAGTATACACCCGGAGAATTCCAGCATTTTTTCTGCATGGACGACCAATCAGGCCTTCCGGACAACCAGATCAACGCCCTGCACAGCGCGCAGGATGGATCATTGTGGGTCGCAACGGTCAATGGCGTAGCCAGGCATACGCAACAGGAGGGATTCCATCGGGTCGGCCTCCTGAGCGACAACCGCAGCATTTCCCAGATCCTGGAGACACACGACGGAAAACTTTTGTTTTCCAACGGGATGGAACTGTTCCTTTATGACGCCGCACAGGAAGCCCTGCGCCCCATCCTCCGGGAGTTCAACGCTTTCGGTACTCCATCCGCCCTCGTCACTGCCGACGACCGCCTGTGGGTGATTACCGGTGGCGGTTTCCTGCTCAACTGCTATTCCACGCAGGATTTCTCCCTCCAGCAGTCCTATCCCCTTCCCCATCAGGTCTATCATCTCTGCGATGCCGGACAAGGTGAACTCTGGCTTTCGGGCATGGGGCAGCTGAGCATCCTGGATATCCGCAACGGTAACTGGAAGCCCCTTCCCGACGCCGTCGCTGCGGAGAAGCATCTCATCAGCGGAGACATCGACATCCTCTTCGCCATAGACGGCAACTCCCTGCTGATGAATGTCATCGGCAAAGGCTTCTTCCTGTACAACCGGACCCATGAAACCGTCCTGTTCCAGGACCATGGTGATTTTCCCCTCACGGTTCCGGATACCGAAGTAAGGACTATCTTCCGCGACAGTCACGGGAACCTTTGGTTCGGGACTACCGACCAAGGCTACCATGTCTCTTATCAGGGACACAGTCAGTTCGGTACCAACAAGTACCTGACCGAGGCGCTCCGGAACAAGAACGTCATCTCCCTCTGTCCGGACAAGGCCGGTGCCCTCTGGATTACCACCCTGCAGGACGGTCTGTTCCGTTATGACCTGTCTACCAAGCAATTGAAGGAAGTATCCATCAACCATCTCATCCCGGACAGCGATGTGGGCTATATCCGTTGCTCCGGCGTCTATTGCGACAGGGACGGGGACCTTTGGGTGTCTTTCCCGAACAAGATGCGGGTCATCCGCTGTCTCTGGGACGGCAACCGCCTCATATCCAAAGATGTGGTCTATTTCCTCTCTCCCCTTTCCATCCTCGAGGATGACCGGGGGATCCTGTGGATCAGCGGATTAAGCGAAAGCCTCACCCGTTATGACAAGAGGACAGGGAGCCGGGAGGAAGTCAGGCTTGTCGGCGAAGGAGAATGGACTTTCGTGCCCAGCATGATCCTGAACGAGCCCGGCCAGCTTCTTATAGGGCGCTTCAACATGCCTCCCGTCTATGTGAACACCTATTCCATGGAGGTAAAACCTCACAAGATGACGGAAGAGGAAAAGACTGCCTGCGTGCGCCGTTCGGTCATCATTCCCAACTGCCTCCACAAGGACAGCAGCGGCAATATCTGGATCGGAACCATTGCCAACGGTCTCCTGTTGGACGACAGGACGCTGGGAAAAACCCACCCACTGGAAGGTCTTCCCTGCCTGGACATCTGTTCCATCGAAGAGGACCTTCAGGGGAATGTTTGGGTCAGTACGATGAACGGCCTGGCGAAGTACGACCGAACGGTCGGTACTTTCGTTCATTTCTTCGGTGCCGACGGCATCGGCGGGGACCAGTTCAACGACCGCGCGTCCTGCATCCTGCCGGACGGTACGCTGGTGTTCGGCGGCACACACGGAATCACCTGGTTCAATCCGCTGGACGCTCCCGGCAAACGGACCGTTCCGCTTGTTTTCGAGCATCTCACCATCCACAACCAGCTGGTCATACCCGCTCCGGACGGTCCTATGGACAAGGAACTGTGCGAAAAACCGCAAGTCACCATCCGAAACAGCCAGAACGCCTTCAACATCTCTTTCTCCGCCTTGGATTACAGTGAATTCGAGCAAATCCGGTATGCCTACAAACTGGAAGGTTTCGACAAAGACTGGGTGAAGATCAACATGCGGCACGACGCCTATTTCGCCAACCTCCCTGCCGGACACTATAAACTGCACGTGCGCATCGCGAACGGAAGCCATACCCTGACCGAGACCGAGGAGACCCTGGACATCCACGTCCTTCCGCCTTGGTACTCAACTTGGTGGGCCACGCTGCTGTGGATCTTCCTGGCCGCTTTCTTCATCGGAATCGTCTATTCGTTCTACCGGCACATCTATCGCGTCCGGAAAGAGGCGGCCCGGCGGATCCGGGAAGTCTGCCGCGAGCGGGAAAAAGCGGAAGAGGCCGAAAAAGCGGAAAAGGCCCTGAACAAGATCCAGATGGACTACTTCTCCAACGTCGCCCACGAGTTCCGCACCCCGCTCACCATGATTGCCGGTCCCGCCCAGCAGCTTTCCGACTCGGACGGCATCCAGGGACAGGACCGGAAACTGGTGGACATCATCCGCCGCAACACCACCTGGATGCTGTCGCTGGTGAACCAGCTGTTGGATTTCAACCGCATCGGGAACAGCAAACTCCAGATGAAGGTGGCCAAGATGGATATCGTGGAGCCCTTGCGGGACACCGCCAGTCTCTTCCGTTTCAACGCCCAATCCAAGGGAATCGAACTCAACACTTATGGACTGGAAGATTCCTTCACCATGTGGGTCGACGCCGACAAGGTACAGAAGGTAGTGATGAACCTGCTCTCCAACGCGCTCAAGTTCACTCCCGCCGGAGGAAAGGTCTCCCTCGCCTTCGATGTGATTTCCCGTGCCGACGCCGCCGCCCGCTTCCCCCTTACGGAAGCCGATACAGACGGCCAGTACGCCTGCATCAGCGTTTCCGATTCGGGCCCCGGCATCTCCGAAGACCAGTTGGAGAAGATTTTCGAGCGCTTTTACCAGGCAACTCCCGGGAAGAAGGTCGCCGGTTCCGGAATCGGCCTCTATTATGCCCGCGCACTTTGTATGCTTCACCATGGTTATATCCGCGCCTGGAACCGGGAGGAAGGGGGTGCTCTCTTCAGCCTGGTCCTCCCCGTGAGTGCCAGTTCGTACACGGAAGAAGAGCGCACGGAAGACACGCCTCAACTTTCCTCGCACGCCCTGGCCGAATCCATCACCGAGGACGTTCCGGAGCAGGAGAACAAGAAACGGCACATCGCCGTCGTGGATGACGACATCGACATCGCCAACTACCTGAAAGTGATGCTCAAGACGCAGTATCGGGTCTCCCTGTTCTTCGATGCCGCCAGTGCGCTCAAAGGCATGGAGGAAGACACACCGGACCTCATCATCAGCGACGTGGTCATGCCGGGCATGGACGGGTATGAGCTCTGCGCCCGCATCAAGGGCGATCTTCAGCTCAGTCACATCCCCGTAGTGCTGGTTACGGCCAAGGTCGCCGTGGAAAACCAGGTCCAGGGCCTTCAGGAAGGAGCGGATGCTTACGTCACGAAGCCCTTCCAGCCCGCCTATCTGCTCGCCCTCGTGAAATCCCTCCTGGAGAACCGGGAGAAACTGCACCGCCAGCTGGGATCCGTCACCACCACGGAAGAGATCGCCCCGGAAGCCCTCTCCCCGCGCGACGCCGCCTTCATGAAGGAGCTCTACGAACTCATGGAGAAGGAACTGGCGAACGTGGACCTGGACATCACCCGCATCACCGAGATGATGCACATTTCCCGCACCAAGTTCTACTACAAGGTCAAGGGCCTCACCGGCGAGAACCCCGGCGTCTTCTTCAAGCGCTACAAGCTCAACCGGGCCGCCGATCTCCTGAAGGAAGGCAGGCACAACATGTCCGAAATCGCCTACATGACCGGTTTCAACACCCTCTCCCACTTCTCTACCTCCTTCAAGAAGCAGTTCGGCGTTCCCCCGTCGGAGTACGGAGGGTAACGAAAAGCACAACAGATCCCTTCGTCGGTCTCCGACCTCCTCGGGATGACAAAAGGGACCCGCCCCACGGCAGGTCCCTTGTCATTCTGAGCGCTCCCTTGTCATTCCGAGCGCAGCGAAGAATCTATTTCACCTTGATCTCTTCTATCGGCTTCGCCGGGAGCATCACGCGGTGGGCGGGCCAGGAGGCGGCCTTCGCCAGCTTGAAGGGTGCCGTGGCGCGGATGTCGGCGACGGAGGCACCGAAGTGGGCGGTGTAGGCGCCGGCGGCAGTCTCCCAGGAACTGGTGGTTTCGTTGAAGGAAGCGAGGGTATAAGGGTCGACGGTCATGGTGAGCGTCTGGCTCTCGCCGGGCTTCAGCTCGCCGGTCTTGGCGAAGGCGCGGAGCTCGCAGGCGGGCTTTACAAGGCCGCCGTCCGGAGCGGTAACATACAGCTGAACAGCCTCTTTACCCACGGCGGAGCCCGTGTTGGTCACGGTGATGGAAGCGGTGACGGTGCCGTCCTTCGCCACCTTCACGACCGGCTTGGAATAGCCGAAGGTCGTGTAGCCGAGGCCGTAACCGAACGGATAGGACACGTTCTTGCCGGCCGTGGCGAAGTAGCGGTAGCCCACCCAGATGCCTTCCTTATACTCGGTGTAGTCCACATTGGCCTTTTTCTCCTTGGCCAAGCCGAACATGGCGGCCAGGGCGTTGTCCTCCTCGTCATCGTTGGAAGCGAACGGGTTGAAGGAGCCGTCACCCACGTAGTCGAACGGGAAGTTGAAGGAGGAAGGATGGTCGAAGTAGGTGACCGGGAAGGTCATCGGAAGCTTGCCGGAAGGATAGGAGGCGCCGCTGAGGACGTCGGCCACGGTGTAGCCGCCTTCCTGGCCCGGGGTCCAGGCGAGGAGCACGGCGTCCGGGAGGTTCTTCCAGGAAGCGGTCTCGATGACGCCGCCGATGTTCAGGACCACTACGACCGGCTTGCCGGCATAGTGGTAGGCGTCACAGATGTCCTGCAGGAGCTGGCGTTCGGCCCCGGTGAGGGTCCAGTCGCCGTCCTCGGCGCGGCGGTCGCCGCCTTCACCGGCGTTGCGGGAAATGGTCAGGATGGCGATGTCGGACTCGGGCACCATCTTGTTCACGAAACTGCGGGAAACCTCCATTTCCGGAATGACCGGCTCGCCCAGGAGGACGGAGGAAGCGGCGGCGTTGTTCTTGAGTTCGGTCTTCTGGAGGGCGATGTACTGCTTGTACCAGGTCTCGATGCCTTCATTGACCTCGAAACCATTCACCCGGAGACCTTCCGCGACGTTGCGGACATATTTCTTGTTCACGTTGCCGGAGCCGGTGCCGCCGGCGATGAAGTCATAGGAGCCCACGCCATAGAGGGCGACCTTCTTCACATCCTTCAGCGGCAGGACGCCGTTGTTCTCCAGGAGCACCAGGCCTTCGGCGGCCGCCTTGCGGACGAGCTTGGCGTGGCCTTCGAGATCCGGCTTGTCAGAGTACTTGTAGTGCTGGAAACGCGGGGTCTTGACGATATACTCGAGCATGTTGCGGACGCACATGTCCACATCCTCGATCTTGAGCGTGCCGTTCTGGACACCGGCGACGATCTCGCCGATGAACTTGTCCATGCCGGGTTCCAGGAGGTCGTTGATGGCGCAGATCTGCTCCACGGTCTTGCGGGGGCCGGTCCAGTCGGTCATGACGATGCCGTCGAAGCCCCATTCCTCGCGGAGGATGGTATAGAGAAGCTCGCGGTTGGCCTGGGTGTAAGGGCCGTTGATGCGGTTATAAGAGGACATGATGGTCCAGGGATGGGACTCTTTCACGGCGATCTCAAAACCCTTGAGGTAGAGTTCGCGGAGGGCGCGCGGATTGATCCGGGCGTCATTGGCCATACGGTTGGTCTCCTGGCTGTTTCCGGCGAAATGCTTCACGGAGACGCCCACGCCGTTGGACTGGATGCCGCGGGTGTAGGCGGCGGCCATCTTGCCGGTCAGGAACGGGTCCTCGGAGAAATACTCGAAGTTACGGCCGCAGAGGGGGTTGCGGTGCAGGTTCATGCCGGGGGCCAGCAGGACGTCGGCGCCGTATTCCTTCACTTCCTCGCCCATCGCGGTGGTAAGTTCCTCCACCAGCGGGGTGTTCCAGGTCGATGCCAGGGACGTGCCCACCGGGAAACCGGTGCAGTAGAAAGTCTTGTCCGTGCCGGGACGGGTGGGGTTGATGCGGAGGCCGGCAGGGCCGTCGGAAAGGACGGTCTGCGGGATGCCGAGGCGCGGGATGGCCCGGGTGGTACCGGCGGCGCCGGACACGAGGACCTCGTCGGAGCCGGTAAGGCCGCCGACCATGGAGCCCCAGCCGGAGCCCACCAGAAGCGTGGCCTTCTCCTCGAGGGTCATGGCCTTCATGATTTCGTCGATGTTGTCGCTGCGCAGCTGCGGCTGGGCCGAGGCTGCGACGGTGCAGAGGGCTGCAGTCATCAGGATCAGGGTTTTCTTCATATCAGTGTTATCTGGTTTTTCCGGACGCAAACTTACGAAATCCCGCAGAACTTGCCAATCCCGCGGCAGAGAATGAACAATTCGTGACAAAATTTGAACACTGTGCAAAAATATTCCTATCTTTCGGTATGAAACGCATCTTTTCCCTGCTCCTCGTCGCGGCGCTGTTCCTTCCTGCCGCCGCCCGGGAGAAAGTTCCGGCCGCCGACAGCCGGATCACCTTTGTCGGCCGTACCCTCGTCAAGGACGGAGCCGTCTCCTTCGACTGGAGCGGCGTCTATGCCCGCATCGCCTTCACCGGCGGCTACCTGGCCCTGGAGGCCGGGGACAGCGGACGGGACTATTTCAATGTCTGGATCGACAAGGATCCCGTCGCCGAGCCGGACCGGGTCATCGTCATCGACCGGGACACCACCCTCGTCCTGTTCCAGCAAAAGGAGCGCAAGCCCCAAGCGCACCGGCTGGTCATCCAGAAACGGACCGAGGGGGAACAGGGCCGCGCCGTTTTCAAGGCCTTCGAGGCCGAAGGACAGTTCCTCCAGGCCGAGGGCATCCGGGAGCGGGTGATCGAATTCGTCGGCGACTCCTACACCTGCGGCTACGGCAGCGAGAACAGTGTCCGGGAGGACCCCTTCCGCCCGGAGGACGAGAATCCCGCCAAGACCTATGCCGACATCCTGTGCCGCTATTTCGGGGCCGACGGGATCCGCACCTCCCATTCGGGCCAGGGCATCGACCGGAACTACGACGATGCCGGACGCGGCTGGCACATGCCCGACCGGTATCTCCAGACCTTCGACCTGGCCCGGGAACCGGCCTGGGATTTCCGGGGGCCGAAGCCCGACATCACCCTCATCTACCTGGGCACCAATGACTTCTCCACCGGACGGCAACCCGGCTATCCCGAGTTCAAGACCGGATACCTGCGTATCCTCCGGGCGGCCAAGGAGCACTATGGCGAGGACCATCCCATCCTGTGCGTGGTTCCGCGCCACAGCCAGGTGCTGTATGACTACATCCGCGACGTCGTGGAGACCTGCGGCCTTTCCGCGGTCTATCTCGCCGGCCTTCCCGAACGGGTCCATGACGACGAAGCCGACCTCGGCGCCTCCTGGCATCCGAACTATTCCGGCCACCTGAAAAAGGCCTATTCCCTCATTCCCGTCATCTCAACCATCACCGGCTGGTCCATCGAAAACAAACCCGTACTATGAGAAAACGCCTCCTCCCCCTTGTGCTCCTCCTGACGGCCTGCACGGCCGCCCCGCAGCGCAGCCTGACGCTGCATTACGACCGTCCGGCCGACTACTTCGAAGAGGCCCTGCCCCTCGGCAACGGCCGCCTGGGCGCCATGGTCTATGGTGATCCGGTCCATGAGCACATCTCCCTGAACGACATCACCCTATGGACCGGCGAACCGGACCAGGGCGCACAGCATCCGGACCTCGTCGCGACGGGCGCCGGATCGAAGGCCGCCGAGACCCTGAAGGCCGTGCGAGAAGCCCTCGACCGCGAGGATTACCGGGCTGCCGAACAGCTCCAGAGCGGCCTGCAGGGGCATTTCAGCGAGACATACATGCCGCTCGGCACGCTCCGGATCGACTACGATCCCGCTACCGTTACGGATTATGTGCGTACGCTGGACCTCTCCCGGGCCGTCGCCACGACCTCTTACCTGAGGGACGGCGCCATTTTCCGCAGCGAGGCGTTCGTCTCCGCGCTCGACTCGGTCATCGTCGTGCACATCGTTTCCGAAAAACCCCTGAACGCCCGCGTCCGCCTGGAAACGGAACTGCCCCATACGGTATCGGCCTCGGAGGGAGGACTGACCGTGGACGGTTACACCGCCTGGCATTCCTACCCCGGCTACTTCTCGCAGGAACTCATCAGTCCGGAGAAATACTGGTATGACCCGGAGCGGGGCATCCATTTCCGGACGGCCCTTTCCGCCGATGTCCAGGGCGGTACGGCTGCCGTCCGGGACGGTGTCCTGGAACTCGAGGGTGTGAGCGAAGCGACCCTGTATGTGGTCAACGCCAGCAGTTTCAACGGATTCGACAAGGATCCGGTGAAGGAAGGGAAGCCTTACCAGGCAATGGCCGATGCGAATCTCGCCGCTGCGAAGGCGGCCGGTTTCTCCCGGCTCCTCGCCCGGCACGAAGCGGATTACAAGGGATTGTTCGACCGCGTCTCCATCGACCTGGGCGCGACGCCGGACTCCGTCCGCGTCCTTCCCACCGACGTCCAGCTCAAGCGGTACACGGACCTCGGCGAAGCGAACCCGGAGCTGGAAGCGCTTTACTATCAGTACGGAAGGTATCTTCTGATCTCCTCTTCCCGGACGGAAGGGGTCCCGGCGAACCTGCAGGGCCTGTGGAACGAAAGCATGGAACCGCCGTGGAGCAGCAACTACACCATCAACATCAACCTGGAGGAGAATTACTGGCCTGCCGAGGCGGCCGGTCTCTCCGAGATGCATCAGGTCCTGCTGGGCTTTGTGCGGAATCTCAGCCGGAACGGCGCCCCGGCCGCCGAGCGCCTGTATGGCGCCACCCGGGGCTGGAACGCCGGACACAACTCCGACATCTGGGCCATGGCCACGCCCGTGGGCCTCGGGACCGGCAACCCCTGCTGGGCGAACTGGACGATGGGCGGCGCCTGGCTGTCCACCCATCTTTGGGAGCATTGGCTCTATACGCGCTCCCGGGCCGACCTGGAACGCGACTATCCCGTCCTCAAGGGCGCGGCCGAATTCTGTCTGGACTGGCTCGTGGAAAAGGACGGCGAACTCATCACTTCGCCAGGAACATCCCCTGAGAACCAGTATCTTACGCCAGACGGTTTCCGCGGGGCTACGCTCTATGGCGCCACCTCCGACCTCGCCATCATCCGGGAGTGCGTCACCGACGCCGTCGCCGCCGCCCGGGAACTGGGGGTGGACGGAGATTTCGTGAAGGAGGCCGAGGAGAAGCTCGCCCGGCTCCATCCCTATCGGATCGACCATGTGGGCAAACTCCAGGAATGGTATCATGACTGGGAGGACGCCGAACCGCTGCACCGTCACCAGTCGCACCTCATCGGCGCCTATCCCGGTCACCAGATCGTGACAGGGCCTTTTGCCGACGCCGCTTTGAAGACCTTGGAAATCAGGGGCTTCGAGACCACCGGCTGGAGCTGCGGCTGGCGCATCAACCTCTACGCCCGCCTGGGCGACGGGGAGAATGCCTACAAGATGTATCGCAGGCTTCTCCGCTACGTGAGTCCGGACGGCTACCGGGGCGACGACGCCCGCCGGGGCGGCGGAACCTATCCGAACCTCTTCGACGCGCACTCTCCGTTCCAGATCGACGGCAACTTCGGCGGCTGCGCCGGTGTCATGGAAATGCTCCTGTACAGCGCCCCTGACGGCACCCTTACCCCGCTCCACGCCCTTCCTTCCGCCTGGCCCGCCGGCTCCGTCAAGGGTCTCCGCACCCGCCGCGGCACCACCGTGGACATCACCTGGAAGGACGGCAAGGTCGTGTCCTTCCAGGAGCGATAGCTTTTACTCCGCCCGCTGATTCAGGTTCCGGGTGAGGTACATGATGCCCACCAGGAGGACGAAGAGGACCAGCGTGCCGGCGATGAGGGCATACGTTTCCATCTGGAGCAGGATGTAGCTGAGCCCATAGGCCAGGGTGACCAGGGCCGTGAGCAGGTAGGCCGTCTTGTCCCGGAGGATGCCGCGGAAGTAGCCGAAGAGGGCCGCGATGGTCATCAGGGCGGCCAGGCCATAGGCCACCGGGAAGCGCATGAACTCGGAGAAGGACAGCACCAGGGCATAGAAGAGCACGAGGGACAGGCCGATCACGAGGTACTGCACCAGGTCGATCTTCTTCTTGCCCACGAGTTCCACCGCCAGGCCGGCGATGAACACCAGCAGGATCACGAGGATGCCGTATTTGGCCGACCGGGTGGTCTGCTGGTACTGGGTGACGCCCTGGAGAAGATTGACTCCGAACCACGTGTCGTCCGGTTCCCCGCGATTGATCTTCGAGACCGACCAGCGGGCGGTGAAGCCTTCCGCGGTCACGTCCCGGCTGGAAGGCAAAAAATCACCGACAAAGGATGGATCCGGACAGTCGGAATGCATTTCCACTTCCGTCACGCCGCCATAAGGCCGGACCATCAGGGATGATGAGCCCCGCACATGATACGTAAGCGTAAAAGGGATCTCCGTTGCACCGTCCATCTGAGCAATCGCCAGAGAAATCGGTTCGGTGAGCGAGGCGCCGTCGCGCCGGTACGCTCCCGATCCGTTCTCGATGGAATACGCATCCTCCCCCAAGGTAAAGGACACTTTTCCCTCCACGCCTCGCAGGTCACTGAGCCCCACCTGGACTTCCTGTCCCGTCAACTCCTTCCCGGCATAGACGGCAGGGACCAGGAAGGTTCCCGTCGCGGTAACATCCGCCCCATAGACCATCACATCATAAATGGATCGGTGCAGGAGCTGGGTTTCCAGGCCGATGCCATATTTCAGATCCACGGGATAGACGATGTCCGTCCGCTCCCCTACGGTCTTTTTCTTCTGGTCATCTACGACCTCGGTCTTGTAGGTAAGCCGCAGGACCGGGCCGGTGAGCGTCTGGGCGTGGCCCCAGCTGGCGGAGACTTCGTCCCGGCTGGATTCGGCCGCACGCTGCCGGTCTTCGATCTGGCCCATGACCATCGCCAGCGGAATAAGCATCAAAAGGGCAAGCACGCCCATCAAGGCGATCTTCAGGGGAAGGGAATCTTTCAGTTTCATACGTTTTTTTTACTTATCTTTGCAAATACCGCAAATAACACACCATGGCAGACGAAAAGATCATATTCTCGATGAACGGGGTGGGGAAAGTCCTCCCCCACAACAACAAAGTCATCCTCAAGGACATCTACCTTTCCTTCTTCTACGGGGCGAAAATCGGCATCATCGGCCTGAACGGGTCGGGAAAGTCCACCCTCCTGAAGATCATCGCCGGCGTGGAGAAATCCTACAAGGGCGAGGTGGTCTGGGCCCCGGGCTACAGCGTGGGGTATCTCGCGCAGGAGCCGGAGATGGATCCGGAGAAGACCGTCATCGAGGTGGTCCAGGAAGGCGTTCAGGATGTCATGGACGTCCTGCAGGAATACAACGACATCTCGATGAAGTTCATGGAGCCCATGGACGACGACGAGATGAACCGCCTCATCGAGCGCCAGGGCGAGCTCACGGAACTGATCGAGCACCTGGACGGCTGGGAGATCGACGCCAAGCTGGAAAGGGCCATGGACGCCCTCCAGTGCCCGCCTTCCGACGCCCTCGTCAAGAACCTTTCCGGCGGTGAGCGCCGCCGCGTCGCGCTGTGCCGCCTCCTGCTGCAGCAGCCGGACGTCCTCCTGCTGGACGAGCCCACGAACCACCTGGACACCGAGTCCATCCAGTGGCTGGAAGCGCACCTGCAGCAGTACAAGGGTACGGTCATCGCCGTCACCCACGATCGTTACTTCCTGGACAACGTAGCCGGCTGGATCCTGGAGCTGGATCGCGGCGAGGGTATCCCGTGGAAGGGCAACTACTCTTCCTGGCTGGACCAGAAGACCAAGCGCCTCGCCCAGGAGGAGAAGCAGGAATCCAAGCGCCGGAAGACGCTGGAGCGCGAGTTGGAATGGGTCCGGATGGCCCCGAAGGCCCGCCAGGCCAAGCAGAAGGCCCGTCTGGGCGCCTATGAGAAGCTGGCCTCGGCCGATGTGAAGCAGAAGGAAGCGAACCTCGAAATCTACATACCCAACGGCCCGCACCTCGGCAACAAGGTCATCCGGTTCAACGACGTGTCCAAGGCCTATGACGGCAAGGTCCTCTTCGAGCACCTGACCTTCGAACTTCCGCCGGCCGGCATCGTGGGCGTCATCGGTCCGAACGGCGCGGGCAAGACCACCCTCTTCCGCCTGATCATGGGTATCGAAAAGCCGGACACCGGCACCATCGAGATCGGCGAGACGGTGAAGATCGCCTACGTGGACCAGCAGCACAAGTCCATCGACCCGGACAAGACGGTCTATGAGACGATTGCGGGGAACTCCGAATGGGTGCGCCTGGGGAACCGCGACATCAACGCCCGTTCCTGGGTGTCCCGCTTCAACTTCTCCGGGGCCGACCAGGAAAAGCTGTGCGGCGTCCTCTCCGGCGGTGAACGGAACCGCCTCCACCTGGCCCTGACCCTCAAGGACGAAGGCAATGTCCTCCTCCTGGACGAACCCACCAACGACGTGGATGTCAATACGATCCGCGCCCTGGAAGAAGGTCTGGACGGCTTCGCGGGCTGCGCCGTCGTGGTCTCCCACGACCGCTGGTTCCTGGACCGCATCGCCACGCACATCCTCGCCTTCGAGGGCGACTCGCAGGTCGTCTTCTTCGACGGCAACTATTCCGAATACGAGGAGAACAAGAAGATGCGCATGGGCAACGTGGAGCCCAAGCGCTTCAAATACAAGAAACTCATGGAATAGACTCCTCCGCGGAGTCCCCGATGGATAAGGAAAGGACTTACATCGCCATCGACCTCAAGTCGTTCTATGCCTCCGTGGAATGCGCGGAGCGGGGCTTGGATGCCCTGACGACGAACCTCGTGGTGGCCGATGCCTCCCGGACGGACAAGACCATCTGCCTCGCCGTATCCCCTTCGCTCAAATCCTACGGCATTCCCGGGCGGGGACGGCTCTTCGAGGTAAAGCAGAAGGTCCGGGAGATCAATGCCGCCCGGGCCCGGAGGGCACGGCTCACCGGCGAATCCTCCGACAACACGGCCATCCAGCAGAATCCGCACCTGGCCCTGGGCTTCGAGATCGCCGTCCCGCGGATGGCCCTGTACATGGAGGTGAGCGCGAAAATCTACGAGGTCTATCTCAAGTACGTTTCCTCCGAGGACATCCATGTCTATTCCATCGACGAGGTCTTCATCGACGCGACCGATTACCTGCCCCTGTACGGCCTTACCGCCCATGAACTGACGCGGCGGATGATCCAGGACGTGCTGGACACCACCCATATCACCGCGACGGCGGGCATTGCCCCGAACCTGTATCTGGCGAAGGTGGCGATGGACATCGAGGCGAAGCACTCTCCGGCCGACAAGGACGGCGTCCGGATCGCCGAGCTGGACGAAATGACCTATCGGCAGAAATACTGGACGCACCGGCCCCTGACGGACTTCTGGCGCGTGGGCCGGGGCATTGCCGCCCGGCTGGAGGCGAACGGGATGTACACGATGGGCGACGTGGCGCGGTGCTCCCTGCAGCGGGAGGAAGTCCTGTACCGGCTTTTCGGGGTCAATGCAGAGCTCCTCATCGACCACGCCTGGGGCTGGGAACCCTGCACCATCGCGGCCATCAAGGCCTATCGCCCCTCCGCGAACAGCCTTTCCAGCGGCCAGGTGCTGCAGCGCCCGTACAGCTTCGAGGAAGGACGGATCATCGTCCGCGAAATGACGGACCTGCTGGTGCTGGACCTGGTGGAGAAGAAGCTGGTGACGGACCAGGTGGTCCTGCATGTGGGCTATGACATGGAAAGCCTGGAACGGGTGGAGGACTACGGCGGCCCGGTCGATGACGACTGGTACGGCCGGAAAGTCCCGAAACCGGCCCACGGGAGCGCCAACCTGGGTCGGCAGACCTCTTCCACCACCCTGATCGCCGACGCCATGATGGATTTGTATGACCGCATCGTGGACCGGCGCCTGACCGTCCGCCGGGTGTATGTCGTGGCGAACCATGTCGTGGACGAATCCCGCGTGGAAGGGGTTCAGCTGAGCCTTTTCGACGAACCGGAAGAAGATATCGCCCGCGAGCGCAGCCGGCAGGAGGCCATCCTGGCCATCCGGCGGAGATTCGGCAAGAACGCCATCCTCACCGGCATCGACTTCGAGGAAGGGGCGACCACCCGCGAACGCAACAACCAGATCGGAGGACACCGCAAATGAAAGGCAAGTACGACGACATCATCGGCCTCGAGCACCCGACTTCCAAACGGCATCCCCGGATGTCCATGGCCGACCGGGCCGCCCAGTTCGCCCCCTTCGCCGCCCTGACGGGCTTCGGTGACGTCATCGAAAAAACGGCCCGGCGGGTGAACGCCGGACCGAAATCAACGGAGGAGGCTGACGGGTAGTTCCCTACGCCAGGATATGGTGCGTCACCTCGGCGGGGATGCCCAGGGCGGCGGCGCGGCCCAGGAAAAGCTGTTCGAAATCGGCCTCGACGATGTTCCGGGACAGATGGACGAAGAGTTTTCCGTCATAACCCGCGCAGGAGACAGCACCGCTGTTTCCCCGCTGCCGGCCCAGGATGAAATCGTAGGCCGTCACATAGGGCTGCATTTCCTCGGGCAACTTGATTTCGCCCAGGTTGGATAGCGTCTGGGAGCAGTAGGCGTCGCCATGACGGCGGTTGATCAGATCGATGACCGGCTTCTTGATGGACAGCGGCAGGCAGCGGACGGCGAAGTTCTCCTCCAGCTCCACATTGGCCGCAATCTTGGGCTCCAGGTTCTCCGGACGCAGCATGGTCCGTTTCTGCATCTTCGCGAGCCGGACCAGTTGTTCGAGCGGAAGGTAGCCGCTGCGGACATCGATCCCCAGGTTCACATAGGAGGAGAAGTTCCGCACCGAACGGCTCCCGTAATAAGGGCGGAGGTTCACGGGAACGCTCACTTTGATGACACTGGATTTCCGGGAATCCCCGTCGCCGCGGTACACCTTCTGGAGGGCATCCAGCATCAGGCCGGTCAGGAGCTCCGTCACCGTGCAGTCCAGCCGGAAGCAGACCTCCTTCACGGCGTCCATCGGCAGAACGGCCCGGATATCCCGAAGCCCGGCCGCGGGAAGCCGCTGTCCTTTGAGATGGTAAGCCGGAACATTCTTTTCCAGCTCCCCTTTCCTTCCCGAGAAGACGGCCTTGAAGCTGTCCTCGACCTCGCCCGCGTCCGGGACCTCGGAAGGGTCCAGGACATGGCCGCCATAGGTGATGGTGATTCCATATTTCAAACGGAGGTACTCCCCCGTCAGGGTGACCAGGAAGGTCTGGGCACCCGTCCCGTCGGCCAGGGCGTGGAAAACGTCCAGGACGATGCGGTTGCCGTCGGCGCTCACCTTATAGAGGAAACCGCCGTTGTCGCTGAAATGAAAACGGTTCAGAGGGGCCGCCGGCGTAACTTCGGGGTCCTTGTCCATCCTCCGAAGGTGCCACCAGAAAGCGCCGGACTTCAGCTCGCACCGGAAAGTGGGCAGCCGGTCGGCCACCGCGACCAGCGCGTACTGCAGGACGACCGGGTCCACGGGTTCCGTCAGCGTCACGCTCATCCGATACAGGGACGCATAATGCTTGCTCAGGGAGGCGGGATAGATGTTCGCCGCATTGTCGATCCGCATCCGGGCGGGTATGGAGAGTATCTGTGCCATAAGCGGTTGCTTTTGATCTGACACGAAAATAGGAATCCCCCCTTCCGCCAGCAAGAAAAGGTGGTGAAAGGGGTGGAAATGTGACGAAATCCCGCTATTTGTGGCGAATTACCGTCCCTTCCGGAGCCGGCCGATGGCGTGTTCCAGGCTTTCCGTAGGTTCGATGATGTTGTAATCCTTCCAAAAATCCGGGTCCATGAACTCCGCGGCCTTGTCGCTGAGGATGTCCGAGGTTCGGAACTGATCGGCCCGGGAGATCGGAACGGCCGGTTCCCGGACATCGGTGACGACCAGTTCGTTGACAGCCGTATAGGAAGTGGCGAACAGGCGTTTCCGCCAGTCGCAGTTGAACCGCATCGTGGACCGGAAATACTCCAGGCGGCTCTTCCCGTCCTGAAGCCGGTAATTGATCACGACGCTGAGTTCTTTGGGTGTGAAACGCAGGGAAAGCGGTTTCCGGACCAGGAGCATCCGGATGGCCTTGTTCACGTCGGACATGTCCAGGGACATCTCGATGCGGGTGAAGGAGAGCAGTTCCCGGTCGATGTACAGTGTCCCGAAATAGCGGGCCCAGTCACAGCGTTCCGGTCCCGGGCGGAAATGGACCACGAACTGCAGGCGGTCACCGATATAGGCCGGCTGACCCATCTCCAGGGCGTACCCCTCCCACTCTTCCGGTTCGAAGAGGATATCCGGATTCTTCACCACGTCAAAGGTCACGGCCTGCGTAGGACCGCCCTGGATCTTGATGCTCAACGTATCGGTCCGGCGCTGGCTCAAGAGTACCCGGCTCTTTTCCATGGCCGTCCGGTCCCGGAATACACCGCCCCCCGTATAAGCGGTCTTGTAGATGCGGGACACCGCTTCGGAAATATAGGTATAGCGGTTCCGCTTGCGGATCGTCTCCCGGTAGAAGCACTCCAGGAGTTCCGGGTGGTCGCTGTAATTATCCCGCACCCGGTCCAGGGCCGCCTGCACGATCTCATACGGGCTTCCGCTGATGATGGAGGCCTCTTCCAGGGAGATGGACTCTGGCAGCATCCGGATGCGAAGGTTTCCCGTGGCGGCCGCCTGACGGTATGTACGGTACCCCAGATGGGAGAAGACCACTTCCCGGAAAGGATTGTCGGACTTGATGATAAACTCGCCGTCCGCGTTCGTCACCGTCGCATGATGCCGGTCCGGAATGGAGACATGGACGGCCTCCAGCGGACGGCCGCTCACCGCATCCGTGACGGTCCCGCGGACGGAATACCCCATCCGCAGCGTATCCACCTGACCGGAAAGAACCATGGGCAGGAGGAGCAAGGAAAGCAGTAGCAGGAACTTACGCATGGGGGCAAAATATTTTCCATACAAAAATAATCATTCCGCGCGAATTAACAACAATGTCGCGGAAAATGCGTATCTTTGTTGTGGCACTGACACGACATGACCATGAAAAAGAAAGATCTTGACATATGGTGGTCTTCCCTGACCATCGCCCAGAAAGAAAGAGTTGCGAGAAAAGGCCTTTCCAAGGTATCTCCGGACGGAAAGGTGGATGAGCAGCTGGTCCGCTACCCGGCCTGTACCCGCTGGTGGAATTCCCTGGATGAGGACCATCAAGTCACCATCCACGACCACTGCGTGGATGCACACGGATATCTCCTCCAGGACTGGAACGACGCCACGCCCTACGGCGATTGATCAGATTCTTCCCTGACGGGCAGGCGGGATGACCACATTGAGTGCTCCTCTGAGGAGCGTGAAATCCATGCTTGCTCTCCCTTCGAAGGGATCCCCGTCATAATGCGCCGGTCCCGGATGTTCCCGGCGGATACGGACATACGGGCTTCGGAATGTATGGACATGCCGGCTCGTATCGGCCTTCCCGACCATCAGGCGGGCGGCAAGGTCCGGAATCTCCACCGTTGGAAACGGCTGGACCACGGTCACATCCAGCATTCCGTCACATAAGGAAGCCTTGGGCGCAATCCGTGCCTCGTTCCCCCATTGGTTCGCATTCCCTACTGTCACGAACAGCGTGTCCCCGGCCCAGGTTTCCGTGGCCGTTTCCACGATGTACCGTTCAGGCGTACGATGCTTCCAATCCTCCCAGGCCGTCGTAATATAAGTGGAAAGCCCCCGTTTCTTCGACTGGGCGAAATCCAGGCTTACGGCGGCGTCCAGGCCCATGCCGGCCGTACAGAAGAACGGACGGTCCCCGACCATGCCCACGTCCATCCGGACGATACAGGCCTCGTTGAGCACCTTCACCGCCCGGACAGGGTCCCGGCTGATGCCCAGGTGCAGGGCCAGGCCGTCCCCGCTTCCGCAGGGGATGATGCCCAGGGCTTTTTCCGAGCCCAACAGTCCTTTCCCCACCTCACTCACCGTTCCGTCACCACCCACGGCGACGACGATGTCCGAGTCGGAGGCGCGGGCCATTTCCTCCGCTTCGCCGGCCCGTGCAGTCTGCAGGACTTCGTAGCTGCAACGGGTGAGGTCCAAATGACGGCCAACGGCGGCAAGGACGCCTGATTTGTCCTTGCCGCCGGAAACCGGGTTGACAATGAATGTGATGCGTCTCACTGCCCTAGAAGCGCCAGCCCAGGGTCAGGAGGGCGTTGCAGAGGGAAGCCTGGGAGCAGATCTCAGGCGTCACGACAGGCGACGTGTAAGTGCCGGCCGCATCCCAGTCATAATAGTAGTACGGCGTAATGAACTCGTTCGGGAGGAACTGGAACCGGACCGCGGCATCCAGGAAGAAGGAGCCGTCGGAAGAGTAGCCGATGCCGAAGGAGACATTCTGCCGTCCCTCCTTCACGTCCACATCCGGGCTGGAAGTGTAATTGTAACCCACCCGGATGGCCATCTTGGGTATCGGTTTGAGTTCACCGCCGATCCGGATGGCATGGGCAGCCTGGGCGTAGTCGCGGATTTCCCCGTTGACATCCCCGAAGTCCGCATAATCGTCGTCGTCGGAGACGAAGCGCATGCGGTTGTAGTTGAAATACTCATAGTCCGCGCTCACCATCGCGATCTTGCCGATCGTATAGGCGATACCGGCATCGACCCGGAGCGGCGTGCGGAAGCTGTAGTACCACTCATCCTCCGGAGAGGACTGGGACCACTCGGTCCCGTTCGCCACGGAACGGCCTTCCAGCTGATAGTTCTCGCGGATACGCATCAAGGTCGGGGTCTGGATGGCGGCGCCGATCCTCAGCCCCGTCGTGGGACGGGCGATGAATCCGATCTTCGCATAGATGCCGGAGCCCTCGTCCCGGATGGCATTGCGCATCTGGAGGGACTCGAAACCGGAAGGATAGGTAATGCCGGCAAGGCCATCCTCGGCACGCGTCTCATCGCTGCGGTAATCCAGCGTGGTGATGCCGATGTTGGCACCCACATAGAAGCGGTCGGAGAAATCCAGGGCGAAGTTCATCAGGAGGTCGTACTTGCTGCCGGAGCGGCGGAGTCCGTAATACTGGCCGATCTTGTCGGCGAGCTGGACTTCCCCGCTGGAAAGAAGGCGTTCGGTCAGGCCGATGTAAGCGCCGTCCCGACCGCTGATCGGGTCGAACAAACCGGCCTTGTAGCCCACCATCGTCTCCCAGGAAGGCATGTCGTTCTGATAGAAGCCGCCCTGCAGGACGGATTCGGGATAGCCGTCCGCCTGGGAAGCCAGGGAACCGGCCAGCGTGGTTTCCGCATTGGTGCCGGAGGCACGCAGGCGGTAGTTGTAATCCCGCGTGAGGTTGCCCACCAGGCCGAAGGAGACCCGCCGGAGGCCGCGGCTGCGCCGCGTGTCATAGACGACGATACCGCCGAAGTTCGGAAGGTTCATCCGGGTGGAAGGGGTCCGGACCTTGTCCTCGAAACCGTAGGGGGTGCCATTCACCAGGGTACCCTGTCCCACGACGGAAGAAATGGTCAGGCCCGGGGTGATGGTGAACTGGGAATAGCTTGCCACGGCGGAGCCCGCCGGGTTGAAAGTCAGGGAGCCCAGGTCGCCGCCCACGGCAGTCACCGCATTGCCCATACCTACGGAACGCGCCGTTCCGAGGTAATCGTTCCCTGCGAAGTCGTATGCGTCCTGCAGGGTCTGTGCGCCGGCCCCGAGGGCCAGGGACACCAGGAAGACCGATGCAAATATCCTTTTCATAGCCATTGTCGATTTTAAGATTGTGAAACGTCCGGAGACCTATCGGCGTCCGCCGCCGCCACCGCGGGAAGAGCCGCCGCCGGAGGAGGAACCGCCACCGGAGTAGCCCCCGCTGCTGCGGGAAGAGGAACCGCCGGAATAACCCCCGCTACTGCGGGAAGAGGAACTCCCCGAATAGCCGCCGCTGCTGCGGTAGCCGCCCGAAGAGGAAGAGCGGCTGGAACTGCGCCCGATGCTTCCGGAAGAGGAGCCGCTGCTCCTGGAGGAAGAAGTGGACGGACGATAGTTCGCCGAACTGCTGCTGCGGGAAGAGGAGCTTCTGCTCACGCCGGCTCCGGAGGAGCGGCTGACAGAGCCGGAGGAACGGCTGACGGAACCGGAAGAACGGTTCACCGTCGATCCGGTGGAACGGGAAACGCCGCTGGAGGAGGAGCGCACTGCGCTGCCTGCGGAAGAGGAGCGGGTGACACCGGTCAGGCCGGTCGTGGAACGGCGGGCCGTCGTCGTGCCGCGCGGCGAGGAGACCACGCTGCCGGAACCGCCGGGCCTGCGGGTGACCGACTGACCGCCGGCGGAACGGGTGGAACGGGAGACACCGCTCCGGGATGCGCCGCCGCGGGAGACCAGGCTGCGGGAACTCATGCTCGCATCACGATGGCCGATGGAGCCGGCATGGCTCGGACGGTAATGGTAGCGGCCGCCCCAGCCGCCGGGGCCGTAATACCCGTAATGACCGTAATAGTGGGGATAGCCGTAGTAACCATAGTACCCAAAGCCATAGTAGGACGGGCCCCAATACCAGGGATCGTAATACCAGGAGGAATAGTACCAGGGATCATACCAGCCCCAGGGGCGGTAGTAACCGTAATAGCCCCACGGACGATAATACCAGGAATCCCAGTACCAGGGATCCCAATAGGACCAGGAGCTGTAATACCACGGGCTGTAGTATCCGTGCAGATACCAGGGCCGGTTGTACCAGGAATAATCCCAGCCAAAACTGTCCACTACGGTGATGTCCGTACCGGAATCGTTGAAACGGAGCCGGGCGGTCTTGCCCGGCGGAACGACGAGGGTATCGCCCTCCGAACTGAGCACATATACTTCGGATTCGACGGATTCCTTCACGAGGGCGTCCATCTCATCCTGGGACACGGCGGCTACGGGAGCCTCCGAACGGGGATCCGCGTAGATGCCGTCTTCGAACTGCTGCGAGCTTGCAGCATACTGCGCCGAGACGCCGCAGGATGTCGCGGCAGCCAGGGCAAGCAGCCAGGGAGCCAGGTGTTTTTTCATCTCAGAACCTCCTATTTATCCAATAAAAATAAGTATCTTTGCGCCGGAATAAGCCCGGCTTTGCGGCAGGTATTGCAATTTCTGTACCCTTTCGCTTTATCGGGACAATGTTACGGACAAAATTTGAAAAAAACAATTCTGACATGGCAAAAGAGGTTACCAGAAGGCAGGACAATTATTCGCAATGGTATAACGACCTGGTCGTGAAAGCAGACCTGGCAGAACAGTCCGCCGTCCGCGGATGCATGGTCATCAAGCCCTACGGATATGCTATCTGGGAAAGAATGCAGCATATCCTGGACGGCATGTTCAAGGAAACCGGACATAAGAACGCCTACTTCCCCCTGTTCATCCCCAAATCTTTCTTCAGCCGCGAGGCCGAGCACGTAGCCGGATTCGCCAAGGAATGCGCCGTCGTAACGCATCACCGGCTGATGAACGACCCCAACGGGAAGGGCATCGTCGTGGACCCGGAGGCGAAACTCGAGGAAGAACTCATCGTACGCCCCACGTCCGAGACCATCATCTGGAACACCTATAAAAACTGGATCCACTCCTGGCGCGACCTGCCCATCCTGTGCAACCAGTGGGCGAACGTCGTCCGTTGGGAGATGCGCACCCGCCTGTTCCTCCGCACCGCGGAATTCCTCTGGCAGGAAGGCCACACCGCCCACGCCACCGCGCAGGAGGCCGAGGCCGAGAAGGAGCGCATGGTCCAGGTATACGCCCGCTTCGCCCGCGAAGTGATGGCCCTGCCCGTCGTGGTGGGCCACAAGAGCCCGGGCGAGCGTTTCGCCGGCGCCCTGGACACGATGACCATCGAGGCGATGATGCAGGACGGCAAGGCCCTGCAGGCCGGAACCTCCCACTTCCTGGGACAGAACTTCGCGAAATCCTTCGACGTGCAGTTCACGAACAAGGAAGGCAAGCAGGACTATGTGTGGGCCACCTCCTGGGGCGTGTCCACCCGCCTGATGGGCGCCCTGATCATGGCCCACGGCGATGACAACGGCCTCGTCCTTCCTCCGGCCCTCGCTCCCATCCAGGTGGTGATGGTCCCGATCTACAAGAGCGACGAGGAACGCAATCTCGTGCTGGACAAGATGTACGAAGTCAAGAAGGCCCTGGAGGCCAAGGGCCACAGCGTGGAGGTCGATGACCGCGACAACCTGCGCCCCGGCTTCAAGTTCGCCGAATGGGAGCTCAAGGGCGTTCCGGTACGCCTGGCCATGGGCCCGCGCGACATCGCGAACGGCACCGTGGAGGTGGCCCGCCGCGACACGCTCGAGAAGATCACCGAGCCCCTGGAAGGACTGGACGAAAGGATCATCGGCCTGCTGGACGACATTCAGAAGAACATCTACCAAAAGGCCTTCGACTTCCGCGCCGCCAACGTCCGGAAGGTGGATACCTGGGAAGAGTTCAAGGTGGAGATCGAGAAGGGCGGCTTCCTGCTCTGCCACTGGGACGGCACCGCCGAGACCGAGGCCAAGATCCAGGAGGAGACCAAGGCGACCATCCGCTGCATTCCCGTGGACAGCTTCGTCGTGGAGGAGGAAGGCCGGTGCGTCTATAGCGGAAAGCCTTCGCACCAGCGGGTTATTTTCGCCCGTTCTTATTGATTCCTAAATGGTTAGAAGAAGATTATGAAGAAACTGATCACCTTACTCGTCGCTACGCTCAGCGCCACCGCCGTTCTCTCCGCGCAGGATGCCCAGAAGGCAGCTGCCGAGGCGGCTGCGGCCCTGACGGCCGCGAGCGACGTCCCGGTCGTCGCACCGAAGCCCCAATATTGGACCAATTCCATCCTGAACCAGATCAACTTCGGCCAGACGGCCCTCTGGAACTGGGCCGCCGGCGGCTACAACACCTACACCCTGTCCGCCGCCATCGACGCGAATGCGAACTACGCGAAGGGCAAGTCCACCTGGAACAACCGCCTGCAGCTGGATTACGGTTTCATGTACTCGGCCGACAAGCCCATCCTCCAGAAGACGAAGGACCGCATCTACTTCGAATCCAAGTACGGCTACAAGACGGATTTGAAACACTTGTTCTATTCGGTGAACTTCGACTTCAGGACCCAGTTCAACAACAACTACAAGTACGGAACCCCCAAGAACGGCGAAGGCGAGGAACCCACCATCCAGGACTGGCTTGACGCCCGCACCCTGATGTCCGGACTTTTCTCCCCGGCCTATACGAATCTCGGTGTCGGTATCCTGTGGACCCCGAAGCCCTGGCTCAGCGTGAACTTCGCACCCCTCACCGGCGGTTTTGTCATCGTGAACGAGCCCTCGCTGCGCAACACCTACGGCATGCCCCTCCGGGAAGAGGGACTGGACAAGTCCGTCGGCGAGAACTTCAAACCGTTCCGATTCGAACTCGGTGCCCAGCTCAAGGTCGATGCCAAGTGGGTGATCAACGACAATTTCAGCTACACCACGCAGTTCGTGCTGTTCTCCAACTACCTGAACAAGCCCCTGAACATGCGCGTGAACTGGGATAACAAGATGTACTGGAAGATGGCCAAGTACTTTGCCTTCACCATCGCCACGAACCTCATCTACGACGACCTCGTCAAGGTGAAGCCGCTCTCCGACGGGACCAAGGTTCCGGCCGTCCAGTTCAAGGAATTCTTCGAGTTCGGATTCACCTACACCATCAAGAACAAGAATTAGAAACCATGGTCCTTGTCGCCGTCAGCGGTGGCCGGGACTCGATGGTTCTGGCAGAAAAGGTTCGCCGGGAAGGCGGGCCTTTTGCCATTGCACACTGCAACTTCCACCTGCGCGGTGCGGACAGTGACGCCGACGAGGCGCTCGTCCGGGCATGGGCGAATCGCCACGGAATCACGTGCCATGTGCAGGCCTTTGACACGGAGGCTGTCGCAGCCGCGGAAGGCATCAGCATCGAGATGGCCGCCCGGAAACTTCGGTACCGCTGGTTCGGGGAGCTGTGCCGGAAATTCGGCTACGAGGCCGTCCTGACGGCCCATCACGCCGGCGACAACGCCGAAACCTTTTTCCTGAATCTGCTCCGGGGAACCGGCATCAAGGGACTGACCGGGATGAAGGCGGAATCCGTGCTCCCCGACCACGACTATGCGGACATCCCGCTCCGTCGACCGCTTCTGGGTGCCACGAGGGCGGACATCGACAGCCTTGCCGCCCAGTGGCAGGTCCCTTACCGGGACGACCGGACCAATGCGGAGAACACCGTGAAGCGGAACAAGCTCCGGAACCAGGTCTTCCCCGTCCTCCGGGAAATCAACCCCTCCTTCGAGAAGACGGTCGCCGAGGATATGGAGCGTCTGTCCATGGCTGCGGCCATCGCGGACGACTACTACCGCGAAAACGCCCCGCTCCTCTGGGACGGCCGCCGCATCGACACGGACCTTCTCCGGACCTTCCCCCATTGGGAGTATCTTTTGTTCCGGATCCTGGAGGAGGAGGGATTGCCGGCGCCGCTGATCGCGCAGGCGACGGATATCGTCCGCAGCGGCCTGGGCGGGAAACGGGTCGGTCCCTTCGTCAGCGCCGCCGGCCGGCTGGTCCGGGAAGAGCGCGTGGGCGAACCGGAGATTGCGGTGACCGAGGAGTCCTGGGAACCGGGCCGCTCCCCCGTCATGCCTGCCGGCGTGCTCGCCGTGGACGCGGACAAGGTCCACGGGGAACTCGTCGCAGACCGCTGGGTGTCCGGCGACTGGATCCGTCCCCTCGGGATGCGTGGACGGAAAAAGCTGCAGGACTGGTTCAAGGACCGGCACTACTCCCTCGTGGGCAAGCAGCAGGCGGTCATCGTCCGCGACAGCGGACTCACCGATGCGCACCATGTGGTCGCCATCGCCGGCCAGGTCATCGACGACACATACAGGATTACCGCCGAGACCCGGCGGATTTACCGGATCAAATGATGGACAGGCGGTTACTTCTCTCACTCGGTCTGATCGGAGCCGGATTCGGCGCCCAGGGCCAGGAGCAGCCGAACATCGTCCTGTTCCTGGTGGACGACATGGGCCTAATGGACACGTCGGTTCCCTTCCTCACTGACAATCAGGGACTTCCGGTACGGTATCCGCTCAACGACTGGTACCGGACTCCGAACATGGAACGGCTCGCCCGGCAGGGCACGCGGTTCTCCCAGTTCTATGCGCAGGGCGTGAGCTCCCCTTCCCGGGCGTCCCTCCTGACCGGACAGGATGCCGCGCGGCACCGGACGACGAACTGGATCCGCAGCGAGGAGAACAACCGCGACGACTATGGGCCTTACGAGTGGAACTGGGAAGGACTGCACCGCGACGACATCACGCTCCCCCGCATCCTGCAGGCGGCCGGCTACCGGACCATCCATGTGGGCAAGGGACATTTCGGACCGTTCGAGAGCGACGGTGCGGATCCGCGGAACCTGGGTTTCGAGGTCAATGTGGCCGGCTCCTCCATCGGCGAGCCCGGCAGCTATCTGGGCGAAAACGGCTATGGGCTCATCCGGGGCGTCCGTTCCCGGGCCGTACCGGGGCTGGAGAAATACCACGGGACGGAAACGTTCCTGACGGAGGCATTGACCCTGGAGGCCCTGGCGCAGGTCGATACGGCCGTTTCCTCCGAGAAGCCTTTCTTCCTGTATCTGTCGCATTATGCCGTCCATAATCCCTTTGAGACGGACCGGCGGTTTGCCGCCCACTATGCCGACACCTCCTACTCCCCGGCCGCCCGCGGGTATGCCACGCTCATCGAGGGGATGGACAAATCCCTCGGCGACGTGCTGGACCATCTGGAAAAGCTGGGCATCGCGGAGAATACACTGGTTGTTTTCCTTGGGGACAACGGTTCCGACGCCCCGCTGGGCGGGAGTCATGACATCGGCTCGTCAGCCCCTTTGAGAGGCAAGAAAGGATCTGAGTTTGAGGGCGGTACGCGCGTGCCGTGCATCTTCGCCTGGGCCCGGCCGGATGCCGGGAATCCACTCCAGCGGCGGCTCCGCATCCGGCAGGGCGCCGTTTCGGAGCGCATCGGCACCATCATGGACATCTTTCCTACCCTGACGCTCGTCACCGGGGCGCAGGGCCTGGTTCCCCTGCCACCCGCGCATACGGAAGACGGGCAACTCCTGCAGCCGCTCCTGGAAGGCTCCGGCGATCCTTTCCGGGAGGATACCTTCCTTTGCCATTTCCCCCATCGGCACCGGGGCAGCTATTTCACCTCCTGGCGCCACGGCGACTGGAAACTCATCTACTATTACAACCCGGAACATCCGGACTACCCCCAGTGCACCCTGTTCAACCTGGCTGAAGACCCTTCCGAAAGCCACGACCTCCTGTCCGGAAAAGTTTCGGTCCGGCACCGCCGCATCGCCCGCCGCCTCCTGAACGAGATGATCGACCGCCTCGAACGCGACAACGCCCTCTACCCCGTCGATTTCGAAGGCACCCCCGTCCCGCCCCGCCGGGATGCCGTACGGTAAGCTCCCCCCACCGGGAAGCGGTGCGGTAGGTCCTCCCTCTCCGGAAAGGAATAGGCCAACACGGCATGTCTTGTCCTGAAGGAGTCGGGCAAGAAACGGCCGACAACACCCTGAGCACCTATTTCCCTTCCTGGCGCCGGACGGCTTCCTGGAAGAAGTCCCTGCGCTGCTGCTGGGTGATGGGATGACGGGAGAGGCGGGAGGAGGGCTGGAGGCCGTCTGCGAGGTTGCAGACGAAGAGGTCGTCCACATCGGCCAGGTACAGGCGGTCGTATCGGAGATCCTGCTCCCGCTGGAGGCTCAGGGTGTAGTTCATGGTCTTCACGGCTTCCGCCTCGCCCAGCTGGTCCTTGCAGAAGACAAAAAGCCCGGTCTTGTCAAAGTGGCCGTAAAAGCCGTTCCCCACCTTGTACACCTTGCTTTTAATGATCCGCCGCATGGGGAGAGCCATGGTCCAATAGGAAAGCTCCTTGGCGCCGATGTACCGGCCGCCCTCGAGGCCGTAGGCATACCCCGTTTCCAGGATTTCCGTCAGTTCTTCGTCCTCGGGGTCCGGCGTGATGCCGGAGATGTCCGCCATCAGGGCTGCGGCGGCCTCCTTGGACTGCTCCATGGCCCGGGTGACCTCGATGCCCAGGGTATGTCCGTCCAGGCTCTGCAGGTCGGGACGGTCCCGTCCCACGAGTGAATGGAACTCGCTCCCGAGGAGGGCCGAGAGGGTAATCTGTGCATACTGCTCGAAAAAGCAGGTTCCGAAAGGTCGGTGTGCCATGGCGGTCGCGTATTAGGACTCCCAAAGATAAGCATTTGTCTCGGAATTGAAAAGTGCGTATCTTTGCACGCTACAAAAGAGTTGACTATGGAATTCACTGCAAAACAGCTGGCATACGTGCTGCGTGGCACCGTGGACGGTGACGAGAACGCCTCCGCCACCAAATTCGCGAAGATCGAGCACGGGAAACCCGGCACCCTGAGTTTTTTCGCCAATCCCAAATACGAACAGTACGTCTATACCAGTGATGCCTCCATCATCCTGGTGGACAAGACTTTCGAGCCCAAGCAGCCGGTGAAGGCCACGCTGGTCCGCGTGGACAACGCCTACGCCGCCATCACGGAGCTCCTCAAATACGTCTCTGACAAGAAAAAGAAGGCGCGCCGTCACCGGAGCCTCCGGGCCCGCTGGTTCTGGACGACGAAGTTCGGAAAGAACGTGTACCTCGGGGCGTTTTCCTTCGTGGGCCATCATACGGTCATCGGAGACAATACGCAGATCTATGAGAGCGTGTACATCGGCGATGACTGCAAGATCGGCAAGGACTGCATCATCTATCCCGGCGTGCGCATCTATGCCGGGACGGTCATCGGCGACCGAACCATCCTCCATGCCGGCTGCGTGATCGGCGGCGACGGCTTCGGGAACGCCCCGCGTCCGGACGGCAGCTGGGAGAAGATCGAGCACCTGGGGAACGTCATCATCGGCTCCGACGTGGAGATCGGCTGCAATACCACCGTGGACCGGGCCCAGATGGAATCCACCATCATCGGCAACGGCGTCCGGATCGACAACCTGTGCCAGATCGCCCATAACGTGGTGATCGGCGACCATACCGTAATGGCGGCCCAGGTGGGCATCGCCGGATCCACGACCATCGGCAAATACTGCATCATCGCCGGCCAGGTGGGCATCGCCGGGCACTTGAAGATCGCGGACCACACCACCCTGCTTGCGCAGGCGGGCGTCATCGGCAACATCCGGAAGGAAGGCACCACGCTGCTGGGCTCCCCGTGCATCGATCCCAAGCAGTACATGCGGGCCTACGCCAAGTTCCGCCAGAGCGGCGCGGAGTAGCCTTTTTGGGGAATATCGGATTTTTGCTTACCTTTGCAAACTTACTGGAAAAGTTTTACAAAGATAAGCGCTGATGCCCTGTAACCAGCATACCGTCAAGAAATCCTACTATTTCGAGGGAAAAGGTCTCCATACCGGAACCTATTCCCACATGAAACTGATGCCCGCCCCGGCGGGCCACGGAATCAAGTTCCGCCGGACCGACCTCCGTTCCAAGCCGGTCATCGAGGCGCTTGCCGAGAATGTCACCAACACCGCCCGGAGCACCACCGTTTCCCATAACGAGGCCGTCGCGGTCACCATCGAGCACATCATGTCGGCCCTGACGGGCCTGGGCGTGGACAATGCCCTCATCGAACTGGACAACATCGAGGTCCCCATCCTGGACGGCAGCGCCCGCCCCTATGTGGAGGCCATCCTGCAGGACGGCCTGAAGGACCAGGGCGTTCCGCGCGAATACATCGACATTCCCCAGTCCCTGGAAATCCGGGACGACCGCAGCGGTTCCTGGGTACGCATCGAACCGGCCGCCGGCCCTTCGGCCGACATCACCGTGGACTTCAACTCCAAGATCCTGGGCATCCAGTCCGCCCACTGGGACGAGCATGTGGATTACGCCCGCGAGATCGGCGTCTGCCGTACCTTCGTCTTCTTCCATGAGATCGAGTACCTGTTCCGGAACAACCTCATCAAGGGCGGCGACGTGGACAACGCCATCGTCATCGTGGAACATCCCGTGAACGACGAGCAGCTGGACGCGATTTCCCGCCTGTTCAACATGCCGGACCTGCACATCACGGACGAAGGCTACCTGAACAACCTCCAGCTCCATTTCCCCGACGAATGCGGCCGGCACAAACTGCTGGACCTCCTGGGGGACATGCGCCTCGCCGGCGGTTACCTGAACGCGCGCATCACCGCTTACAAGCCCGGGCATTCCATCAATACGAAGGCCGCGAAAGCGCTTCGTGCCCTCCTGAAATAATACCTGACTATGAATAAGATCCATCCTCTGGCCGTCGTCAGCCCCAGCGCCAAGCTCGGGGAGGGCGTGGAAGTCGGCCCTTTCGCCTTCATCGATGACAACGTGGAAATCGGAGACGGATGCAAGATCCTTCCGCACGCCACCATCTTCTCCTATGTCAAGATGGGCCGCGACTGCACCGTTTTCCCGGGCGCCGTCGTCGGCGCCGTCCCCCAGGACCTGAAGTTCGAAGGGGAAATCACCCGCGTGGAGATCGGCGACCGGGTCACCATCCGCGAGTGCGCCACCATCAACCGAGGCACCAAGGCCAGCGGCAAGTTCGTCACCAAGGTCGGCAGCGACACCCTGGTGATGTCCTATGTCCATATCGCCCATGACTGCTGCATCGGCAACCACTGCATCCTCGTAAGTCATGTCGCCCTGGCCGGCGAAACGGACATCGAGGACTGGGCCATCCTGGGCGGCGGTACGATGGCGCATCAGTTCTCCCATATCGGCCAGCACGCGATGGTGGGCGCCGGTTTCAAGATCGTCAAGGACATCCCGCCGTACATCCTGGCCGGCCGCGAACCCATCTGCTTCGAGGGCGTGAACCGCGTGGGCCTTTCCCGGCGCGGATTCTCCGAGGAGAAGATCAACGAAATCAAGGACATCTACGAGACGCTGTATTTCAAGGGCATGAACGTGAGCGACGCCCTGGCGTACATCGAGCAGAATTTCCCGAAGACGGAAGAGCGCGACAACATCATCGCCTTCATCCGCGGCTCCAAGCGCGGAATCATCAACAAGCCCCGTCCTTCGCGCGGATAACCGTGCTCCTGTCCACGGCATATTTCCCGCCCGTCGAGTGGTTCGCCCTCCTCGCCCGAGACATGACCCTGTCCCCGGACAGGGTTTCTCCTTCTACGGTGTACTTGGAAGCGTGCGAGTCCTACCGGAAACAGACCTGGCGCAACCGCTGCTGCATCCTGGCCGGCGACGGCGTCCAGATGCTCCAGGTCCCGGTGGTCCATGCGGGGTCCATGCAGATTTCCGACATTCAGGTCGATTGGTCCACGCCCTGGCTCGTCCGCTCGCAGCGGGCCCTGGATGCGGCCTACTATACATCGGCCTATTATGAATACTACCGGGACGAGCTTTTCGAGATCATGGACCGCCGGGCGGCGCTCCTCTGGGACTGGAATCTCTCCCTGATCCGTTTCCTGCTGGACAAGACGGGAATCGCCTGTACGCTCGTCGCCACGGAATCTTTCGAGGTTCCCGGCACCGTTCCCGACGATTACCGGTATGACATCCACCCCAAGCGGCCGAACACCGTCCTCCGGGACCTCGGCCTGGAAAAGCCGTACTATCAGGTCTTTTCGGACCGGTTCGGCTTCACCCCCGGCCTCTCGGCGCTGGACCTCCTGTTCAACGAAGGTCCGGATGCGCTGCTGTGGCTGAAAAGGGTTTTCGGGTAAGTTCCCGCAAGATTTTGTATTTCCGCAAAGAATTCTTATCTTTGCACCCGTGAACGAGATAGAGGACGAACGGTCCCCTATTTTTTGTTATATAGGTATGAAAAAGGAAGACATCATCCGGGCCGTGGAGACGGCCGTGCAGGAGCGGGGCTGCTTCATCGTGGAAGTCACGGTGAGCGCCGCGAACGACGTGGAAATCGTCCTGGAGAAAGAGGAAGGGATCGTGGACTGGGACGACTGCGCCGCGATCGACAAGGTCGTGCATGACGCGTTCGACCAGGACGTGGAGGACTACTCCCTCACCGTTTCCTCCGCCGGGCTGGACCGCCCCTTCAAGGTGCTGAAACAGTACCTGAAAGCCATCGGCACCCAGGTGGACGTGAAGTTCAAGGGCGGACGGCGCCTCGTCGCCACCCTCACGGCCGCGACGGAAGACTCCGTCACCCTGAAATATACGGCCCTGGAAGCCGTGGAAGGCAAGAAGAAGAAAGAGAAAGTGGAGCACGAGGACGTGTGTCCGCTGGCGGAGATCAACGCCGTCACCCCGTACATCGATTTCAAATAATACGACATAACCATGGCAAAAGACAAAGAAAAGGAAGTAACCTTGATCGACGCATTCAAGGACTTCAAGGAAGAGAAGAGCATCGACCGTCCCGTCATGCTGGGCGTGCTGAAGGACGTGTTCCTCACCCAGCTCGCCAAGACCTACGGCAGCGCCGACAACTTCGACGTCATCATCAATGTGGACAAGGGCGACTGCGAGATCTACCAGAACTTCGAGGTCGTGGAAGAGGTCGAGAACCCGGCGACGGAGATCACCGTCGATGAGATCAAGGCCGAGACCGGCGACGACGACTACGAGATCGGCGACACCTATACCCGCAAGCTCAGCCTCTCCTCCTTCGGCCGCCGCGGCGTCCTGAACATCCGCCAGAACCTGCAGGGCCGTATCATGGACATCGAGAAGGCCAACGTCTTCAAGAAGTACTCCGGCAAGGTGGGCGAGATCTTCACCGGCGAGGTGTACCAGACCTGGAAGAACGAGGTCCTCATCCTGGACGAGGACGGCAACGAGCTCCGCATGCCCAAGAGCGAGCAGATCCCGGGCGAGCGTTTCAAGAAGAACGACACCATCCGCGCCATCATCAAGAGTGTGGAGATGAAGAACAACACCACCCCGTACATCGTCCTTTCCCGGACGACCGATTCCTTCCTCGAGAAGCTCTTCGAGATGGAGGTTCCGGAAATCTACGACGGCCTGATCACCGTGAAGAAGGTCGTCCGCATCCCCGGCGAGCGCGCGAAAGTGGCCGTGGAGTCCTATGACGACCGTATCGACCCGATCGGCGCCTGCATCGGCGTGAAGGGATCCCGCATCATGGGCATCGTCCGCGAACTCCGCAACGAGAACATCGACGTCATCCAGTGGACGGCGAACACGCAGCTCATGATCACCCGCGCCCTGAATCCGGCCCGGATCTCCCGCATCGACCTGGGCGAAGGCCCCGAGGACAAGATCAAGGTCTTCATGCAGGCCGAGGAAGTGAAGAAGGGTATCGGCAAGGGCGGCTGCAACATCAAGCTCGCCGGCATGCTCGTCGGACGCGAGATCGAAGTCTGGCGTGAGCTTCCGCAGGACGAGGCCGAAGAGGAGGACGTCCTTCTCTCCGAGTTCACGGACGACATCGATCCGTGGGTGATCGAGCGCCTGCAGTCCATCGGCTGCGACACCGCGCGCAGCGTCCTCGCCCTTTCCCCGGCCGACATCGCCAGCCGCGCCGACCTCGAGGACGAGACCGTGGAAGAAGTGTTCCGGATCCTTCGTGCGGAATTCGAAGAATAAGATTGTTGACTTAACATTGGGGGTTACTATATGGCAGAAATCAGACTGAACAAACTCATCAAGCAATTCAACATCGGGTTGGATACCCTGGTGGACTTCCTCAACTCGAAGGGAGCCGGCATCGACAATCCCAACCCGAACATGAAGGTCTCCGACGAGTATCTGGCCGACTTGCACAAGAAGTTCGGCAAGGACCTCGAGCTCAAGGAGGCCGCCGAGAAGGTGGATGTCAAACTGACGGAAATCCTGGACAAGGCCGCCAAGCGGCCCGCCGCCCGGGAGGAAGAGGACGACGAGTACGAGCCCGAGCGCGTGACCGTGATCAAAAGCAACAACCTCTCCCGCACGGTCGTGGAGCCGGAACCCGTCGCCGAGCCCGAACCGGAGCCCATCGTGGAGCCGGAGCCCGTGGCAGAGCCCGAACCGGAGCCCGTGGTGGAGCCGGAACCCGTGGCAGAGCCCGAGCCGGAGCCGGTCGTGGAACCGGAGGCCGTCGCCGAGCCCGAGCCGGGACCGGTGGTCGAGCCCGAGCCCGTCGTGGAACCGGAACCCGTGGCAGAGCCCGAACCGGAGCCCGTCGCAGCACCCGAACCGGAAGAGAAGCCCGAACCCGTAGAAGAACCCGAGGCCGAACCTGAACCCGCCGCAGAGCCCGAGACCGCCGTCCCCGCCGAGGAGACCCCTTCCGCCCCGACCCCCGCGGAAGCTCCCGCCCCCCAGGCCGGCACCCAGCTCAAGGTCGTCGGAAAGATAGACCTGACCCAGTTCGACCCCAAGAAGGGCAAGAAACGCGAGCGCATCAAGGGCGGTGGATCCCAGAAGGTGGACGTCACCAAGGTCCAGGCCGACCGGAATCCCAAGAAGGACGCCGGCAACAAGAACGGCGGCGCCAAGAAGCAGGAGCAGGCCGCATCCGGCAAGGGCCGCAAGCGCGGCAACGACCGCTTCGCCAAGCCCGTCCTCACCGAGGCCGAGCAGGAGGAGATGCAGAAGGAAATCCAGAAGCAGGTCAAGGAGACCTACGCCCGGATGAACGAAACGAAGAACAACTTCGGCGCGAAGCACCGCAAGGAGAAGCGCGAGATGGCCGCCATCCGTTCCCAGGAGGAGATGGAGCAGGCAATGGCCGAGAACAAGGTACTGAAAGTCACCGAGTTCGTGACGGTCAATGACCTCGCGACCCTGATGAACAACACGCCGGTCGTGAAGGTCATCGGCGCCTGCATGTCCCTCGGTATGATGGTGTCCATCAACCAGCGCCTGGACGCGGAGACCCTCGTCCTGGTGGCCGAGGAATTCGGCTACAAGGTGGAATTCGTCACCGCCGAACTGACCAACGAAATCGAGCAGCAGGAGCCGGACAACGAGGAAGACCTCGTGGAGCGTCCGCCGGTGATCACCGTCATGGGCCATGTGGACCATGGTAAGACCTCCCTCCTGGACAACATCCGCAACACGAACGTCATCGCCGGCGAGGCGGGCGGCATCACCCAGCACATCGGCGCATACAGCGTGAAGCTGGACAGCGGCCGCCGGATTACCTTCCTGGACACCCCGGGTCACGAGGCCTTCACCGCCATGCGTGCCCGCGGAGCCCAGATGACCGACCTCGCGATCATCATCGTCGCGGCCGACGACGCCGTGATGCCCCAGACCAAGGAGGCCATTGCCCATGCGCAGGCTGCCGGTGTCCCGATGGTGTTCGCCATCAACAAGATAGACAAGCCCGGCGCCAATCCCGACACCATCCGCCGTCAGCTCTCCGAGATGAACATCCTCGTGGAAGACTGGGGCGGCAAGTACCAGTGCCAGGAAATCTCCGCCAAGAAGGGCATCAATGTCGATAAGCTCCTGGAGAAGGTCCTCTTCGAGACCGACCTCCTGGAACTCAAGGCCAATCCCAAGAAACTGGGCAGCGGCGCCGTCATCGAGTCCTCCCTGGACAAGGGCCGCGGTTACCTCGCCACCGTCCTCGTGCAGGACGGCACCATGCGGGTGGGCGACGTGATCATCTCCGGCAGCTATTACGGCCGCGTGAAGGCGATGTTCAACGAGCGTGGCCAGAAGGTCAAGGAAGCCGGCCCTTCCACGCCGGTCAGCATCCTCGGCCTCAACGGCGCTCCAGCCGCCGGTGAGAAATTCAACGTGATGACCGACGAGAAGGAGGCGAAATCCATCGCCAACCGCCGCGAACAGCTCATCCGCATCCAGGGCATCAAGACGCAGAAGCACCTCACCCTGGAGGAGATCGGACGCCGCATCGCCATCGGAAACTTCAAGGAACTCAACGTCATCGTCAAGGGCGACGTGGACGGTTCCGTGGAAGCCCTCTCCGACTCCCTCATCAAGCTTTCCACCGAGGAAGTGCGCGTGAACGTGATCCACAAGGCCGTGGGCGCCATCTCCGAGAGCGACGTCCTGCTGGCCGAGGCCTCCGACGCCGTGATCATCGGCTTCCAGGTGCGTCCTTCCGCCGAAGCCCGCCGGGCCGCGGAGAAGGAAGGCATCGAAATCCGCCTGTACTCCGTCATCTACGACTGTATCAACGAAGTCAAGGAAGGTATCGAGGGTATGCTCGAGCCGGAGAAGAAGGAGGAGGTCACCGCTACCGCCGAGGTCAAGCAGACCTTCAAGATCTCCAAGGTGGGCACCATCGCCGGTTGCCAGGTCAAGGAAGGCAAACTCACGGCCAAGGCCCAGGTACGCCTCATCCGCGACGGCATCGTGGTCTATACCGGTGCCCTCGCCTCCCTGCAGCGCGGCAAGGACGACGCGAAGGAAGTCGCCGCCGGCTTCGAGTGCGGCTGCGCCCTGGAGCGCTTCAACGACATCCACATCGGGGATGTCATCGAAGCCTTCACCGTGGTTGAAATCAAGAGAAGCCTGTAAGGATTGGAATCCCGGGCACTGTTCCTACAGCAGCAGGAGCAGTGCCACGAGATACAGGGCGAAGCCCTGCGCCTTGATCCGGCGCTTCACCGTGAAATCGGTAAACGCATCGACCGGGTCCCTTTCCAGGAGACCGGACAGATCGGAGCCTGAAGGAACATCCTTCGGGCTCCATTTGGATATGATCTCGCCATTGTTGATATACGTCGCTCCTCCGTTCGCCCGGTTCAGGGTGATGAGGGGCTTGTAATCCACATAGTAAGCCTCGACGTCCGCAGGGATGCCCGCGTCCTGGACGGAGAGGATGAGCGGACGCATGCCCGCCGCAATCGCCTCCGCACGCTGGGCACGGATGCGGTCCCAATCGGCCTTGGCGGGTCCGGTGACCGAGAATACCATCACCTTTCCGATGACCGCTTCCTCGTCCCGGTAGCCGCCTTCCGCATCCCGGATGGAGAGGACGGGTTTTTCATCGCTCCGGTAAACCGAGCGGGTAAGCGTGTCCACCCCGACAAAAGTCCAGGTGGAATCCGGCAGGTTGTCCAGCGAGAAGGAGTCCCGCTGACCGTTCCGCTCATAGATGAAGGTGGGAACCTTTCCATCCATTTCCTGATAGTCATTGTCCAGGGAGGCGAACAGCTCCGCGCCGGGCTTGAACTCCGTATAGTCGATCATCGGCAGATGCTGCGCATTGTACCACAGGGCGAAAACGAGCGAAGGAACGGCCAGCCAGAAGGCGACATATTTCCCCTTCCGGGACACACCGAAGTTCTGGAACGGCAGGAAGGCGATGAGGGCCAGCACCAGCAGGACCACGTTCTTGAAGAACGTCTGCGCATGGGTCAGATGGATGGCTTCGCCGAAGCAGCCGCAGTCCATCTCGGGATTGGCGATCCAGAGGATGAGCGTGACGACCGTGAAGAAGACCACCATGACCGACGCCACCGCGGCCGCGAGTTTCCGGTACACGCCGGCAATGAGCGCCGCACCGGTCGTGGCCTCCAACAGGGCCAGGCCCATGCCGAGCGGCTTCGAAAGCCCCTGCAGGAAACCCAGGTGGAAGAATTTGAAGTATTCGCTCACAATGAGGCCCGTACCCACCGGATCCAGCAGTTTGAAGAGGCCGGAGAACAGGAAGGTGAAGCCGATCAGGACGGCGCACAGGCGCCGGAGTCTATGATGTGCCTTTTTCATGCGAGGTAAGGATCGACGGCCGCGCGGACCTTGGTGAAAATATCGTCGGGAGGGAGCATCCGGCCGTCCGGGTCGGCACAGTCGATGCGGAGGAAGTGCGGATCCCGGGCCGCCTCGGAGCGGTACAGGTCACGGACGGCTTCCTGAAAGCGGATGTCCGCCTCGTGAATGTCCTGGGCGCCATGCAGATAGCCCCGGTCCGCACCTTCCCGGTGCGCCGCCAGGCTTTTCTCCACGAAGCCGATGGGAACGTCCAGGAACAGGTTCAGGTCCGGTTCCGGAAGGTCGAACTCACCGTATTCCGTGTCAAAGATCCAGTTGCGAAGGCGCGTCCGTTCCGCCCCCTGCGGAAGTTTCGCGCACTGGTAGGCAATGTTGGAATACACGTAGCGGTCCAGCAGGACCACTTTCCCGGCATCCAGGGCGTCCCGCATCTCCGGCACGGCGCGGTGCCGGTCCTCGGCGAAAAGGAGGGCCACCAGCTGCGGATGCACGGTCTCGATGCTGCCGAACTCCCCCTTGAGGAAACGGCCGATGAGGTCGCCGTACACCGGCGCGTCATACCGCGGGAAGTGGATATACTCCAACGCTCCGCAGCGCTCGGTCAGGTATTCCTTCAATCTCTTGACCTGGGTGGACTTTCCCGCCCCGTCCAGGCCTTCCACGACGATGAGCATGATTTTTCGTTTAATCTCACAAATATAACTATTTTTGCGTTATGAAACCGAAAATCCGCATCCTCGGAATCGTGAACCTGACGGACGATTCGTACTATGCGCCCAGCCGGGCCGCATCGGGCGAAGCGTTCCTTTCGCACGTGAGGAAACTGGTGGAAGAAGGGGCGGACCTCGTGGACATCGGCGCCTGCTCCACCCGGCCGGGGTCCCGGCCCGTCGGAGCGGAGGAAGAATGGAAGCGGCTGGAACCGGCCCTGAAGACCCTTCGGAGCGAGTTTCCGGACTTGCCGGTGTCCATCGACACCTACTGGTCGCCGGTGGTGGCGCGCGCGTATGACTGCATCGGCCCGTTCACGGTCAATGACATCTCCGCCGGGGCGATGGACCCGTCCATGCTCCCGCTGGTCGGGGGCCTCGGACTCCCCTACATCGCCATGCACATGCGCGGGACGCCGGAAACGATGCAGTCCCTGACGGATTATCCGGAAGGGGTGACGGCAGCCGTGCTGCGGTATTTCGAAGGTTTTGCCTCCCGGGCGGAAGAGGCCGGCATCCGAGACTGGATCCTGGACCCGGGCTTCGGTTTCGCGAAGACGGTGGCGCAGAACTGGACGCTGTTGGAAGAGCTGGACCGGCTGCAGGCACCCGGAAAACCCATCTTGGTGGGCATCTCCCGCAAGAGCATGATTTACAAGCGCTTTGGCATTACGCCGGAGGAATCGCTCCCCGCCACCCAGGTCGCGCACTACATGGCTTTGGAACGGGGCGCCACCTACCTCCGCGTCCACGACGTCGCCGAAGCCCGCCGGACCGTTGACATTTACTCGATCAGGTAAACATCCTCGCCGGGGGCGGCGAAGTGATACGTTTCCCGGGCAAACTGTTCCAGGGAGTCCCGGCTGCGCGTGAGGGACTGGATTTCCGCATCCATCTCCTCGATGCCTTTGCGGTACTGCTCCATCTGGCGCTCCTGCCGGTCGATCTCCCAGCGGGCGCGGACCCAGTTCAGAACGCTGCTGTGCGAGAAGAAAAGCAGCCACAGGGCCACCAGCGCCGTCACGATGAGGACGAACGGGAGGAAGTAATTGTGGTCGCTTCGCGTCAGGAGACTGCCTTTGTTCTTCTTGTCAGCCATATTTCCGGGAGGTTGTGTCACTAGTTTCCTGCGAAATTACTAAATTTGTCGAGATAATGCGAAAACAAATCTAAAATATTCGATATCGATTATGAAACCTACCCTTCTTGTCCTGGCTGCCGGCATGGGCAGCCGCTATGGCGGACTCAAGCAGATGGACGGCCTCGGCCCCCACGGTGAAACCATCATCGACTATTCCATCCACGATGCCGTGGAAGCCGGATTCGGCAAAGTCGTCTATATCGTCCGGGAGTCCTTCAAGGCCGACATGGAAAAGGCGGTCCAGGCCAAGTACGCCGGCGTGAAGACCGTGGACGGCGAGCCCCTGGAATTCGTCTTCGTCACCCAGGAGCTGAACAAGATCCCCGCCCGCTTCACCCTCAACCCCGAACGCGTGAAGCCCTGGGGCACCGCCCATGCGGTCCTGATGGCCAAGGACGTCATCCACGAGCCGTTCGCCGTCATCAACGGTGACGACTTCTACGGGAAGGAGTCCTTCCGCATCCTCGGCGACTGGTGCCGGGCCCATGCGGACACGAAGGGCCAGTACTGCATCGTGGGCTTCGAGCTGGACAACACCCTGTCCGAGAACGGAACCGTCTCCCGCGGCATCTGCTCCTACGACGCCTCCGGCAACCTCACCGACATCGCCGAGCACCTGGAGATCGGGAAAGAGGCCGACGGCATCGTCTATGGCAACAACTCCGTCAGCGGCGAGAATCATGTGGTCCTGGACGCCAAGGCCCTGTGCTCCATGAACATGTGGGGATTCACACCGGACTACTTTGCCCTGAGCGAGGCCATCTTCGAGAAGTTCCTGGAGGTCAATATCAACGAGCCCAAGAAAGAGTACTACATCCCCTACGCCGTGGACTGCATCATCAAGTCCGGAAAGGGATCCTGCGAGGTGCTCTCCACCCCTTCCCACTGGTTCGGCGTGACCTTCAAGGAAGACCGCCCGGGCGTCGTGGCCAAGTTCGCCCAGCTCGTCGCGGACGGCGTCTATCCCAGCCCGCTTTACTGATTGCTTCAACCATAACACTCCCCATATGGCACGCAAGATCAAGAATTACGACCTCTTTTCCAGCCACGCCTGGTATGTGCCCGGCGTGAAGGGCATGTTCGGCCTCGTGGGCTGGTTCCTCGTCGGCTCCCTCCTGGGCGGTATCGTCCAGAGCATCATGAGCCTCTTCATGTCGCAACAGGCCATCATCGACTATGGCATGATCGTGGTGTATCCCATCCAGTTCTTGCCGGCGATGGTCTATGCGGCGAACCAGAGCCGCAAGAACATGCTGTTCGACCCCGGTTATGAACTGGACAATAAGCATTTCTCCCCCTACGGACTTCCGCTGCTCATCCTCGTGACGGTCGTGATGACTTTCGCGTCGATGTTCGCCTTCGACCTGCCCAACTACTGGAACATGCAGCTCACGAACAAGTCATCCGTCCTGGCCAAGGCCTATGAGATGTTCATGGAAATCATGAAACAGATGACCGGCGGCGTGTTCTGGTCCTCCTTCCTCGTGGTCGCCATCTTCGCGCCCATCTTCGAGGAGTGGCTATGCCGGGGCATGGTCCTCCGCGGCCTCCTCACCAAGATGAAGCCGGTCTGGGCCATCGTGGTGTCGGCGCTCTTCTTCGCCGTGATCCACGCCAATCCTTGGCAGGCGCTGAACGCCTTCCTGATCGGCCTGGTGATGGGGTATGTCTATTATAAGACGGGTTCGCTGCTCCTCACGATGATCATCCACTTCGTGAACAACGGCACGGCGGTCATCGCCTCCAACATCGACGCCCTCAAGGACTACGAGGACCTTTACTGGATCGATGTCATGGGAAAGGAGACATACATGATCGTCTTCGTGGTGAGCTGCATCGTCCTCGCCGCCTGCCTGTGGGTGTTCTCCCGCATCAAGCTGGAAAACCCGTGGGGCAACATCGACCGGATCCCGCCGGCCGACGAAACGGTCACCCCCGCAGAATAGCTTCAGAGACCCTTTCCGCTTCGGAGAGGGTCTCTTTTTTGCCCACATCGACCATGGTGAAATCCGGCGGGACCACCCCGTAGATTGGGTACTCGGCGCAGGCCTTCAGGTAGAAGTCCACGATGGAGAAGCGCTCGCCCATCTGCAGCCGTTCGAAAGCGTCGAAGATTTCCGGGGAAATCAGGTGGATGCCGGAGAAAGCCAGCTTGCGGCACTTTTCCGGGTCGATATCCCGGTACGGACTCCGCACCTCCCCCGTCGCGAGATTGGTCCATCCCCTCAGGCGATTGTCCTCATCGAACAGGAAATACCGCTGCGTCTTCCGCTCGCTCACCACCAGCGTCGCCATCGACCCCTTCCGGTGCTGCTCCCGGAACCACCTGAGGTCCAGGTTACTGACGATGTCCACGTTATGAACGAGGAAAGGTTCGTCGCATACTTCGGCGGAGGGAGTGATTTCCCGAACCGTCGCTACGCGACCCCTCCCAAAGGGCCCCTCCCTCTTATACTGCCGAGGGTGGCATAGGTTCGGGAAATCACTCCCTCCGCCTTCGTCCGTCAAGTAAGGTTTCGCATACCGGATCCCGCCGCCAGTCTCCCGAAGGAAATCGCGTTCGTCGGAAATGTCGATCCGAACGCCGAAGTCATGGGCCTTCAGGTAGTCGATGATCTGGTCCGGGAAATGATGGACATTGACGACAATCTGGTCATACCCGGCCTGGACGAGCTTGATGATGACATGGTACAGCAGCGGCTGCCCGCAAATCGGCACGAGCGCCTTGGGCATCGTATCCGTCAGGGGTTTCAGGCGGGTCCCCAGCCCCGCGGCAAAGATCATCGCTTTCATAACCAGGATTCAATGCCGCGCTCACGGTGGATGAGGTGGACGCGGACGGGATATTTCGCAATCAGATGCTCGGCAAGGTGCTGGGCGCTGTAGGCGGAGCGGTGCTGGCCGCCGGTGCAGCCGAAGCTGACCTGCAGATGGGTGAAGCCGCGCTCCAGGAAGCGTTCCACATGGGCATCGACCAGGGCATAGACGTGGTCCAGGAAGCGGAGGATCTCGCCGTCCTGCTCCAGGAATTCGATGACCGGGGCATCCAGGCCGGTGAGCTGCTTGAACCGTTCGTACTTCCCGGGATTGTGCACGCTCCGGCAGTCGAACACATACCCGCCCCCGTTTCCGGACGCATCCTCGGGAATCCCCTTCTTAAAGGAAAAACTGTAAACAGTCACCGTCAAGGGCGTCCTTTCTCCGGAGGGAGTATTCTTTCCCGAACCCTCCGCAATCGAAGATTGCTCCGGGACGCCCCCGCAAAGCCCCGTCAGAACTACGGTCAGGTACGGGTAAGCTTTAAAAGGCAAGAGGTTACGGACGATATCCAGGGCCGGGGGGATGCTGTCGATGAAGGCCTGTTTCCTTTCCCAAAGGCCGCGGTAGCCGTAGCAGCCGAGGACCTGGAGCATCCGGAAAAGGATGAAGAGGCGGAGACGTTCCCGGAAGTGGGTTTCATCGACGGGCCCATAGGCCCGGAGGGCCTCCAGATACACCTGCAGCAGTTCCTCCCGGAGCGTTTCCGGATAGCGGGCCCGGGCCTGCCAGAGGAAGGACGCCACATCGTAGTAGATGGGTCCCCGGCGGCCGCCCTGGAAGTCGATGAACCAGGGTTCCCCGTCCACCAGCATCACGTTCCTGGCATTGAAATCCCGGTACAGGAAGGTGTCGGAGGGCTCCGCCAGAAGGTCCGCCTTGAGGCGGTCGAAATCGTCCTGGAGCCGGACCTCGTTGAACTCCAATCCCGTGAGTTTCAGGTAGTCGTACTTGAAGTAGTTCAGGTCGAAGTCCACCATCCGCCCGTCGAACGACGGCTGCGGATAGCATACGGAAAAGTCCAGTCCTTGCGCACCCTCGACCTGGATCTTCGGGAGGGCAGCCATCGTTTTGCGAAGCAGCGCCACTTCATCCGGGCTGTAAGCGCCTTTCGCGCGTCCATCGGCCAGGGCATCGTAGAGGATTGTGGAGCCAAGGTCCTCCTGAAGGTAGCACAGACCATCCTCCGCCAGGACCTTGGGCACGCGGATCCCCTTGGAAGCGAAATGACGGTCGATGGTGAGGAAGGCGCGGTTTTCATCGGCATCGGTCCCTTCCACGCCGATCAAGGTGCGTCCGTCGGCCCCGGTCATCCGGTAATACCGCCGATGGGATGCGGATCCGGTCAGGGGCACCACGGACACCGGCGCCGCCCCGGTAAACTTCTCGAACAATGATTCCAGTGACATAACATACAAAAATACGCAATCCTGCCGGAAACGCAAAACCGAAGCCTGTCTTCCTTCCGTCTCCCGCCGGAATCCGAAACGATAGCCTGCCTTTCCCTGCACAAATCTCGTTTGTACATCTGGAACGTTTTCCACGGGCTTTTTCGTGTGCAAATCTTTCCGGAAACAGGGGAAATGAAGGGATTGGACGAGATTTGAACAGGGGAACGGTCGTGGAAGCCCGTTCTGTTGTACAAACGAGATTTGTACAAAGTGGACGGCATACGTCGAGGAAGCACCGTCAGGCAACGGAAAAAGGGATACGGTTTTTTTCGTATCTTTGCGGTCAAACGAGATAGACATGAAAAGAAGTCTTTGCCTGACTATATGCCTGAGTGTCCTAGCGGTCATCGCGTGCAAGGCTCAACCACAAGGAACTGTTTATGAGCCGGTTCGCTTCGAAGACGGGACACCCGTCACCGGAGACCCGGTGGCCGACAGCCTGTTCGCGAAGGACCGGTTTCTCACCGATACGACATTCACGGAGAAAGGCGATACGGTCTTCGTCATGCGCCACGCCAGCGCCTATGTGCGGCTGCAGCTGGAAGGATTGCCCGCCGATGCCGGCATCGGGGAAATCCTGCTGGTGCCCATGCAGGGCGCTCCCGAGACCGTCCCCGTAACGGTTTCGGAGACCGGTTCCCTGACCCTCTGGCTGGCCAAGGAGCCCGACACCCTCCCCGCCACGGCGGCCATCGCCCAGGCGGCCGACGGACGCATCTGGTCCGTCAGACTGCCCGGCGGGGCCCTGCAACCCGGTATCGCGTATCGCTGGGATGCCTCCTGGCTGACTCCTGATGCACCGGAGAGCGGCATCCAGGCCACTCCCCTGCCGCAGACGACGATGCTGGAGGTGGAGCCCGGCGAGTATTCCGGCATCACCTGGCTGGGCGGGAACCAGTACGGCGTCGTGAGTGACAACCTCAAGGGCGGCGGCATCGCCCGATTCTCCATTCCCATCGACGATCACGGGAATGTAGGAACGGTCAAAATGGAAGTGCCCAAGGCGGTCGCCACGGCGGAAGGCAAGAAGCGCGATACGGAAGGGATCGCCTATGTCGCCTCCACCAATACCCTCTTCACTACATCCGAAAAGAACCAGGACATCCGGGGTTACGACCTCCTGGGCGTCGAGACCGGCGCCAGCCTGGACGTTCCCACCGACCTGAAAGGCATCCAGGACAACCGGGGCTTCGAATCCCTTTCCTACAATGCATCGACGGGCCTTTTCTGGACCACCACCGAAGCGCCGCTGAAGGCCGACACCTTCTTCCCCCGGCTCCATCGGCTCCAGAGTTTCACCACCGACGGAAAACCGGCCGGACGCTTCCTATACCAGATTGGCGAACCCTCCCAAACCAGCGAAAACACAGTTGCTTACGTCTTTGGCATTCCGGCCATGGCTGCGATGGATGACGGCCGCGTCCTGGTCGTGGAACGGGAAGTCTATGTCCCGAAAGGCAGCCTGTGGGAAAAGATCCAGGGGGCCTTCACGGACATCCACATCTATGTCGTGGACCCGGTCCATGACACCGCCGGCATCCTCCGGAAATCCCTCGTCTGCCATTTCACGACCGGGGCGATGAACCTCGCGAACTTCGAAGGCATGTGCCTCGGCCCCACCCTGCCGGACGGGAGCCGCTGCCTCCTCATGATCGCTGATTCCCAGAAAGGGTCCGGCGGACTCACGCAGGAGTACGTAAAAGTGATCCTGCTGCGCGATTAGAATATCATACTCTGCGCGGCCTGTTGCGCACGCCGGCTATGGGCCGCATTCATCTTGCCGAAGTTCCACTTCACGCCAAAGAGCACGTAACGGCCCATGATGAGACGATATCTGTCTTCCACGTAGTTGTCCGTGACGGTATGCGTGAGATTCCGCGTCTGGTTCAGGATGTCGTGAACTTTGACACTCAGGTTGAAAGCGCCGATATTCTTGGAAATCTCCGCATTCCATTGCCATTCGGGCTGGCCATACCCCTCCGCGTAGCCCTTGTAAAAGACATAGGACAGATCCGTATTGAGCTCAAACTCATGCTTGGTGGTGTAGGAGCCTCTTGCACCCAGTCTCGTATCCAGGGTATTCATATTGGTGCTCGGATCCAGCGAGTAACGGGAGATGATGCCGGTGGTACTGGCTCCCAGGCTGAAGGAGTAGTGTTCCTGGTTATATCTGATGCTGATGCTTCCCGTGGGAGAGAATACCCGGGTGCTGCTTTCGGCAAACCCGCTCTGCCCGCCGTAGAACCGATTGCCTTCCGAATCACCCCAGAAACCGGCCATGAAGCCATCATAGTCAAATGTATCCTTGTCCAGTCCGGGGAGCGCCCTCCTGGCCTGATAGCTGACGGACGAGCTGAGTGCAGCGGCACCGCTGAGGGTAAGTGACCACAACTTCTTGCTGTCAAGCGGAGTTGTATAGTTCGCGACCATCGTGCCCGTCAGACTCGGCTTCCGGGAATTGACCGGAACGGAATACAGGATGCCGTCCTGATCGTACCAGGTCGCATTGACATAGGGATTCACTGTGATGTAGCCGTAGAAATACATCATCAAATTAGAGAACCGTTTCACGTCGTTTCTCGACCAGTCGGCATTGAAATACATCTGCGACGAGGGCTTCAGATACACGTTGCCTACGCTCAGGCGTGAAGGGTTTGCCACGTTGAGGACCGGCATCATCCTGGACTGGGACGGACGATAGCTTTGACCGGAAGCCGACAGGGACAGCCAATCGATATCCTTGCTATAGATGAAGCGCAGGGTGGGTACGGCATACCAGTTCCACTCGTCTTTTCCACTGATGGCCTCGATTCCGTAGCTCTTCGAGTAAGTCTCGTTCAAAGAACCATATACGCGACTGCCCAGGGTAACATAGCTCTGTTGGCTGAAATTATATTGGACGGTAAGGTCATAACGCTGCGTTACATAATCCGTGCGACTTTCGGAAGAATAGTAATCGTTTCTTCCGGCAGCGTCAAAGGCGTCGCGTACATTACCTTGACTACCCGCAACAGCATAGGCCGATGCAGACAGCGTCCACTTTTCTCCGAGAGGCTCCGTATAGCGCAGGGAGCCGCTTATGTATTTGGAGTTGCCGTCCGAAACGTAGCGCATACTGCGGGTGTCCGCTCCGACAGAGGTCGTGAGCACGGACATTTCTTCACTCGTTCCGTCGTTTACGCCATATCCGACATCGCTGCTGATCCGGATGGAGCGCCGGTCTTTCCCCCAAAGGTCGCGGAAGGTGAAATCGGTGTCCAAATCCACCCGTTTGTTGGAACGGATGCCGTGCGACGTATTTTCCGACCTGTTCATCAAAGTGCCGTCCCTTGTCGTTTCCGACTGCCCGTTGCTTTGTGAATCGGTTCTGTTGTAGCTGAAGGCAGGACGTATGTGAAACCAAACTTTGCCTTTCTCCTTCTGGAACTCCAGGTTGGCATTGGCCGACTGGGCGTATTGCTTGCCGTTATCCTGCGTGGACGAAGCAAGGTCTCCGTCATCCTGGAAGGTGGTTCTGTCGGCCTTGGTCCCGGAATCCGTGTCCGAATACTTGTAGTTTACGCTGGCCGTCGTCTCCACATCCCTGATCCGAGAAGTGTTGGCATTGACACCGACCTGTGCGGCGGTCGAGAGTCCCTGGTTCAGGTCGGTGTACTCTCCGCTCTCATCCATGATGGCAATCATGACATTCGAATCGTTGATGTTCTGGCCATTGGCGATGACCGTGACCTGATCCTTTTCGGTGTAGGCCGATACCAGCGCATTCCCGCTCCAGAGAAGTCCCCGGCTGTCCCGGAGGGGATTGTCCCCGTCTTCCTTCGTGAGCGTAGTTCCGCCCTTCAGTCCCACATTGCCGAACCAGCCCTGTTCGTATTCCTTCTTCAAGGCCACGTCCAGCACTTTTTCCCGGTTGCCGTCCTGGATACCGGAGGCGCGGGTTTCCTCTGAATCCCGGTCGATGACACGGATCTTGTCCACGACGGCGGCCGGAAGGTTGTTCAGCGCCGTACTCTGGTCGTTGAAGAAAAAGGTCCGGCCACCCACGGTGAGTTTGTCAATTTCCTCGCCGTTGAACTTCACCTTTCCGTCATCCGTGATTTCCATGCCCGGCATCCGTTTCAGCAGGTCCTTGAGCATGGCATTGGCTCCCACCCGGAACGAGGAGGCATTGAATTCCACCGTATCCTTCTTGACGACGATGGGATTGCCCACGTCGGACACCGTCGCCGCCTGCAGGAAGTGTTCGTCCACCTGCAGCCGGATCGTGCCCAGGTCCTCCCGGCGTTCCCGGAAATACCGGCTTTTCACGACGGGCCGGTAGCCCATCATCTCCACATGCAGCGTGTAGCGCCCGAGCGGGACATCCTCCAGCTTCGCCTTGCCCTCCGGATCGGTGAGGGTAAAGTTCGTGATGGTGGTGTCCTTCTCGGGAATCACATAGAAGGACGCATACGGGACGGGCTCATTGGTAAGCGAGTCCACGACGGTCGCCTGGATCTCCGCCAGACGCGTCACCCACAGGTTGTCATTGAGCACAACCACTTGTGCCCGGAGTCCGAGGCCGGCCAAGAGGGCGCAGGCCGATATCAGGAGTTTCTTCATTTCAATGCTTTATCAATCAAGTTTTTCAGTTTCATTCAGGTAACGACAGATTGGCAAAACGCCTAAAACGCCATATCCATGGCGGCGCTGTTCGCGCGCTGGCTGTGGGCGGCGTTCATCTTGCCGAAGTTCCATTTGACCCCGAAGAGGATGTAGCGGCCCAGGATGAGACGGTACGAATCCTCTTCGTAATTGGCTGTGATACTATGCGACCGTCCGCGGGTCTGGTTCAGGATATCATGGGCCGTGATGCTGAGGCTGAAAGCGCCGATATTCTTGGTAACGGAGGCGTTCCACCGGAGTTCCGGTTCGTTGAAGCCGGCCGCATAGCCCTGGTATAGCGTATAGCCGAGGTTGCTGTCGATCTCAAATGCATGGGGCGTCTTGTAGTCGATACCCAGGCTGACGGACTCGTTGAAAGTCTGGCGGTTCACCGAGGAATCCAGGGAATAGCGGGCAATGCCGGCCGCCGCGGAGACGGCGGCATACATGGAAAAAGGATCCTTGTTGTAATTAAGCGTGCCGAAGATTCCCAGATTGGAACTGCGGGTCACACTCTCGGAAAAACCGCTCTTCCCGCTGTAGAAATTGCTTCCGGAAGCATCGGTTCCCCAGAAACCCTCCATGAAGGAGGCGTAGTCGAACGTCTCCGTGTCCACCCCCGGCAACGTCCCTTTTGCCTGGTAGGATGTTCCCTTGGAATAGTTGAGGTTGAAGCCCGTGTCCATCGTCCAGTGCTTTTCCTTCCCGAACGGCTTCGCATAACTGAGATACATCGTCGTGGACAGGGCGGGTTTCCGCACGTTGACCGGGACGGAATACAGGATGCTGGAAGCGTCGTACCACTGCGCCGAACTGACTGAGTTCCGCCTCATCGTAGCAGAGAGGGACATCATCACCATGGAGAAATCCTTCGGGTCGTTCCGATACCAGCTGACCGTGCCGGTCGTATAGCCGTAAGGCTTGAGATAGATGTTTCCGGCCGAAAGGCGCGTCGGGTTGCCCACGTTCAGCACCGGCAGCATCTGACCCCGGGAAGGGGAACGGGTGGCGCCGCTCACATGCACGTTGAAGTTGCTGTTTCCCTTCCTGGACCGCAGCCGGAGCGTTGGCGTCACATACCAGGACCAGTCCCCGACGCCGGTCTCCGTGTCGATGCCGAAGCTCCGCGTCCGGTTCTCGTCCAGCAAGCCGGACAGCAGGGCACCCACCGTAACCCAGTTGTTTTTCCCCCATTTGTACTGAATGGTCGCGTCATAGTTGTTCTGCAGCTGCCGACCGTGCACTTCGGAAGAATAGTAGTCATTGTAGCCCATGGCGTCGGAAGCGTCCCGGACACTGTTCCGCAGGGTGGCATTGAAGGAGCTTTGCATGGACAGCGTCCACTTCTTGCCCAGCGGTTCCGTGTACCGGAGGGATCCGCCGCCCCCATGGCTGGCGGACTGGGAGTCATAATGGAGCTGCCGCAGGAAATCCTCCGCCCCCTTTCTCTGGGTCAGGGAAGACTCGTCGCTTCCTCCGTCCGATGCGTTCAGGTTCACCCCATAAGACGCCTGGATGATCCGTCCTTCCTTGCCGCCCAGGTCCCGGAAGGAAACATCGCCCGTCAGGTTCCCGCTCCGGGAAATGCTTCCGTCATAGGTCGATTGCTCCGACCGGTTCATCAGGATGCCCTCCCGGGAAGTGGCCGATGTGCCCGACGACCAGGAATCGGTCTTCGAATAGGTGAAATTCGGCCGGAAATGGAACCAGACCTTGCCCTTCTCCTTCTTGAGTTCCACCTTGGAATTGAAACTGTTGCCGAACCCCCGGGATGTGTTGTCCGTTTCCGACAGGATGTCCCCTTCCGTCTGCCAGGTGGTCCGGGAGGAACGGTTCGCCCCGCGGGTGTCGTTGTACTTGTAATTGGCCATCACCGCCGTCTCCACGTCCTTGATCCGATCCGTCGTGGCGTTCACCCCCGCCTGGGCGAAATCGGACAGGCCGTTTCCGCCCAGCTGCGTCGTTTCCCCGTCTTCCGAGACCATGAAGACCACCCCGCCGTCATCCACATTCTGCAGGTTCACGATACCCGTCACCTGGTCCTTCTCCGTATAGCCCGACACCAGGAGGTTGCCGCTGTACAGGAAGCCCCGGTCATCCCGGAGTTCGCCTTCCTGCTTGGGTACCAGGGTCGTACCTCCTTTACCCGCGATATTCCCGAACCATCCTTTCTCGTATTCCTTCTTGAGCACGACATCCATCACTTTCTCCTTGGTGCCGTCCTCGATACCGGTCGCCCGGGTGGATTCGCTCGTACGGTCCGTCACGCGGATCTTGTCCACGATGGCCGCCGGAAGGTTGTTCAGCGCCGCCGACTTGTCATTGAAAAAGAAGGTCTTGCCGCCTACGGTGATCTTGTCCACCGGTTCGCCGTTCACCTTCACCGTCCCGTCATCGGAGACCTCGATGCCCGGCATCTTTTTCAGCAGGTCCTTGAGCATGGCGTTGGAACCCACATGGAAGGAAGAGGCATTGTACTCCAGCGTATCTTCCTTGATGGTGACGGGATTGCCCTTGTCCGTCACCACGGCGGCATCCAGGTAATGCTCGTCCACCACGAGACGGATGGTGCCGATGTCCACCTGCCTGTCGCGGAAATAGCGGGTTTTGATCACCGGGAGATAGCCCATCATCTCCACATGCAGGGTGTAGCGTCCGTAGGGAACTTCCTCCAGCTTGGCTTTTCCTTCCGGGTCCGTCAGGGTGAAGTTCGTGATGGTCGTATCCTTCTCCGGAATCACATAGAAGGAGGCATACGGGACAGGCTCGTTCGAGAGCGAGTCCACGACCGTCGCATGGATCTCCGACAGGCGGGAAACCCACATATTGTCATTGAGGACCACGACTTGGGCGCGGAGGGCCGTAAAGGCCAGGAGCGTCACTGCGGTCAGGAGGAATCTTTTCATTTCAACGCCTTGTTTAACAAGTTCTTGAGTTTTTCTTCATTATAGCCCACGAGGACGGAACCGTTCATATCGTTCCTGCGCACGACGAAATAGGTAGGATAGCCGTTGCTGCCCAGCCGCTCCAGGATGGATTTCAACTGTTTGTCAGTCAAGTAGTAATGGTCTCCCCGGATGGTCGGGACCATCTCCAGCCAAGTGGACCTCGGGGAGGTGTCGCCGGTCAGGTAAACAAAGTCCACATCGGCATAGTCGGTGGTTTTCAGGGGTTCCAGGGCCCGGATGCCGGCCAGGCAGGGGGCGCACCAGGTTGCCCATATGTCTACCAGGACCGGCTTTCCGCGGTGGCCCGCCAGGATGGCGTCCAGCAGCTCTTCATCCGGCACGTCAGGCGTTTCTTTCACGGACTCGGGCACTTCCGCATGGGCCCGGAGGTAGGCATCCTGCTCGTCTTCCAGCTTTTTGGTAAATACCGGATGGGAGAACCGGTCCCATCCCTCCGGAAGACCGCCTCCTCGCTTGACGACTCTCAGCATGGGCGTGAAGCGGACATATTCCCGGACAAGTCCCGTCGTATCGGCGGATGCCGCCGGCGCCAGGGCCGGAATCATGTTATACAGGGTAAAATCGATGCTCAGCAGCGTCTTCGGGTCATCCAGGTCCAGCGCCCGGATCCAGGCAAGGTCATCCTCCTGGAACAACCAAGGCCGGAAGAATGCCTCCGCCTCCTCCCCAAACAACTTCCTGTGATTCATGCGCTGGGTATGGACGGATTGCAGAAGAAGCTGCAACGCAAAGTCCTTCAGGTAGTTCTGTGCATATTCCCGGATCGCGGGCAGAAGGTCTTTTTCTTGCAGACGCGATGAAACCCTTTCATAAAACACCCGAACGCTGTCGGCATAGGTTCCGGCATCATCCATCGAGTCGTACTCGAAGGAAAGGTCCGGGGCGATGGACACCATCGCCTTTTTCGCATCCGGGCCAAACAGGAAGGCATACTGTCCCACCGGACGCACAATCGGAACTTCCGGCTCGTCCAGGGAGAAGCGCCTCCGGGTCGTGGCCCGGTCGGAACCGTCCAGATAAACCCGAAGCGTTTCGCCGGGATTGACAGGAATGGGTTGGATGCTCTGCGCACCATCGACATACAGATTCACCGCTCCAGGGCCATAGAGTCTCAGGTTATACCTGGCCACACCGGTACGGACATCCACCGGCTCCGGTTCCAGGGCATTTTCAAAACCCGGACAGAGATAGGAACGGCAGCGGACCGTCACATAGGACGGCACCCGGGAGACATCCCCTGTCGGAATGATCTCCAGGACGGCCTCGCCGTATTCCAGGGACGGCTCGGGAAAGGTCTCCGGAATGATGGTTTCGGGCAGCGGCAAGGGCGGAGGCATCTTGCCGGTCAGGTCGATGCCATAGAATCGGAATCCTCCTTCAACAAATTCACCCTCAATATAATCCACTGTTTTCGCGCGGACTGGCAGCGGCTCGAAAAAGAGGGTATAAGTGGCCGTTCCATCCTCTCCCATGGTCAGTTCCTTGTCGGGTGTGATTCCTTCCGTGTGAAGCAGGGCAAACCGCTTCCCTTCCACTTCCAGATGGGTGTCAGAAGACACTTTGATCCACCAGCCAGGCTCAAAGAATGACTTGAATGTAAAGATCGTAGCCGTATCGGTACGTTCCACGCTCACGATTTCCTGCGTCTCGTTGTTGCGCCACCCATAATGGGGAAAGTCCACCCGCTGGGGAAGCGGGGCGGTGCAGCTGCCGAGCAGGAAGGCAAGGAGAATCAGTCTGCATTTCATGGCTTTGTACTGATAATGATCATAGGAGCATGTACTTCCACACTCATGAGCTTGCCCGACTGGGCGAGCTCCGCCATATCTTTCTTCGACAGCGGATACAAGATACGACTGTCCTCTTTCACCACATAATACTCTGCCTGGACGGCATCGGCATGGACATAAACGGCCGTGAAAGGCAGATAAGACGAATCCTGCTTTTTGCCCACATACGTGTAGCGCGTCCGGGCCGACAGGGTCAGGGTCAGGGCGAGCAGGGGCAGGATAAAAAGCGTTTTCCAGACACCGGCCCGGCGGGAAGGACGCTTGCACATCATCGTGATCCGGCCTTTCAGGGTGCTGTGGCTAAAGCTGTTGGCAACTGAAAAGCGTTCTCCGGCCACCGCCTTCCGGACCAGGAGATACTGGTATTCGCGTGCATCGGCGCCTCCATCGAGAACCTGGGCGTCGGCCTCGTACTCGTGCAGGGCACGGAGGTCCTGCCGCAGGAGCCAGATGGCCGGGTTGAACCATTGGATGACCGTGACCAGGTCGATGAACAGCAGGTCCTGGCTGTGCCGGAGGGCGACATGGGCCTTTTCATGGGACAGGATAACGGGACTCGCGAGGTCCTCCCGGGAAAGGACGATCCATTTCATCCAGCTGAAGGGCGCATGGACGGAATCGTTGATACAGAGGACGGTACCATCATCCTGCGGCCTTTGTTCGGAGCCCCGGACGAGCCTGCGGATGCGAAGCATGGACAGGAGAAGCCGGACCAGGACGAAGGCGGCTCCGGCGAAATACAGGGCGAGCAGCACCGGGGGCCACCAGGCGTCGGGGGCGACGGCGGGGGCGGGCATGGGCACGGACTCCATCGGCTGCAACTCGATGGTCTTGTCGATCGTGATGACACACAGCGGCAGCACCAGCGCGGCGGCGGCCGTCCCGAGGAGCACCGCCCGGTTCAGCCGGTGGAAGGTGTCCTTTTGGAGCAGCAGACGCCAGCAAAGCCAGAAGGCGGCCAGCACCAAGGCGGCCTTCCCTTCATAGACAAGCAGTTCCATCACTTTCCCTTTTCAATCTGGTCAATAATCTCCTTCAGGTCCTCCAGCGACAGTTTCTCCTCCTCCACGAAGGCGGACACCATCGCCCGGTAGGAATTCCCGAAGTACTTGTCCACGAGGTTCGCCACCGACCCGCAGTGGTACTGCTCCCGCGTCACGACCGGGAGGTACTGGAAACTGTTTCCATGGGTCGCATGCGTGAGGAACCCCTCGCTCTCGAGGATCCGCACCATCGTGCTCAGCGTGTTGAAATGGGGCTTCGGGTCGGCATAGCGCTCCCGCAGCTCCCGCACGAACATGGGCCCGTTCTCCCAGAACAGGTCCATGATCTCTTCCTCTTTCCTGGTCAGCCGTTTCATGTTGTGGTGTGTTACGGCTGCAAATATAACTAAAGAATTTCGTTATTACAACTAAAATTTATAGTTCGATTAAAACCATCGTCCCGCTCCGTTATTCTTAAAGCCTTGAAACACAGGAGTATCCTTAAACCGCTTTGCGCATTTTGATGCAAAGCACTTTCATTATCTTGCTGATTGACAATTATATAAGAAAAACGTCCGTCGAACCATCACCGTATTGTGAAGGAAAGGGATATCGCGAAGGACTTGCAATTGTTCCGGACAATGTCGATATTTACGACGGGATTCCCTGTCGGAGTCCGTTTCACATATCGAGGAGTCAGCTATGAAGAGCCGGAGAAGAAGGTTCGCGCCTGAAGGCACTGAACACATTTACAAAATCACAAAAGACGGAGGGTTGCTGTTTTACACGCTCAGCGACTATCTTGTGTATTTCACTATCACCTGCGTAGTAGCGGAGCGGATGGACATAACCCTGGCAGCCTTGACCCTGATGAGGGATCATGTCCATGAGGAACTGGAAGTCAAACTGTCAAAGGTCATGTCCGGCTATGAGCAGACGGTAAATGCGTGGTACGCCCAGGAATTCAACCGCTCCTGCAGGCGTAAGGGACAGCTGTTCCGGCATCGGTTCGGAAGTGCGCCGAAGCGCAAGGAAAGCCGGATCAGGGACTCCTATGCCTATCTGGGAAACAATCCCGTGGAACGGAAACTCTGCCAGCGGGCGATTGAATACCGATGGAATTTCCTGGCCTATGCACGCAGTTCCCATCCTTTCTCCAAACCGCTGGTCATTCGCGATGCATCGGCCCCGCTCGTGAGGGCCGTCAAGGAAGTCCTGTCTCTGCATAAGCAGCGGAATATATTGAATTATAGGATATTGGAAAGGATGTTCCGCTCGCTGGACAAGGATGAAATCCAGCAGCTTACCGACTTTATCATATCGACTTACAATGTCATTGACTACGAGGCGGCCGCCTCCTGGTACGGATCCTTTGACAAAATGCTCGCAGCTTTCGATGTGAACACCGGTTCCGAATACGACATACGGGAAACCTTCGTGGGAAAGGATGACAAAGTATATGGGACACTCTCCAACGCCATACTCCGCCAATGGAAACTCCGAAGCATCAAGGATGTCATTACCTGGACCGACGAACAAAAACTTGAAGCATTGGATCTCCTTGCCCGGGAAACCGGCGTTCCTTACGGGCAGATTGCCAAGTTTCTCCACATCAAAGTAAAAAAGGAGCGCAGATAGCTCTACGTAATCAGAAGTGTTTTTCTTAAACATCTGATTATTTTTGTGTTATAGAAACTGCTTTGCGTTTGAATGCGCAAAGCGGTATTAACAACTTGCTCACCATCAAAAAGATGAGAAAAACGGTGTCATTTCGAGCAGCCTTAAGAGCACACTCACTATTTTTTCGTACCTTTGCAAATATCGCCCTAGGGCGAAACCGCCTAACACCAAATATCATGGACAAACTGAACACTGCCTATTGCTCAGACAAGTACCAGTACACGATGGGAAAGTCGTACCTGGAATGCGGGAAGGACAAGGAAATCGCCACATTCAACCTCTTTTACCGGAAAGCGCCGGAGAACAACAACTGGGCCGTCGTGAGCGGCACGGAAGAGATCATCCAGATGATCCAGAAACTGGGCACCGAGCCGGAGGAGTTTTACGAGAAGTTCCTACCCGGAGAGGACTATAAGGAGTTCCGCAAGTACTTGAGCACGATGAAGTTCACCGGGGCGGTGTACGCCATGCGCGAGGGCGAGATCGTCTTCCCCACGCAGCCCATCGTCACGGTGGTCGCGCCCATGATCGAGGCGCAGGTGCTGGAGACCCCGATGCTCTGCATCCTGAACCACCAGATGGCCGTTGCGACCAAGGCCTCCCGCGTGTGCCGCGCCACGGACAAGCCCGTTTCCGAGTTCGGTTCCCGCCGTGCCCATGGACCCTGGGCTGCGGTCTATGGCGGAAAGGCCGCCCAGATCGCCGGCTGCGCCAGTTCCTCCAATATCCTGACCGGCGCCTTCGAAGGGGTCCCGTCCACCGGTACGATGGCCCATAGCTTCGTAACGGCCTACGGCAGCACCGTCGAGGGCGAATACCGCGCTTTCTGCGACTATATCCGTACGCACCGGGGCGAGAACATCATCCTGCTCATCGACACCTACGACACGCTCAAGTGCGGCGTGAAGAACGCCATCCGGGCTTTCCGGGACAACGGCATCGACGACAGCTACGCCGGCGGCTACGGCATCCGGCTGGACAGCGGCGACTTGGCCTACCTCTCCCAGGAGGTACGCCGGGTTCTTGACGAGCATGGGCTCAAGAAGTGCAAGATCTTCGCCACCAACGGTTTGGACGAATACCTGATCACGGACCTCGAGCGGCAGGGCGCCTGCATCGACAGTTACGGCGTGGGCGACGCCATCGCCACCTCCAAGGCCGCCCCCTGCTTCGGCAATGTCTATAAACTCGTCCAGATCGGCGACCAGCCCGTCCTGAAGCGCTCCGAGGACAAGATCAAGCTCATCAACCCCGGCTTCCAGATCACCTGGCGCATCAGCGCCCTGGACTCCTCCAAGGGCAACAAGATCGACGGTTACGTGTTCAAGGCCGATGTCACCTGCCTCCGCGGCGACCGCCTGGACCGGGCCATCCAGCACCGCGAGACCATCACCATCCGCGACGAATACGACTCCTTCAAGTACAAGACCTTCGAGGCCGGGACCTACGAGGCCCGTCCCATGCAGCACCAGGTCATCGCCGACGGCAAGCGCGTCTGCCCCCACCACTCCCTCCAGCAGAAGAAGGCCTTCTACAAGGACAACCTCCACCACTTCTCACCGGCGGAGTCCCGTCTGATCAACCCGCACTACTACAAGGTCGATATCTCCGACGACCTCTACGACACCAAGATGCGCCTCATCGACGACCTGGTGAAGCAGATCCAGGCCTTCGAAATCGACTAGGCCCTTATCGACATACCCTTTGTACGCCATCCGCCGTTTCCCGCTCCGGATGGCGTTTTCTTTATATCGTTGTCCATCAGTCACTTAATCAAACCGCTTTGCGCATTTTTACGCAAAGCGATTTCAGGAATCCAATCAGAATCAATAAGATAAAGAAAACGCAACAGAGGATGCAACGATTCTCACGGAAAAATCGTACTTTTGTGAGGATATGACAAAAGACATGAAAGACAGCGCACTGGTGGTCGTGGACATGCTCTACGACTTCATCGACGGCACGATGGCGTGCCAGGGGGCCGAGGGGGCGATCCAGGGGACGCTCCAGGCCATCGAGAAACTCACCGCAGGGACGGAGGCCGATGAGACCGGCGTCCATTCCACCTACCCGATCCTGTTCGTGCGGGACCACCATCCCGAGAAGCACTGCTCGTTCGCGGAGCAGGGCGGGCCGTGGCCGCCGCACTGCGTCCAGGGTACCCATGGGGCCGATGTCCACGAGTCGCTCCTCCCCTATGTCAAGGAGGACCTGACCTTCTTCAAGGGCGAGGACCCGGCGAAGGAGCAGTACAGCGGCTTCGAGGGGGTGAACCCGGCCGGGCAGAGCCTCTGCGAGGTCCTGCGCCTGCTGGACGTGCAGAACGTCCTCGTGTGCGGCATCGCCACCGAGTTCTGCGTCCGCAACACCGCGGAAGACCTGGCGAAGAACGGCTTCGAGGTCTATGTCCTCAAGGACGCCCTCGCCTGGGTCGATGCCCAGGGCCACGAAGAGGCCCTCAAGGCCATGGATGAGGAAGGCATCCACTTGATTTAATGACCGATATTTTCGAAGGACTGAACAGCCGCCAACGGGAGGCCGTGACCACGACGGAGGGAAGGATCCGCGTCGTGGCGGGGGCCGGTACGGGAAAGACGAAGGCGCTGACGCACCGGTATGCGTACCTGGTGAACGTCGTGGGTATCGACCCGGCCAATATCCTGTGCCTGACCTTCACGAACAAGGCGGCCTCGGAGATGCGGCAGCGCATCGCGGGGATGGTGCACAGCGGGGACTACAACGACTTCGTGTGCACGATCCACGGTTTCTGCGTCAAGTTCCTTCGGAAAGAGATCTACCGCATCGGCTTTCCCAAGGGATTCACCGTCCTGGACGAGGAAGACTGCAAGGCCATCGCGAAGCAGGCGATGGACGAGATGGGCCTCAAGCGCACCGAAAAGACCGTCAAGCAGTTCCTGGAGGCGGTGTCCATCGACAAGGCCCTGAACGGGTACATACCCGCCTACATGCTCCCGGGGGCGAAGATCACGGACGAGATGCGGAAGTCCTCCCGGCTCGCGGGCTATGTGAGCCGGCAGATGAAGCACTACGCCCTGGACTTCGACGACCTGATGAATGTCACCAAGTACATCCTGGACCGCTTCCCGGAGGCCTGCGAATGGTGGCAGAACAACCTGAATTACATCATGGTCGATGAGGCCCAGGACTGCAACCTGGACGACTGGGACCTCGTCGAGCGGCTGGCGGCGAAGCACCGGAACCTTTTCATCGTGGGCGATCCGGACCAGGCCATCTACGAATGGCGCGGCGCCCGGCCGGACCTCTTCGTGCAGTTCGCCGCCGACAAAACCGTCATCCTGGACGAAAACTACCGCTCCACCCCGAAGATTCTGGATATCGCCAACTGCGTGATTTCCAATAACAAGAACCGCATTCCCAAGGACCTTTTCACCCGGAAGGCGGAGGGACGCGCCGTCATCCATTTCCACGGGAAATCCGAAAAGGAGGAGATGGACTGGATCATCGCGCAGATCAAACTCCTGGTAGCAAACGGCGCGAAAGTCAATGACATCGCCATCCTGTACCGCAGCACCTACCAGTCCCGCGCCCTGGAGCAGGCCCTCCTGAACGCCCGGATCGAGTACACCGTCTGGGGCGGCACCCGCTTCTTCGAACGCCGGGAAATCAAGGACGCCCTGTCCTATCTCCGGCTCGTGAACAACCAGGACAACGACATCGCCTTCGAACGGATCATCAACGTTCCCTCCCGGAAGCTCGGCAAGAAGTTCCTGGACACGCTCCGGGACGATGCCGCCGCGGACGGCGTATCCCTTTTCAGCGCCCTCCAGATACGGGACGGATACGGGAAACCGTCGGCCCAGGCCTTCATCGACCTCATCGAGGACGCCAAGGCCTATGCCCTGGAAAACCGCGTGAGCGACCTCCTGAACCGCCTTCTTGAGCACTCCGGCCTCAAGCAGGCCATCCGCGAGGACCAGGACGAGGACCGGCTGGAGAACCTGGACGAACTCCTTTCCTCCATCAAGTTCTACGAATCCGTCCGCACCCCGGACGAGTCCACGCTGGCGGACTACCTGCAGGACATCGCCCTCTATACCAACGACGACCACCGCAAGGACGTCCCCACCCTCAAGATGATGACCATCCACCAGGCGAAGGGCCTGGAGTTCCCGTACGTGTTCATCGTCGGCCTTTCCGAAGGCATCTTCCCGAATCTCCGCACCATCCGCGAATACAAGAAAAACGGCGAGGAGGAGGAGCGGCGGCTCATGTATGTCGCCGTCACCCGCGCCGAAAAGGCCCTGTTCCTCACCGAGTCCGAAGGGTTCAACATCTCCACGAAGATGAACAAGTACCCCTCCCGCTTCCTCGCGGAGATCAAGCGGGAAATGGTTGTTGTCGAGGGAGTTATCCCCGAAGAGCTCTGGCGCGGGACCCGGAACCTCATCCATGTGCTGGACGAGGAGTTCGACCCGCACCGGCCCATCGACATCGACCACATCGACTTCACCGCCGAACGGGCGGAGCTCCAAAGTCCCTTCCACATCGGGGACACCGTCACCCACCCCGTTTTCGGCGAGGGCGTCATCCGCGCCGCGAACAAGGACTGGACCACCTTCGAGGTGGAATTTGCCGATGGAAAAGTCCGAAGCCTCCGCGCGGCGTTCATCAAGCTCGCGGATTTGCCGGAATAAAGATATTTTTTGTACCTTTGTAGGTTAGAAACAATGTGTTGGAATTAAAACCATCAAAACGATATGCTTTTCAATCTTTTGCAGACAGACACGCTCGTGGAGGCCGCATCCGGGGCCGTGGAGCAGATGACCGCCGCGCCCGCGGCGCAGCCCACCGAGATGAATGAGAGCCTCTTCTCCATGTTTACCATGGGCGGCCCGCTCATGTGGGTCCTTCTCGCCCTCTCGATCCTCGCCATCTACCTGATCGGCCGGAAGTGGTGGATCATCAAGCAGGCTTCCCGGATCGAAAGCCATTTCATGGACGACATCCGGGACTACATGAACCAGGGTAAGGTCAAGTCCGCGCTCACCCTGTGCAGCAAGTATGACAGCCCGGTCGCCCGCATGACCGAGACCGGTATCCGCCGCCTCGGACGCCCGATGAACGACATCCGTGCCGCCATCGAGAACACCGGCAACATCGAGGTCGCCCGGCTGGAGAAGGGTCTCCCGCTCCTGGCCACCATCGCCGGCGGCGCCCCGATGATCGGTTTCCTCGGCACCGTCCTCGGCATGGTCAAGGCCTTCTTCAACATGTCCAAGGCCGGCAACAACATCGACATCACCCTCCTCAGCGACGGTATCTACACCGCCATGCTCACCACCGTGGGCGGCCTGATTGTGGGCATCATCGCCTACTTCGGCTACAACTGGCTCACCTCCAAGATCTCCGACCTCGTTTACGAGATGGAGAGCTCCACGACGCAGTTCATCGATATCGTCCTCAACGAACCCGGCGAAGAAGCGTAAGCCATGGCACTGAAGAGAAACACCAAGGTCGATGCCTCGATGCCGATGTCCTCGATGACGGACATCGTGTTCCTGCTGCTGATCTTCTTCCTGGTGACCTCCACGCTCATCAACCCGAACGCCCTCAAGCTCCTCCTCCCGAAGAGCACGGGCCAGATCGGGGCGAAGGCCACCGTTTCCGTCAGCATCAAGGACTGGGGCGACGACACGTACACCTACCACATCAACGGGGACCAGAACCCCGCCACCTACGAAGAGGTGGAAGACAGCCTGATCGAACTCCTCTCCTCCGAGGAGGATCCGACCTTCTCCATCTTCTCCGACCAGAGCGTACCCGTGGGCGAAATCGTCCAGATCATGAACATCGCCAAACGGAACCATTACAAAGTCATCCTGGCCACCCAACCCGAATAAGACCATGCAGCCGTATCTCCGCACCAGACAGGAACAGGACCGCCGGAGCCTTTGGACAGGCCTCGGCGCGACGGTGGCCGCGCACGCCATCGCCCTCGTCGTGTGCCTGACCTCGGGACTCAAGTACCTGGATCCCCCGCCGCCGGAGACGAGCTTCCTCATCGACTTCGAGGATGAAATCCAGGAGCAGGAAAGGCCCATGGAGACCAAGGTGGGACGACAGCCCCAGGCGGAGGAAGTGGACCGCACGAAGGAAGTGGAACTGGTCCAGAAGGCGGAATCGCCCCATGTGAACGACCGGCCCAACAAGACCCCGGCCGTGAAGCAGAACGACCACGGTGACGTGGAAGTCCCCGCCCCTCCCCAGAAGGAAGAGCCCAAGCTGGACCCCCGCGCCTCCTTCCCCGGCATGAGCCAGCAGGACGACAAGGCCACGGCCCCGCACAGCGCCTCCGAGGCGTCCGAGGGCTTCAAGGCCGGCCAGCCCGACGGCAACACGAAGGAAGGGAAGACGTCCGGTACCGCCAACGCACACCTGAAGGGCCGCAACGTCGTGGGCACGCTCCCCCGGCCCGCCTACAACGCCCAGCTGGAAGGAATCGTCGTCGTCCAGGTCAAAGTGGACCAGTACGGCAACGTCACCGAAGCCGTTCCCGGCGTGGAAGGGACCACGGTCACGAATACCGCCCTCTGGAACGCCGCCCGCGCCGCCGCCATGAAGGCCCATTTCAACATGAGTGCCGACGCCCCGGTCCTCCAGACCGGCACCATTACCTACAAGTTCAAACTGCAATAAAAGCATATCACCCGAACAATGACGGGATGTCATTGACCTTTTAATCACTCTAACCACCCCGTGAGGGGCCCCAAAAAAATGGAAGAAAAGAAGAAGGGCACTCGTGCCCATTTCACCCGGAGGCCTGCCGAAGGCCGCGCAGAGAAAGTGGAATACGGCCGCCGCGAAGGCGGATACCGCCCACATCGGGATGGCGAATTCAAGCCCCGCGCTGAACGCGCCTACAGCACAGATTACAGCACCAGCCGGTCGTTCGACTCCGAAGAGGCACCGAAGCCCCGCGCCTACAGCCGTCCGCAGGGTGAGCGCCGGACCTACGGTGCCAAACCCGCCGGCGAGCGCAAATCCTATGGCGACCGCAAGCCGGCCGGCGAACACCGCGCCTACGGCGAAAGCCGTCCGTATGGCGAGAGCCGTCCCCGGACCGAGGGCAAGCCTTACGGCGACCGTCCCCGGAAGTCCGGCTACGGCAAGCCGTCCTTCGGTGCCAAGCCCGGCCGCAAGCCTTTCCAGAAGCGCTCCAGCGCTGACGAAGGCATGAGCGAGATGCTCAGCCGCAAGCCGCAGGTGACCGGCAGCGCCTGGTCCGACGACGATACCGCGAAGACCCCGATCAAGGAGGTCGTCCGCCTGAACAAATACATCGCCAATTCCGGCGTCTGCTCCCGCAGGGAGGCCGACACGCTCATCCAGAGCGGCGTCGTGACCGTGAACGGCGAAGTGGTGACCGAACTGGGCACCAAGGTCAACATCCTCACCGACGACGTCCGCTTCAACGGACAGCGCCTCAAGGGCGAGGAAAAGGTGTATATCGTCATGAACAAGCCCAAGGGCTATGTCACCACCGCCAGCGACCCGCATGCGGAGAAAACCGTCATGGACCTCCTCAAGGGCTGCCCGACGCGCGTGTTCCCCGTGGGCCGGCTGGACAAGAACACCACCGGTGTCCTGATGTTCACCAACGACGGCGAGATGGCCGAGCGACTCACCCATCCGTCCTACAACAAGAAGAAGATCTACCAGGTGGTCCTGGACCATCCCCTCACCGAGGAGGACAAGGAAAAGGTCCTCACCGGCATCGAACTCACCGACGGGGTGATCGCAGCCGATGAACTCGAGTACATCGACCAGCGCGACCACCGCCAGCTGGGCATCGAGATCCACTCCGGCAAGAACCGGATCGTCCGCCGCATCTTCGAGTCCATGGGCTACGAAGTGAAGGCCCTGGACCGCGTCTATTTCGCCGGCCTCACCAAGAAGGGGCTCAAGAAGAGCGACTGGCGCTACCTCACCGAGGGCGAAGTGAACATCCTGAAGATGGGGGCGTACGTATAATGGCACACAAGGCAGGTTTCGTCAACATCATCGGCAACCCGAACGTCGGGAAATCCACGCTCATGAACGCACTGGTGGGCGAAAAGCTCTCCATCGTGACCGCCAAGGCGCAGACGACGCGCCACCGCATCATGGGCATCGTGAACGGGGAGGACTACCAGATCGTGTATTCCGACACCCCGGGCATCCTCAAGCCCAACTACCGGCTCCAGCAGAACATGCTGGACTTCGTGGACACGGCCATCGGCGACGCGGACATCATCCTCTATGTCACCGACACCGTGGAGAAGGGCGACAAGAACGAGGCCTACATCGAGAAACTCGCAAAGGTCGATTGTCCCATCGTCCTGGTGATCAACAAAATCGACATCTCCACCCAGGAGAAGGTCGTGGAACTGATGCAGTGGTGGCACGAGAAGCTCCCGAAAGCGGAGATCATCCCGGCGTCGGCCCAGGAGAAATTCAACCTGGAGAGCATCCTGGAGGCGGTTTCCAGCCGCCTTCCGGAGGCCCCGGCCTGGTTCGACAAGGACCAGTTCACGGATAAGAACCTCCGTTTCTTCGCCTCGGAGATCCTGCGGGAGAAGATCTTCCTCAACTACAGCGAGGAGATCCCCTACAGCTGCCAGGTGGAGATCGAGGCCTTCCATGAGGGCGAGGAACGCTACGAGATCAGCGCCGTCATCTATGTGATGCGCGAATCCCAGAAGGGCATCATCATCGGCAAGAAGGGCGCAGCCCTGAAGAAGGTGGGCACCGAGGCCCGCCTGGAGATGGAGGACTTCTTCCAGAAGAAGGTCTTCCTCTCCACCTTTGTGAAAGTGGACCCCGACTGGCGGGAGAACCGCAAGGAACTCCGCCGGTTCGGTTATGAATTCTAGACGACTATGAGCGAAGATTGGGACGACATCCGGGAAGAAGAGCAGCCTGAAGAGCAGGAAAACGAACAGGAACTGGCGGAAGATGCGCAGGAGACGGGGAAATTCACCCGCCTGCTGGGCAGCGACAGCCGGAAGTTCAAGCTGTCGGGGATGTTCAAGGACTGGTTCCTGGACTATTCCTCGTACGTGATCCTGCAGCGGGCCGTGCCGCACATCGTCGATGGACTCAAACCGGTCCAGCGGCGCGTGCTGCACGCCATGTACAAGATGGACGACGGTCGGTACACCAAGGTCGCGAACATCGTGGGACAGGCCATGCAGTACCACCCGCACGGCGACGCGTCCATCCTGGGCGCCCTCGTGCAGCTGGGCCAGAAGGGCTTTGCCATCGACTGCCAGGGTAACTGGGGTAACATCCTCACCGGCGACTCCAATGCCGCCGCCCGTTACATCGAGGCACGCCTGTCCAAGTTTGCGAAGGAAGTGATCTTCGACCCGAAGGTCACCACCTGGATGACCTCCTACGACGGCCGCAACCAGGAACCCACGGAACTCCCGGTGCGCTTCCCGCTCCTGCTCGCGCAGGGCACCGAAGGCATCGCCGTGGGCATGCAGTCCCGCATCCTTCCCCATAACTTCAACGAACTCATCGACGCCTCCATCGCCATCCTGAAGGAAGAGGACTACGAACTCTATCCGGACTTCCCCACCGGCGGCCTCGCGGACTGCTCCAAGTACAACCACGGACGCCGCGGCGGCCAGGTGAAGATCCGCGCCCGGATCGAGAAGGTGGACAAGAGCACCGTCACGATCACCGAGATCCCTTACGGGAAGACCTCGCACATGATCATCGACAGCATCCTCAAGGCCAAGGACAAGGGAAAGATCAAGATCAAGAAGATCGAGGACATGACCACGGACAAGGTGGAGATCATCATCCACCTCCCGGCCGACGTGTCCCCGGACAAGACCATCGACGCCCTCTATGCCTTCACCGACTGCGAGACCACGGTCAACCCGAACGCCTGCGTCATCGTGGAGGACAAGCCGCAGTTCCTCTCGGTCAACGACATCCTTGAGTACGACACCATGCACACCCGCGACCTGCTGGGCCGGGAGCTGGAGATCAAGCTCGGCGAGCTGGAGGACCAGTGGCATTACGACTCCCTGGAGCGCATCTTCTTCGAGAACCGCATCTACAAGGTGCTGGAGCAGAACCAGCGTGACTGGGACGAGCAGCTGCAGGACATATTCACCCAGATGAAGCAGTACCAGGACCTCCTCCACCGCGAAATCGTGATGGACGACATCCTGAAGCTCGTGGAGAAGCCGGTGCGCAAGATTTCCAAGTTCGACACCAAGGCGCTGGACGAGAAGATCTACGCCCTGGAGGACGAGATGAAGGACGTGCGGGACAAGCTCGCGCACCTCACCGAATACACCATCGACTGGTTCAAGTCCCTGAAGAAGAAGTACGGGAAGGAGCATCCGCGCCTGACCGAGATCACCTCCTTCGAGACCATCGCCGCGACCAAGGTCGTGAACAACAACGCGAAACTGTACGCGAACCTCGCCGAGGGCTTCGTGGGCATCGGCCTCAAGAATTCCGACGGCGGGGAGTTCGTCTCCGAATGCTCCGACCTGTCGGAGATCATCGTCATCGGCCGCGACGGCAAGTACCGGGTGACCAAGGTGACGGACAAGGCCTTCTTCGGGAAGGACCTCCTGTACGCCGGCGTGTTCAACCGGAACGACGCCCGGACCATCTACAACGTCATCTACCGTGAAGGCAAGAGCTCGGTCCACTACGCCAAGCGCTTCGCCATCACCTCCATCACCCGCGACAAGGAGTATGACATCACCACCGGGGCCGATGGTTCCAAGATCCTCTGGTTCACCGTGAACCACAACGGTGAGGCGGAAACGGTGAAGATCGGCCTCCGCCCCAAGAAGGGCATCAAGAAATCCCAGCTCGAGTACGATTTCTCCACCCTCGCGATCAAGGGCCGCAGTTCCCGGGGCAACCTCGTGACCAAATACCCGATCGCCAAGATCCAGCTCAAGGCCAAGGGCGTCACCACCCTGGGCGGCAAGGACATCTGGTACGATCCGGACATCCAGCGGCTGAACGAGGACGGACGCGGAGAGTACGTGGGCGAATTCACCGGCAACGACCGCGTCCTCGCCATCTTCTCCGACGGCACCTACTACACGACCAACTACGAGACCGTGAACAAGTACCAGGGCGACGTGATCCGGATCGAGAAACTGGACCCGGGCCTCACCTACACGGTCCTCTATTGGGACAATGCGGTCAAGGCTTTCTATATCAAGCGCTTCAGCTTCGTGGAGAGCAACAACACGCCGGTCTCCTTCATCTCCGACGCAAAGGGATCGAAGCTCGTGGACATCTCCGCGGACCTGCATCCGCAGGTGAAACTCACCTTCGGCGGACGCCAGGAAGGCCGCGAGGCCGAAGTGCTGGACGCCGAGGAGTTCATCGCGAAGAAGGGCCTCACGGCGAAGGGCAAGAAGTGCAGTTCGCTGGACCTCGCCGCCGTGGAATTCATCGAGCCGCTGCACAAGCCCGAGGACGACATCGTCCCGGAAGAGCCCGAACCCGTGGACATCGACCTGGACGACCTGGACGACATCCCGGACCTCCCCGAGGCTCCCGCCCCGACCGCCCCTACTGTCCCTACTGCCGAAGGCGGCGAAGCCGCGGAGCTCCTCAAGAAGGACGATCCCGAGGAACCGGCCGACTTTACGGACTGGACGCTGTTCTAAAGCGTTCCAGCGTTCGCGAACGCTAATAAAGCCCCGGGACTACAAGGCCGAAATGATGATCTCATCCGAGACCTCCTCCGGAGAAAGGCCGTCCGTGTCGATCGTGACATGGGCGGTTTTTTCGTAGAGGGGTTCGCGGGCGGCGAGGCGCTCCGCCATCGCATCATCCGCTAGCGGGCGGCCGGCGGTTTCGCCGGCAAGGCGCCCGAGGAGCGTGTCCAGCGTGGCACGGAGATAGATGCAGACGGTCTTTTCCTGCAGGAGGGCGGCCGATATGGGCGTCAGGACGGCACCGCCGCCGAGGGAAAGGACGGCCGTCCCTTCGCCGTATTTCTCCACGGTCTGTTTCAGGAGGCGGGCCTCCAGCTGCCGGAAGGCCGCTTCGCCGTCCTCCGCGAAGATGTCGGGGATGGACTTCCCGGCCTTATTCACGATCAGTTCATCCAGATCCAGGAAAGGACAGCCGAGGGCGTCGGCCAGGATGCGTCCGACGGTCGTTTTTCCGCTTCCCATGAAGCCGCAAAGGGATATCAGCATGATCCGTACTTTGTTCTATTCTCCGCGAATGTACGAAAAACAATCGGGATGTGGAAAAGAAAGGGGCAAGCCCCGCGAAAAATGAAGATATTTGATTAACTTTGCATATTCTGGCGCAGTAGGGCCGGAAAGAAAAATGAACAGGAAACTAACCGTCATATCGGTCGTCGCCATCGCGCTGATGCTTGCCGGCATCGCCTGGGCGGTGACGAAACTCTATAGCGGCGACAAGCCCCGGCAGGCCGCGCAGAAGACAGAGTATCCCCTCCTGAGGGCCGTTCCGGCCGATGCTGCCGCGGTATTCTGCTTCGACGGGTCGGCGAAGGCCCGGGCGGTGCTCGCGGATTCCACGGGCGTGCTGCGCTCCTTCCTGTGCCCCGGCGACCCGGCGCTGCAGGAGTATCTTGTCAGGGCCGGCGAGCACCGGATGCTCGTGTCCCTGCACAACAGCGGCTCGCTCGTTCCGCTCATCGTCACGGAACTCAAGCAGCTCGACTCCACCACGCTCGCGCATTCCACCGCCCGGGCGGAAAGGGCGGGGCTCAAGACCACCGTACAGGATGGCCTCCTGCTGGCCTCCCGTTCGGAAACGCTCCTGGGATCTTCCTGCCGTCACCTGGATGAAGGGATCTGCATCCTTGAAGCCCCCGGGCTTCAGGAGCTGTCGGCAAGGACCGGCGGCAGTGCCGTCGCCTTCCTCTCCTCCCGGCAGGTTCCGAAACTGCTCCAGGTATGGTCCACGGCACGCGTCCGCAAGCAGACGGATTTTATCCGCACCCTGGCGGACTGGACCGCCCTGGTCATTGACGAAGCCGACGACAAGCACATCGTCCTCACGGGCTCCGCGGAGAGTCCGGAGAAGACGACCGGATTCCTCTCCTGTTTCACCGGTCTCGCGACACCGGCCGCCACCTTCGCGGAGGCGCTCCCCTATTTCACGGATTACGCGTTCTCCATCCCGGTCGGGGATATCGACACCTATCTGACCTATTATCGCCGTTACAGGGATGCGAAGGGCAAGCTCGCCCCGTATGACAAGGCCCTGAAGGCCCGGGACGGGCGAGACATGAGCCCCGAGCAGTGGGCGCAGCATTACCAGGTCAAGGAGGCGGTACGCGCCGCCTACCAACTGGACGGCGTCCGGCAGGAAATCCTGCTCGTCAAGACGGGCCGGGACATTCCTTCCGGTTCCAATGCGTATGCAGGCTGCCTGGCCCTGCTGCTGGGGGATGTTTTCCAGGTGAAGGACACCCTGTGCGTCTCCCTTCCGGGCCACTGGACCGTCCTGGGGACCAGCGAATCCGCCGGCCCTTTCATGGACAAGAAGTTCCTCGATTATCCGCTCAAGGAGCGCCTGGCCGATGCGGGGCTTTCCGTCCCGGCCGGAATCGTGGCCTATGCCTCCGCGACGGATGCGCCTTCCGTCCTGACGGACCTTTTCGCGAAAGATCCTGCGAACGCCCTGGGAACCTATGTGACCGGATCGGCCTATGCCCCCGCGCTCGCCGGCATCGACCTGGGCTCCGGGAAGCCGGGCATCCAGGTCTCCCTGGACAAGCGCGCCCTCAAGGGCAACAAGGTCCAGGTGCTGGAACGGGACACGACCGTGGTCATTCCCACCGGGCCGTTCCCGGTACAGAACAGCGCCACCGGCAAGACCAATTCCTTCTATCAGAACAAGCAGCTTTCCCTGTGCCTGAACGACGAAAACGGCAAGGGCGTCTGGGGCGTTCCGTTCAAGAAGCCCCTCTGCGGCTATGTGGAAAGCATCGACTACTATGCCAACGGCAAGATCCAGTTCCTCTTTGCGGCCGGATCGTCGCTGTACCTGATCGACCGGCTGGGCCGCTTCGTAGGCGGTTTCCCGGTGGATCTCGGGAAACCCGTCCTCCTGGGCCCGAAGGTCTATGACTTCACGGGCGCCAAAGGCTATACCGCGATGGTCCTGCACAAGGACAACTCGCTGGAAATGTACAACCTCCATGGACAGAAAGCGGCTGGCTGGAAGGGCATCCAGGCCCCCGAGACCGTCAAGTCCCTGCCGGAGCTCCTGGTGGTGAAAGGCAAGAAATACTGGGTGGTCCGCACTTCCATCCGTACCCTCGTGTACGGGTTCGAGGGCGGTGAACCCCTCACCAAGGAAGAGGGCGGGAAGATGATCCGGCCGGACTCCGAAGTTACACCCGCATCGCGCGGAATCTCCGTGGAATGCTACGACGGGAAAACCCGTGAAATCAAACTGCAAAACTAAAATCCGACCTACAATATCAATGGAATTCAAATCCGTCAACAAGATTATCGAGAACAGTCTCCGGGACAATTGGGACAAGCCCGCGCTCTCCAATTACCAGGGCATCACCCTTTCCTACCGGGACGTCGCACGCCGCATCGCCAAACTGCACATCGCCTTCGAACAGTGCGGTCTGCAGAAGGGCGACAAGGTGGCCATCTGTTCCCGCAACCAGGCGAACTGGGGCGTGAGTTTCCTCGCCGCCCTCACCTACGGGGCCGTCGCCGTTCCCATCCTGCACGAATTCAAACCCGGCAATATCCACTACCTGGTGAACCATTCCGAGGCCCGCGTCCTGTTCGTGGACGAGGTGATCTGGGAGGGCCTTTCCCAGGACGAGATGCCCGGCCTTTCGGTCGTCGTCCAGATCAACACCTTCAAGTTCCTGTATGCCGATACCGAAGAGCGCGCCTACGTTCGGGAACACCTGAACGAGTCCTTCGGACGCAAGTATCCGGACTATTTCGGTCCTGAGCATCTCGATTACTACGAGGACAGTCCCGAGGAACTGGCCCTGATCAACTACACCTCCGGTACCTCCGGCTTCTCCAAGGGCGTCATGATCCCTTACCGGGCCCTTTACTCCAACATCGACTTCGCCAAGAACGACGCCTGCCCGATGCTGAAGCCTGGCATGCAGTGCGTGTCCATGCTCCCGTCGGCCCACATGTACGGCATGATGTTCGAGTTCCTTTACGAGATGACCTGCGGCATGCACGTGCATTTCCTGAGCCGCGTCCCGAGCCCGAAGATCATCATGAAGGCCTTTGCCGAGATCCATCCCGACATCATCATCGCGGTTCCGTTGGTGATTGAGAAAGTCTATAAGACCAAGCTCAAGCCCCTCATCGACAAGAACAAGATCAAGCTCCTGATGAACATCCCGCTCGTGGACCGGGCCATCCAGAAGCGATTCTGCACCGAACTCACGAATGCTTTCGGCGGCCAGTTCGAGGAAGTCATCCTGGGCGGTGCGGCTTTCAATCCGGAGGTGGAGCAGTTCCTCCACAAGATCGGATTCCACTATACGGTGGGCTATGGGATGACCGAGTGCGCCCCGATCATCGGCTATGCGCACTGGAACAAGGTAAAGGTGGGATCCGCTGGCCGCGCAGCCAAGAACATGCAGATCCGCATCGACTCTCCGGATCCCCGCAACATTCCCGGCGAGGTGCAGGTAAGCGGGCCGAACGTGTGCCTGGGCTACTATAAGAACGAGCAGGCTACGAAGGATACCTTCACCGAGGACGGCTGGTTCCGGACCGGGGACATGGGCGTCATCGACGAGGACGGATACCTGTTCCTCCGCGGCCGTTCCAAGTGCATGATCCTGGGCCCTTCCGGACAGAACATCTACCCGGAGGAGCTGGAAGCCGTGATCAACAATTACAACTATGTCGTGGATTCCCTCGTGGTGGAGGACGACGGCGGCCTCACGGCCCTCATCTACCCCGACTGGCACCAGGGCGAACTGGACGGAATGAGCCGCGACGCCCTCAAGCAGCGTCTCCTCGGCGTCCTGCCGGACATCAATACCGAGCTCCCGAAGTACGCCCAGATCCGCAAGGTGGAGTTCATGCCCGAGGACTTCGAGCGCACCCCCAAGAAGAGCATCAAGCGGTATCTCTATCAGCGTAACTAAATGGAAAAATTCGACCACAGCTACCTGCAGATGGCGGAGGTCTGGGCCCAGAACTCCTACTGCAAGCGCCGCAAGGTGGGCGCGCTCCTGGTGAAAGACCGGATGATCATCTCCGACGGTTACAACGGCACGCCTTCCGGCTTCGAGAACATCTGCGAAGAGGACGGGGTCACCAAGCCCTATGTCCTGCACGCCGAGGCCAATGCCATCACCAAGGTGGCGAAGTCCGGCAACAGCAGCGAAGGCGCCACCCTGTATGTCACCGCGTCGCCCTGCCTGGAGTGTTCCAAGCTCATCATCCAGGCCGGCATCAAACGCGTGGTGTACCGGGATGAATACCGCCTGACCGACGGGGTGGATCTCCTGCGCCGGGCGGGCATCGAGGTGGAAAAGGTCGACTGATCCCTTATGTCCGAAAAGAAACAAACCCTCATCCGCATTGCGGAAATCCTGTTGGGCGTCCTCCTGGGCGTCCTTCTTACCATGACGGTGGTCCGCTATCGCGAGAGCCGGAAGATCCTCAGTGCCAAGTATGTGGAGTGGCGGAAGCTGAACCTCATCCTGGACGAGATCGAAAAGAACTATGTCGATACCATCGACCAGGCCGGCATGACCGACGCGGCCATCGCCGGCGCCCTGGCCAAGCTGGACCCGCACTCGGTGTACATGCCCCCGGTGAAACTGGAGGCGGCCGAGGAGGAACTGGCGGGGAATTTCGAGGGCATCGGCATCCAGTTCAATGTCCCGAATGACACGGCCATCGTCCTGGAAGTCATCGCTGGCGGCCCTTCCGAGAAGGCGGGCCTCCTGACCGGCGACCGCCTCCTGAAAGTGGACGACAAGGTCATCGCCGGGGTGCAGTTTCCGCAGGACAGCATGGTCCGCCGGATGAAAGGCCCTTCCGGGACGAAGGTGACCGTCACGGTCCTGCGTGCCGGGGAAGAGATTCCCTTCGAGATCACCCGCGGAAAGATTCCGCTCCACAGTATCGACGCCTCCTTCATGGTGGACGACACCACCGGATACATCCGGCTCCAGAAGTTCTCCCGGACGACGCACAAGGACTTCGTGGATGCCTATACCGCATTGACGGAGAATGGAATGCGTCGTTTGGTCATGGACATCCGGGATAATTCCGGCGGGTTCCTGGACCAGGCGCTCCTCCTTTCCAACGAGTTCCTCTCCCGGGGCGACACCATCGTCTATATGGAAGGTCTCCACCGTCCGCGTGAAGTGTACCGGGCCGATGGCCGGGGCAAGCTCAAGGACGTCTCGCTGCTCGTCCTGATCAGCGAGAACTCCGCTTCCTCCAGCGAGATTTTCGCCGGGGCCATCCAGGACAACGACCGCGGCACCATCATCGGCCGCCGTTCGTTCGGCAAGGGCCTCGTCCAGGAGCCGTTCTACTTCACGGACGGGTCGGGCGTCCGCCTCACCGTCGCCCGCTTCTACACGCCTTCCGGACGATGCATCCAGAAACCCTACGACAACTACGAGTACGACATCTATGAGCGTTACACCGGCGGAGAGGTTTTCTCCGCGGACAGCGTAAAGCTCAACAAGGAGGACGTCCACCACACCCGCAGCGGCCGTACCGTCTATGGCGGCGGCGGCATCATGCCGGACGTGTTCGTGCCCATGGACACCACCCGCGCCTCCGCCTTCTACATCGCCTGCAACCGCAAGGCCACGCAGATGCGCTTTGCTTCCGACATGTTCGACAAATACCGCAGCCAGCTCCGGGAAATCGACAGCTATGCAGGCATGGACGCGTTCCTGAAACGGATCGACGTTCCCGGCCAGTTCCGCCAGTATGCCCTCCGGCGCGACGGGATTACGGTGAAGGACGACGAGTTCGCCGACACGCTCCCCTACCTGGAGCCCCAGCTCAACGCCCTCATCGCCCGCTATTCCAAACTGGGCGAAAACGCTTTCTACAAGTACTACCTCCCCGTGGACAACACGGTGACCGTCGCCCTGCAAACGGACTGATTTCCTTAAAGTCTTTTTAATCAATCGATTATAAAAAGCGCTTTGTGTTTTTTTACACAAAGCGCTTTTCGTATTCCGCTCAGGGCCAACCGGTTCCCGGTCACGCTCCGGAGGAGCAGAAAACCTGTTGATAACTTTTTGTGGAAAAATTTGGAAAAGATTGGATGAAAATGGAAGGAATTTTCTATCTTTGCACTCAGCGTGAAAGAAAGATAAAGTTCAATCCAAGACGATGATCAGATTCTTCGGAAAGGCAGCCGGCAAGGTGGATGACAAGGGACGCGTGGTGTTCCCTGCCATCTTCCGCGATGTCTTCACCCGCGAGGGTGAGGAGGACATGACCCTCGTCATCAAGAAAAGCGTCCAGGGCGACTGCCTGAACCTGTTTACCCGTGCCGAATGGGAGCGCAGGTGCGACAGCGTGCTGGAAGGGCTCGATCCCGAACTGAATCCCGAACACGCCGCGTTCTGGAGCAAATATAACGATGGCGTCTTCTACATCGTCCCCGACGGGAAACTGGGCCGCCTCAACATTCCTTCGGAACTGCTGGAAGAAACAGGTTTAACCAAGGAAGTTGTGTTTGCGGGCGTGGGATACAAGATCGAGATCTGGCCCAAGCAGCGCCGGGAGTCCGACCTCATGTCGGACGGTGCGTTCAAGGAAACCGCAGCGAGACTGTCCGCCAAAAAGTAGGAGGTCCGCGCCATGTCCGAATATCATATTCCTGTAATGCTCGAGGAGAGCATTTCATCCCTCGTTACATCCCCTGACGGCGTTTACGCCGATGCCACTTTCGGAGGCGGTGGCCACACTGCCGAACTTCTTTCACGCTTACACGATGGCGCGCGCGTCATCGCCTTCGATCGTGACAGGGAGGCCCTGGAGAATGCCCCGGAGGATCCGCGGCTTACCCTGGTGCACAACAACTTCCGCTTCATCGAGAACTACGCCCGCCACGAAGGCGTCCGTTTCGACGGCATCCTGGCGGACCTGGGCGTTTCCTCCCACCAGTTCGATACCGCGGAGCGTGGTTTCTCCTTCCGTTTCGAGGAAGCCCCGCTGGACATGCGGATGAACGACCGGGCCGCAACCACGGCCGCAGATGTCGTGAACACCTACCCGGTGGAAGACCTGGAACGGATCCTGCGCCTGTACGGCGAGGTGGACGGAGCGGGAAAGGCCGCCCGCCTCATCGCCGCCGCGCGGGAGCAGCAGGAAATCCGCACCACCGGTGACCTGGACCGCGCCGTGGAACGGCTTCTCCCGAAAGGGGCGGAGCACAAGGTCCTGGCGAAAATCTACCAAGCCCTCCGCATCGAAGTGAATCAGGAGATGCGTTCCCTGGAGAAATTCCTCGAAGGGGCGACGGCTTCCCTCCGCGAAGGCGGACGGCTCGTCGTCATCACCTACCACAGCCTCGAAGACCGGATGGTGAAGAACTTCATCAAGACCGGAAACGTGGAAGGCCGGGAGGAGAAAGACCTCTACGGCCGTGCCAGTTCCCCGCTGGAGGCCGTCAACCGCAAGCCCATCCTCCCCCGGGAGGAAGAGATCGCCCGGAACACCCGCGCCCGGAGCGCCAAGCTCCGGATCGCCGAAAAGAAGGAGGGAACGGTATGAGTTTCAGCGTGAAAACCGTCGGAAAGAGCATCCGGAACGCCTTCCGTGCCCTCAGCCGGGGAGAACTCCTCCTCTCGCTGGGCGTCCACAAGTACTACCTGCACATCCTCTACCTCTTCGTGCTGGCCTGGATTTCCATCCTGCTGAGCCTGAAGGTGGACAAGACCCTCACCCAGGTGGAGGAGAACAAGAAGGACCTCCGTGACCTGGAGGTATATCATGCCGAGAAAGAAGCCGAGCTGGTGCGCCTGCACAGCGCATCCACCACCACCAAACGGCTCAAGGAACTCGGATCCGACGTCGCATTGCCGGAGAAACCGGCCGTCAAACTGGACAAGAAATGAGCGCACGGAAGAAAGGACAGCAAGTCGAGATCCAGGACAAGATCGAGAACCGGGACCGCATCCACCTCGTGATGACGGGCCTGACCATGCTGTTCATCGCCTTGTCCGTGGGCATCATCGCCTGCATCGTGCACATCCAGGCCACCTTCCGGGTGGACCCGAAGGTCATCAACGTCTTCCGTCCCCGTCCCGACAAGTACGTGGAAGAGCCCAAACGGGGCCGCATCCTCGCCGAGGACGGCCGTCCGCTGGCCATCACCACCCCGCTGTACAACATCTACATGGACTGCACCGTCCGGAAAGACGAGTTCCTGGAGATCGACCGCAAGGAAGCCCGCCGCATCCAGCGTCTGCAGGAAAAAGGGGAAGAAGCTCCCGCCCCCGTCCACAAGGGCGCAAAGGCGGAGCAGGAGTGGCAGGAGAAGGCCCGTGCCCTGTCCGGAGAGCTCGCCCGCCTGTTCCCCGCCAAGTCCGCCGACCAGTATCTGAAAGAGATTCTCGCCGGCCGTGAGGAAGGAAAGAAACACATGCTCATCCGCCGGAACGTGAGCCATGCCACGCTGAACCAGCTCCGCGAACTCCCGCTTTTCAACGAAGGCGGCTACCGGGGCGGCCTCATCGCCGAGCAGCATGACGAACGCATCTATCCGTACGACACCCTGGCCCGCCGTGTCATCGGCTATGTCCGGGAACAGGGCCGGATCGGTATCGAGGGCACCTACGATTATGAACTCCACGGCCAGGAAGGCGTCCAGTGGCGCCGCGTGACCGACGACCGCAAGTACATCCGCGACTTCGACAGCACCGCCGTCAAGGCCGTGGACGGCAACGACGTCCGGACCACGCTGAACATCGACTTCCAGGACATCGCCGACCGGGCCCTCCGCCGCCAGATCGCCGACGATCCGCAGATCCGCGCCGGCATCGTGGTCCTCATGGAGGCCCAGACCGGAGCCATCCGGGCGATGGTGAACCTCTCCCGGGACACGATTCCGGGTTCCAAGCTCTGGGAACGGGACAACCTCGTCCTCAAGGAGGTGGGTGAACAGGGTTCCGTCATGAAGACCGTCACCCTCCTGTCGCTGGTGGAGGACGGCCACGTGAAGTCCCTGGAAGAGACCATCCCGACCAATCACGGTGCGGTCCCCGGCTATAACCTGGACGCACATATCCTTGATTACGAGCGCCTGACAGGCCGCAGCGAAATCACCGTGAAGCACGGGTTCGAGATTTCCTCGAACTACGTGTTCACCTACCTCCCGGAGAAGTTCTACGGGGCCAACCCGCAGGAATTCTTCGACCATATCTACGCCTATCGCCTGGGCGAGAAGTTCGACTTCGACCTGGACGGTCTCGGGACCCCGGTCGTGAACCGGCCCGGCACGCCCGGCTGGAGCCGCACCACCCTGGGCACCACGGCGTACGGATACGGCATGTCCGTCACTCCGCTCCATGTGGCCACCTTCTACAACGCCATTGCCAACAAGGGACGCATGATGAAGCCCTACGTGGTGGAAAGCATCGAGAAGGACGGGAAAGTGATCCGCCAGTACGGTCCCTCCGTACTGAACAACATCTGCACCCGGGCTACGGCCGATACGGTCACCCGCGCCCTCAAGGCCGTGGTGGACGACGGTACGGCCAAGCGCCTGAAGGATGCGAAGCTTTCCGTCGCCGGCAAGACCGGTACCGCGCAGGTGGTCCTCACCCCGAAGGAGCGCCATGGCAGCGCCGACCCGTACCACGACCCGTGGGGCCGCAAGAAGAACCAGGGTACCTTCGTCGGGTTCTTCCCGGCCGAGAATCCCAAATACACCATCCTCGTGACCGTGTACTCCTACCTGTCCGGCATGAGCTTCTACGGCGGCACCAAGCCGGCCATGGCCGTGCGGGAAATCGTGGACAACATCTACGCCATCGACGATTCCTGGTCCGGCCACGCCGCCAGCACCGGCACCCTGCCGCAGATGGCCGAGAAGAAGGCCGATGCGGCCGGCAACACCGTCCCCGACCTCAAGGGATTCGGTCTCTCGGACGCCCTGTACGCCGTGGAGAATGCCGGCTGGAAGTGCACCTACGAGGGTTCCGGCCATGTAACCGCCCAGTCCCCTGCCGCCGGGAAAGAACTGAAGAAAGGGGAAACCATCCGACTGACTTTGAAATGAAACTGAAAGACATCATACAGCATACCGGCTACGTGGAAACCCACGGCAGCCTGGACATCGACATCACCGCCATCACCTGCGACTCCCGCGAGGTGACGCCCGGCTCCCTCTTCATCGCCGTGAAGGGTTTCGCCTCCGACGGGCATCAGTATATCCCTTCCGCCCTGGAGAAAGGGGCGGCGGCCGTGATTTGCGAGGAAACAGATTCCTTCGCTTCGCTCGGGACGACGTGGGTGAAAGTGGAGAACAGCCGGCACGCGGTGGCGATGGCGGCGGATGCGTTCTACGGGCATCCGTCCGGGAAGCTGTCGCTGGTGGGAATCACCGGGACGAACGGGAAGACGACGACCGTCACCCTGCTGTACCGCCTGTTCAAGGCGATGGGTCATCCCTCCGGCCTCCTGTCCACGATTGCCAACTATGTGGACGACAAGCGGCTGGAGACTGCCAATACCACGGCCGACCCTATCACGATCAACCGCCTCCTGGCGGAGATGGTGGAGGCCGGATGCAGCTACTGCTTCATGGAAGTGAGTTCCATCGGCGTGGAGCAGGAGCGGGTCGCCGGACTGCAGTTCGCCGCCGGGATCTTCTCCAACCTCACGCACGACCACCTGGACTACCACAAGACCTTCGCCGAATACCTCCGCTGCAAGAAACTGTTCTTCGACAACCTCCCCAAGGAGGCCTATGCCATCATCAACGTGGATGACAAGAACGGTCCCGTGATGGTCCAGAACACCGCCGCGAAAGTGGTCACCTACGCCTGCAAGCGCCTGGCGGACCACACGGCCCGCATCCTCGAACAAAGTTTCGAGGGGATGCTTCTCCGCATCGACGGCAAAGAGACCTGGACCCGCCTCGTGGGGGCCCACAACGCCTACAACCTCCTGGCGATCTACACGACGGCCGTGTGCCTCGGAGCCCCTGTCGATGAAGTCCTGGTCGCCCTCTCCAACCTCTCTTCCGCCCCCGGGCGGCTGGAGAACATCCGCGGACCGAGGGACCTTGCGGTCATCATCGACTATGCCCATACCCCCGACGCCCTGGAGAACGTCCTCACCACCCTCCGCGACGTCGCGCCGGAACGGCAGCTCATCTGCCTGTTCGGCTGCGGCGGGGACCGGGACAAGACCAAGCGTCCCGAGATGGCGCAGGTCGCCGCCCGCCTGGCCGACCGGCTCGTGGTCACCTCCGACAACTGCCGGACCGAGGACCCGGAAGCCATCATCCGCGACATCCGCGCCGGGCTGGACTGGGACGGCGTGGCGAAGTCCCTCTTCATCACGGACCGCCGCGAAGCCATCCGGACCGCGATCCTCACCGCCCCGGAAGGAGCCACCATCCTCCTGGCCGGCAAAGGCCATGAGGACTACCAGATCATCGGCCACGAAAAGCTGCATTTTGACGAAAAAGAGATTGTACTGGAAACCTTCAAACTGATCCTGAAATGATTTACCACCTGTTCCAATATCTCGAGAACGCAGGGGTGGACATCCCCGGCATGGGACTGATGCACTATCTGTCCTTCCGGGCCATGATGGCCACGGTGGCCTCCGTCCTGTTCGCCCTCCTCGCCGGCAAGCGGATTATCCGCCAGCTGCAGCGTCATCAGATCGGGGAAACCGTCCGCGACCTGGGCCTGCAGGGCCAGATCGAGAAGAAAGGCACCCCCACGATGGGCGGAGTCATCATCATCCTCTCCGTCCTGGTAGGCGTCCTGCTGTTCTGCGACCTCACGAACATCTACGTGATCCTGCTGCTATTCAGCACCTTGTGGTGCGGCGCCCTGGGTTTCGCGGACGATTACATCAAGGTCTTCAAGCACAACAAGGAAGGCCTTTCCGAAAAGGCGAAGCTCTTCGGACAGGTGGCCCTCGGCTTCATCGTCGCCCTGACCGTCTGGCTGAGCCCGGACATCGTCGTGCGTGAAAAAGTCAGCGACTCCGCCATCGAGGTCATCACGGACGATTCCGACCGCAGCGTGAATACCGAGACGCAGGTCACCTCCGGCCGCTATCAGGAAGAGGATGTGGTGAAATCCACCAAGACCACGATCCCGTTCGTGAAGACCCACGAGTTCGATTACCGCTGGCTCTCGCCGTTCAAGGGCGCCTGGGGCTGGTACGCGAAATGGGCCATCTACGTCCTCATGATCGTCCTCGTGATCACGGCCTGCTCCAATGGTACGAACCTGACCGACGGCCTGGACGGCCTGGCGGCGGGGACATCGGCCATCGTGGGCGTCGTCCTGGGTATCCTGGCCTGGCTGGGCGGCAACCTCATCGACTCCAACTACCTGAACATCATGTATATCCCCGGATCCGGAGAGATCGCCATCTTCATGTCCGCCTTCGTGGGCGCGCTCATCGGCTTTCTCTGGTACAACTCCTATCCGGCCCAGGTGTTCATGGGCGATACGGGGAGCCTCACCATCGGCGGCATCATCGGCGTCACCGCCGTCCTGATCCGCAAGGAACTCCTCCTCCCCCTGCTGTGCGGCATCTTCTTCGTGGAGAGCCTCTCGGTCCTGCTGCAGCGGGGTTATTTCAAGTGGACGAAGAAAAAGTACGGAGAGGGCCGGCGGATCTGGTCCATGACCCCGCTCCACCACCACTTCCAGGACAAGAAACAGGTCCCGGGACAGGTCCTGATTCCCAAACCCGTCCCCCCGCAGCACGAAGCGAAGATTACCGCCCGCTTCTGGATCGTGGGTATCATCCTGGCGGTTTCAACCCTGGCATTACTGAAAATCAGATAAACGTAGCGTATGGCAAGAGTAGTCGTTCTGGGCGGCGCCGAAAGCGGAGTAGGCGCAGCGGTCCTGGCAAAAGTGAAAGGTCACGATGTCTTCCTGTCCGACAAGGGGAAGATCAAGGAGGAGTATGCGAACATGCTCCGCAAGTGGGAGATTCCCTTCGAGGAAGGGCATCACACGGAGGAACTGATCCTGAACGCCGACGAGGTCGTGAAGTCCCCCGGCATCCCGGGTACCGTGCCCATGGTGCAGAAACTCCGGGACCAGGGCACGCACATCGTGTCCGAGATCGAGTTCGCGAGCCGCTACGACTCCGCGAAGAAGATCTGCGTCACCGGTTCCAACGGCAAGACGACGACCACGTCCCTGATCTATTACCTCTTGCAGAACGCAGGCCTCAACGTGGGACTGGGCGGTAACATCGGCAAGTCCTACGCCTACCAGGTCGCGACCGAGCATTTTGACTACTACGTCCTGGAAATCAGCAGTTTCCAGCTGGACGACGTGTACGATTTCAAACCCGACATCGCCATCATCACCAACATTACCCCGGACCACCTGGACCGGTACGACCACAAGATGGAGAACTATGTGGCGGCGAAGTTCAAGATCACGAAGAACCTCACCCCGGACGACTGCTTCATCTTCGACAGCGACGACGACATCACCATCGGCCATCTGGACAATATCATCCTCCGGTGCAAGATGCTCCCCTTCTCCCAGAAGAAAGAGGTGGACGAAGGCGCCTTCCTCCGCGAGGACAAGATCGTCCTCCGCTATGAGAAGGAGGAGACCGACCTCTATCTCCAGGAACTCGCCCTCGGCGGGAAGCACAACATCTACAATTCCATGGCGGCCGCCCTGGCGGCGAAGGCGACCGGGATCGACAACGAGGTCATCCGCAACTCCCTCGCCACCTTCCAGCCCATCGAGCATCGCCTGGAGCCCGTCCTCTCGATCAAGGACGTCCTGTATATCAACGACTCCAAGGCCACGAACATCGACTCCGCCTGGTACGCCCTCGAGTGCCAGAAGAAGCCCGTGGTGTGGATCCTGGGCGGCACCGACAAGGGGAACGACTACTCGGTCCTGAACGACCTCGTCCGCGAGAAGGTGAAGGCCATCGTATGTCTCGGAGTGGACAACGCGAAGATCCATGCCGCCTTCGAGTCCATGGTGGGGAGCGACCGTATCACCGACGCGCTCTCCGCGGAGGAGGCCGTCCGGAAAGCGGCCAAGTTCGCCGAGCCCGGGGACGTGGTGCTCCTCTCCCCGTGCTGCGCCAGCTTCGACCTGTTCAAGAACTACGAGGACCGCGGCGCCCAGTTCAAGGCCGCCGTCCGTAACCTGTAAGGAAACATGGCCAAAGAGAAAACGGAAAAGAGACGCTTCAGCGTCTGGAACTGGATGGAAGGGTTCCGCGGGGACAAGGTCATTCTGATCGTGGCCCTGCTCCTCATGCTCACTTCCGTCATTTCCGTGTTCTCGTCCACGCCGCTTCTGGCCCTGGAAAGAGGAATCGACCGGGTAACCATCATGACCTCGCAGCTGAAGGTCGTGGGCATCGGCCTCGTCCTCATCCTGCTCCTGTACATTTTCGGGCGGAGCAAGGCCTACCGGATTATCGGCAAATACGGCTTCTTCCTGTCCCTGGTGATGCTCGTGATCCTGGTGGGCAACCTGAACCTCGGAATCATCCAGGCGGGCGAGATCAACGGGGCGCGGCGCATCATCAAGGTATTCGGGAAACAGCTCCACGTGTACGAGTTCGTGAAGGTGTTCATGGTCCTGTACCTTTCCTGGGCGCTGGACGCCTACAAGCGGGGTGAATTCAAGATCACCCGGTGGCTCGCCGGCCGGTACCCGAAGATCGCCGGCATCGACAGTCCCATGGGCCAGAAGGTGTTCTACATCTACCTGCCGACGCTCATCACGATCGTCCTCACGATGACGGGATCCAATTCCTCGGCCCTGTTCATCGGCCTGGTCCTCGTCCTGATCATCCTCATCGGCGGGGTCCGCTTCAAGGACCTTCTGGTTTTCGGCGCCGTGGCGGCCATCTTCGTGGGAATCGTCTTCGTCGGACATACGACCGGCCTGCTGAAAAACAACCGGCTGGACACCGCCATCAGCCGCATCACCAACGACGACGAGGCGACGATGGATATCCTCCTGAATTCCAAGCCCGGATCGCCGGAATACGAGGCCGCGCGCGACGAGCTCAAGCAGCCCATCGGCGCCCTCCTCGCCATCGAGGAAGGCGGCCTGTTCGGGAAAGGCATCGGCAACAGCACCCAGAAATACACGGTCCCGGTCATCTTCGGCGACTATATGTTCAGCTTCCTCATCGAGGAAACGGGCATCATCGGGGCCATCCTCCTCATTCTCCTGTACTTCAGCCTCCTCGCGCGCGGCACGACGGTGGCGAAGGACTGCGACGACTATTTTGACAAGATCACGGTGGCGGGGCTCACGATCCTCATCACCGGCCAGGCTTTCATGCACATGATGGTGAACGTCCATTTCCCCTTCGTCCCCCAGACAGGGCAGACCCTGCCCCTGGTGAGCCACGGAACGACGTCTTTCCTCGTATTCAGCGCCGTCTTCGGCATCCTCCTGTCCATCAGCCGGGAGACCTACCTGAAGATGAAGCGCCGCGAAGCGAACGCCATCACCATCATCGAGCACGAGCCGGACGAGATCGAATCCCGGCTCAACGACCTGGACATCCTGGACACCCAAGACCAGACACAAGAACACGAAGACTATGGAGTATAGACCGATACGCGCCATCATCAGCGGAGGCGGCACGGGCGGACACATCTTCCCGGCCATATCCATCGCGAACAAGCTCAAGGAACTCAACCCCGACACGGAAATCCTCTTCGTCGGCGCCAGCGGCAAGATGGAGATGGAGAAAGTCCCTGCGGCGGGGTATAAGATTGTGGGTCTCCCTATCGTAGGGATGCAGCGCCAACTGAACCTCAAGAACATCGTCAATGACCTCCAGGTGCCTTTCCGGGTGCTCCGGAGCATCTCCCTGGCCCGGAAGGTCATCCGCGACTTCAAGCCGGACATCGCCATCGGCGTGGGAGGCTATGCCAGCGCTCCCCTGCTCTATGCGGCCACCCGGATGAAGGTTCCCACCCTCATCCAGGAGCAGAACGGCTTCGCCGGCGTCACGAACAAGATGCTGGGAAAGAAAGTGGGATGCATCTGCGTCGCCTACGAAGGGATGGAAAGATTCTTCCCGGCCGACAAGATCGTCCTGAGCGGCAATCCCATCCGGAAGGAAGTTTCCACGCCCCCGACCGCCGACATGAAGGCCGAGGCCATGACCTACTATGGCCTGGACCCGGACAAGAAGCATATCTTCATCGTGGGCGGAAGCCTCGGAAGCGGCATCCTGAACCGGTCCATGAAACGCTGGATCGAGGCGGGCTGCCCCGGCGGCGAAGGCATCGAAATCATCTGGCAGTGCGGCCGTTACTACAAGAAGGGCGTGGACGAATTCATGGCCGCGCATCCGGTGGAGGGCATCCGGCACTACGATTTCATCGCCCGGATGGACCTCGCCTATGCGGCGGCGGACATCGTCATCTCCCGCAGCGGCGCCAGCACGGTTTCCGAGCTCTGCGCCATGGAGAAGGCGGCCATCTTCGTCCCTTCCCCCAATGTGGCGGAGGACCACCAGACGCACAACGCCATGGCCCTTGTGCGCAAGGACGCCGCCCTCATCGTGAAGGACGCCGACGCGCCCGAAAAACTGATGGCCACGGCCACGGCCCTGGTCCACGACAGCGAAAGAGTCGCCGCCCTCGGGCGGAACGCCGGGAAGATGGCGCTCCGGGATGCGGCGCAGGTGATTGCCGACGAGGCGTACAAACTGGTTTAAGTATGAAGAACGTATATTTCATAGGCATCGGGGGCATCGGGATGAGCGCCCTGGCCCGGTACTTCAAGTTCCGGGGACTGGAGGTGTCCGGGTATGACAAGACCCCGTCGGACCTGACGGCCGCCCTGGAGCGGGAAGGAATCGCCGTCCATTACGAGGACCGGCCGGACCTGATTCCCGCCGACGTGGAGGAAACCCTCGTCATCTGGACACCGGCCATCCATGAACTCGGTGAACTGGATTTCGTCCGGGAGAAGGGCTACCGGCTCATCAAGCGGTCCCGCGCCCTGGGTGAAGTCGCCCGGGGACAGCGCTGCCTCGCCGTCGCCGGCACCCACGGCAAGACGACCACCTCCACCCTCACCGCCCATATCTTCACGGAGAGCGGCGAGGGCTGCACGGCCTTCCTGGGCGGCATCTCCCGCAACTACGGGACGAACCTCCTCATGAGCCGGAACGATGTCGTCGTCGCCGAAGCCGACGAGTTCGACCGCTCCTTCCACCAGCTCTTCCCGGAAATCGCCGTCATCACGGCCATCGACGCCGACCATCTGGACATCTACGGGGACTATGCCCATGTCCTCGAGTCCTTCCGCGTCTTCGCCTCCCAGGTGAGCGGAACCCTGATCCTGAAAGAGGGGCTTCCCGTCACTTCCGCCGATACGAAAGCGAACCTTCTAACCTATCATTATACCAGCCGCACGGCCGATTTCCATCCCGAAAACGCCCGCCCGGACCCGCTGGGCCATTTCATCTATGACCTCCATTATCCGGGCGGAGTCCTCCGGGACATCCGCGTGGGCGCACCGGGCTGGGTGAATGCGGAGAACAGCATCGCCGCGGCCGCCATCGCCCTCACCTTCGGGCTGGACCCGGAAGCCGTGAAGCATGCCATCGGCACGTTCCAGGGCGTCAAACGCCGCCTGGAGGTCCATGTGAACACCCCGAAGGTGTCTTATGTCGATGACTACGCGCACCATCCGGCGGAGCTCGCATCGGCCATCTCGTCCCTCAGGGACATCTTCCCCGGCCGGAAAATCACGGCGATCTTCCAGCCGCACCTGTACACCCGTACGCGGGACTTCGCCCCCGATTTCGCGAAGGCCCTCAGCGCGGTGGACAAACTCATCCTCCTGCCCATCTACCCCGCCCGCGAAGAACAAATCCCCGGCGTGACCTCCGACATCATCCTGTCGGCGGCGACCACACCGGAAAAGGTCCTCATCCCGAAGGAGGAGCTGATGGACTATCTTGAAAAGGAGCCTGTCGATGTGCTCGTCACCTTCGGGGCCGGCAACATCGACCGTTTCGTGGAACCCATCACCCAGCTGCTTTCCGCCCGCTCATGAAACCCGCCGTCCGCTACATCATCGCGGCATCGGCCGTGACCGCCTGCCTGTTCCTGTGGCTCCTGGGTGACCGGGTGGCCGCCGGGAACCGCCACGAGGTCACCTGCAGCGGCGTGGAAGCCATCATCGCCGACAGTCTCGAACGCCGCTTCATCACCCCGGACGACATCCGCGACTGGATGAAGGACTACGGGACCTACGTGGGCCTGAGGCTGGACAGCGTGGACCTGAAGAAAGTGGAGCGCATCATCGACGCCAAGAGCGCCGTCCGCAAGAGCCAGGCCTGGCTCACCGACGATGGTGTCCTCCATGTGAGCGTGACCCAGCGGGAGCCCGTGGTCCGTTTCCAGGGACCTTCCGGCGGTTTTTACGCCGACCGCGAGGGGTATCTCTTCCCGCTCCAGTCCCGCCATACCGCGCGGGTGCCGGTCGTGGACGGAGCCCTGCCCATCCAGCCCGAAAAGAACTTCAAGGGAGAGCCCGCGACGGAGCAGGAGCGGCAGTGGGTGGAATCCGTGCTGGGCCTGGTCCGCTACCTGGATGCACGGCCGGAATGGGCCGGCATCGTGGGAGAGATCAACGTCCGGAAAGGCGGCGAACTGGTGCTGATTCCCCGCGAGGGGAACGAGCGTTTCCTGTTCGGGAAGCCCACCGACATCGACGCCAAGTTCTCCCGCATCCGGAAATACTACGAGGGCATCGTCCCGCTGGAACAGGCGTACCGGACCGTGGACGTGCGCTATGCCGGACAGATCGTCTGCAAGAAGAAATAAATACTGATACGATATGGATGAAAGGTACATTGCATCAATTGACTTAGGAACTTCGAAGTTCGGCCTCTGCGTCGCGCGGGTGAAGGGAGACGACGTCCAGGTCGTCTATTACAAGGAGACGCCCTCCGCGGGCATCCGCGCCAGCGTGGTCCAGAATCCGATGAAGGCGTCGGCTCCCCTGAAGAAGGCCATCGAGGAAGCCGAGAATGAACTCATGATCAAGATCCTGCAGGTGGTCGTGGGCATGCCCCGCTCCGATGTGGGACAGGAGACGGCCACCGGTCGCATCGAGCGCACCAATCCCGACGAATACATTTCCGAGGAGGAGGTGGAGAACCTGAAGGCGATGGCCCTGGAGTCCTATCCGCTGGACGATGCGAACAGCCAGATCATGTACGGGGCCGTGGCGCAGTCCTTCTCCATCGACGACCAGATCCAGCTCGTGGAAAGCGACGTCGTGGGCACGCTCTCCAACTCCCTGGAGGGCAATTTCAAGGTGTTCATCGGCAGCCGCCGGGCCACCACCGCCGTGGACAAGATCTTCAACAGCATGGGGATCGCCATCGCGAAGAAGTACTTCCTCCCGGACGTCGTCGCGAAGACCGTCCTCTCGGAGGAGGACCGCCAGAGCGGCGTCGCCCTCGTGGACGTAGGCGCAGGAGTCACCTCCGTGGCCGTGTACCACGGCGGCATCATGCGTTCCTATGCAGCCATCCCTTTCGGCGGCCGCACCATCACCAGCGATATCCGCACCGAGTGCTCCATCCCCGAGGAACTGGCGGAAAAGATCAAGATCAAGTTCGGCGCCTGCATGCCCGGAAAGCTCGCCTCCCTGAGCGAGAAGGTCCTGCAGATCCGGCTCACCGAACCCTATAAAGAAGTGAGTGTCAAGTACATCTCTGAGGTCATCGACGCCCGGTGCCGCGAGATCATCGACGCCATCCTCTACTACATCCAGGAAAGCGGGCTGGAGAACAACCTCCGCGGGGGCATCGTCCTCACCGGCGGCGGCGCCTCCCTCGTGAACTTCGCGAACCTGTTCAAGGAGGTCTCCGGCTACGAGGTCCGGATCGGCTTCCCGAGACACCTGTTCTCCGCCTCGGTGGGAACGGGCGTGTACAACCCTTCCGCCACGTCCGCCATCGGCATGGTACTCGCGGCCAAGGAAGACCGGCTGCCCGACTGCATCACCCGTCCGGAGCCCGTGTGGGCCGACGCCCCCGAGGCCACGGAAGAGGAGACGACGGCGGACGAGAGTGCCGACGGCGGCTTCTTCGTCCCGGACGCCACCTATGAGAGCGGCGAGCAGGGAACGCTGATCGCCGAGGAGGAATTCGGCGAAGCGCCCGTGCCGGAAGAAGAGCCCAGGAAGGAGAAAAAGAAGAAGGAGCCCAAGCCCAAGAAAGAGCCCAAACCCCGCAAGGAGCGCATCTTCTGGAGAAAGCTCGGCGAAAACGTGAAGACAGGCCTGCTGAACTTCTACGACGAAGTCACGCGGGAAGACGATGAAAACGATAACAAGGAGTAAGCCATGGAACTCGATATCAACAAGGACATCATGCCCCGGGAGTGGGTGGAGGAGAATTCCATCATCAAGGTGATCGGCGTAGGCGGCGGTGGCTGCAATGCCGTGAACTACATGTACAAGCAGAAGATCAAGGGCTGCAATTTCATCGTGTGCAACACCGACGCGCAGGCCCTGTACAAGAGCGAAGTCCCGACGAAGATCCAGATGGGTTCCAAGGGCCTGGGCGCGGGAACGGATCCTACCGAAGGCCGTAACGCCGCCCTCGAGTCCCAGGACGAGATCGCCGCCAAGGTGCTGGACAACGGCACGGAGATGCTCTTCATCACCGCCGGCATGGGCGGCGGCACGGGCACGGGCGCCTCGCCGGTCATCGCCAAGATGGCGAAGGACCGCGGCATCCTCACCGTCGCCGTGGTCACGATTCCCTTCAAGAACGAAGGCAACGAATCCCAGTCCAAGGCCGTGGACGGCATCCGGGAGCTGGAGAAGAACGTGGACAGCCTCCTGATCATCAACAACGAGAAGCTCTACGAGTTCTTCGGGGACACCCTGGCCCACGAGGCTTTCCCGATGGCCGATGAAGTACTTGCGACCGCCGTCCGGGGCATCATCGAGGTGATCACGCAGCCGGGCTATATCAATGTGGACTTCAAGGACGTGTCCAAGATGATGCGGAACTCCGGCATGGCCCTCATGGGCACCGGCGTAGGCACGGGCAACAACCGTCTGGAGGACGCCGTGAAGGGCGCCTTCGAATCCCCGCTCCTCAATGACTTCGACCTCAAGACCGCGAAGAACGTCCTTATCAACATCACCTCCGGCAACAACGAGCGCGGCATCAAGATGAAGGAGCTCGAGACCATCGACCAGATGATCACCGAGTACACCGGCAGCGCCAACCGCTTCAAGAAGGGCCTCATCTGGGACGACGACCCGGAGATCGGCGACAAGGTGCGCATCACCGCCATCGTCACGGGCTTCGACATGGGCAAGCTGGGCGAGATCACCGATGTGAACCTCGGGAACCTCGTCATCATCGACAGCGGTTTCCAGTGGGAGACCACCTACAAGGGGCAGGAAGTGCCCCTGCCGGACGTCACCCCGTCCATCAAGGTGGGCTTCAACACCGCCGAAACCACCCGCCGCTTCCACTTCGACGCGGACAGCAAACCCTGCCTGTGCGTGGATCCCGGCCAGAACCTCAGCGTCCTCGAAGCCGTTCCCGCCATCCGCCGGGCGCACGAAGGGAAAAAATAGACTGCAGTCGTAGGAGCGAATAGCGGGCAAGGTCTGCGCCGGTTTTGGGCAAGGTCTGTTTTTTGGATGCAGTCCTTGCCCACCCAATCTGCCGTACAGGCATCTCTAGGGCTATTTCCATGGGCATGGTCTGCAACTATTTTTCAAACCGTGCCCAAAACTCCTGCAGACCTTGCCCCGGGCACGAGAAAAATGGATGGTCCAAGTCATTTTCCTGTCACCTCGATTCCTTATCAAATTGAATCTTGTATTTCTCCTGGGCATTCCTAACCGATGATTCAAAATCAAAAAGAGACTGGGGAACCCGTAAATGGGGCCAGTCTCTATTGAATAAGAGCTTTCTATGGTATCAGTAATACTTCGTTACTCCTTTCCTTGAAATAGATGCGGTCAAATTGGGAAAATAAAGGTGACAGGTCTTTGGGAAGCTGATGTATCCTATATGTTTCTTTATCATCCGGGTAGTGGAAGGTTTCCCGGAGGTCTTGACGAGACAGAAATATATAACTATCAAAATAGTGCTTGGGGTTATCCCAATGAATCCTACTTATATCTCTTATGGTCCGATCCATATCCAAGCGCAATCCACAATAGTAGTTCTGCTTGCCAAGAATCAAGAGGGTCTCTCTTAATAGATTCAGCACATATAATCCAACTTTGATTTGATCCAGTGCGAATATTCCGTAAGTAAACGTATCCTTGCACCTTTTATCCTTGATTCGGAAGAGCGGATAGAAGAGACTTGATAGCCAGCCCAATGTGGGGAATCGAGAATTGTCAAAACGCCGCACCACTTCAAGCATCCGTCGAATACCTAACATTTCATCTTCCTTACGCTTCATCTGTCCTATGTATGGAACGGAAAACACATGCGCTAAGACTTCATCTGATTCTCTATTTCGGATATAGCCATAATCAGTTTCCAGCTCTCGACAGAGGTCCTGCAGAATAGTAAACCATTCTTCCAAAACAAACTTCCGCCGAGCATCGGGGATAATATCAATCTCCGTCGATGCTGATCGATCCACAAGATCTCTTCGAGGCTCTAAATCCGGATACTCCTCATTCTCTACACTAATATAGACTTGTGATGTGACCCCCAAAAGTTGGACGGTTTAACATTAGTTACGAGGCCTTAGATTGGAACAGAGCTCGGTATTGCACCGGGCTCTTTCCTTTTAGCCTCAGTTTGATTCTATCGTTGTTGTAGTACCGGATGTATTTCCGGAGAGCCTTCTTGAACTGGTCGATAGAGTCCCACTCCTGCAAATATAGCAATTCGTTCTTCATCAGGCCAAAGAAGTTCTCCATCATCGCATTGTCCAGGCAGTTTCCCTTTCGGGACATGCTCTGGGTTATATGCCTGTCTTCCAGAGCTTTCTGATATCTTTTATGCTGATAATGCCAGCCCTGATCAGAGTGGAAGATCAGATTGCCTCGTATATCCCTTTTCTTGAAGGCCTTGTCCAGCATCGTCAAGACCATTTTCAGATCCGGGCTGTTTGAGATCACGTAAGATACCACTTCACCATTGAACATATCCAGGATAGGAGACAGGTAGATTTTCCTGTCTTTTATCTTCACCTGAGTGACATCGGTGGTCCATTTCTGATTCGGTGCCGTTGCTTTGAAGTCCCTGTCAAGCACATTAGGAGCAATCTTTCCCAACTCTCCCTTATAAGACCGATAGTGCTGCTTCTTCCGTTTGGCTTTCAATGACATCTGTCTCATCAGCTTCTGCACGGTCTTGTGATTGATCTCTAGGCCCTCATTGCGTAGTTGCGCCGTGATACGCCGGTATCCATATCGACCATGATGCTTGTCATATATCGCACGGATACGCTTCCTGACGGCTTCATAGCCGTCGGGCTGGCCAATGCGTTTGGTGTGATAATAGAATGTTGAACGAGCCATCCCCTTGAGCTCCAGGAGGAGGTCAAGGTCGTGTTCCGGCCTTAGTCCTTCGATGGCTTCCGCCCAATCTCGCGTAGACGGGCTTCCCTTTCTTCGACTAAGGCCTTGACTTTTTTTAACAGAGCATTCTCGGCCCGGAGCCGCTCGTTCTCATATCTGAGCCGCTCCAGTTCCGTCATCTCCTCCGGTTTCTTTTTTCTGGGCCTTCCCATATCCTTTGGCGGGCGTCCTAGTCGTTTGTACTCATACAGCGCATTGTATCCTCTCTCCCGAGCAACACGTCGCCACATGGATAAACGTATTGCGCTGACATTGTATTTCACAGATGCCTCATACAAAGTTAAATGATTATCTTCAATATCTCTCACTGTTTTTTCGATAGTATCCCAAAAAGTGTGTCCGGATAGGTAAAAGAAAAAAGTCTGTAACTTTAAAGAGCTAAAAAAGAACCTGGTAAGTTCAACTTTAAAGAAACAGACTTATGCTAACTTTTACAAAGGAACA